>Ga0074199_1000081_pt1 | contig 218777 bp, 213 predicted proteins | sample EPASupsiteSAE347_FD_64528 | JGI IMG/M metagenome (GOLD analysis project Ga0074199, IMG submission 64528) | Bioremediated contaminated groundwater from EPA Superfund site, New Mexico - Sample SAE3-47 | ecosystem: Environmental > Aquatic > Deep subsurface > Groundwater > Contaminated ... | reverse complement strand
GAACTCGTTACCCCCATCGCCCTGGAGAAGGAACTCCGCTTCGCCATCAGGGAAGGGGGCAAGACCGTAGGCGCTGGCGTTGTGACTGAGATAATAGAGTAGAGGGGAAGAAAATGAGGCAACGAATCAGGATATGCCTGAAAGCCTTTGATCATGGTTTGCTTGATCAATCGGTAAAAGAGATAGTGGATGCTGCAAAGAAGACAGGTGCGCAAGTAGTAGGACCTGTTCCTCTACCTACAATGATACAAAAATTTTGTGTCTTGAGGTCTCCACACATAGATAAGAAATCCAGGGAACAGTTTGAAATCAGAACGCATAAAAGACTGATCGATATCGTTGATCCGACTCAACAAACTGTTGATGCCCTTATGAAATTAGAACTTGCAGCAGGTGTTGATGTGGAGATTAAGTCTTGAGGTGTATAACATGGCAATAGCTGAATTACTCGATATAAAAGGCGAGAAAATTGGTGAAGTAGAGATAAAAGATGATGTTTTTGGTGTTGATGTAAAACCCCATCTTATCCATGATGTTGTAAGAATGCAACTTGCAAAAAGAAGGAATGGCACAGCTGCAACAAAAACACGGAAAGATGTGAATGCCAGCGGAAGCAAGCCGTTCAGACAAAAAGGTACCGGAAGGGCAAGGCAGGGAAGTATGAGATCGCCCTTACAGGTTGGAGGCGGTGTCGTATTCGGGCCTCACCCGAGGGATTACGGTTATACAATCCCCAAAAAGGCAAGAAGGAGCGCCCTCAGGTCTGCCCTTACGGTGAGATATACCGGATACAACATGAAAATTCTGGATAAACTGGAATTAGAGGGTATTAACACAAAGACGTTCAACGGGATCATAAAAACACTTAATCTTACAAAACCCCTTTTTATAATAAATCAAAAGGATGAAGTTATAGAGAAATCAGCAAGGAATATTCCATACGTAAAGGTATTGAGGACGGACGGTTTAAATGTCTATGATATTATAAAGCATGAGCAGCTGGTATTTACACTGGATGCGCTCCGAAAGATTGAAGAGGTGCTGGCAACATGAACGAATACGATATTGTTTTAAAACCGATAATCACGGAGAAAAGTTCACTCCTGAAGGATAATGCCAACCAGTATGTTTTTGAAGTGCAGAGGGAGGCGAATAAGATAGAAATCAGAAAGGCGATTGAAAAGCTTTTCAAGGTGAAGGTTCTTTCCGTACAAGTCTCTATGATGGATGGTAAAGCGAGAAAGGTGGGGAGATTCTCCGGAAAGAAGCCTGACTGGAAAAAGGCGGTAATCAAAGTAAGTCCTAAAGATAAAATAACGATTTTTGAGGGTGCATGATGGGTATAAGAGAATATAAACCGACTTCTTCGGGCAGAAGGTTTATGAGCGCCAACACCTTTGAGGAAATTACGAAGGATAAGCCGGAAAAATCTTTAACGGGGCCTGTAAAGAGAACGGGCGGAAGAAATAACGCCGGCAGGATAACAACGAGGCATATAGGCGGCGGTCACCGGAGAAAATACAGGATAATCGATTTTAAAAGAGATAAGTTGGAAATCCCCGGTAAGGTTTTCGGAATTGAATATGACCCGAACAGATCTGCCAATATTGCACTTATACATTATTCGGACGGCGAAAAAAGATATATACTTGCGCCCCTTGGCTTAAAGGTGGGGGATCATATTGTTGCAAGTAAGAAGGCAGATACGGAAATTAAAGAAGGAAATGCTATCCCCTTAAAATTTGTTCCTGCAGGGGCATTTGTGCATAATATAGAAATGAAACCCGGCAAAGGCGGGCAGCTGGCAAGGAGCGCCGGGAGTTATGCCCAGCTTGTTGCAAAAGAAGGTGACTATGGTCATGTAAGGCTCCCCTCCGGCGGCGTCAGGTTGGTGAATTTATCATGTATGGCAACAATAGGCCAGGTCGGCAATCTTGATCATGAGAATGTAACAACCGGAAAGGCTGGAAAATCAAGGTGGCTTGGCACCAGACCGACTGTCAGAGGAACGGCAATGAACCCTGTAGACCACCCGATGGGTGGCGGTGAAGGTAGATCAAAAGGCGGGAGACACCCTTGCTCGCCATGGGGGCAGCTTGCAAAAGGCAAGAAGACAAGGAAAAACAAGAGAACAGATAAATTTATTATTAAGCTAAGAGGTTAGGAGGTTCACGTGGCGAGGTCTTTAAGAAAAGGGCCGTACATTGTTAAGAAATTGTTGAGTAAAGTTGAAGAAACAAAAAAGACGAAAAGCTCAAAGGTTATAAAGACGTGGGACAGAAGCTCTACCATTAGCCCTGATTTTGTGGGGATAACTTTTGCCGTTCATAATGGGAAGAAATTCATACCTGTCTTTGTTACAGAAGAAATGGTCGGTCATAAGCTTGGTGAGTTTTCTCCAACGAGGACTTTTCACAGCCACTCAGGGGACAGAAAGGCAAAAGTTGTAAAGAGGAAGGATTAAGCATATGGAAATAGTTGCAAGGACAAGGATGATAAGGATATCTCCGAGAAAAGTGCGAATTGTAGGAGATGTGATAAAAACGAAAAATATTAATGTTGCCATGGGTATGCTTATGTATATGCCGCAAAAGGCAGCGTTTATTTTAAAAAAACTTCTCGACAGCGCCATTGCAAATGCAAAGCAGAAGAAGTACGTTGATTTGGATAATCTTTTTGTAAAAAATGTGATTGTCGATGGAGGACCGGTGTTGAAAAGGTTTCTCCCGAGGGCAATGGGAAGGGCAACGAAGGTCAGAAAAAGATCAAGCCATATTACAATGATTTTGGATGAACTTTAATATTGGAGGTTAAATGGGTCAAAAGACACATCCTTACGGTTTTCGCCTTGGAGTAATAAAAACATGGGATTCAAAATGGTTTGCTTCAAAGAATTATGCAAAGTTTCTTCATGAAGATATCATTATAAAGAAATTCCTGAAAACAAAGCTCCACCAGGCAGGAGTTTCTAAGATAGAAATTGAAAGGGCGGCAAACAAAGATAAAAGGGTAAAGATCAACATATATTCTGCAAGGCCGGGTCTTGTGATAGGAAGAAAAGGTGCAGAGGTGGAAAGCCTCAAGAAAGAACTTCAGAAGATGACAGATAAGGAAGTTGTCCTTAATATAACTGAAATAAAGAGACCGGAAGTTGATGCGCAGCTTGTTGCAGAGAATGTTGCTTTACAACTTCAAAGAAGGGTCTCCTTCAGAAGAGCCATGAAAAGAAATGTGTCTCAGGCCATGAAGTTTGGTGCGAAAGGTATAAAGACAATGTGCTCCGGAAGGTTGGCGGGGGCCGAAATGGCCAGGACGGAATGGTACCGCGAAGGCAGGGTTCCCCTTCAGACTCTAAGGGCCGACATTGATTACGGCTTTGCCATATCTATGACAAAATATGGTGTTATAGGCGTAAAGGTTTGGATTTTTAAAGGCGAAGTATTTCAGGAGGCGGTGTAATGCTTTCACCAAAGAGGGTTAAATATAGAAAGCAACAGAAGGGTAGAATGACAGGCACTTCGAGCAGGGGCAACACTGTGAGCTTCGGGGATTTCGGTTTACAGGCGCTTGAGTGTGGAAGGCTTACAGCAAGACAGATAGAGGCGGCAAGGATTGCCCTTACAAGATATGTAAAGAGAACCGGAAAGGTCTGGATCAGGGTTTTTCCGGATAAGCCTATAACAAAGAAACCTGCTGAAACAAGGATGGGAAAGGGCAAAGGGGCAACAGAAGGGTGGGTAGCGGTTATTAAGCCCGGTAAAGTGCTCTATGAGATAAAAGGTGTTCCTGAAGACAAAGCGAAAGAAGCGTTGAGGATTGCATCCTTTAAGCTCCCCATTGAAACAAGATTTATTGCAAGAAGCGAGGAGTTATGAAAGCGAGAGAGTTGAAGGATCTGACAGCCGAAGAACTTTTGAAAAAGAAAAAAGATGCTAAAGAGGAAGTGTTTAACCTGAGGTTTCAACATTCCACAGGGCAACTTGAGAATACTGCGAGGATGAAACTTATAAAACGCGACATTGCACGTATTGAGACGATATTAAAAGAAAAGGAACTGAATAAATAGAGGTTGAGCATGGAATCAAAAGAGAAAACTGATAGAAAAAAGATAATCGGTGTTGTTGTAAAAGATAAAATGGAGAAGACAGTTGTTGTGGAAGTTGAAAGGTCTTTTAAACATCCCATATACCATAAATACGTTCAGACAAAAAAGAGATATAAGGCCCACGATGAGGGGAACAGATGTGCAGTAGGCGACAGGGTCGTAATTGCCGAATCGAGACCCCTGAGCAAAGAGAAAAGATGGCTGATAAAAGAAATTATTAAAAAAGAAGAGCCTTTGCTAATTCAGGAAGAGGTGTAAGAAGATGATACAGGAAAGGACTAAGCTCGAGGTTGCAGACAATTCGGGTGCGAAGAAACTTGGATGTATCAGGGTTCTTGGTGGATCAAGAAAACGGTATGGAACGGTAGGAGACATTATTGTAGCGTCTGTAAAAGAAGTCATTCCGAATTCCAAGGTAAAAAAAGGTGAAGTTGTGAAGGCCGTAATTGTCAGGACAAAAAAAGAGATAAGAAGGATAGACGGTTCGTATGTCAAATTTGATGATAATTCGGCCGTTATAATAAATCAGTACAATGAGCCTGTCGGGACAAGAATTTTTGGACCTGTGGCAAGGGAATTGAGAGCAAAGAAATTTATGAAGATTGTTTCATTAGCGCCTGAGGTAGTGTGAGGTTAATATGAATAAAGAGTATCATGTCAGAAAGAATGACCTTGTTATGGTTACTACCGGTAAAGACAAGGGTAAAACCGGCAAGGTATTGAGGATAAACAAAAAGAAGGACCGTCTTGTTGTTGAAAAGGTAAACATGGTAAAAAGGCACGTAAAACCGAGCCAGAAGTCAAAGGGCGGCATCATGGAAAAAGAAGGTTTAATACATGTTTCGAATGTGATGGTTTACTGCGAAAAATGTTCGAAACCCGTGCGGGTCGGAAACAAGCTGCTGGAAGACGGCAAGAAGATAAGATTTTGCAGAAAATGCAATGAGGCAGTCGATAAGTAAACGGGAGGTATTCATTGAGAACGACATACATGGAATTTTACGAAAAAGAAGTGATGCCTGCTATGATGCATAAATTTAAATATAAAAATGTCATGCAAATACCAAAAATTGATAAAATAGTTGTAAATATGGGGCTTGGAGAAGCAATTCAAAATATCAAGATCCTTGATATCGCATCGGCTGACATGACAACAATTACAGGTCAAAAACCTGTGATAACAAAAGCAAAGAAATCGATAGCTTCTTTTAAATTGAGGGCAGGCATGCCTATAGGCTGTATGGTAACACTCAGGAGAGAAAGGATGTACGAGTTTTTTCATAAGCTTGTTCATATCGTCCTCCCCAGGGTGAGGGATTTTAAAGGTGTGTCATCCAAGTCTTTTGACGGAAGAGGGAATTACACACTCGGATTGAAAGAACAGATAATCTTTCCTGAAATTGACTATGACAAAATCGATAAAGCACGGGGTATGAATATTACCATAACGACAACTGCGAAGAACGATGAAGAGGGTTTGGAATTATTAAAACTGATGGGGATGCCATTCAGGGGCTGATGGAGGAATAAGTGGCAAGAAAATCTATGATTGAAAAGCTTAAAAGCGCTCCTAAATTCAAGATCAGGGTAAGAAACAGATGTTCTGTTTGCGGGAGACCAAGGGCTTTTTTAAGGAAGTTTGAACTGTGCAGGATATGTTTCAGGACATATGCTTTAAAAGGCGAGATTCCTGGAGTGATTAAATCAAGCTGGTAAGGGGGCTTTTATGCCGACAGTAGATCCTATTTCCGATATGCTGACAAGAATTAGAAATGCAGTGATGGCTCGCCATGAATCTGTTGATGTGCCGTATTCCAATGTGAAATTTGGTATATCCAAAATACTTAAGGAAGAGGGGTACATCAGAAATTATAAGATTTTTGTGGATGAGCTGAGAAAAAAATATTTAAAGGTTTATATAAGTTATGATGATGCAAATGTAAGTGTAATAACGGGTTTGAAGCGTATAAGCAAACCCGGAAGAAAGGTGTATGCTAAAGTGGATGACTTGCCTAAACTGACCAAACGTATAGGTATGTTGGTAGTTTCAACTTCCCACGGACTTATGACTGATAAAAATGCAAAAAAAAATAATATTGGAGGGGAACCCCTCCTTTTGATCTGGTGAGGTGCAGCATGTCAAGGATAGGCAGAAAACCAATTATACTGCCTGAAGGTGCAAAATTTGATCTTCAAGATGGGGAAATTATTGTTTCAGGGCCTAACGGGGTATTGAAGCGAGATCTTTTAGCAGGCTTGGAATTGGACGTTGCAGGGAATTCTATTTCAGTCAAGAGGATGAATGATGATCTGAAGACAAAGGCATTCCATGGACTGATGAGGACGTTGATTAATAATATGGTAGAGGGCGTCAGCAAAGGGTTCGAGAAAAAGCTTGAGATTGTCGGTATTGGATACAGGGCAGAAATGCAGGGAGACAATATCGTTTTTTACCTTGGCTACTCTCATCCGATCAAATTTCCCTTGCCTAAGGGCATAACCGCACAGGTTGAGAAACAGACTCAGGTAACAGTACGAGGTTTCGATAAAGAGCTTGTAGGGGGAATAGCTGCAAAGATAAGGATGTTGAGAAAGCCTGATGTTTACAAGAATAAGGGTATAAAATATGCCAACGAAACCCTGAGGAAAAAAGCGGGGAAAACCGGAAAGAAGTAAGGATTAAAGGAGTAAGGGGTAGGCAATGGACAGAAAAGATAAGGTAGAGTCAAGGATAAAAAGGAAAAAACGAATAAGAAAGAATATCTTTGGCACAATGGAAAAGCCAAGGCTCTGTATATATAAAAGCCTTAAGGCAATGTACGTGCAACTTGTCGATGATGCGAATGATAAAGTTATTACAGGTGCGTCTACATTGAACAAGGAAATTAAGGAACAGCTTAAAAACGGCGGTAATATTGAAGGCGCCAAAAAAGTTGGTGAATATATAGGTAAAAAAGCAATCAGTATTGGCATTACCCATGTAGTATTTGACAGGAATGGTTTTAAATACCATGGTAGGATCAAAGCTCTTGCAGATAGCGCAAGAGAAGCCGGTTTAATATTTTAAGAGGAGGCTTCCTGTTGATTGAAAAAAAACGCATAGAACTTGATGGGGTTGAGCTGCAGGACAGATTAGTTTACATAAATCGCGTTGCGAAGGTCGTAAAAGGCGGAAGAAGATTCAGTTTCAGCGCCATTGTTGTGGTTGGTGATGGAAACGGTCGCGTAGGGTATGGTCTTGGCAAGGCGAATGAAGTGCCGGATGCAATACGAAAGGCTATCGAGAGGGCAAAAAAGGACATAGTTAATGTCCATGTTATTAATGGAACTATTCCGCATGAAATAAAGGGTATTTATGGCACAAGCGAGGTATTTATGAAGCCTGCCCGGGAAGGTACCGGCGTTATAGCAGGCAGGGCGGTTCGCGCTGTAGTTGAAGTGGCCGGGATAACAAACATATTGACCAAATGCTACGGTTCAAGAAATTTTCATAATGTTGTAAAAGCAACTATAAAGGGGCTTTCGCAGTTAAAAACACGCGATACGTCTTTAAAGCAAAGAGGCAAGAGTAAGGGCGAGGAGGGTTAATAAGGTGTCTCATCTTAAGATAAAGTGGGTACATAGCACTATCTGTTGCACTCAAGACATGAGAGCAACCGTAAAGAGCCTTGGTTTTAAAAGGCTCTACGAGGAAAGAACCGTAAAAAACACACCGGAAATAAGGGGCATGGTCAAAAAAGTGATCCACCTTGTAAAAGTTTTGGAGGACGTTCAATAAATGAAACTTTCTGATTTAAAACCAAGTGAAGGTTCAAGGAAGAAGAAAAAAAGAGTCGGGAGGGGCACAGGCTCCGGACATGGAACAACGGCAACCTACGGTAATAAAGGGCAGCGTGCAACAAGCGGCGGCACTAAAAGCAAGGCCTTTGAAGGCGGCCAGATGCCTCTTACGAGGAGAATCCCGAAAAGAGGATTTAGCAACCCCTTTAGAAAAGAATATGCCTTGATAAAAATTGCCGATCTTGAAATTCTTAAAGGAAAGGAAAGGGTCGGGATTCAAGACCTTTTGGAGAGTGGACTTATTAAGGACATGAAGTCCGGCGTGAAGCTTTTATCCGGTGGCGAGATTAATTTCCCGATAATATTGGTTGTTCACAAGGCATCAAAACAGGCTATAGAGAAAATTAAAGCTCAAGGCGGAGACGTGGAGGTATTAATTTAATGGGAGGTTTCCAGAATATTGGAAAAATCCCTGAACTCAAGCGTAGAATTCTTGTTACTCTTGCTTTGCTTGCCGTTTACAGAACCGGGGTTCATATACCAACGCCCGGTATTGACGGAACAGTATTAGCAGGAATATTCGAAAGAGCGAAGGGAACTTTGCTTGGCTTCTTTGATATGTTCGCCGGTGGCGGTTTGGAACGCCTTTCCGTTTTTGCACTCGGTATAATGCCTTATATCAGTGCATCAATTATTTTACAGCTTTTAACCGTGGTGGTTCCAACGCTTGAGCGGTTGTCAAAAGAGGGAGAAGCGGGCAGAAGAAAAATCACCCAGTACACGAGGTACGGGACAGTGGTTATAAGCCTTATCCAAGGCTTCGGAATAAGCATAGGTTTGGAACAGATGAGGGGAGCAGCCGGAGAACTTGTTGTTTATAATGCGGGCTGGACTTTCAGGCTTATGACAATGATTACATTGACAGGTGGAACGGCGTTCATAATGTGGCTTGGTGAACAGATTACAGAAAAGGGTATAGGCAACGGTATATCGCTTATCATATTTGCGGGTATTGTGGCGAGGATGCCCAATGCAATTGCAAGTACGATGGGTCTGGTTAATTCCGGTGAAATGAACTGGTTTGTTGTCATCCTGCTTGTTGCAATGATGCTTGCAGTAATAGCCTTCATAGTATTTATGGAGACATCGCAGAGGAGGATACCTGTTCAGTATGCCAAGCGGGTTGTCGGCAGGAAGGTATATGGAGGACAGGCAACGCATTTACCGCTGAAAGTTAACACAGCCGGAGTTATTCCGCCTATCTTTGCTTCATCGATCCTTATGTTTCCAGCGACGATTGCCAGTTTTATAGATCACCCTTATATGAAGAAATTTGCAGCTCTTCTTACTCCCGGTACATTTTTACATGAGCTCCTGTATATCGGTTTTATCGTTTTTTTCTGTTTCTTTTATACGGCAATAGTTTTTAATCCTGATAGCGTTTCGGATAACATGAAAAAATATGGCGGCTATATTCCGGGAATAAGGCCCGGGAAAAAGACAGCGGATTATATTGAGAAAATCCTTTCAAGGGTAACCTTTGTCGGCGCTATGTATATATCGTTTGTCTGCGTTTTGCCAACTTTATTGGTGAGTAAATTTAATGCACCTTTCTATTTCGGAGGTACTGCCTTGCTTATAGTTGTCGGGGTGGCCCTCGATACGATTCAGCAGATAGAGTCGCATCTGATACTCAGGCACTATGATGGCCTTGTTAAAAAATCTGCCCGGATGAAGGGGAGACGATAGAAAGCGAACGAGGTGTCCAAAAAATTGCAGAATGGTTATACTAAAGAACAGAGAAGAAATAGAAAAGATCAGAAAAGCAAGCAGATATGCAATAGATGTGCTTCTTTACCTTAAAAAGTTTGTTAAAGAAGGAGCAAAAACAAAAGAGCTTGAAGAGGTATGCGTAGACAGGGTTAACAGGATTGGAAATGTAAAGCCTGCTTTTAAGGGGTATAACGGCTTTCCATATTGTTTGTGCATTTCCATTAATGATGAAGTAGTGCATGGAATGCCGGGAGATCGTGTTTTGACTGAAGGAGATGTGGTAAGCCTTGATTTTGGTATTTTGTATGATGGTTTTTATGGAGATGCGGCATTGACGTATAAGGTGGGTGAAATTTCCAGAAAGGCAGAAAGGTTGATTTCTGTCACGGAATCCTCTCTTTATAAGGGCATAGAAGAGGCGAGGGAAGGCAATAGATTACATGATATTTCCCATGCAATTCAATCACACGTTGAAGATGCCGGTTTTTCTGTTGTGAGGGAGTTTGTCGGGCACGGGATCGGCAGAAATTTGCATGAGGAACCGCAGGTTCCTAATTATGGGGAAAAGGGTACAGGCATCAGGCTGAAAAAAGGGATGGTATTGGCGATAGAACCTATGGTTAACATGGGACAGAGCGAAGTCATGATAAAGCGAAACGGCTGGACAGCGGTAACTAAGGATGGCTCTTTATCTGCCCACTTTGAACACACCATAGCGATAACTGATAACGGTCCAGAAATATTGAGTAAATTATAGAAGGAATAATGCCAAAAGGGGAAGGTATAGAGATAGAAGGTACTGTGATAGAGCCACTACCAAATGCTATGTTTAGAGTAGAGCTTCCGAATGGCCATAAAGTGCTTGCCCATGTTTCTGGAAAAATGCGGATGCATTATATAAAGATACTTAGAGGTGATAAGGTCGTTGTAGAACTCTCACCTTATGATTTAAGCCGAGGTAGAATCATTTATAGGGTTAAATAGGAGGTTTTCATGAAGGTTAAGCCTTCCGTAAAAAAGCGGTGCGACAAATGCAAGATTATTAAGAGAAAAGGCGTGATAAGGGTAATTTGCGAAAATCCTAAACATAAACAGAGACAAGGGTAAGGAGGTAAAGCTTGGCACGAATTGCTGGTGTTGATATCCCGCGGGATAAGAGAATAGAAATTGCCCTGACTTATATTTATGGCATAGGAAGACCGCTATCGAATAAGATTATTGCTGAGGCCGGTATTGACCCCAATAAGAGAACCAGTGTCCTTTCAGATGACGAGATAGCAAAAATAAGGGATATTCTTGAAAGGGAATATAAGGTCGAGGGTGATTTAAGGAAAGAAGTAAGCATAAGCATAAAACGCCTCATGGATATTGGTTGCTACAGGGGTTTAAGGCATAGACGGGGCTTACCGGTACGAGGACAGAGAACCAGAACAAATGCAAGGACGAGAAAGGGACCAAGAAAGACGTCAATGAAAAAAAAGAAGTGAGGTGGATAAATGGCAAAACCCAAAAAAAGCGGCAAGAAAAAGATTAAGAAAAGTATCCCGGTTGGTTCTGCTTACATACAATCGAGTTTTAATAATACAATCATATCAATCACCGATCCCCAGGGGAACGTGGTGGCATGGTCAAGCGGGGGTGTTGCAGGTTTTAAAGGTTCAAGAAAAAGCACACCTTTTGCGGCACAACTTGCAGCGGAAAGCGCTGCAAAAAAAGCTATGGAAAATGGTATGAAGACCGTTGATGTTTTTATCAAGGGGCCGGGCGCCGGAAGGGAAGCGGCCCTCAGGGCATTGCAAAGCGTTGGTTTGAAAATACACCTCATTCGGGATATTACGCCAATTCCGCATAATGGTTGCAGGCCGCCGAAAAGAAGAAGAGTGTAAGGAGGGAAAAGTTGTCAAGATATGTCGGACCGTCATGTAGGTTGTGCAGAAGGGAGTTATCCAAGCTTTTCCTTAAAGGGGAAAGATGTTATACAGATAAATGTGCTATAGAAAAGAGAAATTATCCCCCGGGTGTGCATGTTGATACAAAGGGGAAGACGCTTGAATATGGCATCCGTTTAAGAGAAAAGCAAAAAATGAGAAAGATCTATGGTCTTGGTGAAAAACAATTCAGGCGGTTTTTTACTATAGCTGCAAGCAAGAAAGGCATAATTGGTACAAACCTTATTGTGCTTTTGGAGAGGCGTCTCGATAATATGGTTTACAGGTTAGGGTTTGCTACATCAAGGAAAGAAGCAAGACAACTCGTATCACATAAACACGTGTTGGTTAATGGGAAAAAGGTGAATATACCCTCATACCTTGTCAGGGAAGGCGATGAAATTTCCGTAAAAGAAAAAGATCTCCAGAGCGTACAAAATGCCCTCGAATCTGTAGTGAGAAGAGGAATTCCGTCCTGGCTGGAGATTGACAAAGATAATATTAAAGGTATAGTGAAACTTCTTCCTGCAAGAGATGATATTACAATGCCTATAAAAGAACAGCTTGTAGTAGAGTACTATTCAAGATAGTTTTTTCTTGCCCCCAAAGGAGGGTATACATATATGTTTGAAAAAAACTGGCAGGAACTCATTAAACCGGCAAAAATCGAAATAGAGAAGAAAGAAGGTGCCTATGTGAAATTTTCTTCTGAGCCCTTTGAGCGTGGTTATGGGGTTACCATCGGGAATTCCCTGAGGAGAATCCTGCTTTCGTCGATTATGGGCGGCGCCATAACTTCTGTCTGGATTGATGGCGCGGACCATGAATTTTCAACTATCAGAGGCGTTAAAGAAGACGTGATAGAAGTAATATTGAATTTGAAGAAGGTTGTTCTGAGAATAAGCGATGATAAGCCGAAAACTTTAAAGATAGACGCCTCCGGGAAAAAGGAAGTAAAGGCCGGCGATATTATCAGCGACAGCAGTATTGATATTATAAATCCTGATCACCATATTGCCACATTGAGTGACGAGGCAAAGCTGTACATGACGATGAAGGCGAAAGTCGGAAGAGGTTATGTGTCTGCCGAGTATAATTATGATGAAGCGGAACCGCTTGGCACAATTCCTATAGATGCAACCTTTTCGCCTATTAAGAAAGTTACTTATAATGTTACCCCTTCAAGGGTAGGATTCAGAACCGATTACGATAAGCTTACAATGGAGATATGGACAAACGGCAGCGTTGATCCGTTGGATGCCCTATCCTTTGCAGCAAAGATAGTTAAAGAACAGATGCGTATCTTCCTGAACTTTGAGGATATTGAAGAGAGCGAAAGCGCGGAGGAGAAGTTTATTGACAAGCAGGACGTTAATGAAAATCTCTACAGAAGCGTTGATGAACTGGAGCTTTCCGTGAGGAGCGCCAATTGTCTGAAGAATGCAGATATAAAATATATCGGAGAGCTTGTTCAAAAGTCGGAACAGGAGATTTTAACGACCAAGAATTTCGGCAGAAAGTCATTAAACGAGATAAAGGATATCCTGTTGTGTATGGGCTTGAAACTCGGGATTAAGCTTGATGCCTTTCCCTCCAGGGATGACCTGGATAAAATGGCAATAAAAAGAAAAGATCATATATAGAGGTTACCATGAGGCATCAGAAAACATTGAGTAAATTGAACAAAACGAAAAGCCATAGAAAGGCTTTGTTAATGAATCTGGCAAATTCACTTTTTTATCATGAAAGCATTAAGACAACAAATGTAAAAGCAATGGCGCTGAAAAGGGTGGCCGACAGGCTCATTACTCTGGCGAAAAAGAAGGACTTGCATTCGTTGAGGCTTGCATTTGCTTTCCTGCGTGACAAGGCTGTAGTAAGGAAACTTTTTGCCGATATCGGGGATAGGTATGTATCAATCAACGGCGGTTACACAAGGGTCTTGAAGATCGGACGAAGAAAAGGCGATGCTTCCCCGATGGCGTTAATCGAACTCACGCAGAAAAAAGAAAAAGAAGAAAAGAAATAAATTTTCGATATTTGCTTGGGAGATCGTTCAACGGCAGGACAACGGACTCTGACTCCGTGAATCAGTGTTCAAATCACTGTCTCCCAGCTCAATAAAATCAATAAGTTACTCAACCGGAATATCTTAATTCCCCCCAGAATATTTCCATTACCCCGGACTCAGTATTTTTATTTATTACCCCGCGGGTCAATACCCCGAAGCTTGCTTCGAGATTGATCCATGCTTCTTATTTTGTTTTTGATACCCCGTGGCTTGTCGCGGGGTAGTTCATTTTTCGAACATTTAATAACAAAATTAAAAAATAATTAATAAGTAAAATTAATATCAATTATTTTTTAATTTTTTGTTGACATTATAGTTTTTGTTCATTAACATTAAAAAATAATTAATATGTTTAAGTATATCCTTAATTACACCTTGTGAGTAAATACTGGAGGTGAAACATAGCTGATTTAAATGAATTAAAAATACTCGGCGGCAAGATAAGGAATTTAAGGCGGAGCAGAAGATTCAAACTTTACGATCTGGCTGAGCGTGCCGGATGTACGAGCGCTTATATCTCTCAGATAGAAAAAGGTACTGTGAGTCCTTCGATTTCGGTATTGAAGAGTATTGCAAATGCATTGGGTGTAAAGATAGTAGATTTGTTTACCGTGGATGGAGGCGAGGATCACGTAATAGTAAGAAACGGTGAAGGCTGCGAGATAAAGTATCCGAGAGGTGACGCTTCCATTACCTTGTTAGTGAGAAACCTCGAGGGCAAAAACATGGAGCCCCTCCTCAAAGTTCTGGAGCCGAAGACAGGCAGCGACGGGCTTTACTCTCATACCGGCAGCCAGGAATTCGGATATGTGCTTTCGGGAGCATTCGATCTGATGATTGAGGAGAATGTATACACCCTGAGGAAGGGTGATAGTTTTTATTTTAACTCAAGCAGGCCCCATGGTTTTATTAATAATGGCGAAGAAGATGCGTTGATCCTGTGGGTAATCAGCCCACCAACCTATTAAATAAAAATAAGGAGGGGTTTTATATGGCTTTGTTAACAATAGGGAAGTATATGCGTTGATCCTGTGGGTAATCAGCCCACCAACCTATTAAATAAAACTAAGGAGGGGTTTATGAAGAAGTGTTCAGTGTTGCTTTTTGCTTTTTGTCTGATAGTTTTATCGACTTTTGCCGTATCGTCCGCAGAGGAAGATATTAAGGTCGGGGTTTTGCACTCCCTGACAGGGCCATTCGCCCCGGCCGGTGGTCTTTCCGGGCAGAGAGGCTCTTTGATCGCAATCGACATGATAAACGCGAGAGGGGGGGTGGCAGGTAAATATAAGGTAAAGGCTGTAGAGGCTGATGCCCAGAGCAACCCGGAAATAGCGATTCGTGAAGCGGGAAGGCTTATATCTGTTGAAAAAGTGCCTGTTATTGTCGGGGTTTTTTCAAGTTCCATTGCCGTGCCCCTGGCTCCGATTGCCGATAAAAATAAGACCATCTTCTGGATCAGCATTGCTATTTCCGATAAAGTCCTCGAAGATAGACATCTGAAATATGTTTTTCGTATCCAGCCGATGGGTTCCCAGTGGGGAAACTCCTCCGTGGATATGCTGTCCGAGATTTACGGAAAATTAGGTTACAGCAAACCGAACCAGGTAAAATCGGCTGTTATTTATGAGGATGGACCGTATGGGACGATAGTAGCGAAGGCAAACCTTGACCGGACAAAGAAATATCAGATGCCCGTCGACCTTAACGAGGCCTACACCCATACTGCGAAAGATCTCTCATCTTTGATCTTCAAGGTAAAAAGGGCCAACCCTGATGTGGTGCTGCATACCGGCTACTTCCCCGATGTGGTGCTCTTCCTCCGGCAGTCAAGAGAACTCGGCCTTAAGTGGAAAGGCCTCATAGGCCACGGCGCAGGTTACGCCAATTTCCGTGAGATGGAAAAATCCCTGGGGAGGTCCATGGTAAACTATGTATGCAACGTAGACCCTGCCCCTGCACAACTCCTTGATTTAAAAAAGCTTAAACCCGGTATAGGCGATTTGGTTAGTGAATTCTTGAAGAGGTACAAGGAAAAATATAAAGAAGCCGACCCCGAAACTCATGCCACGCAAGGTTTCTCGCATGCATGGGTTCTCCTCAACAATGTCATGCCGGCGGCACTGGCGAAATACGGAAAGATCACACCGGATACGATACGGCAGGCAGCCCTTGAACTCGATATACCTGAGGGTGGAACGCCAAGCGGCTATGGGGTTAAATTTGCACCCCCGGAACACAAATTGTCAGGCCAGAACCTGAGGTCTTTCCCGGTGGTGACCCAGTGGATAAATGGTAAGGTCGAAATCGTATGGCCGGCAACCTTGCGGACAGCTGAACCCAGGCTCCCGGTACCCAAGGACTCTCCATACGCGGTAAAATGAAGTAGATGGAACCGGAGGGCGAGGCAAAACCCGCCCTCCGGATTTTAGCGAGAGGTTTGCTGATGCTGCAGATTAAAGAGATTGTGAAAAACTTTGGCGGTGTACATGCGTTGCGGAATGTTTCCTTTGGGGTGAAGAAAGGCGAATTCGTGGGCCTCATTGGACCCAACGGTTCAGGCAAGACCACCCTTTTTAACGTCATATCCGGAGCATATAAACCCACATCCGGGCACGTGATATTTGAAGGCCATGACATAACTGCCCTTACCCCTAATCGTATATGTCATGCGGGGATAACCCGTACCTTCCAGATTCCTCGACCCATCAAGGGCATGAGCATTCTTGATAACGTGCTTCTGGGTCTCGTATTCGGCAATGCCGAACGCCCCAAAAAACATGTCCGGGAAGCCATGAAAGACGAGGCAGAAAAACTGATCGACTTCGTAGGGCTAAAACTTGACAAAGATGCCATGCCGGACAAAATTACCGCCGTCGACCTCAGAAAACTTGAACTGGCAAAAGCCTTGGCAACAAAGCCGAGGCTCCTGCTGGCCGACGAAATATTGAGCGGGCTGAATCATGACGAACTGGGAGAGGCATCAACCGTCCTTAAAAAAATAAGGGAAGAGATGGGCATCACCATCATCTGGGTCGAGCACATACTCTCCGTTCTCATGAGTCTCGTGGATCGCGTGGTGGTCTTTGATTACGGACAGCTAATCGCAGACGGGACACCTCAATCGATATCAAACGATGCGAGCGTGCTGGAGGCATACCTTGGCTAAGGCTGAAAAAGGAAGGGAGCTACCGTGTTAAGCGTTAAGAATGTAAGTGTTTTCTATGGTGAGTTTAAGGCACTCTCCAATATTTCCCTCGAGGTCAAGACCAAAGAGACCACTATTGTTCTCGGCCCTAACGGATCCGGAAAGACAACCCTTATGAAGGCTATCTCCGGACTTGAGCGGATACGGAGCGGTGAAATCTATCTCGACGGCGAGCGGGTAGACACGAAAGAGGCGCATGAGATAGCGGCAGCAGGAATCGCCCTTGTGCCCGAAGGGGGGAGGCTCTTCCCCGGCCTGAGTGTTTACGAGAACCTGAAGATAGGGAGCTACGCCCCAAGGCTGCGGAAGCAGTTCCGGGAATCCCTGGACGAAGTCTTCTCTCTCTTTCCGAGACTGAAGGAAAGGCAGACACAGATGGCCGGATCAATGAGCGGCGGCGAGCGGCAGATGCTTGCCGTAGCGCGAAGCCTTATGTCAAAGCCGAAGCTTCTCATACTCGATGAGCCCTCGGCTGGGCTGGCCCCAAAGATAATCCAGAGCATCTTCGACTTTGTAGAGCAGATTAAAGAACGCGGATACTCCATCCTTATGGTGGAACAAAACGCCGTCAAGGCTTTACAACTTGCAAACTACGCATACCTTTTCGAATCCGGAAAACTGGTATTTGAGGGCGGCAAAGAAGAGTTTGACAAGAACGAGTATATCAGAAAAGCTTACCTTGGCATTTAGAGGATAATATGGGTGAACAACTATTAAACGCACTTATCAACGGGATATTGCTCGGAGGGGTTTTTGCGCTCCTTGCGCTCGGCCTCAATCTCATCTTCGGGGTCGTCAAGATTATTCACCTCGCTTACGGCCAGTTTGTCATGATGGGGTTCTACATCATCTTCATGTTCTATGTGCAGCTGGAGCTGCCCATCGTTCTCGCCATCGTTCTCGCCATCGTAGTGATGGGGCTCGTCGGGTTCCTGACCCAGTTTGCGGTCATTAAACCCCTCCTGTCCGCACCGCGACTCAACCAGCTCCTTGCTCTCGCAAGCCTGATCGTAATCTTCGAAAACTTTGCCCTCTTTGTATGGGGGGCAGATTACCGGGGCATCCCCTTTGACATCCCCGTTATCGAGATCAGTAATATTTTCATCAGAACCTCCAGCTTCATTGCCTTTATCGGAGCCCTGGTAGTCATGGGGCTGCTTTATCTCTTCCTCAACAAAACCTATCTTGGTCTGGCAATCAGGGCTGTTGCCCAGGATACTGAGGTTGCAAAGCTCATGGGTATCAACCCCAAAACGATTTATTATGTGACCATGATACTGGGGGGAATCCTCACGGCTATCGTAGCCGCTTTCTTTGTTCCCATCTATACCGTCCATCCCCATTTTGGCGCGGCTTTTACCCTGACCGCATTTATCATCGTAGTACTGGGCGGTATGGGCAACCTGCTCGGCGGTTTCGTCGGTGCTTTTCTCATCGGGATAATCACTTCTGTGGCTGCAGTGCTTACTTCAACCGAAGTTGCCGAGATAGTCGTTCTGGTTATCTTCATCCTCGTCATGCTCATAAGGCCGCAAGGTATCCTTGGAACAGGGGTGTCATCATGAACGGCGCGGGAAAGATCGGAAAAGTGTTGCCGGCCGTCCTCTTTGCGTGCCTCATAATCTTACCCATGCTGCCGATCTCAACGTATATAATCAACGTAGTGACCATTATATTCATCTGGTCCCTTGTTGCTACTGCATGGTCATTTATGGGCCGCTTTTACCTTGTCTCTCTGGGACACGGGGCTTTCATGGGAACGGGAGCCTATGTTACCGTCCTCCTTTTCAACCATATCGGGCTCTCGCCCTGGATAGGTATGTTTGCGGGAGGTGCGGCAGCCTGTTTCATGGGGGCTGTCCTCGGCTATGCATGCTTTCGCTTCGGTGTAATCGGAGACTATTTTGCCTTGGTTACCCTCGCCGTGGCAGAACTGGTGGCGCTTCTTGTTGTAGCCTTCAGGGAGGTGACGGGCGGGTCTCTGGGCCTGACAGTCAAATCTGTGGGGACGTCCCCCTGGCTTTTCCAGTTCGACAATAGAATCTACTTTTATTATATCGCCCTTGCGGGTCTTTGCCTTGTCCTCTTCGTCTGGCGGTTAATTGACAGGAGCGACATGCGAAAAGCCCTGATGGCGATCGGCGAGGACGAACTTGCCGCATCTTCCCTTGGAGTCAACATCATCAAGAACAAGATGGCCATTACCATGATCAGCACATTCTTCACCGCCCTGGGGGGAACCATCTATGCTCAGTATCTCCTGTATATATCCCCCGAAACTGTCTGCGGGGTGGGGGTGTCACTTTCCATCCCCTTCAAGGCCATTCTGGGAGGCATGTTCACTCTCTGGGGGCCGGTCATAGGCTCTGCCATTATCGTTTCCCTCGAAGAATACATAAGGGCGGCTTACGGCGGAACATACACGAGCGTATCCCAGATCATCTATGGTATTGCTCTGCTTTTACTGATTATGTTTCTCCCGAAAGGGATATTTGGTACCTTGAAGGAAAAATTCCAAAAAAAGTAGTTGATGGAGGTGTATCATGAAAAAGGTGTTCAGCGAAGTCGAAAAGACATGTACTTTTGTTTCCCCCAACAAGGTGATCCTTGGCAAAGGCGCGGCCCAGCAGGTAGGGTCTGAAGTAAAGATCCTCGGGGGGAAAAAGGTGCTTATCGTTACAGATCCCGGCGTGGTCAAGACAGGGCTGGTTCAGGTGATACTTGATGCCCTCAAAAATCAGGGCATCAAGTATGAGGTCTTTGATAAGGTCGAGCCGGAACCCCCTGCGAGGGTGGTAGATGCAGGCGCTCAAGCAGCTGTCGACAATAAATGTGACACAATCATAGGCTTTGGAGGCGGCAGTTCCCTTGACGTGGCAAAAGGCGTCTCCATAGTTGCCACAAACAAAGGAAAAGTCCTCGACTACACGGGCATTGACATGGTTCCAAAACGCGGTATTCCTAAGATACTTATCCCTACCACGGCAGGTACGGGAAGCGAGGTGACCCGGGTCTTCGTAGTTACCGATGAAACGGATAATACAAAGAAGGTTATTTATACGAACTACAACCTCGCTGAGGTGGGCCTTCTCGATCCCATGCTGACCCTTTCCATGCCCCCCTCCGTGACAGCAGACACCGGCTTCGACGCCCTGGTCCATGCGGTCGAATCCTATGTCTCTGTCAATACCACCCCCTTTGCGGAGATATTGTCCCTTCAGGCAATCAGCCTCATTGCTCACAATCTTCCCATAGCTTACTCAAAGGGTACGAACGTTCAGGCGAGATACAACATGCTCTTCGCCGCATGCATTGCCGGCATGGCCTTTTCAAGCGGCGGCCTCGGGGCGGTACACGGCCTCTCCTATCCTCTTGGCACTGATTTTCATATGGCCCATGGAAAGTCAAATGCCATTATGCTCCCCCACATTGTAAACTTCAATTTCATGGGGAGCATGGAGAAGTACGCACAAATTGCCGAGACCATGGGAGAAAACATTCAGGGCCTTTCACCGTACGAAGCGGCAAAAAAGTCCGTGGATGCCATCAAGAGCCTGCTGAATATTGTAAACATTTCGTACAAGCTCAGAGACTATGGTGTAAAGAAGAGCGATCTGCCGAAGCTTGTAGAGGGTGGACTAAAACAGGCGAGACTTTTTGTTCCCAACCCGAGAGACCCGTCGGAAAGCGACGTGAAGTTGATATATGAAAGCGCCCTTTAATCAGGATAAGGAGGATATTATATGAACAAAGTGAGACTGAAAATCAATGGGGTCCGGCATCAGTTTATAGTTGAGCCGGACCGGATCCTTCTCGATCTGTTGAGGGACGACCTCCGGCTGACCGGCGCCAAGCAGTCCTGTGACCGAAAGGGACAGTGCGGCGCCTGTACGGTCATCGTGAATGAGCAAGCGGTTCGATCATGCCTGCAGAAGGTGGCGAAGCTTGACGGTGCGGAGGTTATTACCGTGGAAGGTCTCGGCACACCGGACAATCCTCACCTGATTCAAGAAGCCTATGTTCTTTCCGGGGCTATACAGTGCGGATTCTGCACACCCGGTCTGATCATGGCGACCAAAGCCCTGCTTGACCGCAATCCGGATCCTGATGACGGGGAGATAAAGAAGGCACTTGAACATAATCTCTGCCGTTGCACAGGATACGTTAAAATTATCGATGCAGTGAAGCTGGCCGGCAGGTTTATCCGCGGCGAAACGACACCCGATGCGATCCGGCCCGATCCGAAGGGTCCGAAGATCGGGGTTTCCCACCCTCGTCCTTCCGCCATGCTCAAAGCCTGCGGCCTCGCGGAGTTCTCGGCCGACATCAAGCTTCAGAATGCCCTTGAAGTGGCTGTAACCCGCAGTACGGAACACCATGCCAGGATCGTATCAATCGACACCCTGGAAGCCGAAAAGATGCCTGGGGTTGCCGGGGTCATGACTGCGAAGGACATCAAGGGGACCAATCGGATCAAGATCATCTATGGTGATCAGCCCATCCTGGCTGAAGACAAGGTTTATTGCCTGGGAGATGCTGTTGCAATCGTAGCGGCCCACACCAAGGAACAGGCCCTTGCCGCCGCGGCTGCGGTCAAGATCGTCTACGACCCCTTACCGGTCCTCAAGACGCCTGAGGAAGCGATGGCCGACGGAGCGATCCAACTGCATGCCGAATGGCCGAACCTTTGCCTCAAACAACCCCAGATAAAAGGTGACGCAAAGAAGGCGCTGGCAGAGTCTGCTGCTGTAGTAGAGGCAGATTTTTCCACGCAGATCAATCATCAAGCTCCCCTGGAACCTGAGGCCACTGTTGCTTATATGGAAGGCGAGGGAGAAGATGCACAACTGGTAGTTGTTGGGCGGAGCATCAATATTCATTTGCACATGGCTAACCTGCAGGAGGCCCTTGGTTATGAAAATGTGCGCTATGAAGAGGCCTTCTCAGGCGGGAATTTCGGACAAAAGCTGGCAATGACTTCTGAGACTATTTCCGGGGCAGCGGCCCTCCATTTCAGGCGTCCTGTACGGTACATTCCAAGCCTTGCCGAGTCCATGCTGATGACAAGCAAAAGGCACGCCTTTAACATGAAGGTCAAACTTGCCTGCGGAACAGATGGGAAATTAACCGCTTTTACGATTGACTTCCTCGTCGACAAAGGAGCGTACCACATAATCGGTGTGATTATTATCAAGCGAGTACTCTGGATGCTTTCCGGCTCATATAACATCCCAAACGTAGATGCCCTGGCGCGGCTGGTATACACCAATAATCCGGCAGGCGGAGCAGCCCGGGGAGCGGGACCTCCTCAGGTCACCTTTGCGCTGGAGTCAGCCATGGATATGCTGGCCGAGAAGATCGGGATGGATCCTCTGGAATTCCGGCGGATCAATTCACTTCTGCCCGGTCAGAGCGTATCCACCGGTATGGTGTACGAACAATGGCCCTTCCCGGAACTCTGCGATGCAATTAAGCCAACCTATGACCGGGCTCAGAAAGAGGCAGCGGCCATGAAAAATGGTCCGGTTAAGCGGGGGGTCGGTCTCGGCACACACGCCTTCGGCATTGGAGGCCCCACAGATGTCGGCAGGGTCGCCGTGGAGCTTGATCCCGATGACGGCATAACGATTTTAGCGGCAGTCGCAGACCCCGGGGAAGGCAATGATTCGATGTTGGTCCAGATAGCTTCCCATCTCTCCGGTATACCTATGGAGAAGATCCGTCTTGTTACCCGTGATACCGACCGTACAACGGGAATGGGTCCTGCAGCAGCAAGTAGAATGACATACATGGCCGGCGGCTCCCTGGTGCTTGCTATTGAGCAGTTGAAACAGGCCATGAAGGAAGCCGGCGCCGAAACCTATGAGGGTCTTAAAAAGGCCGGCAAATCTTTTCACTATATCGGTTCCAAAATAGCCGAAGGTAAAGAAGCTATTCTTGATCCCGAGACGGGTCAGGGTCCATCATTTGAATCGCGTGTTCACGCTATTCAAATGGCAGAGGTGGAGGTCAATATCGATACGGGTGAGGTGCGTGTCATCAGGATAACGACGGCAGTCGATCCCGGCACGGTGATTAATCCTCACAACCTCGAAGGCCAGTTGCACGGGGGCATGGATCAGGGTGTCGGATATGCGCTCAGGGAAGAGTACATCCACGGCCGGACAAAAGACTGGTTTACATTCAAATTTCCGACAATGAAAACTGCCTTTGATATGGATGTGATTATTAATCAGACCCCCCGGGTAAAAGGACCTTTAGGGGCTACGGGTATAGGTGAAATGACTATGGTATGTACTGCACCGGCGGTCATCAATGCCATATATGATGCGTGCGGCGTGAGGATATATGATCTGCCTGCAACACCGGATAAGGTTAAGGCGGCCCTGGCTGCCCGGAAATAAGTTATGGGCTGGAAAAGTCGAAGATGCTGCAGACCCCGGGGTATCCGGGCGAATATTGTGGTATACTACAAGTTGAATGAACGGTTCGGCAGCCCCTGAACAGAAAACAGGCGATCTCCAGCAAAAGCTTTGTGTAATTGCGGGCAGGGAGATCCTCATCGACAACGAAGGTTTTCTATGGCGCGTGGAGGACTGGACGGAGGAGGTGGCTGAAGCCCTGGCATCGGAGTGCGGTATTGATAAATTGGATGATGTTCAATGGACTGTTGTCCGTTTTCTGCGAAACTACTTTTCTTATCACGGCCGTGCGCCCATGAACCGTGACTTGAAAGCAGGCCTTGGGATAAGCCTCATGGATCTTGAGGCTCTTTTTCCCGGAGGGATTCGCCGCGGCGCCCGACGGGTAGCCGGTTTGCCCAATCCGAGATCATGTACATAAAAGCAGGTATATGATGAATAGATTGATTTATCTGGATAATGCCGCAACAACTTTTCCTAAACCTGCATCAGTCCTTAAAAAGATGATAGAAACCTATACCCGGATCGGTGTTTCTCCGGGTCGGGGAAGTTACGATCTGGCTGCTGAGGCGGGGGAACTGGTCAGTAAAACAAGACAGAAAGTGGCTCATTTCTTCGGGGCTCCTGATCCGGATCGGGTCATCTTTACCGCCAACGCCACTGACGCCCTGAATATAGCCTTGCAAGGGTTGCTCCGGCCAGGGGATCATGTTGTGTCTACCAGGCTTGAGCACAACTCCGTCCTTCGGCCGCTTTACCATTTGCGCCGGAATGGCATTATAGAGTACGACCTTATCCCCTTCGACGGCAAAGGTTTTGTTGATCCCGAAGATATCGTCGCGGCAATACGACCCAATACGAAGCTGGTTATTCTCAGTCATGTATCCAACGTTCTGGGGACTGTCCAGCCGGTTAAGGAAATAGGGTATCGCTGTGCGGAGCATAAGGTGCCGTTGTTGATCGATGCTGCCCAGAGTGCCGGTATAATCCCTGTTGATATGCAGTCCTGGCAGGTTGCGGGACTGGCCTTCACGGGTCACAAATCGATGCTCGCTCCGACAGGCATCGGCGGCCTGGTCCTTAATCGGCAGATAGAAAGCATAGAGCCTTCGCGTTTTGGCGGTACAGGCATCGACTCAGGAAACCTGATTCATACAGAGGCCTTTCCGTACAGACTGGAGGCCGGTACCCTTAACCTCCTGGGCATCATCGGCCTTTCCGAGAGCCTCGACTTTATTGGAGAGATGGGCATGGAGTCGATCCATACCGGGGAAATGGAACTGCTTAACAGACTTCGTGACGGGTTATCTCTGCTTGACGGAATCGAGCTCTACTGTGCAGAAAACCTCTTCAACCACGTCGGGCTCCTGACGGCCAATGTCCGAGGCATGGATCCTAACGATGTCGGAGCCATTCTGGACGCTGACTTCGGCATTGCGGTCAGGGTAGGGCTCCATTGCGCCCCGCTTGTTCACGAGAGTCTCGGTACCTCTCCATACGGCAGCGTCCGTTTCAGTATCGGACCTTTCAACACCGGCGATGATATAGACCGGACATTAGCGGCCATGGCCGGGATTGCGAGACATAAAAGGCGTGGTTGACAATAGTGCGGAGCTCATGAACGAAGCGGGTTACGGCAGCAAAGATGATTTTGAAAAAATGAAATCCGGTTATTATAATTCAGAGGGTGGAATACGAACCGGGAATTGAAAGGGAGTCCCCCTCCGGCTTTGCAAAGAACAAGGTGAAAAAGATGCTCATAACGGGAGAAACAGGGGTTTTTTGCATTATCGGCTACCCGATAGCCCATTCATTATCACCTGCCATTCATAATGCAGGCTTCGAAGCGAATAGGCTAAACCTTGTGTATGTCCCGTTCGCTCTGCACCCTGATAATTTTGAGGAGGGGATCAAGGGCCTTCAGGCCCTTGGGGTGAAAGGTGCTACCGTGACGGTGCCCCTAAAAGAGCTTGCCTATAATTATGTTGATGAGAAAGACGAGTATGCTATGATGACCGGTGCTGTCAATACTATACTTTTTGATCAAGGGAAAATGAAGGGGTTTAACCTTGATGTAGCAGGGGTAAAATACTCCCTTGAAAAACTTGAATTGCGTGAAGGTGTCGGCAGGGTGGTGGTTCTCGGCGCCGGCGGCGCCGCGAGGGCTGTCATCGCTGCACTGATACTCCACAGGGTAAAAAATATAGTAATTCTCAACAGAAACGAGGCAAAGGCTTTTGCATTGAAAGAGTTTTTTGCAGAAAAAACCAATAAACTATCTATGGCGGCAGATAAGCTGGATACGAAGAGTTTAATAAAATATCTAACCAATGTTGATCTGCTTGTCAACACAACACCCATAGGCATGTATCCGAATAGTGATGCTTCTCCGATTCCGACGCAAATGATTCCTGAAGGTATAAAAATCCTTGATGCGGTCTACAGACCGAGGAAGACAAAGCTGCTCGCTTTGGCTGAACAAAGGAAGTGCAAAACACTCTGTGGCTTAGACTGGCTGATTCATCAGGGCATGCTCGCATTCAATATATGGACAGGAAAAAAGTTGAATAAAGATACAGTGATGAATATATTGGAGACCCATTTATATAAACCCGATTGTGACGGATAAACCCGAATTGCCTGTCGGCGATTCATTTTTGCATTAGCAGTCGGTTTTTAAAAATAAAGCGGCTTCAGAACTTTTATCGTGACCTTTCTTACATAATCTTTAACCGCTTCGCGATAAGTCTTCATGTGAGGAGCTGTCAGATGGACATGCAGAGTGTCAACATCAGTCCACCGCTCGATAATGGTAATCGTATTTTCGTTGATCAGATCTTGTACCGGAATGCCTGTAGGCACATCCGCTGCCGGCCCGTATTCGAGACATCCCTCTTCAGCTTGTACCAGAGGGATAATCTTTCCGAACTCATCCAGATATTCGGATCGTGTTCCTTCCACAAGGTCAACCGTGGCGATTACATAGATCATGCCTCATCTCCTTTTTGCGGTATATGCGGGTACCGCCTCCCGTTTTTCCAACTCTGACCCCGTGAGTCGAGGTTTAAATCCTCGTCCCCCGGTTTTTCCTACCCCTTGCCTGTAATCTTGCCCCAGGAATCACGAAGCGGTACAACCCTGTTGAATACAAGCTTTCCGGGCAAAGAGTCTTTTATATCGACACAAAAATAACCGAGTCTTTCAAACTGACATATGCTTCCCGGTGTTTTGTCTGCCAGGCTTGCCTCAACACGGCAATCGTTAAGGGTTTCCAGGGATGCCGGATTCAGGTATTTTGCAAGGTCTTCTCCGATAGTTGCAGGATCAGCGACCCGAAAAAGACGGTCATAAAGGCGGACTTCTGCAGACACTGCGTGTTCGGCTGATACCCAGTGTATGACCCCATCTATCTTATGTCCGTCCGACGGCGGGCCATTTCTTGTTTCGGGGTCATAAGTACAGTGAATTTCTATGAGCTCACCGGTTTTTTCATCTTTTACCATATTGGCAAACTTAATAACGTAAGAGTTTCTGAGGCGAACCTCACGCCCCGGGCCGAGACGTTTATATTTTTTTGGAGGGTTTTCATCGAAGTCGTCACGCTCAATATAAACAACACGTGAGAACGGAACTTTCCGGATTCCCATGGCGGTATTTTGCGGATGATTGGCGCATTCAAACTCTTCTGCCTGCCTTTCCGGATAGTTGTCGACAACAACCCTGAGCGGGTGCAAGACCGCCATTGCGCGCGGCGCCTTTTCGTTCAGGTTGTCGCGCACACAACTTTCCAGCAGCGATATGTCGATGAGGTTGTCTTTTTTTGCTACACCGATCCGTGCGCAAAAATCCCTGATTGCTTCAGGCGTATAGCCGCGTCTTTTCATGCCGGTCACCGTCGGCATGCGCGGGTCGTCCCATCCTGTGACGTATTTCTTTTCAACCAACTCGATGAGTCTCCGTTTGCTCAGCATTGTGTAACTGAGGTTGAGGCGTGCAAATTCGATCTGTTGAGGTTTTGGTCCGTCAATGAGTTGATTTACAAACCAGTCATAAAGGGGGCGGTTGTTTTCAAACTCAAGTGTGCAGATTGAATGGGTAATCCCTTCTATTGAGTCGGAAAGGCAATGGGCAAAGTCGTACATAGGATAGACGACCCATTCATTTCCTGTCCTGTAATGGGGTGAACGCTTAATCCTGTAAATGACGGGATCGCGCATGACAACATTTGGAGAAGACATATCGATTTTGGCGCGAAGCACATGTGCCCCGTCCTCAAATTCACCGGCCCTCATTCGGGCAAACAGGTCAAGGTTCTCCTCGGCAGGGCGGTTACGGTAGGGGCTTTCTTTACCCGGTTCCGTCAGGGTTCCCCTGTATTCCCTTATTTCGTCCGCGCTCAGGCTGCAGACGTACGCCTTCCCTTTTTTGATAAGTTGAACGGCAAACCGATAAATCTGCTCAAAATAGTCAGAAGCATAGAACAGGCGATTTTCCCAGTCAAAGCCGAGCCAGTGGACATCGTTTATTATAGATTCCACATATTCGAGGGATTCGCCGCTTGGATCCGTATCATCCAGGCGCAGGTTGCATGTGCCGCTGTATTGCACGGCAATCCCGAAATTCAGGCAGACTGATTTGGCGTGCCCGATGTGAAGATAGCCGTTCGGCTCCGGCGGAAAACGGACAGCAACCCGCCCGCCGTGTTTGCTGGTTTTTAAATGATCATCGATAATTTCACGAATGAAATCGGTTGGTGCTGAAACATCCGGTTGGGTCATTATAAAGCTCCTTTAAGCCGGGTTCGCGGTTCACAGTTTACAGTGAAGAAACCGGGACTTGTTTAAGGTATGTAATTTTTTACCATAAGCATACCTTTCTTGCAAGAAAAGGGTCGGTGCTGCGAAAAAATTACACGGTGTTTAACGACGAAATCAGAGAAACGGGGTATCCGTTAGAGGCACATCTTTAAGCATTCCCATGTTTGCCCGGTGATTCGCAGGCGAGAAAAGGCGGTGTGCCCTTATTATCGTGGATACTCCCGGGCAGCCCTCATACCTGCTTCTCTGCCGAACACAATACATTCGGCCGTAGCATTACCGCCAACCCTGTTGGCGCCGTGCATGCCCCCCGTCACTTCACCGGCAGCGTAAAGATGCGGTATTGTATTGCCGTGCCGGTCAAGCACCCGACAAGTGATATCTCCGGTTTTTAAGCCGCCCATGGTATAATGTACTCCAGCCATTACCGGGCTCGCATACAACGGGGGCTCCCCGATGGGTTTCAGATTTTGCCGGGCCTTTCCGAAATCCTCATCAATTCCTGTCTTTGCAGATTCATTATACCGGCGGATTGTCCTTAAAAAGGTTTCAGGAGGAATATTGAATTTGTCGCGTAGCGTCTCTCCGAGCGCTTCCGGCCCAGACGCCGTAAAGGCATACCCATTCTTTATTATCTTCCTGATAAGGTGTGGTTTATATCTCTTATTGCAGGCCTCATCAGCTATCCACAAAAGCATCTTATCCGGTTGTTTGAGAATAGCGTCTGCAAGGACATCTCGCCGCCTGTCTTCAGCGACAAACCTCACGCCGTTTTTGTTGATAAATATGGCTGAATCGATACCGAGGTTCACCAATGAACCATATTTCTTCGTATAGTAGTTGCACGCAACGAGCAGTTGGATTTGGTCCATTCCAACAATATCCGCCCCTATATCCATAGCGTACCTTATGACTTCCCCTGTTGCAGTGCGCACATTTGTTGTGGGGATATCAGCAGTCAGGCGGGGGTCATATCGAGAACGCATCTCCATATCTGCGCCAAAACCGCCTGCGCATATCACAACTGCCTGCCTTGCCCTGATGCACATAGCTTTTTCATTGTTCATGTACCGGACTCCGAGAACATCCCCTTCAAGCGGCCTTTCCCTAAGGATGGCAGAGAGTCCGGATTTCATCAGGATCGGAATTCCCCTGTGTGCGACCTGCCTTTTCAGCGCGCGGACAATAGCGGCGCCCCTTCCTTTATTAACGGGGTCGTGGGTTCTTGGCCACAATGCGCCTATACCCGTATACACCGTTGATTCGAACTGAACCCCCATATCCTCAAGCCACTTCAGACCATTCAGGGCGTGTTCGGAAAGAAACCTCACCTTGTCCGGTTCTCCCTTAAAGTCGCCGGCTTCAATGGTTTGCCGGTAGTGAAGGTCTATGGAATCTTCTATGCCCTGGTTCTCCTGACGTTCCGGATCAACGGCATTATACGCACCGGTGGCAATGATGGAATTTCCACCGATACAGGAGTTCTTCTCCAGGATAATAACGTTGCTTCCCGCATCATGCGCTTCGATAGCAGCAGCGAAACCCGCAAAACCGGTCCCGATGACTACTACATCTGCTTCCCTATCCCAATTTTTTGGAACGGCCTTTTCCTGTGGCCTCAGGAATGGTGCATCTTCAATAATCATAACAGGCAGAACTCCTTTCTGTCCCCTCGCCGGTTGCTTACATCAGGCAATAATTCAGTAGCCGGTGAGCATCAACAACGCATGGCCACGGCGTAGGAGATATAATAGTGCATAGTCAATAGTAACCAACAAGATTTCTGTGGGCTCTGTGAGGGACGGCTATCACTTCCCGCACACACCGATTCTGACGATCAGAGGCTGACCGTCCTGAACAAGACCTTTAAGTCCGATCTTCCTGTCATTGACGGTAATAGTGTGATTCTTATAATCGTGGCTTCTCAGGCGCATTTCTTTAACCGTCAGGGATACCGCCGCGGAACCCGAATTATCGGGTACGAGACCGTAATATTCAAAAACACCGGCCGACGGGCTTTCCACTTTTACGATAGAAATGCCCTTCGCCGGTTCATACATATAAATTTCTTTTACCGGGGCCAGATAGATGGAGTTGATGAACTCGAGGCAGAAGAGCGATCCCGCTTCGATGGGCACGCTTACAAGCACCCTGTCCGGCTCTTCGCCCCGGATCATAAGACAATCAGTTGCCTGCGATACCTGCGGCAGCCCGATTGAAGCTGCCAGGAGCAGACAGAGTGCAATTCGGATAACATTTACCATGGCAATCATTCTGACCGGGGGTTGCACAAGCATCCAGGCACGCACATAAACCCCCGCTACAGCTTGAGAATGACGACTTCCGCAGGGACCTTACCGGTATTTTCAAATGAATGGGTCAGGTTCGGAGGTATGTAGACAAACCCTCCGTGCTCCACATCTGTCCATTCGTCTCCAAGCAGGATCCTGCACGTTCCGCTATGAACAAAGACAGCATGCTGATCTTTGTGTGCCTGCATCTTCACTACACCGCCCGGTTTAAGGTACATGAGATTGAAGGAAAAAGGCGATCCGTGTTTCTCGGGGGTGATCAATTCATAGAGCTCGGTGTCAATCATATTTGCCGTGGTCTTCGGCGTCACGTTTTTCATGTGTCCCGTGAGCCTCTCGCTGTTTTTCATATTGAAGCCTCCTGGTGTTTTATAAATTTCTGTGACAGGACAGTCATAATGATCAGACAGATCCCTACAATATCGAATGAAGCCCTTGGATATACCAGTAAGAGCCCTGCAACAATAAGCATGATCCGTTCATAGCCGGTTGCCTTTTTAAAAAGCCAGCCAACCGTACCTGCAGCCAGAACGCTAATGCCGAGAAATGCCGTAAAGTTGGTCCAGATACCGGTTGCCCAGGATCCCTTCAAAAGAATAGCTATCCCGTTGGGGTCAAGGACAAACATGAACGGCACAATAAAGGCCGGGATGGTATATCTCCAGGCATATATGGTCGTTTTGTAGGGGCTGCCGCCGGTGAGCGCTGCCGCTGCGAAGCAGGAAAGGGCTGTTGGAGGAGACACCTCGGAGAGGATCGCATAATAAAAGATGAACATATGCGCAGCATAATCGGGGATCCCCAGTTCCATTAATGCCGGCGCCACGATGACGGCAGAGATGATGTAGGAAGCGGTGATGGGGAGTGCCAGACCTATGACCCATACGATAAGGGCTGAGTATATTGCTGTGAGCAGGATGTTCCCATGGGCATAGGCTATGATAATGGAACTGAACTTCAATCCCAGACCTGTCAGGGTAACTACACCGACTATGATCCCTGCTGCAGCGCAGGTGGATGCGACACTAAGAACGCCCAGGGAACCCTTCTTCAACGCTTCGATCAGGCGCTTCGGATACAGCGCCGAATCCTTCCTGATAAAACTTAACGCAAAAGCCGCCACAGTTGCCCAGAATACTGACATGATAGGGGTAAATCCGATTATCATAAATACAATAATGGCAATGAGGGAGATGAAGTGATACCAGTACATATAGGTGAGGCGTCCCAATTTATATGTCGTATCAAAAGAGACTGTTTTAACACCGGACTTCTTTCCGTCCAGCTCGACCATCAAAAAGATCGACCAGTAGTAAAGGAAGGTCGGGATGGTTGCCATGACGATCACTTCCAGATATGAGATCTTAAGGAATTCGGCAATGAGGAATGCAGCAGCACCGAGAACAGGGGGAGAGATGACGGCCCCTATCCCTCCGGCCGAGAGAAGCCCTCCTGCCTGATCCTTTCCGTAGCCGGCCTTGGCGAGTAGCGGATATGCAACCGAACCAAGCGTGACCGTTGTTGCCGTTGCACTGCCGGAGGGTCCTCCGAGGAGAAAGGAGGCCAGGATTACCGTCCTGCCGGCGCCTGTCGGTTTTCCGCCCATGGCGGCAAAGGAAAAGTCCACAAAGAATTTTCCGGCCCCGGAGAGTTCCAGAAAAGCCCCGTAAATTGTGAAAAGGATGATGAATGTAGCAGAAACGTCTATAGGCACCCCGAATATTCCCTCCAGAGTCATATATAGATGCCCGATAAGCCGGGAGAGATCGTACCCCTTGTGTGTCCAGGGAGAGGGAAGCGTCGGCCCTACCATGGCATAGACGAGGAAGAAGACGACAACTCCGGCCATGATCAGGCCCGATGCCCTTCGGGTAGCTTCCAGAACCAGAAGAATCAATATCGCTCCGAACAATTTGTCCCAGAAGTTTGGCATTACGGAACGATAAATGAATTCATCGAAGTCGATGAGCATATAAGCGATCACCATTATTCCCAGAGCAGCAAGGGCATAGTCAAACCAGACGATCTTCTGGGTACCCTTTTTGCGATAAGGAAACAGAAGGAATGTCAGAAACAATGCCAGCATTACATGGGCCCCTCTCAGAAACTGGGGGGTAATAGTCGTTACTGCTGCATAAAGATGGAAAATCGACATGCCTACGGCAACCACTGTAATAAAAATATCCATTTTTGAGGAGAGATGCCGAAATGCCCCTTCTTCTTCCTGCACGAACTTTTCTGCTTTTTTGAGGGTTTCTTCCGAAATCACTGTTTCCTGGGTCATGCTTTCACTTTTTTCTTCCATAGATCTCACCTTCGGTAGTAAGCAACATGGGGAGGCCGTTCCTGACGGCCCCCTCCAGCGAATTTACGCAAAGAAATTACTCGGTTTTTACTTTTATTTTTTTCTCATTATAGTACCGTGCAGCGCCTTTATGAAAAGGAATTGGCGAGCCCGTCACTGCCATATTCAGAGAGAGTTGATCGGCCTCTTTGTGTACCCTTACCAGATCCGCTTTATGTTCAAAAAGGGCCTTTGTTATCTTGTACACCAGTTCCTCATCCATCTTGTCGGTTGTAGCAAGACCGTTGGCGTTTGCCACACCGGTCGATTCATATTCGATGCCCGGATATGTACGTTTGGGTATTTTATATTCAAAATAGATTGGGCCGTACTCTGCATTCAATTTGGCTACCGCATCTCCGTGATTGATGAACCTTATCTTCATGCCCGGTGTCGCAGCCAGATCCAGCACTGCAGCCATGGGTACGCCGCCGTCGACAAAAATGGCATCAAGCTTCCGGTCTTTCAGGGCGCCCGCGGATTCCGTAAAGCTCAGCCTCTGCCTCTTGATATCTTTATCAGGATTAAGCCCGTATGCCTTCAGGATCCTCATGACCTTGAATTCCGTGCCACTGTTCGGGGCTCCTGTGGAAACCTTTTTCCCCTTGAGGTCCTCCACCTTGTTGATGCCCGAACCATCCAGCACAATGAGTGAAGTTACCTGCGGGTACAACTCAGCTATGGTTCTGAGGGGTATCTTCTTGTTGTAACCCTTCAACTTTCCCTGGTAAGCATCCCAGGCAATGTCGGTCCCCATAAATCCCAACTGCACCTTTCCCTCACCGAGGAGCATGCAGTTATCTCCGGAGGCAGCCGTTACTTCCGCTGTTGCTTCCACACCGGGGATATATTTGGTTATCACGCTTGCTATCCCACCACCGTAAGGATAATAAACCCCTCCGGTTCCGCCTGTGCCTATGGAGATCGCTTTTTTCTGTTGTGCCAGAGCTGTTCCGGAAACAATCAAAAGGGCGATACAAAAAACAGTGAGAGTTGTTGCGACAATCGTCCAACGCATTGTGGTCCTTTTTGCCTTTTGCGATTTTCTTGCATTCATTTTATTTACCCTCCATTTTCGGATTTAATGCACACGCTATAGGTTATACCCAGCGCAACGTTACCGTTTTCTGGTCGAGAAATAACTTCACCGAATCCATCCTTGACTTGGCAGCGCCGAAGAATGATTCCTTTTTTGATCCCAGTGGGAAAAAGGAGTAGGGTTGAGGGATTCCCGCATTGACACCGACGTTCCCGACCTCACATTCCCTGATGAACTTTCTCGCGGTTTTTCCGCTGTTCGTTACAATGCATGCAGAATGGCCATATCTCGAACTGTTGATCTGCGCGATTACCTGTTCGAGGTTCTCCACCCTGATAAGGTTGGCCACCGGACCGAATGCCTCTTCTTTGGCAATCTCCATTTTCGGGTCCACGTTTTCGAATATCGTTGGTGCAACAAAATAGCCCTTCTCATATCCGGGCGCCTTCACATTCCTGCCGTCGAGAATCAGTTTTGCGCCTTCCCTGATACCTTTTTCAATGAATGCCTCGACCTTTTCCTTTCCTTCGCGAACCGTCAGGGGACCCATTTCCACAGCAGGGTCAAGGCCGTATCCGAGTTTCATTGCCTTCGATGCTTCGACGAATTTATGTTTTACCTCATCGTAAATGTCTCCCACGATAAGGACGTTGTCCGAACCCAGGCATCTCTGGCCGGTCATCCCGAAGCATCCTCTCAGCATATACTGGACCGCTTCATCGATATCTGCATCGGGCATTACTACAACATGGTTTTTCCCGTTGCCGTTAATGGAAGAACGTTTCCCCGTTTTTCCGCATAGTTCGAAGATCTCTTTTCCAATCCTCGTGGAGCCGATGAATGCAGCCCCGGCGACCCTCTGGTCTGACAGCATCCTCGAATTGAGCTCAAATTTCTTGCCTATATGAAGAAAGTTGACTACCCCGGGAGGAAAACCGACCTGCTCCATTACCTTTATTACCGATTCGGACGCAACGGGGTTCTGCCAGCTCGGGGCGATGACGACGGTACATCCGCAGGCAAGGGCGTAAGGAACAAAGGAGGACCATGAATGGGTAGGAATATTGCCGGGGAGAACCATGAGAAAAACACCGACCGGTTCCCACAGCAGATAGCAGTCTATACCCCGTGCCAGCTGATCCACGTGCTCTCCCTTGTAAACACTGTACATGGAAGATGCCGCCGCTTCAATATTCTCTACGCACCTGTCGCAGGTTCCGCGCGCATCGCTTATGTTGCATCCGTGGTCCTGGCTGAGGATCCGGGCCAGTTCATCGGAATTCTTTCTGAATGTATCCCGGAGATCAAAAATCATTTTTGCCCTGTCCCTGAAAGGCACATCTTTCCATGTTTTGAATGCATTGTAGGCCGATGTCACGGCATAGTCCACTTCATCCGTTGTTGCCACCGGGACCTCAGCAATGACCTCATCCTTGGCAGGGTTACTGTCGAGGAATACCTCGTTGGATTGAGAATCTACCCACTGTCCGTTCAGGAAAAACTTCAGTTTACCGTAGTGCTTTTTTACTTCTTCAAGTACTGCCATATCTTCCTCCTTAATTGTTCTGTCGGCACTGTAAATATTATATGCATGAAGGTCTTATGCGGTTTTGTTGACCCCCATGAGTTCTTCAAAAAAGGATATGATGATCGACGTATCCTTTTTTCCATATCCTTTTACAAGCAGCGTCTGATATGCCTGCCTTACGAGTGTGGCGAGTACTAACGGAACGCCCGTGTCTTTTCCAAGTTTAAGCGCCAGGTCCACGTCCTTGACCTGCAGGTCAACCGAGAAGCCGGGGTTAAAATCCCGGGGCAGCACAAAATCCCTCACCTTTACGTCCATGGCATAGGACCTTCCCGAACTGCTGTTGATCACATCTCTCATGACAGCCGGATCTATTCCGTTTTTCTCGCCGAATGCGATGGCCTCCGACGTGGCTGCCATGATCACGGAAAAGAGCATATTGTTTATCAATTTCATTGTATGTCCGGCGCCGATCTCTCCCACATAGGCGATCTTTTTCCCCATGCACTCCAATACAGGCTTGATTGTTTCAAATATCTGCGCGTTACCGCCAACCATGACGGCAAGCGTTCCTTTCGCAGCGCCTTCCATGCCGCCGCTCACCGGGGCATCAAGCATCTCCACGTTGCGTTGTTGGAGGGCATTATATATTTCTTTCGACAGCAAAGGGTCCGAGGTGCTCATATCCATGTAGACAGAACCCGGTTTAAGGCCTCCTGCCGCATCTTCTTTGCCCAGCATGACTTGGCGTGTAATGGCGGGGGTCGGCAACATCGAGATGAGGACCTCACTCCATGCAGCAGCTTCCTTCGGCGAATCCGCTTTCTTTGCTCCCGCTGCAACAAGCTCATCAACAGGCCTCCGGTCGAGATCGAATACCATGAGGTCATAACCTGAGGCAATCAAACGTCCGGACATTCGCAACCCCATGACGCCAAGACCTATAAATCCCACTTTTTTCATACTACTTCACCTCCTTGCACGATAATACTTTCGGATAAAGTTTAGAGATCATCCTATTGGAGAAGAACAGGCACAGGACGGCAAGAATGAACGCCGCAACATAACTCGAAGACAGATCAAAGACAAAACCGCTTAAGAGCGGCCCTACAGCCGCACCCAGCCCCGTGCCCATAAAAAGCAGTCCGTAAATAGACCCGAATCTGCTGCCGGAGTATATATCAGCGGCCACACTCCAGTTGAGAGGTGCTATCGCCGCGTAACCGGTTCCAAAAAGCACTGCATAACCGAAGAGGGCAAACTGGCTGTGCAGTTCTTTTGCAGCCAGGATAAGACAGATACCGACAGAAAGCGTGAAAGATGCAAAGAGGTACGCCTTTTTTCTGCCGATCAGATCGGACAGCATTCCCCAAATCATTCGTCCGGCGATGCCGCATAGACCGAGAAGCACAATCATTATTCCGATCGCTTGGCGCCGGAACCCTCCGTCGTTCGCTATTGCCACCTGATGGATGAGGACTGCCTGGACAACGAGACCACCTGTGAAAAACACAAAAAACATACGCCTGAAGGTATGTGTTTTGAAAATGGCCGGGAAGCCCATGCATATTGATATTAATTCATGACGGCTGCACGACGAAACATGCCCGGCATCCCTGTCTTTATCGGCTTCAGGTTCCACAGGCCTGTTCCTCTGGAAAACAAGGTTCACCGGGATCAGGACCACTGCGACCAGCAAGGCAAGAATCCAAAAAGTATCGCGCCATCCATATCTTTGAATCCAATTCTGTACCATAGGCACAATGACCAGCATACCTAATCCGATGCCCGAGGTTGCTATGCCTGAAGCCAGACCTCTTTTCTCGGTAAACCAGTTAGCTACGGCATGGGAATTTCCCACAAGACCGATCGCACTTCCTCCCAGTCCGGCGATCAATCCGAAAAAGATGTAAAAGGATACCGTCGAACCTGCCTTACTGCATAGGAATAAGCCTGCCGCCAGTATCAGCGCACCGCAGGCAAGGACCTTCTTTGATCCGTAACGATCCACACAGAAACCTATGAGAGGGGATGTTAATGCTATAACAAGTGTAAAAAGCGTGAAGATGCTTGATGCAACAGTACGGCTCCATCCGAATTCACCGGAGAGGGTTACCATAAAGACCGAATAGGAATACCACACCCCGTAAAGCGTCATCAGATTGAGAAGAGATATGGCGACGATCAGCCAGCCATAGTAAATGTGTTTTCCTATCGCAGATATCATACCTTTTTGTTGTGCGTCCACGCTGTAAGCAACGGCAGATTTCAACAGGCACACCTCTAACGCAACGTTACATCTATGCTCTATTGGTTTGGTTCTTGGGATGCCTTTATGATTTTTTGCCTTTCCAGGCCCTTTACAATGTGCTCTCTCGTCAGATCTTCCGCCAACTTCGTATCCTTCATTATTATGGCGTCCAGAATCAGCCTGTGGTATTTGCATGATTTCATAAGATATGCGTTATCCGATGATAATGACTTGTAGCTCAGTCGTCTTATCTGGTTGTTTAGACCTTCCACAATCTTTTTCAATCTTACATGCCCTGAAATATCTATCGTTGTTACATGGAAAAGATCGTTGAGATCCTGGTATTTGCTGATATTGGGATCACCGCTCTCTGCGATTTTCTCCATACTCCGTACAATCTTCTCCAATTTTTTGATGTCCTTATCAGTGATCTTTTCCATGGCCAGCGTGACTCCAAGGGTATACAAGCCAATCTTCAGCGTATATATCTCCCATATATCCTTTTCTTCCACCCTTGACACAAAAAGCCCGCGCCTCGGCTCCCTGTAGACAAGGCCGGTAGCCTCGAGAATTTTGAATGCTTCCCGGATAGGAAATCTGCTTATGCCAAGCATGGAGGATATCTCCTGTTCTTTTATTTTCTGGCCTGCGGTTAATTTGCCGCTGATAATTAACCCTTCAATAAATTTAGCGGTCTGATCTGCTATTGACTGTGAATTTATCATTACCGATTAGGTAACATTTTATTTTTATTGTTGTCAATATAATTATATAATTGTATCTTTTATTATTGTATTACAAGATTTATATTGCACCCCCTGTTTATTATAAAATATCAGTAAAATAAAGTACTTAAGACCATATCACCACGAAAGATAACAAGAAAATTATTGTTTCTTTACAGACAAAACACTGTCACATTGTGTATCGTAAATTTTCTTAACGACTTTAAGCAAGTTCCTGACGGTGTAGATATTGAAATTATCGGGGAAATATGGAGCGGGCAACGGGGCTCGAACCCGCGGCATCAAGCTTGGGAAGCTTGCACTCTACCAACTGAGTTATGCCCGCTTTATGTATAATATTAATGGATTTGCAGCACTAAATCAAGATTCTTTTGTTTTAAAAGCTTTTTTCGGACTGTCGACTATAGGCATACCGGTTCCCGACTATCTCAGACTGTCTTAACTTTTCCTGTTATAGCCGAATCTTTCTTCAAAAACAGGGGCTACGAGATTGTCTACGGGGGCATGGTCATCGGTAATAATAATAGAATACCTTTTGTTAATAAATTCCTGCATCAGGTTTTCGGGAACGACGGTAGATGCGGCATGGCCTCCCAGCCGGCTTGTAATATTTGTTTTAAAATCATCAATATCAATATTGCCCTTTCCGGCCAGTACGATGAAAGTACTGATACGCGTATTTTCAAAGTCGGGACTTACAGAAATCAGATACACGTTTTTCTGTCCGAAGACTTCACGCAAGGTCTTCATATAGGAAGGCAAAAAGGCGCCTTTATGAAAATTATCGATAATATTGGACATCAGTATGCCATCCGGGTTCATGATCCCCTTTAGCTGTTCGGCGAATTCTTTTGTAGTGAGGTGGTAGGGTATGGAAAGGTCGTTGTAGGCGTCAGTAAAAACGAGATCGTACTTTTCCTTGCAGTTCATGACATACCAGCGGCCGTCTTCATTATAAGTCCGGATCCGTGTGGTTTTCGGTAACCCGAGATGCTTATAAACTATATTCGTAACTTCAGGGTCAATTTCAACAACATCGATATTGGCATTCGGATAGTAAACTTCCATATACCTGGGGAATGTGTAACCGCCGCCCCCGATGGTAAGGCTTTTGAAGTCCAGATCTTTTTTGAACTTCCATTTCAATACATCGGCATATATCCTTTCATACTCGTATTCTATGTGCAACGGGTTGTCCAGGCTGACATAGGAATGGATGAGGTTATCCAATATCATTGCCTGCAGCGGCGTTTTTTTGTCGGAACTGATTGTTTTGCTCAGTTTAATGGTGAAGTAGTCACTTTCTTTATACAGGTAGGCTTTGTCGGAGATAGGTATTTTAAAGAAATACGTATGAATTGCCCATATGGCGGGAAGGGCAATCACAAGGAAAATGGCGGCACTCTTTTTTGATTTAAAGAGGGAGCCCGAAAATACCGCTGCGAGGATTAATACGATCCCCATGGCGAGGATAATGCTTTTTGTCCCCATCCAGGAGATGAGGAAAAAACCGGTAGCAAATGTGCCGATAATTGCCCCCAATGTTGAAAAGGCATATATCTTCCCTATAACATTCCCCGCTTTATCGAGGTTTGTGAGTGTGAGCCTTACCACTACAGGCGAAATAGTTCCAAGAATACAACCGGGTATAAAGAATATAATGGTTGTAACGAGAAAGATGCGCATCATCAGGGAGAGTGGAAAACGGTATCCCGCCACCAAACCGGTAAGCGGTATTATGGTAAGAGCGGCAATGCCGGATAACAGGAGCAACCAACCGAGGGTTTTCCTTTCGGGGAATCTGTCTACCAGCTTTCCTCCAATGTAGGCGCCGATGCTGATCCCGGCAAGGATTACCCCTATAATACTTGTCCATGTATATATGGAAACGCCGACAAAGGGCGCCAGGATACGTCCTGCAACCATTTCAATGACCAACGAGCAGAAACTTGCTATGAACATTATTATATAGGCTTCGAGAAGTGTCATAAATGCAAAAGCCTCCATTAAAATTAATTTGTGTAGCACGGTTTAATTGGCTACGATTTAAAACGAAGTTTTAGAACGCGTATTAATAATTACAGCATTGCAGGGGCTTTGTCAATTCATTTAACCCGGATTTTCCACATGATGAGCACTTGTGCCGGGATATCCCCTGCAGACACGCTTATCCGTTTTCATTTAACGAATGACGGCGAACTTGTATTATATGGTTTTAATGAGGATGAGGTATTCATATTTGAAAAGGTCCTCAACAAATTGGCAGATCATTTCGCCTTCATCACTGTAGCACCCGTGGGATTCCATGATAAACCGCAGTTCTTCGGTAAAATCAACATGGATAAAATCGGCGAAGCTCCCGCGAATGGATTTGTAATTTAAGACACGGACGACCTGCTCAAGATAAGAGAATTTAATTGAGTATTCATCATGCCCCATAAGAGAAATTCTTTCCGGATCTCCTGTTGATTCAATATGAACGATAGACCGCAATGCCTCAGGAACTCCAGCTTCGCAACTGTGCTCACCGAGATAAATATACGGGATCCCTGAAACACAGAGTTTTTCAACGGCCTGGATAGCTCCGGTATTAAAGTTGAATGCCATGTCCTCCGGCCGGCTGAATCCGTATCGTTCAAACAAACCAACTGCCTTTTTCAAATGTGGATCAATAATCTTTGATGACGGTAGTTTGAATATATCCTGGCCCGGATTGATCATCGTGGGAAAGTCACCCAGGTTTTCATTCAGTACGGCCAGATCGAATCCTGCCAATAGTGCCGGATCGGTGTCGAGGAAATCTTCCTGCCTGAATAACACACTATATCCCTTGAGGGTTTCCATTTGTTTTTGGAGTAGAAACGGAGAAATGTCCAGCATGCATGGCTGGAGTGATCTATCCCTGTCGAGAAAGTCTTTCATGAGGTAGCCGTAGCCTCCTCCGATTTCGATGATGTTTTTGATTTTCCCTATTGGCATAAACCGGTTTAAATAATCATACAGAAGGTGTCCGTACGAATCATTGCACCTGAGTATTTTCCTTAGAGGCGTATGTTCCGGATAGAGGGCATTGCAGACAGTCAATTCCCAGCCCAGTGTATTCATCCGGTTCACATGGTAGTCTTTTGTAGTGTTAAGCGTGTAGCCCATTGTTCCTTGTGCCATCTATTTACCACAATATATCAAAAATACGAAAGGAGATGATAGACAGGAATTTCCCCGGAGGTCGAATCTTTACAGTTGTTGCCCCCATCCCTCTCAGAATTCTATCGTTTCAATGTAATCGGGGAATGAGATGATCTTTACACTGTCGGAAGGATTCATAAGGAACGGTGCAAGATCTTTCGATAAAGCCTGAAAATCGAGTCCCCTGCATCTCCGGATAATCTTCTTTTTCAGTGCAGCGCCGGAATTGATCAACAGTTTATTTTCGATGTAATCCATATTGGGCCTTGCCTTTTCCATCAAAAAGATGATGTCATAAAAATCTCTACCCATTACCCGTTTGCGGGTAAAAATGCAGGCAATCTTCTGCGCCAGGAGGATGTCGGCCGGGACAGCGTGTATGCGGGTAAAGAGCCCGAACTTGTTAATGATAACACCCTGTGATATATAATCAAAATCCTGCGGCTCCGCGTCGATCCGTATAGTCAGTTTTTCATCTCTATGGCGGGAAATACCGGCCTCCGATAGTATTCCCGGGATTTGCACGGAAGACCGGAACGCAGTCCTTGTGGTATTTTTTACTTCTGCTTCGTATCCTTCCATCTCCAGCCGTCTGGCGATAAGATTGGAGAGCTTTTCAAAGCTGTCCCTGTCAAGAGAGCGGTTATCGAAATCAAGATCCTCGGAAAACCGTGTGCCGGCATGGACAATACGGATGGCAGTCCCTCCCGTGAAACTGAGACTGCTTGCAAAAGGAGACGCGAAGATGACTTCCAGTATCTTGTACTGAATGTATTCCCGCAGGAGGTTTTTTTTGAAGGGTCTTAACTGTTCAGGGTAATAAGATTCAATTTGCGTTATATCAAGCATTTTTCATAAACTCCCAGAAAGAATGCATCCGGCGGGCCAGAGACTTATGCCGGAATCGCCGGAGATACTCAAAAAAGACCGGTTCTTTGATGCGTTCAAAAAAGGAATCCACGTTGAACCTCAGCCCTTCAAAGTCGTTTGTTTTTTTCAAGGAAGGGTGCAGGTAGAAATAATCAAGGACTGCCTTCTCAGGAGATGCGATCATGAGATGCTTGCTTGCGTTGTATTCCACGATGATATAGCCAAAGAACAGGCGTGGTCTCAGTGTCCGGTATAGGAATTCGCCTACCGGTGTCGGAAAGGTTTTGGTTACCCGTGTGGTTGCCGATGTTATCCCGTACACTGCTTCCGGCACCAGCCCATAATAGGAAAGAGCCATCTCCAGGGAAATATACGAAGGCGCGTAGATCCTGTTTGCAGTCTCAAAGAGGACGTTTTCATTCAAAAGGGTGTCGGAAAATGTATAGTAACTCTTTATGATCTTCTTCAGGTACCCCTTTTCCTGCCAGTTGTTGAGCCTGCGGCGATGAAATCCGGGATCGATGCTCCTGATGTCGTTTAGAGAAAAAACGGTAAAATCTTTGAATTGTTCGCGGAATGCAATATACTTCATGATATTTCCTGAGAGTGCTAAAAATAGCACTAATAATAAATGAATTAACATCAGCGATCACCGATGTCAAGAAAATTGTTAGCCGGATAAATGCAGGATCAGGGAGTATGGATTATAAATTATTTCTTTAACCTTACCCCTTTAATCCTTAATCCCAACCTTCTACAGTGTTATTTATTCCCAAAATCAACCGGATATGTATCGCCTTTATCGTACGCCTGGGGGCTGTATTCCACAACGAGTGAATCCTCAAGCCCGTAAAAGATATGTCCACAATTTGTCTTTACCCTTATCCTGTCGCCTTTTACCAGGATATGTTCTTCCTGCCGGAGAGTTGCCATGTCCCTGAATATCGCCCGTATCCTGCCGCTTATTACATAGAATGTCTCTTCTTTTTGCTTATGAACATGACTTCCCCTGGAAAACCCTTTTTTTAATTCAAAAAATGCCAGATGTCTTATCTCTTCTCTGTATGCAATCTGTGCAAATTCTCCCTTTTCCTCGACCCACCATTTTGCGCCGTCCACATCCTTCGTATTGGGAAGCTTTTCAATCGTTGCCATATTCATCGTAATCCCTCACCTGTACGGGAAATTTTCATCATAATATAAAGGTTACATGCAAAGCGGTCAAGCGGTTTTAACCTTCATATCACAAGATAAAGCCGAAGTGAGCCTGTGCCCCGAAAAGGGTATTTTGCGGTAAACTTTGTCGACTGCGGGGCCGCACAATCCTCAGCGTTGCCTACTCACATGGAGAATTGGCGCCATTGAACTCCGGTGGGTTGCTTGCGGATACCGGTTAAAACAGTACACAGGATATGGTACTGACCTCCGGTTGGCAACCCCTGTGGGCTTACTCGATGAAAACTGTTTTAGCCGTTTACCTGTGTGCCCCCAATTGGTTTAGAAGATGAAAATGCTATTTGCAGGCGGCAACCACCGAAATCCCCCTTCGGCCAGAATACGTGATAAATATACGGGATCCCTGAAGCACAGAGTTTTTCAATGGCCTGGATAGCTCCGATATTAAGGTTGAACGTCATATCCTCCAGCCGGCTGAATCCGTATCGTTCGAACACAAACCAACTGCTTTTAAAAAAGCCCCCGTGAGAATTCCCACGGGGGCTTTGATGTTGCAATTTAAATCCTACTTCAGTTTGATCTTACTGCCTGCCCTTTACGATCTCGTCAACGATTGACGGATCGGCGAGGGTTGTGATATCGCCAAGCTCGTCTATTGCGCCGGCTGCAACCTTTCTCAGAATCCTTCTCATGATCTTGCCGGAACGTGTCTTAGGCAGACCCGAAACAAACTGAATCTTGCCGGGAGATGCGATGGGACCGATCTCTTTTCTGACGTGTGCTACCAGTGCTTTTTTGAGTGCATCATCACCGGCAACGCCTGTTTTCAGAATGATATATGCATAAAGGTCTTCACCCTTAATATCGTGCGGGAAACCGACAACTGCCGACTCTGCAACTGCTGTTGTTAACGAATTGAGGGCTGCCTCAACTTCTGCAGTACCCATCCTGTGGCCGGATACGTTGACAACGTCATCTATACGGCCCATGAGCCTGAAATAGCCGTCTTCGTTCCTTATTGCTCCGTCACCGGAGAAGTAGAAACCGGGCTGCTGCACAAAATATGTATTGAAGAATCTTTCCGGCTCGCCGAAAACGCCTCTCATCATGCCTGGCCATGAACGTGCAATGCAGAGCTCGCCCTGTTCATTGACCGGTGCATCTAATGCCGGCTGGTCTGCTGACGATCTTGGCTGTAAGGCACGGGCATCAACGCCAAAAAAGGGCAGTGTTGCAAAACCCGGTATTGTCGGCCATGCGCCTGGAAGCGGTGTGATCAGGATGCCGCCTGTTTCTGTCTGCCACCATGTATCTGCGATGGGGCATCTTTCTCCACCAACATACTTGTGATACCAGAGCCATGCCTCAGGGTTGATGGGCTCGCCAACGGAGCCGAGGAGCCTTAATGATGAGAGGTCTCTGCTCTGCGGCCATTTTTCGCCGTCTTTCATGAGTGCCCTGATTGCGGTCGGTGCGGTGTAGAAGGTGGTAACTTTGAACTTCTCAACGATCTGCCAGAATCTGTCGGGATTCGGGAATGTAGGAACGGACTCGAATACTATGGAAGTTGCGCCGTTGCACATTGGTCCGTACACGATATAGGAGTGTCCCGTTACCCAGCCGATATCTGCGGTGCAGAAGAATATGTCTTTATCTTTGTAGTCAAAAATATATTTGAATGAGGAATATACATAGGTCATATAACCGCCGGTTGTATGGAGCACGCCCTTTGGTTTACCTGTGGAGCCTGAAGTGTAAAGGAGGAACAACGGGTCTTCAGCGTCCATCTGCTCGGCCGGGCACACATCGCTGATGTCGGATGCTGCCAGTTCTTCTTCAAACCAGGTATCTCTTCCGGCCTTCATCGGTACGTCAAATTTCTCAAGCCTCTTTACTACGACGACCTTATCTACGGTATGGCCCTGTGCTGCACAGAGGTCACATGCGATATCTGCATTTGCCTTGGAGCTTACGTTTTTACCGGAACGCCAGTAACCGTTTGCGGTAACAAGAATTTTTGCGCCGGCATCGAGGATTCTGTCGCGAAGTGCTTCAGCAGAGAAACCGCCGAATACGATTGTGTGTATGGCGCCGATCCTTGCGCATGCAAGCATTGCAACGGGAAGCTGCCAGATCATGGGAAGATAAATGGCAACCCTGTCGCCTTTACGGACGCCTTTTTTCTTAAGGACGTTGGCAAACCTGGATACTAATTTCAGCATTTCTTTATAGGTAAGTTTTACTACATCATCATCGGGCTCGCCCTGGAAAAGGATAGCTACTTTGTCGCCTCTTCCTTTTTTGATCTGGGCGTCAAGGCAGTTATAAGAGATATTGGTTTTGCCGCCGATAAACCATTCGATCTCGCCTTTGGAAAAATCTTCTCTGTTTACTTTCAGCCATTTCTTATACCAGAACAATTCTGATGCGATGTCACCCCAAAATGTTTCCGGGTCCTGAACAGACTGTTTCCACATCTTTTCATACTGTTCCCGGCTGTCGACATAAGCCTGTTCGACGAAATCCTCTGGTGGGTAATACTTGTTGTTTTCTTCCTTAATTACTGCCATACTCAACCTCCTGATTTAATATTGGATTGTGTTACTAATTTTCCGTTAAACGCATAATTTTAAACATACCAGTGGGTGATGTCAACAAAATTTTGTTAATATTTTCACAATTATAATTGTTTCAGGGTGTGTCATCGAAATAATCACAGCAATCAGCCATAGTGTTTTATGGCATTGCTAATGGCTAAAGGCTAACAGCTTATGGCCGGTTGCTAAAAACACTTGATGATTGCTCGTGAATCTTTTAATATAGTGAAAAAAACGGAGGGAGATGGTTCTATGTCGAGCAATCAAACAATAAATGAGTCATTACGGAAATTAACGGAAGGGAATAATCGGTTCGCCGGTTCAAAACCTGTTCGCCCAAACCAGACGAAAGAGCGCCGCAATGAAGTTTCAAAAGGTCAGAATCCCTTTGCGGTTATTGTGGGTTGCTCTGACTCGCGTATACCGCCGGAAATCATCTTCGACCAGGGACTCGGCGACCTTTTTGTAATTCGTGTAGCGGGCAATATCGTTGACGACGTTGCCCTCGGAAGTATTGAATACGCCGTAGATCATCTGGGCACTCCGCTTGTTGTGATTCTCGGGCACGGAAAATGCGGCGCAGTTACCGCTGCTGTCCAGGGCGGGGAAGCGCACGGACATATCGGCGCCATTATTAAAACCATTGTACCGGCAGTGGAGAAGGCGAAAACGCAATCGGGCGATTTAACGGATAATGCCGTCAGGGCAAATGTAGGATTTGTCGTAGATGCGGTCAGATCATCAAAACCCATTCTTACCAAGGCTTTGGACCAGGGCAAGGTAAAGATAGTAGGCGCTTATTACGATATTGAGAGCGGCAAGGTCGAATTTATAGTGTGATAGAAAGTAAAATATCAGTCTTGTGCGGCAAATAACCGTATGCCCGTTTCTGTTTACTGTTTACTATTCACCAAAAGGAGTATTTTCTCCATCTCGTCAACATTTTTCTCTATGGTATATCCTTCGATCTTTTTTCTTGCATTTTTTCCCATTGTGCTTCGCAGGTTATTGTCGAAGAGGGATTTAATGGCTGAAGTTAATCGAGGGACGTTTCGGGGTTCATCGATCACATACCCTTCATTTTCAGATATAAGGGCCGAGGCTCCATTCCATCCTGTTGTGATCGTGGGCAATCCCGATGCCATAGATTCCATGGTAGTAAGGGAACATGCATCGTAAAACGTCGGATGCACGAGGATATGCGATTCCCGGTAAACAACTTCAGGCGAAGCCTGTTCGCCGAGAAAGGTTACAAGGCCGGTTACGTTCATATTTCTTATCAACCCCTCGTAACGCTCCTTTTTTCCTCTCCCCATAATGAAAAGGTGAAAATCCTTTCTTTCCTTTGAAAGCTCACCGAGCGCAATAAGAAGCGGATGGAGACCCTTGAGCCGGAAATTGCCTGCCGAAAAGAGTATTCTTAAAATATCCGCCTGTTTTATCTCCGACGGCCTGAACCGCTTTGTGTCCACCCCGTTGTATACAACATGAAAGTCGTCATCGCAGAGGTTGTAATGTGCTGCCATATGCTTTTTTACCATATCGGAGATTGCAATGATCCTCCGGCATAGCTTTTTTCGTATGGGGTACTCTGCAATCCACTCCTGTATCTTCTGGTTAATGTTGTTTTTTAAAAGGATTGCCTTTAGTCTTCGTTCCTTCGGTTCATCATAACTTAAGACCTCTCTCTCCATCCAGACCCTTTGTACGCCGCCGTGACTTTGATATACGTCGAGGTCAAGCGTGTTCCCGAATCCGAGCATGACATCCACCGGAACCCTTTTCAGATATTTTTTATGGTTGAGTGCAAAAGAAAGCGTCCTGAGCCACCTTGGAAGGGACGGGGTATTCATTCTTACAAGGTGTATCCCGGGTATTTCTATCCCGTTGGCGCAGAAAATGAATACTTCATGCCCCCTCTTGAGGAGATTCATGGACAGGTCATAAGTGTAGCGTTCTGCTCCGCCCTTCTTCGGGTCAAAGTTATATATGGCAAGGCCGATTTTCATGTGAAAATCCAAACTCTAAATTCCAAGCACGAAGCACTAAACAAATCGGAATGTTCCAAATTTAATTTCATCATCATTTGTGTTTTTTGATATATATCAATTTCATTGATGAAATGTCAGGGTCTTAAGGTCAGCAGTGTTTGATAAAACTCTGCCATTTTCTTTGCCTGCCGGTCATAGTTCCATTGTTCCAGTGCGGCCTTTTTTGCATTTGCACCGAAGGTCATTCTTCTTTGCTCATCTATAAGAATTGTCTCCATTTTTCCGGCAAGATCAATTGCTTCGAGTTTTACGACGTACCCTGTCTTTCCGTCTTCTACGAGCTCGGGGAGCATTCCCATATCCGAAACTATGGCCGGTTTTCCCATGGCCATGACTTCCCGGAGAGCGCGGGCGCTTCCATCACTTCCAGCCCTCATCATGAGAAAAAGATCGAACATGGCAATCATGGAGAAATAATCATCCACCCTGTAGCCGGCGAGGATTACATCATGTTCGAGTCCCAATTCCAAAAGCGGCTGCTTTATGCTCTTTTCGATTTGCGAGCTTCGCCCCATAATGATAAGCCTTACATGGCCCACACGTTCCTTTACAAGCTTAAATGCCTTGAGAATTACATCGTAGCCGCGGTCAGGCTTGAGACGTCCTATTACTCCGATTGCCTTCTCGCCCTCTTTTAAACCGAATTCACCCCGCATATCTTTTACAGGCCCTTCATACGGTTTGATTCCCGGAGGGACTACACAGGTTCTTTCGACAGGGAAGTGAAAACCTTTTATGTCCTGACCCATGATTTTATTACTATAACTCACAAGGCCATCTGTACGCGACATGGCCCATGCCATAAACCTGTTGACGGGCATACCGTCCCTTTTGTGGTCGGACCTTACAATCAAAGGGCGTTTTCTCATGAAAGCGAGTGAAAAGATTGCGGTAAAATGGTCATGGGAAAGGTTGGCGTGAACAATGTCAATGCCGTTTTCAATAACGTATGCATGTATGGCCTTTACGTCATAGAGCCAATCCTTCATGGAAAAGTATCTGTTAAGCCTGAATCCGTCATAGGATTTGAAATTCAGTTTTTTTATCTCTTTTTCAACTGTTCTTTCCTGAAAGTCCTCAGGCGTTTTCCTGTATGCAAGCGTGACATCAATCCCTCCATTTGTCAGGGCTTCGCAGAGTGATAACGTCGGCTCAGCAGGGCCTGTCCACTTCCAGTCGCTGAACAGATGGAGGATTTTCATCAAAAACCCCCGGAAACGCGCAACGCGCAACGCGCAACGCGCAACATATCGGAAATAATAATTTCAGAGAGTTCAAATCCTGTTTTCTTATTTGAATTATTTTCGCGATTCGCGATTCGCGATTCGCAATTGTTTTTACATTCCATAAAACTCCCGAATGCATTTTGATACGTACACTACCTCATCCTGTGTCAGGGAGGGGTACATGGGCAGGGATATGATTTCTTTTACGGCCTGTTCCGCAACCGGGAAGTCCCCTGCTTTGTATCCGAGATGTTTGTATGATGCCTGGAGGTGGATTGGCGTCGGATAGTGGATGAGTGTTGAAATATCTTTTTCATTTAAGTATTTAACCAGGTCATCCCTTTTTTTAGCCCTTATGACAAAAAGATGGTAAACATGGTGTGCCCATGAAGCCTCGCCCGGCAATTCAACAGGCACATCTCCAAGCTCTCTCCCGTATAACCATGCAACATGCCTCCTTTTGTTATTCCAGTAGTCCAGTCTTGCAAGCTTCACCCTGAGGAGGGCAGCCTGCACCTCGTCGAGCCTTGAATTAAATCCATCTATATTGTGGACATGCTTTGCTGCCTGGCCATAAGCCCTTAACATTATTGCTTTATCATAAATATCATCGGAATTTGTTACTATAATGCCGCCATCACCATAGCAACCAAGGTTCTTCGTGGGGTAAAAGCTGAAGGCAGAGACATCGCCAAGGCTTCCGACCTTTTTATCCTTATACAGGGCGCCGTGTGCCTGACAGGCATCTTCCATTACCTGAACCCCGTATTTCCTGCATATATCGAGGATTTCATCCATCCGGCATGGATGTCCGTACAGATGAACAGGGATGCACAGTTTTATGCCCTTTTCCCTCTTCAGGACATCTTCGAGCATCCCCGGGTCCATATTATATGTTTCAAGCTCTATATCGCAGAGTACAGGTTCAATCCCATGCATTGACAGCCCCATCGCAGTGGAGATATATGTGTTGGGTGTCGTTACAAGCCTGTCGCCCGGTTTAAGATCGAGGGCAAGCCCGCCTATCTTTATTGCATCCGTTCCGCTGTTGACGCCTATAGCGTGTTTAACGCCGATGTAATCGGCAAACTCTTTTTCCAAAGCCTTGACCTCTTTGCCGAGGACAAACTCGCCGTTAGACAGAACTTCTCTAAAACGTTCAATAAGTATTTCCTTTATGTCCTGATGATCTCTTTCAAGATTAAAGATCCTTACATCCATTACCAGTACTCCTTTTTATATTTTCTGTAATATTCTACGGTTTTCCTTATCCCGTCTTCAAGCGATGTCCTTGGCGCCCACCTTGTTGTCGTTTTTATCTTTGTTATATCGGCATAATAATCGCCGGGCTCAACCTCTTTCCTTTCTTGTGTAAATTCAGCAAATTGTGCATGGCCTGACCCTGTGGCCCGGACTATCTTTTTTGCAAGCTCAATAAAGCTGACAGGAACCCCTGTCCCGATATTGAAAACCTCCCCATAGGCGCTATCAGTTGCAGCAACCATGAGTAAACACTCAACAAGGTCTTCGACATAGATAAAATCCCGCAATATCCTGCCGTCGCCGAATACAGGGATTGCCTCATCGTCTATTGCCTTTCTGATAAACCAGTTGAAAACACCATATTCATCGTGTGCCATTTGATGCCTTGGACCGTAAGTATTAGTAATCCTTAGACATGCCCCTTTTATCCCGAATATATCATCATAAACCAGTACCATTTTTTCGGCAGTAAGATTGGTAACCGCATATATGCCCTTTGGATTTGTAGGGTGGTTCTCATCAACAGGGAGTGTTACGCTTGAGCCATACTCGCCCCTTGTTCCGGCAAATATTATGCGGGCAGTCAGGTTGTTGTGCCTCAATGCCTCAAGTAAAACAAGCGTTCCCCTGCAGTTGATCTCAAGGTCCTGGATCGGGTTCCGCATGCTGTCAACGTGATTAACCTGCCCGGCCAGATGAAATATATAATCCTGCCCCTTGACAAGATGGTTCATGGACAATCCGTTCCTTACATCGGAGAAATTCACCTTGACCTTATCTTCAATGTCTCTTATGTTGAAAAGATTACCCCCCTGTCTCGGGAGCATATTGTCAACGATCGTTACATGGGCGCCATACTTGACTAACTCAGCGCACAGATTGCTTCCGATAAATCCAAGCCCGCCCGTAACAAGAACTTCCTTACCCCTGAAGGTCTCCATCCTTTCCATGCTTTTTCTCCATTTCCCATAGTTTTGCGTGTTTCATAAATACATAGTACATAGTTGATGCAATGATAATCAACCCCGGTATGCCGTCAAGGAAACCTCTTTTAAATATATAGTCCCGGAAAAAGCGGTATACGGGTCTCGTCAGCATATTAAAGAGATGAAAACGGCGGTTTGAAGCGTATAGGTCCTGTGCAAATGCCTCTGAATAACGGTCAATGGTTCTTATCTGGTGCGAAGTGTCCGCATAAGGGGTGTGCATATAGTAGTTTTTCAGGTTGCCTGTCTTGCCGTTTACAGCCACCTTTGCATGTATTCCGCCCTGCCACCCGCCCTTATCCTTTCTGTAAAGCCTTATTTCATGGTCAGGGTACCAGCCGCCATACTTTATTTCCCGGCCAAGATATATATTCCGCCTTTCTACCATAAAACCGTCATAATCTGTCCCCGACAAAAGCAGGCGTTCAATCTCCTCTTTTATCCTGTCCGTAAGCCATTCATCTGCATCTATAAAAATAACCCAGGGGTTTTTACACAGGTCCTGGGCGTATTGGTATTTATCCCTCTGGCTGTTTGTGTCAAACTGATATACATTGCCGATATATTTCTCTATTATGTCAATGGCGCCGTCTGTGCTGTGGGAGTCTACCACAATAACCTCATCTGCCCAGCCCGCAACACTCTGAAGTGCTTTTTCGATCGTTTGAGCGTTGTTGAGGGTAATCATGTAGACGGAGAGAGGCAGCGATGAGCGATGAGCGTAGAGCGTAGAGTTATAAGAGTCGGATTTCGAGTTGGAAGGCGTTGTTGTTTTCATAATTGTTATGTTTTATACATGCATTTACAGTAAGAAATTTAGTTAATCTACACCAAAAAGTGCTTGAAATCAAACTCAGATGTTTTTGATAGTTTTTATCAGATCCCGGGTTGAATGGTCTTTGGGGTCGCCGACGATTGCAACCTTACCGCCGTAAGAAAGTACTATATCCCTTTCAGGGACATTTTCTTCCGTGTAATCAGTGCCTTTTGCGTGAATGTCCGGTTTCAGCGTTAGAAGCAGGTTTTCTACGGTGGGGTCGCTGAAGATGACCACGTAATCGACACATTCAATGGCAGAAATGATCTCGGCCCGTTCAAGGGCAGGCGTTACTACCTGTTTTCTCTTTCCGAGCCCCGTGACGGAACTGTCATCATTAACGGCGACAATAAGTATATCACCCAGTTCTCCGGCGCCCTTCAGATACCTGATATGACCGACATGGATAAGGTCAAAACAGCCGTTGCCGAAGACTATCTTTTTGCCTTCAGCCTTCTCCTTCTCGATGATGTCTTTAAGCTCTGCGAGGTTTTTAACTATCCGCCCCATAATTCTCCATGGCCTTTATAAGTTCTTCTGAACTTACAGTTGATGTCCCGCGCTTCATAACCACCACACCGGCGGCATAGTTGGCAATACAGGAGGCATGATAATAATCGATGCCGCTTGCAAGGGAGAGCGTCAGCGCTGCACAGACCGTATCCCCTGCTCCGGTGACGTCTGCTACATCGTCTGTGCCGGAAATGGGGATATGATGAACCTCGCCGTTTTTCAAAAAGAGGCTCATCCCCTGATTTCCACGTGTAACAAGGAGTGCGGTTAAATCCATAAATTTTATTATTTTCTCTCCAACGTCCCTGATAGAATGGGATTCACTCAAGTTTGCAAGCGCATATGCCTCTGATTCGTTGGGAGTAATGATGGTAAAACCTTTTAAATCTTTCAGGTTGTAACGTGAATCCCCCACCACGGTCTTTTCCTTTGCCAGTTCCCTCATATATTGAATGATATTGCCGTCTACCGTTCCGTGACCATAATCCGAGACAATAAAGGCATCCATTTCCGGGGCTAATTCTTCTAATCTTTTATGCAATAACTTCTTTGCGCTTTGCGGAACAGGTGTGTCGCTTTCCCTGTCAATCCGGATGACCTGCTGTTTTGATGTATGCGTATCCCCGGCTAATATCCTCGTCTTGGTTGTGGTGTTTCCCTTGTACCGGACGAGGCCGGCCTGATCGATCGTTTTATGTTGTACAAAATAATCGAAAAGTTTATTACCGGCAGAATCGTTCCCGATAAATCCGAGTGGAAATACCCGTGCACCAAGTGCTAAAAGGTTATTTATTGTATTGCCCGCACTTCCCGGGAATATTTTCTGCCCTTCGTATTTTACTACAACAACAGGGGCTTCCCGTGAAAGCCTGTATGGTTTTCCGAAGATATAGACATCAGCTATAATGTCGCCGATAACGCAGATCCTTTTTTCTTTAAACTTGTCAATAATATTAACAATAGGGGTCAAGGGGTCAAGGGGCCAAGGGGTCAAGCGAATATCACTCGAACCCTGTTTGCTTGTCTCCGCCTTCCGCCTTCCGCCTTCCGCCTTCTTTTTACTATCCAAGTATCTCCTCCAATTTTGTGAATACAGTCTCCGGCCTTATTCCATTCAGACACTCGTGGTCCCTGTCGCATTTCTTCCTGTTGCATGGGCTGCAGGGTACATTCGCACTGATTGTATGTGTGTGCATGCCTGGATAGAAGGTGTATCTTTCATCCATAGGGCCCATGAGCACAACCGTAGGGACGGAAAGGGCTGCAGAAATATGACGCGGGCCGGTGTCGTTTGTCACCACGGCGGATGCACGGGAAAGGCAGACCTTCAGCTCTCTTATGTTCATATTTTTAATTTCAATGCCTGTTTTTTGCGTCGATCCCGTATACACTTCATGCGCAAGTTCATCCTCGCCCTTCCCGGGCAGTATGTACACTTTCATTCCGTACGTTTTTATAATCATGTCGGCAAGTTCCGAAAAATTACGGGAAGGCCAGCGTTTTGAAGAACCATACTGTGCGCCTGTGATGAAAGCTATATAAGGCTTGTTGATATTCATATACTTTTCGTTAAATATTTGTTCCTCATCTTCCGTAATGATAAGCGATGGGGCATCCATCGTTGTACGCCTGCCGCCAAGCGTATCGATAATCTTCAAATAGTGTTCCACGGTGGGTTCCAACACCGTGCCTTCAGCAACATGGTGCGTGAGCATAAAACCCCTTTTGTTCCGGGCATATCCGACACGCTCACCGACATCTGCCAAAAAAAACATGAGGGCAGAACGGAATGAATGGGGCAACAAAACGCCCCTTTTGAATCCGGATCGTTTTAAAAATGTTATGGTATCAAAAAATGTAATCAGATTCTTGTTTTCAATGGGAATGAACCTGTCGAAGAAATTGTGGCCGTTATATATATGAATAGCGTTACTTTTGCCGATCCCCCATATCTCTCCGTAGACGGATGTCCTCAGAGAACTTAGAAAGGGTATGGCCATGACCATATCACCCAGCCAGTTAGGCAGATATACTATCGTCTTTCCAGTCACTCCTGACGCCCATAAAGGGGTTGTACTTTACCGTATAGTAAAGTTTCCCTTTCTCCTCCATTTCTTTATCTAACATGTTCGCCTGTTCTATGAAAAGTTTTTTATTTTTCAACCAGGTGTTTTTTTCAGCGGCCTCGACGATCCTTAGAAGTTCCCTGTACCTGCCCTGTCCGTCTATATCGGCGTAGCCGTTTATGAAAAGACAGAACATGGATTTCAGTTTGTCAACAAGCAGATTGATATCATCACCAAGCATCATGCAGGTCTCATCGGTAAAATTATCGAGCATGCGCATCTTTTCAAAATCAATTATGCCGGCTTCTCTGGCTATATCGTAAGCCTTTGTGCCGATAAAAGGAAAGAAAAGTGACCAGCGGACCCTTCCCGGTTGAACCTTTGCAATCAGATCAACCGTTTCGATGATATCTCCCGTCTCTTCGCGGGGAAGCCCCATCATGACAAATGCGGATGTATGAAGCCCGTACCTGTGCGCAACGGCAAATGCCCGCTCTATATCTTTGTTTGTCATATAACGGTTTAACACGTCCCTTCTTATTCTGTCGCTCCCGCTTTCGAGGCCGAATTTTACAATTCTGCAGCCTGCTTCCTTAAGTGCTTTTGCAACATCCTCATCAAATATCCTCGCATGGGCATTGCATACAAAGCCTGTGTCGGTAGTTGATTTGTATTTTTCGGAAAACTCATAAAGCCATTCTTTATCAAAGGTAAATATGTCATCGTCAAATATAAACATGTTTATACGTTTATAATGTGTGAGGAGATAATTGATCTCGCTGATCGTTTCATCGACTGTATGACGCCGCAAATAGTGTTTCGGCATATGCCCATTGTCTTTGTAAAGCTTCATTATTTTGTGATTTAAACAATAGGTGCATCGGAAAGGACAACCCCTTGAAGCGATGAGCCCCACCCAGCCGTCTTTTGCGTCTATCATTTGCTGGAAATCAAAAATCCCGTAATCTTTAAAAGGGAGCTTTGTAATATCTGTAAAAGGTCTCAAAGGTTCTGTAACAAATCCCTCACCGTCCCTGTAAGCAAAATTCTTGACTCCTTTTGCTGTGCCCTTCAGGATGAATTCGAGGAATGCCTCTTCACCTTCGCCAATGCAAATATAGTCCACGGAGGGTTCCGATATTGTGCCGCCGGGGTCCATGGTAGGATGGATGCCGCCGAAAATGATGGGGGCATCACAATAGGTTTTAATGCTCCGGGCAATATCGACAGAATATTTGTATTGATTAGTCAGGACAGAGAACCCTATCATGTCAGGCTTTATGGATAGCACATCCTTTTTAATCCTGTCCAGGTCGAGAGGGTATCCGAGTTTATCATTTACATTGAGCAGGTATGTCTCAATATTATGGACCTTCAAAAGGCCCGAGATGTATGATAAACCATAATTAAAACCGATCTGGGCATTGAGATTTGGGTATATAAATAGCACTTTCATAGGTTTTATTAATCCTTATATATTTGGTTCACGGTGAACATATCTTTCCTGTATTGCTGTAAACACCTCATCCGCCGTAATGTCCGTCAGGCATTTCCTGCTCCCGCAGTCTTTATTCTTGCAGGGACTGCACAATAGATCCTTCCGCACTATGGTGCAGTTTTTACTATAAGGGGCATTGATTATAACATCCGTGGGGCCAAAGATAGCAACCATGGGACAGCCTGCAAAGGCAGCGAGATGCATGACCCCTGTATCTCCGCCGATGTACATGTCGATCCTCTTGAGAAGGGAAAACAACTGCGGCACATTTGTAGGGCAGGATAAGATTGCCCTGTCGCCTCCCATTTTTCTTAAATGTTCTGCCTCTTTTTTCTCGCCGGGCCCCCAGAGTATTAAAATTTGTGCCCCAATATTATCATATATCTTTTTTATAATCTCTTCATACTGTTTCAGGTCCCATCTCTTAAAAATGCTTCCGCTGCTCGAGAAAGGATTTACTGCAAAAACCGGAGCGGTCAACCCTGCTTTTGAAAAAAAATCATCAATGTATGTGTCGAACTCTGCCGGCACGGTAAGCGATACCTGCGGTATATCTCCCTTGGCGCCAAGATGGCGGGCAATCAGCATATTGCGCTCCACCTTGTGGATTCTCTTTTTGCTTGCCGTTACCGTCTCGCTATAGAAAAGATGGCTTTTTTCTTTAGCATATATCTTCCCGAACCCGAGCCTTCTATCACCTCTGGCGAGCATTGAGAATATGGCACTTTTAATGATCCCGTGGAAGTCGGCAATAATATCATAGTTAATTTCTCTTAGTTTATTGATGAAAACTTTTATTTCCCGGATTCCACGAATGGGATCACTTTTCTTGAAAGCCCTGGCAATTGTATGCCTCGGAAATTCGATCACGTTGTCTATGAAGCTTTGATATGAAAGCAACTGGCTGACAGAGCCTTCCACGAGCCATGAAATATGGGCTTCGCTGAAGGTATTCCTGATCGCCGCAACGGCGGGAATGCTCATAAGCACGTCACCCAGTGAACTTAACCGTATGACGAGGATTTTATGCGGACTCGGCATCTTTCAAAATCTTTAAAAGATGTGGAGGCATTGATGAAGATTTTCTTTCGCTGTTTGTGCAGATATGTTTTGTTTTACCTTCAACAACCAGGGTCCCATCTTTATATATCTCATAACAAAATGTGATGCCTCTCGATTTTAGTTCGGAAATGCTTGTCCTTACAATCAAAAGATCATCGTACGTTGCGGAGTTGTAATATTTTACTTCCAGATTCACTACAACAAGGTGGTACCCCTGTTCTTCAAAATTCCTGTAAACGAACCCCTTCTCCCTCATATACTCGCTTCTTCCTATTTCAAAATAGACAGGGTAGGTGCCGTAGTAAACGATGCCCATTTTATCGGTGTCTGCATAGCGAACCCTTATCGGAAAATCGACAGCGTTTGATTTATGTGCCTTATCCATATTTTTATGTCCTTCCTCTGAAAATCCCCACCCTCTATGAATGAATAATTAAAAATTAAGGTTTAGAATTTAAGGTTTTTCATTCTTAATTCTTCATTCTTCATTTTTTAGAGCGCCCTCATGAATTCGGGCCTGAGAAGGGAGGGGTCCTTTTGGTCTAATACATGTCTGATGGCACGTAATGTTCTTTCTTTATCTTCAGGCAACCATGCCTTTACAGGAAGATAGTTAGAAGCGTGGTTTGAAGCAAAAAAGGTGTGCGTGACATTTGTGTTGTCGATCATTGTAGCAAGCTCTTTGAGAAGCATGTAAGGGTCAGGGACCTTGAAATTGCCTTTTTTTACTTCTTCCGCAAGGACTGTGCCGGGCACGACGATAACACTGAGTGCTCCGGCATAATCGGGGTTTATCCTGCTTAAGAATTTTCCTGTTTCTGTTGCATGGATATTGCTTCTTTCCACTCCTCCGAGGCCGAGTAAAACCGTCACGGACAGGATAATGCCCGCGTCCTTTACCCTTTTTGCGGCCTCTGCGGTTTTATCCAGCGTGGTGCCTTTGCAAACCCTGTCGAGAGTAACCTGGTCACCTGACTCTACGCCGAGATAGATAATACCTAAGCCTAATTCTTTCAGCTCCTTAAGCTCTTCTACGGATTTTTTTAAAATTGATTTTGTATTGCCGTAAACACCGATTCTTTCAAGTTTAGGAAATGCGTCCTTTATCATCTGGACGATCGGGATAAGCCTTTTTTGCGGTATTATGAGCGCATCGCCGTCGGCAATAAATACCTTTTTTATGTAGCGTGCGTATGCCTTCGCTTCTTCTATATCTTCTTTTACTTCTTCAAGGCTCCGCACCCTGAACTTCTTGCCCTTAAAAGAACCGCAAAAGGTGCATTTATTGTGAGAGCACCCGATGGTAACCTGCAGAATAAGGCTGTCTGCCTCGCTTGGCGGTCTGTATATCGCTCCTTCGTATTTCATTTTTCAATCCTGTAAAGTCTTTCACCTTCTCTTAGAAAACCGTATTTTTTTCTTACGACTTCCTCAAGATACTGGTCATCCTTCTGAAGCTTATCCAGTTCACGCATCAAAAGAACATTTTCCTGGTTTAATTTTATTATTTCAGCGTTTATACGCTTGATGTCCATTTTTGTCTTAATGTACCCCAGAACACCGCCTTCCGTAAAAATCAAAGAGAAAAGCAGCGCTGACATGAGTAAAAGCAAACCATATTTTCTTATTACATCTTCAAGCATTTCGCTATAATTATAATAATTGTAAGAGGATAAAATGTCAACCTTAATAACAACTAAAAGCTATGTAGCAAACAAGCAGCAGCAAGCGGTAGGCAAAAAACATAGTAAATAAGTAAATATGTGATTAAGTGATTATAATTACTCAATCACTCAATCACTCAATCACTCAATCACTCAATTACTCAATCACCTGGTTTTGCTGCATAGTCCTTAGTACATAGTTTTGTGTTCAGCGGTTTCCCTTGACAACTTCGATATCAACCTCTGACCCGAAATTGTCGAGGAGGTCTTTTTCGAGCCTTGGAACGTCCTCCTGTTTTTCGATTTCAATAACGAGCTCACTGTCGTCCAAAACCTTTAATTTGCCGTACTTATTGACTACTTCAGCCACCTTGACGGGATCGGTTGTTACCCAGCCTTTCATGCGGCGCACGAGTTCTTCACCGGTAAATGCCCGTTCTATTGTCAGGTCAACCCTTCTTCTTTTTGCCTCCCAGCCTACAAGTGCGGGCTGAGCTACCCTCGGGGTAACCGGATCGTGCATTGCCGCGCATCGAAACCACAATTTTGCCCTGATCATATATGCTCCTTGTTAAAAATGTTTTCTTCATAAAATAAACGTTCGGCATTTCAATGTCAAGTTGCTGAAAACATGAAAATAGTTTGACAAAATATTTTCATGGGATAAAATCATTGGAAGCATTATAACATGGACGAACTCATAAACAACTGTTACCGGATCCTTGGCCTTCAATCAGGCGCTTCTTTTGAGGAAGTGGAAGAGGCATATTCAAGGCTGAAGACTCAACAAGGCACAAACGGAGAAGACTGGGAAAAATTTAAGGAAATCAGTTGGGCATACGAAAACGTAATCAAATATCTCGGGCAGCAGGGGAAGGGGGTTTTGCACATAGAAGAGACCCCGGCAGCAGCAGCGGTTATAAAAGGAACAAGGTCAAAGGATAATCATGAAGGTTTTTCATTAAGGGATTTTCTCTTCTCTGTAGATGAAAAGGTGAACCCCTTATTTTTTTGCGGGAGGGCACTGGTATTTCTCGTATTTTTTGTTTGGGGACTTAAATATATATTTCATTCTGTAGAGAGTGATTATGCGGGCCGGTCTTTTTTGCACGGCGTGAGTCTTGCGTTCCATGAAGCAGGCCACCCTATTTTCTCATTTTTTGGTGATTTCATGGGTGTCCTTGGCGGAAGTCTCATGCAGCTCCTCATTCCTGCGGTATGTCTTATAGCTTTTTTGAAGCGAAATGATGCCTTCAGTGCCTCTATTGCACTCTGGTGGCTGGGAGAGAATTTTGTCGATATTGCGCCTTATGTTAATGATGCGCGGAAACAGGAGCTTATTCTTCTGGGTGGCGTGACCGGTCAGGATGTGCCCGGATTCCATGACTGGAATAATATCCTGGGCAGGCTCGGACTCCTGAAGCTGGACCATTTTTTTGCATATTTATCGCACTATTCCGGTATTATCCTCATCATTGCATCATTTTGCTGGGGAGGGTATATCCTCTATCAGCAGTATAAAAACCTCGACAGTTAATATTATTATGCAATCATTTACGTAAATAAAAAACCTGCCTGTGCGATGCACGCAGACAGGCGGGTATATTGTGTGTTTATTTTTATGCGAAGCATGAGCATGGGACAGGAATTGCCGCTGTATCACAATTCCTGTCCCTGAACCTTACATCTGTTTTTATCCGCCTTTATCTATGTTACATAAAAGATTATCTGTGACTTGAAGAGGTAAGCAGTATTTTTTACAATAATACCATATACAATATTGTTCCGGCACAGATGCTCATCAATGCATTGCTCTTCCACAGGTGAACAGCTACCACAACTGCTATGGAAATAAGTTCAGGCATCCCATACGGGCTTTGCCCCCATGACACGTCTTTCAGACAGTATATAACGAGTAAAAGGAGAATCATCGGAGGTATATTGTTTTCCAGGTAATCCAGAATGCCGGGCGGCTTCTTACCTCTGAAGAACAGAAACGGTAATAGCCTTGTGAAAAATGTGATACAGGCCATTACGATAATCGGTAGAATTATTGCATCATTCTGCATTATGATGTTTTCCCCGTAGTATCAATAAAATAGAAGTACCGGCAAGGATAGCGGTAAGCAGCATATATTCGGAAGGTATAAAGAACAGGCTAAAAAGGCCGGCCACAAACGCAATAATAAACGGTTTCCAGGTTTTTACCTTTTTATATTGTTCTATCGACAGTACAACAAAGAGCGCCGTTAAGGCAAAATCGAGACCTTTCAGGTTTATCGTAATGAAATACCCCAACAAACCGCCGATGAATGTTCCCATAATCCAGTACAGGTGATTGAAAAAAGAGATGAAGAAATAATATCTTTTTTTCAGGACCCCTTCGGGTTCGTCAATGCTTGTCAGCAGGGCGTATGTTTCGTCGGTTAGTGCGAAGATCAAATAAGGTTTTACAAACGATGTGCCGGAGAATTTTTTAACCAGTGAAAGGCCGAAAAAGGAATGGCGCAGGTTCAGCAAAAGGGTTGTTACAATGATCTCAGGAAATGGGGCGAAGTTTATAAAAAAATTGATGGCCAGAAACTGTGTTGCGCCGGAATATATGAGGATGCTCATCAATGGTGCAAAATACCACATATATCCCGATTTGCTCAGCAGGAACCCGAAGGCAATACCGATGGGCACATAGCCAAACATAACCGGAACAGTGCTCAAAAAGGCCTTTTTAAAAAGTTGGTCGCTTTTCATGGTATCCATGTTAGCATCAGTTGCATATTTATAGTATATTTAAATGATCCGGGTTTAAATACGCGTAGATTACGGATTTAGATTGTAGTAACATAATCCTGCGAGGAGATTGTTTGTTAACAGAGATGAAATAATATCATTTTTGAGCGACTTCAAGAAGATACATGCCGAGAAATACGGCATTATCTCACTTTGTGTTTTTGGTTCCGTTGCGCGCGATGAACTACGTGATGACAGCGACATTGATATCTGAGTCACCACCAGGACACCTGATCCGTTCCTGCTTGTTCATTTCAAGGGAGAAATAGAAGGCAGCCTCAAGCGCCGGGTAGGCATAGTTCGTCTCCGGGATAAAATGAATCCTTTTCTCAAAAAACGGATTGAACAAGAGGCTATTTATGTTTGACAAGGAGCTTGTTCACTCGATGCTTTTAGAGATTGATCAAGCCATTGAGAAAATATCGTACCGAACAGCATAAATTGAAAGTGTCGAGTATTTCACCTGTTCTCCCGAAGGTGTGGAGCGGCTTGACGGGATTGCCATGCTCTTTCTCGCCATCGGTGAAAGCCTCAAGAATATCGACAGAGTCACCGGTGGAACTCTTCTCACAAAATATCCTTAGATCGACTGGGCGGGCGTTAAGGGCTTCAGCGATATCATTGCCCATCATTATTTCGATATTGATGCAGACCAAGTATTCTGGGTTTGTAAACACAATCTTGTTCCTTTCTCCGTTGCCGTCAAGAAAATGATCAAAAAAATGGCCTGAAGGAATCTGTCTACTTTTAGCAAGCCAACCCATTACCACCGCATGTATGTTTCTAAGGGACTTGATGCTTGCCCTCCATCAGCAGCTTGCCGAGGCAAAGACGCCTCATGACAAAACCGCCATCCAACGCCATATTGACGCTGTCGACCGGCAGATTGACCGGCTGGTATATGAGCTGTATGGGCTTACGGAAGAAGAAATAAAAATAGTGGAAGGGTAGAGAGAGGGTTCTCCCGACTTAGCTGTAGGTAACCGCAAACCGACATTCCACCTATGAAGCAAGCAATATGGCCTTTTGGGCAACGGTGCGGATTGCCACATGAAAGATGGATTTTGTAAAAAGCACCATCGGTGTAAAAAAATAAGAGCCCTTTTGCTTTTCCAGGAGGAACGTCAAGCAGTTTCTTCCTTTTTAAGGAACGTCCCCTTGTCTTGCAGCGCTCTTTATAGAGCGGGATCAGAGGGATAAAATGTCAATAATTGCCGGTTTGCTAAAATTAATAATCCAGCATGAGTCCCATCGAATAGGTGTTGGAGCAGTATGAGTAGTACTGGTCAATATTTGAACTGTTGTTGTACCAGCGCCAGCCCGCATAGGCTGAAAGGTGTTTGGAAATCATATCCAGTTTCTTGAATACATTGACGGTGAGGGTCTGGCCGGTGTCGTTCCGTTTTTCGTAGGTGGCGCTTCGAATATTCGGGTTTTCGAAGTAGACCTTTCCGAAGGCGTAGCTGAAAAGCATCGTGAAGTTCTGGGGTAATTCCTGCTGGAACTGCAGACCAATACTCCGGCTGTCATTATCATAGGATGATCCATCTGTATTGGATTTTCCATAGTTCAGCCACACACCAAAATAGGTGTTTTTCTTGTTGACCAATAGGGATTGAAAACTGAAATTTTGCTTTAATGAGACATTATTGTTATTACCGCTGCGGTCTTCTTGCTGGTACAGGGGAGAATTGAGAAACGTCACTTTTGCATAGGCATAATCCAGGTCTGTCCAAGTCCAGCCCACAGGCTGCCAGGAAACCCCGGGCGACACCCCCCAGAACCAACTTTGAGATGCAGCATTAAGCCAAGTTCTGGATATGAAAGGGCTGACCCGGAGTTGAAAAGTATCCGCCATATTGCGCTTATAATAGAGACCAAGGAGAGTATTTTCAACATTGAACATGGTGTCGTGGAACTGGCTGGTTCCATAGACGCTGGCCTTAACGCCGGCAAAATCCTTCCCTGTATTCAAAAACTCATAGACACCGGCGAGACTGTGAACAGCCCGCAAGTCACCTGTGTTGGAAATATCCTGTGGCCGCGTCTGCTGCGATGGTATGAGCCCTACATTGGAGTCATATTCAACACCCAGGGAAAGGGAGAACGCCCAAGGCTTTTCCTTGGTTGGGCGTCCCGGCACAGCAACGACGGCAGCCAGCTTCTCCATGCCGGCTGCTTCCCGTAGTGTTTTCTCTAAATTTGCAAGCAGCCGGTCCGCGCTTTTCGCAGCAGCAGACTGGGGGTCTGTTTCCTTTATCTTCACCAAAATCTTTGCTCCTTCAGATATCTCACCTAATGCAATTTTGGATGCGCCAATATAATAGCTGGACTCGGTTGCAAAGTTCTCGTTTAAGGAGGCAGCCTTCTCGAAGACAGGGATGGCCTCCTTGTACTTTTTGTTGTAGAAGAGGGCCTGGGCGTAGTCATGGACAACAAAGGGGTCATCCGGTTTCTGGCTATAAAATTCCTCCATATTTGTAAGAGCTTCCGCTGATTTACCCTGGATCAACTGTACCCTTCCCAGGCGGTACTTCACATAGGCACACAGGCTTGGATTGCGCCTCTCAAGTTTGAGCACAAATTGATAATACTTCGCAGCTGCATCATACCTTTGCTCTGCGTAAGCCTTGTCCGCCATATTCAAAATGGTGCTTACGGAAGCAGCGCCGTGCACGTTTGCCCAAGAGAGAAATACCGCGATAACTATCATCAGCGTGATCTTAATTTTCATATTTTCCACTCCATATCCATATAATTTATATTGTGCTCCTTTGCAGATCCATTATGGATTCGTTTTATTCTTTTCCGCTTCTTCCCGGACTTCCCTTTTCGCATCTTCATGGAGTTTGTCCAGCGTGTCCGGGTCAACATGGTCCAGCGCCGGAAACATTTCGGCTATAGCCTTCATTTTCGCAAAGAAACGTTCGGCTACTTTATTCTCCATTTCCACCTCTTCAGGTGTCTTCTTGGTCAGGGCCGCGTAGGTTAGGTCATTGGCTTTTGCGAGGTCATCCTTAAGCGTTTGCTCCTCTATTCCTCTCATTATTTCGTCGAACCGTTCATAGTCTTCCTGTCGCCACTCCTGCTGCCCCAAGGGCTGCATGCTATCCACTAAAATCCCGGCCAATACCGCTGGGGGAATGGGGGCATAATAATCTTTCATGAACTGCATTAATTCGTTCCAGTTGAAGTTGAAGTTATTCTTCAGAAAAGTCGAGTCTACGGGCTGGGAGTAAGGCTGAGAACCGATTCCGGTACTGCCCCCACCAGGGCTAGGACACACACATTCCTGGCATGCAGAGATGGGCCATGTCATTCCACCGCTGAAGCACGTCCCTGCAGCACAGTTGCAGGTGGTGCCCCCCGCTGCCGTGGCGTCAGATGTGGATGCCACCACCAGAATCAATAGCAAAAAGATGATTTTCAATACGTTCATCGTTGCACCTCTCCTTCTATGCAGAAACTATGTAAATCCATTATTATAAGAAATGCCATATAGAGGAAATAAATTCCACCAAAATCTTTCAGGTAATTTTGCACTTTATTTATTAAAAGTCTTATTTTAAGACCTTTACACGGTAATTTACCCTCAAAACATTGTAACTATATGATATATATGATATAATGGCAGATATCAAACCTCAAGGAGTCTCCCCATGACAGATTAATTCACCTCAAAAGGTTTTGCTGATTATTTTATAGAACAAAGAGGATATGCAAACACATTTTTAGAAAAGATAGATATGCTCATTAATTGGAATTCACCTCACAGATGCCCTCGATGCCGAACTGGTAGTGAAAATACAATCGAAAGCCGCATACGGGTAGAACTGCAGGGAAATTTATTTTAATTCGCTCTCCTTCATATTTTTCATACTCCCATGATAAACCGCCATTCAGCGTCAAATCGTGAACTGTGAACAAAAATATGTTATATATTTTCAAAGCGTTGAATATTGTCAACATTTGCATGAAAAAGGAGAACAGAACAAATTTATCTCTCGCAGAGTTCACAGGGAACACAGAGTTTTTTATATTATTTTTGCCGTAAATTATGAGACTGCTTAATTCATGGCAATTCCATGGCCTGATTTTGTTGACTTCCCTTAAAATCAGGCCGGAAACAAAAGATGCTCCCTGCGAACCCTGTGGTCTCGAACGACCGAAGGGAGTGGGCGAGAGAAAAGGATTTGGATGTATTTTGACAAAACAAAGCGTTGAACAAGGAGGCATACCATGGATTTGATGCAGGCAATTATGGAAAGAAGGAGCATCAGGGCTTTTAAGCCTGATCCTGTTTCAAGAGAAGAAATGGAAGAAATTCTCAATATTGCAATAAATGCCCCTTCGGCAATCAATCTTCAGCCATGGGAATTTACGGTTGTTATGGGTGAGGAGAAGGATCGGTTAAGCAGAAAATTAGTAAAGTTGTATCGCGAAAAACAAATCTCCTGCAGTCCGGGCAATGTGAAGCCCCTTGCCGATAGCTTTACCCGAAGGGGGGTTGCGTCCTTTGAACTTATGAACCCCATCCTCGAACAGATGGGGACAGATTTTAACAGATTTGTTAACGAGGGGAGTTGCAATTTTTACGGGGCGCCGACCGCCGTTATCGTCTGTCTTGATAACGCTTTTTCCAGCGCCCGTCTTGTGGATATCGGCATTGTGCTTGGGTATATTACGCTTATTGCGTATAGCTTTGGTCTGGGTACCTGTCCTATCGGGCTTATAAACGCCTATGAGGATGATATTAAAGAGCTTCTCAACATCCCCGACAACAAAGGCGTTGTTATAGGCATAGCCCTTGGTCATCCCGATTGGGACAGCCCTGTAAATAAGTTTAAAACACCACGTGAAGGTCTTGATAGTTTTGCAAGGTGGATTGAGTAACATGCATAGTGTTCAGCGCATAGCATAAAAACAAGACCCTGCAGATGAAGCTGTTCAAGGCCGTTATTCTTCTGATCATAATTGCATTGGCTGCGGTTGCCGGTTACTATGCATTCTATCCGGATGTGTCGCGCCTTAAGAAGGAGAACCCGAAAAAGACATCCTTCATGGAATACCGGGAGGCGGAATGGAGGGAACAGGGTAAAAAAGTAAACATCCGGAAAAAATGGGTACCGCTTTCGGGTATTTCACCGTTTCTTATAAAGGCTGTACTGATTGCCGAGGATGACAAGTTCTGGTCACATCAGGGTTTTGACTTCAAGGCAATCCGGAAGGCTGTCGAAACCGACATCAAGAAGAAAAAGTTTAAATTCGGCGGGAGCACCATCAGCCAGCAACTTGCCAAGAATCTTTACCTTACCCCCTCAAAAAACCCTGTCAGGAAGTTCAAAGAAGCGATCCTGACCTGGAGGATTGAGCAGAACATTTCCAAGAAGAGAATCCTCGAACTTTACCTGAATGTGGTAGAGTGGGGAGAGGGCGTATTCGGGATTGAGGCGGCATCACAGCATTATTATAAGAAAACAGCGCTTCAATTAAGCCCCGATGAGGCTGCACATCTTGTCGTAATTCTCCCCAACCCCAGAAAATACCGCATCGATGGTTCATCCAAATATCTGGAAAAGCGGACAAAGATTATCTATGACATCATGGTGAAACGGGGAATTGTAGAGCCGGAATATGACGACGTAATTAAAAACTCCAATGATGAACAGTGAGTTGCCGCCAATTGCAATAAATAATAATTTTTTTACAACAATGTTTTAACGGGTTCAGCAGTTTTCTAAATTAAGCGCGCCCGGTGCGATTTGAACGCACGGCCTTTGGCTCCGGAGGCCAACGCTCTATCCAACTGAGCTACGGGCGCAGACTGATCGTTTTGGGATAATTGATAAAAAAAGTATTTTCTGCTTAACATATTTTATAGAATATAGCATATTAGTATACAGTTCCAAAAGGATAAACTTTTTATGAAAAAGTTAATCGTACCCATTTCAATAGGCCTCCTCATAACCGGTATTTTCACAGTTTTCAGCATTATGAGGCTTTTGCCGCTTGAACGGCTTGAACAGCTTGCATATGATACACGATACAAGATCCGCGGCTACACAACCCCGCCGCAAGAAGTTGTTATAGTCGGAATCGACGATAAAAGCCTTGAAAAGATCGGGAGGTGGCCATGGGACCGGAGTAAAGTTGCCGCCCTTATTGACCTGCTAAAGGATATGGGCGCAAAGGTCATCATGATGGATATCATCTTCAGTGAACCTTCAAAAGACGATGAAATCCTTGCCGCATCAATTAAAAGGGCAGGAAATGTAATACTGCCGGTCGTTTTTGAATTCAAGGGGCAAAAGAAGGGGATCAAAGAGGACGTCCTTCCCGATTATGCTTATCCCATGATCCGGGAGTCAAAGAATTTTGAAATCTTTTCACCCATAAGCGGACTGAATGTTATGATGCCCTTAAAAAATCTTGTGCGTGGGGCAAATACCCTCGGTTATATCAATATGATTCCCGACAAAGACGGGGTACTCAGGTGGGAGTTGCTGGCAATAGAATATGATGGTGAACTGTATCCTTCCATTGATCTTCAGACGGCGAGAGTATACCTTGATATGCCGATGGAGGCTCTGATTTTAAACGCGGCAAAAGGGGTAAATTTAGGGGATAAATTTATTCCGACTGATTTCTGGAACAGGACAATGATTCATTACTACGGGCCCCAGGACACTTTCCCTCATATATCGGTTATTGACCTCTTCGAAGGAAAAATCAACAAGTCCGCCATAAAGGATAAGGCTGTCCTTATCGGCGCAACAGCGGTAGGTATTTACGATTTGCGTGTTACACCCACTTCGCCGGTAATGCCTGGAATTGAAAAACATGCCAGTGTAATTGCTGCAATTCTCCACGATGACTTTATTGTGAAGGCATCAAACCTTATAAATGTATTGATTGTCATCGGAACCGGCATCCTTTTTTCCGTTTTAATCGTACGGTTAAAAGCGATATTCGGCGCTTTATTGTCCTTTGTCCTTATTGCGGCCATTTCCTTGATATCATACCATCTGTTTTTTGAAAAAAACCTGTGGATTGATACCGTCTACTCGAGCAGCAGCGTCATCATGATTTATTTTGTTATTAATGCTTATAAGTATGCAACAGAGGAGCGTTATGCAAAAAGGATCCGGGGTATGTTTTCCAGCTATGTGACCGAAAAGGTCGTGGATGAATTGATCAAGAATCCTGAGCTTGCGAAACTCGGAGGCGAGAGAAGGGAGATGACCGTCCTGTTCTCAGATGTAAGAGGATTTACTACGTTTTCGGAAAAACATGGTCCGGAAAAGGTTGTAGCTATTCTGAACGAATATCTTGGCGAAATGACAAACATTATATTTGAGTGGGACGGGACATTGGATAAATTTGTCGGAGACGAGATCGTTGCATTCTGGGGCGCTCCGCTGCCGCAGGCGGATCATGCGGAACGTGCCGTGAAGTGTGCTCTTCATATGGTGAGGAGGCTTGAAGAACTCCAGGAGAAATGGAAGGCTGAGGGGAGGGAACCCCTGTATGCCGGTTTTGGTATTAATACAGGTGAAGTAATTGTTGGGAATATCGGCGCTGAAGGAAAAAAGATGGATTATACCGTAATAGGGGATAATGTAAACCTGGGTGCGCGCGTTGAAGGCTTGACGAGAAAGTACGATGCGGATATTATCATAACGGAATTTACCCTTGAAAAGCTGAGAAGCATCATTGAAAAAGACCGTTCATGGAAAATAAGGGTAAAAGGTTTCGATGCTGTTGCCGTGAAGGGCAAAGCAAAGCCTGTTTGCATATACGGTGTTAAAGCACTTGGTGAAGGCGAAACACCGGAAATTATAGAATGTGAAGTAAAAGACGTTGTTACAATGACCGAGAAGTAGTGTACAAAGGGCAAGTAATTGAGTGAATGAGTGATTAAGTGATTGAGTGAATGAGTGATTAAGTAATTAAGTGAATGAGTGATTAAGTGATTGAGTGAATGAGTGATTAAGTAATTGAGTGAATGAGTGATTAAGTAATTAAGTGAATGAGTGAATGAGTGATTAAGTAATTAAGTGAATGAGTGATTAAGTAATTTAGTGATTTTTATCCTGCTTGTTGCTCAGATTGTACTGATAGCCTTGTGTGTTCCTGCTTGATGCAGACATTCATGAAAAAGAGGATGCCATGCATTTCCGCCAGTCTTTTTGCTTCTTCGTTAACTACGCCCAATTGCAGCCAGATACATTTCGGTTTTATTTTGATCGCTTCCTCTACGATAGGGAGGACATTCTCTGGCCTCATAAAAATATTTATAATATCAACAGGTTCAGGGATATCGGACAAATTTTTGTAGCACTTTCTACCTAATATTTCATTGTATTGAGGGTTTACCGGTATAATCGTATAACCCGAAACGATTAAATACTGTGCCACCACATTGCTTGGCTTGCCTTCCTTTGGTGAAAGTCCTGCTATTGCTATCACCTTTGATCGTTCCAGTATTTCTTTTTCTTCCTCGTCCGGTATGTTCATTTGTCGGAATTTTATATCTGATGATATTGACAATTGTAAAGAAAAAATTGGGTAAAAAATATCGTTGACACTCATGGACCGGATTGTTAGCATACTTTTGGTTAATGTATTGTTGAAAGGATAATGTCAGAAAAGATATGAAAAGTTATTGTTGAAACAGGGATAAATGCGGATAAGGACAGATGAACTGAATCAGGAATATGTGTACCGAATCGTGATAATGCGACGATTCAGCACACACTTCAAGCGCTTTATGGCGCATGAAGTTTAACGGATTTGTTGTTCTATCCCAAATCCGTTAAAAATAAATAATCATATCCGCCTTTATCAGATTTTATCCATGTTAAATAAATTAGTTAAAAATTATGAAAACAAATTTACAGGAGGAACGGTTTGGATAGAGATCAATTTGGTCATGACCCGCAGGTGAGGTTTTTAAGACGTGCATTTGCAGGTATGGAGGCAGCTCAGAACAAATTATTGAAAGGCATAAATGTCTCTCCATTTGACGGCAGGTTAAACCGCACAAGGATAGCAGCGCTTAAACTCTTTGAGAAGGTATGGATTGTCTATAGCCGGTGGGGTATATCGACGGATGAAGGCGAAATGGCAGATGTCTATATGCATTGCTTTGTACATATCCTCCGTGCCCAGAGAATCCCATTGCCTGAAGGATTGTTTCCTGCTGACGAAAGGATAAAAAATCTTATAAGTGAGGTTGCAAAATGATCAGGCTACGCCTGTTCGGCCGATGTCGTATTTATCATGACCCTGTAACGCCTGTTCTTCGTTCTCCGGCACAAATCGGATGGAATGCATGGTTCCGCTCCATTGACCTTGTTACTCCGCAGCCTTTAAAGGGTGAGGAACTTCTCAGAAGAACGCGCGGGTGGTGGACGGCAGAGCCTCTTGAGATAGCAGAAGTGGTTAAAAAACATGGGCGGCTCGTAGTGGGCGAAGAAGGGGAGCTTATGGTGGAATTCGAAAACCGGGAAGATGCGGATGCATTAGCCGTTGCCCTGAAAGACCGCTTTGAAGACCAGGTGTTCCTGTCGCCATAACCGGAACGGTAAATTAGCAGATAGCGTTTAGCGTAGAGCGTTTAGTTTTAAATCTTCCATGACAAGACAAACAAGAGAAGCCGAAAAAACTAAAGAAACTATGTTTTATCCGGCATCAAGTGTTCGGCAGGAATCTACTTGAGTTGGTCCAGGATTTTGTTTGTAATATCGACCGTACTGTTATGCCTGACAATCCCGGCGGCAGTTTTTTCAAATATGATGGTGTAATTATCCTGTTCCGCAATCTTTTTTATTATCGCATCTATTTCAAGAAGGACTTTTTGTGATAATTCCCTGTCTGTTTTTACGGTCTCAGCGTCAAAATCCTCCTTCATTCTTCTTATTTCTTTGATTTCATTGGCGAGTTTTTCTTCGAGGATTTTTCTGTCGGCGGGCGATAGGGTATTTCCGTCTTTTTTGAGCTTCCCGTCAATCGCTTTCACAAATTCATCCTTGTCCTGCAAAGCCTTTCTCTTCGGCTCAATGCTTTTCAGGAGAGTCTGGCGGTAACCGGCGACGGTTTTAGATTCCCGCATGACCTTCTGTATGTCAAAGACGCCGAGCTTGAGGTTTTGAGCCGATACCGGAGAGTAATTAAACCCGATAACACAGCACAAAAAGAAAAACACAACAATTGTTCTTTTTATCATTAATTCACCTTGAACCTATTTCATTTGCAGTACCACGGGCTTGACCGTGGGAATCTATTTTGCCGTCCCCGCTGCAGTACCGGAGAAGGTATTAGCGGTTTGATTTATTGCACCTGCCCCGACACCTTTAAATGTAACGGCGCCGGCGTAAGATCCACCGCTTAAGGAACCTGTCCCGTTGGTAACGGTTGCTAACCACTTGCCCGAACTTGTATTCCACTGCTTAACATTAAAGTCTGCAGAGAGGCCGCTGCCGCTTAATGCGACAGGAACATAAGTTGACGGGGTACCCGTATAACCGCCATTCACATTTCCTGTTGCCCATATCTTCGGCGTATCGCCGGCAGAATTTGAAAAGAATACCACGTTGTTCATTGAAACTGTCATATTGTTTCCCGAACCGCTTAGATTTGCACTACCTACCGCAACGCACGGGATATTAAGCTGTTGCAAGCTTGCCTGGTTTGTAGCGACTAAATCAAGAAATTTATTTGTCTCTATCCACACACCGGTTAGGATGGCCTGGCTTGTTAACGAGCTTGGATTAAAGGAACCGACGGTTTCGCCCACATTAATCCATGTTTTACCGGTCAGCGCATTAGAAGTGTATGATGCGTCGCCGCCGTACCCGTATATGGTTCCTGCCAGATTTTTGTCGGACCATTGTGTTCCGGTAATCTCCAATCTGTTTATCCTGTATGTGTAAGAATCTATGACGTCTGTGCTGATCGATGCACTCCAATTGTTTCCGGTGGTGCCTGAGTATATGGCGCCTAACTGTGTATCCCAGATGCCCCAATATTGATTTACAATATTCCTCTGGTACAAGCTATCCCTTATCGCGAAATCGGAAAGTGTCCCGCCGGCGGTAAATGAACCTGAGCCTGAAGCAATATCACTTGGATAATTATAATAGGTCATATTGACATAAAGGTCGGCAGGCTGAATCCCTGTGCCGGATGTTATTTTAGTGCTGTATATCGGGCCGCTTACGGCAAAAATATCACTGTCTGTGTTTACCGTACCGGTGAGCGAACCTGTTATATACCCGGCATTGCCGGACGGGTCTATATAAACATTCATCACTTTGGTTGTTATGTTGTTATCCACTTCCGTTCCGCTGAACACTCCATAATAAGCGCCGCCGTCATTGGTGGTTTTATTGGTGTTATAGATATTTTGGCTGTACAGTATAGCGCTTGCAATTTTTCCATAGCCGCCGCCGCCGCCGGTATACTGCCCTGTTACGGTTGTTGGAACCCGTGTTCCCTGTGTCCATAAGGCGCCCGTACCTGCCATAGTCGCATTTATTATGCCGCTGCTCTGCCATGATGTTGTAACAGGGTCGTCATATCCGATGGAGTTTATTGTGTACAGATTGGCCGATGTGCTGCTGCTTGCTTGTAATGACAATACATTCCACCAGTAAGCACTTTCAGTTCCGGTTGTGGGAACGTTGTAAGTTGCTATGATATTTCCGCCGGCATCTTTCACCACAACAACAGCGCCGGAAGTGCTTATGGCAGGGCTTCCGGACCAATTATACACGGAATAATAACTGGCGCCGTTAGTAAATTGTTGGATTGTAATAGTCTCCGGACCATAGCCCGATGTAACATCCCGGTCTAAATATGCATAAGGAAAAGAAGTAAGCGATCCGCGATTTGCGTAATATACCGTATAATAAGAGCCGGATTGCGGGATAAATGCATGTGCATCAAGGTCTCTTGGTGTTGCGCCCCAGGTAAGGACAAGGGAAATGGGTGAGCTTACAGCGCCGATCAATGTGGAGCTAACTGAATGAGTTGCATAATACCATAAGGGTGTGGAAAAATCGCTCTTAAGATAGGTGCTTGCAGGCGTGGGCGTTGGCGGTTCCGGTGGCGGAGGCGCCAGAATTGTCGGAAGTACCAGTTCAAGCGCCGGAGCCAACTGCAATGCAACCGCTGCGGCGGCATCAGGTGAGCCGGCGATCTGCGTGATAGCCTGGGTTGCAATTGCAGACGTTGCAGTGCCCAATGCCGTCCCGGATCCGGCGCCCGAACTCGTCCCCGATCCGCTCCCCAAGCTTGCTATTGTTGTAACTGCATTCACCTGGATGTTGATTTCGCTGGTTGTTGCCCTCCTTGATGGGGTAGGGGGACCGGTGATGGTGGGAACAAAAGATATATTGCCGCCCGTTATGGTAACTACCCTCTTTTGCGGATCAGCGGGGTTGAACTGGTATCCGTTGCCGGTAATAAAGAGGGTGCTCGTTATCCCCCTTATGAAAGAAACTACCATATTGGAGCCCCTGATGCCTGCTATGGCATTGGTGGTATGGACCTCGAACCTGTTGCCTTCTGCAAAGGCAGATACCTTTTTGATGAACTCGTCGCTGGAGATGGCCTGGACCCTGCCGCGGTGGAGTTTTACCACATTGCTGGTTTTATCCCCCTCAAACATTGCTTCCTTTATCTCCACCCTTGATGTGGGGGCAATCTTTAATATGTTGTTATTGAGAAATGTGATCTCCGCCTTGCCGTCGCTCTTTGCCCGGTAGATATCGCCGACATCCACGGGGTCTCCCGCCTTAACAGGCGTTACCGTATTCTTACCGGATTTCAGGACGTCCACCCTGCCTTCGAGGGTGCTTATCTTACCGGCCAGGACTGCATGGGACAGGCTTGCAAAGGATAAGAACATGAGGGAAATAAGAATAAAGGGTATGATGATATGCCTTTTCATGATAACCTCCTTAGAACCTGTACTCTATGCTTATCGAGGCAACAGATCTGTCGTAGTCGTATGTGCTTATGTTAGCGTTGTCTTTGGTGTAGGTGTATTGTCCGATAATATCCGTATCCTTGAAAAGCGTGTATATAAAGGCAAGCGAGTTTACAAATGTGTCATCCCTTCTCTTGATGCCGAAGATTGTATTATCGTATTTATATTTGTCGAAGACGGCATCCGATGAATACTGGAGCTTCAGGTTCTTCTTCAGGGGATAGAGAAAACTCAGGCTGAACTTGTCTTCATTATATGACCAGTTCCTTCCATCTGCTCCCATCTGGGTGAAAGTGTATTTGAGGGCAAAAAGCCCCGTTCCTTCCTTGAAGAGGTATGTCCAGCCCAAAGACCCACTGTTGCTGTCACCGTCCCTGCATTCATTGGGGTCAACCGGCGCAGTGGACTCGGTAGTGTTGTAATATTTGTTCCGCATAAACCCGTAGGTAAGTTCCAGGATATTCTTGTCGTTAATCATATACCTTGCCGTAGGGTTAATACCTGATGAAAGCTGATAGCGGGCTTCTGCCCACCAGTTAAGCGTATTCAGGAAATCTGAGCCGATTTGCCTCTGGAGGTCGATATAGCCGAAAATAAGCGGTACGGTAAATGCAATCTTGCTGAAACTGTATCCGGGGGTTACAGTCAGGGACTGCTGCGCCAGGTTGTAATCATCCCTCCTGAAATAACGGTCGGCAAGTATTGCGTACTGTACGGAAAGGTTATACGGGGTCCTGAAAGAGAAAGGCGCAATATAGAGGGCGCGGAAATTTGCAGTGAGTGCGGTATCCTCACTGCCGGATACAAGATATGCATTAGACGGATTATCGAAGATAGTGCCTGATGTAGGACTTGCATTCACATTGGAGTCGTATTTGTAACCGAGGCTGACGCTGAACCTGAAGGGGCGCTCTGCATCTATCTTTTCCGTTACAGCCCTGTCATAGTCCCTTGCATAGGTGGCAAGGTCGGATGTAGGGTCGATGGTAATCAGTGATTTAAAACGCTTTTGCGAATCTTTTAGCTTACCTATCTTCATATAGGCATTGGCGATCTGGAAATCGGCTGCCTGGGCAACGGTTTTGTCTAATTCCTTAGCCTTTTCGAAGGCTGCAATGGCTTCAGTATTTTTGTTTTCTTTGAGAAGATAAAGCCCTTTCAGGAACTGGATCCGGGCCGGGGCAATACCCTCTTTTTCACCCACTTCTATCCACTTATGGGCTTCGTCAAGACTATCCGCCTGGTACAACGAATCGACGAGTTCCACAATGGCTTCCTTGACAGGGGGACTAAAGGTGACGGCATCCCGCAGATGCGGCACGGCCTCTTTGTAATTCTCCATGACTTTATAGGTAAGGCCGAGGTAAAAAGCTGCTATGGTTGAGGTTGGGTCAAGTTTACGCGCCTCAATGAGATTATCAAGCGCCTCTTCGTAGTTCTCGTCTTTAAAATCCTTAAGACCCGCTTCCAGCGGTGTCTGGCTGTATGCCGTTATCGATGTAAGAAAAAAAAGTAAAAATGTAAGAATAATTACGGTATTTTTTTTCATTGTCCTCCCCCACGAAGGATGTTATAAAAAAATCAAATGTCGTGTACCGACCATATACTGTCAAGAATATTTATACTGACAATAGAAATTCAATATAAACACCTTCTGACAGATACTGCAACTGTAATTTAATTTAAAATATTATCCGGCCTCCCTGTTGGAGGGGTTTTATATTCCCCCTCTTTGATAGCGATAGCTCATTGAATATTTCATCGAAAAAGATCGGCTTGATATGGTTTATGTAGATGGGCATTTTACTAAGGTCATATTTATCAAGATGTTCAAGGAGCATAGACAGCGTCATGTGTCCCGATAATTTTGCCAGCGATTCCAAGCGATTGGGGAATGATACATCGGCTATGATGAACTCGATCCCCTCTTCTTCCCGTGCTACCTCCCAGAACCTTTTTGTAGGACCCGTATCGGATGTGAACATAAATCCTTTATTCCCCTCTTTGATGACGTATCCGACCGTGTATACGGTATGTGTCATCAATACGGGTTTTACGGTAATACCGTTTATTTCTGTGTACTTTTCCAGTTCAATCTCACGAAGTTTGATGATAGCGTTCTTTTCCGAAGGGATAACGGTAAAATCAGGCCACAACTGATTGTTGAAAAGATTGTTTGAAATAATTTCAAGTATTTGCTTTACGCTTATCAAGTCTATGTTGAATTCTCCCATCATTACGAGTTCATCGACAAGAAAAACCAGATCTTTTATGTGGTCGAGATGGGTATGGCTAACCAGTATGTGTTTGATCTTTTTAAGCTGCTTATCGTCAAGAAACTCCGTTACTGTACCGGCATCCAACAATAATGATTCGTTGATGAGGTAAGAGGTGGTCCTGAAATTTCTTACTGAGTTGCCGAAACATCCAAGGATTTTTATTTCCATTGGTTGATTTTATTAAAACTTTCTTAAATATGTCAAGACGTTTTTAACGCTATCCTGGTAGTCGCAGGCTTTAGCCTGTGTGTGATTTCGGAGGGATTTGCACGCAGGCTCCTGTCTCTGTTTGCCGTGACCGGCAGGGAAGATCGGGATTAAGGATTAAAGGGGTAAGGATTAAAAAAATAATCCATCATCCATAATCCTGCACCTTGATAATTTGCTTAGTTAATACTATTATAAAGCATGAAGTATTGGTTTGCAGTGAATACAAAACCGAGGAATGAAGACAGAGCTGCCTCGAACCTTGTCGCCGGCGGCATTGAAGTGCTTGTACCGAAACTGAAATTGAGAAAATTCAAAAATGGCCGGTTCGTTGAAGTAATTGAACAGATGTTTCCCAATTATATTTTTGTGAAGTTTCATCCTTTAGATGAATTCAGGCTTGTAAAATACACGAGGGGCGTAAAAACTATTGTCCATTTCGGGAATAAGATTATCCCTATCCGGGAGGAATTGATAGATTTTATAAGGTCCAGACTTGTGGATGGTGTGGCAACTATCCAAAAGAAAAGTTTTAAGAAAGGCGAAAAGATTTTAATTAAAGACGGCCCGTTTAAAGGTTTGGGCGGGATATTCGAGAAAGAACTTGAAGGCAAGGAACGGGTTATGATACTTCTCGATAGTGTTCAGTTTGCGGCAAGTATGGAAATTGACATGGATTTGCTTGCCAGCGCCCTATAGCGTAGAGCGCAGCTCTTGTTCAAAGTTCAATGTTCTGTGTTCAACCTTGAACCCCGAACCCTGAACAGGGTTTTCTTTACCGCTATTAGAAAAATAGGAGACTTCGATAGAAATACTCGGTAACACCCAGGGGCTTGATCACTTAATCAAAAGAAGACTCTTGAATCTTTACAAAAAAAGAGTAGATTCGTCATCAATTATTTCAATTGATCTGGCAAGGAACATCATACAGGTTTCCCGTGAAATTTCAAGGCAGGTTGGACTTCTCATCAACAGGAGGGGAGGCGTCGAATCTGTCATTATCGGGGAAAAGGGGGGTATTGCGATACCTCCACTTTCCACGGAAAGGGTTGGAAGGGCTCGATTCAGAGGCGTACGGTTTATACATACCCATCTGAATGGTGAACTGCTCTCCAGGGAAGACCTTACCGACCTTGCGATGTTGCAGTTTGACCTTGTAGCCTGTCTGACAGAGGGGAGAGGGAGTACGGGCGAAACGATACATATAGGCCATCTCATGCCGGATGATCAAAAAGGCAGGATATGGGAATTCATCGGCCCTGTCAGCATACAGGAACTCCATATCGATTTTATAGAGTTTATAACAGCCCTGGAGAATGAATTCGTAAAGGCCAGGGGAAGATATTATATTGTAAACAAAGATCAGGAGCGGTGTGTACTTGTTTGTGTTGTTCTTCCAAGGATAGACAAGAATATTGACGACCACATATCGGAGCTTAAAGACCTCTGCTATTCCGCAGGCATCTCTGTTGTAGATGTAGCCATACAGAGACCGAAAGAGTTGCATCCGAAGTATCTTATCGGCAAAGGCAAAATAGAAGAGATTATTATGAAGAGTCAACAGTTGGGGGCAGACCTTCTGGTCTTTGATGTAGAACTTACCCCGGGCCAGATAAGAAATATTTCATCCATTACCGATTTGAAGGTCATAGACAGGAACCAGATCATACTTGATATATTTGCACAGCGGGCAAAGACAAATGAGGCAAAGATACAGGTTGAACTGGCACAACTGAATTACATCCTCCCAAGGCTTGCAGAGAAGAATACTGCCTTTTCAAGGCTAACCGGGGGCATAGGCGCAAGGGGTCCCGGGGAAACAAAGCTTGAGATTGATAAAAGGCGAATACGGGAGAAGATCGGTTTTTTAGAAAAAAGGCTTAAAGAAATCAGGAAGGTAAGGGATAAAAAGAGAGAGAAGAGAAGAGGCGCTCAGATCCCGATTATTTCAATTATCGGCTATACAAATTCCGGCAAATCGACGTTGCTGAACCTTCTCACAAACAGTAATGTGGAAGTTGAGGATAAATCATTCAGTACATTAAACCCGACCACGAGGCTCATCAAATATCCTGAAAGAAAAAACATTATAATTACGGATACCGTGGGATTTATAAAGGGTTTGCCCGATGTCCTTCTCAGGGCATTTATCGCTACCCTGGAGGAACTCGAAGATGCAGATCTCCTGTTGCACCTTGTGGATATCAGCTCACCTGAGTTCGAAGAACGAATCCGTATTGTTGAAGATTTGATCGCACCCCTTCATCTTGAAGACAAGAAGAGGATGATAGTCTTCAACAAGGTTGACAGAATGGATAAGGGCGTTATGCGGAATATAGAAGAGCGTTATAGTGCTGTCTCAATATCCTGCGTAAAGAAGGAGGGGATTGAGAGGTTGATCCGGACAATTGAAGCGGAATTATTTAAAGGCACGAAGTTAGGAAGTTAGGGAAAAGACTTTTGCTTTTTTGGTTTCAATCTCAACTTTTCGACTTTGTAGCTTCGTAATTTATTCAAGTATAGACAAAAAATACCTCTTAATCTCCGGAGATGTGTGGCTGAAATCAAGTCTATTGATAAAATGTTCTCTCGGGAAATCTTTAGCTTCTCTGAAGAGGGCATCTACCCTGGCACAAACCCCGCCCTGTTCATCTTCCATCCACGCCGTTGCGTGGATGTCCCTGTCCTTTATACTCAAAAACCGACCTTTTGCAATATAAGGCATTTTGCATAGGACAGGTTTAAAAAAATCCATCTTCGTTTTTCTTGTCATGCCGATCTTTTTTGTTTTCATGAAAATTGTGTACCAGATTATGACATCCAGAATACCGAAAATTATTCCACCATGCAAAACGTTTGTAAAACCCTCAAAGCGGTTATCGAGGTTGACCTGGCAATAAACCAGTTCCGGTTCGTACAATATTTTAAGATGCAATCCGTCTTTTCTGTTGAGTCCGCAGAAAAACGAATCTTTATTGACTGGAAGTATGCCCTTCATGCTCTATTTCTATCCCGCAAAAAAACCCATTACACCACTCATAATCTTTTTATTATTTACTACCTGCCTATGAATTTTGGTTTTCGTTTCTCCAGATATGAAGATATCCCTTCTCTGGCATCTTCTGTCCTGTATATATCTCCGTAGAATTTCGATGCAAGTGTCAATGCCTCTCCGGTGGTAAGGTCATAAGCCTGATTCAGGGCCCGCTTGGCAAAATAAATAGCTGCCGGTGCTTCCGACAGCTCTTTGGCCAGCTTCATAACATAATCCATAAGGGCTTCTTCAGGCAGTACTTTATTAACCAAACCAATGGCTTCGGCTTCAATGGCCGTCAAAGTTCTGCCGGAGAAGATCAAATCTTTGGCGCGCGCCAATCCTATGAGGCGCGGGAGCCTCACGGTTGCCCCATACCCCGGCATTATACCTATTTTAATCTCAGACTGGCCAAAGACAGCGTTGGTACTCGCGATCCTGATATCACACGAGAGGGCCAGCTCGCACCCTCCTCCAAGGGCCCATCCGTTGACGGCCGCAATGACGGGTATCCTCATGTTTTCGATGAAGAAAAAGATATCGCTTCCATGCTTCGACGATGCCTCGGCGTCTTCAGGACTGAATTCTTTCATGGCAGCAATGTCCGCGCCGGCCACAAAAGAATCCCCGCTCCCCGTGATGATCAAGGCCCTTATTTCTTCCATTGCATCTATCTTGTGTAATGTTTCTTTCAGATCATTCCTGACTTCATAGTTGAGAGCATTTCTTTTATCCGGACGATGTATCGTAACAATTGCAACTTTTTTCTGGATATCCAGCAGTACCGTGTTCAAAAGACCTCTCCCTTTTTATTAATAGTTGTAAAATCCTTTTTTTGTTTTTCTCCCGAGAAACCCTGATTCCACCATTTTCTTTAAAACAGCCGGAGGATAGTGGGCAGGCGACCTTGTTTCATTATAGATAGCCATCCTTGCGTTAAGTACTACGTCCAGTCCCACAAGGTCCATCAATTCAAAAGGCCCCATCGGGTGGCCAAGAGCAAGTTTCATGGCCTTATCAATGTCTTTTACGCTTGCCACTCCTCCCTCATAGAGCCTCAACGCTTCCAAAAAAGCCATCCCGTTTATTCTATTGACAATAAAACCTGCCGTATCCCTTTTCACAATGACAGGTTCTTTGTGAATTGATATAACAAATTCTTTTGCGACGGAAACCGTCTCTTCGCCGGTCAGCAGACCCATTATGATCTCTACTAATCGCATTTTATGAACGGGATTGAAAAAGTGGATGCCCACTACTCTTTCGGGATGCTTCAGGCCTGTTGCAATTTCAGTGATGGGGATTGATGACGTATTGGTCCCGAATATCGTTTTCTCCGGGCAAACCTCTTCAAGCCTCTTAAAGATATCCCGCTTTACTTCAAGATTCTCATAGGCGGCCTCTACAACAATGTCCGAGTCCTTTGCGTCGGTTACATCAGAACATGCCCGGATTCTCGAAAAAATACTTGCGGAAGACTCTTTGAGGGTACCCTTCTCTTCCATTTTGGCAAGAGACCATTTGATGTTTTCAAGCGCCTTTGCCAAAGCATCGGCATAAGCATCGGTTATCTTTACCCGGTGTTCCCATTGCGCGCATATCTGTGCAATGCCGTTGCCCATGGCGCCGGCGCCAATCACAAACACATTCAAGGATTTCATGGAATTCCCTTCCTCCTCTCTATATACATTTATTCTTATAGTTATACATGGTCTTTGGTATTCCCTTAGTCATCTGTCTCTACCACAATGGTTTCTCTCTTTTTTCTAAGGCCCGGGAGAACGGAAGACAACACAAGGACAACGGCGGCAACCAGGAAGACTACCGATATAGGTCTTTGAAAAAAGACAAAAGGATTACCGTTTGAGAGGAGCAGGGAGCGCCTCAGGGAAGCTTCCATCATTGGTCCCAGTACAAAGGCAAGCACCAGCGAGGGTGTATCGTATTTGTATTTTCTGAACAGATATCCCACAATTCCAAAGATTATCATGGTGAACATATCCCAGATATTATTTTTGAGACTAAAGGACCCGATAAGGCAAAAGAGAAGTATCAACGGGAAGAGTATCCCGTAAGGAACCCGCAAGGCACGAACCCATAAACCGATAAGCGGCAGGTTAAGAAACAGGAGCATCACGTTTCCCACGTACATGGATGTTATTACGCCCCAGAACAAGTCCGGCCTTTCTTTAATCAGAAAAGGGCCCGGCTGGACTCCGTGAATGATAAGGGCGCCGAGCAAAACCGCCATGACTGCGTTTGCCGGAATTCCCAGCGTCAACATGGGAATAAAAGCCCCCGATGCAGCCGCATTGTTGGCAGCTTCCGGGCCGGCAACGCCTTCTATAGCCCCTGTGCCGAATGTTTCAGGTTCTTTAGAACATCGCTTTTCCACCGCATAGGAGGCAAATGAAGCTATGATCGCCCCGCCGCCGGGAAGAATACCCAGGAAAAACCCTATCAAAGTTCCCCTTACAAGGGTCCATTTAACCTTTAACCAGTCCTTCTTTGAAGGAAAGAGGTTTTTGATTTTTGTTTTCAATATCTCTCTTGTTGCAATGTGTTGCTCAAGGTTCGACAGTACCTCTGAAACACCGAAGAGCCCCATAACGACCGGCACGAGATCTATACCATCCGTAAGGGTGGAAAGGTCAAACGTGAACCGCGGGAGACCTGTAAGGTTGTCGAGGCCGACCGTTCCAAGGAAAAGCCCCGCACCTGCCATGGTCATGGATCTTGATATAGACGAAGAAGAGAGAAAAGCGAGCAGGGTGAGCCCCAAAATCATGAGTGAAAAATATTCCGGCGGGCCGAATTTCAACGCAAGCTCAGCAAGCGGCGGAGACATGACCATGAGCAATATCACGCCCACGGTGCCCGCTATGAAGCTGCCTATGGCACTCATACCGAGTGCCGGTCCGGCACGGCCCTTTAGCGCCATCTTATACCCGTCAAGGCATGTTACCACGGATGCCGCCTCTCCGGGGATGTTCACGAGAATGGAGGTGGTAGATCCTCCGTACATAGCCCCGTAATAGATACCCGCAAGCATAATGACGCCTGAAATAGGATTCAAGTGGAATGTCATGGGGAGCAATAGGGAAATAACTGCTGTCGGACCCAGCCCGGGCAAAACGCCAACCAGTGTGCCGGTAATACATCCGATGAAACAGAAAAAGAGGTTGGTAGGCTGAAAGGCTACCTGAATGCCAACGATAAAACCGTTTAAAATATCCATGATGTAATCACTCCCTTCGGAAGGCTTGTTCTAAGCCACAAATCAAAAATGAAATAACAGCAGGTTGTGGTGAGTATGGCTCCCAGTAAGCTTTGAAACCAACCGAGAGATCCGAGAAATCGCATCAGCAGGAATACGAGCAAGAGTGTGGAGATGATAAAACCAAGAGTATCGATCAGGAAGACATATGCAAAAAGGAGGACCAGGACTGAAACGAGTTTGAAGTAGTTAAGTTTTGCCCATAAATGAACTGCCGCTTCCTTACTTTTGGAAAACAAGGCGCCTAAAAAGGTTATAGCAGAGAATACACATATAATTGCACCGGCAAGAAAGGACATAAAGCCCGGGCCCGGGACACTGAGTGTCCCTAACCCGAAGCTTATTGAAGATAAAAGTATGGACAAGCCCATAATAAACCATACGATACTGCTGATCAGATCATGTTTTCTCATGGCATATCCTTGGTCAATCACTTCTGCTCAACGCTCTTGCAGAGTTTTTCTGTGCTTACATAGAGCTCATTTATGAACTTTCCGGTGTCTTCTGTGTTTCTGTAAACTTCCGGGAGATCGAACTGCTTGAGGGAATTTTTAAATTTTGCGTCCTGCATAGCCTTATGAAAAGCATCGTGAAGTATCTTGACCTTGTCCTTTGAAAGTCCCTTGGGGGCAATTATTGCGAGAATGCTTGGTGCTGTAATGTTGTAGCCTAAATCCTTCAAGGTCGGTACTTTTGGATAGGCCTCCATTCTCTTGTCCATAAGGATCGATATTAACCGCAGTCTTCCCGCGTCTACCTGCGCTTTCCATTCCGTAGTCTGGGCGGCAGCATCAACGTGGCCTCCCAGCAGCGCCGTTATTGCTTCATTGCCGCTGCCAAAAGGAATATGCGTCCATTTCACCTTTGCGGCATCACCGAGCTGCATCATGGTTAAATGCTGGGGAGTCCCTACGCCTGCGGTGCTGTATTTGACCTTGTTCGGATTTGCCTTCGCATAATCGATCATGTCTTTCATGGTCTTAAAGGGAGAATCGGCTTTTACCACAACGCCATACTGATAAACGCTGTATTGCATGATAGGATCAAAGTCTTTGACGGGTTGATATGGGACCTTCCTCAAGTGAGCGCTCAGGATTCCGCCGCTGGAGAGAACGCCGATGACATAGCCGTCAGGTTTTTTGTTTTTCAACTGTCCCAGCATTACTGCGGAGCCGCCACCCGGCATATTTACTACTACCACCGGTTGGCCTAAAATCTTTGATGCGGCGTCTGCCAGTGTACGGGCGGGTATATCCGTAGAACCTCCCGCACCATAACCTATCCATAATTCAATAGGTTTTGTCGGGTAATTTTGAGCCCGCACATCAAGGCTGCATGTTGCACCGATTGCGAACAATACCAGAAAAAACACACTTACTACTGCCAACTTCTTCATAACAAGACCTCCTGAATAATTTTTTTTGACCTATTACCGCTATGTGGCGGCCGGCCTGTTGAATGTAACATTCTTTATCTTATCCTCACAATCCAGGGTTGTGCCGGAGGAAATTGACCAGGATTTTTGTGACATTGTCGACGTGTTCCCTGATCAGGTTCCTTGCACCTGCAGCATCTTTTTTTCTTATAGCATCAATAATCTTTTCATGATCCTGTATATAAGTTTCCAGATATCCCGGAATGGTGATGCTTATCATCCTATATCGGTATACCTGCATTCGCAACTCTGCATTAATTTTGATAAGGGTGCTGTTGCCGCTTAAACGAATAATCAAATTGTGGAACTCGGTGTTTGCATTGGTGTAGTCCTGATATTTCTTCTGGGATGCATAGGTGTCCATCTTTTTGTGAAGCCTTTGCAACTCCTTTATATCTATATTGCTGATCCTTGCTGTGGCCAGTTCTCCGGCATATCCTTCAAGCAGGGCTATAACATTGTAAATCTCCTCGACCTGTTCCGTGGGGAGTTTTGCTACGCACGCACCTTTGTTTGGAACGACATTTATATAACCCTCCATCTGTAATTGCCTGAAAGCCTCTCGAATAGGGGTCCTGCTCGATTTGAGTTTTTTTGACAAGTCTGATTCGGACAGCTTTTCACCGGGGCTAAGTTCACCAAAGATGATTGAGTTTTTGAGCTTGTTATACACGTCAATTCTAAGAGATGACATTTTTCACCTATGCTATGGCAATCGGCCTTACAGGAGACCCTGCCCCGCCTTTAATTTTAAGGGGAAGTGCGATGAAAAGGAAAGTAAATATCTTCTCGCGTGAGAGTTCCTCAAGATTCAGCATTTCCATAATCTGGATCCCATTTTCCACCAGCAGGATCACATGACACGGGAGATGGTGAGGGGGTACCCTGTCATACGCCGTTGTATCAGTGCCGGTAAAGGAAATTCTGCGCTCGGCCAGGTATTGTGCCCCGCTCTCTATTACACCGGGAAATCCTTTTTCTACAGAAACATATTTTTTACGATCATCCCAAAACTGAATCCATCCTGTCCTGATAAGCACTACATCATCTTCTTTGATTTCCACGCCCTCCATGTCAGCGGCTTCCTGAATCTTTTCCTTTCCTATGCCAAAGTCATGAGGCAGAACATCCAAACCCATCAGTCGAGGAATATCGAGGAGTACTCCCCGCTTGACTACAGGGCTTGTAGTCTCTATACCCATCACCTTGAGCCCGTTTTGGTAATCCTGCAAGTCGGTAATGTCCACATTATTTGCGACGATGTTGTTGCGTGCAACGTGCGATTTGGCATCAAGGTGGGTACCTGAATGACCTCCGATGACAAAAAGGTCATTACAGAAGCTGATCTTTTCTTCACCAACGGTAATATCACCGTGTTTTTTGAGAAGGGTATAGGCAAACGGAGGTTGGTTGGGATGATGAGGCATTCCTGTAAAATAAGGCATGCCAAGGTCGAAAACCCGTCCTTTTTTAAGTAATTCTTCCAGATAATGGGCCAACATAATTCCTCTCCTAAAAGTTAACTATCTAATAAACTCTTGGCAATGACAACTCTCTGGATTTCACTGGTGCCTTCATAAATCCTTAGCGCCCTGATTTCCCGGTACAGTCTTTCAACAGTCGATCCAAGCAGGACACCCACGCCGCCGTGGATCTGCAAACTCTGGTCGACTATCCGGAAAGCTGCTTCTGTAGCATAGAACTTCGCCATAGAAGCCACACGGGGTATGTTTGCCCCTTTATTATCTTTTATTATGGCCGCCCTGTATACGAGAGCCCTTGCCGCATCCAACTCGGTAGCCATTTCCGCGAGCTTGAACTGAATGGCCTGAAATTTGCTTATGGGGCGACCGAATTGGATCCTCTTCTTGGCGTAGCTAACGGCTGCATCAAGGGCTGTCTGGCCTATCCCCACAGCTGCAGCTCCCACCGTCATACGGAATACATCGAGCGTGGCCAGGGCGATCTCCAAGCCTTCTCCTATTTTCCCAAGTACGTTCTTTTTTGGGACGAAACAGTCGTCGAACTTTAATTCGACGATGTCATGGGGGGCTATCATCTTCATCCTTTTGTGCACGGAAAATCCCTTCATCCCTTTTTCAAGAATAAATGCGGAAACAGCCTTCGGATTGTCCTTCAAGGGTGTTTTTGCAAATACTACAGCAATGTTAGCCGCATATCCGTTCGAAATAAAGCGTTTCATGCCATTCAGTATGTATCCGTCCGTGGTCTCACGCGCTTCTGTGCTCATGGAGCTTACATCACTTCCCGCTTCAGGTTCGGTGAGGGCATATGTTGTCAGTATCTCTCCGTTACCGATCTTTGTCAAGTACCTCTGCTTCTGTTCTTCGTTGCCGGCGAGAAAGATAGGATAACCGCCCAATCCCTGCATGGCCAACGTTACATCGGCATGGCAGTATATCCCGGCCAACTGCTCCCTTGCGAGACATATCCACAAAGATCTTACTCCTTCGCCTCCCAGTTCCTTTGGCAACAGAAGCTTGAAGATTCCGTCATCTGCCATTGCTTGAACAAGTTCCTTCGGTATGTCGTCCGTCTCACCATATTTTTCTGCCAACGGTGCAATCTTTTCATGTGCGAAAAACCTGAAATGTTCTTTGAGTTTCTTGTCTTTAGAATTTAACATAATATCCATATCGGTAGCCCTCTAATTTTTTGGTAATTCTTTTTTCATAATCTTCCCTGTTGTATTTTTTGGAAGTTCCTTCATAAATGATATTTTCGGCATTTTATAAGGCGCCAGATTCTTTTTACAATGTTCAAGCAACTCTTCTTCAGTTACTGTAATACCCTCTTTTAAACATACAAATGCCTTTGGCGCCTCGCCTTTGAACTGGTCCGGAACACCGATAACAGCTGCCTCATTTACCGCAGGGTGGGTGTGGAGAACCTCCTCAATCTCTTTGGGGTAAATATTGTAACCACCTGATATGATAAGTTCTTTTTCCCTGCCAACGATATAGAAATAGCCCTCTTCATCCCGGTACGCATGGTCACCCGTATAAACCCAGCCGTTTCGGATCTTTTCTTTTGTCTCTACGGGAAGGTTAAAATAACCCTTTGTGGCGTTCGGTCCTTTGAAAATAAGATCTCCCACTGTTCCATCAGGGACCTCTTTGCCGTCTTTATCCGCTACCTTTGCAGAAACACCTGAAACTGTTATTCCTACTGATCCCGGTTTCCGTATGCCATAAACCGGATTTGCCGTAACAAGTCCCGTTGATTCTGTCAGGCCATAAACCTCAATGATTTTAGCCTTGAATTCTTCTTCCCATCTTTTTAAGACTTCAACAGGAAGCGATGCCCCGCCGGACAAACCCATTCTCAGAGAAGAAAGGTCATGTGTGTTTTCTGACAGGGAGTTCAGAAGGTAAATAAACATGGCGGGCACACCGGGAAACCACGTGACTTTGTATTTCTCAATGGCTTCGAAGATGATCTCAGGCTTAAAACGCTCGACGACTACTATGCTGCCCCCGGAACTCAGAGTCCCGAAAAAGGGGCTTGCAATAGAAAAAACATGGACCATGGGGAGCACTGCAATAGTGACGTCGTCTTCCTTCAAGCCGTAATTTTGTGCGATATTGGGCCCGCCAAAATAGAAGCACCGGTGCGTTAAAATCACGCCTTTCGGGTTGCCGGTAGTCCCGGAAGTATAGAACTGCATGGCAGGGTCGTCGGGTTTTAAATCTTTCTCTTTGATGGGAAAGAGGGAGGAACCGATTTTTCCGGCAATCTCAGATTCAACGGTTCCGTTACTTTTCCTTACGATAATATGGTTGAGATTTGGTGTCTCACTTTTAATTTCGTCTATAAGCGCGGAGTGTGTTTCGTAAACGATGATAGCCTTTGATTCCGAGTTGTTGAGCAGGTATTTTACTTCACGTGCCGTATAAATGGGATTTATGGGAACCACGATCCCGCCGGCTTTGATGATAGCGAAGTAGCTGAGAAGGGTTTGGGGGCTGTTTGGATGGAGAACCGCTACGCGGTTGCCGCCGGCGATCCCCATCTTTTCAAGTCCGAAAGCCATTCTATCAGTAATCTCATCAAATTCCCGGTAAGTTATGGCGCCTTCGTTGCTAAAAAGAAGCGTCTTGCTCCCGTATTTTTTAGAGCTCGCTTTAAGAAATTTTATGATGTTCATATATAATCCTCCCGTGTTTATCTTATAAAACTGTTCGACCGCCATCGAGGCAAACGGTTTGTCCTGTAATATAATCGGATGCACTTGATGCAAGGAACACGGCAGCGCCCATAATATCTTCAGGCTCTCCTACCCTGCCTAAGGGGGTAAATTCAATGATTGTTCGGTACGTATCCTGGTCTTTCAGCCTGTCCGACACGAGGGGTGTGGCAAAATATCCGGGGGCAATTGCATTTACATTTATGTGAAATTGTGCCCATTCTTCAGCGAATGCCTTGGTAAGCATCACAATACCGGCCTTGGTCATGGCATATACTGAATTAGGTATGCCTGATCTTACCAGAAAAGCAGCACTCGAAGCGATGTTGATAATTTTACCTCCACCTTTTTGAATCATATGCTGAGCTGCTGCCTGAGAACAAAAATATACACCCTTTTCATTGACATCCACCACCCGCGAAAATTCTTCAGGTGTGAACTCCAGGGCCTTCTTGTGTATATTTATCCCTGCGTTGTTTACAAGGATATCGAGTCCGCCCAGGCTTGTTTCAGCAGTAGCAATCATGTCCCGCACCGCCTCGATATCTGCAACGTTAATGGCCTTAAAAATTGAATTTCTGCCGAGCTCCCTGATCTCCCTGCATGTTTCCTCGGCGTTGTCCGCCATAAGGTCCGCTGCCAATATATCGGCACCGGCATGAGCTAAACCCAGTGCGATCCATTTACCCAATCCTTGTCCTGCACCGGTGACTATGGCAACCTTACCTTTTAAGCTATATACTGGAAATTTATACATTATATTTCACCTCATCGGTATATTGTATGCAATATAATATACCATATTGTATTTTGGTTATATTTTATTATAGATGACAATATATTTGTCAAGAACTTTTTTCGGTAAATTTCGATAAATATTTTTACCGGCGGTAAATAGGCAGACGGAAAGGTTTATATATAATTTAACTGTACTTTAAGCGTGTTATAAGGTATGAAAAATTATTTATAAACCTGTAATTTGTTGTGTCAAAGGCGGAAAACCTGCGATTTTCGAGTCAGGATGCAGTTGCATGGGAAAGGTTTATGAGAATGACATTAGACCAATATTAAAGGAGAATGACATGCGCGTCATATTAGTAAAAAACGAAGGCGGACCGGAGCAAATGGTCATGGGTGAATATCCTGCGCCGCAACCGGATGCCGACGAAATCCTTGTACAGGTTGCAGCTACAGCGCTCAACCGGGCCGATATTGTCCAACGCCAGGGCCATTATCCACCGCCAACCGGGGCAAGCCCGTTGCTTGGCCTGGAGATTGCCGGCACTGTGGCGTTAACGGGAAAGAACGTAACGGAATGGCAAATCGGCCAGCCTGTTTGTGCATTACTTGCCGGTGGCGGGTATGCTGAATATGCCGTTGTACATCGTCAGGTAGCCATGCCTGTACCTCAAACCTTGTCTCTTATCGATGCTGCAGCAGTCCCTGAAGCCTTTTTAACTGCTTATCAAGCCTTGTTCTGGTTAGGTCAGATGCAACCGGGGCACCATGTCCTAATCCATGCCGGGGCAAGCGGGGTTGGCACGGCCGCCATTCAACTGGCCCAGGGCTTTGGTGCGAAGGTGCATATTACTGCCGGTTCTCCTGAAAAATTAAATTTATGTAGTCAGTTAGGAGCAATAACAGCTATTAATTATAAAGAGGAGGCTTTTGCCGACAAGGTATTGACGGCCACCGCAGGACAGGGCGCAAATATTATTCTCGATTTTATTGGCGGGCCATACTGGGGGCAGAATATGCGGGTACTTGCCGTAGACGGCCGGGTTGTTATACTGGCGACGATGGGCGGCAGCCACATAGAAAATTTTAACATTCGCGATCTCTTTCAAAAGAGGGCATGTTTGATAACGTCTACATTGCGCTCACGATCATTAGAGTATAAAATTCGTTTAAGCGCGGAGTTTAGTCAATATGCCGTTCCCCGCTTTGCTGACGGCAGATTACACCCTGTGGTGGATCGCATATTCGATTGGCAGGATGTAGCAGCAGCACACCGTTATATGGAGGAAAACCGCAATATCGGCAAGATTGTTTTAAGGATACGTGATTAGGGAGAGCATTATTATGTCAATTACATATGACCTTATTAAGTCAACCTCGAAAGAACTTTATGAGCGCTCGTTAAAAAGTGTGCCTGAAGACACCATAGAAGCATTGCAAAAATCCCTGGCAACGGAAACCAATGAAATAGCGAAAGAAAACCTGAAGATGATGCTGAAAAGTGTTAAAACGGCTGAACAGGGTGGGTGCTTTCTCTGCGCTGATAGTGGGATACCTCAATATTTAGTAAAAATGGGAACGAGGCTCTCTATTGAAGGAGACATAAAAAAAGCCATTACCGATGGATTCGATGAACTGGTCAAGACAATCAATCCGCCAATACTTGAACATGTCACAAATCCGTTAACCCTTGAAAGGAGTTATAAAGGGAAAGATGTTCCGATCGTAGATTTTGATCTGATATATGATGCGGATTATATGGAATTGATCTGTTCTCCCAAGGGTCTCGGATCGGGTCAATGGGCCGATCTTCATATTTTCAGCTTTCCTCCTCTCGAAACGATTGAGCAATATATAATGGAATGTGTCATGAGGGCCGGTTCCCAGCATTGTCCTCCTGTTATCATTGGCATCGGCATCGGCGGAACATTTGACTATGCTGCAAAGATGGCTAAAGAAGCACTGCTTCGTCCGCTGGGCACACAAAACCCGGACCCTTTTCTGGCACAGATGGAGGAACGGCTCCTTAAGAATGTGAACGAGACAGGGATCGGCGCTATGGGTACCGGTGGAGACACAACAGCGCTTGCTGTTCACATCAACTATTCTGCGGGCCATGGATTTACTCCTGTAGCGGTATGCTTTAACTGCTGGATAAACAGGCGGATGAGTGCGAAGGTCTTTAATGACGGCAGCATTGAGTATTTTTAATTAAGAAGAACAGTAAAAAGGAAAAACCATGAATGAACAAAACACGGTAAAACTTCCTCTCACCAAAGACCGGGTTAGAAATCTGAAAATAGGCGACATCGTATACCTCGACGGTGAAATTGTTATAACAGCAGGCCTCCCAACCTTCAAAAGAATAGCTGATTTCATAAAGAACGGAGAGCAACTTCCTATCGATTTGAATAATGCTGCGCTGCTCCACCTTGTAAGCTATAACAGGGAAATAAATGGAAAATTTGAAATACTGTACTTGAATCCCACAACAAGTACACGATTTAACGATTATATGCCGACCATCATCAAAACTTTCCATCTTTGTGCAGTAGGCGGAAAAGGAGGGCTTGGAATGGAGAGCGTGAAAGCAATGAGAGAAGCAGGATGTGTATATCTGTCTTTCTTAGGTGCGGGAAGCCCCTTTTTGTCGTTATCGATCAGAGAGGTTATGTCGGTCAGCTGGAACGACTTGATTGCCCAGTACAGGTTAGTAAAATTGCGCGTTGAAGGTTTAGGGCCGGCAATCGTGTCAATAGACTCTCACGGAAACAGCCTGTATGAAAATGTAATGCTTAATGCAGAAAAAAATTTCACACGAATTATAGATAATTTAAACCCGAAGATAAGAAGACTTGAAGATGTGCGGTTAAGAAATTCCCCCTGACGCGGGTTGCCTTTTTAGTTTTTCACCTTATTGCCTTCTGCATTATCCTGTAGGTACCTCATCCCCAGTTGTCCGCATGCCCCGCCGATATCCTGCCCCCGCGAATTTCTTATTATGGCCGTAAAGTTCCTGCTTAGAAGATATGCCTGAAATTGCTCTATTTTTTCAGGGTCAGGGGTTTTGAATTCGATATAGGGAGACTCATTATAAGGTATAAGGTTTATTTTACATCTCACACCCTTAAGAATTTCCGAAAGTTGCTTTGCGTCTTCGAGCGAGTCATTGAAGTCCTTGATTAAGATATATTCAAAAGTAATTCTTGTCCTGTTGGTTCCTTTAAAATCTTTCGTAAAATTTATAATCGTTCTTATGGGATAAATTCTGTTAATCGGCATGAGATATGACCTTTTTTCATCGTCTGCAGCATTAAGCGATATGGCAATGCCTGCTACTTTAGGTTTTATCAGATGCAGTCCGTCAATCAATCCGACAGATGAGAGGGTGATTTTCCGATGGGAATAATCGAGACCAAAGGGGTCCTTCAATATGTCCAGCGCATGCATCACGTTGTCCAGATTGTCAACCGGTTCGCCCATGCCCATGAAGACGATATTGGTGATCAATTTTTCCGTAGGTTCCCTTGGCCCTCTCTTGACACTCAATCTATCCTGTCCGTAATCCGGAAAAGAAGCTTTTTTATTGATATCCGGGGGATTTGATTTACTTTCGAGGTATTGTTTAACAGCCATGAGCTGTCCTACAATTTCCGATGTAGTGAGATTCCTGACATATCCGATTTTTCCTGTTACACAGAATTTACAACCCATTCTGCATCCTATCTGCGTGGAGATGCACAGGGTGTCCCTTTTCTGTTCCGGCATGAATATACTTTCCACTATATTGCCGTCTTTCAGTAGAAACGCAAATTTGATTGACCCGTCCTTAGAGAAGAGCACATCTTTTACCCCGGGAAGCCCCGTGTCAAACATATTGCCGAAAATCAGACGAAGATCTTTTGTGATATTCGTCATTTCGCTGAAATTATGGATGCCCTTATTGTAGACCCATTTGAATAACTGCCTCGACCGGTATTTTTCCTTTCCCAAGGCGCCTATTGTTGTTTCGAGATCGTTTAATGTGAGGTCAAAAAAATCGAGCATTCTCTAAATATCCCCTTGTTTTAATCCGGACATAATAAATTAACAGAAAACATGCTGCTCTTTCAATAGGGCAGAATTTTGAAAACCTTATTTGACGGATACAAATATCAAAGCTCAACCAAAAACAAAAGAATTGCTATCAGGGTTTCCCTGATTTTCAGCTTCGGAAAGTATGAGGGGTGGTAGGTAAAAACCCTGACAATAATATTGACAGCCTGTGAAAATTTAATATAGTATAAAACTTCAATTATGATATCGGGCGGCAATAATCAGCTATAGAAATATTATCCAAAAGCATCGGGCGTAGGAGTATAGATGGTAACGTTAGTAAAAGAAGTTGTAAACCTTGAAGACGAGGCTGAGTCAATACTTGCAAGTGTACGCGCAGAAACGAAACAATTGGAAAAGGCATGTGAAGAGGAAATAGCAGCTTACCATAAAAAAATGACTGAAGAGATGAATGGGGAGATTGCCGAATTCCAGAAAAAGACCGAAGAAATTCACAGGGCCGCCTTGTCTGAGGCGGAAAGAGAGTTAAAAGAATCCCTCGATGCATTGAATTGTATTTCTGATGATGTTCTTGTATCGCAAGTTGAACGAATTGTTTCCAGATTAACTAAATTATAGGAAAGAGATTTATGGCTATTGAACCTTTAAAGAGGGTAACCATCGTAAGCCAGAAAGAGACAAACAAGCGTTTGGTAAAGACCATTAACAACCTGGGCATGATGGAAATTATCGATATTAAAGATTCCCTTAAAGATGCTGCTCCATTCAAAAATTACGAAGCACCCACAGAAGAAGTGGACGGCAATCTCTATAAGATCGATTTTATCATGAACCTTATGAATATTTTCTCCCCTGAACAGGAGAACTTCGTTAAAAGTTTAACGCCGCTCCCCCTCGTGACATCCCGGAAAGAAATGGATACAGTTCTCAGCGAATACAACCTTGAGGAGAATTACCGGTATGTGAGCGAACTGGATGAGGTTTACCGGCGCTCCGAGAGGGTGATTAACGAGATTGAGAACGAGATGAGGGAACTTGAACCTATTGTGGATATCCCCTTCGATCTTGCGGAGTTTTTTTCACCAACCCGTGTCGGCATGGTAATCGGGTATGTGCCCGAAAAGAACATTGTTCAACTCAACCCTGCAACGGAACCATGGACGGAGATTGCATGGGAAGAGTTAAAACCCGCCGTATTTCCCGACAACCACCAAAACCATGATACTTTCAATGCGGCAAAAAAACAGGCGAACGGACGCGTCAGAATGGTATTTGCTTTCCTTAAGAAGGATGCCGAGGGTATACGAAAAGCCCTTTCCGATATCGGGTTTGAAGAAATTCAGCTCCCGAAACGCAGGGAAAGGATCATAGACCGCATGCGGGAGCTGAAAGGGGACCTCGAAAAATACCGTGGTCAGGTGGCAGAAGTAGCAGAAAAGGTGAAGCTTCTTGTCGCAGGCCAACGTATCGGAGAGGGTCGCCGATCCTTGCAGATTCTTAAGGCTTACTGGACCAATATCCGTAACAGGCAGGCTGCCGCTACAAAGGGTGTGCACGGTAAATGGGTATATATATTGAGCGGATATATAAGAACAAAAGACATTGACACTTTTGTTGCAACAATAAATAAGGAGTTTCCCGAATCCGTGGTCACTGTAGAGGATCCCTCTCCGGATGAAGATATACCGGTGAGCATCTCTTTGCCGTATCTGTTAAAACCGGTTCAGCTTCTTACCGAGATGTTCGGCCTCCCGGCATACCAGGGTTTTGACCCCACTCCGTTTATGCAGTTAAACTTCTATATCTTTTTCGGAATCTGCTTCAGCGATGTGGGCTATGGCATTATGCTCGTTATAATGGGTGCATATTTGACCGCCAAAACGAAGGCTTACAGTGGTGTGAACAATCTGTCCCGCATGCTTCTTTATGGCGGGATATGCAGTGTAATATTCGGAGCGCTCACAGGGTCCTGGTTCGGAGACCTTTATAAACCGGAATATCTGGGGCAGGGGAATATCCTGCATGCGCTTCAACAGAAATTCCTCGTCATTGACCCAATGGATAAGACTATATTGGCTCTTGTAATTGCTCTCAGCCTGGGGGTGCTTAATCAGTTCTTCGGTATTGTTCTTAAGATGTATGGTGCAATCCGTAAAAGGGACTTTATTAGTGTATTTTCTGATGGTATATGCTGGATTGTGACTCTATCAGGCCTTTTAATGATTACAGGAAAGATATTCGGTGATATACCCCCGAAAATTTTCAGCACGGGTGTATGGCTTTTTGCTGGAGGAGCCCTTGGATTGATATTGACACAGGGAAGGGATCTTAAGGGCCCAATAGGAAAACTCGCAGGAGGATTTGTAAGTCTTTACGGAATCATGGGGAGCTATGGCATCACGGCTTTTATCGGTGATACCTTATCGTACTGCCGTCTCCTTGCCCTCGGGTTAACCACCTCGATTGTCGCTATGGCTTTCAATCTAATAGCAGGCATGACCAGGGATATTCCGTATGTGGGAATGGTTCTTTTTATTGTCGTGCTTCTGGTGGGACATCTGTTTAATTTCCTTATCAGCGCGCTGGGGGCATTTGTCCACTCAATGCGGCTCATCTTTGTTGAGTTCTTCGGCAGGTTTTATGAGGGAGGAACGAGACCATTCCGGCCGCTTCGTTTTGATTCATCCGTGTGTATCATGAAAAAGGTCGTTGAATGATGTTATTTTATAAAAACGTACAATGGAGGAGAGAAAATGTCGCCCGAATGGATTGAACTGGGACGCGGTTTGTGTTATGGTGGCGCTGGTCTGGCTTTCGGCTTGGCAGGAGCAGGTTCTGCATGGGGTATTGCCATTGCCTCGCATCAGTGTGCCGGGGTTCTTCGTGAAAAACCGGAACTCTTCGGCCGTATGCTTGTTATGATTGCCCTCCCCGGAACACAGGGGTTTTACGGATTCATCGCTGCCATCCTCATGATGACGCAGACAGGGCTCATCGGTGGTTCAGTTATTAAAATTACGCTGGGAACCGGTTTGGCGCTGTTTTTTGTCGGGCTCGGATGCGGTTTAGCCCAACTCGTTTCTGCTATCAAGCAGGGCGAGGCGGCTGCGGCCGGTATTTCACTCATTGCCCGAAGGCCGGAGGCTGCCGGAAGAGCTATCCTGTTCCCGGCATTTGTCGAGACATATGCGGTTGTTGCGCTTCTCGCAACAGTTCTTTTTATTATATTTCTTACTCAGCCGCTTGCACTTAAATCTATTGGCCTGTAAAAAACGAGGTAACCTGAGATTATGGGATTAGAGAAGATTCGTGAAGCAGTCTTATCCGAGGCTAGGAAGGAAGCTGGCAATATTATTGAAACAGCAAAAAAACATACCGCTACGCTGATGAATATCAGAAAGGAAGAAATTGCCTCGGAGGTTGACAGACTTTATAAAGCCCGTACTTCAGCCATTGCGGACGAGTACAACCGTAAACTCATCCAGTTTAAGGGGATGGCAGGCAAGCAGGTTCTTGAAAGACGCAACATGGTGTTGCAGACTCTTTTTGAAAAAGCGAGGGACACAATACTGAACTGGCCTCAAGGAAAGTACGGGGCTTTTATGGCAGGTCTCATAGAGAAGACTGCGGGTGATTCCGGAGGCAAGTTGCGTATTTACAAGGAAGAGGAGGAAGTCTTTATCGGAATACTTTCGGATATCAATAAGAAGAGAAATCCTGAAGCGAGGATTGACATCGACGAATCAAATCCGTTGAATGAACGCGGTGGTTTTGTTTTCATAGGCGCCGACTATGAAGTGGATCAAACATTAAGGCTGTTGCTGAAAGATATAAGGCAGGAAATGCTGCCGGTTATGGCGAAAGAACTGTTTTTGGTTTAAGAGAAATATGGTTCCAAAAATACCGAATATTCCACAATGGGGTTTTGTGTCAGGGAGAATAAGCGTTCTTGAAGCACGTTTTCTCTCAAGGGAGTTTTTTCTGAGCATTATTAATCAGGAACGCATTGAAGATACTGTCCCCCATCTTCAGGATACATTTCTAAAGGATTATCTAAATCCTGGATTCGTATGGGAGGATTTCAGCGCTTTATTTGATAAATATTTTTACGATGTAGCACTTTCTCTAAGGGGCAACTGTCCTTCCACGATACCGGTGGATATTTTTTTGCTCCAAAACGATTACCTGAATTTGAAGAGCGCACTGACCGGCAATACGACATATACTTTTCCCACGGGACTTTTCTCTCAGGAAAAACTTTTAGCCGTGGCGCATGAAGATTACGCTGAACTTCCTCAATCCCTGAGGGAGTCGGCAGGATTGACTGCAAGCGAAGTTTATGAGGTAGCCCCGGGTATTCTTGACATAATACTTGATGGAGCGTACTTAAGGCACCTTCTTTTTCTTGCAAAAGAAATGGAATCTGAAATGATCGGGACATATGTGAGAGAGAGGGTCCTTGCATATATAGTTATTATTCTCTGGAGGGCGGTAAACCGGGGGATTCCGCTGAAACGTTACCAGCAGTATCTTGTTCCGATAGGAGATTTTACGCCAATCGTGAGTGAACTTGCCGGAATGAATAACCCCGAGACATGGCCAACAGCCATAGGGGGAGTGACTGGAGATTTTTTTGCCGAATCTTTTGAGTTCGAGGAAGATGATCAGATATCCGGTTTTGATTCGAAGGTAACGAATCACTTAACGAAGGTTGCCCATAACGGTAGGTACCAGACCGCCGGTCCCGAGAGGGTGTTTTCCTTCCTTGCCGGCCTTAATGTGGAGATGCAGAACCTCAAGCTGGTTGTTACCGGCAAACTTAATCGCATCGATCGGAATCTATTGAAAGAAAGACTGAAGGATTGTTATGTCTAAAGCGATTGCTGTCGGAGAAAAACACCTCATACTCGGATTTAAGGCCGTAGGATTTGAGATTATTCCGTTGGAGGATAATTCGAAATTAATGCAGACATTAGTCGGTATATCAGCAGATCCCGGAATTGGTCTTGTCCTTGTTACAGAGAGCATTGCAGGCGAGAATTCTAAGGCTATTGAAGAATTCCGTCAACGCTGCCATGCTGTCCTGACTGTTATCCCTACGCATGAAGGAAGCAAACACATAAGTTTTCGGGAGATGAGAAAGTCTGTAGAACGTTCCATGGGAGTTGATATCCTTGGGAAAAATACGACATAAGCGGGTAAGGATATGAGATATGAATGAAAACAGGGGTGAAGTAGTAAAAGTTTCCGGGCCGCTGGTGGTTGCCCGTGGACTTACCGGTGCACGGATGTATGAGATGGTGCGTGTGGGCGAGGCGAATCTCTTCGGCGAGATTATTGAGATCAAGGGCGATAATTACTCAATTCAGGTCTATGAAGAAACTGAGGGAATAGGGCCGGGCCAACCGTTGGTGAGGACCGGTGAGCCGCTCAGTGTCGAATTGGGCCCCGGTCTCATCAAGTCTATTTACGATGGAGTACAGAGACCGCTTGACAAGCTGGCACATGACTTTGGCAATTATATTGTCCGGGGTGCTGAGAGACCGGCACTTGACAGGTCGGTTAAGTGGGATTTCAAACCGGCGGCAAAGGTTGGCGACCGGGTTGAACAGGGGGATATTCTCGGGACGGTTAAGGAAAGTAATCTTGTCGTTCACAAGATTATGGTGCCTCCGGGCAAAACCGGTATTCTTAAGAAGATTAAAGCATTAACGGGTAATGTTGATGCCGAAGTGGCTGTTATCGAAGGGCCTGAAGGCCCTTTCAGCGTTACGATGGTTCAAAGATGGCCGGTCCGTGAACCGCGTCCCGTGAAACGTAAATTACCGCCGACTGAACCTATGGTTACCGGTCAGCGCGTCATCGATATGTTGTTCCCCATTGCCAAGGGTGGAACTGCCTGTGTTCCCGGTCCTTTCGGAAGCGGAAAAACAGTGGTGCAGCATCAGCTCGCGAAATGGGCTGATGCACAGATTGTGGTGTATGTAGGGTGCGGGGAACGTGGAAACGAGATGACAGACGTCCTTATGGAATTCCCGCACCTCAAAGATCCGGCTTCGGGCGAGCCTCTTATGGAACGGACCGTGCTTGTTGCAAATACATCGAACATGCCGGTGGCGGCCCGGGAGGCGAGCGTTTTTACCGGGATCACAATTGCCGAATATTTCAGGGATATGGGTTACTCAGTGGCCCTGATGGCGGATTCCACAAGCCGATGGGCGGAAGCCATGAGAGAGATCTCGGGCCGGTTGGAGGAAATGCCCGGCGAAGAGGGATACCCGGCATATCTTGGGTCCCGCATTGCAAGTTTTTATGAGCGCTCAGGCAACGTTGTCTGCCTTGGTTCCGAGGGTCGAGCAGGGGCGCTTTCGGTAATCGGCGCCGTATCGCCTCCCGGCGGTGATCTCTCAGAACCGGTTGTCCAGGCAACACTCCGTGTGGTGAAGGTTTTCTGGGGGCTTGATGATAAACTTGCATTTTCCCGACATTTTCCTGCCATTAACTGGCTGACTTCTTACTCGCTATGCCAGGATATGGTCGATGAATGTTCAGACTGCAAGTTCGATGCCCAGTGGTCGGCAAACAGGAAGCGTGCCATGGATATTCTTCAGAGAGAGGCGGAACTCGAAGAACTTGTCAGGCTGGTCGGTACTGATGCACTCCCCCATGAGGACAGGCTTCTCATGCAGGCAGCCAAGATGATCCGGGAGGATTTTCTTCACCAGAATGCCTTCGATGAAAGAGATGCCTGCACATCTTTGGAAAAGCAGTTCAAACTTTTGAAACTTATCCTTTATTATTATGATACGACAAAAAATTCTTTTAAAGATGGGGCAACGCTTGAGTCGCTGATATGCATGGAAGTCCTTGATGATATTGCCCGGGCGAAACTGATTCCCGAGGATGATCTTGATCGGTTCCATAGCATCGAGCAAAAAATAACGGATACTATTTGTGCATTAACGTGGTGAGGTAGAAAAAGATGGCAAGTATTGCAAAAGAGTATCGAACAATAACACAGATTGCCGGCCCCCTTATGCTCGTTGAAGGCGTTCAGGGGGTGACCTACGGAGAACTGGCTGATATCAGGCTCCATAACGGCGCCTCCCGGAGGGGCCGTGTCCTCGAGATAAACGGGGACAAGGCAATGGTGCAGGTCTTCGAGGGAACGCGGGACCTTTCACCTCAGAATGTGAAAGTAAAATTTCTTGGAAAAGGCATGGAGTTGGGCGTGTCCATGGACATGCTGGGAAGGGTTTTCGACGGGTTTGGCAGAGCCGTTGATGAAGGTCCGGCCATTATCCCGGAAAAGTACCTTGACGTCAATGGTAACCCCATGAACCCATTTGCCAGGGATTACCCGAATGAATTTATTCAAACAGGGATTTCCACCATTGACCTTCTTAATACCCTTGTTCGTGGGCAAAAGCTTCCCCTTTTCTCCGGCTCCGGTCTTCCCCATTCCCGCCTTGCAGCTCAGATTGCCCGTCAGGCCACAGTGCTTAAAACCGGCGAAAAATTTGCCGTTGTCTTCGCAGCTATGGGCATTACTTTTGAAGAGGCCGATTTCTTTGTTTCCGATTTCCGCCGTACCGGCGCCATAGAACGGTCGGTAGTCTTTGTTAACCTTGCCGATGATCCGCCCATTGAAAGAATCGCTCTTCCCCGTATGGCGCTTACAGCAGCGGAATACCTTGCCTTCGAAAAGGACATGCATGTCCTTGTCATACTGACCGATCTCACAAACTACTGTGAAGCGTTGCGTGAGATCTCTGCGGCCCGGAGGGAAGTCCCGGGTCGACGGGGATATCCGGGGTATCTCTATACCGATCTCGCAACACTTTATGAGCGTGCCGGCCGCATCAAAGGCAAAGCGGGCTCAATTACACAAATTCCGGTTCTCACCATGCCCGAGGATGACAAGACACATCCCATTCCGGATCTTACGGGGTATATTACAGAGGGCCAGATTATTATCAACCGGGGTCTCAATGCGAGGGGCATCTACCCGCCCGTGGATGTCCTGCCTTCACTGTCCCGGCTTAAAGATAAAGGAATCGGGGCCGGCAAGACAAGGGAAGACCATGCCGACGTCATGAACCAGCTTTATGCCGCTTACGCGCGCGGCAAGAATGCAAAAGAGCTTGCAGTGGTCCTTGGTGAATCAGCCTTGAGCGATGAGGACATCCTTTTTGTTAAATTTGCAGATGCCTTTGAGGATAAATTTGTCCGCCAGGGCGAGAATGAAAACCGTACCATCGAGGAAAGCCTCAGGATTGGCTGGAATCTTCTCGGCATAATCCCCAGGAATGAGTTGAAACGGGTGCGGGATGCATACATAGAAAAATATTATCCCAAGATATAGCTTATGGCAAGACTCGCGATAAACCCCACCAGGATGGAACTTTTAAGGCTGCGAAAAAGGCTTGTTGTTGCCCTGCGTGGTCATAAACTCTTAAAAGATAAACTTGACGGGCTCATGAAGGAGTTCATTGATGTTGCAAAAGAATATAAGACATACCGTATGAGAGTTGATGAAGAACTTCCCGATGTGCTTAAACTCTTTGTAATCTCTGAGATTACATCGTCGCGCCGCATTACTGAAGATGCACTGGATAGTACAAAGCAGGACTTGCAGCTTTCCGTAACGAAACGCCGTATAATGAGTGTGGCAGTTCCGAAGTTGGAAGTTTCCTTCGGTGAAGTCTCGGGCATGTATTCTTTCATCCATACTTCACCGGAGATTGATAAAGCGATCAATTACCTGAAGGAATTTATGCCGGAACTCATAAAGATGGCAGAACTTGAAGAGGCGATACGCCTTATGAGCAAGGAGATTGAAAAGACCAGACGCCGGGTGAATGCCCTTGAATATACCGTGATCCCGCGAATACAGGAGACCATCAAGTATATAACCGGCAAGCTCGACGAAATGGAGCGATCAAACACCAGCAGGCTTATGAAGATAAAGGCAATGAGGCTTGCCCAGGAATCTTAGCGTGCCAACAGCTTCAGTGAATAGTCGTCATTGTAAGATTTAATCCCGCTTTATGCGGGACATGGTGAATAGTTAAAAGGGCGGAGCCCGCAATCAGTGCGGTTTAATCCTGCTGAAGGCGTATACGCGTCAACTTTCTGAAGTCCTCAGCTTGTGCATTACTTTTTTCATGCTATTTTTCAAGCGGCAATCGTCGATGGAAGAGCTGAAAAAAAGAATATTTCCTTTTGCCATTCAATATCATCAAAAACCACTTTGGTATACGTTAAGGTATAGATAATGCTCGCAGAAAAATTCTTGTGTTTCCTTCATCACAAGTTTAATATTCAACATAAGTAAATTGACATAGTAACTGTTGGGCTATAAAAGGATAATATCCTATGGATGCGATTCTGAGTATCTTGTCAGCCGGTATTACTGGGGCACTTCTCGTGTGGCTCCTCCGAGGCTGGATTTCTGAGCGACTCAAGCAGTCGATTCAGCACGAATACTCGCAGAAATTGGAGACACATAAGGCCGAACTCAATACGCGGATACAAGAGCTTCAACACGAGAACCAATTGCAGCAGCTCCGGACCTCCCTTTTCTTTGATCACCAGCAAAATGCTTTTGCGGGAATACTCGCTAAGATTGCTGAGGTAAATCAAATATGGGTTGACAAGGAGTATGAATACGAGGTGGGTATAACCGGGCCTGTCCCTAATGAGCTGTACAAGGAGTTACGGACAATGTATTACCAACACCAGCTTTTCTTGGATCCTCCTTGCCTTGCTGCAATGGAATTGGTTTTCGAATGTTACAGTGACTCATTCACGTTCGATGACAGATCGGGAGCGCCCCCAATATCCGTGATGCGGATGCCGCATATGAAACTATTGAATATCTGCAACCCCGGTTGACAGAGCTCTTCCAGAGTAGGATCGGCGTGACCGTGTCGGGGCGTGGCGAAAGGGAGATTGCCCTTTTAGGGTCCATCCGACTCTTGAACCGATACCACTTCGCTGAAATCGGCCTCCCTGTCAAAGGGCCTCTCCAGTTGACAGATCAATACCGTGCCGCCGATGCTGTTGCAAAGGCTGAGGATAATTTCAGAGAATTGGTATCAAAGCTCAAGCAATTCCAAACCTTCTTGAGACGAGATGGCGGGTTCTTCCATGAAGCAGCATCAAAAACGGCACAATACCTGGCAATGCTGACCACAGAAAAACAGAAAGAAGTAGACAGCGCCTGAGCACAACCATCGGGTGCACCTGATCGCCCAAACGGCGGGCTCCAAGTGATGTCGGTGTTAACTTACTGGATCAAAAAATAGTTTATTTAAGAGGTTCTATGAATAGGATTTTTCTTCCTTTACGATCTAATTCTGGTTGGTTTATAGATCAGAATATTCGAAATGAGCTTGAAAGGAGACTCAAAAATTGCATCATCTTTTATGACGAGGTTGTCATTCAGGATGGCAGGTACATATATAGAGGGGGAGAAGCCGGGAATTTTGAACTTTTTCTGCCGGGTCATCAATATGGTGGAGATAGGAGAGAACTGGCGATATGTGAAACAGGAAATGAGTTTGGTGTAACGCTCGGTGATAAAAAAATCATCTGGGGTACAGCAGAAGTGGTCTATGAAACCGATTTTTATCCAATCGCTTATAACGCCGGTATCGTGGAAAAAAACTATATCAAATGGGCTCCAATAGACCTTCCTGAAGAAATAAAGAACACTGCAAAAGAAATGGCAAAGATAGATATAGATGACGATGAATTAAAACAGTACCTGCCTCGTGTCGATTATCAGCAAAAGAACATACTTGAATCGCTTTATTTAGATTCGCTATTATCATTCCACATTAAGATGCCGTTTTTGACAGACTCTCGTATGACCCCCGTGATTTACTGGAAGAACAAAAAAATTGGAATGCATTTTGATAAAACCATTGAAGATATGTTTCTAAATGCTTGGATAAATATCGGATTGCCGGATTTTGGTGAATTACCATGGAACGAGGTAATCAAGCTGCGCGAATCTAAGGCTGGTCAAGGTTTCAGGTGTATGGTTGGTGACATATCGTCTACAATAAAAAACACTTATCATGAGGTAAAGGATGAAATGGAGCTTGAACTATTGGTGCAGCGCTCTTTCTCGAAGGAACTTGTTCTTCAGCTTCGCACGAACCTGCCAAAACCCCAAACGGCTTTTTTTAATCTTGCATTGAACTTGATTCCATGGGGAGGAGGAGTTGTCTTGGGTAGTGGAAAAGATCTCAAAGATTTGATTACGAAAAGAAATAGCTGGATATCTTTTATAGAACTCGAAAACCATCTAAAAAAATAAGCTGATACAAGGTCGGGGGCTGATACGCCCTTTACATCTTTACTTTTGATAGTCTTTAGAATCAATGAACGTACCTGCTTTCAAAGCATAATCCTTGGTCTTCTCGTTTTTGCAGGCTATTTGTTTGTAGGTGTTGTGCGCAATCTTGCCATTTTCATTTTTTTAAAAAATAAGAAATATGAATTTTATCAAAGTCTTCCTGAAATCCTCAATCGACAGGCCGCCAGAGACTATGAAGATTTCATATGGCATTTGATTATTGAATCGACGATTTTCTTCTTGAAATCCAGCCAAAAATACATGAAAATCATTTTATGGGTGGGGAACCATTGACGGGCAACTACAATATCAGATCAGCGAATTTCTTCAGTCAACCACGTAAGCTATACGGCTGATTTTTATTTTTGGTGGAATGGTGATGAACATTCTTAATCAGTTACTTGTTTTGATCGAAAAGATTCCGGCTACCTTCTGGGGAGTCGTGATTGGATCTTTTTTTTCGCTTGGTGGTATTGTGATAGCTAACCGTGCCAATGATCGGAGGTTGAGAGAACAGCTCAAGCATGACCGAGACATGCGAAATCGTGACAGGGAATTGTCATTGCGGAAGGACATTTACCTATCGGCTGCGGAAGCAGTCTCAGCCGGGATAACAGCTATTGGCAGATTTGCCGACCTTGAAATTTCCAACAACAAATTGACAGAAGCCTATATTGATAAGTCTCCCGCAATTGCAAAAGTACATGTGATTGCAAATGAGCGGACTGCTGAGGCTCTGACGAACCTCGTTGGCGAGTTGAACGCCGCCTATCTGCGCTTATTCGCCAAACGATACCCTTTAGTCGCACAGAAAAATCAGATATCACTTTTACAACAGCAGGTCAATAGCTTCTCTCAAGAGCGCAACCATATGCTTGACCTTATGAAGCAGTTCAATTTGGACGGTGAAGGGGATAAGAACCGCTTGGAAGTTATTAACAAAAACTTCAATTTCGAGCAAAATCGTATCAAGGAAACAACCAAACAGCAACGCATGTTGTTTGCTGACCTTTCTATGAAACAGCTTCAATTCACGAAAGAATGTATCGATGAGGCAAACAAACTGAGTCGTCTCACTGCTCCTGTCATTGCTTCCGCAAGAGCAGAACTCGAGATGCCCATTAATGAACAGGCTTACGCTGAAATGATAGAGCGGAGTATAAAAAAGCAGGAGGAGAACATAGAGGAGGCCTTCATAGATAACATACGATCTCTATCAAGTACCCAGCAAGGCAGCGCACCAGATGCGCAAGAACCAGCGCCCCGGTGATTTCAGTGTTGGTATCCACCTTTCACATGGTAATAATTTATTTACAAGAATCTTCAAACGGCAACAGTTGTAGGTGGAAGCACCGATTTTTAATAATTGACCATTTTGAAAAAATTATTGGAGTAAAATCTGTTTGTAATTTTCCGAACTGAATAACCGGCATATTTACGGGGTCATAGGGGACGCTCTTAAAAAAAGTAAATAGCGTTTAAAATAAACACTGAGAACAAGAACATCCCCATCTTCCATAAAAAGGAGATCTTATGAAAGATGATAATAAAACTAAAGAACAGCTCGTAATTGAACTGACAGAATTGCGCTCGCAAAATGCCGCGCTAAAACGATCAATAACCGGGAGCTCATCGGCTGAGCTTGTGGCCGAGGAGGCCCATCGCTATGCCAAAAGTAAGGAATTGGACAGATACCACCTGCAACGGGAGAAACTTACCGTGGAACAGACAAAGGAACTGCAGGCGGCCAATGCAAAGCTACGAAGGGAGGTTGTCGAATGCAGGAGGTCTGAAGAAGCACTGCGGGAAAGCGAAGAGCGTTACAAATCAATTGTGGGAAGCGTAAAACTTGGAATTACTCTGATCGATAAGAATCACAAGATCATTATGACGAATAAATTTTTTGCCGAGCTTTTCAACAAGCTTGAAGCTGATTTTGTCGGTAAAAATTGTTTCAAGGAGTACGAAAAGCGCGCGGTAATTTGTCCGCATTGTCCCGGGGTGTTGGCGATGGCTTCCGGAAAACCTGCGGAGGTTGAAACCGAAGGCGTTCGGGATGATGGCAGCCGTTTTAATGCTTTGGTTCGGACTGTTCCAACCTTTGCATCTGATGGCACGGCAAGTGGATTCATTGAAGTTGTTGAAGACATCACAGAACGCAAGCAGGCGGAGCAACGGCTAAGCGAAGAAATGAATTTGAAGAACTTCTTGCTCGATTTGAACGATAAAGCCCTGGTATTGCCGGATAAAGACCTCTACAACTATGTTCTGGACCACGTGGTCCGTATGACCGACAGCACCATCGGCTTTTTTCACCTCGTATCCGATGACCAGAAAAACGTTATTTTGACAGCTTGGAATAAGGAGGCACTCAAGAACTGCACGGCAGCATATACAACACATTATCCTCTCGAACAGGCAGGCAACTGGGTTGATTGTGTGCGTCTCAAGCACCCCGTCCTGTATAATGACTTTGCTGGGTCTCCCAGTCGGGAAGGACTTCCGGAAGGGCATACCCCCATAACACGGTTTATGAGCATCCCTGTCGTTGAGGGGGACAATGTCCGGGTCATATTCGGTGTAGGAAACAAATCTGAAGAGTACAACGAGTTTGACGTCGTCCGCCTCCAGGTTGTGGCCAATGACCTGCAGAGGATCATGGCGCAACGCCGCGCGGAGGAAGATTTACGGGAGAGTCAGGAATACGCGAGGATATTGTTTACTTCTTCGCATATTCCCCTCATTGTTATGGATGCGGAGACCGGCGTATTTATAGACTGTAATACAGCCGCAGCCAAGATATCCGGGTATGCGATCCGCGAGGAGATTCTCGGCAAAACGCCCCTGGATATGTCTTCACCGATTCAGTATAACGGCTCAGACTCAACGACCGAAGTTAAAAAACACGACCAAACCTGTCGTGAAAACGGTTCTGACGTATTTGAATGGCGGTGTCAGAGACCCGATGGGCAGATATGGGATGCGGAAATTCATCTCATGTTCTTACAACACCGGGGGAAACCCCTCATCCAGTTCACATTTCAGGATATCACCGAGCGCAAGCGCGCCGCAGAAAAGATTCAGTATCTGGCTACACACGACATCCTGACGGAACTGCCCAACCGCTTTATGTTCAGCCAACTGCTGATTCACGCCATCCAGACGGCGCAGCGTTATCAGCGTCAGTTTGCCGTATTATTTATAGACCTGGATCGCTTCAAGATAATCAATGATACCTTGGGACACGAGGAAGGAGACAAACTTCTGCAGGAAATCGCCAGACGGTTGAAATTGGAGTTACGGGCAGTTGATGTGGTTGCCCGCCTGGGAGGAGATGAGTTCGTTATATTGATCGAGGAGGTAAGCGATTCAAGCCAAATAGCCACAGTGGCTCACAAGATCCTTGCCAGCGTCATTAAACCCATCATTCTTCTGGGGGAGGAATGCCGTATAACGGCGAGCATTGGCATCTGCATGTACCCAAAGGATGCCGAAGATGAGCAATCCCTGATGAAAAATGCCGATCTGGCCATGTACCTCGCCAAAGAGGAAGGCAAGAACAATTACCAATTCTACACCGAAGATATTCAATCAAAATCGTTAGAACGTCGATCAATCGAAACACACCTGCATTTTGCCCTTGAGCGTAACGAACTCTCTTTGCATTATCAGGCAAAAGTTGACTTCAAAACAAACGCGATCACTGGTGTGGAGGCGCTCCTTCGCTGGCAGAGTCCATATCTTGGTTCAGTAACCCCTACACAATTCATTCCGGTGGCCGAAGAAACAGGATTAATCGTATCGATCGGCAAGTGGGTGATAAAGACCGCGTGCGCCCAGAATGTTGCCTGGCAGCAACAGGGTCTTCCCGCTGTCTGCATGGCGGTAAATTTGTCGCTGCGGCAACTTATGGATGACAATCTGATAGCTGATATCGGAACCGCGCTGAATGATTCCGGCATGGCGCCAAATCTTCTGGAGCTCGAAATTACGGAAAGTATGGTCATGCATGATCCTGTGCGTATAGTATCTATATTGGCGAAAATCAAAGGTATGGGCGTACGGCTGGCTATTGACGATTTCGGCACAGGCTACGCTTCTCTTGCCCATATCAAGCGCTTCTCCGTCAATACGCTCAAAATTGATCGATCCTTCATCCGTAACATCCCGGAAGATGCTGAAGGCAAAGCGATTGCCGAGGCGATTATTGCCATGGGCAAAGCCTTAAATCTTGCTGTCGTCGCCGAAGGCGTAGAAACAATAGAACAAATGAACTTCTTAAAGGACCAATCCTGTGATGAGATGCAGGGTTATTACTTCAGTAAACCCATTATGCCCGAACAGTTTGCCGATCTGCTGCGGAAAAACGTTTTTTCTCCACAAAAGGTAATTTGAACGGTACAGATGATAACTTATTTACATCGGATTGGATAATCTTCAGCGGGGGTCATAGGATGTCCACATCTTCCTTGTTGTTCGTAAAAACAACATTTCTTCTCGTAATTTGCGATCAAAGTCAAAAGGCCTTATACTGCGACTTGCAGGTGTAACCACTGTATTAGAAACCTCTTGGGGCCAGTTTTTTTGTTATAATGCTTACGAGAGGTTGAAGGGGGACTGGTTTTGACAACCCGTTGCTTGAATGTTCATTGGACAATATTTAGGCAAGAAGCCGGAAGAACTTGCAGTTACTCCGTCGCCGGTAACAGTGTTCCGGCTGCACCGATAGGACGTAATTGGTTTAATGCTTCACGCAAGCCTTAATCCTGCCGAAGGAAGGACATCACGGTCATCCATCATCTCGCATCCGGCCTTTTTGCTATCGACTGTCAGTTATCAGCCGTGAGCTATCAGCTATCTGCTAACTGTCGAAATTGATTTGCTTATACCGTAACAATCTGTTATAAAATTAACCTGATTTTTCAGGCGTGGAATATGAATACAAAATTATTTGATTATTTATTGCCAAAAGAAATGATTGCCCAATATCCCGAAAGGGACCGCGAGCTGTCCCGTCTTCTTGTCTTGAACAGAAGCACTAAAGAAGTGGAACACAAACATTTTAAAGACATTACAGGATATTTTCGAAAAGGGGATGTGCTTGTATTGAACGACAGCAGGGTTTTGCCTGCAAGACTGACAGCCAGGAAAGACACCGGCGGCAGCATTGATATTCTTCTTTTGGAGAGCATCGATCATAAAAGATGGCGCTGCCTTGCAAACGGTATAAAAAAAGGAAGAGATCTGCTGACAATATCTGTGGGTGGAGTCGAAGCTGTCTTAACAAGAAATGAGGCCTTCTGGACTATCGATTTCCTTTATGATGGCGATGTATACGACATCATACGGGAACACGGGAAAATGCCGCTCCCGCCGTACATAAAAAGAAATAACGACGGCGCTCTTGATTTTGAAAGATACCAGACGGTGTATGCCGAGGTTTTGGGTTCCATTGCGGCCCCCACGGCAGGGTTTCATTTTACAAAGGAATTGCTTGACAGCATTGAAGCGCTGGGTGTTGACATATTCAAGATTACCCTCCATATCGGTATAGGAACCTTTTTCCTTGTAAAAAGTCAGAATGTTGAAGATCATGTAATGCACAGGGAATACTACCGTATTGTTCCGGATGTGAAAAAATATATCGAAAATGCAAAAGCCGACGGAAGACGGATAATTGCCTGCGGGACAAGTGTTGTAAGGACATTGGAAACGGCATGGATGAAAAACGGCGATACACCCGTTGCGGGACATACGGAACTTTTTATATATCCCGGGTACAGGTTTAAAATGATTGATGCCATGATAACGAATTTCCATTTGCCGAGGTCTACGCCCCTTCTGCTCGTTTCGGCTTTTACCGGAAGCGATGAATTGATGCAATGTTATAAAGAGGCTATAGACCGGGGCTATAGATTTTACAGTTACGGGGATGCAATGCTGGTAATATAAGTGAAAGGTTAAGGGTGAAAGGTAAAAGGTGAAAGAAAAATGCGAAAGTTCAATTGCGAAACGCGAAAGCTTTAATCCTGCCGAAGGCGGGACAAGCTTTAATCCTGCCGAAGGCGGGACAAGCTTTAATCCTGCCGAAGGCGGGACAACGAGAAATTCATTGCCCCTACTTCTTAAATTTCGATTCGTATTTCGCAATTTGCAATTCGAGCTTTCCTACTTCTTGCATTTCATTTCGCAATACGCATTTCGAGATTCGCAATACCTTTTTCTTTTCGCTAAAAGCTGAATTATTTTATGAAAACCATTGAAATAGTTAAAGAAGAAGGGCATGCAAGGGCAGGGGCCATTAATACGGCACATGGAGATGTTGAAACACCTGTTTTTATGCCTGTAGGCACCCAGGGGACGGTGAAGGCTATTACCCACAAAGAATTGAAAGATATGGGTGTGAAAATGATACTTGCCAATGCGTATCATCTCTACCTGAGACCCGGAGATACTTTAATTAAAGAGATGGGAGGGATACAGCATTTTTCAGGATGGAATGGCCCTGTTCTTACTGACAGCGGGGGTTACCAGGTATTCAGTCTTGGTTTTTTGCGTGAAATAAAGGAAGATGGCGTTATGTTTCAGTCACATATAGATGGCTCAAAGCATTTCCTTTCCCCGGAAAAGGCCGTAGAGGTCCAGGAAAATATAGGCGCCGACATCTGCATGTCTTTCGATGAATGCGTTCCGTACCCGTCATCCTATGAGTATACAAGCAAATCCGTCGGATTAACTTCGAGGTGGGCAAGGCGGTGCAGGGATTCAAAGTCCAATGGAAACAATATGCTGTTCGGGATTGTTCAAGGCAGTGTATACAAAGACCTGAGATTAAAATCCGCACACGATCTTGTTAACATGGATTTTGACGGCTATGCCATCGGCGGTTTGAGTGTCGGGGAGCCTAAAAGCATCATGTGGGAAATGGTAGATGCAGCGATAGATATATTGCCGCGTGAAAAGCCAAGATACCTTATGGGCCTGGGTTTTCCTGAAGACATCATCGAGGGGATACGGAGAGGAATCGACATGTTCGATTGTGTAATACCGACCCGGCTTGCAAGAAACGGCAACTTATTTACATGGGACGGGAGAATAAATATTAAGAACGCGAAATACACAAAGGACGAGAGACCGGTAGAGGCGGAATGCGGCTGCTATACATGTAAAACGTATTCCAGGGCTTACCTCAGGCATCTCCTTGTCTCTCATGAATTAACAAGTTTCTACCTGAACACGATACATAATATTTATTTTTATGCTGATTTCTTGAAAAGGATCAGGGAAGCAATCATAAAAGGAGTATTCAATGCCTTTTATGAATCTTTTAAAATAAGATGGAAGGGAGGTGAATTACAAGATGAATATAGCGCATGCAATGGGTAATTTGACAGGATCCGGACAGGGCGGCAGCTCACAATGGATGGGTTTGCTGCCTCTCGTGCTCTTGTTTGTGGTCTTTTATTTTTTGCTTATCAGGCCACAGCAGAAACGGGCAAAACAGCAGAAACTGTTTATTGAGAATTTGAAAAAAGGAGATAAAGTTATAACATCCGGTGGTTTATATGGTACAATAACAGGCATTACCGATGATTCAGTCACCATAGAAGTTGCTGAAAAGGTAAGAGTAAAGGTATTAAAAGGCGCAGTAGTAGACAAAGCGAAAGGAGAGTAAAGTGGGAAGGTACGAAAATATTCTGATAATCAGCCCTGATTGTACAAAGGAAGAAGAGGAAGAATTGCTCGGCAGGGTCAGGGCTAACCTGGAAAAGACAGGTGCAACAATAATAAGATTAGATGACTGGTCAATAAGGAAACTTGCATATCCGATCAAAAAGAAGGACAAAGGTCATTACTTCTTTTTGCTTCTCGAAGTGAACGAAGCCAACCTGCCGGGGATCAGTAAATTTTATAAGAATATCGATCCTATTTTGAGACATATGGTGGTGAGGGTTGACGACAAGGAAAAAGGCCCGGATAAACCGCCTGACCACGTTGTGTTTGATGAGCTGGAAGGTGAGTTTTCTTCCTGAACAGGACAGAGGGCGTATAAGATCTAAGCCCTGAGTGGTATATAAAACAAGAGGGGAAAGGGCTGCTATGTTTCCCTTATTAATTTTTTGGATGGAGGAATAGATGCCAAGATTTACAAGGCCTGCGAAAGGCCAGGATTCACAGAGGAAAAGGGTGTATGTAAGAAAAAGGGTTTGCAGATTCTGCCAGGACTCAAATATTAATCTTAATTATAAGGACCCGAAGTTACTGAAGCATTTTATCACAGAGCGCGGCAAGGTTATGCCGAGGCGAATGACAGGTACCTGCGCGAATCACCAGAGGAAACTAAAGGAAGCAATCAATATGGCAAGGCACATTGCTTTCCTTCCCTTTACAACACTTTCGAGATGATGGAGGAAATTGCATGAAGGTCATACTAACAGAGGATATGCGTGGTACCGGCAAAAGGGGTGAAACGATAGATGTAAAAGACGGTTTTGGAAGGAATTTTCTTATTCCAAGAGGGCTGGCCCTGATCGCAACAGAAGGCAATGTAAAAAGGGCCGAAAATATCATTAAAGACCTGGTAGCCAAGAAGAACAGAGATTTAAAGACGGCTGTCGACATTAAAGCAAAACTGGAAGAGATATCCCTTGCCATAAAGAAAAAAGCGGGCCTGGATGGAAAACTTTTCGGGTCGGTAACACATAAAGACGTGGCAGATGCGGTAAAAAACCTTATGGGGTTTGAAATAGATAAAAGAAGTATAACGATCAATGAACCCATCAAAATAACAGGGGCACATGAGATCGAGATACATCTTGAGCAGGGTATCTCTGCACGCGTGAAGGTTGAGGTAGAAAAAGAAGGCTAAATGGTCAGGGCTCAAAAAGATGGACAACAGAGAAGAGCTAATCCCGCGGGCCGTATTCCACCTCAAAATTTAGAGGCAGAAGAATCACTCCTCGGCGGCTTGCTTGTAGACCCCGAATCAATCAATAAGGTAGTTGATCTAATAAATGCCGAAGATTTTTATAAAGACGCCCACGGCAGGATTTATGATGCCATGGTAGGCCTTTATGAAAAGAATGAGCCTATCGACATAGTTACCGTAAGCAGTTCTGCCAGAGACAAGGGCATTCTCGATAAAATCGGCGGCGCAACATACCTCAATACCCTCGTTGATATCATGCCCAGTGCGGCAAATATCGTACAGTATGCAAAGATGGTGAGAGAAAAGGCCCTTTTAAGGAATCTCATGAATGTTGCCACTGAGATTGTTGATAAGGGATTCGATCTGGATGTAAATGTCGACGGTTATATCGATGATGCAGAGAAGATGATTTTCCAGGTATCGGAAAGGAAATTCAGACCTTCCTTCTATTCTGTAAAAGACATTGTCATGGACAATGTGAAAATCATTGAGCGGCTCTATGAGAAAAAGCAGACAGTTACGGGTGTCCCGACGGGTTTCGCAGAGCTTGATAAAATGACAAGCGGTCTTCAGCCGTCCGATTTAGTAGTAATTGCAGGAAGGCCGAGCATGGGCAAAACAGCATTGAGTATGAATATTGCCCAATATGTGGCTACTTTGAGGGAAGGCGCTGTCCCTGTCGGCATATTCTCGATGGAAATGTCCAAGGAACAACTTGTAACACGATTACTCAGCTCTGAATCCGAGGTGGATCACTCAAAATTAAGAACCGGCACTTTGTCAAGCTCGGAATGGCCAAAACTTGCTCAGGCCGCAGGCAAGCTTGCTGAAGCGTTAATATTTATAGATGATTCACCTTCAATGAGTGTGCTTGAGTTGAGGGCAAGGGCGAGAAGGTTGAAAAAAGAACACGGGCTTGGATTGGTCGTTGTTGATTATCTTCAGTTAATGAAAGGGAGGGCCGCTGTTACCGACAAGAGGGAACAGGAAATTGCCGAGATCTCGCGTTTTTTAAAGTCCCTTGCAAAAGAACTGCATATTCCTGTTATTGCCATATCGCAATTAAACAGGATGGTGGAGCAGCGGGAAGACAAGAGGCCGAGACTTGCCGACCTTCGTGAGTCGGGCGCAATAGAACAGGATGCGGATGTTATAATGTTCATTTACAGGGATGAAGTGTACAACAAAGATAAAGAGAACAACAAAGGCATAGCGGAGATTGTCATAGGGAAACAGAGGAATGGACCAACGGGCACTGTTGAGCTTGCTTTTCTTGATAAAATAGCGACTTTCAAGAATCTTTACAGAGAATGAACCTGCCGAATTTATTATCGATTTTTCGTCTTTTTTTAACAATCTTTTTCATAATGGCAGTTAACCGGGGCAGGTTTGACATTGCGCTCTACCTTTTTATTGTCCAGGGCGTAAGCGATCTTCTTGACGGGTTTCTCGCGCGGATTATGAAGGAAAAAACCTATCTTGGGGCGATCCTTGATCCTCTGGCCGATAAGGTTATGCTTGTGTCCTCATATATTGTGCTTTCGGCAAACAACATTATCCCTGTCTGGGTAACATCAACGGTATTGCTGAGGGACATTACCCTGGCCTGCGGTTTCCTTGTGTTGTATAAACTATCTTATAAAACAAGACCTTCTCCGACTGTTATAAGCAAAATAACCACCTTATTCCAGATGAGCACAATTGTATATATTTTATGGTCCGGCACAAGGGATTACGGAGATTATTTCTTTTATGTTACCACAATCTTCACCGTAGCGTCAGGATGTCAATATGTTGTCAGAGGGATAAGGATTTTAATGAGTAAACAGCCAACGGTTTACAGCTAATGGCTGACGGGCAAGAAATCATTTGACAACCCTGAGTCCTTTTGATAAGTAATTAAAATACTTTAAACAAAAAGAGGAGGTTGGAATGGCCATTAAGGTTGCTATAAATGGTTTTGGAAGAATAGGGAGGCTTGTTTTAAGGGCAGGATTAAAGGGCAAAGACTTGGAGTTTGTGGCGGTTAATGATATTACGGATTCAAAGACGCTTGCTCATTTGCTGAAGTATGATTCTATTCATGGCATTATGGATGCCGATATCAAGGCAACAGAAAATTCTCTTATAATAAACGGCAAGGAGATTAAGACTTACGCCGTAAGAGAACCTGAAACGCTTCCGTGGAAAGAACTTGGCGTGGACGTAGTCCTTGAAAGCACCGGTAAGTTTACCGACAGGGCAGGCGCTGAAAAACACATTAAAGCAGGTGCAAAGAAGGTGGTTATATCAGCCCCCGCAAAGGGCCCGGATGTAACGTTCGTCCTCGGGGTTAACCAGGAAGTCTATGACAAGACGAAACACCATGTAATATCAATGGGCTCATGCACAACAAACTGCCTGGCGCCTATAACGAAGATATTACAGAAAGAGTTCGGCATTGAGTACGGCCTTATGACGACGATACATTCATATACCAACGACCAGGTTGTGCTCGACGAGCCTCACAAAGACCTGAGAAGGGCGCGTGCTGCAGCTTTGTCGATGATTCCTACAACAACAGGTGCAGCAAAGGCAATCTCTGAAGTAATACCTGAGCTCAAGGGAAAACTGGATGGTATATCCATAAGGGTGCCGACGCCTAATGTATCCGTGGTTGATTTTGTTGCAACGCTGGCAAAAAATACATCGAAAGAGGAATTAAACGATAAATTCAGGGAATATGCAGCGGGCCCCATGAAAGGGATATTGCTCTGCTCGGATGAGCCCCTGGTGTCCCGTGATTTTAACGGAAATCCGCATTCTTCAATAGTTGACACGGCAAATACGAATGTAATCGGCGGCAGGATGGTAAAGATACTTTCATGGTATGACAACGAGTGGGGTTTCTCGAACAGGATGTGCGATCTGCTTGCATATATAATGAAATGACATAAATTCCGTTCAACGTTCCATGTTCGGGGTTCGGGGGTTTAAAACCTTTAACCTTGAACCTTGAACTGTTTTTAAGAAAGGGCCGGTAAAGGAATATGAAATATATAGATCAGATCAATTTAAAAGAAAAAAGGGTATTCATCCGTTGTGACTTTAATGTCCCCATGGACAAGCAGGGGAATATTATGGATGATGCAAGGATAAGGGCTCATCTGCCTACAATTAATTATGCAATAAAGGCCGGGTCTAAAGTGATCGTTGCATCGCACCTTGGAAGACCGAAGGGCAAGAAGTCCGAAGAGTTTTCATTGAAACCTGCTGCTTCTGTGCTCGCAGGCCTTTTGGGTAAAGAGGTTGGTTTTGTTGATGACTGCATAGGCGAAGAGGTTGAGAAAGCGGTCTCAAACATGAAGTATGGCGATGTGATACTCCTCGAAAACCTCAGATTTTACGGGGGAGAGGAAAAAAATGATACCGAGTTTGCAGAAAAACTTGCACGATTATGCGATGTCTACATAGACGATGCCTTTGCCGTTTCCCACAGGAAAGCTGCATCGAATGCGGCAATAACGGATTTTGTAAAAACGTGCGGGGCCGGTTTTCTTTTAAAGAATGAGATAGAATACTTCAATAAGGCTATGAAAAACCCGGTGAGACCGTTTGCTGCAATCATTGGAGGCGCCAAGGTTTCCGATAAAATCGGGGTACTGGAAAACTTGCTGGAAAAGGTTGATACATTGATTGTCGGAGGCGGCATGGCCTTTACATTTATAAGGGCTATGGGGTACGAAACCGGTAATTCGCTATGTGAAGTTGAAATGCTGGACAAAGCAAGAACAATCATGGACAAGGCAAAGGAAAAGAAAGTAAACTTCTGCTTGCCTGTGGATTGTGTTGTAGCAGAAAAGGCATCGGCTGATGCCGGAATTAAAGTGTGTAAGATAGAGGAAATTCCAAAAGGTTGGATAGGTCTTGATATCGGGCCCGAAACGATTTCTGCCTTTTCGGATGCTTTAAAGGGTGTAAAAACCATTGTATGGAACGGTCCGATGGGTATGTTTGAGCTTGAACCGTTCAGCAAAGGAACTTTTGCAGTGGCAGCATCCGTTGCGAAGTCCGGTGCGCTCTCAATAATCGGCGGCGGTGATACAGGCTTGGCAGTTCAACAGGCCGGAGTCAGCGATAAGATATCATATATATCGACCGGAGGCGGCGCCTTTCTTGAATTGCTCGAGGGGAAAAATATGCCTGCAATAGAGGCCTTAGAAAAGAACGGGGGAAACTCATGAGAAGGTGGATGATAGCCGGAAACTGGAAAATGCATAACACGACACATGATGCAGCAGCCCTATCCAGGGCTATAAAAGAAGGAACTCAAGGCGTCACAGGCGGCGAAATAGTTTTAGCGCCGCCTTTTACAGCTTTGCAGAGTGTTTATGAAACGATTAAGGGTTCGCAGGTATCGCTTGCAGCGCAGAATATGTTTTACGAAGACAAGGGGGCATTTACCGGTGAGGTATCCCCATTGATGCTCAAGGATATCGGCTGTGCATATGTCATTCTAGGTCATTCGGAGAGACGGAAATATTTTCATGAGACCGATGAGACTGTAAGCCTGAAGGTTAAGAAGAGCCTTGCTGTTGGACTAAAACCCATTGTCTGTGTAGGTGAAACAGAAGAGGAAAGGGAAAAGGGCGTCACAGAGTTTGTGGTTGGCATTCAGGTAAAAAAGGCGCTTTATGGTATCGACAAAATTGATGATATTGTGATAGCATATGAACCTGTCTGGGCTATAGGCACAGGCAAGAACGCAACACCGATAGAAGCGGAGGAAGTGCACCGGTTCATAAGAAACATCGTCGGCGACATGTGTGGAGATGCATTTAAAAATACAAGAATTCTTTATGGAGGGAGCGTAACCTCTGATAATATAAGCGAATTGATAGGAATGGAAGATATTGATGGTGCGCTTGTTGGCGGAGCATCCTTGAAAAGTGAAGGATTTATTGGTATAATAAAAAGAACATCGGAGAAAAAGTAATGTTGACAGTTATTGCGATTATTCATGTTGTTATTTCAGTTGCCCTTATCATGATTGTCTTGCTTCAGACAGGGAGGGGCTCTGAGATAGGCGCTGCATTCGGAAGCGGGTCGAGCCAGACACTGTTCGGAAGTTCCGGATCCAGCGGCTTTATGACGAAGCTTACAACGGCAGCCGTTATAATATTTATGTTAACCAGCCTTGTGCTTGCATATTTATACAGTCACAGGGGATATGTTGTAAAGAATGCCCCGGTAAAGGCTGAAGAAAAATTACCTGCCCAGCCTGCACAGGGTAATAAGTAAGTTAGTGCCGAAGTGGTGGAACAGGCAGACACACCATCTTGAGGGGGTGGCGGGGAGACTCGTGCGGGTTCAAGTCCCGCCTTCGGCATTATATATATTCAGCGATCAGTTACCGATTGCCGATTTCGGAATTGAAGGCTGTGAGCCGGGAACTGGTATCAACTGAATGCTATCCGCTTAGTTCTATCCTGCAGACACTGTTTTTGAATGCAGACCTGAATAACCGACAGAATAGATATAAAAAATAACCACGCCGGCAAACCCGATGAATCCCGCAAGATAGAATATCGGCGGAAGTCCTGCAATATCCATTACCATATTGCCAAGGAAGGGCGCTACGGCAGATCCGAGGTTCATTGTCATGTTGAAAAGGCCGAATGCCAATCCCATACCGTAACGGTCACCCTCCTCCATCAGTATGGCAGCACTTGCAGGCAATGAGGTTGCGCTGACCAATCCAAGTAAAACCGTTATCAATAAAAGATACCAGAACCCGGATGTAAGGGGGAGGCAGCAGGTCAGCAGTGAGACTAAAAAACCACCTGTGACTACGAGTATTCTCCTGTTGCGGCGGTCCGATAAAATTCCCATGGGCATTAAAAAGAGCATCATCAGGACAGTCCCCGATGCCATTATCACTCCAATCCGAAGACTGTCGAGACCAAGATTCACCTTCATAAAAAGAGGCATAAAAATCGTGAACAGGCTAATCCCGATAGCCCTTGTAAAGATAAAACACAGCAAGCCGAAGAAAACCTTATTCTTTACAAGGGCAGTATAGCCAACCCTCAACCTTTCATGCTGTATGCCGCCCTCTTTATGAATGTCGGGTATCAGAAAAACAGCCAGTAAAAAAGAGAGCAGGCAGGTTATGGAAAGGGCAATAAAAATACCCGACATGCCGAAATGTATCTTTACAATTGCACCGATAACAGGGCCCAAAGCAAGGGAGCTATAAAACGATATATCGAATGTACCGATGGTCAAGCCCTCTTTTTCCCTTGGAGACTGGTCGCCAACCAATGCCATAACAACAGTGCGGAAAAAGGCTGACGCAACCCCCTGTAAGAATCGTGTGATAATAAGCAGAGGAACGCTTGGTGCGCACAGGTATAATAAGGCAACACACACATTAAGCCCCAAACCTGCAAAAATAAAACTACGCCTGCCAATACCATCAGACCACAGACCGATCCACGGGCTCAAAATCATCCTGGACAGGGTATACACGGAAAAGATGGCAGCAAAATGGATCCCTCCGATCCCTGCATCTTTGATATAGATGGGGAAAAAGGGATCCAGCATTGCAAACCCGAGCGAAATCAGAAAGTTGATGGCAAAGAGGGATCCGAACAGTCGGTTCATTTGCTCCCTTCTTTCCTGCTACTTTTTTAGAACAAGTTTTCCGGCGTTTTCCCCTGCTATCCTTCCAAAGGTAATTGTCTCCGAAATAGAGTTGCCTCCAAGACGGTTTGCCCCATGAACACCGCCGGTTACCTCACCGGCAGCAAAGAGTCCTGATATCGGTTTTCCATCCTTATCAATAACCTGCGCCCGGCTATTAATTTTGAGGCCGCCCATTGTATAATGGATGCCCGGTTGTACCCCGATTGCATAAAACTTTGGAGTCTTGATCGGTCGAGGCATATCGGGCCGTTTGAATTCTGCATCATTTTTCGTATCAAATGCAGTATTATAGGCTGTAATCGTTGTCTCGAGCGCATCCGCCGGCATACCGACGGCAGCGGCAAGGTCCTTCAGTGTTGCACCTTCTTTAACCAATTCAAGGTGAAAATAGCCTTCAATCTGTCTCAGACTTTTCCGGATAATTTCGTCAAAGACAAGATATGCCATTTTATCCTGCTGCTTTAGTATAGCTGCCGATGCGGCATCGCGGGTTGTCAGCTCATTGACAAATCGTTTCCCGATTTTATTGACAAGGATTGCGCCGTTTCCCCGAACTGCCTCGGTAATGAGAATTTTGCTTCCTGCTGCAACAGTCGGATGGATCTGTATCTCTTTCATGTCTATAATCCGGCCTCCCGCTGCTTCCCCTAATTTAACGCCGTCACCGGTTGCACCCGGCTGATTGGATGTTGTCATCCCTTTGTATTCCGGCCGATACGATTCAACCATGGTTGCATTTGCAGAAAAACCTCCCGAGGCCACTATGACCGCCTTTGCCTCGACAACATACAATCCGCGGTGTTTGCCTTCAACCTGAACACCTGTGACTTTGCCGTTATTGTCTCTTAAGATTTGCACTACATTGCTGTTGACGCGAACATCTATCTTTCGGTCGGCAGCGTTTTTTCTCAATACATTAATGAGATGAGGGCCAACAACCGCACCCCCTGTCGGACGGTGGGTCCGGTTTACGCTTGCACCGGCCAACCTGCCGAGATCGTTCATATCGGCGCCGATAGAGGCAAGCCAGCCGACTGATTCTGAGGATTTTTCTGCGAGAATTTTGACCAATTCCGGATCATTGATGTTTTTACCGCCGCTCATTGTGTCCTTATACATAAGTTCAGGGCTGTCTTTGATGCCTTTTTTAGCCTGAACGTTCGTGTTCGCAGCATTCATGCCGCCCGCAGAAAGCATACTGTTGCCGCCGGTAATAGGTTGCTTCTCAATAATGATAACCTTTGCCCCGGCATCATGGGCTGTAATAGCTGCGGTAAAACCTGTAGCGCCGGCGCCGATGATAACGATGTCTGTCTTGTCCTTGTCTGCATCTGTTTTTACTTTGTCTTTTTTCGTCTGCATTTTTGCATCACTGCCCGGGATAGGCATATTAAAGGCATGACAGTTCAAACAATATGCCTTCGAAGAGGCATGCCCGTGATGACAGACCGTGCAATCTGTTTCGCCAAGGTGTGACTTATGTGGATTAATATTATGTCCTTTGGATTTTTTAGCAATCTCACCGGACGAACCATGACATGAAATACACTGCGAGTTTACGGATGTCTCATTATCATCCACTTTCAAGGTTTCTCCGTGACATGCCTTGCAGCTAACCTCCTTGCCTTTATGGGTTTCAGCAAGGTTTCCGGTTTTTCCGGATGCAGGTGCTTTTTGTGCCTGCTGTGCCATGCTGACCCATGCAAGCATAGTTGTCAGTACAATAACCAAAACAAAAAGCATTACAATTTTCCCGGGCCTGAAGATGTTCATAATTATCCCCCTTTACCCTTTTTTGTTAATGTATAAAAACGTCGTCAGTAATACAAGAAAATTTTATATTCCCGTGAAACAGCCAACAGCAATAACGCCGGACCATGGCACAAACAACTTTGTCCTATATAAACAGTATCTTCCCGCCTTTCCTGCCGATTGCCCGGCAAGGAATCATCACTGTCCGCCTCTCCCGGTTTACCGATCAGGCAATATTTTAAAGGACTCATCGCTGCCCGCCTCTCCATATTTGCCAATTAGGCAACATTTTAAAAGGTACCGGGTGAGGAAGGCCCCGTACTTTATGTGAACCAACAATATTAGCGGGAGTCAAAGTATGATATACTGTACAAAATGAGGGGTTTTTAGAAAAGTACCCCTATGCATTGCTGTTGTTATAAGGAGGTTCGGATGCATTTATTGCCGGGATTTGAATATTATGAGCCAAAAGAGATCTCTGAAGCATGCAAGCTGCTTTCAGAATTAAAGGCCTCTGCAAAGATAATTGCAGGCGGCACCGATATTCTGGTGAATATGAAAAAGGGGCTGCTTATCCCCCGATATCTGGTGGGCATCTCAAGGGTCCCCGGACTCAACGGGATTGAGCCGGAGAATGGCGGTATTTCCATCGGATCTCATCTTATCGTTGCGAAGCTTGTTGAATTTGAGATCATCAGGAAGAAATATTCACTCCTTTCAAAAGCAGCAGCAGTGTTGGGCTCCCCCCTGATAAGAAACAGGGCTACCATAGGGGGCAATATCATTACCGCAAGGCCTGCCGCAGACCTTCCGTCGCCTCTTCTTGCAATGGGGGCAAGGGTAAAATTGAAAAACAAAAGAGGTGAAAGGGAGGTATCCCTTGATGCTTTTTTTAAAGGCCCGGGGCAGACGGTTATCAAACCGGACGAGATAATGACGAAGATTGTCATCGATGAAGCTCCTCCGTTTACCGGCGGCGATTATTTAAAGCTGATGCACAGGAGATCTCTTGAGATTGCCATAGTGGCTGTTGCGACAAGGATTACGCTTGACGGCCCCAATGGTCTTGTTAAAGATGCGAGGATTATATTGAGCGCTGTAGCACCCAGGGCAATCCATGCAGCATCTGCGGAAAAGGCGCTGATTGGGGAAAGGCCAACGGTAAAACTCTTCGAGAAGGCAGCAGCCATAGCCTCCACAGAGTGCACGCCTATTGATGACATTCGCGGCGGGGCGGAATATCGTTGTGCAATGGTTGAAATTCTGACCAAGCGGACGCTGACAACTGCCTGTAAGGAAGCGAAAGGCAAATAAAGAAAGAGGTGAAAAATGAAGAAATTGATAACCCTTACCATAAATAAAAGAAGTTATGAATTGGCTGTAGCGCCGAACAAAACCCTTGCACAGGTGTTGAGAGAGGAACTGAACCTTCCGGGAACAAAAATAGGGTGCGGCATTGGTGATTGCGGCGCCTGCACCGTTATTCTTGACGGCCGCACTGTCAATTCCTGCCTTGTTCTCGCTGTTCAGGCGAACGGGAGCGAGATTACGACCATTGAAGGTGTTGCTGAGGGACAAAACCTTCACCCTGTCCAGCAGGCTTTTGTTGACCATGGTGCTATTCAATGCGGTTTTTGTACGCCTGGCATGGTGCTTTCTGCAAAGAATCTGCTCGACAGGAACCCGAGGCCTACGGAATCCCAGATCAGGGAAGCTTTATCGGGTAATCTTTGCAGGTGCACGGGGTATCAAAAGATTGTGGAAGCAGTCCGGGCAGCATCCGGGGCAGCAAAGAAATAACAAGGAGGAGCAACCATTATGAAGAAATACAGTATTATCAATACGAGACTTCAAAGGGTAGACGCCCGTGCCAAGGTAACCGGAGATGCGCGATATACGGATGATCTCTCGATGCCTGACATGCTGTATGGGGCGCTCCTCCAAAGTCCGCTTGCCCATGCGAGAATTGAAAAAATTGATACATCGAAGGCAAAAAAACTGTTCGGGGTCAGCGAGGTTGTGACTGCCGAAGAAGCCGGGCTTGTTAAATTCGGGGTGAGCCCTGCACGTTATGATGAGACGATATTTTGCAGTGACAAAGTAAGATATATAGGCGATGAGATTGCGGCAGTTGCGGCTGTTGATTTGGAAACCGCCCTTGAAGCAATATCAATGATAAAAGTTGACTATGAGGAATTGCCCCCGCTTCTCGATGCTTTTGATGCGATCAGGGAAGGTGCGCCGGCAATTCACGACGATTTTCCAAACAATATCGGGGCCGAGGTGCACCAGGAATTCGGGGATGTTGAAGAGGCATTTAAAACGTGTGATTATGTCAGGACAGACAAATTTATTAACAAAAAACAGGATGGCGCTTTTCTTGAACCCCAGTCATGTGTCGCTGTTTATGATTTCAACGGAAACCTGACTCTTTATACGTCCACGCAGTCGCCGCACTACGTTCAGAGAACCCTTGCCATGGTGCTTGGCCTGCCTATCGGAAAAGTGAGAGTTATTAAACCGTACGTGGGCGGCGGCTTTGGCCCCAAGGCAGCAGCAAACACACTTGAACTGGCAGCGTGCCTTCTCTCTATCAGGACGGGCAGGCCCGTAAAGATGACCTTCACAAGGGAACAGGTGTTTTGGCACAGTCGCGCCCGTCATCAGTTTTTTCATGAATTAACGACAGGAGTAAAAAAAGACGGGACCCTGGTGGCTTTAAAAAATACCTGCTATCTCGACGGAGGCGCATACTCAAGTTTCGGCATTGCTACGATTTATTATGCAGGCTCTCTTCTCGGTGCACCTTATAAGCTTCCCAACATGAAATACGACGGTTACAGGATATACACGAACAAGCCTGCAAATGGCGCACAACGTGGACATGGCGGCGTGGCGGCACGCGCAGCGTGGGAGCAGCAACTGGATATTATTGCCGGGGAACTTGGTATGGACCCTGTTGATTTCAGGCTCAAAAACATTATGCAGAAAGGTGATGTTACCTGCAACGATTTCAATATGAGCAGTCTTGGCATGAAGGAGTGTCTGGAGGCAGTGAAAAATGACTCCGGCTGGACTAAGAAAAAAGGTAAACTGCCCAAAGGGAAAGGCATCGGGGTGGCCTGCGGATTTTTTGTATCCGGGGCAGGATTTCCCATATACCGCTCTGAAACATTCCATGCAACGGCAATGATAAAAGTCTCGGAGGACGGAGGTACGGTGAACCTCTACACTGCGTCTGCTGAAATAGGGCAGGGGTCCGATACTATTCTTACACAGATAGCGGCAGAGGCCTTGGGGGTAAGATACGATGATGTGAGGATATCCTCCGGTGATACCGACTTCGGTATTGATCTCGGGGCGTATTCGTCGAGACAGACCCTCATGTCCGGTCATGCTGTAAAGCAGGCGGCAGAAAACGTGAAGCAGCAGATCCTTGAGGTGCTTTCCGGGAAATTAAAAATACCCATACAGGATATGGATATTAAAGGAGGGGTCATCATATTTAAAAAGGGTAAAGTGGACTTTTCAGGTCTCAGGGCGAATTATATTAAAGAACACCGTGGATGGACCGATCCCCCGGCAGGCGACTATCTGACTTTTACAGAGGCTGCCCGTATTGCCTACCTTGAGAAGGGTGTTGTGGTTGGCGGAGGTGCTTATAAACCTGGCGAACTGGGCGGTAAATACAAGGGGGCAGCGGTAGGTACCTCGCCGGCCTACGGATGTTCGGCACAGGTCGTTGAAGTGACGGTGGATATGGAAACCGGTAAGGTCACCGTTGACAACATGACTGACGCGCATGACTGCGGTTTTGCGATTAACCGTACGAACGTTGAGGGGCAGATGCAGGGTTCGCTTTCAATGGGTCTGGGTGAGGCGCTTTTCGAAGAGATCAAATTTGACAATAAAGGAAGGGTAATCAATCCTACATTCGGTGAATACCGCATACCAACCTCCCTTGACATGCCGAATGTAAAAACTATTATCATCGAGAGTGATGAACCTAACGGACCATTTGGCGCCAAGGAGGTTGGCGAGGGCGCAATTATGCCGACCATTCCTGCCATATTAAATGCCATTTACGATGCAGCAGGGGTGAGGATATCGGAATTGCCCGTTACTTCCGAGCGGGTATTTATGGCATTGAAGAAAAATAAAAAGTAAAATGAGGCGGCATTCTAAGGATGAGGCAACAGGATGCGAATATCGGGTACGCATGTCGCCGGTGCTATATCTTTTTTATAGTCTCTTTCGAAAACATAATGCTTATCAAAGCGATAAGGCTTGTAATAAAAAATAACCAAATCATGGGCTTATAAGCGGAAGCAGGGTAGATCCCCTGAATTTTCCCTGTTTTATCGAGAATATACCCGATCAAGGGCTGAAATATAACTCCTCCGATAAATGGAAATACGTTCATTGTCCCCATCGAGGTACCGGCTATCTCCGGAGGAAAAAATTCTTTTGTTGCCACCATAGCGATAGATCCCACAGAACTGACCGTGATACCCATTACGAAGAAGATCAAATAGAGCCATACGGTCGTAAGTTGCTCAAAAAAGGCCAACATGGCAACCCAGCATAATGAATTAAGAATTGAAGTCCACACAAGAATCTTTTTCCTGCTTGAAAGGGTTTTGTCGGACATATGACCGAGAACCGGACTTAAAAGGATCATGGCAAAGGCAATCATTGACAGGATGTTGCCCGCAGAATATTTTGAGAGTTGATAGGTTTCCGTAAGATATGGGCCTGCCCAGAGGCCGAAGAAGCCGAACATGGCGCCGCCCCTGAAAATGAACCAGATTGCAATTGCCCAGAAGTGTTTTTTTCTGAGGATCATTTTTAAATCTTTTATGATGTTCGTGTTTGTGCTTTTCGAAAAATCAGGTACCCCCGTTATATCAGGGAGTCCTTTTTTCGCAGGGGTATCGGCCAGAATGAACAATGACAATATTGCCGGTATAAGGGAGAATATGCCTGCTATAATAAATGACTCTCTCCATCCAAACGCCTGTGACATTAAGACAAGAGGTGTTGTTGCCGTAAGCCACCCCAATCCGCCGGTTGCCATGAGCACACCGGAAACCCTGGCAAGTTCCACTCCCCTGAACCAGTTAGCCAGAATTCTCATAGCCGCTATAAATAAAGCTGAAACGCCGATCCCCACAAAAATTCTTGAAATGATGGCAGTTGAAAAAGATGGCGACAAGCCAAAGGAGATAGCGCCGAAAGAAGCTATGAAGCTTGAAAGTATGATGACCTTTTTCGGTCCCCATCTGTCGGAGAGGATGCCGACAGGTATCTGCATTATCCCGTAGGAATAAAAATATGCTGAGGCAAGAACCCCAAGGGCTGTGCCGGATATTTCAAAGGCATCAATCAGTTCGGAGGCGGTAACCGCCGGGGCAACACGGTGAAAGTAGACAAGCATATACTGGATTGCAAGAATCCATAAGATAAACCATCTGTAGCGTAATGCCTTTTTCAATCTTTCATTCATGTGGTAGTAAAATCCTGAATTCCAAACACTAATTACTGAACAAATACAAATATACAAAATTCAAATTGTCAAAGCAAAACAAGTTTGATATTCTTGTAAAAAGTATTTTCATTTAAGGGGAGAGCTTAATGCAGAAAAAGACATTGAAAGCATTGTTAAGTGTTGCCAAAGGGTTAACGTCGCCTGATCTGGTTATAAAAAACGGAAAGGTTGTAAATGTTTTTACGAACAGCATCGATGAAGGGTTTATTCTTGTCGTCAAGGATGGATGGATTGTATCCGTTGAAAAGGAAGGGAGGAGCGATTTTTACAAAGACGCGAAGGTTATGGATGCAGAAGGCCTCTATCTGTGCCCGGGATTTATCGATGCACATACCCACCTTGACAGCATGATCCCCTTTTACGAATTTGTTCCTTATGCCCTCAGGGGAGGGACAACAACAGTCGTTACGGAGACAAGTGCAGCGGCAGGTACATGCGGGATTGACGGAGTGAACGCGCTTGTGGAAAGCGCGCAAGGGCATCCTGTAAGGTGTTTTTTTCTTGCGCCCCCCCTCACGCCGCCTTTTCCGAAGATGGAAAGTTCGGACGGCTTGAGCCTGAAAGAAATGAAAACAGTCCTGAGAAGGGAGGAATTTCTGGGTATCGGTGAGGCTTACTGGACAAGGATCGTAGAGGGCGATGATAGGGTTCTTGCCCAGGCGGCATATGCCCAGACCCTGCGCAAGACGCTCGATGGCCATTCGGCGGGGGCAAGAGGGAAAAACCTTGTTCAGTATGCACTTACGGGAATAACATCTTGCCATGAATCAACGAGCGTTGATGAGGTGTTGGAGAAACTGAGATTCGGCATGTATATTATGATCAGGGAGGGGTGGGTAAGGATGGAACTTCCCGAGCTTTCGAGAATAAAGGATTTGGACATAGACAAACGCAGGGTCATGCTTGTCTCGGATGTTTTTGATGCTGTAATGCTGTATGAAGACGGTTATCTGGATTCTATTGCAAGAAAGGCCATACGTTATGGATTCCCACCGATTGAGGCTATAAAAATGATGACAATAAATCCTGCCGACTATTACGGATTAAGATATCTCGGCGCAATTGCGCCGTTGAGACGTGCGGATATCCTTTTCCTGAGCGATATTAATGATGTGTCGATAGAAAAGGTGATGGCAAACGGCGAAATGGTATGGTCGGACAAGAAGTTTTTAAAAACCGTTAAACCGCATGTTTATCCCGATTCGGTTCAGAATACTATTACAGCCGAAAAGCTTACCGGAGAAGAACTCAAGATCAGGGCCAGGTCGGGTAAAGTCCTTGTAAGGGTGGTCGAAGTGGCGAACCGGACAATAACGAAGGAAATTCATTGGGAAGCGAAAACGAAGGATGGTTTTATAGAAAAGGACCTCAGCGGAGACATAATACCCGTTGCTATAATTAACAGGGCAGGCGGGAGAAAAATCAGCAAAGGATTTATCAAAGGCACCGGCATTAAACATGGTGCGGTCGCCACTACACTTATATGGGATACCGGGAATATATTAGCCATAGGAAGCGATGAAAAAGATATGGCGGCTGCTGCGAACAGGCTGATCGATATTAAAGGCGGCGTGGCGATTGCGCACAACGGAAAGGTGATTTACGAATTTTCCATGCCTGTGTTCGGTATGATAGCTGTCGTCAGGCTTGAAGAAATAAAGGATAAGATCAAGGAACTCGAAAAAAAGATGAAGGAAATAGGCTCACTTCTCGAAAGACCATTCCTGACAATCCAGACCATTCCTTTTACGGGGCTGCCTTTTTTACGAATAACCGACAAGGGGTTGGCAGATATTAAGAATAAGAAACTGGTGTCGCTGTTTGTGCAGGTGAAAGGAGCGGATAGCGTTTAGCGTAAAGCGTTTAGTCGAACTTCCCGAAGTTACGAGTTTGAGAAGCCGAGAGGTTGCGCGTAACTTCCTATTTTCTTAACTTCCTATTTTCGGTATTTTCCCTCTACGCTGAACGCCATCACATTTTATGCTCTTTGCCTTCCAAAAGCCTCCTGATGTTGTCTTTATGTTTTATGAAGATAAAAACCCCCACAACCAGAGAGAGGTAGATGTATTCACAGGGCTCTTTTAACACGAGAAAGGCAAGCGGTATAAGGCTTGTTCCAACGAGGGAGCCGAGGGAAACATAACGCCATTTGAGAAGCACAAGAACGAAAATCACAACATTTATCATTATAGCGAGAGGACTGACGGCAAGGTAAACCCCTACTGCCGTTGCAACGCCTTTACCGCCCCTGAATTTCAAAAATACAGGGAACAGATGGCCGATGAATGCTGCAAAACCTATAGCGGCAACCACAAGGGAGGGTTGTCTGAAATATAGTGCAAGCGCTGTCGGGATAAGCCCTTTAAGAATATCCCCGGCCAAAGTCAGAATGCCGATGGTTTTACCTGCTGCCCTCATGACATTCGTAGCGCCGATATTTCCGCTTCCTACTTTTCGCGGATCGGTTCCCCTCATTTTTGCAAGAAGAATACCTACAGGGATAGAGCCGGCAAGATACGAAGCCGGAATCCATAAGATGTACAGCGGCATGGTTTAAAGATATTTTAAAAGAGCGTTTGTTGTCAATGGGAATCGGCTTAAAAATCTTCCTGATGGAAAATCCTGTCCGGGAAAACTTATTTACTTTCTTAAGGATATCCCTTTCGACTCCCATAGGGTTCTAAGGTCGTAAGCCCATACCTTCTCGTCGCTGTCTCCCAGGGTTGCTTTCTTGAAGCCGGCCTCCCTGAGATAGGAGAGCAAATTTGTCTTTTCTACGATCCTGTAAACCGAATCCTTGCAAAACAGGGAAGAGAGCAGGCTTATACACGTTTTATCAGGGCCGCTCAGTTCCACTTCAACGAGAAGGCCCTTGCCGATATAATACTGTTCAAATTCATTTGCCATCATTTCGCGCTGCCTTACCATGAGCTGATGCGTAACGTGCATGCCCTGGTTCTTGATCTGCCTTGCCCCGTCTTTCTTCATCGGTTTTGAAGCGGCCCTATTTCCTGATAAACATTGATCCTCGTGCAATCCGGTACTGCCGGCATAAGGTTTTTTCATTGGACACCTCCGTGCATGTGTATGGGGTTTGTCAAAATACATCCAAATTCTTGTTTCTCGCCCACTCCCTTCGGTCGTTCGAGAACGCAGAGTTCGCAGAGAGAATCTTTTATTTCCGGCCTGATTTTAAGAGAAGTCAATAAAATCAGGCCGTGGAATTGCCATGAATTAAGCAGTCTCATAATTCATGGCAAAATAATATATAAAACTCTGTGTTCTCTGTGAGAGATAAATTTGTTTTATTCTCCTTTTTCATGCAAATACTGACAATATCTGTGTATACAGTGAAGTACTGCGGGCTACCCGTAAGGATCAATCGACCCCGAAGAAGCTTGTTTGTGAATCCGGGACGGATATCGATTATATATAGTCTATATAGACAAGGCATAGTATAACACAGGGGACCCCGTAATGCTACGAGTATAAAGTAAACAATTATGTTGCGTGTTGCGATCCCTGCGTTAAGGGTTTGAAGGCCGATGCCTGAATGTTCACAATGCAGTTGCTTGTAGTGAACCGTGAACTATTTTGATTGACTTATGGCATCCAAATTAGTAAAATCCTTATCCTTAAGCAACAAGAACGGAGGATATAAATGGCAAGGCTTTGCGATATATGTGGTAAAGGAAAACAGATTGGTTTTAATGTCAGTCATGCAAACAACAAATCAAAGAAAGAATGGCTCCCCAATTTACAAACTGTAAAAATCATAAAAAACGGCACAACGAAAAGGGCAAGGCTTTGCACGAAGTGCATTAAAAAAGGCGATTTTCAAAAAGCTGTCTAAATTGTTCCCCGGATTCTTTCAACCGATCGCACACCTTTAATCTTTTGTATAGATTTTATGACTTTCTGGAGTTGTGACATATGTCCGATTTCTATTTCATAGATGCCGGCTGCAGTTCCGTCGGAGTTGGTCATTGCCTGTGCGCCGATAATGTTGACCTTGTTTGATGCCATAGTCGAACTGATGTCCGAGAGGAGGCCCTTCCTGTCGTCCCCGAGCACTTTAAGCTTTACAGGATAGGTGAATTCCTTGTTCAATTCCCATGAGACTTTTATTCTGCGTTGTTCATCATAGGTATGAATATTCGGGCAGTCGTCCACATGTATTGTCAGCCCCCTTCCCCTTGTAATAAAGCCGAAAATTTTATCACCGGGTATAGGATTGCAGCATTGTGCGAATCTTACGACCATCCCGTCAACACCCTGGATCTTGATTGCGCTGTCCTTGCTTCTTTTGATACTGCTGATTATCTGCTTCAGTTTGCCCGGTTTTTCGTTTTCCGGAATTATCTTGCCGAGTACATGCAGGGGTGTATATAAACCATATCCCACGCTGGCAAAAAAGTCTTCAACTGTTTCAAAACTGAATTCTTTTCCAATATTAAGAAGTTCTCCTGACTTGAGCATTTTGGAAAAATTCATATCGTGTTTTGACAACTCCTTTTCAATAAGTGTTTTTCCAAGCTCAACGCTTCTTTCCCGTTGTTCTTCCTTAATCCATTGCCTGATCCTGGTTTTTGCCCTTGAAGTTTTTACAAAACCCAGCCAATCTTTGCTTGGCTTGTGCGACGGATTGGTTTGAATGTCAATAATATCACCACTTTTTAGCTCATGCCGCAAAGGGACGAGCTTTCCGTTCACCTTTGCCCCGACACACTTATGACCGAGTTGAGAATGTATAGCGTAGGCAAAATCAACAGGTGTTGCCCCCTTGGGGAGTTCTTTCACGTCTCCTTTTGGTGTAAAGACATAGATTTCATCAGGGAAAAGGTCTATCTTAAAGACCTCCATAAATTCCTTATTATCTTTTAATTCCTGCTGTGATTCAATTATCCTTCGCAACCACCCGAATATTTTGTCTTCCTTCGGATCGAAAGCCCTCCCTTCCTTGTATTTCCAGTGAGCTGCGATCCCTTCTTCGGCGATCTTGTGCATCTCGTGTGTCCTGATCTGAATCTCGATCTTTTCACCGTAAGGACCGACTACTTTAGTGTGGAGGGATTGATACATGTTGGGTTTAGGCAATGCGATATAGTCACTGAACTTTCCCGGTATGGGTTTGAAAAAGGAATGTATCAGGCCGAGGGCCAGATAACACTCCTTCACGTTATCAACGATTACCCGGAAGGCGGTTAAATCGTAGATATCGTCCAACTCAACTTTTTCTATTATCGTTTTGCGATAGACGCTGTATAATCGCTTGGCCCTTCCGAATACTTCGGTATGTAATTTAAACTCTTCAAATTTACTCTTTAAAAGTTTTATAACTTCATCGATATAAGCGTCTCTTTCCTTCTTCTTTTTTGCGATTTTTGTGTTTATTGTTTTATATTCCAGAGGATTGAGGTATTTGAAGGCCTCATCTTCCAACTCTCCCCTTATCCATTCAATGCCCAGCCGGTGAGCAAGGGGTGCATAAATCTCGAAGGTTTCTCTGGCAATGTCAACCTGTCTGTCGGAGTTAAGGAAATTTAAGGTTTGCATGTTGTGATACCTGTCGGCCAGTTTAATGAGTATCACCCTTATATCCTTACTCATGGCAAGGATCATTTTTCTGAAATTTTCAACCCTTGAATCTTCCGAAGTTTTTAAGGGTATCTGTCCGATCTTTGTCACCCCATCGACAAGCTCTGCAACCTCTTTCCCGAAATATTCTTCGATCTCCTTTTTATTCACGTATGAATCTTCTATTGTATCGTGGAGAAGCCCCGATACGATGCTGGGGACATCGAGGTTCATTTTAGTTAATGTGTATGCTACTTCAAGGGGGTGAACGAGGTAAGGCTCACCGGAGAGCCTTGTCTGTCCTTTATGGGCCTGAGCAGAGAAGACATAGGCCCTTTCTAATGTCGGCACGTCGGCCTGCGGATTATATTTTAGTATTTCATCGATAATGTCATTAAACCTTACCATTTAACCCTGTTGCCTTATCCATTTATAGTATGCGACAGGCGGGGATGATGGAAAAGGGCTGAATGAACCTATCTTTTCGAATGTGACGGAACCGTTCAGTTTTCTTTGCGTTTCCTCTGAGATGACGATTTCACCGGATGCGGCAAGTTTTTGAAGACGGGCTGCAATGTTTACCGGCATACCCAGGGCTGTATATTCTTTTTTGCTTATCGAGCCGAAGATACCCGTAACAACATATCCTGTGCTTATACCGATCCCCATTTGGAAAGGCTTTTTTGAACCTTCCATTTTTTGTATCATCTCAATGCCGCACTCCACTGCGTTTTCTTCATGCCTGTCATTATTTACGGGGGCGCCAAAGAGAGCCATAACGCTATCGCCGATGTATTTGTCCACTATCCCTTTATGCCTTGATACAATATCACTCATAGGCTGAAAATAATACTTGTTAAGAAGGGAAGCAAGCTCTTCAGGGGGTATCGTCGATGCCAATTGAGTAAATCCCCTTATATCGGTAAACAGTATTGTAACGGGTGAAATTTTCGGCTCAAGATGTGCCGGTTCATCAAGTAGTTTATCGAAAATATCCGGAGCGACGAACTGTTTCATCCTTCTCTTGACGTAATATTCCTTGATCTTCCATTTCAATTCTTTATTTTGAAACGGTTTTGTAATAAATCCGTCAATTCCGGCCTCTATTGCTTTTATTGAAGACTCCAGAGTGCCGTATCCTGTGAGAATGATTTTTGTAATGCCCTGATGTATTTTGTTTATTTCTTCGATCGTCCTTATGCCGTCTATCCCCGGCATAATAAGGTCACATATTACAATGTCGAGGTTGGCGCCGTTATTCGAAATAATAGTCAGTGCGTCTTCACCGCTTGATGCTGTCTGAACGGAATAGCCGTCTTCCCGCAGTATTCTTGTGAGTGATCTTCTGATCCCTTCCTCATCGTCAATTATAAGAACGTCTAATCGCATTTATCGTACCCCCCGTAATTTTATATTATCTAAACGAAAACAAAATGACAAGAGGTTAATAGATTCCAACACGTTTAAATCTGAGAATTTATCTCTACAAATATAAATATACAAAATTCAAAACGTTAAAGCAAAACAAGTTTAGAATTTTGGTATTTAACGTTTGAATAAGATCTATTTTGTTGCCGATTATCGGATATCGGCGTGCCTTTATTGATTTTTGGCCGTTTATTTGATATAACTAACCAATATATAATGAGGAATGCCATTTTAAAGGTATGGAGAGGTCAGTCAAGCTCTCTTTTCTGGTTGCTGTGCCCTCTGTTATTTCCTCTTTCCTGTGTATACAGGATTTGTCTAAAAGTGAGAGATTACATGTACGGCACAGGCATGATAAAGGTGAGCGGGGTAACGGTTCCTGTGATCAGTGTCGGAAATATAACGCTCGGGGGAACAGGCAAGACACCCATTGTTGAGGAGATATCAAGAAGGTTGATCGAAGCAGGTTTTAGTCCGGCAATCGCCACAAGGGGTTATAAAAGGAACAGGAAAGGTACTTTTGTTGTAGATGGGAACAGGGATTGTGCAAAAGACGTGGGTGACGAAGCATTAATGCTGTCAAAGAAGACAAAACTGCCTGTAGTTGTAGGAACTGACAGGGCTCAGGCAATCAGAGAAGGGATAGAGGCATTCAGGATAGACATAGCTTTGCTGGACGACGGTTTTCAATTGAAAAACCTTAGAAAAGATATTGAGATTCTCTTAATAAACGGCGGCGAGGGAAAGACGAACAGGAACCTTTTTCCTCTTGGGCCCTACAGGGAACCATCTGTGAGGATAAAAGACGCGGACATGATTCTGATAAGCAAGGGTGAAATCAACAGCGATCTTAAACAATATACGGAAGGCATCCCGGTATTCAGGTTTCATTATAAGCCCGTCTATCTTTGTAATCTTAAACATGGCCTTACCGGCCATTATAATTTTTTAAAGGGAAAAGATGTGCTTGCTTTTTCAGGACTGGGAGACAACATTGCGTTTTTTGATTTTTTGAAGAAACTGGGTGCAAATGTTGTATGTGAAATAGCATATCCGGATCATTATGCCTATGGAAGAAAAGATATGGAAAAATTGCTGCATCATCAGGAAGCGGAGATTATCGTAACCACCGAAAAGGATGCGGTAAAGATCGATCCGGAACAAGCGCCGGAAAACCTTTACTATTTAACAATAGAGGCGAAGATAGAGAAGAAAGAGGAAATGATGTTGTTGATACAAAATAAGCTATCAGCCGTTAGCCCTAAGCTTTTAGCAAAAAGAGGATAACAAAAAATAGCTGGCAGCCAAATACCCATATAAAGAGGTAAACATGTCTGATCGGGTTTTTATTTTCGACACAACATTAAGAGATGGAGAGCAGTCCCCGGGAAACACCATGAATACCCAGGAAAAACTGCGTGTGGCTAAGCAGCTTGAACTCCTTGGCGTTGACATCATTGAAGCCGGTTTCCCTATAGCCTCTGACGGTGATTTCGATGCGGTCAGGCAGATTGCAGGCGCCGTTAAGAATAGTGAAATTGCAGGTCTTGCGAGGGCAGATGATGATGATATCGACCGCGCATGGGAGGCAATAAAAGGCGCCCGGATGCCTCGGATCCACACCTTTATTTCAACATCCGACATCCATCTTAAACTTCAATTCCGGAAAAGCAGGGATGAGATATTAAAGATTGCCGTAAATGCTGTAAAAAGGGCAAAGAAACACACGCAAAATGTTGAATTTTCCGCTATGGATGCTACCAGGAGCGACCGGGATTATCTGTGCAGGGTTTTTGCGGAGGTTATTGCTGCAGGGGCCGTTACCATTAATGTTCCCGACACGGTCGGCTATGCTGTCCCTGAGGAATTTGGCAAGCTTATCCGGTATATCAGGGAGAATGTTCCTAATATCTCTGAGGCCGTCATTAGTGTCCATTGCCATAACGACCTGGGGCTTGCCGTTGCAAATTCCATAGCTGCGGTCCAAAATGGCGCCCGCCAGGTGGAATGCACCATAAACGGCATAGGCGAAAGGGCAGGAAACGCCTCCCTTGAAGAGATTGCCATGGTTCTTCGCACGCGCAAGGATACCTTACCCGCTGATACAAGGATTGTAAGCGAGAAGATCTATCCTACAAGCAGGCTCATAACCTCTATTACCGGCGTCTCTGTCCAGCCGAATAAAGCGATAGTCGGCGCCAATGCATTTGCCCACGAATCAGGTATACACCAGGATGGCCTCTTGAAGGCAAAGCTTACCTATGAAATTATGACACCCGAGTCTGTCGGCATAGCTAAAAGCTCACTCGTCCTCGGTAAACACTCAGGAAGGCATGCATTCAGGGAAAGGATTGAAGGGCTTGGATATACGCTGGACGACAGGGAGCTCAACCTTACCTTTAAAAGGTTTAAAACGCTTTCTGACATGAAAAAATATGTCTATGATGAAGATATTGAGATGATTATCATGGATGAAATATATAAGATTCCGGAAAAATACAAACTCGTATACCTCAATGTGAGCTGTGGCAATATGACGATTCCCACAGCTACCGTTAAACTTGAGGTTGACGGGAATATTTATCAGGAGGTTGGCGCCGGTGACGGACCCGTTGATGCGACGTATAAAATCATCAAAAAGATTGTAAAAACGAACAGCAAGCTCGCAAAGTTTTCTGTCAATTCCATTACGAAAGACATGGATGCACAGGGCGAGGTCTTTGTAAAAGTTGAAGAGAAAGGACTTATTGCTATAGGGAAAGGTGCGGATACGGATATTATTGTGGCGAGTGCGAAGGCGTACATTAATGCTCTGAACAGGCTTGAATATGTTAAAAATAAAGGGTTAAGGTGAAACGGATGGGTATGACGATTACAGAAAAGATACTTGCTGCTCACGCAGGAAAAGACATTGTGGAACCTGGAGAGATTATCGATGCAGGGATTGACATTGCCCTTGCAAACGATATTACTGCGCCGCTTTCACTTGAAGAGTTTGATAAAGTCGGCGCAAAAAAGGTATTTGATTCGGAAAGGGTGGTATTTGTCCTCGATCACTTTACCCCGAATAAGGATATTATCTCAGCCGGGAACTGCAAAAAAATTCGTGAGTTTTCAATAAAACACGGCATTAAACATTGTTACGAAGGTGGTGAATGCGGGATTGAACATGCGCTGCTTCCCGAACAGGGGCTTGTAGTCCCCGGTGATATAGTAATAGGGGCGGACAGCCACACATGTACATACGGCGCTCTCGGTGCATTTGCGACAGGTATGGGGAGCACTGATGTGACATACGGAATGGTAACGGGGCGTATATGGCTAAAAGTTCCTGAAAGTATTAAGTTTCACTGCTTCGGTAAGCGGCAGGAATGGGTAACCGGAAAAGACCTGATCCTTTATATCATCGGAATGATAGGGGTGGACGGTGCACTTTATGCTGCTATGGAATTTGAGGGGGATGCGATCTCGGCGCTTTCCATGGACTCCCGTTTTGCCATTGCCAATATGGCTATAGAGGCGGGGGGAAAGAATGGAATTTTTAAGGTGGACGAAAAGACATTGGAATACGTTAAAGGGAGAGGGAAGAGGTCTCATACGGTATACGAAAGTGATAATGATGCCTCTTACAGGGAAGTGTATGAAATAGATGTGAATAAGATCGGTTTAAAAGTTGCCTGCCCTTCGCTTCCTTCGAATGTGAAGGATGTGGGGGAGCTGAAAAACATAGGGATCGACCAGGCAGTGATAGGCTCGTGTACCAATGGAAGGATTGAGGATCTGGAGATTGCTGCAAAGATTTTAAAGGATAAAAAGGTGGCCGGGCATGTCCGGTGTATTATCATTCCTGCCACACCCACAATATACGGCGAAGCGCTGAAGCGTGGTTTTTTCGAAACCTTTCTTGAAGCAGGATGCATAATATCACCCCCCACTTGCGGGCCCTGCCTTGGCGGGCACATGGGGGTACTTGCAAAAGGCGAACGTGCAATTGCTACAACTAATAGAAATTTTATCGGACGAATGGGGCATCCCGAGAGCGAAGTCTATCTCTCCGGGCCGGCAGTAGCGGCAGCAAGCGCAATAAAGGGTAGAATTGCCCACCCGGAAGAAGTATAAAACCGGTGTTTAACGGATAGCATTTTATAGGTCATATATGACTTATAAGACCTATATTTTCCGCTCCATGAACTAAAAAGGAGATGGTTATGAAATTGAAAGGGAGAGTCTGGAAATTCGGTAATAATATAGATACGGATATTATAATCCCTGCACAGTACCTTGCGCATACGGATCCGAAGGTGCTTGGGGAACACTGTATGGAACCTTTGCACCCTGGATTTAATAAAATGGTAAAGCAAGGCGACATCATAGTGGGGGGATTAAACTTCGGATGCGGCTCATCGAGGGAACATGCCCCCATCGCCATATCCGCAATCGGTATTCCCCTTGTAATAGCAAAAACTTTTGCGAGGATATTCTATAGAAATGCTTTTAATAAAGGGCTTGCCCTTTTGGAGGCGGATATGGATGAATTCGTCGAGGAAGGCGAAGAGATAGAAGTAGATATATCCTCCGGAGTAATAAAGTGTAAAAAAACGGTGATTCAGGCAAAGCCCATTCCGCCATTTATGGTAGAACTTATAAACCATGGCGGGCTTGTAAAATATCTCAAAAAGAAATTGGAGGAGTGACATGAAAGAATATAATGTAGCAGTTGCAGGAGCAACGGGCGCCGTCGGGAACGAGATGGTGGCAACTCTTGAACAGAGGAATTTTCCTGTAAAGAATCTGAAACTTCTTGCCTCGTCGAGGAGCGTTGGTAAGACCATTACATTTAAGGGCAGGGAAGTAAAAGTGGAAGAATTAAAAGAAGATTCCTTCAAAGGAGTGGACATCGGACTGTTTTCGCCGGGTGGATCGGTGAGTCTCAAATTTGCGCCTATCGCCGCAGCCGGCGGTTGTGTTGTTATTGATAATACAAGCGCTTTCAGGATGGATCCGGATGTGCCTCTCGTAGTGCCGGAGGTGAACGAACACGCCATCAAGGACTATAAAAATAAAGGTATTATCGCAAATCCTAATTGTTCTACCATTCAGATGGTTATTGTTTTAAAACCGCTCCACGATGCTGCGAAGATTAAAAGAGTTGTTGTTTCAACATATCAGGCTGTTTCAGGAACCGGCAAAAAGGCCATCTATGAACTTGAGCAGCAGATTCTTGCCATTTATGGGCAGAAAGCGATTGTAAAAAAGGTATATCCCCATCAGATAGCCTTTAACTGCTTGCCCCACATTGATTCTTTCATTGAGAACGGCTATACGAAAGAAGAGATGAAGATGGTGAATGAGACAAAGAAAATCATGGAAGACCAGGATATCAAGGTTACTGCCACAACTGTGAGGGTCCCTGTCTTTTACGGCCATTCCGAGTCTGTCAATATTGAATTTGAAAAGGACTTAACTCCTGATGCAGCGAGGAAAATTCTAAAGAAGGCGCCGGGCGTTAAAGTCGTTGACGATCCGTCGAAGAACCTCTATCCTCTTGCAATACATGCTGCCGGCAAGGATGATACGTTTGTGGGAAGGATCAGGCGTGACGAATCTGTTGCGCATGGGCTTAATATGTGGATTGTCGCGGATAACATAAGAAAAGGCGCCGCATTGAATGCAGTGCAGATAGCGGAATCGCTTATTAAGAAATACCTGTAGAAACCGTAATTCGCATAAAGACCGTAATTCGTAATTTGTGATTCGGGAATTATTTATTACAGATATTGCCATGGAATGGCGGTGGTTTTTTCCGTCAATTTTTCGGGAGCCCTTCCATTAGTTATAACGCAGGCGTTCAACCTCGGCCCCTGAAGAAGGCAAGGCAACGCTTGGCCGGAGAACCGGGAACAGTTGACTTAAGGAAGCTCCCATGATAGAAATTTCAGGACGTCTTTCCCGGACTAACCAAGGCATCACGTTTGAGATTGTAAATGCACAAAAAGCTCTGGTCAAAAGAATTCATCGCAATCATTGCGTCAAGTTTGTTTACAGTATGGGCATACTATGCTTTAATGCCGACATTACCCATATACCTTATAGACACGCTACGGATCAGCAACCGCAACACCGGTCTGATAATGGCGGTTTTTTTCATCTCGGCAACCCTTATGCGGCCATTTTCAGGTTATCTGATAGATAATTATAACAGGTCCGGGGTACTGATCATCTCTCTTTTGTTGATGACCGTGGGATATGGCATTTATCCGCTTATCGGCGCCGTTTTACCCATATTCTTGCTGAGGTTCATGCATGGCGCCATGTGGGGCATCTGCACCTCTTCAAATGCCCCGATTGTTGCCGATATTATACCCCCTTCTCAAATAGGCCAGGGTATAGGGATATATGCGTTGACTATCCCCGTTGGGATGACAATCGGTCCCATGTTCGGTCTCGGATTATTGAATGCTCGAGGCCCTAATACGATGTTTCTTGCAGTTATCGGCGTTTCTTTTCTCTCGTTACTGGGTGCTTTTTGTGCAAGAACTCCCTCCGGGCCCGTAACCAGAAGGAGGTTTTCCCTACCGAACCTGTTTAGCAAGAAGGCTCTTCCTATGTCTTTTTGTATGTTTTTCATTATGATTGCATACGGTGCAATAATTGTATTCGTGGGTATTTACGCAGCACAAAAGGGTTTCGCTAATACAGGAACATTCTTCATCTATTTCTCCGCAGCCATCTTTATGTCCCGATTGTTCGCCGGTAAATTATTTGACAAAGGTCATGTTTCCCGGTTGATAATGGTTGGTCTCCCACTGACGGCGGTTGGCATACTATGGCTCGGATATGCGATGAATCCGATGCAGTTTCTGGCAGCAGGAGCGATCAGTGGATTTGGTTTCGGAATACTTATGCCGACATGCCAGGCCGCTGTTAATAACTTGGTCAAGCCCAACGAAAGAGGTGCGGCGAACTCCACCTATCTGATTTCCTACGATCTGGGAGTAAGCGTCGGCTCACTTATAATAGGTTTTCTTTCCGATAAGGTTTCTCTCGGAGAAATCTACCGGTACATCACATTCTTGATCATACTGTCAGCCTGTATATTTATGTTTAAAGCGATTCCCCATTACCGCCGCAACAGACAAAGCGGCTGATCCGCCTCATCCCGACCCCGGCGCTTTTACGGAAATTCAACCCATGGACCGGGGTTGATGTTATTCTCCCATGTCCAATAGTTGAAATGTCCCTTTGGTATCCTGAACACGACAATGGTAGGGCTGTCCGGTTTTCCGGTTCCGATCGTTTTAAGCCAGGAAAAGGTTTCATAAAGGCGAATGCGTATTGCCATGTCTTCCACGAACTCAATACAGCCGGCGATTCTTAAAATAGAGCCGATATCTGGTGGTATACCCGGCTGGTGGAAGGCGATTTCAACGTTGTTGTTCTTTTCAAGCTGTGATGCAAGGGGTTTGACCCGGGATGTGTAGAAATAAATCCCCGTTTCATCGGCAAGCCAGACGGTCATCGGGCGGACATGAGGCTTGTCCCCGATTGCTGTGGCAAGAAAGCCGTTGGGGTTTCTTTTTATATAGTCGACACATTCTTGAAATGTCATCTTGTCCCTCTCCTTACTCATCTTTTGAATACTTGTCCCGGCGCTGTCTCCTGCGCCTGTATTTTGTCAAGCTGCTGAAAAACTGCCTGATAACTCAACAAAAATCCATTGATCTACCGGTTGTGTTTCAAGCCCTCTTCATGATTAACATGCCTGATGCTGCATTTCAATAGAAACGTACATTTGAAGCCTTATGTTGTTATAAATGGGGATGAATACGATCAGTAAAACCCGGGATGAATGCAAGGCCGGGATATACGGGAAGTCCTGCACATGCAGTCATACCGGTGTTATTTTTTCTTCTTTGGACTTGTAAGGAAGGACACCTTGTGGCATAATATATTCACCATCATTGGTGATGGATTTTGTCCGGTAACATTATTCTATCACCTTGATATTCAAGGATCAACGGGGTTTTATATTATTTTTGGCGGGGGGTTGGGCACAAGGTTGACATTGATCATCCGTTTGTTATGGTAAAACCGGAAGAGATGTTAGTCGGAAATATCAGGTAAGTTTCAAAATATAATTCAAAATGAAAAAAACAGATAACCATTTCCCTATGTCGAATGAGTATCGGCACGTATTTGCCTTGGCCGCCTTATTTGACGGAAGCTTCCTTATAGATTGGATTATAGATTTGACAGGAGAGAAGGTTTCGCAAGTGCTTTCTGCATTGGAGGAAGGGACAAAGAAAAAAATTTTTACCAGGCAAGGAGTCGGTGCTTATGCATTTACAGATTTAAAGACAAAAATGGAGTGGAGAGAACTCCTGTCTGCCGAGAAGATAAAACAGTTACACGGGCAAATCGCTGACCTTCTCATGGAGGAGCTTCCGGACGATGACGCGAAAGCATTGCGTATCGCCACGCATCTTCTCCAGATTCCTAACAATTTAGAGAATTGTCGACTATTAATTAAAGCCGGGGACGACTTCTTAAAACGGTTTCAGGCTGAGAATGCATTGCAATGCTACACCAAGGTTCTGGATGATCTCTTGACTGTTCCGGGAGAGGATGCAGATTTTTTGTTTACAGACGCTACCATTAAATATTCTAAAGTCTCAACAGCCCGGCATGATACCAAAAAAGTTCTTACTATCCTCGATGATGCAATGATTCGAGCAAAAAAGTGGGACAATAAAAATCATCAAGTACTCCTGGAGATGCACCTGGCCAAGAATGAATGGCTTTGCTCCGAATACCCCAAGGCATTGAGACACTTTCAGAGTGCATGGTCCATTGCTAAGCAGCTGGGAAACGATAAGCTGTTGAGCTCAGTTACCAACTTCAGCACTTTCTTCCTTTATTGGCAGGGTCGTTTTGATGAGGCCATTGAAAATTATGAAAAGGTTATACCTGATGTGGAAAAATTGCCCACGGATAAGTTTCCCCTTTTGGCTGTCGTTACTGTCGGTATCTGCTATGCTCACATCGGACAGGTTACCCAGGGGCTCGGATTGATAGATGCTGTGTATACGCGTTGCAAGGAAAAAGGGGATGAATACTTAATGGCTTTCGCAAGTTCCGCGATTGGCCATGTTCTGCTTGATATTCGCAGGATAAAGGATGCCGTTCAATTCCTTGAACGTTCTATAGAAGAAGCATCCCGCTCTCATAATGATTGGGTAGCGATCATGAGCACGCTTATGGTATCCTTTGCTTACTTTCTCCATGGAGAGCGCGAAAAAACAATCACCTTACTTTTGAAATTCATCCAGGGTATTCAGAAAGTTCACATGACTTCAGAAGCTGTTCCCTATCTCATGGATATCTGTGCGGCCATGGAGAACGGGGATTTACCTCGTGCTGAAGGCCTTTCCCTGAAGTATGAGGTAGATCGACTTGTCATGAGCGGTAATGTATATACGAAAGGCGTTGCCTATCGCTATCAGGCGTTCCTTTTGAAACAAAGGGGTGAACCCCGCGAAAAAGTCATTCAGTCTCTCAACCTATCCCTGAGATGGCTTGAAGAATCCGGCAACCTGATTGAACAGTTAAAATCACAACTTGAACTTGCACGGGAATATATGTCTCAAAGCGATGAAGGTATATTAAAAGAAAGCGTTATGAGGGCTTCCAAAACTTTATCGTTGTTAGGCGAGTTCGGTGAAGGGCTCGTCCCGGAAGAGTTTAAATCCCTCATGAACGAACGCCCTCGCGGGGAAACCCTCCTTCAGGAGATTCTGAAGTTGGGACAGGAGGTGGTAACCATCAGGGAAAACAAGGAATTGGTTCAGTACATCATGTCCACTGTAAACCGGGTCACAGGAGCAGAGAGGGGAGCAATCTTTTTAATAGAAAATAACACATCTCCCCCGGCACTTGTACTCAGGGCATCAAAAAACCTTACAAACGAACAGGTAGCCTCTCCAGGTTTCGACACTTCTATGAAAATGATTAAAGACGTAGCCGGTGCAGGCAAAGGTCAGGTTTTAGGGATAGATTCACCGGAGTGCATCGGTTCATGTTCCAAAGACGTTATACGTTCTCGTATTTGTGTTCCCATGTCCTTGAGGGATAAACTTGTCGGGGTTCTATATCACGATAATCGGCTTCTCGGCAGCGCCTTCAGGGAGTCTGATTTGAAACTCCTCTCTTATTTTGCGGCCTTAGCCGCTTTCGCCTTAGACAATACAAGGGCTTATGACGAGATTCAACACCTGAACCAAAGGCTTGAGGAAGAGAAACTGTATTATCAGGAACAGCACTACCAAAGTATTGCCTCTGAAGGTATTATTGGCCAGGGAGCCGTCATTACACGATTACTTGCCCAAATAGATCAGGTAGCAAGAACGGATTCTACGGTTTTGGTTTTGGGCGAAACAGGGGTGGGGAAAGAATTGGTGGCCAGGGCGATCCATCGTCTAAGTCCGCGAGCCAAGAAACCGTTTATTCGAGTCAATTGCAGTGTTCTCCCGGAGAACCTGATTCAAACCGAGCTGTTCGGTCACGAAAAGGGGGCATTCACCGGGGCTATTCAACGAAGAATCGGAAGATTTGAGCTGGCTGACGGCGGAACTCTTTTTCTTGACGAAATTGGAGATTTACCTGCCGAAACCCAGGTTCGCCTTCTGAATGTCCTTCAAAGCAAAGAGTTTGAACGATTAGGCGGAAGCGAGGTTATCCATTCCGACTTCAGACTTGTGACTGCAACCAATCGTAATCTTGAAAATGAAGTCAAGGAAAACAGGTTTCGAGCCGATCTTTATTACCGGCTTAACGTATTTCCCATCTATGTACAACCGCTCAGAGAGAGAAAAGAGGATATACCTTCGCTGGCCTACCATTTTCTGAAGATCTATGCCGCCAAGATTAGAAGGGTATTTCACACAATTCCTGATACCGAGATAGAAAAACTCATGCAATATGACTGGCCGGGGAACATTCGTGAACTGGAACACGTTATCGAGCGGGGAACTATTTTGAATATCGGGCCCACTTTTCTGTTACCTGAATTCGGACTGAATAACGTTAACTTTACTCAGAGCAAAGTTGAGGTTTCGCTGGAAGAAAATGAACGGCGTCATATTCTGTGGGCCCTTCAGAAGACGGGATGGAGAGTTCGCGGTCCAGGCGGTGCGGCCGAATTACTCGACATTCATCCTTCTACGCTATCATCCCGAATGAAAAAATTAGGGATTCAACGTTCCAAAGACTTATCAAAGGAAAAGGATGCCTATATTTCAGCCGATCCGGATGACGTATCGAAAGAGGCCCGTGCTTACTGACAATTTGTCAGCCTTTCAGTATCTCCTTCAGTTGATCTCTGACTTTATGCATATCTGCAATGATTCCATAATGAGCATACTGAAAAATCGGTGCATTTGCATCCTTATTTACCGCGATAATGCAGTCCGAATCTTTCATGCCTGCAATGTGTTGGAAGGCGCCGCTAATACCCATGGCGAGGTACACTTTCGGCTTCACCGTTTTACCTGAGGTGCCAACCTGTCTTGCCTTGGGCAGCCACATTTTGTCTATAACCGGCCGGGACCCTGAAAGTACCGCTTTCAGGAATTCTGCAAGTTCCCCGTAACCGGAAACCTCATCTTTGTTGCCGACCCCTCTCCCTATTGAAAGGATAAAGTCAGCTTTTGTGATATCAACTTCTGACTTTTCTTCTTCGACATACTCCAGGAAAACCCTGCTATCGTTAACAGCAAAATTATCTATATATTCAATCTTTGGAGAATTGACCTTTTCAACACAATGTTCCTTAAAGCTTCCACCCCTCACCGTCAGTATAAATGGTCTTTGTTCAACTAACGCAAATTCTCCGAAAAGTTTATCTGAGTAATAGCTTTTGAGAAAAACGCGCCTTTCTTTATCGAGGTCGCTTACATCAGTAATAATCGGTAGACCGAGCATTCCCGATAGGTAGGAAGCAAATTCCGTTCCTGAGGAGGAATTGGTGAGGATAATGCAATCAGGGTTACCATGAAGTTCTATCAGATGCTCTACCATATTTGCAAGGTTGATAGGATTTAAAAACATATCTTCCGCAATTTTTGCCTTTACGATTGTATCGATGAGTCTTTCATCCATAGCATATGTATTATCGGGTATCAGTAAACGTGTTTCCTTCTGTAAAAGGGCACAGATTCCAATGGAATCCAAATTTCTCTCCTCAAAAACACCCTTCCTCACTTCACCAATAATGAGGGCGTAACTCATTGGTGCACCCCCTTTGTTTGCAATATTTCAAGAAGTTCTTTGCATACTTCATTGAGTTCCCCGGTCAATATCGTTGCTCCTCCTTTTTTCGGCGGATAAACCCACTTCATGATCCCGATCATAGTTTTCGTATCCGCTCCATATGCATCCCCCTTAAAAATTTTTCTCTCAACTTTCAAAGCTTTCCTTATACCCATAATCGAAACATACCGCGGCTCATTCGCACCGCTTTGAATGGCGAGCACACACGGCAGAGTTATTTTGACCCTTTCCTGAAGTCCGCCTTCAAGCTCTCTTCTGATAACCATAACATCATGCTCGATTTGATCTATCCCGGCAACCATGGAAGCAAAGGGAAGTTTAAGCAATGCGGCAAGGATACCCCCAACAGACGCAAACTGGTCATCTTCGGATTGAACCCCGGTGAAGATTGCATCGAAAACTATGTTCTCCTTTTTCAAAAAGTTATGGATCAGCGAAGCCCTCACGAACGGATCATGTAATATGTCTTCAACCTCAATAAGTAAACCTTCCTTTGCTCCCATGGCTATTGCCCGCCTTAAGACTTCATCCGATTCGGCATCTCCTATTGAGATAGCAGTAACCAGTCCGCCGACCTTTTCAATGATACTTATAGCCTCTTCAACGGCATAAGTATCCCAGTCATTCATTGTGAACGGCAGTTTCGATAGGTCTACCTCTTTCCCATCTCCCGTAATATGCAGATTCTCTTCTTGAGTTGCAGCAACTCTTTTCACAAGAACGAGGATATTCATGATAAAACCTCCATGGGTAATGCTTATATTTTTGCAATTACCCGGTCAAAGTGGTGACGCGAAACATAACACCGGACTATATCACATGTCGTAACCGAACATAGAATCGCAGGAATAGAACCGTAGGGACTATGTCGGTAACGACATGTGATATTTAAACAGATATTTATCCCGGCGCAACTTCTTATATAATTTGAATACGGTACGGAATTGAAAAAGGCGCTAAGATATCTTTTATAAGTTTTTCAATATTTTTACCCTCAGTTTCTACGTTCGGCTTTACTATTACATTTGCAAGAATTCCCAAAGCCTTGTCTTCACCCACATCAACCTTACAAGACTGTACCTGATCCTTAAGGGCGAAGAGAGCAGTTTCATAAACCCGCCTGATTGCGTCCCAGCGAAGAGCAGGTTTGAAAATTTTACCGACGGTTGTAATAGGCATATTATCGATAATGACAATTTCTTTAGGGATAGCAGCCTTTTCACCTATATGTTCCTGCAAATAGGCCATAATCGTTTCTTGTGTGAGGTTGCAGCCTTCCTTTAACTGCACATATAGACAAGCCATCTCGCCTGCATAAGGGTCGGGTTTGGGCACTGCTGCCGCAACAAGTACCCCGTCGAGTTTATAGACCGGAGACTCAATGACTGCAGGATCGATATTATGTCCTGATCGACGGATGAGTTCTTTGCTTCGGCCTGTGAGCCAGATATATCCATCTGCGTCCTGTCTTCCCATGTCGCCCGTATTTAACCACCCTTCTTTTGGCCATACCTTTGCGTTATGGTCCGGATCCATATATCTTTTCATAACAGTCGGGCCCTTTATGCATACGGTGCCGATTTCTCCGGTTTTCGCTTCCTCTATAAAATTGCCCTTCTCGTCAAGAAGAAATATCTTGTGTTGCAGATAAGGCAATCTCAGGCCTATCGAACCTATCCGTCTTTCCCCATTTGCCGGATCACCGGAAGTCATCGCAGTACCTTCTGTCAGACCATAACCTTGCCAGATTTTCGCGTTTGTCTTGCTTTCCCATCTTTCAACAATTTCCTTTGACATCGGTGCTCCTCCGCAACTAACCCGGCGGAAGGATGAGATATCGGCACCATCTACAGGTATATCAAGCATGGCAAAGATAATGGTAGGCACCAGAAAAATATCGATTGCACGATAATGTTCTATTATTTTATAAATATTTTTTACAATTGCGGTATCCCGGAAACCGTAAGGCGTAAGAACAACCACGCGCCCGCCTGTTGAAAAAGCGAGCGTACCGCCTCCTACCTGGCCGAGCGTATGGAAAAGGGGAGTAATCGCAAGCAGACTTTCACCCGGACTAACTGATCCGTCAATCATATTCATTATAAATGGAATGCATGATTCGTTGAAATGCGAACGCACGGCAAGTTTGGGCGTCCCGGTAGTGCCTCCTGTGTACAACATGGATGATGTATCCTGAGGGTTTATCGTGCGCCCGGAATCAAGCTTATCTCCTTGAAATTTTGTAATTATGTCTTCGTATCCATATATACCGTTTTTCTCGTCACTCGTTCCTTTAACCCTGATAATCGCTTTCAGCTCCGGCAGATCCTTGCGAATTGCCATTACCTTCTTCCAGATATCCTTACCTACTGCGTCGGTATCTTCCCCTGGAACTACCAATATTTTTGTCTTTGCAGATGTGCAAAGATTGAGCATTGAAGATGCTTCGAGCATATAATTAATAGGATTTACGATTCCCGCAGCTTCCCCGCCCCAAAACATATAATAATACTCTAAGCAGTTTGGCATGATTATAGTAACAACATCGTTGCAGCCAATGCCCAGGTTATGGAACAGGTTTGCGGTTTGCGTCACTCGATATAGAAACTGGCGGTATGTGATTTCTATTGGATTAAGGTAATTTTCCCCGGAAGCAATAAAGCTGATAGCTTTAGCGTCAGGGTTTATAGCTGTACCATATTTTAACAAATCGTAACTATTAAAGTAGGGAAGCCTCTCCTCTATGGGTACCTTTTCGATCGCTTCGATATCTGATAGATTTGATACTTTGAGTTTTTGCATTTTAACCCTCCAAAATGTTTTATTACAGCCGAAAAACCAGCTATTCGCTCAAAGGTATATTGAGTATTTTCCTTGCTTCTTCGACAGAGGCAATTTCCCGGTCCAATTCTACGGCGATCCTCACCGCCTTTTCCACCATCTCCGCGTTGCTTTTTGCGGGGACACCCCTGGAAAGATAAATATTGTCCTCGAATCCTACCCGGACATTCCCGCCCAGGAGAATACCGGCCGTTATCATAGGCCATTCGTTTAGTCCCACAGCACAGACCGACCAGGGCGCCCCCTGCGGGACGCAACGCTGCATATGGATCAGATTGTCCACTGTTGCCGGGATCTGGCCCAATACCCCCATAACAAACTGAAAATAGAGAGGGTCTTCCAGGGCGCCTATATCTCTAAGAAATATACAATTATTGATCATGCCGACATCATAGCATTCAAATTCGGGTTTTATACAATGCTCTTTCATAATATTTGCAATATGCACCATATCCGGAAAGCTATGAACCATGACGAATTTTAAAAGAAAATCTTTATTTTTGTTGTTATAGATGTCAATTACAGGAGAACCTGCATTGAAAGAGGCCATATCCGGTTTTGTTTTCCGGTCTTTACTTAATTCAGGAAGGACGGATACCCTGCCTTTAACGCTCTCCTCGGGCACTTCTTTAAACAGCCAGTCGCCATCGACCCTTTTTCCCGAACCGCCCGTTGTTGCATTGATAATAACATTGCATTTGTCCCTGATGCCTGCGATCGCTTCTGCAAAATATTCCGCATTGTGTTCCGGCTTGCCGGTGTGCGGATTCCTTGCGTGTATATGGATAACGGAAGCTCCCGCATTATAGGCATCGTAGGCCGCCTGGATTTGATCTTTGGGTGTTTTTGGCAGATACGGATTGCTGTCCGGCGAACCCCCTCCGGTTATTGCCGCAGTTATTATAAGCTTTTCCATAGTTCCTCCTTATTTTCAACCACGCATATGAGAATGATGTTATGGATTCTCTTGAGCCAAGCGAGTGGACTGCGCCTTTGGCGGAACCACTTGCACCCAACCGTCAGATACCGCATCGCCATTTTGATTTACAAGGGTCAACCGTAGTTTGACCCTCTTTTTCTCAGGCATTTTCTCGATAACCTCTGCCGTCGCGGTAATCGTATCGCCGATAAATGTAGGTCGAAGATAGCGCACGTAATGATCAATGACGATCGTGCCGGAGCCTGGTAATTTCATGCCCACCACCGGCGCACATAAGCTGACAGGAATAAAACCATGGGCAATACGCGTTTTGAAAGGTGTGGTTTTTGAATACTCCTCGTTCAGGTGCATCGCGTTAAAATCTCCGGAGATTCCTGCAAAAAGGTAGATGTCGGTTTCACTGATGGTCTTTGAGAAACTCGCCTTTTGTCCTATAGTCAAATTTTCATAAGGTATGCCCAATTCATATTCCATCATATCCCCCTCGCTTCCGATAGACAATCAAGGCCAAGTTGTTGGGCTACCCTCTCTCTGTGTAGATTTGTGTCGCCCCAGTAAAACTCAGCCGCCTTTGCCCGTCTGGAATAGAGCTGCATATCATGATCCTGCATTACCCCGATGCCGCCGTGAATCTGATGGCCATTTGCGCATATTCTTTGATAGGCCTGATTTACCCAGGCCTTTGCTATTGAAACTTCGTAAGCACAATCAAGTCCCCGGTTGAGCTTACATGCTGCTTCATAAGTGTTAAACTTTGCACCATCAAGATCTACAAGCATGTTGGAGCATCTATGCTGTATTGCCTGAAAACTTCCAATAGGACGGCCGAACTGAACCCTTTTCCTGGCGTAAGCGATAGTCATTTCCAACACCTTCTCCGCACCGCCGATCATCAAAGCACATTGAGCAACTGTCGTTTGTTCCAGCACTTTTCTTACGATCTCCCACCCTTTATCGCGTTTACCGATTATATTTTGTGATGTGGCTTTAAACTGATTGAAAGCAACCTCGTACTGTTTCGAGCAATCCAGGGTCTTCAGTTCGGTACAGCATATCCCGGGATTTTCCCGCTTTACCAGGAATAGCGTAATCCCGTCAGTCTTTTCACCGGTATCTTTCGTACGAGCTGCACAGATAAGATAATCGGCAACATGTGCATACGGGACAAAAATTTTTGTCCCGCTAATGGAAAACTCATTCCCCTTTTCTAAGGTTTCAAGATTGATGCCACGGGCATCTAAATCATAACCGGGTTCGTCTATGGCCATGGTAAGGATCAGTTCTCCATTTATCACCTTTGGCAAGATTTCCTGTTTCAGCGCCTCATCCCCGAAACCCAGGATAGACAATCCTCCGGAGACTATTGTGGGCAAAAAAGGTACAGGGGCCAAAAATCTACCCATTTCTTCAAGAAGGACAATAAGGTCTATAAAATTTCCGTCGGATCCTCCATATTTACCGGGAAAAATTAATCCCAGCCAACCCAATTCTGCCATTTTTTGCCACAATTCGGGACAATAACCCTTTCCGTCTTCTTCCATCTCCCTGACCAACTCGCCGGGACATTCATTTTTCAAGAAATCGCGAGCCGTATCTCTGATAAGTTTTTGTTCACTACTAAATGAAAATTCCATAGTATTTTTATCCTTTATGTGTTGTTATTGTAAGGGAAGCCCTAAACCCCTTAATGCAATAATGTTTCTCATTATTTCCGAGGTCCCGCCGCCAATGCTTGGCAAGAATGAGGAACGAAAAAAGGATTCCATTATTCCGTCAAGTACCGCATGTTTTGAACCCTGCCTCAGCAGGCCGTCGAGCCCCATGATCTCCAATCCGGCCTGGGCTATGTGCTGAAAGATTTCCCCGGTAAACAACTTTGCTTGCGATGCTTCGTAGTTGGGTACTATCCCTTTATCCTGCAACCAGGCAACCCGGCGGATCAAATTTCGGACTACGTGAATTTCGATAACGATGTCTGCAATTCTTTGACGCACAAGAGGGTTGTTCGCCAGGGGCGCGCCGTTTCTCGATGCGTTTTTGATATAGTCGATAATCTTTTCAACAATGCTTTCTAAATACCCGACAGTAACGGTGCGCTCTAAATCGAGGGCTGAAGCTACATAATACCAACCCTTGCTTTTCTCTCCCACCAGATATTTTTTCGGCACCCGCACCCCTTCATAAAAAACCTCATTTGTTCTTATGCCGGACATTTCCCATAGGGGCTCTATAGTAATGCCGGGCGTTTTAAGGTCCACAATGAACATTGAAATTCCTTTGTGGCGCGGTACGTTAACATCAGTTCTGGCTACCAGCCAGTGATATTGAGCAAAATGGCTGTGAGATTGAAAAATTTTCTGACCGGTGATGACAAATGAGTCGCCATCTTCGACGGCACGTATTCTAAGGCTGGAAAGATCCGATCCGGCATCCGGTTCCGAATAGCCCAACGCAAACTCTATTTCCCCTGCGGCTATTCTTGGAAGAAATTCGTCTTTCAGCTCTTTGCTCCCGTGACGAAGTATGCTGGGCCCTGCAATATCAACACCCACAAGACCCAAACATTTAATGAAAGCCAGCGCATTACGATAATCCAACTCCCTTTGTACAATATAACGGTAAATTCGAGATAATCCGAGACCTCCGTACTCTACGGGATATGATGGCGCAAGCCATCTTTTTGCCCCCAATTTTCTCATCAACTCCCAGGAGTGAGGGCCAAGCCCTAACCCGGAGTCCGATTCCTCCACGACCTCCTTTGTGATTTCTCTATCCAGGAAATCACAAAGCTCCTTGCGAAATTTTGTTTCATCTTGAGTAAATTCGAAGTCCATATTATATCCCCTTTTATTTTTGCTATGCCGGGATATAAAGCAATCTCTGTGCCAATTATAATTGTTATATTATTTCAGTTAGTTAGATTATAAAAGGAGATGTGCAATACACGGTTAGCTACTATATATCGTTTCCTGAAATCGATATTGCGTAGGAAATGGAAAGAAGCAACGAAAGATTTGAAGCGGCATCCGGATTTGAACCGGAGAATAACGTTTTTGCGGAGATAGAAAAGGCATAAGGCTATATGGCCTTATGCCCGTAATAGGGTTTTGTTCCTTTCTCTAATTAGTGCCTGACAACCTCAACAGTCATCATAATTTCCCGATAATCATCCTTCCCAGGAAGTCTTTTATGATTTCGTGGGTGCCTCCTCCATAAAGGAGAAATCGGGCATCCCTGAAACGGCGCTGGGGGTTGTATTCGTGGGCAAAGCCGTTGGCGCCCCATATTCGCGTCACTTCATCGACAACCTTCAGGCATGTTTCGGTGGCGAACATCTTTGTCATTGCCGCTTCCTTACGGGATGACAGTTTTTCTTTAATTCTCCAGGCAGCATTGTAGATCATGAGTCTTGAAGCCTCCATCTCTGTTGCCATATCGGCAAATTTTGCCCTGATAAGCTGATAATTACCTATGGTTTTTCCAAAGGCTACCCGCTTTCTCGCGTACTCGAGTCCTTCTTCAAAAGCTGCCTGTGCAATACCCATTGCCGTTGCTGCCGTCATGATCCGTACTTCATCGAGGATCTCCGCAAGATATTCAACGCCCTTGTTCAGTTCCGCACCCAGCAAGTTCTCCTCGGGTATCCTGACATTATCGAAGACAAGCTCTCCCGTGATTGTTCCCCGGCATCCGAGCTTGTCGATGATCTGGCCGGGCGAGAATCCCGGTGTCCCTTTCTCTACCAGGAAAAAGTTGAGTCCCTTGGGTCCCAGGGACGGGTTCGTAGTTGCAAGCACCGTAGCGACATCGGCAATCGGGCCGTTGGTTATCCACATCTTTGCCCCGTTGATGATCCATTTGTTTCCGTGTTTGACGGCTGTTGTCCTCGTTGCCGCAAGATCCGAGCCTGATTGGTCCTCAGTGAAGCACATGGTGGTTATTTTTTCGCCCTTCATCGCCGGATAGAGGCAACGCTTCTTGATCTCTTCCGAGCCAAAGCGATAAACAAAATAAGTGCCCATGAGGGTGTTCATGGCAACGCTCTGGGCAAAACCAACGGAACCGCGGGCCATTTGTTCATAGAAAATCGCGGTTGTTACCGGATCGGCGTTCATTCCGCCGATTTCCTCGGGGTAGCGCAATCCGAGGTAACCCAGTCTGCCGAACTCGCGCCAGAGTTCCCGGGGAAACTCGTCTTTCTCGTCTATTTCAGCGGCTTTAGGTACGATAAGACGATCCACCGTCTCGGTAATCGTTTTCTTGAAAAATTCCTGCTCCTCGGTTAAGCTAAAGTTCATATTACCTCCTTACGTTTAATTTCACAGGTTATGGTTTTTATCCTGTCTTGTGCAAAAATTGTTTTCGGCATCTCCGAACACCTCCGCCAAACAAAACTCCCATCTTCCTCTAAAATGCCTCTTCTGTACAGGGTACCCTTCGGCAAGCCTGTGGGCGGCCATATATCTTTTTGTTATGTTCTCCGGATCCGGCGGACGGGAATGCCGTCGTCAGTTTATAACCTCCTTCAAAAAAGACGTCATAAACGGAGGAGTGGCTGCCCATAAGCGGACCGGACCATGACGACTTTATCATTTTTGCTTTCAAGAATGATCACCGGAGCATTCGGATATCTGATGACATTTTTGCTTGAGCGGAACAACAGGATTTTCCCCCATAAAGCTTTTCTCTTTGGTATGAAAATGAAAAACCTCCACCTTCGTTCACTTCATGAGCAAACCGGGAAGAAACGTGACCAGTTGCGGGAATAAGAAGAGAAGGATCGCACAGATCACGAGGCCGATCAGGAACGGGCAGACGCCGGTGTAAATCACTTTGAACGATTCGTTCGTGATTTTTTTTACGACAAAAACACACATGGCAACCGGTGGAATAACCGCACCTATCATTACCGTTACCGCAATAATTATTCCGAACCAGATAGGGTCATAACCCAATTTCAGGATTACCGGGTAGAAGATAGGAGTGGCGAGCATCATGAAGGCTATATCATCGATAAATGATCCGCCTATCAGATAGATAAACATGATTATTACCATGGTAAAGTTACGATGAAATGGAAGGCTTGCGGCCCAGTCGGCGGTGATGAGGGGAATTTCGGTCACCGCAAGAAAATGACCGAGAACCGCAGAGCCTGCCAGCAGCATGAGGACCATACATCCGGTACGAAGAGACTCCTCGAACGATTTTATCAGGTTCTTCAAAGGGAGGTGCTCTTTGCAAAAAGCAAGTACCAGAACCGCGAGGGTACCGACAGTTCCTGCCTCCGTTGGAGTGAAAAACCCTTTTATCATGCCTCCGATTACAACCGCGAATATGATTGCGACCCACAGGAGTTCGGGCAGGGCACGTATCCGTTGCGGCCAGGAGTAGCGCTCTGCGCGAGGAGCAATCGCGGGATTGATCATCACCCAGCCGTAGACAACAAAAATGAACAAGGAGGAAACGAGGAGACCGGGTATTATGCCCGCAAGGAAGAGCTTCCCGATGGACTGTTCGGCAATAATCCCGTAGATGATGAGAACAACGCTCGGCGGAAAAATAACACCGAGAGTGCCGACCGATGCCACAACCCCGGTTGACAATTTATTGCTGTACCCGTAGTTTCGCATCTCCGGAATGGCGATGCCTGAAAACGTTGCTACAGTGGCGATGGTAGATCCGCACATTGCCTTGAACAGGGTAGCGCCCACGATCGTGGTCATCGCAAGACCTCCGGGAACATGGCCCACAAACTTGTGGGCCGCTCGATATAGCCTTGTCGCGGTACCCGAGTTATAGGCGATCTGGCCCATGACTACAAAGAGAGGTATTACGGTTAAGCTGTAAGAAGTGAAGGTATCGAAAAAATCTTTTGCGAGAAGGTTGCAGGCGGCGCTGAAGGAGATGAGATAAGCGTAACCGCAAAAACCGATGAGCGCCATTGCGACAGCCAGCTCGATACCGGTAAGAAACATTAACATCAGTATGAAAAGTCCAACTATGCCCATGGCAATATCATTCATGAGTTCCTCTATAGGTTTTTAGTATGTCCAGGACCAGAACAAGAATCTGGACGAAGCAGCTTATACCGATCCCTGCTGCTATAGGGTAAAAAGGAAGTTTACAAGCCATGCTCACCTCTCCTCGTACATAGAGGTTATGAGCCATAGAGAGCATGAAATAGCCGAGAATAAAGAACAGGAAGATTCCCATAATCCTTGTTGTTGCCTGCATTACACCTTGATGTGCATCAGACATCTTGTTGAGAATGAAATCAACAAAAACGTGGCTATTCGCTAGAGAAGTGGCCGGGATTGCAAAACCAGCGACGATTCCTCCGAGAAATGAGATAATTTCGTATGAGCCGGTTACAGGATAGCCGAAACGCCTCAATACTATGTCCGCAAAGGTGATAACCATCATCACGCATAGCGTTAATCCTGCAAACCATTGCATACCGCCACTGATCTTTGTTACCACTTGGAAAAATGTTTTCATTGTTCCTCCAGTCGATTCTTCGGGAAACAGACGACTCTATCCATCTCCTCACGGGTGTGTTTGTATGTAGTCAAGGCAGAATTTTAAGGCCTCCTCCCCCGGAAGATTCTTTGCCTTCATCTGTTGTACATACTCGGCAAGGAGCGGTTTTATCTTTTCATGGGCCTTCACCGCCTCCGCTTTTGTGGCGACAGTGAACTTATGCTGATACTGCTGACGCACGAAATCTTCAGCCTCCTTGGCGGTGTCGTCCCAGGCTTTTCCGAACTTGTCTATGGATTCTTCGCTTACCTGTTCTATTATCTTCTGAATATCGGGAGGCATGCTTGCCCATTTTTCCTTGTTCATCGCTATGAAAAAGGCGGCAGTGTAAGCCACACCGGGGTTGAACAGGGTATAGTGTAAGTGGTCGCCAATGCGCAGGCCTTTCAGGGCATCGTTACTGATCAAGACTCCATCCGCAAGGCCCTTCTGGAGAGCATCGTACGTATCAGGCGCCGGAATCGTCAGGGGGGTTCCTCCGAAGGCCTGTACTATTTTTCCCGTCGTACCGCTTGCTTTGATGCGCATCCCTTTTATCTCATCAAGGGTCGCGATGGGTTTCCTGGTATGGAAAGCGCCGGGGGCGTGTGCGTGCAGCAAAAGTATTTTCGCCTCGTTATATTCTTTCGGCCTGAACTTTTTATAGAAGGCGTTGGCTGTCCTTGTTGCCTGAAGTGCGCTTGTATAGCCGAGAGGCAGGTCTATTACTTCTGAAAGCGGGAAACGGCCCGGCGTGTAACTCTGGATAGATAGACCGATATCGCAAATTCCCTTTACCGTGGAGTCCCATACCTGAGGGGCACTGACGAGAGTTCCGCCCGAGAAGTGCGTTACCTTGACACGACCGTTTGTCCTCTTCTCCACTTCCCTGCACCACTGTTCTGATTGCAAATTAATGTTGTGGGAAGCGGGAATGAAATTTGCGAACCTGAGTTTGATTACTTTTACTTCTGCTGACTGCGCAGGCAGACAAACAACGAAAACTGCAATAGCCACTAAAAGACTGATTCCTCCAAAAATTCCAACCTTTCTTTTCATTACGACCCCCTTATTTATTTTTTTTGATTTCTTATGATCTTTACCGTTTCAGGAAAGATCGAACAGCCATGCTAAAGACCGAGTAAGTGATGCGCTACAGACATTTTTTCCATATCGTTGGTCCCCGAGAGGGTAGCGGCTACCGTCCCATCCCGGTAAATCCTTTCGATGTCGCTTTCCTTGATATACCCATAGCCTCCGTGTATCTGAAGGGCCTGGTCAACAACCGTCAAATCGACTTTTGAGGCAAACCACCCGGCAGCGGCGGCACGTTTTGAGTCCGGTTTTCCCTGGTCGTACATCCACGCCGCCGAATAGTAAAGCTTCCGGGCCGCTTCGATGAAAGTTGCCATTTCCCCCAGTTTTATCTGGATCGCATGAAAAAGACCGATTGGACTCCCGAAGGCTTTCCTGCTCCGTGCATAGTAAATTGCCTTTTCCATTGCTCCCTGGGCTATTCCCACATTATGGGCTGCAGAGACAACCCGGGTTCGGTTCTCGAACTGCATGGGCTGATTGCCGGGTTTACCCTCCTTTCCTCCGATCAGGTTTTCTTGAGGCACTCTCACATTATTGAATTGAACATGGGCTATGTCGGCCGCTCTTCGTCCGAATTTATTTTGCATCCTGGTTATTTTACACCCCGGCGCAGTAGTTTCTATCATAAAGAACCTGTTCCCGTGCTCGTCCCCCGGCTTGATACAGCATGAAACAACGATGTTTTCGGCAATGGTCGCGTTGGCAATACAGTTCTTGGTTCCGTTGATTATGTAGCCAAGACCATCCTGCTCGGCATGTGCCGAAAAGCGGTCCGCTGCTGTGCCCTTGCCATCCGGGCCTATTGCACACCCTATGATATTTTTTCCCGCCAGAAGGGGCGGCAGGTACCGTTTCTTCTGTTCTTCTGTGCCGTACTCCTGGATTAGGGCTGCCCCTTCTGCGGCGAGTAAAATTGAACTGCACCCTGCATCTACCCTGGAAAACTCCTCCATCACAAATGCATGTTCGAGGAGCCCTAAGCCGGCTCCACCAAAGGTCTCCGGTATGGAAAGACCTATGAAGCCGAGGTCGCACGCCTTTTTCCACAGTTCGAAAGGATACTCTTCGTTGGAGTCACACTGCACGGCAATGTCCGGGAATTCTTTTTCTGCGAACTCTCTGGCTGCATTCCTTATGTCTTTTTGTTCGTCGGTAAGATTTAGGTTCATTGCGGTGGATTCCTCCCATGGGATTATATTTGCTTATATCAGAAGAGCATTACTGCCGCCATATCCTAACCGGAAGCAATAATGGTGCCAACCTGTGCCCGGGTAAATTTATTATGTCGATCCGCTGTTGGAAATGGTTTCCTGTAAAGTTGAATTCCAGGTCATGATGGGCTCCCGGCAAGGCGTGTATAATTATAATACAGATGGATGAAATCAAGACAGTTAGCTGAAACCGTTTGTCAACTATCATTAAAACTGACCAACTTTTTTTCATGAATATCAATCCATCCTTTCTTTCAATATGCCTTTCCCATTCAGCGTTTGAGCCTATAGCCGGCGGATTCCCGATCCCACGTGTCCGGCGTAATCCCTTCTTCACGCAGCCGGTACTTCTCTACTCGCTGAGTAGCTGTTTTGGGCAGGACCTCCATAAACCGGACGTACCGGGGAACCATGAAGTAGGCCATCCGTTCCTCACAGTAGGCCAACAGTTCCATTGGGGTCAAAGTCCGGCTTGGCTTGAGTACCAGGCAAACCATCACTTCCTCTTCGCCAATGGGAGATTTTGCGACCACAACGGCCGACTCCTGTACGGCAGGATTCGAGTTGACAACCATCTCCACTTCATACGAAGAAACGTTCTCGCCCCGGCGCCGAAGGGCGTCCTTCTTCCGGTCCGCGAAGAAGAAATAACCGTCCGCGTCGTAGTAAAGGTAATCGCCCGTGTGAAGCCACAGGTCACGCCACGCCTCGGTCGTCTCGTCAGGCATGCCGTAGTACCCCAGCATTACAGCGTAGGGTTCGATGTTGCGTATCAGCAGTTCGCCCGACGTATCGGGCCCGACCTCTACGCCGTTAGCGTCCACGACTTTACCCACGAAGTCGCGTGGGATCTTGCCGCAAGAGCCCGGTTTTCGTTCCCTTATCGTACAGTTCAGCGGCAACCCCATTTCGCTCTGGCCGTAGGTTTCGACGATCCTGACTCCGAATCGTTTTTCAAATGCCTCAAAGATGGCCTTGGGCGCTCCCGCGCCCATCAGCACTCGCAGCGGGTTATCTGCATCGTCGGGCCTGGGTTCTTCGCTGAAAAGCATTCCCAGCATTGATCCTATGTACGTAAACTCGGTGCAACGATAGCGCCATACGTCCTCCCAGAACTTGCTGGTTGAGAACCTCTCCGCCAGCACCATCCGCGCCCCGGCCATCAAGGCTGCTGAGGTTGACATATGCTGACCGCTGCTGTGAAATAGCGGGAGCGTGTTATAGAAACAGTCATCCTCAGTTATTTCTGCCGCCTCGCATAACATCCTGACCGAGCGTAAAGGAAGATTGTGAGGGGTCACTGCCCCTTTGGACGGCCCGGTGGTGCCTGATGTGTATGTGATGGCAAATGGGTCGGACCACACAACATCTACGGGCTGGTAAAAACCGTCGTTGTCGACGAGCTGCGACAAATCCTTAACCTGTTTGCCCAGCTTTGTGATCCTTGCCCGAATGCCGTCGAACCCGGATTCATCGACGTGGGCGTCATGGAATACTACAACCGTCTCAAGTTTGGGCGTGTTGCCTAATACCTTCTCTATGCGATCTAAGTACTGAATGCCGACGACCACGACGCGGGAATCGGCGAGATTCAGCATATGGGCCAATACGTTCCCTTTGTGAGCAGTGTTGATGGGGGCTTGCACAACTCCCAGCTTCGATAACCCGAACTGCAGGAAGATATATTCCGGGCAGTTGTTCATAATGATTGCTACCTTGTCATCCTTACCGATCCCCAACCCTTGAAAACCACTTGCCACGCGACATGCGCCCCGTTCCAAATCCAGGAAACTGAATTCCTTGTCCCTGAAGTACATGAAAGTTTTGTCGCCGTATTTCGCTGCCTGGCGCTCGAGAAGCTTATGTACTACTCGTTCCCGGAACAAATCATCGGTCATTAAAGGCCTCCTCGTGATTTTTTTTTGATACGGTTACCTGCCTTTGTACTGAGGCTTGCGCCTTTCCAGAAATGCGCTCACCCCCTCCGCCATATCTTCGGAAGCTTGTAGCCTGCCGGCCAGATTTATGTCCATGTTCCGGGCAGTTGTCCAAGAGGGTCCAAGGTGGTTCTTGAGGGCTTCCTTGAGTGCTTTGCAGGCAAGGGGAGCCTTTGCGGCCAGTTTACCTGCAATTTCAAGTGAGGTCTCACGCAGAGACCCGGCCTCGACGACCCGGTCAACTATGCCGCACAGCAGGGCATCTGCCGCATTGATTGCTTCACCGGTATAGAGCATCTGCCTTGCCTTCGGGAGACCCGCATATAAAGGCAGCAGGTGAATTCCTCCCGCGAGCGGGATCAGCCCGAGATTGATCTCCGGTACTCCAAAGCTTGCTCGTTCTACAGCCACCCGGAAATCGCAATGGAGGGCAAGCTCCAATCCTCCACCGAACGCCGACCCGTTGATAGCGGCAACTACAGGCCAGGGAGAGGCCAGAAGCTTGTCGAGGACATCTCTTACCCTTCCTATCAGCTCGATCATTCTCGCCCGGTCCAGATTTTTCAACTCTCTGATGTCGGCGCCTGAGGCGAACAGCTTTTCTCCTGCGCCTGTCAATATCAAACACCTCACCTCGCGATCGGCATATAACCGGTCGAGTACATCGTCCAACTCTTCGACCACGGCTCCTGAGAGGGAATTGGCGGGTGGGTTGTCCAAAGTCAGGATCGCGATGTTTCCCGTCTTTTCAAGCTTGAAATGTTTCGGCATAGTATCCTCCTTTTTTGTGGTGGAGCTTAGAGTCCAATCTTATCTGCGATTATTTCTTTCATGATCTCGGTTGTCCCCCCGGCAATGGTATTCAATCTGGCATCAGCATAACCCCTATAGATAACAGAGGGATGGAAGCAGTCTCCTCCATCATGCAACTGTAGGCAGCTTCGTGCAACTCTCTGGGAGAGTTCTCCGGTCAGATACTTGGCCATCGATATTTCCTTGATCATGTCGCGCCCGACCATATACTCTTCGCAACAGTGATACACAAAGGCCTTGGTCATCTCGTATTCGGACACCATTTCGACGATCCTGTGTTTGACAAACTGAAGGGAACTGAAAGGAAGTCCATCGAGCGTACGCGTCTTGACATGGGCCACGATTTCCCGGATCATGCGCTGAGTGCTGGCAAGGGCAACCACTGTTGCCATAAGACGTTCTCTTTGAAAACAAGTCATTATACACTTAAAGCCGTCATTTTCAACGCCGAGGAGGTTTTCGGCGGGGACAAGGCAATTATCATATACCAGCTCGGCGGTGTCTGACGCATGTGTACCCAACTTCTCCAGCTTTTTTTCGATAATAAAACCTTTAGTGCCCTTTTCCACGATAAAAAGGCTGATGCCTTTATATCCCGGCTTGGCTTTTGGTTTTGTCTTGGCCGCTGTGATGACAATATCCCCATAATAACCGTTAGTGATATATATCTTTCTTCCATTGAGCACATAATGATTGCCGTCTTTGACTGCGTGCGTCTGTATCGCGGACACATCGGAACCGGTATCCGGCTCCGTGACTGCTACCGCGCAAATTGCTGCCCCTGTTGTACATGGTTGCAAATATTTCTTTTTCTGGTCGTGCGTCCCGAAATGATTCAAATAAGTACTCGTCATGTCGTTGTGCACAGCAATTGTCTGGGCAAGACCGCTGCAACCTGAGTTTGCCAGTTCCTCTAAGAGGACGATTTCAAAACCATCGTCCGCCTGTCGTCCACCATAGTCTTTGCTGTAACACATTCCCAGGAAACCCATTCCCCCCATTTTTTTCCATAGCTCTCTTGGGAGGCCCCTTTCTTTTTCCCATTTACCGGCGTAGGGGTTGATCTCCTCCCGCACGAACTCCCTCACTTTCTGTCGGAATCGGTCGTGGTCTTCCTTGAAAATATTCATATAGCACCTCTAACTTTTTCAATGTGAACTGTAATCATAAAAGCCCTTCCCCGTCTTTTGCCCCAGGGTGCCGTTTTTCACGTGCTGGACCATCGTCCTGGTCGGTGTGAATCTCTCACCGTAAACTTTACTCAAATCTTCAAGCGAATGCAAAACGGTATCGATACCGGACATATCCATGAGCCGGAAGGGACCGACGGGATGGTTGAAACCAAGCATCACAGCCCGGTCGATGTCCTCTATCGATGCCACGTCTTCTTCATAGATTCTCAGGCACTCTGCTACGAATGCCGAGATGGCGCGGCTGGTTATAAAGCCGTATGCGTCCCTGCACACCACCGTCTCTTTACCGACTTTCCTGCAGAAATCCACCGTTGCGTCAAGTGTTGCCTTCGACGTCTCTTTCCCGACGATTATCTCAACAAGCCGCATAATCGAAGGCGGGTAGAACCAGTGGGTCCCTATCACCCTGTCTCCTCTGGATGTCGCTTGAGCGAGTGTCGTTATGCTCAGTTGGGAAGTGTTGGAGGCAATAATCGCAGCGGGTTTCAGGATACTATCCGCTTCAAGCAAAATCTTCTTTTTCAGTTCAAGGTCCTCCGGGACTGCCTCAATAAGATAATCGGCCTCTGCGACAGCGTTTTTGAACTCTGTGGTGTACACGATCTTTCCGCGGATAGATTCAGCTTCTTCGCTTGTCAGCTTTGTTTTTTCTACAAGCTTCGTGAGCTGTTTGTTGATTGTCTCCTTCGACCGGTTTAGAGCATCAGTGGAAATGTCAACTATTGCTACCCGGTAACCCGCCTGACCCGTTACCTGGGCTATACCGGTTCCCATCAAACCTGATCCGATAATCACAACCTTGTCTATCATTGATCTCGCCCTCCTTGGCAATTTAAATGTTTTGCTGCTTTAACGTTGTCTTAATCGCTAAGCAAATAGTATGCCAGCAGGAGTTCCATGGCGTTAGCGTGCTTAGAATGTGGTTTTACGTGATATTCAGGGGACGAGGAGGGGTGTACTGAAATAATACATCATGAGCCCATGCAGGCCTTATCTGCCTTTGTTGAGCCTGTGATATAACTTGCAGCGGCTTATCCCGAGAAGGCGGGCTACCTTGCTTTTGTTGTTTCCCATCAACTCTGTTACATGACGGATGTATTTCGTCTGAAGCTCATCAAGATTGACGACCTCACCGGTCAGTTCGAAGGTGAGGTTGCTCGTACTTACAACCTTTTGCTCACATACCATTTTTTGAGGAAGATCTTCCAGGGTGATCTCTTCCCGGTTCTCGGAAGTGAGCAGGGCCCTTTCCAGCACATTTGCCAACTCACGGACATTTCCGGGCCATTCGTATTGCTTGAGCTTGTTCATGGCCTCTTTCGAAATGTGTTTATTCATATTCCCCTTAGTGAACTTATGGATGAAGTGCTCACAGAGCATGGCAATGTCCTCTTTTCTTTCCCTTAGCGGCGGAAGGTTGAGGACAAAGGTATTGAGCCGGTAGAAAAGATCTTTTCGAAACGCCTTTTCAACAACTTCTTTTTCAAGATTCTTGTTTGTCGCACATATGTAGCGCGTATCAACTTTTATCTCTCTTGTATCACCGAGCCTCCGAAAAACTCCTGTTTCCAGGACTCGCAAAATTTTTGCCTGGATTCCGGGGCTCATATCTCCGATCTCGTCAAAGAAGAATGTCCCTTTATTGGCAATTTCCAGTAAACCTATCTTATCCGTATCCGCACCGGTAAAGGCCCCTTTTTTATAACCGAAGATCTCACTTTCCAGTATGTTTTCCTGAAGGGCACTCGAGTTTACCGCCACAAACGGGTTCCTCGACCTTGTGCTAAGTTCGTGTACCCCTCTTGCTATCAGTTCCTTTCCTGTACCCGTTTCACCAAGGATGAGCACCGGGACACTGGAGTTCGCCAGGAGGCTCACCTGCTTCATTATATACTTAACGGACGGGCTTTCCCCTATGAACTTGTCTTTGGTTGCAAAACGGGTCAACTGTTCTTCTAAGATAAGATTCTTTTCTTTCAGAGACTTTTTCTCATAGGCCTTGGTGATCACCTTTTCAAGCTGGGAGAATTGGCACGGCTTTGTGAGATAATCGTAAGCGCCTGATTTCATGGAGTTAATGGCCGTGTCCAGGGAGGCGTAACCGGTCAGCATCACCACTTCCATCATAGGCTGAATTTCTTTCAGCTTTTTGAGCAAATCTATCCCTTCGATATCGGGCAGCCGGATATCGAGCACGCATATATCAAATGAACTCTTGTTTGCTTTGGCGAGTGCTTCCCGGCCGGTGTAAGCCACTTGCACCGTCATTTTTTCTTCTGAAAGCTTTATCTTGTAAGCATTGACGAGCCTTCGCTCATCATCAACGAGAAGGACATCTATCATGGCGCCTCCCTGGTTTTTCTTTTATTGCAGCAGCCAGTAAGATTATACTGAAAATGGTGCCTCTTCCCTGTTTACTCCGCACTTCAACACTGCCACCCATCTTTTCCACGAATTCACGCACGAGTGATAGCCCGAGACCCGTGCCCTTGTCCGCAGCCTTAGTCGTATAGAAAGGTTCGAATATCTTATCCATGTTAGCCTCGGAAATACCCTCGCCGTTATCGTCCACACTTACGAGTACCCGGTTTGCCTCGATCATTTTCCCTGTCAGACGTATCTTCCCGCCATCCTTTTTCTCCAGAGAATCGATGGCGTTCGTTATAACTATCCACAAAACCTGTTTCAACATACTCAGGTCCGCCTGGACGTACGGCAGGCGTTTCGGGAAACTCTTGCTGATGCTGATGTTCTTTTTTCCGAAATCCATAAACCCCAGAATCTCATCGATAACGGTTGCCAAGTCAATATCTTCGTTTTCAAGATTTCTGTTGCTGCCCAGCTTGAACAGGCTGTTGGCGATCTGCTTGCATCGAAACGTTTCGTCATGGATTACCGTCAGGTAATAATTGAGCTCTTTGAGGGAATCTGTCAGAGAAAATTCCGCCTTCAAAAGATGGGCCCGCTGAGCGGCAAGCTCGGAGTAAGCAGCGATGGAAGCCAGGGGATTGTTCAATGCGTGGGCTACCCCCATTGCGAGTTTTGCGATTGTTGCCTTTCTTGTTTCTTGAATGAGGCGTGCCCTTATGTTGACTTTCTCCGTTATCTCCTCCACTATTACGAGGAGCCCCTCAACCGAATTATCCCTTCCTCTCATCGGGACAAGGTGAAAATCGAGAAAAAGTTTTTTGTCGCCGCGAAAGGTAATGAATGGGAATTCATGGATAACGATCGATTCTCCCTTCAAGCCCCTTTTCACGTAATCGGCCAAGCCTGACCTGATGGTGTAGGCATTCTCAAGCCAGTTGAACCCGATTACCAGATCTTTCATGTTTTTCGAAAGGCCTGTCGTAGATAACATCGCAGGGTTGACGCTGGTAAAAACTCCGTGCTTATCGAGAGTGCTTATACAGGTTGGTGCGTGCTCGACGATAGCCTTATAAAGATCAGCGAGTCGAATAAGTTCATTCTCGTTTTCCTTACGCACGGTAATATCTTTTGCCGTTTGCACCATGAAGTCGTCAGGGCTTCCTTCTTCTGCTTCCAGCAGCGTTGAACTTACACTTATTATGACATGTTTTCCGTGGATACACTGCCTGACTTCCGCCCTCTCTTTTCTCCCGGTCTCGACTGCTCTGAATACAGGACAGTTTTCGCACGGCTTTTCGTTGCCCCAAAGTGCCGAATAGCAGTATTTCCCTATTGCTTCAAAAACGCCGTTGTTTTTCATCTTATTTTCGAGGTCGGTGCTCATCCACACAAGCCTGAATGTTTTATCGACCACATACACATCACCCTCAAATGTATTGATGAGGCGTGTGAGAAAAAGGGGATTAGCGTGAAAAATAAAATTCTCCATCATGATTCCTATGAAACTATCTCACTTTTCCGGTATTCCTATGTTACCCGATATGAATTAAATCCCGACCCTCCGCATAAGCGCCGACAGTTTTGTACGGATAAACCCCGCACGTCAGAATAAGGTTCGTACCCCGTATCTTTTGTGTTTGACGGTTTGTCCCCTTAATCTATATTGTTGTTTTACTTTGAACACATTTCATCATATTTATCAAGTTAATCCTGAATTTCAGGAAGGATATCAATATCTGTTGCCGGCAGCGAATTGCCTCATAACTAAATCTTACCCGGGCTCTTAAAGAAAAAGAAAACATTAACTCATCCCGGATTTTCCATAAGGATGAGTACTTGCGTAAGGATGTCCCTCATCGTAATCCCATAGAAAATTACCATGATGTCTGCTAATCATGCAACTGTACAATATTAATACACCCTGTCGGCAAAGATATTTCGAATGGCATGACTTAACAAAAATAAAGGCGCCTCATGATATTGAGCGTGTGTCGGTGAAGAGTCAATGGATACTTAGTGGCATGGAAAATGCTATCTGTTTATTCATGAACACGTTGGTTCTCAATTCGTGAAGCGCAGCAAGGGCCATGAATATGAAAACCCATATTCGTAAAGCTAAGGAGGGAAAGGCATGAAAGACCATAAATTGGTTACCCAAGCGGATATTGAGTTATTGGAAAACATACCGATAGAAGAGAGGATGAATTTTACAAATACTTATGACCTCATCAAATATAGTACAAAACTTAACCCGGACGCTCCGGCCCTTAGTTATTTCTCTTCCGGCAATACTTATAAGGATGCCGTTGTGGTAACGTATCGGGAATTTTTAAGCAATGTCACGCGAACAGCAAACCTCTTCCACGATCTTGGGGTTGGGCCCCGCGATGTTGTCTCCTTCCTGCTCCCCAACATGATCGAAACCCATTATGTATTGTGGGGCGCCGAGACAGCCGGCATCGTAAATCCTCTTAACCAGATGCTTGAGGCTCCTTCACTTGTCAATCTGTGCAGGGCCGCTAAAACCAAGGTTTTGGTAGCGATAGGGGACGACGAGGCGATCTGGCAGAAAGCATTGCAGATCAAGAAGAATTTACCGGAACTGAAGGCGCTGATCAGTATCAACGGACCGGGTGACGAAAAAGAGGGGATATTCAGATTCGAAGAAATGATTACGCGTTACCAGGGAGAAACTCTCGATTCGGGTCGCATCATCAATCCTGATGATATTTCATCGATGCTGTATACGGGTGGAACAACCGGCCTTCCAAAGTTGGCGCCGCGCACTCATTTCAATGAAGCCTGTATGCCGGTCATCGCCAATATGCTGAATATTTTGGAACAAGGGGAAACGATACTTGGCGCCACGCCCCTCTTTCATGCCCTCGCTCCGACATCGGCCGGAACCCTTGCTTTCGTAAAAGGCGCTCATGTTGTAATCCCCCGGGAAGGATTTCGCGATCCTGCGGTGGGTAAGAATATTTATAAAATCATCGAGCACTACCAGATTGTCCTTGTTTTCCTGGTCCCTACGATTATGCTCATGCTTATCGACGCGCCCATTGACAGCGATATTTCTTGCTTCAGGTATAGTATTTGCGGCGGAGCGCCACTCTCGACGGAGATAATCAACCGATTTGAATCGAAGACCTCGGCGCGCGTGCTCCAGGGATACGGGCTTACCGAAAGCACTGCCTACGTGTTTATTGACCACCCGGAGGGAGACAGGCGTCCCGGCTCCATGGGCATGCGCCTGCCTTACGTTCACCCGAAGGTGTTCATACTCGATGGCGCCGGCAACTTTGCCAGGGAGGCAGAGCCGAATGAAATCGGTTCGCTGTGTGTACAAGGGCCGAATGTGTTCAAGGGATATATGGATCCTGACCACAACCGTGATGCATGGCCCAGGGAGGGGTGGTTGAATACCGGGGATCTTGCACGGCAGGACGGTGAAGGATATTTTTGGTTCACGGGACGCAGAAAGGAGCTGATCAAGAGGTCGGGCCATAATATTGATCCGGCTGTGGTGGAGATGCCTTTGTATAAACTGGAAGGGGTAGCGATGGCTGCAGCAGTCGCGAAGCCGGATCGCACGGCAGGAGAGGTGGTAGCGGTCTACGTGCAGCCTAAGGAAGGGTACAACCTCACAGAGGAAAGGGTTTTGGAACACTTGAAGGAGACAGTCGAGGAACGGGCGGCTATCCCGAAGGATGTTGTTATCCTGCAGACAATGCCCCTTACGGCCGTCGGCAAAATTTTCAAACCTTCCCTTCATTGGGATGCGATCAGGCGTACCTATGAAAAGGAGTTGGAAGTGCTGCAGGACATGGCCGAGTCAGTGTTTGTGACGGTTGGTGAAGACAAGGTTTTAGGAGTGCTTGCAACAATCAAGGTGAAACCGTCCAAGGGAAACGGCCGGGAGGATTTGGAGAAGCGAATCTCAGATATTTTGGTTTCCTACAACATCGGATACCGTGTTGAGTTTGTATAACATCGCATTAAAATGCACTTTGATGACTTTTAAGAGTGGAAGATAAACATTTTGCGTTGAGTTCATACAGCATCGCATTAAAATGCACTAATATCAATGGTGCCAAGGAGGATTTATGAAAAAGGTTTTTATCGTTGGAGCTGCACGTACGGCAATAGGTGACTTTGGAGGCGTCTTTCGTCCCGTCTCCGCCGTCGACCTGATGGTGCCCACAATGAAGGCGGCAATTTCAAGGGCCTCTCTAACGGAACAACAAATAGGTAAGGTGATCCTCGGCAATACCCTTTCGCCGCTGGATCCTAACATTGCACGCATCGCCTCAATTGCGTCCGGAATCCCAAAAGACGTGCCTTCGTTCAGTATCCATGCCGCGTGTGCAAGCGGAATGCAGGCTCTGATAAGCGGGGCTTCCGCTCTTGCACTCGGGGAAGCCGAAATGGCGCTTGTGGGAGGGGTTGAATCAATGAGCAACGCACCGCATATTTCTCCTTCTGCCCGATGGGGACAGCGCCTCAGGCACACTCAGAATATAGACCTCTTGTGGTGGTGTATGCAGGAGGCGCCTGTCATGGGCGGCGTAGGTCAGGTGGCTGACGCTCTCGCGAAAGAGCTGAACATCACCCGGGAAGAACAGGATGAATTAGCCTATACTTCGCATGCGAGGGCTGTGAATGCACAGAGGGAAGGGTATTATACCGACCAGATAATTCCGATAACAGTCAAGAACAAGCAGATCGCTACGGATGAGCATCCCCGGGCAGACACCACACTGGAAAGTCTTCGCACTCTTCCATCGGCATTTTCGAAAGACGGTACCGTGACCCCCGGCAATTCGAGCGCAATCAATGACGGGGCTGCGGCAATAGTGCTCGCAACAGAAAAGGCCTGCAAGGAAAACGGGTTGAAACCCCTTGCATCGGTCGGTGTGTGGTCAATCGTGGCAAGGGAACCCCGATATGTGGGCTTGGCCCCTGTCGGGGCTATCAGGAACATCCTTGCGGAATCTCGTTTATCTCTCGCCGACATTGATCTCATAGAGATGAATGAAGCTTTCGCCGCTTTTTACCTCGCCTGTGAAAAAGAAATGAAGCTGGATAGAAGCAAGGTTAATGTGAACGGTAGTGGGATTTCGCTGGGACATCCGGTTGGTGCTACCGGGGCTCGCATTACCATCACGTTGCTGTACGAAATGATGCGCCGGGATGCCGCTTTAGGTATTTCCAGCCTCTGTGCCGGGGGAGGGATGGGCTATGCAATTCTCCTGCGAAGAGATTTCTGAACAAGACTAACGGGAGGACAATTATGCTGGGACATTCCACTTATTCGAATGTGTACGAACGATCAATCACAGAGCCTCAGGCCTTCTGGGGGGAGGCTGCTGAAGACATATCCTGGGTTAAGAAATGGGACAAAGTGTTGGATGAAGGTAACAGACCTTTTTACCGCTGGTTTGCGGGAGGTGAGTTAAATACCTGCTATAATGCAGTCGATCGGCATGTTGAAAACGGGCGGGCAGATCAAGCGGCAATCATTTACGATAGTCCCGTGACAGACACAATCAGGAAGATAACATACAGGGAACTTCAGCGAGAAGTTGCGAAGTTTGCCGGTGTGCTTTCAAAACTGGGCGCCGGAAAAGGCGACAGGGTTGTGATTTATATGCCCATGATTCCTGAGGTGGTTACGGCGATGTTGGCCTGTGCAAGGATCGGCGCCATCCATTCTGTGGTTTTTGGGGGGTTTGCACCCAACGAACTGGCAAAACGTATCAACGATGCCAAACCGAAGATTATTGTGTCGGCGTCCTGTGGAATAGAGGGATCAAAGTTAATCCCCTACAAGCCTTTGCTGGATAAGGCAATCGAATTCGCCGAGCATAAACCGGAGGCATGCATCATCTACCGGAGGCCGCAGGTAGAGGCAGCACTGAATCAAGGTCGTGATTTTGACTGGGAAACCCTGATGGAATGTGCAGAAGAAGCTCCATGGGTTCCGGTTTTGGCAACCGATCCTCTCTACATTTTGTATACCTCCGGCACCACAGGCATGCCGAAGGGGGTAATACGGGACAACGGAGGTCATGCTGTAGCACTCCAATGGTCCATGAAGTATTTTTATGGAATCAAACCCGGCGAAGTATTCTGGGCCGCCTCGGATGTGGGCTGGGTGGTAGGCCACTCCTATATCGTGTATGCCCCGCTGCTTATGGGCTGCACAACAGTGCTCTATGAAGGTAAACCTGTGGGAACACCGGATCCTGGCGCCTTTTGGCGGGTAATTTCCGAACATGAAGTGTCGGTATTTTTCACGGCGCCGACAGCCTTCCGGGCAATCAAAAAAGAGGACCCAAAAGGCGAATTGCTGAAGAAATATAATCTCCAATCCCTGAGACACCTCTTCCTCGCAGGTGAGCGTCTTGATCCTGATACTTATTATTGGGCACGGGAACTCCTGAATATTCCCATTATTGACCACTGGTGGCAAACCGAAACCGGTTGGGCCATTGCAGGGAATTGTGTCGGCATCGAACCGCTCCCTGTGAAGCCCGGTTCTCCCACCAAACCAGTGCCTGGTTACAATGTCCGGATAGTAGATGAAGAAGGGAAGAATGTTCCCGATGGTACGGACGGTATTGTAGCCATTAAGCTTCCCCTCCCTCCCGGTTGTCTTCCCACCCTTTGGCAGAATGATGAGAAGTTTCTGGACTACGTGAGTCCTATACCGGGCTTTTATGTCACCGGAGACGGGGGGCACTTTGACGAAAACGGGTACCTTTTTATAATGGGCAGAATTGATGAAGTGATCAATGTTGCGGGCCACAGACTCTCGACAGGTGCAATGGAAGAGATCGTAGCCAAACACCCCAATGTGGCCGAATGTGCTGTTCTCGGGGTGGAGGATTCCTTAAAGGGTCAGTTGCCTTTTGGTTTTGTGGTGCTCAAGGCTGACAGCAAAAGGGAACATGAAGAAGTTGTCCGGGAACTGGTAAAGATGGTCCGCGAAGAAGTAGGTGCAGTTGCCTGCTTCAACAAGTGCGTGGTGGTGGATTCGCTCCCCAAGACGCGAAGCGGCAAGATTCTCCGGGGGATCATGAGTAAAATAGCGGATGGCAAAGAGTACCGGATTCCTTCCACAATTGATGATCCTGCGGTTCTTGTAAAAATCGAAGAAACGGTTCAAAAGATCGGATACGGTAGAAGAGCCGGACAGTAGTACGGTTTAGGCCCGACTGTGGCGTCTGTGCTGATCTTCGGAGGTTTAGCCCGGCTTATCGCGGGGTTTCAGTAGATGAAAACCGGAAATAGCTAAAAAGGTAAGCCCCCGGCTTTACCGGGTGAGAGGGAGACCTGTCTGTGTGATATGCACGGGCAGGTACAAACTCCTTTGATAGTCAGTGCAAGGAAGCTCTTGGTTTCAGCTATGGGTTGTACCGGATAAACCTACCCCAGGAGGTGGTTATGGACTATGATGCAGCACGCGAACGGTTTCAGGCAGAGAGAACATGGGTGTCAACAGCGAATGAGAAGCAGCGCGAGAAACACAGGGCAAAGGGAAAACTCCATGTATCGGAGAGGATCGCACTCCTCCTGGACGAAGGATCATGGCTTGAATACGGAGAATTTGCACGTTCTTCAGAACCTGCGGTAAAGGACAGGTCCCCAAGGGATGGCGCCTTTACAGGCATAGGTACCGTGGGCGGGCAACCGGTTGCCGTCATTGCACATGACATCACCACTTTGGGGGGCACCCAATCCTATGTGAACGTGAGAAAAGTAGACAGGATGATCAGCCTGGCGATCAAAAAAGGGTTTCCCATTATCGTGCTTTGTGAAGGGGGTGGGGTCCGTTTGCCTGACGGTGTGGGTCTCGGATTTGCACGACTCATGGGACTCCAAACCATACACTCTCTCAGCACGCTTGCCCACCCCGGAATACGCCCCCTTTTGATTTCCGCAGTCTTTGGTTACTGTTATGGCGACCAGGCGCTTTGGGCAGCATATTCTGACTTTACCATAATGGTTCAAGATTCCTCCGTGGCCCTCTCCGGTCCTCCTGTTCTCGAAGCGGCCGTTTCCGAAAAGAAGACCGATCTGGAGCTTGGTGGTCCGGTCATTCAGCAGACGATTACCGGTGTGGCAGATTTCACGGTAAAGACAGATGACCAGGCCATCGACCGAATAAAACAGATTCTCCACATTCTTCGTGCACCGGAAATGTGCTCCGACCCCGTTGATAGGCTCATTCATGACGCAGAATCAATAGTCCCCCATGACAATAAGCAGGTGTACGATATGCGAAAGATAATCACCCGTACTTGCGATCAGGGAGAATTTCTGGAAATGAAAGCCCGTTATGGAACAGGGCTGATCGTCGGATTGGGCCGGATTGGAGGGCAGGTCGTCGGCATAGTTGCGAGCCAGCCAAACTCTGCAGGAGGTGCTGTTGATGCAAAAGGCATCCGGAAGTCGGCGGAGTTTCTTGAATTTGTGAACACAAGAAAGATACCCCTCCTGGTACTTCAGGATATCCCCGGTCTTCTCATAGGCTCAGCTGTCGAAAAGGATGGTCTGCTGAAGGCAGTTCAGGCACATTGCCGTGCCCTTGAAACCCTTGATGTAGCTATGGTTACCCTGATCATAAGAAAGGCCTACGGAGCTGCCTACTACTTTATGGGTACCGGTGCTTCGGGCGCGCAGTTTGTTGCCGCGTGGCCCAATGCTGTGATCAGCTTTATGGCCCCTGAGATCGGGGCATATATTCTAACGAAACATGCAGAACCCGAAAAGAAAAAGGAAGCTTTAGAAAAGACCGTTACCGAACTGGAGCGAGGTGCATCTGTATGGGATGCCGCGCATGAGTTCTGGCTGGACGCCATCATAGATCCGAAAGAGATGAGAAAGGTAATTTGCCATGCCTTCAGGCTTTTATCCTGACGGCAAAGCAACAATATTTTAATGCGGGTAGAAGGAAGAGGTAGATATGTATAGACAGGAAGGTAAAAAAACAATACCGCGCTTTGTCCCGTTGATCGGAGGAGTTCTTGGCAGCACGGCCTGTGGAGCCTTGCTATATGCATGGAGTGTGTTTATCAGGCCGCTGAATGCCGAGTTTGGCTGGAACCGGGCAGACATTGCCCTGGCTTTTGCCATAGCGTGCCTTGTCTTTGGTTTGGTCACATTTCCGGCAGGCAGACTGAGTGATAGATTCGGCCCTCGTATTGTTGTTTTGGTGGGCGGAATTATCCTTGGCGCCGGTTTTATCCTGTCCGGCTATATACATACCAAATTTCAACTCTATATTACCTATGGGCTTGTTTCGGGGCTGGGTGGAGGACTGATCTATCTCCCGCCCATAGCAACAGCTCCTAAATGGTGGCCTGACCGGAGGGGGTTGGCTACCGGATTTACAGTGGTCGGACTGGGCCTTGGTTCTTTTATCATGGCGCCTTTGGCAACATATATCATTGAGCATATGGGGTGGCGGTATGTTTTTATCTATGCCGGCATTGGCATGGGTGTCATGGCGATCATGGCGTCTTTTTGTCTGGCCGTCCCGCCCGTCGGGTGGAAACCGAAGGGATATGCAGTTCGTGAAGAGAGCGGGTCTCCAAAGGCTCAAACAAGGGATTTCTCTCACCGGGAGACCTATAGAACGGTCCGGTTTTGGCTTCTCTACATAGCATATTTTTGCGGCTCTTTTGCAGGTCTTATGATTATAGGACATATTGTAGGCCACGGCCGTGATCAGGGGATACCCCCTATGGCAGCAGCGGGAGCAGCGAGCTGGCTTGCGATTACAAATGCAGCTTCGAGAATTCTTATCGGTCATGTGGCCGACAGAATCGGCACACGGGTAAGTTTTATTGCTGTTTTTGTCGTTCAGGTGGTGGCTGTGGCACTGCTTTACCCATCGGGCAAGGCCTTTTGGACCCTTTGGGCAGTGGCAGCGTTAATCGGCTGGAACTATGGTTCCATGTTCACGCTCTTTCCTGCTGCCTGTCTCAACTATTTTGGCCCTACGGCACAGGGGTCCAACTACGGACTTTTATTCACCTCCTGGGGACTTGCAGGATTTGCCGGGCCCTATGTAGGCGGGTGGCTTAAGGATGTGACCGGGACCTATTTTGCCCCTTTTCTCTGTGCGGCCGTAGTAACGGTTATATCGGTAATAATCATGGCAATGATCAAGGCCCCCAATAAGATAGGGCGATAGTTGCAGGGTGTACGAATCGCCGCTTTTTTGTTTTCTTTTCGGGAAGATCTTTCCTTTATTCGCCGACGAAGTAATAGTCCGGCAGTCAGGAATTGTCGTAGAGACAGCCATGGTCCTGAGAACTTTTACGTATAATCCTTTTTCCTCGAAAGGGATAAAACAGGGCAACGCTTAAAACCTTCTGCGTTGCCCTGTTTTATCCCGGATACGTCATTAAAAACGGTGTCGGGTTGTCCTTAAGCAAACTGTCGTGAGGGGAGGAATCTCGGCCTTTTGCTGTCAAGCAAAAGCTCAAAAAGCCGAGCACGACTATAACCCAGCCCACACACGGGTGCGGGAGGCTCCGACAGCTTCGCTGAAGGAGGGGCGACGTGAGCCCAGGTAGTAGTGGCGTAATGGGTGTGTTTGCGGGGGACATCCCGACACAAGCGTTCATTCTGAGCATTCATTCTGATGGAAAATCCTGGTTTATCTGTTTCATCCCCTGTTTGAAAGAGACAAACTCAGACCTGTACTCTGATCTCTTCAAACAAGTCCTTCCTTTTTTTATTTGCACTGTACGATCTTCTCGTCTGTCAATCGGCTGATCTCTTCTGCCGTTAGGCCTATCTCTTGCAGTATTTCTTTGGTATGTTCCCCCAAAAGCGGTGCAGGCGTCCTGATCTCGCCAGGGGTCATAGACAACTTGATTGGCATACCGATCTGTTTTATTTTCCCCTCAACCGGATGGTCGACATCAACAACCATGCCCCTTGACAAAACGTGAGGGTGAGAGAGAACACCTTCCAATTCCAGCACCGGCTCGCAAGGCACATTTTTGTCCTGGAAAAATACAGTCCATTCTTTCCCTGTCTTTTGACTGAACACGTCCTGTACCTTCGTGATCATCTTCTTTTGGGCCTGCTTGTCGGCAAACTGTTCGGCGATGAGGGATTCCTGTCCGATCTCTCTGCAAAACGTCTCCCAGAAGTGTGCTTCCAGAGCTCCGAGACTCATGTACTCATTGTCTGATGTTTCATACACGTTGTAGCAAGCATATCCCCCGTTCAGAAGATCTTGCCCTCTCTTCGGTTCAGTTTTATTTGCCAGGTATTCTCCCAAAACTATGGGAAGCCACGCTACTGCTCCGTCCATCATGGAAACATCGATATACTGACCTTTCATTGTTTTTTCCCGAGCCCATAAGGCAAGCATGATTCCCACAACACCGAGGAATCCCCCGGTGATATCGGCAATTTGTCCTCCCGGAATTACCGGCTTGGAACCGGCCGGACCCGTGTTTCCGAGTATCCCGGCTATAGAAATATAGTTGATGTCATGACCGGGCCTGTTGCGATAAGGTCCTGTTTGTCCATATCCGGAAATGGAACAGTAAATGATTTTCTCGTTAATCCTGGTCGCTTGCTCGTATCCAATCCCGAGATTGTCCAGGACCCCGGGTCGAAAACCTTCGACCACCACGTCCGCCTGTTTTGCTAAGCGAAGGAAGATATCTCTTCCCTCCTGCTTTTTCAGGTTGAGTACAACGCTTCTCTTATTGCGGTTAAGCATCACGAATGGGCCTGATTCCTGTTGCAATTTTGAACCAAGCACTCTAGTAAGGTCTCCAGCGGGGCCTTCGATCTTTATCACGTTGGCGCCAAAATCTGCCAGAATCTGAGTGCAATAAGGACCGGGGAGCAGCTGAGTCAAATCCAGAACCGTTATGTCTTGAAGAACCAATCTATCCTCCTTGGATGCTGTCTATACACCATACATACAAGAGATTTTTTCAAAAAGGGGTGCATAAGTGTATACAATGCAAATACAATGCCAGCGAAGTGTGTAGGGCCGTAGGTCCCGGGCAGACGCGGTAAATACAAAACTTTACACGCGTGCCTTGCCTGAAGCGATGAAGATCCATCCGATCAGCGGACAAAAGAATGACTTTATTTAGAACAGCGTGTATTTTTTTTGTACATGTTTTGAATGAAATTTCCTTTTATAACATTCCGGGGAGACAAAAACGTATTCTTCGATTTTGAGGGCGCCCCCATGAGAAAAGAGAACGGGAATGTGTGAGGGCGGACTGGCCTGCATTGCAATCAGGAAGCAAAGGCTGCCGCTATGGTCAGGTTAGCCATGGAAGTCGCTCACGGAGTCAATAACCCTCTCGCTGCAAATAGCCACCCTCCGACCTAAACCTGAAAGACAGGGCAGGTCGGAATGGATGGCCGCCTTTATGCAGGGAGGGGAGATACGGGACATGTCTCGCTCCATTTATCTTCCTTCTTTTTACTCGGCAAACATGTTCGGCAAAAAGCTTGTAATCTGCGGGAATATGAATAGGAGAATCGCACAAGCAATAAGGCTGAGCAGGAAGGGACACACCCCGGCATATATCGTGTTGAAATCGTCGCCTGTGATGTTTTTGACGACAAAAACACACATGGCAACCGGCGGAATAATGCCGCCGATCATAACGGTGATGCCTATGATTATCCCGAACCAGATGGGGTCATAGCCCAGCTTGATTACTACAGGGAAAAAAATGGGGGTAGCCATTATCATGAAGGCCACGTCATCAATAAAGGAGCCCCCTATGAGGTATATGAGCATAATGGATATCATGATCAGAACCTTGGGGAACGGCAGGCCCGCGGTCCATTCGGCCGTTATGGCGGGAATTTCGGTTATTGCGAGAAAATGGCCGAACAAACTGGATCCTGCCAGGAGAGTGAGGACCATACAGCCGGAACGAACTGACTCATCCGTGGCCGTTATAAGCTTTTTGAAGGGGAGATGTTCTTTTGTAAGCGCGAGCAACAGAACGCAAAGAGTTCCAATAGTCCCTGCCTCGGTTGGTGTAAACAATCCCTTCATGAGCCCGCCCATAACTATTAAGAATATCATTGCTACCCACAGTAGTTCCGGGATCGAACGCACTTTTTGCTTCCATGAGTATTGATCAGCCTTCGGGGCAATGGAAGGATCGATTTTTACCCACCCATAAATAACTACCATAAAGAAAAAGGAGATGATGAGACCCGGCACTATACCGGCGAGGAAAAGCCGCCCTATCGATTGTTCTGAAATAATACCGAAGATTATCAGAGTGATGCTGGGTGGGAAGATAACGCCAAGAGTTCCTACTGAAGACACAACTCCTGTTGATAGCTTTCTGCTGTATCCGTGTCTCTGCATTTCGGGGACAGCGAGACTGGCAAAGGTCGCTGCAGTGGCAAGAGTAGAACCGCACATAGCTTTGAAGAGCGTGGCGCCTACCACAGTTGTCATGGCAAGGCCGCCCGGCACCCGGCCTATTAATTTATCGGCAGCCCCGTAAAGCCGCTTTGCAATTCCTGAATAGTAGGCTATCTGTCCCATTAACACAAAGAGGGGTATCACCGTTAAAGTATAGGCGGTAAAGGTATCGAAGAAATCCTTCGCAAGAAGATTACAGGCTGCACTGAATGTGGTGAGATAGGTATAACCGAGAAAGCCGACAAGGGCCATGGCAAACGCCAATTCAATGCCTGTCAGAAACACGCCCATAAGAAGGAAAACGGTTACTATTCCGATTGCTACATCATTCATGACTGCCCCCATACGTTCTCAGTACATCAATCGTCAAGACAAAGACCTCCAGAAGAGAACTCAATCCAAGAGCAACTGCGATGGGATAGAAGGGTAGTCTAATGGTACTGCTCACCTCTCCTTTCGCATAGAGGTCCCATGCCATGACAAAAAAGAACACGCCGAGCATAATAAAGAGAAACATACCCAAAATTCGAGTGGTTGCATGCATCACGCCCCGGCGGTTCTCGGGAAATTTGTTAATGAGGAGATCTACATATACATGCCCTTTTAACAAGGATGTATAGGGGACGGCAAGTCCCACGACAATCGCGCCCAGAAAGGAGATGATTTCAAAAGAACCGGCAATTGGGCGTTCGAAATGTCTCATAATGACGTCGACAAGGGTGATAGCCATTATCACCCATAGGGTGACGCCGGAAACCCAGTGCATTCCTTTGCTGATACCTGTTATGATTGAGGTAAACGCTTTCAATTTTCTCCTCCGCCCCCTTTTTAAAATATCTTCGTCTGCTTTCTCAGGAAATAAACATGTTCCCTTACCCTATCCACGATATCCGAATGCCGTTCTACCCCTCATGGATTTGCCCTGAGCCAATCTTCACAGAACTTCAGTGCCTCTTCGCCCGGCAGATTCTTTGCTTTCATCCTTTGTAAATATTCGTCCATAATAGGTTTCATCTTTTCATGCGCCTTTGCCACTTGCTCTTTGGAAGCCGGTACGAACTTGTGTCCCTTCTTAATCGCGTAACTTTTTGCTTCCAGGTCGGCTTCATCCCAGGCCTGCCCCATTTTCTCTGCATATTCCTGGCTTACCTGCTCGAAAATATTTTGAATATCAGGAGGGAGCTGATTCCACTTCTCCTTGTTCATAACGACGAATAAGGCAGTAGTATACGCGACTCCGGTGTTTTCCAGGGTGCAATGGATGTGATCCGCATATTTGAGACTCTTCAATGTATCCGTGTTAAGGGCTATCCCGTCGACCAGACCTTTTTGAAGGGCATCATAAGTTTCTGAAATCGGCATGGTTACAGGAGAACCGCCAACGGCTTTAATAACTTTGGCACTTGATGCGTTCGCCTTGATACGCATGCCCTTTATGTCGTCTATGCCTGAGACCACCTTCTTGGTATGAAACAGGCCGGGACCGGGGGCGTGAAAATAAAGTAGTTTTGTCTCGTCTAATTCCTTCGGTTTGAACTTCTTATAGAAGGCATTTGCCAGTCTTGTTGCCTGTATCCCACTCGTGCTGCCGAGGGGAAGGTCTAACGCTTCGCTCAGCGGAAAACGTCCAGCACTGTAAGCGGTAGCAGAATGGCCAATATCGCATATCCCTTTAATAGTACTGTCGTAGATCTGCGGTGCGCTTACAAATGTACCCGTTGCAAGGTAGATGATTTTTACCCGCCCACCTGTTCTCTTTTCTATTTCTTTACAAAACTGTTCGGAATGAACGGCGTTCTTGTGAGAGGGAGGGATAAAATTCGCGTACTTGAGTCTTATTACCTGCGCCTCTACAGGTAGATGCATAACAAAAACAATGAGAAGTACGGAGAGACACGTTAATGCAAAAACAATGCTTCCTTTTTTCATTTGGACCCCCTTTTTTTTGAATTTCTATAATGTTTCTTTTTCCCGTGTTTCACTTTATTTATCAAAATCTTTTTCCATGCCGTTTATCTAAAAACAGGTGAAATTAAATGTCGGGGCATGGACAGATTCCGGGGCATCTATATCGGTTTGAAGTATTTTATATCAAGAACACTTCCTTTCCGGTCTTCTTTGAATACGGCACTAACTCTCATCCCTACCTTTATATCCTCAGGATCGGTCTCGCCGATAAAGTGGACAAATCCCGTATCAGCTCCATCTAATTGTATAATCGCCAAAACGAAAGGAGGATTCATCGGATAAAATGTCTGATGAACATTAATTACCGTATATGTGGTAACTGTACCCCGGTCGCTTACTTCAACAAAGTCTTTCAGACTTTCAAAACACTTTACACAGGTTGATCTGGCCGGTACCCACACCGTATTACATCTGCGGCATTTTGTACCGACAATTTTTTTATTGTCCCGGATTTCTGTCAGGAATTTACTGCGTACTGTTCCGGCTGTATAGGAGAAGATGCTATCGAAGTTGCGTTCACTTATAAGAATTTCTTCAGGTGCGGCTGCACTCATTTTTCCACCTCCACGATGCTCCAGAACTTTATGTCACTCATCAACCCTTGACGTTCCTCTCTTTTCTTCCATACCGCTTTTACCCTGATTCCATCGTATAGCTTGCTTGTGTCTGTTTCCTCTAATACATGGGCCATGACTGTCCATTTATTGCCGCCATCAGGCATAATTAAGCCGATGGGGTTGAACGTTTGTCCTTTAGGGTGCCACCCGGTTGAAGGGTCAACTTCTCTGCTCCCCGTAACATGGTAAAATTTGAGTACCGTTCCTTCATTCCCAAGCCTGACCCAGTTCTCATCCTTATCCTCAATCCTGACTTTGCACATGGCACATACAATTTCAGGGGGGAACAGGATACGTTCGCATATAGGGCATTTAACGGCCCACAGTTCCGCCTTGTCTCTCATTGCCAGCAACATTCTGTTAACAAACACTCCGGCAGGTTCTCTCCAGCTTGCAGTTAACCGGTGAGGTACAGTCAATAAATCTTCCTGATTGGAATTTACGTTCACGTTACACTCCTTTTTATAGTGTTTTGCAGAGAATAGCTGCAGTACAGAATTGATCGGCACCCTGCGCAAAGGTCAAGCCGAGATTTACGTCTTTAGGAACTTGTCGCTCACCGCCTTCCCCCCTGATCTGGATAACCGTTTCCGCTACTCTATGCAAACCGGTAGCACCGATGGCGTTCGTGGACACTACCCCTCCTGATACATCATACGGTATGTCTCCGTCAGGCCAGGTGGCTTCCTCTTCAATCAGCTTCCAGGCTTCCCCGGGCTCACAAAGCTTTAGCGCTTCGTAGTAGTCAATCTCATGCCAGGTTGATGGAGAGTATGATTCTATCAAGTCTAATTGTTTACGCGGGTTAACGATTCCATTCCTTTTATAGAGCGCTATTGCTGCTTGTTCTACTCCCCAGCGGAACTGAGGACCGGTAGGATAGGCGGCGCCCAAATTCAGCCAGGGCTCACCTACTCTGGGCTGCAATCCGCTGTGAATACAATAGTAATCTTTGACCCAGACCGGCTTACGGCACAGCCTCTTAGCCTCTTTCTCCGGTGCAACTATTACGGCACATGAAGAAACCGACGTGGGACAGATATGCAGGAACCTTAGCGGCCAGATTACTATATCCGAATTCAGCACATCCTGCTCTGTAAGTTGCAGTTTCAGGTGCGAATAAGGATTCCTCGAACCGCACTTGGCCTCCTTTACTCTCACCTTGGCAGCCAGTTCTTCTGTGGCTGACTTTCTATCAATTACGGATACCGCTGTTCCCCACATAGCTCCAATGGCCCGTCCTGATCCTCCCGCAATATCAAAAAATGAATCCTCGGACCGCATACCGATGCCGCCGTATGCCCCCTCGTCCTGTTTCTCAAACCCGACAACAAGTACGGTTTTGAATAGCCCGGATGCCGCGTGTGATACACCGCTGGCGAAAATCGTACCGCCTGTATCTCCTGCTGCATTTACTTTCAATCCCGATTTGCCGTACGCCCCTAAGCCCTCTACCAGCCATTGATCGGTATAAAAAGTTCCTTCGAAGAACTCCATATTGCCTTGGATCACGACATCGATATCGTTAATTGTCAGCTCCGCATCCTCAAGGGCAGCCCTTACCGCCTCATTTACCAATTCCACCTCACTGACATCCTTTCTGGATCTTTTCCCGGGAGTCTGCCCGACCCCGATAACAGCAACTTTTTCTGCCATTAGCTTACCTCCTATTTTCTCAGTATCAATACACAATGCGACTGGCCGCAAGCCCCGGTATATCCGTGTGCAAGCGCTGATTTCGCACCTTCCACTTGCCTTGCCCCGGCTTCCCCCCTTAGCTGAGTTGCAGCCTCAACTACACGTGCCATACCTGCCACTCCGATAGGGTTACCGGCTAAAATACCTCCGGATGGATTTATGGGCATCTTTCCGGACATTCGGCTTATACCTTTTTCCATGAATTTTCCGCCCTCACCTTTCCCACAAAAACCAAGGCCTTCACTCCACAGCAATTCCTGATATGTATACTCCTCCGACACCTCGGCCACGTCAATTTCCTTAAGCGGGTCCGTTATGCCGGCCATCGAATATGCCCTTTTTGTTGCCATAACCAATGAATCGCAATCCGACAAGTCTCTATCGCCCAGGTAGTGGGAGTCGCGACAATTCCCTATGCCGTCTATCCATATCGGCTTATCAGTGATCTTTTTGGCCTTTTCCTCGGTTGTCAATATTAATGCACAGGCGCCGTCTGAAACCGGGGGTTTGCTGTCAAGCGCGCTGATAGGAGAAGCCAGCATTTCCGATTTGAGAACATCTTGTACCGTGATATCCAGGGGCTCCTGGGCATAGGGGTTATTTTTCGCGTTTGCGCGATTTCTCACGGCTACTTGCGCACACTGTTCCCTTGAAATTCCGTATTTGCTCATATACCTTCGGGCTTGCAGAGCTGAGGCGCTCAGATAATCGAGCCCGAACGGTTGAAGAAATATATGGTCGAAATAGCAGTTCTCAGCGGCGGCCCTGGACGTCTCGGATTCTTTTGTAATGGTTGCTATGAGTACGGTATCGTAATGTCCTGAAAGGATGTCAATAACGCCATGATATACGGCAAAAGCACCATCTCCGGAGATATTATCCTGGGACATACGATAAGCTCCAAGATAATGATGAATCCAAAAAGAGTTACAGGTTCTGCCGACAAGGTGATCCTCTCCCGCTGTTAAAATCCTGTCAATGCCGAATCCGTTTTTAGTCCGGTCTTGATATGTCAAGCCTGTTTGTTGCAATACTTTTTCTATAGGTTCGTATGCCACATCGCCCTGCCACAGGCTCGACTTATTTGCCTCGTATTTAGTTTGTGCTACTGCTACTATAGCTACCTTTCTATTCATCTGGTGATACCTCCTCAAATAATCTCCTGTCGCTACACTCCTCTGAATTTTGGCAGTCTTTTTTCAAGGTAAGCCGCAGCCCCTTCCCTGGCGTCCTCAGTCTTAAGTGCTGTCAGCAATGCTTCTCTCTCTAATGCCAACCCTGTTTTCAAGTCCGCATCCAAGCCCTCATTAACACATTTCTTAATTAATCCGATAGCAAGGGGCGCCTTACTTGCCAATCTGCGAGCATATTCCATCGTTTTTTCCATCAAATCTTCTTTATCAAAGGTTTTATGTATCAATCCGATGTTTAATGCCTCTTCCGCCCCTATTGAGGCGCCTTCAAATAATAATTCGATTGCTTTAGATCTGCCGAGCAATCGAGACATTCTTTGAGTACCGCCTGCAGCAGAGATAATTCCCAAATTAATCTCCGGTAAACCGATCTTTGCTGTAGATTTTTCCATAAACCTGAAATCGCAGCTCATAGCCAGTTCGCAGCCTCCCCCCACCGCGTGTCCATTTATCATTGAAATTACAGGCTTAGACAGATATTGAATCTTGTTGTACAGGTTTTGAAGCGTCTCGACATCCGGTGCATCTTTTTCAAACATATGGTGGATATCTGCACCTGTCGCAAAGAATTTGTCGATACTGCTGGTAATAATGATTACCCTAATATCTGAATGAACAGCACATTTATCGATTGCATCGTGGAACTCTTCCACAAATTCCTGCGTGTAGGAATTTGCCGGTGGTCGATTCATTTTGACAACAGCTATAGAATCTTCAGAGGATAGTTGAAAATATTTGAACATGGTTTTTCTCCTGATCCAAATTGTTTACTGCAGTATGTGACGCGCAATAATCAGCTTTTGAATTTCTGTTGTCCCCTCTCCTATTGTATTGACCATAACATCCCTTAAATACCTCTCTATCAAATATCCTTTAATGAAGCCGTAGCCTCCGTGAATCTGCCGGCCCTCAAGGGCACATTTGACGGAAGTCTCGGACGCCATTAGCTTAGCTATAGATGCTTCCATTTCAACGGATTTTCCTTGATCCTTCAGCCAGGCGGCCCGCATTATGAGCAACTGGCTCGCATCAATATCCCTTTTCATCTCCGCTAATTTAAATTTGGTACCCTGAAAATTGGATATATATTGGCCGAAAGCCTGTCGATTCTTAGCGTATTTGACCGATTCCTCGAAGCAGGCGATTGCAGTGCCCAGGCACATTGCTGCCATTATGATCCTGGCCTTTTCAAACGTGCCCATGAGTTGTGAGAATCCCTTATTTTCTGCGCCCAGGAGATTCTCTGCCGGGACCGTACAATTATCAAAAAATATTTCACCCGTGGGTGAACCCAATACCCCCATTTTATCCATTTCCTCACCAAAACTAACCCCGGGGGTATTCCGTTCAATGACAAAGCATGAAAACCCGGGAGAATCTTTTGAATCGTCCGTCAATACAAGTGTGACAAAAAGATGGGCTATCGGCGCATTTGTTATAAGGGTCTTTGAACCGTTAATAATCCAATGGTTGTCGTTCTTAGCCGCTTTGGTTTTAATGCCGCGAACGTCGGAGCCGGTGCCGGGTTCTGTCCAGCCGCCGGCGCCTACGTACTCTCCGGAGGCAAGTTTAGGAAGGTACTTTCTTTTTTGTTCCTCTGTCCCGAATTCAGCTATAGTCAGACCGGCAAAGCAATTGTGGGGAGCCACAGAAAAGGCCAGCGATGTATGAACCCTTGAAATTTCTTCTATCGCAAGCGCACACGTCATGATGTCTGTTCCTGCACCGCCATAACTCTCCGGAATTAACATCCCGAGCAGCCCGAGTTTCCCCATCTTTTCCCATATTTCCCAAAGAAATTTTTTCTCGTTTTCCGTGCCTTCTACAAGGGGGAAAACTTCCTTTTTCATAAATCTTCGCACTTCGTCTCTAAAGGTTTTTTGCTCAGTTGTTAGGCTCAGATCAAAATCCATGCTTTTTCTCCTTTCTTCTTAAAATATTAGATCACTGAGCAAAATCCATACCATTCTTGTTATTCTTAGTATTATTAATAAGTTAGGCAGACAAGGTTCGTTGATGCAGGCAATAAACTATTAGATATCGTACCTTGAAAACGATATTTCATAGGAAAATGGTGTTTGACAGATCGCGCAAATATTTCGGTTTTTATAACTCGCGATGAATTTGAACTTGCTTAATTATATGATTAAACTGAATTTTACGGTTCTTTCTTAAACACGTTGCAGCAATGTCTATAAAGCGACAGCACTACACGACAATATGCAATAACGACAATTACGGAAAAAGCCGTCGAATTTCCGGTTCACAAATCACAGCATAAGGAAACCAGTGTTACGCTTACACAGGATCAATAAGCCGATAAAATGTTTTTCGCTGTGGAGGTCAATATCCCTTCCGCTCTCTGTGCTTCATTCCCGACCATACCATCAAAGGGACTCACGTCGCCCCCTCCGTCAGCAAAGCTGTCGGAGCCTCCCGCACCCGCAAGCGGGCGCCCGGCTCGCTGTGCGAGCTGAATTGGTTCCAATATTAAGCTTGCTCCACTTGAGGAACCCTGCAGCCGTATTGTTAATGTTAATCATTTTATGGTTCATTATGTTTTATAGCCTTAAGTCAGGGTATCCTCATCCCTGAAGGGAATGTTCCGCTTCGCTTAAGTATGGTAAAACCCGGTCGCTGCGCAATGTTCGCTTCAGGGACATCAACCTCCACTGAAGCAATAATGCCGATTCGCCGTCATTCAATAACTTAAAGCGGGAGAGTAGTGCGGAAGTGCGAGGGGATGTGTGCTCCCGCTGTCAGGCAATTTGGTTGGCGATTGACGGCAATTTGGTATGAGAGTAATATTACCGGGTAAACTAAGGAACCTGGAAGAACATGGAATGCAGCTTAAATAAGGAAGAACCGAAACTTACTCAAATGCCTCGAATTTTTCTGCGGAGTAAAAAGATGCATTTCTCATCTTCTGCATTTATGTCTCCTCAAGTATCCCCTGTAGCTTAGCAAGTATCTTGTCGTCAAGCACATTTCTCTTCCTTACCATATCCAGCGCTACAGAAGAGAGGGCTTTGTAAACCTTTGTGTAAAGTTCAAGGTTGTCTATAGCCTGGAGATGGGAGAGAACAGTTTCTGCATCACCCCTGATGACCGGTCCGGTTAGCGACATTAACGGGCCTTTGGTTTCAATATTTTCCAGTGTGGCCCTTATGATCGGGAAAAAAGGTTGCAGCTCCACACCGGCTTTATTCATAATGTCCTGTCCTGCATAGAGGAGGGCGCACAACAGATTACATACATAGACTGCCGAGAGATGATAGAGAACCTTGTTTTTTCCTTCTATCCTCACAACATCAAAACCGATTGTTTTGCCTATAAGGGTTAAAACGGGGATTGTTTCTTCGTGGCCGTCGATGAATATATATGTGTCAGGGATAACACGGATTGCGCTTTCAATATCAGGAAAGGTCTGCAGAGGATGAAGAGATCCCAAATAAGCCCCTTTTATATCAAGGGGTGAAAGAATAGAGGCCGGATGTGCACCGCTTGTATGAAAAAAAAGCTTGCCATCGAGTCTTTCCGATTTCCCGTATATTTCATTAGCTACCTCTTCAATTACGCGATCCTGGGTGGTAATGGCAATTACATCGGAAGATTGAACGATTTCCATATTGTCATGGGTATAGAGTGGTTTATCGCCGATATAACCCCTTGCAACATTCAGCTGTGCTTCAAATTTATCAGATATTGCCGCCACATTGAGCCCTTTGTCTTTCATAACATGCCCGATGGATGTACCCACTTTGCCTGCGCCTATGATGCCTATTTTCATCTGAAAACTCTCCTTAAAATTTTAAATTCCAGGTACTTAACCCTAACCAAGCACAAATATTCAAAATTAAAATTGTCAAAGCAAAACAAGTTCGGTTGTTTCCTGCTTTTCTCATTCAAACATTCCTTTCGGCAGTACCAATATGTTCTTCAAAATTTCAATGGTTTTATTCCCGACACTGTTCGTAAAACTGACACTGATATCAGGGTCTTCAAATTGACCTTTTACATTATATACTACATAGAGAAACCCCTTGTCCTTTTCTTTCAGGATGCTCCTCAGAATTGGTATTTTGTCTATCGTTCTGTCCACTGTCACAAGAGGTGATACGGTCACAGTGCCATCTATTTCGCTATTTTTCATGTTCAGGTTGCCGCTGCCGGTAATGAGCATTGAAGGGCTGTCTATGAGGAAGTCTTTTGTGCCGAATATACCGTTATTGATTTTAAAGTTTGCCCCCAATCTTGTATATGAGAGACCCTCCTTTGCCGGATCGGATTTTTCCCGGAAGACGTCATATACGTTGAGAAGCCTGAAAATCTTTGAAAGCAGGTTCCAGCGCTTTATTAATCCGTTACGGCTGTATATGGTAAGATTGCCGTTCATGTCGCCGATCAATGCTTTCATGGTCTTCCCCGATGAATCCATATGACCGTATATGGTTGTTTTACCTTCTATTATCTGTGATTTTCCGCCAAACGATTCCAGAAAGAGCCCACTCACAAAGTTGTTCAATTTTCCATTCGCATATATATGCGGGAGCGGGTCCGAGAAGTCTATTGAACCATGGGAATCCATATTGCCTTCAAGGGAGTCCATCTTTAATTCGGAAATATTCAGTTTTCTGTCATCGAATACCCCTCTGATATCCAGATTTCCACCTGTTACATTGCCTATTTTTATCTTTTTTGTCCTTAAGAATATGTCGCCGCTTACGTTCGCCAATAGGCTGTTCTTGTAAATTACAGGAATTTCGAAGGCCCTGTCGGACTGCAAATCATCATATTCAAAATTATCCATGTTTATGTAGAGGGAAAAACGGGGGTGTTCGAGTCCTTTAATATGCAACGTACCTGTGCTCAAGGTGCTGTTGCCGAACTTTAAATTATTTACTTTGATATTAAAGGTGTCGCCCTGAAAGGCTGATGTGAGATTGATCTCTTTAAAGGATTTCTGCATCCACGGCAACCTTAAGATTCCGTTGTGCACCCTTGCATGCCCGTTTATGTATGGTAATTTATTGACAGGGGTTGTTAAACCCCTCACCACAACACTGAGCTCGAGATCGCCTTTTGTTGTTTCACTGTCAAAAAAAAAGAGAGGAGCAATTCTTTCAATACCGGTTACATCCATAGCGGCATCGAAATTTATTGTCCTTTTGTCCTCAATGTTGCCCCTGAGTTTCAGATTGATTATATCGAGGCTATACAACAACTCTTCAACTGATATGTCCCTGTCTTCCTTTATAAGGGTTAAACTTGCTTTGCTCTGTATTCCGGATTTTTTTTTTACAATCCCCGGGAGCTCAAAGGAAAGGTCGTCCATGATGATATCGCCGCTCAATTTAACCCATTTGCTTTTCTGTTGAATGGAAACATCCAGATCGGTTGTGCCCGCCATCTCAAAGGGGAGGCCGGTTAGAAAAGGCTTGGCATGGAATACATCCAGATTCCCTTTTATCTTAAGGTCCATGAATTTTTTTTGCCATTTCCCTCTGATCGTTATGTCCGTGGCGCCCTTGCTTAAGGTAAGCGGATCAAAGGTGATCTCATCATTGGTAAATGTATAGGAACCTTTGGCGTTGGCCGAAACCCTTTTCCAGATTGCGCCGGCATTATTCAGTTTTCCTGTTCCGCTTAACGTGTATCCTCTTTTTTTATTCCCCCCCAATTCTATCGTTCCGTCGGTTTCTCCCCGTTTGAAGCTAAGATCGCCGAGATCAAGCAGGGAGGGAACATCTTCCAGATTAAAGGCGTAATACCCTTTGATTTTTACATCTTTTTCGCTTGAGAAGGGTATTATGCCTGCTATATCGTGAAACATGCTTGTCTTAAAGGCGCCCTTGAAATTTGACAGGCTCAGTTTTTCATTGTCGAACATTATTGTTCCGCCCACGTTTTGAAAATGGAGATTACCGTACATTATATCCCCATTCTTCAAATCAAGGTCAGCGCTTAGCTTACTGCCTTTTGAGAGGGTGAATTTCGTTATTTTTATTTTTCCTCCACGGAGGTAATTCCATATATCGACCGGCGTTTTTGAGATACGGTCGAGCGTTATATAGTGTTTTATATCCTGAAGGTCGAGAAAGCCGGCGCCGAGTTCCAACTGTGCCAAATCATCTTTTTCGAATTTCAAATCCAGATTGATAGGGGTGCCCTTGAAGAGCATATGACTCATTTTTATGTCAGTTACATTGCCGGCGTAAGTAAGCAGAACATTTCCCCTTGTTTTTTCGACAGAGAGAACATTCCTGAAGGACTCGTTTTTTTCCTCATAATCAAAGATCTCAAAAGGGCCGTTAAGAGAAAATTCCTTTTTTGTATAGGTAAAAGCGCCATTTACATTTGCTTTGCCTTTTAAGCTGTCTGAAAGCTTATTCAAATTGAGCTGTGTCGCGTGAACTTGTCCCTTAAGGCCGAGGCCCCCCGCGAATGTGTACGTTCCTTCTCCTGAGGCCCGGAGATTTGTAAGCCAGAAATCATTATCAATAACCGTTTCGAAGGTAAAAGGTGTTCCGGGCTTAAAGTTGTTTATTTTTATCTTATGAATAACAAATGTATGGTTATTGTATGCAATCTTGCCGTTTTTTATCTCCAGGAGCTTGGCGAACACGGGAATAAAACCCTTTTTCCCTTTTATGTCGGATATTTTCAAATCAAAATCAGAAAAGATAACGCTTTTAAGGTGGAATCCCCCTTTGATTCCTATTGAAAAAAGCCATTTTTTTACATGTCCCTCAACTTTTCCTTTTACGCTCAAATCATTAAGGCCAAAGATGATGGTCCCGTCCGTGTATTTATAATCAATTTTTGATATGTGGACTTCATGGCCCGTGATTTTGCTTATTGCATAAGAACTGACGGACGGCATGCCGACCATTAAAATTCCTATGGAGAGCAAAGATAGAATGACGATGATCAGACAGGTAAAAAGTATCTTTTTCATGATGGCGTCCGCGCCAGGGCAAAGAAGATAACGCTTTCCGCACCGGCCTTTAAAAGTATTCCTGACGCCTCTTTTGCCGTGTAGCCTGTAGTGAAAAGGTCATCTACAAGCAGCGCTTTTTTCCCCTTTATTTTATCACTATTTTTTACGGTAAAAACACCTTTGATATTCCTTTTCCTCTCATCCCGGTGAAGGGTATATTGATCCTTTGTATTCTTTGATTTGCAGAGGACGGAGTGGTGCAATGTCTTGTTTGTTATGGCAGATATTTCTTCGCTTATAATAAATGACTGGTTAAAACCCCTTTCTTTCAGCCTTTTTTTTGTGACGGGCAGGGGGATTATACAGTCAAAACTTTCGGAAAAAAATAAAATATTGTTTTTAAGGAGGCGGATAAGGTTTCTCCCTACGTCTATCCTGCCGTTAAATTTAAATGCATGGATTGCATCCCGGAGGCGGTTTTCAAAATAAAAACCATAGTGACCCTCCTGGAATCCTCTTTCTTTTTCAATGCATTCACCGCATACGGTCTTTTTCCCGAGCCACCGTCCACAAAGGGGGCACGACATTTCATCTTCTACGAATTTAAACGATGTTATGCAATGTTTGCATAGTATTTCGCCCTTAGAACCACAGCCGCCACAGTGCAGGGGGTATATGGTTTCCAAAACGGTATTGAATAGTTTATGCGCCGTATTTGTCAAGCTTCAGTCCATGGGCAAGGACGAGGGACATGAGTTGCTTGCTGTATATTGTTCCGATACTTCCTTTGATACAGTTTTTTTCGTGAAAGGCCATCCCGTCTTTTTCACCCGTTTGTGTAACGATCAGAAGCGGGACCGGATGCCAGCTATGACCTTTAAGCGGGCAGGGGGTTGAGTGGTCGCCGGTGATTACCAGAACCTGCGGCTTAAGATCATATATGGCAGGAACTATTCTATCGACCTTTTCGATGGCATCGACTTTTGCCGGGAAATTTCCGTCTTCCCCCGCGGTGTCTGTTTCTTTAATATGCATGAAGAAAAATTGATACGAATTATAATTGTCCTTCAGAATCCTAACCATTTCGTCATAATCTTTCGGCTCTTCCTTGACATCCATGCCGAGCACCTTTGCTATGCCGCGGTACATGGGATATGTGGCAATTGCAAGGGCCTTTAAGTTGTAGTTAACCGAAAAGGCCGGCATATCCGGTTTCATGGAGAAACCCCTTAACAAAACACCATTTGCTATTTTCTCATTTTTTAAAAGCTCCATAATCTTTTTAATAAAGTTATTAATTATCGTGCTTGAAAATTCGGCTTCACCTGTTTTCGGAGATGAGTAAACAAGGGGTTTATTGTCTTTGTGCGGGTCTGCATCGGTTAATTTATCCGAGAGGTTTTTGCCCCTGAATATAAGGGCAAAGCGGTGTGATTTTCCGGGCCTTACAATGACCTTGATACCTTCGATTTCGGGAATTGCCTTTGCAATCGTCGCGCAGAGGCGCTCCGTTTCTTTTGTTTCAATTCTTCCGGCCCTTCTGTCGGCAACGACTCCATTTTTTACGGTACAGAAGTTTGCCCGTGCTGCGAGATCGCCATCCTGCAAATCCATGTTGAGTCCCAATACCTCAAGAACACCCCTGCCGATTTCATAAGTTACAGGATCATATCCGAAGAGGCTCAGGTGGCCGGGTCCGCTCCCCGGAGTTATGCCTGTATCAACGGGTGTAATGCGTCCCAGGATACCGGTTTCTACGGCAAGCTCATCGATATTGGGTTTTTTTGCTGCCTCAAGCGGGGTAAGATATGAAAACCGAGGATTAGGTATATCTCCAAGCCCGTCGAGGATGAGAAATACGATCTTATTGCTATTTGTTAATAATAGGTCTTTAATCATTGTTATCCTTCCCTGTCCCAATCTTCTCCTTCATAAAACATTTTCAGCTCGGACGATTCGGTGTAAAGAAAATCTTCTTTCTTAACGCTGACCGTATCCCAGCTATTGCAATTTTCACAGAAATTGACCCATTCCCCCTTCTTAGCCTGGCAGTTGGTGCAGATGAAGGGAATATACACGTGTTCTGCCGGGAAGGCTTTTTTGAATTCTTCAACGGCATTTTCCATTTCGCCCCTGTGGATGTATGCCTCGGCCATTGCCTTATGCAAGCCCTTGAAATCCAACCCTTCTGCGAATAAGGTGTTCAGCGTATCTATGGCTTCATCAATCATCTCGAGTCTCAGGCACAGCCTTGCGTAAAGAAACAATACAAGGTAATTTTTCTGAGATATATCGAGTATCCTTCTATAAATTTTTAATATAACCTCCGGATTTCCTCTGTCGATATATAAATCTTCCATTTTCAGAAGAAATATTATGTGGCCTGTTTTGGAATAACCTCTCCCGTACACCCTGCCGGCTTCATTTAATTTACCGGTTCTTTTGTAAGCCTCTGCCAGGAGTATATATGCCGGTATAAACCTCTTATCTTCGCTTATGATTTCTTTCAATTCCTTGATAATCGCATCCGAGCTTGTTTCAAACTTCTTGTTGAACAACGTCTCTGCCTTTTCATACCGTATGCCCAGCACCCTTATGTTTTCATCTTCTGTTTTGATAAATTTCTTTATCCTTTTTTCCACCTCATATGCTTCATCCCAATTCTTGCCGGAGATATAAAAATCTCTGAGCATGGCCAGGGCTTCCAAATTGGATTCGTTAAGTTTTAGTGCCTCTTTAAGCTCATTTTCAACCTTTTGGGTATCTTTTGTAATGAGCCGGATCTTAACCTTTTTCAGCAGTATGTGTATTCTCTTTCCAAGATTTATTTCTGCAAGTTCCAGCGTTTCTATTGCTTTGTTATACTCTTTTGCAGAAACATATAAATCTGAGAGATACACATATGTTTCTTCCATGTTCGGGACTTTTCTGGTAATTCTGTTCAGGGCTTCTATTGCTTTTTCCCTGTCGCCCCTCAGCTCATATGATTTTGCCTTTTCAAATAATTCCCTGGACTCGTCTTTTCTTTTTTCTTTCCTGTCTTCCCTCCATCCGATTATCAGTCTTTTGAGGTCATAAAAGAAACTTATTATGATAGAGAAAACCACCCCCATGATGAACGACGCTACCACATAGGTTGCAACGCTTGTTTCGTAAAATTTCCCATATCCTATGAATAGCTTTACGTTTTCAGGATTAAGGTGATCAATGTAAAGATAAAAAAGCAGAAACAATAGAAACAGAAAAAAGAAGATTTTAAATTTCATTGCTTATAGCCCTTTCTCTTCCATTTGTCGTTTACAGGTAATACAATAACGCGCCACAGGATTTGCCTCAAGCCTTTTTTCATTTATTTTCTCATCGCATTCTTCACATATGCCGTAAGTTTTATTTACTATTTTGTCGAGTGCATTGTCCATGTCTTTTAAGAGCTTTAAATCATTGTTGCTTATGCTCATCAGTATATCGGCATTATAGGAATTGCTTGCGGCATCCGCCATATCCTGAATCCCATCCGTACCAAGCGTATATGAATCCTCTTTTAATTTCTTTGCCTTGGTCAGTATCTCATCTCTCATTTTCAATAACCTTTTTCTGAAGTATTCAAGTTTTTCTTTTTCCATTACTCACCTCTATGTTGGTTGTTTTCTTTTTTTATATTTTATGCCTTTTTGCTTCCATCCAGAGGCCCTCAAGGTCGTACAAGTCTCTCAGAGGTTCTATGAATATATGAACGATCATGTCCCGGTAATCTATAATTACCCATCTTCCTTCATTATACCCTTCCATAGAGTAAGATAATATACCATCGCGCTTCATGCTTGTCTCTATATGTTCGGATATGGTCTTCACATGCCTTTCGCTCGTTCCGTTCGCCACTAAAAAATAATCCGTAATATCCGTAAGGCCTTTAAGCTCAAGTATCAGAATATCTTTTGCTTTTTTTTCTTCCGCATACCGTGCGCATGTTTTTATTTTTTCCAGTGTTTCCATCTATGACCTGTATAACCCCTTTTCGCTGATTATTTTTTCTACCGGTTGAGGAACGATATACCTTGTCGTCTTCCCGTTTTTTACATTTTCCCGTATCCTGGTGGATGAGATATCGAGCTGAGTAACACGATGCAGATAAGCTTTATTTCCTGAGATATGCTGAAATGTGACGTTGTCCGTCTTTTTCATTTTTTCCGTTACATCTTTGGGGAAAATGTCCCCGATTAAAGGTTTTCCGTTCATCGGCCTTATCATGATAATGAAATTTGTATGATAAAATATTTCCCTGTAGTCGTGCCATGTATCTATTTCAGAAAATGCATCGATACCTATGATGAAGTACAGTGCCTTAAATCTTTTCTCAAATGTCCGTACCGTGTCTATTGAATATGACAAGCCCTCTCTTTTCAGCTCAATTTCGGAAGCACGTAAATGAGGGTTGCCTCTGATAGCGCTTTTTATCATCCTGAGCCTTACATCCGCGCCGGTGATTTCCTGCCTTTTTTTGTGCGGAGGGATATTGGCCGGTATAAAATAGACCCTGTCCAATAAAAAAAACTCCCGTATTTCTTCGGCAGCCCTTAAGTGCCCGATATGCACCGGATCAAAGGTTCCCCCGAATATGCCTATCTTCATCAGACAATACTCCTTAAAATTACAAACACCTGTCCCCAAACAAATCAAAATGTTCAAAATGATATAGGGGAAAGCCTTTAAAATTTTTAATTCTTAATTCATAATGCTTAATTCTATTCATGTTTCGTCATTCCCTCAACTGTCCGTCACCAAAGGCAATAAATTTTGTTACAGTAAGCTCTTCAAGTCCCATAGGGCCGAAGGCATGCAATTTTGTCGTGCTGATGCCCATTTCAGCCCCAAGACCCAACTGATAGCCGTCATTTAATCTGGTGGATGCATTTACAAGCACCAACGATGAGTTAAGCTCCCTTAAAAATCTCCAGGCGTTATTGTAATTTGCCGTTATAATAGCCTCTGTATGGTCGGAGCCGTATTTTCTGATATGTTGAATGGCTTCGTCCATGTCCTTCACGATTTTGATGGAAAGCACGAGATCGAGATATTCCTCATACCAGTCGAACTCATTAGCCTCGCTGATACCTTTTATTATCCCTGTTGTTTTGTTGCAGCCCCTTAGTGCGACGTCGCTGTCATTGAATATCCTTGCCATCTCAGGTAAAAAGGTCTGTGCAATGGATTCATGGACGAGCAATGTTTCCATGGCGTTACAAGTGGCGGGCTTTTGTACCTTTGCATTCAGGCATATCCTGTATGCAAGGTCAATGTCTGCCCACTCATCTACATAGATGTGGCATACGCCCTTGTAATGTTTCAGTACAGGGATACTCGACTGTTCAACGACGCTCCTTATAAGCGCTTCGCCGCCTCTTGGTATTATAAGATCAATGTACTCATCCTGTTTGAGAAGTTCATAAATATATGCCCTGTCGCCGGTTTCAACAAGCCGGACTACCTCTTCGGATATCCCTTCCTGCCTGAGAGACTCCACGATCAGATTATAGAGTGCAATATTTGAATGGCGGGCCTCGGAGCCCCCTTTGAGGATCACGCAATTTCCGCTTTTCAGGCAGAGGGAGAACGCATCAACGGTGACGTTAGGTCTGGATTCGTATATAACAAGGATAACGCCTATAGGAATCCTCATCTTCCCCACAAGGAGACCGTTGGGACGCTTCCAGAGCCGCACCATCTCTCCCACCGGGTCAGGCAGTGCAATAACATCCCTGATGCTTGCCTGCATTTCTTCGCTTACCTTTTCGTCAACCCTTAATCTGTCTATTAAGCTTTTCTGAAGCCCCGCTTTTTCCGCCTCTTCTATGTCCTTTCTATTTTCAATAAAAAGGTAATCCCCTTTTTCCGAAATGAGCCTTTCGAGCGTATTGAGAACGTTGTTTTTCTTCTCCGTGGAAAGGTGCGCAAGTATATGGGATGCCTCTTTTATCTTTTTTGCAAGCTCTATCGGTTTCATATGACCACCATATTGTTCCTGTGCACTACTTCTTCAGCATATTTATACCCAAGCCTTTTTTCTATATCAACACTTTTTAAGCCTTTTATTTTGTTGATATCCGACGATGAATAGTTTGTTATCCCTCTGGCAATAACCTGTCCGGCCGCATTGTTCAGCTCAACGCACGCACCCCTTGAAAAATCACCTTCTACATCTGCAATACCGGCAGGCAGGAGGCTCTTCCCGTTGTTAATGATGGCGCCCTCTGCCCCTCTGTCCAACCATACTTTACCTTTTACATGGAAGGCAAAGGCTGTCCACCACTTATTCCTTGCCAGTTTAGTCTCCGGCTGGAAGAAGGTGCCGATATTTTCCCCTTCGATTACCCGGCACGCGATATTTTCAATATCTCCTCTCACAATCCTTGTAGGGATGCCGTAGCAACCTGCCTTCTTCGCTGCTTCGAGCTTACTTACCATGCCGCCGATGCTTTTTTCGCTCTGCGTCCCGCTGGCCAATTTTTCTATCTTCCCGTCTATTTTTTCTACATTGCTTATGATACGCGCATCATTGCATGTGTTCGGGTCTTTATCGTATAGGCCGTCAACATCGGAGAGGAGCATAAGCAAATCTGCGTCTGAGATCTGCGCTATAAGGGCGGAAAGGTTATCGTTATCCCCGAACCGGATCTCCTTGAAAGAAACGGCATCATTTTCGTTGATGACAGGAACGATATTCATGGTCAGCAACGAGCTTAACGTATTCGTGAGATTTAAGCACCTGCTTTTGCTCTTTATATCCTCGTGGGTGAGCAGCACCTGCCCTATTTTTAATTTTTCCTTTTCAAAGGCGTCCATATACATTTTCATGAGTTTGATCTGTCCCACAGATGCAAGGGCCTGCCTTTTTTCGATCTCCTTCGGTTTCTTTTTAAGCCCCAGTGTTTCCATGCCGCCGGCAATTGCACCACTCGAAACAATGATTGACTCGATGCCTCCATCTTTGATAATTCTTACCTGTTTTGCAAGGTTCCTCACCATATCTGTACTGATCTTTTTCTCTTTATCCAATAGCACGGATGTTCCTACTTTAATAACAACCCTTTTAACGTTAAGCATGTTGCCTGTTACTCCTTTATAAATGGCGGATAGCAAGTCCTGTTCAAGGTTCAGGGTTCAAGGTTCAACGTTGAGCATAGAACATTGAACTTTGAACAAAAACCATACTCTGCGCTATAAATAACTTTACTTTCCACCTATTAATGCTTTTAAAGCATCAACCCCCTGTCCGGTTAATGCGCTGATTTTGACAACCTCTTCGCCTCTATCCGTAAAATATGCTTTCCATTTTCGCACCTTTGAAGGAGACGAAAGGTCTGCCTTGTTTAAGGCCAATAACCGCTCTTTCTTGAGCATTTCTTTATTATAGGAGGTGAGCTCATTTAAAAGCGTTGCATAGTCGTCTTCTAACGAAGGCGATGACAGATCAAGCAGGAGTAAAAGTTTCCCCGTCCTTTCAATGTGTTTTAGGAACATCAGACCTAATCCCCTTCCTTTTGATGCGCCGTCTATTATGCCGGGAATGTCGGCAATAACAAATGTCCTGTCGTTATCCCTCATGACGCCGAGGGTCGGTGTTAACGTGGTAAAGGGGTAATCGCCTATCCGTGGCTTCGCATCCGTTAATCTGGATATAAGGGTTGATTTACCGGCATTGGGAAGGCCCACAATGCCTATATCAGCAAGGAGTTTTAATACAAGATGTAAGTCCTTTTCCTCCCCTTCTTCGCCATAATCGAATTGAACAGGCGCTCTGTTTACGGATGTTGCAAAGCGCGTGTTTCCTCTCCCGCCTCTGCCGCTTTTTGCAATGATATACGTTTCCTCATCTTCTGTGATATCGCATACAGGTCCTGAATGATTCAAATCATACACGATCGTACCGAGGGGGACGGAAATAAAAATATCTTTCCCGTCTCTGCCTCTTTTGTTATTGCCGCTTCCGTTTTTGCCGTTTTCTGCTCTGTAGATTTTTTTATATTTGAAGTCTAAAAGGCTTGAGAGGCCTTTTTTACCAACTGCAACTACATTTCCCCCTTTGCCGCCATCACCGCCGTCAGGCCCACCCCTAGGGATAAATTTTGCCCTTCTGAAACTTGCGCAACCCTTCCCGCCATCTCCTGCTTTTACATGTATCCTGGCTTCATCAACAAACTTCATTCAGGGGGGTAGACATTCGCCCTTTTTTTGTCGCTTTTAAACTCGTATCTCACCACTCCGTCTGAAAGGGCGAATAATGTGTTATCACGACCTATTCCAACATTGTTTCCAGGGTGTATTTTTGTCCCGTGTTGTCTCACAATAATGCTTCCCGCCTTGACGGTCTGACCGCCGTATATCTTAACTCCGAGCCTCTGGCCGCTGCTGTCCCTTCCGTTCCTTGAACTTCCGCCTGCTTTTTTATGCGCCATGAGGTGCCTCCATGTGTATCTTTTCTACGAGAACTTCCGTGTAGGGCTGCCGGTGCCCGTTTTTCTTCTTGTAATCTTTCCTTTTCCTGTGCTTGAAAATGATCACCTTTTTTGCCTTACCGTGTGATAAAACCTTACCCTCAATGAATGCGCCTCCTACATAGGGGTTGCCGATAAGGGTGTTGCTGCCGTCGCTAAATGCAAGAACTTCTTTTATTTGAATGTCTTCGCCTTCACCGGCTGCAAATTTCTCCAGTTTTACCTTTTCTCCTTCGGTAATTCTGTATTGCTTACCTCCATTTTCAATAATGGCATACATAACAAACTCCTGAACCTTTATTTTGAAAAAACTACTTATAATATGCTAAACACACCGTAAAAGTCAATAGTGTTTTAGGGTTATCAAGCTAATCCACTACCGGGGCTTGCGTCGCCCCCTCCAGCCACCCGCGGACTTGTTTGTTGCTTCGTTATCCGGTTGAGAGGGCGCGGGTACCCGGCTAATACAATCCTTCTCCCTCTTATTGCGGCTGCCGGAGCCTCCCGCACCCGCACAAGCGGGTACCAGGCCCACTGTGCTCGCTAAATGGATTCCGGGGGCTTCCGGAGCGTTTAGTTTTCTTTGCTTTCCTGGATGACTTGTTCCGGCATTCTCTCTACCGAGAGGGAGGTTTTTGCGTAAAGCTGTGTGAAGAAATATGTGGCCAGCAGCAGCACATAGTATGTGAGCACTATCCATATGAAGAAACCAAGAAAGGGGATGCGGAGCACTGTTTTGTAAAGTATGAATAATGCCAGACCTGTTGCCAGGTAGCCACCGAGATAAAGAACAATTACTTCCTTTATGCCTTTTGTTATCTTTTCAAATTCCAGCGCTTTCCTGAAATCCATCTGTTCGGCGAAGATTGCAAATGCGAATGGCAGAAAGAAAGAAAAGATCAGTAGCGCAAAATAGGCAAAAATCTTGATAATGTGCCCGAAAAAGGCTGTAACGCTATGCAGTGCCTCTAAAAAAAAGCCGAAAGAAAAAAGAAAGAACGGGATTGCTTCATATAGGATGAATATGAAAAGAATTTTTACCCCTTCCATCCAGATTTCGTTTTTTCGTTCCCATGTGGGCAGACCGATACTCCCTATGTTGAGAAGCCTTGATACCTTCGACAGATAGCCCAGAGACAGGAAATTAGCAACAGGGATAAAGAAAATTATTCCTCCGGCGACCCATCTCAGGGCATACCGGGTGTTAAAGCTGAACTGGATGAAAGGGATAATATCCATTCTATTTTCCTTTCATGATAAAATCTACGAGTGATTCAGGTGTGTATCCGGTCATCCCTCCATCCATGGTCAGTGTCTCACCGTTTACGTATTGAGCGCCTTCGGAAGCAAGGAACAATATGCAGGATACAAATTCCTCAACCTTTGCCATCCTCCCGATAGGTGTTCTTTTTGAGAGGTAATCAACAAATATCTCTTTTCTGATAAGACCCTCGTTCATGCCGCCCTTTATAAAACCCGGCGCGATAGCACATAAGGTTACTCCGTGTTTTGACCATTCATAGGCCAGAGACCTTGTCATGAGCATTATTGCCGATTTGCTTACGGAATATGGTAAAAAACCTTTTTCTCCAAAGAGCGCTACCTGCGAAGCAACACTGATGATCCGGCCGGATTTTTGCTCGATCATCTTTTTGCCGAAGATCTGTGTGACATAAAAAGTACCCTTCAGGTTCACATCGATTACCTTGTCAAAATCAACCTTTTTCATTTTTTCCGATGGGGTAAGCGGGTTTACTATGCCGGCATTGTTGAGGAGTATATCAACTTTGCCCCATGTTGCTATTACCTTCCCCAGCACATTTTCCATCTCTTCGTAGTTTGTAATATCAGCATGAAAGGCAAGGGCAGGTTTCCCCTTAAACTCTTCCTCAAATTTCGATACTGTCTCTTTGTGTGTGCCGCTCACAGCCACACGTGCTCCTTCTTCAAGAAATGCCGTTGCCGTTGCCTTCCCGAGGCTTTTTGCTCCGCCTGTTATGAAAACGACTTTATCTTTGAATTTCATATGTTTCCTCCGTACAGTTTCTTTATTCTGTTGTCAAAAAGCCCTGTAAGGGCTTCGTTGTCTTCCATCGTCAGACCTGCCGCCTCCCTCCATATATCCTCTCTTTCCATGCAGAAATATATAAAGAGGTCCTCTTCCTGTTTTTTTAAAAGCCCGTAAAGCATCCTGTATATCTTCATCCGTTCTTTTTTTATGTACCGGTATTTCCCGTCTTCGCCCCTGATAAACTCTCCGTAAAGGAGGTTTTTTCTACCTTCTTCCAGAAACCGGTCAAAAAGCCGCGGCGGGAATCTCAAGAGGCCGAGGCTTACCCAGAGGACCTTTTTGAGGTCGAGTATCCTGCCTATGTCTCCGATGAGATATTCATAATCCTTTTCAAACCCCTCATATATAATAACCGGATCGAAATGCAGCCCGACAAAACACCCTGAATTCTGTGCCTTTCTTGCAGCCTTCAGCCTTTTATAAAGGGGGCTTGTCCGTTTTTCTTCCTTGTCGATTATCCTTTGAGGGGCAACGGAAAATGATATAACCGTATAGGGGTTCAGGTATGGAATAAGGTGATCAATATATGCCCATTTGGATTTCAGTTCCAGGAGCGCCTTTTTTGTATCACCGAAAAACTCTATAAGGGGCCGGTTGAGTTTATACCTCCCGTCAAGTGCAAGACTGTCCGAAAGCTCGCCTGTCCCGAACCTCAGGATATGTGTTTTTTCAGCCTCGATTGTCTCTTTTACCTGAGACAGGATGTAGGGCATATCCCGGTTTATTTTGATATCCGGGGTATTGATATATCCTTTGAGGATGCAGTAAGAACAGGAAAGAACGCACCCCTCAATGAGATCAATGGTTTTATAGCCGCAGCATATGTGGTTTTTTGTCCCCGGGCAGTCCCTTACGATATTCCCTTTTGTTTCAACAAAATCAATCTTTGGCAAGCCCAAATATGCTCCCTATATATCCGACATCAAGAACCCCGGTGAGTTTTATCAATGCCTCTCTTATTTCATCAGGGTTTTTCGCTCTTATAAGTATATCAATATACTCCTTTTCGAAAAAAGGGTCTACTTTTATGTCTATATTAGGCGGGAGTGCACATTTGAGTTTTATATCTTTCAACCCTTTTTCGAGTGAGGATAATATGGGATGTGTGAGGTTTTTCAGCCTTGTTTTAAGTTCATATGCATTGTCTGCCCCGACCATTATAGAGAAATTAATGGCGCCGTTCTTAACTTTTATTATATGGAACATCCTTAGAATCTCACGCATGACGCTCTCTGTAGTATGGGCCGGGATCAGCATTTCGATTATCCGGTTTTTTTCTTCCGGGGTAAACCGTAAAAGGCTTTCCGCGTTTTGCATGGAAAGGTCTTTTTTCAATATGAAGTTTTTCATGGTTTCATCAGCATTTGCTATATCCAGTAGCCTTTTTATGATCTTTTCATGCCGGTTAAGTGAGAGCAGGGTCATTATCTCGTATGTTTCTTCTTTTGAAAAGCCCATATGAAGCATTTTTTCGATACAGTATGCTTTTTCAATGATATTCAGCAGCCTTCCCGTATTGTCATGGATGGAGCGGAGAAGGGCGTTTTTTTCATCGATATTTACAATGATGCAGGGGATGTTTGCAAGTCCCAGGCTTAATGCGGCCTCGAGCCTTTTAAAACCCGTTACAACGATGTAAGGTGATTGAGCAAGGAGTATCAGAGGCTGAATGATGCCGATTTTTTTGATGGATGCGAGAAGGATATCGTCCTCAAGCGGATAGGATATACAAAATCTCTTGTCGTTTACATTTATCTGCGTAATAGGTATGGTTTGCATATGACTTTTTGACTAAGCCCCCAAAACGGGAAGCTCAACGATAAACTTTGCGCCTTCAGGCATGTTGTCTTCCACGTATATTCTTCCATGGTGTTCCAGGATGATGGAATGGACGATGGCAAGCCCGAGCCCCATGCCCTCCTTGTCCTTTGTAAAATAAGGATCAAAAACTTTTCCCTTATCTTCATCGGCAACCCCGCTCCCGTTATCCGCTATCACTACAATGCCGACTCCCTTATCATCATCAAATTTTGTGATAACGGTGATGATGCCCTCTTTGTTGTTTATCGCCTTTACCGAATTGGTGATGAGGTTTATCACGGCCCTTTTTATTCCGTCTTTGTCCATCCGGAACATGGGTATCGGGGACTGCTCGAATCTGAATGTTATGTTATGATAGAGGTTTTTATATATAGAGATAGTTTCTTCAATTACAGAATTAATATCTTCGATGGTCATTGTCTGGGAGCTATGCGTTAACTTCGTAAGTTCGTTGACTATGCCTTTTATATCCCCTACCGATTTGATTATGACCGATGTTGTCTCGTCGAGAATTTCCTTGTCGCTGTCCGCCATGCGTGCAAGCAGCCTTCGCCGTATTCTCTCTGCCGATAAGATGATAGGGGTCAGCGGGTTTTTTATTTCATGCGTCAATTTTTTTGCCACTTCTCTCCATGTGGCAAGTTTTTCAGCCCGGACAACGTGTGTAATATCATCAAAGGTAATGATAAAGCCTTCCGTTTTGCTTGCATCGTCTTTCAGGATTGTGAGGGATGCCCTTATATATTTAATATTTTTCTGTAAATTAAGCCTCATATCCTTTGTAATACTTCCATCTCCCGTTCTTCTGGCCTCTTTCAGGAAAGACTTCATGTGTTTTTTGAAATCTCCGCCAAGGACTTCCTTAAGCGGTGTTCCTTCCCATGTTTCTTTTTCGACTCCAAGAATGCTCTGCGCTGCTTTATTCAGAAAAAGAATATTACCCATTTTATCTGTAGATATGATCCCCGTAGCAACATTGTCGAGAATAATCTCCATATACTTTCTTTTTGCTTCGATCTCGTCTTTTGCTATCTTCAATTCTTTTGCCATGCTGTTGAAGGCGCTTACCAGGGTTCCTATCTCATCCTTGCCCCTGTCTTCGAGGTTTACGTCGAATTTGCCTTTTGCGATTATTGCGGCGCCTTCCTTTACCCTTTCGATGGGGATTGTAATCTCCGTAGCCATTTTTATGCCTACCCATACACAGAAGAATATTGTCATAATGGTAATGAGTGACAGAGGTACATAAAAGCTGTATTTCAAAATCTTCTTAAACGCCCTGGATTCTTTGAATTCTTTGTACGTGGAGGTAATTTCATTTATCCTCTCCGTGCTTTGTATTTTTAATATATCCCCTGTAAAGAGGATGGCCTGAATGTCGCCGTATCCGTCCTGTATCTTCGTGCCGACTATGATGATCTCCCCGTTTTTCATGGGGATTATTTCTCTGATATTATCACCTTTTTTCAAGGCCGGCTCAATTTTACCGGAAAGCCTCCTGTCTATACCTTGTGGAAGATTGCTTACAACAACATTACCGGAAAGATCATGCACTGAAAAATATTCATTGAGCCTTGCATGCCCGTCACTCCCGAGGTATTTGCTGAGCTCTTTTTCTTTTTCGAGGAGTTTTCTTTGTTCAATATTGTCTGAGAGCGACCTCCCGATGTTTTCGTAACGTTGGAAGAGATCGTCGTAATAGAATTGAGAAAGAATTAAAGCGCTGTTCATCGTGTCTTCAATTTTCTGTCCGAACCATTTATCCATGCTTATATGGAAAAAAGCTGTTGCAAGTATGGAGAGCGTGAAAGACGGCACGATCGAGATGATGAGCATTGTGACCGTTAATTTTGTTTTAAGGCCGGAGCCCCATATCCCCCTCTTTTTTTCGATATATGCCTTAAAAAGTGTCCTCGTTATAAGGAAAATAAGGAGTAAAATCAAGAGGAGGTTGATATTCAATACGATGACGATAAGCTTGTTTTCTTCAATAGGAAGGAATTTTTTAAAGAACGGGAGATGTGTCTCCAGATAAAACAATATCCCTGAGATTAAGAGGATCAGGGTTGCAAAAAGTGTTTCTTTTTTGTATTTCATGTTGAGGTATTATACTTCATCAGATTAAGGAAACAAAGTTAATCTGCCTTTTTTCTTTTTCTCCTCCCCTGTAAGAGTTGAAGAGATTCTGACTGCAGGAGGTGCACAGACCAATATCATATATGTTTTGAATACCTTCGTTCTGTAATATATCGATATTTGCCTGCCTGATATCTAAAAACAAAGAGCCATTTTTCCTTTTAAAGATAACATCCGAAAAACCTTCCTCCATGAAAACTTTATGTACGTCGTTTTTTATCTCATAACAGCAGGGACCGATAGAAGGACCCAGAAGGACAATCATTTTTTTGTTGTCTACCCCAAGCTCCGACATTTTTTCAATCGCCTTTTTTGTAATCTTTTTAGCAGTTCCGCGCCAGCCTGCATGGATTATCGATACAACGGGATAATCCGGTTCACATATGATAACGGGCAGGCAATCCGCCGTTTTCACTATGCCCGCTATGCCTTTTGAAAGAAGGATAAGGCCATCCCCTGATTCAGGTCCGTGCCCGTCTTGAATAACGTGAACATCAACACCATGTTCCTGTTTCATGGTAATTAAGCCAATAAGGCCAAAAGCTTCGAGGAACTCAGCCTTTTCGTTTCCCTGCAATGCATGTGATGGGGAATTTTTGGTAAAAAACCCATGGGCAATGCGTTTCTCTTCAAGTTCAGGGACATGGTAGTAAGACCAATTATTGGTATTTTTCCGTTTAAATTGCATATTTTTTAACAAACTCCTCAATATCCGCCGGCAATGGCGCCTCAATGAAAACCGGAACACCCGTAACCGGATGCATGAACTCTATTTTGTATGCATGTAAAAGCGGCCTTTCCGTGACATGCTTTGCCCTTTTACCGTATGTTTCGTCGCCTGCGACGGAATGACCTGTGTGTGCAAGATGGACTCTTATCTGATGGGTTCTCCCTGTCCTGGGGTATGCTTCAATATATGAAAAGCCATTCAGCCTTTTTATAACCCTGAAAGCCGTGAGGGCATCCCTTCCTCCTTCTTTCAGCACGGCCATTTTTTTTCTGTTCGTTGGATGCCGTCCGATATTCCCTTCTATTATACCTTTATCTTCCTTTATGGTTTCTTCAACTACCGCCCTGTAAGTTTTACGGACACCTCTTTCTTTAAATAGCGCAGAAAGCATCCCTTGCGTCCCGGAGTCCTTTGCGACGATAATAACGCCTGTAGTGTCTTTGTCAAGCCGGTGGACAATACCGGGGCGGCTTGCCGCCGCCGCGGAATTTTGAATTTTGAATTTTGAATTTTGAATTGCGGCTGTCTGCCCCGCTTCCCAACTTCCCAACTTTTCATTCCCCTCTCCCCTCTCCACTCTCCGCTCTCCGCTCCTCTCCTCTGACCCCTCGACCCCTCGACCCCTCGACCCCTTTTTTCCCAGGTATGCCAGCACCGCATTCACCAGCGTTCCTTCTCTGTGCCCGAAAGACGGATGCACTACCATTCCCTTCGGTTTATTAATGGCGAGGAAATATTCATCTTCATAAAGGATGTTCAGAGGAATTTCCTGTGGTTCCAGGGTTAACGGCTCTTCCTCCGGAATTTCCCCAATAATTTCCATTTGGTTTCTTATCTTTAAAGATGGTTTTGATGGTCTGCCTGCAATGTGAACATGCCCACCCTCGATCATGTTCTTGATTTTTGTCCTTGTAATGGAAAGCCTTTCCGAGAGAAAAGTGTCCAGCCTCTTTCCTTCCTCATCACAGATTATATGAAATTGTGTTTCCGGGTTCATTCCTGAAGTGCGGCTTGTATGCCTGAAAGAAGAGCACTTTCTTCTTCCCTGAGAATTGTCCTCATGTCAAGGAGAAACCGGTCTTTCTCGATTCTTCCTATAACCGGTCTTTCGAGGGTTCTCAGTTTTTCCTCAAGGGATTCAACGCTTATTGCATGCGGGGTGATGGCAATCCCGTAAGAAGGTATGGAGACATCGGGGAAACTGCCGCCGCCGACCTCGGAAAGCAATGCCGCGGGTGTGACGGTAATCTTTCCGGATAAGTTTTTTAAAACCTTTATGATCCGTTGAGACCTTGTTTTGAGAACCCTTTGATCTTCACATATCATTCTCAACGTTGGTATTTCATGCCTTGCTGTGTTTTCGTCGAGATAAAGCAGGAGTGTGCTTTCAAGCGCTGCAAGCGTGAATTTATCAGGCCTCAGCGCTCTTGTAATGGGGTTTTTCTTCATTGCATCTATATAAGATTTTTCTCCAAGGATCAGGCCGGCTTGTGGAGCGCCCAGAAGCTTATCTCCGCTGAAGGATATGACATCCCATCCTTTTTTCAGTTCCGAGGTAATGCATGGTTCGTCATGAACATCGATCCCCTTAATGGGAAAGAGGAGACCGCTTCCGGCATCGTAAAATGTCGGCAGGTTATGCTTTTTCCCGATGAAGATTAATTCTTCCGCCGTTGTTTCATGGACAAAGCCTTTAATTCTGTAATTGCTTGTATGGACTTTCATGAGAAGGCCTGTGGCTTCACATATGGTACGTTCATAGTCTTCTTTGTGTGTCCGGTTAGTTGTGCCGACCTCTCTTAATAAAGCGCCGCTCTTTTTCATGACATCGGGCACCCTGAAACTGCCTCCAATCTCAACGAGTTCGCCCCTTGAAATGATTGCCTCTTTCCCATCTGCAAGGGTGTTGAGTATGAGAAAGACTGCCCCGGCATTGTTATTGACAACGAGGGCGCTTTCTGCGCCGGTGAGCTTTTTCAGGATAAATGTACAGTGCTCGTATCTGTCCCCCCGTGCGCCTTCATGAAGGTTGTATTCGAGGTTTGTATAATGGCCGGCCGCATTGATGATGGCCTCGATGGCCGATTTTGCAAGTAAAGAGCGCCCGAGATTTGTGTGTATTATAATGCCTGTACCATTTATCACCCTTTTTAACCTCGGGGAGGTGAATGAAACTACCTGTTTTCGAGTATTTTCTACGATTTCATTAAATGAGGGCACGGCGGAGATTTTTTTTTCTTTTATAGATTTTCTCAGTTCATCGAGATAATCCCTGAGGGCGTCCTTGGCTGTACCTTCGGGATAAATTGTTATGAGTTTCCGCCACTCTTCATGCTTTAATATCTCGTCAACCTTCGGTATGCTTCTGAGAATTTGTTTATCTGTCATTGATACATTTGTAACATACAAATAAAATGTAATCAACGATACAATAAGACGAAGGTCTTATATACCCATGTTGGCCAGTAACTGAGAAATTCTGTTCACGGTTCCTACAAGTTCCGGATGAGTACTCTCGAATTCATCAACTGACGAGGTCAAACCTGTTAATGATACTTTTATCAGGTTCGCATTTTTCGTTTCGCGTGTTGCCTCATGAGTGGAAATTTGAGCAAAATTCGCTATGCTTTCTGCGTGCTCGGCATGGGTTTTGGAAAGCTCCGCAATTTCAGTTTTCAAAGCGGATAACAGCTTCAGCAGATCAGCCTTATCCTTTTCCTTCATTGATCCGGTTTTACTGATCTTTATTTCAATATTTGAAATGGTTTTTTCTAACATAGCCCCTTTCCTTTCATTATAAGTCTGTATTTAATTATAGCAGTGAAAGAGAAAAGCACAAGAGATATTTTAGAGATGATTTTTAAATCCTGAATAAATTCCAAATTCCAAATATTGCAAGCTTCTCCTTACTGAATTATTGTGATTTTGTAATTTATTTGTATATTGTAATTTGGTTATTGGTTATTATATATCCTTTGAAGATCAATGCGAGAGATAAATTCTCAGACTGAAAGTGTAAGAATCTATGCTTATCGAAAAATTCATCACCTCCTACGCCCGTAAAAAAAATGAGAACTATCTCCGGTTCATCCCTTCTGCATCCCTTGCAATCCCAGCCGGAACAAGGGATACGCCAACCCTTCTTTATATGCATGTCCCTTTTTGCGAGGAGCTTTGTCCTTATTGCTCATTCAACAGGGTTAAATTCAGGGAGGGTCTCGCGCGGGAATATTTCGATGCCTTGCGCAAAGAGATACTGATGTATAAAGAATCGGGGTATGATTTTAACGCCCTTTATATCGGAGGAGGTACCCCTACCGTTTTAATCGATGAATTGGAACACACGATTGCATTGACCAAAAGCACTTACAACATAAAGGAGATTTCCGTTGAGACAAACCCGAATCATCTCACGTCCCGGAACGTAGAAATATTGAAGAATATCGGAGTGAACCGCCTGTCTGTCGGGGTGCAGACCTTCGATGACGGCCTCCTTAAGACTATCGAACGTTATCACAAATATGGCAGCGGGCAGGAGATAGTAGAGAGATTACAGTATACAATGGGCAACTTTCAGACCCTTAATGTGGATATGATATTTAATTTTCCGACGCAGACAACAGATATCCTTGAAAAGGATCTGTCCACCCTTGTCGTATTGAATGTAGATCAGATAACATACTATCCTCTCATGGTTTCGTCCTATACGCGTGATATGATGAATAAAAAACTCGGGCTTGTGAATTATGACAGGGGGAAGGAATTTTATGAGAAGATAACGGGGATGCTTTTTCCACAGTACATGCCATCCACTGCGTGGTGTTTTTCAAGGAACGACAGGATGGCTGGTTCCCGCAACCCTGCATACGGCAGCCTCGCCGGTACCCCATACCGGAGTACGGAACAGACGCAAGCCCCGGTAGGCGAAATTCTCAGCACGCACGGCGTGCGAGAAGGGGAGGCTCCGACAGCTCTGCTGGTGGAGGGGGCGACGCAAGCCCCGGTAGGCGAAATTCTCAGCACGCACGGCGTGCGAGAAGGGGAGGCTCCGACAGCTCTGCTGGTGGAGGGGGCGACGCAAGCCCCGGTAATTGACGAGTATGTAGTCAATTACGAGGAATATGCAGGTCTCGGGAGCGGCTCCATAGGGTATCTCGGCGGGAGCGCCTATGCGAATACATTCGATATCGTGGAATATATTGCGAAGATAAAAGAAGGTTTGCTGCCTGTTTCTGCGAGAAAGACGTTTTCCATAAAAGAAAGGCTATGCTATGATTTTTTAATGAAACTTTTTGGTATGAACCTCGATATCGGGCAGCTTAGCGCAAAGCATCATGTAAGCGCATACCGGTATTTATTGCCTGAAATTTTATTTTTCAGGTTAACGGGCGGGCTGGAGAAACATGGAAACATCCTGACCCTTACCAAAAAAGGACAATACTACTGGGTTCTTATGATGCGGGAATTCTTCATCGGCGTAAATAACTTCAGGGATTATTGCAGGGCGCAATCGAAGGCTGGCTGATGAGGGGTCCGGCGTAATGAAAAAAAACATTTAAGGTTGCCGGGAAGATGCCGGAAGAAGAGGAAGGATTGCATTTAAAAATGCCTGGAAATTGATGACAGGAAAAAATTGGGAGGAGAGAAAGAATGAAGATTAGATTTTTAGGGGCGGCGAGGACGGTAACCGGTTCATGTTATCATATGCTGGCGGATGGTTTGCAGATGCTTGTGGATTGCGGGATGTATCAGGGACGGAATTCCGATGAGGTAAACAGGATTCCTTTCAATTTTGACCCGGGGCAGATAGATTATCTCCTGCTCACCCACGCACACCTCGACCATTCAGGCTTATTGCCGAAACTTGTTGCGGACGGATTTAAAGGAAAGATAATAACTACTTCGGGTACTGCTGAACTTATTGATATAATGCTTCTCGATTCTGCTCATATCCAGGAAAAAGATGCGGAATGGATGACAAAAAGGTCATCCAGGGCCGGAAAGGATGAGGTGTTTGAGCCCCTTTATACCGAGGAAGATGCAAAAAAAGTCATTCCTTTTATCAAAAAAGCGGATTATGGGGAAATAGGGCAACCGGGTAGCGGAATAAAATACAGGTTTGTAGATGCAGGCCATATTCTCGGTTCCGGTTCGCTGGAGGTCTGGTATAGTGACGGAGACAAAGAGAAAAAGATTGTTTTTTCAGGTGATATCGGCAAAAACGGCAACCCCATCATTAATGACCCTCAACATATAGAAGAAGCCGATTATGTGCTCGTTGAATCTACCTATGGCAACAGGCTCCATAAGGGCATGGAGGAGAGCATTGATGAAATGGTAGAGGCCATTAAAACGACCTTTAAGAGGGGAGGCAATGTTCTCATACCTGCCTTTTCTATAGGGAGGACGCAGGATATCCTCTACAGGTTGAATAAGCTTATAAAGGAAGGGAGGCTCCATGACCTCGATGTATATGTGGATAGTCCCCTTGCCGATAAGGCTACAAAGATCTATATGGCACACCCGGAATATTTTGATGCCGAAGCGGTAACGGTATTCAAATTCAGGAGCAGTGAAGGCATGAAACTCCACTTTACAACGACAGTCGAGGAATCGCAGAAGGTAAATAAAATAAAATCGGGGGCAATCATTATTGCAGGGAGCGGGATGTGCGATGGCGGGCGGATACAGCATCATTTCAAGCACAATATATGGAGGCCTGAGTGCAGTATTATCTTTTCAGGTTTTCAGGCGAAGGGAACCTTGGGACGGCATATTGTAGATGGGGCAAAGAGCGCGCGAATTCTCGGCGAAGAAATGGCCATAAGGGCAAGGGTCTATACCATTGGCGGTTTTTCGGCGCATGCCGACCAGAAAGAGTTGCTCGAATGGCTCAGCTCATTTACGAATAAACCGAAGGTGTTTATAGTACACGGCGAGGAAACCGTGTGCCTTGAGTTTGAAAAGGTGGTAAAGGAGAAGCTTGGCCTCGAGACATATGTTCCGCGCAAGGGAGAGGAGTTGGAGATATAATTAAGAATTAAGAATGAAGAATTGAAATTTGCAATAGTTTGAATATGGATTATCGTTTAGTCCGTAGCAAGAATAGAAAAAGAACCATGACCATTCTGATTAAACCGGATGGAACAGTTGAAATGCGCGTACCATACAAGACGCTGCAAAGGGATGTGGACGCCTTTTTTAAAGAGAAATCACCATGGGTTCAGAAAAAGCTTATGGAGAGGAGAAAACGGGTGGAAGGCGAAGCCGCTCAGCCAAAACAGTTTATCACCGGTGAAATATTTTTCTATCTTGGCGAAAGGTATCCTTTGGAAATATGTAATATGAACGGGAGTAGGGCGCCGTCCCTTTCTTTGTCCTACGGAATATTTTTGCTTGATGAAAAGAAGGCAGGCGAAGCGCAGGCTATCTTTATAAAGTGGTATAAAAAGAGGGCGAAAGAGTTATTCGCTGAAAGGGTCTATCATTACAGCAGACAGCTCAGTCTTTTCCCTGAGGACATCAGGATAACGAGTGCACAGTACCGTTACGGTTCCTGCTCAGCACGGAATAATCTGTCTTTTAGCTGGAGACTTATGTTAGCCCCGCTGCCGGTGATCGATTATATCATTATTCATGAACTTACCCACATTAAAATCAAGAACCATTCAAAGAAATTCTGGGAATCAGTGGGTGCTTCAATGCCCGATTTCAGGACGCATAAACGATGGTTAAAAGAACATGGGTATTCCTTGAAACTCTGAAGCTGTGAAAAATCTGAATCCTGCCGGAATGCGTGCTCCCGCTATCAAGCAATCCGGCCGGCAATTGATTGCGAAGTGTTACAAGAATGGGAGGTTAATGCTCATTGGGTTACAGAGAATTCATCCCCTGTGTCGCCTCCGGTGTCCCTGACGATGAACGAATACCCTTTGTTTGTTCTGGTTCCCACAATATAACGGAAATAATAGCCGGTTTCTTTAAAGAACCGGCTTTGTCCGCCACTCCCGGCAGTAATGACGTAAATAATGCCATCACTCATGCTCCGGTTATAGATGTGATCATGGCCTGAAACTACGAGAGAAACCCCTTTTTGAACAAAAAGTCGATGAAGCTGGTCCCTTGCAGTTTCATATCGGTCGAGGCCGTGGAGGTGCACTACAGGAAAGAGCGGTTCATGCAGGAATACGAACTTATACCGGAACGGCTTTTGCAGTTCTGCCTTTAACCATGTAAGCTGTTCCCCGGTTATCATGCCCTCCTCGCCGGGAATCTCCGTGTTCAAAATAACAAATAGCGTATCTCCATAAGAGAAGGAATAGTATAGCCTGGGGAAGAATTTAAGGTATACGGCAAGCGACTTCTTGCCTTTAATGTCGTGGTTTCCAGGTGCAAGGTGCAGCGTTTTGCCGGTTCCTGTGATCTCGAGGAATTTTATCCACTGGCTGGATTTTCCGGGATTGTGAATGGCATCACCAACATGGATGATAACCTTTATGTTTTGTTTCTCCACTATCTTTATGAAATCAGGGTAAACCGAATCCGGCGATCCTGTATGCGTGTCGCCGATGATGGCAAAAGATGTTAATTCTGCCGATGCAAGGAGAGGACATATAAGGAAAAAAAAGGTGATAAGGAGCAAGAGCTTCCTGATTCTTATAATTCGGGGGTCTTCGGATGGTTTATGTTTCATTTTCATGCGTCTTATACAAGGGTTCATGAGTTTAAGGGTTCATGGGTTCGAGGTTTATGTTTCATTTTCATGCGTCTTATACCAATTTACCTTCATTCGTATAACTTCGTTGACTTTGTCCGGGTACCCTCCGGGTGTTGTTTTTCAATCCAAACAGGTAAACCCGGATTTTCCATTAGGATGAGCACCGCTTCTAATGACGTATCCGGGATAATTAATATACATCAACAGAAGGAAAAAAGGAATATATCCATATTTGAGGCGCACAAGCGACTTGGGCATCGACAAGGGCTTGGCTTGGAGAGTCAGCTTAACCCTTTGAAAAGCGTTGACAATTAAGCGAAATAAACGTTATTTTCTAAAGGTTTATGGATAGAACTCTTCTTTTGAATGCAACGTTCGAACCTTTAAACGTATTGTCCTGGAAAAAGGCGGTAACCCTTCTCTATCTTGGTAAAGTTGAAATTATAAAAGAGTACGAAAAAGAGATAAAAGGGGTTTCGATTACAATAAAGCAGCCTTCTGTTATAAGACTTCTGAGGCTTGTCCGGGGTAACCACACGAATGTTAAATATTCGAGAAGAAACATATTTTTAAGGGACGACTATATCTGCCAGTATTGCGGAGAAAGATTCGACCCGAAATTTCTTACGTGTGATCACATCATACCGAGATCGAGGGGAGGGATAACGGAGTGGTCGAATATTGTGACTTCATGCAACCGGTGCAACCTGAAAAAGGGTGATAAACTGACGGATGAGGTCGAAATGTATCCGAGAAAAAGGCCTTCCCGGCCGAACGGGTTTTATCTGCTCATGTTGCATGTGGGCCTGAAGGTATTTCCGGAGCATTGGAAAGATTACGTTTTTATGAGGGACTAAGATGGATAGAATATGGGCGCCATGGAGAATGGAGTATATCAGCAGTACCACCGTTAAGGGTGAAAAGAAATGTTTTCTTTGTATTGACGGCAAGGATGACGAAAAGTTGTTCGTTGTCGGCAGAAAGGGCACGGCATTTGTTATCATGAACAGATTCCCTTACACAAACGGACACGTCATGGTTGTTCCGGTAAGGCATACGGGGTTGCTCGAAGGATTAACCGGTGAAGAGATTATGGACATGATGGGTCTTGTACAGGTTATGACTACTATTTATAAGGAAGAATTCAAGGTGGACGGCATCAACGTCGGGATAAATGTGGGAAGGGCCGCCGGAGCCGGACTTGAAGAGCATATACACATTCACATGGTCCCGCGCTGGTTCGGTGATGCGAATTTTATGGCCGTTGTCGGTGAAACGAGGGTTATCTCTGAACACATAGAGGCAACATACGAAAAGCTGAAGAGAAAATTTATTGAAAAGGTTTTTTGATTCGTCTCCTCCTCTCTTGCATCCTCATGATCTGGTTTTAACCTTTACCGGAAAGACAGCAGACGAACTTGCCCTCCCGGAAAGGGCAATTATCGTCTTTGATGCCGGAGATCTGAAGCGTGTATTAAATAAGAAAAAGCACAGGCTTATCGATGCATGGTTGAATTTTCGCTGGCTATACAGGATTGAGAATAGCGGCACGATTGTTACAAGGTCATACTTCGGGGGTCCCAATATCGCTGCACTTGTGGAAGAACTTACGGCCTTTGGCGTGAAAGAATTTGTAATCTGGGGTTATGCCGGCGGGATTGACAGCCGCCTTAAACCGGGTGATGTAATAGTTGCAAATGCCGCATTAAAAGAAGATGGCGTGTCTTTTCATTATGCTGACGATGAAGATGATTTTGTCTATGCAGATTGGTCAGCAGAATGGGAACAATATACCGAAGAGTGGGGTTTTAGGGAAGGCATAATCTGGAGTTGTGATGCAATCTACAGGGAGACCCGGGAAAAGGTCAGAAAACATCGCAAAGCCGGCATCTCTGCCGTTGAAATGGAAGTGGCCTCTTTCTATTCAGTGTGTAAATTCAAAGGGGTAAAGGGTATTGCCTTTTTAATTGTTTCGGATCTTTTGGGTGATGAGGGATGGACAGGTAGTTTTCATACAAAGCCCTTTAGGGAAGGCGTTAAAAAACTGTCAAAGTTTATGCAGGAAAGAGTTATTAAATAAGACTGATATTGAATTTATCCTGTAGAATTAGAGATTGTACATGATGTCCGCGTCTTCGGTTATAATCTCCTCAACGAAGACAATCTGCCCGTTTCTTTGAAGCAGGTTTGCTTCATGCCTGTTTACCCATCTTTTTTCACCGTTTTTTAAACACACATTCAGCATTGCAACCTCCTCCTCCTGGTTAATATATTCTCTGCAAATATTTAACATAAAGTATCCCCCCCCTTTTTTTTCGGTATAGAGATTGTTGATTTATTATATCGGCCGATTTTTACATAGCGATCTATTGCATTGAAATGAAAATGTTCCTGATCGACCATTAAAGGTGATGAAGCGAACATAGGATGAGAAAACATATTTTGTATCACCGTATCTTTTCGACGAGATGAAAGTCAACCGGGGCTGTGCGGTACACGATGTTATCTGCCCCGGTTGTGTGGGAGAGACAAACGAACAAAAAGTTTTATTGTGGGGATAATTTATATAAATAGTATTTAATGGTTCAAATAAAATGGGCCGAAGAAGCCGAAAAAAGTGTCGGTTCCGACATAAAACGATGTATTTAGGATTTATTTTCCATAAGAGGAGCGATCACCAGTTCCTTGAACCGCTGATAACCGGTTCTGCCCAGACAAAAGGGAGTTGAAATACCTGCCAGAAAAACTTCCGCTCCGCGGGATTTTGTTGTCCATGACTGGATATGATGCCGGTTGATTATCAGGGAACGGTCGAGAACAGCAAAGACATTCTCCGGGAGACGTCTCTCCCAGTCCTTCAGCGAAAATCGTACCATGTATCGCATGCCTTTGATATCAATGACAATCGTATAATTTTTATCGGCAGTGATGGCGGCAATTTTCATAACGGGAAGAAAATGATTTTTCTTTCCTGTGTTCAAAAATACCCGGTCTGACTGGGAGAGTGATCCTCCCATTTCCCCTGGCGCATAGGTTTTTGATGTTATCCGTTTCAGCGACCCCTCCAGTCGCCCGGGATCAACAGGTTTTACAAGATAA
>Ga0074199_1000080_pt1 | contig 220495 bp, 200 predicted proteins | sample EPASupsiteSAE347_FD_64528 | JGI IMG/M metagenome (GOLD analysis project Ga0074199, IMG submission 64528) | Bioremediated contaminated groundwater from EPA Superfund site, New Mexico - Sample SAE3-47 | ecosystem: Environmental > Aquatic > Deep subsurface > Groundwater > Contaminated ... | reverse complement strand
ATGCAAAATTCTGACCAACCAAAATAATCTGTTTGAACCTAAGCTTTGCCAATAACTCTAGCGTGACGACTGCGATCGATGGTGCATCATTGACTTTTTCAAGTGCTTCATTACTTTCAGGTTTCAATAAACAGCTCGCAATTGTATCCTGGCTGGTTATCATATGATACTTTGGGCCTGGATATTGTTCCAGCGTTTCATAACCAACACTAGAACCAAAGATCATGGGGATTGTTGATATTTCAAGCTCATTTGTTTTTTTGAAAACAACTTGATTCATCTCGCTTGGATCATAGGTACACATGGCATGGGGATAAATATCGTGATGAAGCAGAGTGTTAATGGCAGAACCGACTGTGAATATATATGCCCGACCTTCTTCTTTTATTTTTCGCAAACTATCTATTTCATAATCCAGTGAAGGACCCGCCGCCACTAACAAAACTGTTTTTTCTTTGAACATATCTTTATTTTCCATTAAAATATTTGGTGTCAATAAAACCTCCTTCAAATTATTCACGCTATTAATAATCCATCGTTTTTTAAAGGTATAATTAACACTTATTGAACTTAACTGTTCCTTTATGAATTTCTTAAAATCATAAAGGAATTTTGTATACATCTGATTAAAAACCTTTGCATACACAGGCAGTTCACAAATCACGAAACGCTTTTCTTTTGACTGGTTCAAATCATTATAAAAGGATTGCATATTATTACCACATTCTAATGAAACGAGTCTTTTCAACTGTAAATCTTTTAATGATTTTCTATCTAAGAATAAGCTAAAAATCTCGATTGATGGTTCAATTATCGAAAAGCTAGCTTCTGTATATCGCTTTGTAAAATAGTCAATATGATAACCTAAACCAATGCCGTAGAAAACCATATGTGTTTCACTTGTAATGTCCTCATTTTCTAATATTTGATCCACAATTAATTCAGCTTCACGAATTGGCTTATATTTGCTGTTCATATAAACCGTTTGATCACCATTCTGATATTTTAAGGTATCATTGCCGTCTTTAGCCTGTTCAACAAGAAATAAAGGTTTGTTGATTCCTTCTTCCCATTTTCTGACCCTTTGATATAAATCAGGGTATTTCTTTTTTAATAACCGAATATTATCAGCTAGCATGATGTCTCCCTCCAGTGGGGATTAAAAAACGCAGTCTTTCTTCTGACGCTTCAAGAATTGGCTGGATTTCATATTGCAGTAAATCTCCAATCAACACATTGTCCTGATTAACCATAGCCTCTTCAAGCTCCAGAATAACCGTGCTAAATCCTTTAGTCATTTGTACATACTCATTCCATATTTGATAATCATTAACAATTTTTTCTAAGTTTTCAAAACCGTCGATTCGCTGAACTGTTTCTATTATCCATTGAATACCTTCAAAAAGGTTTGCCAGACTATTCCATGTGCTTTTTTGGGGAGACTGATAATAGGCTTCCGATAGCGGTTTGATCATCATTACAGCATTGGCTATATAATCGTATGCAGAAACCATTGCTTCATTGACAATCAATGTGGGCGTTCTAACGACAACGACAACTTCCTGGATTGTTTGAATATTGTCTGTCAAGTATTCATAAAACTTTTCATAGACATAATTTCCATCAACAATTAAATGTGATATGTCCAATTCTTTTTCTGTTAAACTATGATCAATCAATTCAACTATCTTCTCAATATTTTCAAATCTATTCTCAAATTCAATGATCTCATTATTTATTATTATTCTCATAAACCTCACCTGTCTTAACGATATAACGCTTCTATTATTGTATCGACAAAAGTTAACAATTATTAAGAAATTAACTTCTCACCTTGATTAAAGTATAGGCCTTTATGCTTTTCTTGTAAAGATTTTATTGATTTGAAACATAAAAAAACCACCCGAAGGTGGAATTTTTATGTTTAAGCTTATTGTAATAACTGAAGTACGCCCTGTGGTTGCTGATTAGCTTGAGCGAGCATTGATTGAGCAGCCTGAGAAAGAATATTGTTCTTTGTGAACATCATCATTTCTTTTGCCATATCAACGTCACGGATCCGTGATTCAGCTGATGTCATGTTTTCTGAAGATGTACCTAAGTTATTGATGGTGTGTTCCAAACGATTTTGAATAGCCCCTAACTTAGAACGTTCGGCTGATACTTTTTGAGTTGCACTATCGATAACTGTTATGGCAACATTGGCCTGACCCTGATTACCGACCTGCAGGCCATTCGTACCAAGAGCAGCTGTACTCATATTTTCGATAGAAACCTGCATATTTTGATTTGTATTAGCACCAATCTGCAACGTTGCCTGTCCATCAGCACGAGCATCTGCTGCTGCTGTTGTTTCCGTAAAGCTTGATAACTTATTAGTCGCTCCAGCTCGAACTACTCCATTTGCATCTTTAACTGTAATAGTTACACCATTAACAGCCCCCGCAAATCCTGTAGCATCTCCGCTTAGTCGCACACCGTCTACACCACTATATGCAGCAGTAGCACCTGAGACTAAAGCCAAGCCAGAAGCCAGAGTAGAACCTCCGGAAACTACAAGTGAATCAGTCGTAGTCGTTCCGTTTACAACAAACGATACTTCAAACGTATCTCCAACTTGAATGCCTATATTATTGCCTGCAGTATCATTTAATCCTGATAATGTTGTAGTAGCAGCTGTAGTGGATTGTAAAGTCGTATTCGTGTTCATATTTGCTGTAGATACTGCTACACCTTCGCCCATTGAACCATCTAACAGATTCTTGGTATTGAACTGGGTTGTTTCGGAAATACGGTCAATTTCTTCGTTTAACTGAGTTACTTCCTTTTGAATTTCTGCACGGTCACTATCGGTGTTAGTATCATTTGAAGATTGAACGGCCAGTTCTCTCATTCTCTGTAAGATTGAGTGGGTTTCGTTTAACGCACCTTCTGCTGTTTTGATTAGTGAAATACCGTCGCTTGAGTTAGCGGATGCCTGATCTAAACCTCTAATCTGGCCACGCATTTTTTCAGAAATTGCCAATCCTGCTGCATCATCTCCAGCTCGGTTAATTTTTAAACCTGAAGACAGTTTTTCTAATGACTTAGCGGTAGTTGCCTGGTTTGCCGATAATTTGTTGTAAGTATTAAGTGCTGCGATGTTATGATTGATTCTCATTTTAGATTCCTCCATTATTTTATTGGCCGATAACCCTCGACCTGGGGAATTTTTGAGGCCGTCCTTCGTACGCAAGGTCTGCCAAATTTACTAAGCTGATTCGCTCTTGTTATTAATATCGACCATGTTTTGGGATACTTTAGAAAATATTTTAATTTATTTTCTTTTTTATCTTGAAACATTTACCCGGTCATAATTAGTAGCTTTCAAGAACTAAGCTTAATGAATAAATAACTTTTTCCTATTTCTCTGTTGTAAGTATTATCGTCAACGATAATACTTACTTTAGTTTTTTTTATTTGTTCTGAAAAAAAAGCTCAAACTTTCTGATTATGCTTTCTGATCCAGCTTAAAACCTTCTGCGACTACTGGTGACGTTTCAAAGCCTACTATGGGTTGGTAATTGGGATCAGCACTTCTGGGAACATAAATAGGTCCCCCAACATATTTAATGATGACTTGGGGTCGTTGGGTCATTTTTAATTCAATGTCCGGTGGTATAAACTCTATGTTTGAGTTGTCTGCTGTCTGCGCTCCATTGGTAATGCTACTCGCTTCAATTGGAATCATCATACTAGCGGTTTCGTTGCTTGATTTTATTTTTTGTGAAGCGATCAAATCAGCCATTTGATCAATACCTCTGGACAAATGTTTAAAATGAATCGGCGTCGCCTGGCCATCTTCCATTTGAACTTCAAGACTAAGTTTTCCGTCATCTCCATATTTTGCTATAGCGGTGTAAGTTGAATTGTCCCACTGGTAATCGGTACTCGGTTCAAACGAATCATTAAGGGCAATCCGAATCGGCTTACTTTGAACCTTTATATTGCCAACATCACTATCTGGCTTAGTATTTTGTGCATGAACTGATGACAACTTAAGAGGTTCTCTTTTAACATGTTCAATTTTTATAGGGACTGTTTCAATAGTAATTAGCTGTTCCATTTTTTTCTCCTCCTTTCAAAGTAATTATATTATAATTCTGGCTATATACTATGACATATAGTCAAACACGGATTGCTGTACCACGCTTTGACCCATTTGTAGGGCCGCCTGGTAAGCCACCTTTTGGCTCTGGAAGGCGATATAAGTATAGGCGGCATCTACCCCTTCAACTTGCGTCTGCCGTTCTTGCAGATTGAAATTCTGAGTTTCGTAGCGACTGGTCATAAACTCCAGATACTGGGTTTTTGCCCCGATTTCTGTGGTGGTCTGATAGGTTTTGAGACTATTGTCACTAAATAGACCATACAGTTTATCGACTTTATCAAATGAATAATCGCCATCTGATTTCTCAAATTCAGTCGCGATTCGGCCTAACAAATCATAAAGATTATTTGAAACCTGTTCACCTGAAATATCGGTTTTTCCGTTACCGACAAAATTAATGCCGGCGGTAGAATAATTAAATACGGTGTTCCGGTCAACGGCTTTTGTCGTGTCATCAAAGGATACGCCTAAGCCAATATCAACATACATGGAATCACTTTTCAGGAGTTCTAACTCTGCAATTTCAGCTGGTGTTCCTCCGTTTAGATCATCTAAAACTTTACCATTGTACTGGAGTTGCCCGCTCACAACGGCAAATGGTTTTTCATCGTTGCTCCCGCCAAAAAGATACATGCCGGATGCACTGGTATTGAAAGTTTCCAACAACTGGCCTTGAATGGTTCGAAGCTCAGAGGCAATAATTTTTCGATCAGCTTGACTTTGAATGCCGTTCATACCCTGCAAAATTTTATCGGTGGCTTCCGCAAGGGACGATTCTATTTGGCCCAGGGTACTTTCAGAGTTGGTCAGAAAATCATCCGCATGTCTGATATTATCCTGATATCCTTCTATCTTTGAGATATTTCTTCTGATCTGATATCCTCTAACCGCCGATGCAACGTCTTCTGAAGTACGGGAGTACTTTCTTCCGGTTGCTACCTGGGTATTGAGTTTATCCAAATCTGATGACAGTCCATTCAAATTATTTGAATATTTTGAAGTCATCATTCTATATGTAATTCTCATTTTTTACACGTTCCTTCCCGTAGTGTTTACTCTGTATGCACAGTATTAAACACCCATTTTATTGATAATATTATCTAAATTCTCGTCTAATACGTTGAAATACCGCATCGCAGCGTTGTATACTTTTTGAAATGCTGAAAGATTGACACCTTCTTCATTTAAAGAAACGCCGGCTACAGAGTCTCTGGCATCTGAGATCGTTTGAAAAACGTTGGTCGCTGTTTTAGAAAAATTCGTATTTAACTCAACGTCCGTCGCTACCTCACTGACAACGCCGGTCATGTACTCATTAAAAGTACCGGTTAAGATTTTATTGCCTGAGCTATCCTTAAAATCAAGTTTATCGCTCATTTTTTCAATCATTCGCAGAATATTATCAGCACCGGCAGGAGTCGGCTTATAATCTGCTGAAGGCGGTGGATCGATGACGGGATTTCTGGTCGTTCTTATATATGATGGGTTTTTTAGCCACGCCGTAGAAACCTGTAAATTCTTTGCTGTGATATTTGCTGCTGATATTCCTGACGAATCAGTAAAGAGATTTAAATCTCCTGCCGAACCCGGAACTCCGTCTGGACCGGTTATATCACTATTGATTTTATTCAATTCGGTAGCAAATTGCTTAGCGAAAATATCCATTTTTGTTGAATAGTAGAAAATCCCTTTTGAGTCACTTTCACCAGACATCGTGTCGGCAAAGCTGCCTTTTCCATTAATCAGGTTAAGATAACCCCGCAACGAACCATCAATTACATTGCTGTTGACATCAGTTCTTTCAACACCAGTCGTATCAACAATCTTCAACTGAACGTTTAAGGGATCTGTTTCAGCATCTAAACTCATTTCAGAATACTTACCATTATCAACCAGGACAATATCGTCACCGCCGGATTGATTCTTTATTTTAATGGTGTAATGGGGAATCGACAGATTCTCTGAGATCACATCAGCCGGTGCCATGCTTACTTCAATATTGGCAACTCCGGATAACTTGTCAATTAGTAAATTTCGGTGGTCATAAAGTTCATTGGGGGTATTGCCGTATATTTCTTCCCGCTGGATCTGTTCGTTTAAACTGGCGATGTTTTTGACGTAGGTATTAAACTCGCTTTTGACGGCTATATCCAGATTTTCGGTTTGTTCAGTCCTGACTTCTTCAAGCTGGGTGGCATACATATTAATCACCTGGGTTACTTTTTCCGCAGCGGAGCGGGCAACCTGGGCGATGTCTGAGCTGGTTGGTGATTGGGTCAAACTCTGCAAATCATTAACAAAGCTGGACAGCTCGCCTTGTAAAGCTTCGGTTGAAGCCTCATCAAAAACGTCTTCCAGATTTGAAAGCCCTTTCACCATGGTTTCGTATCGGCTGGTTTCGGCATTCTGGGTTCGAAAACGAGCATCGATATAGGGATCTCTTAATTGGGTGGTTCTGATGGCTTTGGCGCCGATGCCAGTAGATACTTTTGGTGTCGCGTATTTTTCAACCATGCCGCTGGTGGTAACTGAAACAATGTCCACCCGCTGTCTGGTGTATCCTTCAGTATTGACGTTGGAAATATTATTTCCGACTATATTAATGCTTGCCTGACTGGCTTCCATGGCCCGGCTGGCAACGCCATATGATAAAAATGTTGCAGTCATATCTTTTCTCTACTTTCTCTATTAAATGCTCTTTTCGAAGGCGCTGGGAATCTTGACAGACCCCTCTTTTTTACCGTCTTCACCATATGTTATTTTATCCTGTTTTGCTTTATATTGAGCAATATTTTTGTTGACCATGTGCAGTTTAGTTTGGAGAAGCGTCTGACATTTATCTTTATAGAATTTAATTTCATTAGCGGTTTCCTTAAACTGGGCCAGCAGCTCTTCAAATCGGGTTCGCTCATCTTCTGGAAATTGCTGAACGACCTCTGAGAGATTTTTACCGCTGACGTTCAATTTCTCCGTATAAGCTGCGACATCCTGATCAAAGTTCTTAATTTGATAAAGAAAGATCTGCTGATGATTGAGGTTATCACTTAATTCATCAATGCTGTTGCTCTGAATGAGCATGAGCTCATCCTTCAGTTTAGGTATCGTCTCACGATGAAGCTTAATAACCCCGAAAAGATAGTTGTAAAAACTATCTAACGTTTCTTTGTATTCATTTGTTTCAAGCATATTAAGCCTCCTCGAGATTTTCAGATTTTTGCTTTTATTCTTATCTTTATTTTAGTAGCGCATCAACCAAAGCCTCGGTTGGTACGTGGTAGGTTCCGTTTTTAACGGCTTCTTTTAATTCACTTAAACGACTTGAATCTTTTACTGTTACATCGTAAAGAATGGCAGATTTTGCGGTAGCAACTCGGCTGTCATCAAAGGACGCACTGCGACCGTTTGAGATGGTACTGCTGTCTTGTTTATTTTTACTGATGCCTTTTTTTTCAGCATCCACACGACGGGTGGACTCTGTTGCAGTTTCCTGGCCGATCTTGGATTGGACTGCGGGATTATTGCCTAATGAAATTTTCATGACTAAACCTCCTTTTGGGAATTTCTATTTTTTTATGATTATTTTTAAGAATAATTAAGATAGTTTTATCTCTTGATATACATATCGTCATTATATTAGAAAACTTTAGCAAAAGAAAGAAAATAATATCAATTAAAGTAAGTAGATAAGCAAATAATCCAGGCATCATTTGCGGTGGATGATGTCTGGATTATCGAAAGTAGAAAGTATTTTATTTTGATAAGAAGCGGATAATTTCATCGGCGATGCGGTCCAGGGGTAATTGTTTTTCCACGGCTCCGATATTGAAGGCAACCATCGGCATACCATAGACGACGCAGGATTTTTCATCCTGACCGATGGTATAGGCCCCGGTTTTTTTCATCTTCAGCAGGCCATTGGCGCCGTCTCGGCCCATGCCGGTGAGAATGATGCCGACGGATTGTTTTCCGGCTACGTCGGCCACTGAGTCAAAAAGAACGTCAACAGATGGACAATGACCGCTGACTTTTTCTTCCTGGGTACATTTTACAATATATCCGGTTCCTCTTTTAGCCACTCGCATCTGAAAATTTCCCGGAGCGATTAAAACTCGACCTGGTTTTAAGGCATCCCCATCTTCAGCTTCTTTGACTTCCAGTTCGCAGGTGTTATTCAAACGTTCGGCATAGAGTTTGGTGAACACTGGTGGCATATGTTGGACAATAACAATCGGCGGCATGTCTCTGGGCAAGCCAGAAATAACGGTATGGATAGCGTCGGTTCCACCAGTTGAAGCACCAATGGCGATAATCTTGCTCATGGTATCAATGCCCTGACTGGTGACCGGTCGGCTGGGGGTATAATCGCTTTTTCGATTACCAACCTTGGCGGTGGAGGCAATTTTGATTTTAATAATGAGTTCATTCACAAAGGAAGCCATCCCACCGGGACGGGTGACATTCGGTTTAGTAACAAATTCCACGGCGCCGGCATCCAATGCATCCAGAACATTTTGGGAAACCGAGCTGACCACAATAACCGGCAATGGGTATTGGGGCATCAGTTTTTTTAAAAATTCAATGCCATTCATTTTTGGCATTTCAACGTCCAGGGTCAGTACGTCTGGCTTCAATTTGATGATCAAATCTCTGGCCATATAAGGATCTGTTGCAGTCCCCACAACTTCAATGTCGGGATCTTTCGATATTTCTCTCGATAAAGACTCTCGAAAGACTAGGGAATCGTCTACGATCAGCACCTTAATTCTTTGCTTAAGCCTCATCACGGATCCTCCTGCTATTTTTCTTCGAGCAATTCTTCGATCACTTCGATTTCTTCATTTTTCAATAATCGTTCACAGTCCAATAGTAATTGAACTTTTCCGCCTGCTTTGCCGATCCCTTTCATAAAGCGATTTTCGAAGCCGGTTTTATTTGATGGCGGTGGTGCAATTTCTTCATCATCAATGGTCAGCACTTCTTCCACATTATCAACAATCAGCCCAACCGAAACTGCTTCAATGTCAATGACCACAATACAGGTGCGGTCATTATAGTCAACTGGTTCTTTGCCAAACTGCAGTCTGACGTCAAGAACTGGGATAATTTTTCCTCGCAGATTGATGATCCCTTTGATGTAGGTTGGTACTTCCGGGACCTTGGTAATTGATTGCATGCCGATGATTTCAGTTACATATTTTATTTCAATGCCAAATACTTCATCCTCTAATGAAAAGGTTAAAAATCTACCGTGCTGGGTATCTTCTTCAAGATTATAATTATCTACAACATTCTCTGCCATTATAAATCTCCTCTTTAAATAATTTTTTAAAGTTTTCGTTATGACCATTATACTTGAAACGGCTAAAAAGGTACACCCTAATTTATTCATCTCTTTGACTAAATTCTTGTTCTTTTTTTACCCTGAATAATGATATCTAAACCCAAATAAAGTTTTATACGAAAAAAGCTGGGCATGAAATGCTCAGCGACGGACACTGTTTCTTATTTATCAATGTCTAATTTTAGATACAAGCTTGTATCTAGAATTCCTCAATTCTGCGATTAAGGGACTGAATCTTCATGATGCCTGTTTCGAGATCAAAATACTGGGTTCGTCCAAAATTGAGCCCGGTATCTTCGGCCAGTATAGGAATACGCAGTTGATTTAACACCTGCTTGACGCAGATAATATTTCGTTCACCGATGGCACCCAGTTTACTGCCTGGCTGAACTGCAAACATCTGGGCTCCGCCGGCAATTTTTGCGACGATGCGATTATTTCCACACCCGGCTCGTTTCATTTCATCGACTAAATCAACGATAGCTGTATCGGCAAATTTTTTTCGATTAATATCTTTGTTTGAAAAATTAGTACTGTCCGGCAGCATAATATGCGACAATCCGCCTACTTTTGAAACCTTGTCGTATAAGCATACTCCCACACAGGAGCCCAAAGCATAGGTGACTAATACCTCCGGGCCCTTTGCTAATTTATAATCTGATATTCCAATTACGATTGATTGATTCATATTTCCAGCCCTAATTTTTGCATGATTGTTTTTAATGTATTGATTTCGGCGAACATGATCATGTTGCTCTTTAAATCGTTGGTTTCACCGAGGAAGTTTTCTTCAATAAACATTAATTTGTCACCAATTGCGCCAAACTCAATGATCGGTACACTCATCAAAGCGCCAACCATGTCAATCGCCACATAGGGAACCGATACTTCAATCGTCAGTCCCGTTAAAGCTGAAATAGCATTGACATAAGATGATGCCAAGATATTACCGATTTCTTTGATGCCGGAAATTTTCATTTCACTCAATTCTTCTTCCCCGTCGTCTTCGCCCACCAGAATATCCATAATGCTTTTAGCATCTTCTACATTGAGCAAAAACATAATCATACCGTGGGCATCGCCGCTGAAGTTCACGAGTACCGCCACCGTCATAGTTTCTGCCCCGCCCAGATTTTCAACCGCTTCATCAAAGCCGGTGATGCGGACACTGGGAACACTCATATCTACTTTTTCATCCAAGATGGTGGCTAAAGCAGTGGCAGCATTACCGGCTCCGATATTCCCGATCTCCCGGAGCATATCAATTTGCATTTCATTCAGTTCATCATAGTTCTCGAACAAATTTTTACCTCTTTCTAATCAAATAATTTCCTATAATTACATCATTCCGTTGACAATATCATCATTATCCCAGTAAATTCGGCAATGTTCCAGGCTGTCAAATTCAAATTGAAACAGCATATCCCCAAAATAGATTCTCGTTCCCCGATAGAGTTTTCTCTTTGCTGAGACTGACCCATAGTAACTGGTAGTCCCCTTCTTTTCCACATAGGTAATCGCTTTTTTGATTTCTTCGATTTCTCTTTTAATAAGCAGGGCCTGTCTGTCAATTTGTTTTTTTAAGGTTGCGATCTGTTCCATCGCGGGACTGTTACGATTTCGGCTAAGCATATCTTTTTTTTCCTGGGTCAGTAATAAGCCATTGATCTGGGCTTCTTTTTCATTAATTTCCTGGAACTGCTGCTGGGCTGCTTCTTCTTTTATTTTAAGTCTGTCGATTTCAGCCTGATCAATGATTTTTTCCCCCAATATGCGAATAATGGTTGGGTATTCCCGTTCGTTCCCGATCTCTTTTGCCACCAGTTCTCCCATCAGTTGAATTTCGCCTCCGACAATGAGCTCCTTAGTGCCTGATAGGTATATATTGCCGTTGCAGGTTATTTTGCCATCGATGATGTAGTCAACAATTATGTCACCATCCACATGTAAAACAGCATTTTCAATATAATTGCAGCGCAAATCTTTGCCAACGATAACATCACCAGAACTTCCGCCATAAATGCCCTTAGCAATAACCACATTCCCAGCCGCTTCTATTTTAGCATCTTCAACGACACCTTTGATAATCAGGTTGCCCCCCGCTTTAACCGAAAAGCCACTGCTTACATCACCGTCGATTGTGACATCCCCGGGGAAATGAATATTACCCGTTGAAAAATCAATATTCTCACGAATGTGCATCATTTCTTCAATATTGATGGTATTGACAAATTTGATAATGCCATCGCAATTTGCCACAAGTTTTGTGTCATCCTCAATCAAACTGGTGTTCTTTCCGGCCGGAACCTGGGGCTTCCTCCCTTTGTGGGCCGGAATAACTTGTCCGTATAGGTCTTTTCCATCAATTCCCATCGTTTCTTTGGTGATCTCACATAGAACCTGTCCCTTTTTTACCATTTGAAAATAATCGAGATTTTTATAATCCACGGTTTCATCTTCGCTGTATTCGGGTTTATATTCGTCATCTTTCTTTACCAGCAGCTTGACCACCGCATCAATTCCGTCGATGGGATCAGTGGCTTCGGCCACCTTGATCCGAATATTAAAAATTGGTCGTTGGGTCAGTTTTTCGATGGTGCTGTCGATGATTCCATATTCAATCTGTTCCTGTTGTAATGCCTCCATTAGCTGTTCTTTTGTAAAAGCGGTGTTGCCTTCGGCCTGTTTTTCCAGTTTGATAAAGCCCTGTTTTTTATCATCACTAATGCTGACTTCAATCAAAGTTACTGCTTCTGTTACTGCTTCTGTTACTGCTTCTGTTACTGCTTCTGCTTCTGTTTTTGCAATCTCCTCATTCATAACCCATCCCCTTTTCCATAAACAATTTCTAAATCACATGCATCCTTTAAATAATGTCTATCTCATCTGGTTGACTGTTTTTTCCATTTCATCCGTGGATTGAACGATTCTGGAATTAAATGAGAAGGCTCTGTTTGCTTCTAACATTTTTACCATTTCAGTAGCAGAATCGGTGGCTGATGATTCCAGATATCCGGCTCTGACGATACTGACATTATCCGCCACTGGCTGACCCGATAAATCGGATACTGCAAATTGATTGCTGCCAAGCAAGGTCAATCCATAGGGATTAGAAAAAGAAAAAACGCCCAGATTATCGGCATCAAAACCAGCAGTAATATTTAAAGGGTTATTGTCCTGCCCTAGTACATAATTACCTCTGGCATCGACCAGAAAATTCTGGTCACCTTCGACGCTGATATGAAATACGCCGTCCCTTGTGTAAGTGGTCGTATTGGTTTCTTTATTTTGAACGGCAAAGAAGCCTGGTCCTTCAATCGCACAATCCAAGGTTCGTCCAGTCGGCTGAAGAAATCCCTGGGTAAAATCGATACCGATTTTTTGAATCTTGGCACCGTGGCCGGTACTGATTTCGGTTCCCCCGCCGCCGTCGATATTTTCATATAGCAATGATGAAAATGCCGTAACCTGGGGTTTGAAACCGATGGTATTAATATTGGCGACATTGTTGGCAATGGTATTAAGACTATTCTGTTGTGCGATCATGCCGAGTTTTGAAGCGTAAAATCCTCTTATCATAGTAATGCTCCTCCTGTTATCTCGTTCTCAGGCAGTCAGAAAGTGTGATGGGTTGCCAAAACTTTTTATTCCTGGATTGCCTGGGTTGTTCTAATTTTTAACCGACTCTACCGATGGTGTTTGATGCAATTTCACTGATCTTATCAAATATTTTCAACATTTGCGTACATGAAGTGAAATTGTTTTGCCGGGCGATCATATCACTCATCTCTTCGGTCATATCCACGTTGGATTTCTCCAGAGTTTCCTGTAAAATGTTGAAGGCCCCCGCCTGAGCCGGCTGAAAACCGTTGGCGGCTTGAAAATAACCTTCTCCTACCTGGGTCAGATCGGCACCATTGGCTACCGTAGAAATATTCAGCCTGGCCACTTCAGCGCCATTTTCGATGATGGCCCCGTTTGGATTGACGGTAAAGTTACTGCCCGCCAGTTGGATGGGCTGCCCAGCGTTGCTTAAAACCTGACCAACCCCAGGTAAGGTTAAGAAGCCCTGCTGATCCAGTTCGAATTGACCATTACGGGTTAATACCTGACCAAAATTGGCATTTTGAATAACAAAGAACCCCTGTCCCTGAATGGCCATGTCCACACTACGGTTGGTTGTTTCAAAAATACCCTGGGTAAAATCTGTGAATTGTTCAGCATTTACCGTTATATAAGCACCGGCGCCGATATCTGCCTGGGCGATTCGGGGATCTGTGCTCATTCTGGACGCCATATATTCTGCGAAGGTTGACTGCACCGTGGATTGACTTTTGTAACCCGCAGTGGTGACATTTGCCACATTATGTGCCAATACATTAATTGCTTTTTGTCCTGACAACATACCGGCGGCGGCGGCGTATGATCCTCTGTCCATTATAATTCCTCCTTATTAATAATTCCTTGATTAATAGTTCTTTAAACGGTTTCTCATTTTTATCATCGCCTGAGAGTGGATCTGGGATACTCTTGATTCTGTCACACCCAGAACTTCGGCAATTTCTTTTAGTTTCAGATTTTCATAATAATACAGTGAGACCACCAGCCGTTCTTTTTCTTTTAACTGGTCGATGGCTTCCCCGAGTTTCTCTTTCAGCTCGTTAAAAAGCATTCTCGATTCCGGGGAATCGTCTGATTTTTCTTCAGTTATCAGCGGTGAGACTTCCATCATTTTTTCATTGATGGCTTCTTCGTAAGATAAGACAATGGAGTTATGCCGTTGTTGAAGGATCTTCTGCAGGTTTACTTCGGAGATTCCCATTTTTGCTGCGATTTCTGCTTCGCTCGGTTCTCTTTCCAATGCTGCATATAATTCGCCGTAGGTTTCTTCCAGAACCTTTGAAAGACTACGTTGGCTCCGGGGCACCCAATCCTGTTTTCGCATAAAATCGATAACCGCACCTCTGATTTTCAGAGTGGCAAAGGTTTCGAATTTATTGCCCATATCCGGGTCGAATTTTTCGACCGCATCAATTAGAACAATCATCCCCTGATTAACCATATCGTCCAGTTGTCCAAAATTGTTATAACTCCCCTTGAACCTTAAAACAATTTTCTTAACCAGCCCGGTATATTGCAGGACAATTTCGTTCCGGTTCTCTGTGGTTCGCTGTTCTTTATATAATTGCCAGAGTTCCATGGCTTTCTCATCGACACTCTTTTCGCCGCTGAGTTTTTCATCGGGGCTCTCGTCTAAGCTGTTTTCTTCGCTATTTATTTCTGCAACATTCATTCTGACACTCCTTATTCTTTAAAGGATTTGCGTTGATTAATTTTCCAACTTTATCATTCCGATAACTTGAATCTGAATATTTGTATCTATTTCATTAAAGGAAAGAACGGTTAAATCTGCCATAAATTGTTCAATTAATCGCTTAAAATATATACGCACAATTGGGGAGGTGAGAATAATCGAATGGTCTATGATCTCTTTCAGCTTTTCGATTTGCTCGGTGACCTTCTCGACAATGGTCTGCACCACCTGAGGATCAATGGCAAGATAGGTGCCATGCTCATTTTTCTTGGCAGAATTGAGAATGATATTCTCAATTTCCTGATCTAGCGCAATCACCTTGATACTGTTGCCATCGGTATATTTTCTGGTGATCGTTCTTTTGAGTTTCTGTCTGACGTATTCGGTGAGCATATCAGTATCTTTGATACTGGTGCCATGATCGCCCAGAGTTTCCAGAATACTTTCCATATCTCTGATCGGAATTCCCTCATTTAAAAGGTTAATTAGTATTTTTTGGAAATCGGCAATCGAAACAATATTGGGTATGACATCATCGACAATAGCGGGATTGGATTTCGATACGTTTTCCAGCAAGGTGTTAATATCCTGTCGACTTAGTAATTCATGCATATGCTTTTTAATGACCTCAGACATGTGAGTTACAATCACAGAAAGGGCATCAATGACGGTATAGCCGTAAACCTCGGCCAGTTCTTTTTCGTTTTCAGTAATCCATTTTCCTTTGATGCCATAGGCCGGTTCGATGGTTTCGATGCCGTCGATGGGTTCGCTGGTGTTGGACGGATCAAGGGCCAGATAATACCCCACCAGAACTTCGCCTTTGGCGATTTCTTCGCCTTTGATTTTAATAATATATTGATTAGGATTAATCAGGCCATTATCTCTTAACCGGACCGTTGGGATCACTACCCCCATGTCCATGGCGAATTGCTTTCTAAAAATGACAATCCGATCGATAAAATTACCTGAGCTTCCTTCATCCACCATCGGCAGCAGGGAATAACCAAATTCCATCTCAATCGGTTCCACCCCGATGATGTTATAAACATTATCGATATTACGGTAAAAATCAACCTCACTGCTTTCTTCCTGGATCAGTTGAGTCATTTGCTCAACTTCATCCACCACCACTTTAACATTGGACCGACGAATCAGCAGTAGGCCAAATCCGCTGAGCATAATCGCTAGTGTTAGAATTTGTAATGCCGGCGCTCCGGGAATGATGGCCATAGCCGAGATGCCAATACCGGCAATAACTAAAACCTGGGGCTGGGATAAAAATTGATTCTTGACATCCACATTCAGGTTGTTTTCTGAGGCCGCCCGGGTAACAATCATGGCTGTTGCCACAGAAATCATCAGTCCCGGTACCTGACTGACCAGTCCATCCCCAACAGTGGCGATGGTATAAACCGTAACCACCTCTTCCAGGGGCATGCCGCCCTGGACCATCCCGATAATCATCCCACCGACAAGATTGACCACCGCGATGATCATCGAGGCAACCGCATCGCCTTTTACTAACTTAGTAGCCCCATCCATAGATCCATAGAATTCAGCTTCGGTTTGAATTTTCTGTCGTCTTTCCTTGGCCTCCGCATCGGTAATGGCACCAGAGCTCAGATCCGCATCAATCGACATCTGCTTTCCTGGCATTGCATCCAGGGTAAAACGGGCTGAAACTTCGGAAATTCGCTCAGCACCCTTGGTGATAACAATAAACTGAACAATAACAATGATAATAAATACAATAAATCCAACAACCGCGTTGCCGCCCAGTACAAACGAACCAAAGGTTTCAATAACTGCGCCGGCTTCCCCGCCATTTGACAGAATCAGCCGGGTTGATGAAATATTAAGGGCCAGCCTTAGCAGCGTCGTAATCAAGAGCAATGATGGAAAAATGGAAAAATCCAGGGGCCCTTTGATATACATGGTTGTTAAGAGAATAATCAGGGATATGGCGATGTTTAAAATAAACATAAAATCCAGAATGAACGGCGGTAATGGAATAATAATAAGAGCGATTGTCAGAACTACAAAGACAACGACGAGATTCTGAATGATTTTCATTTGACATTTTCCTTCTTCTTAGTACTATAAACCCATGCCATTAATTCTGCCACGGCTTTGTAAAGTTCTGCCGGTATATAATCATTGATCTCAACCGATTCATACAAACCTCTGGCCAGAGCTTTGTTTTCCTTCACCAGCACCTTGTTTTCTTCGCCGACTTTGACAATCCGCAGAGCAATGTGGTCTTTCCCTTTGGCCAAAACCATCGGGGCAACATCATGATCCATGTCATATCTTAGGGCCACCGCGTAATGGGTTGGGTTTCTGACAATGACATCGGCTTGGGGAACCATCTGCATCATCCGACTCATACTCATTTCACGCTGTTTTTGTCTGATTTTGCCTTTTATTTCGGGGTTTCCTTCGGTCTGCTTATATTCGTCTTTGACTTCCTGTTTGGTCATTTTGAGTTTCTTTTCATAATCATAGCGCTGGTAGGCGTAATCCAGAATGGCCACCACTGCAAAAATCATACAGACGGTTTGAACCATGGACATGGTCTGGTCATTCATAAACATCAGATTTGAATCTATCTTAGTTGTCAGCATATCTGGTGTCATGGGAATAATGGCTATGATCGTCGTATAAATAATAGCTATGATCAGTACCACTTTAGCCATTGATTTAAGGAGCTCAACCACTGATCTTAACGAAAACATTCGCTTGATGCCTGACAAGGGGTTGATCCGATTAAATTTTGGTTTTAATGCATCACTGGCTACCAGAAAACCAGTTTGTACACCAGACATAATAATGGCCACAATCATAATGACTACCGCCACCGGCAGCACGGAAGCAAAAAAAACAATTGCCCCTTCTCTAAAAAGTTGATTGACTCCCGAAACGGTTAGGGTATCCATGGTCACTATTTTTTTCATTTGGGCAATATAAACATTTTTAATTTGTTGATAAATAAAAGGCACCAACAGATTTAAAACAAAAAATGCCACAAAGAGAAGCACCACACTGACCACATCTTTACTTTGAAAGGTATTACCCTTTTTACGTTCGTCTCTTCTTTTTTTGGGGGTCGCTTTTTCGGTTTTTTCTGATCCTGCCATTCTTTTCTCCGATTATTATCAATGTTAAATGAAAAATGTCAGTACCTGAGTTATTTTTTCCATCATCAGTAAATTCATTTGTGTCATAAAGTTCGCTAATGCAGGTATTATGGTGAAAACAACAATCAAACCAATGAAAACCTTAATTTGAATATTGATAACGAAAACATTGATGTTTGGTACCAGCCTCATCAAGATACCGACGGCGAACTCAGCAATGATCTCAGTGACGATAATGGGAATAGCCAATTGCACGGCATACAAAAATATATAATACATGAGTTCGATAAAAAACACGGCGACCTGATTACTGACTTGTCCAATCCCCAAGGGAATGACCTGAAATGATTTTATCACTACGGTGAACAAAGCCAAATGTGCATTAGAAATAAAAAAGATCAGAATGTACATGGACGTCAGCAGGTTTCCGGTGACCGAGATATTCGCCTTGGTGGCCGGATCATACATCGAAGCCATGCTCAAACCCATTTGCATATCAATAACTTCTCCACCCAGTTGGAACACCGATAGAAATAAAGTCATGATGAACCCAATCACAATTCCAATAATAAAGCCCTGAAGCATAGCCCCGATAAATTCAATAGCCGAGTAATTAATAACCTGAGTCGTTCCCAACTCAAAAACAGCAAATAAGGCAATGGCTAAGGATAAGCCCACCTTCATAATACTGGGAACGCTATTTCTACCGAAGATGGGATTGAAAAAAATAACGCCTGCCGTTCGGCAGCTGGCTAAAAGAAAAATTAAATACTGGTTCATGTCAAACGTCACGTTTATCACCCATGTTTATTTCTTTAGATCTTGGTAGCGATTAATTCAAATATTCTCATTACCAGATCCATCATCTGCTGGAGCATCCAACCGCCGGCGATAATCATCATCAGCGCGGTGATAATGAGTTTTGGCACAAAGGTCATGGTTTGTTCATTAATGGACGTGGCCGCCTGAATAATAGAAATAATTAACCCAACCAGCATACTTATTAATAGTATGGGACCTGCCACTATCATTCCGGTAAAGATTGCATCTCTGAAAATTCCGATTAAATCACCTGTACTCATATGCTGTTCCCTTCATTAGTTATAAGTCATAATCAGGGTTTTGACTAATAAACCCCAACCATCCACCACCACAAACAACATCAGTTTAAATGGCAGGGAAATCATAACCGGCGGAAGCATCATCATCCCCATGGACATGAGCACACTTGAAACAATCATATCAATGATTAAAAATGGAATAAACAGCAAAAAACCGATTAAAAAGGCTCTCTTCAATTCACTGATGATAAAGGCGGGAATGACAATGGTCATGGGCAAATCCTGGGGGGGCATGTTTTCAATCCCGGTTTGACCGGCCTGAACCGATAAACTTTTAAATAGATCCACATCGGTAGTAGTGGTTTGCATCAGCATCCATTCTTTAATGGGATCTACCGCCAAATCCAGGAATTGCTGGGTGTCAATGGTTCCGGCATTATATGGCTGCAGCGCAATCTCGTTGATCTCTGTTAAAACGGGTGACATAACAAAAAATGTAATCGCCAGAGCCAGACCGACCAGTATCTGGTTAGGTGGTGTCTGCTGCAAGCCCAAAGCACTTCTTAAAAAAGAAAGCACGATGATGATTCGACCAAAACATGTCATCATCAGTAACAAGGTCGGTACGATTGCAATCAGCGTCATCAGCACAATAATTTTTACGGTATCTGAACTTTCACCAGCCAGCAGGCCTTCCACCGATAGCTCGGCACCATGTGCTTTTGCAGCTGTCAGAAAAAACAAAATGGTAAGCATTAGCATTATGACAAGCGCTTTTTTTAAAATCACTTTTATATTATTTGATGTCTTTATTACTTCATTCATTCTGCTTTTCCTTTTGAGAAAATGATTTTACCATACTCAAAAAGCTCTCTTTTGATATTTCCTGCTTTTTTTGAAAAGAAATTGGTTCTTCTAATTGTGATAGAATTTGGATGTTTTGCTCGGTTACTCCAACCAGATATTGAACGCCCTGAATGTCAACGATGATAATTGAACCATTTTTTCCGACAATCAGTCTTTCAACCACCTTCATATGATGCTCACCAGATATTGAACCCGGTCTTTTGATGAACCGTTCAACATACCATCTGCTTCCATAATAGGTTAAAACAATAACACCAACGGTCCCCAATAGTGCTAGAATTATAGACAATACATCACTAGAACCCAATTTGGACCTGCTTTCTTTTACTTGCCAAGGGCACTGTTGACAGTTTGGATCAGACGGTCTGCTTTAAATGGTTTTACAATAAAATCAAGGGCTCCATTTTTGATGGCTTCAACAACCATGCCTTCCTGACCCATGGCAGAACACATAATAACTTTAGATTGCGGTTCATACCCTTTAATAGCCTGCAAGGCCTGGATGCCATCCATTACTGGCATGGTAATGTCCAAAAGCACTAAATCCGGACGATTTTCTTTGTATTCGGCCAATGCAATCTCCCCATTTTCCGCTTCAATAAAATCGGTGTAGCCACCTTTTTTTAAACTATCTTTGATCATCATACGCATAAATGCCGCATCATCTACAATTAAAATTTTACTCATCTTCTTCTCCTTTAATCCAATCTTTCAAAATTATTTGTTAATCTATGTTAATTTCTGCTATTTTTTTTGTTCAGAATTGTCTCTGACTTTGATAATTTCGGTTATTTTAACGCTGTAGTTGTCATCAACAACTACCACATCTCCCCGAGCGATTAATCGGCCATTGGCGATGACATCCACCTGATCGCCAGCCTGGCGATCCAACTCAACAATATTTCCCAGTGTCAATTCGGCAATATCTTTTATTTTTTTTCTGGTTTTGCCTAACTCTACCGTAATCTGAATGGGCACTGACATCAGCAAATCCAGATTATCCCCCGGGATATTGACTCTTTGATCTTCACCCAATTGTCGATATTCATAGGGATTAACCTGTACTGGTTGTTGCGGCGGCGCATAGGCGGCCGGCGGCGGATCATTTCTGACTACCCGGGCCGGTTCTGCTTGGGCTGCCTGAGGTGGCGGCTGATAGGCTGTTTCCTGTTGAACTGGAGGTGCCTGCTGAACGGGTGGCGGTGGCGGCGGTGCAATTTCTTCCTCCTCGTCGTCCATTCCGCTTGCCCCCATTGACATGGATACAATCTCCCGGGCCAACGCTGGTTCCATAGCACTGATAAATTCACTTTCAACCAGACCTTCAATACTCAGGTTAAACTTAATACTGACCAGATTATCCCCTTTAAGTGAGAATAAATCACGGATACTGGATTTGTTGGTGGTGTCCAGAAGAATCGGCGGGGAAATATTGACGACTTTTCCCAAAAACGAAGCTAAAGCTCCAGCTGCCGCCCCCATCATCTGGTTCATTATTTCACCAATCGCACTTTTGCTGATTTCATCAAATTCGATATCATCACTGGTATCCATATCAAACAGCTGCGACAAGATTTTCTTCATATCTGATTCTTGTAAAAGCAGTACATTGGCACCTTCAATGCCTTCAACATAATTGATTAAGACCCCAATTACGGGTTCAAGGTAAGCAAACTCAAAGGCTTCTACGCCGATTGTTTCAATTCTTGGGGTGGTAATATTTACTTTGGTGTTTAAGATGGTGGACATCGCTGTGGCAGCTGTACCCATGCTGATGTTCATGACTTCGCCGATGACATCAACTTCCATACTGGTCAGTTTGTCTGGATTTTCTACTGCATCTGTCATATGAATAGTTCACTTCCTCTCTCGTTAAGCTCTTTTATCTGAATCGCTCTTTTTTTCTTATAGTCTCCCATTTCGCCCCTAAACCAGACCTCATCATTGACAACAATATCTACCATGGAATTCGCCGGCTTGTTCAGCTTGATGATATCTCCTACCTCCAGTTCATAAATGTCCTGGGAAAGCACTTCGGTTTCGCCTAACACGCCTCTGATTTCCAGTTCTGTTTTTCTGATTTCATTGATAATATTCAGTCGTCTTTTTTCCTCTGCCTGCTGATCTCCTCTTTTGATATTTTTCTTGGTTTGAGACATCTTCTTCTTGAAGAGCATATCCAAGGTCGTTGCCGGAATACAGATGTTAATCTTTCCCTGGGTCTCATTCACCTTGATACTCATAACTATAATGACGACATTTTCATCCGCCCCGACTCCCTGGAGAATTCGCGAATTGGTTTCAATTTTCATCAACCTTGGTGCGATCTCCAGATAATCGAACCAGACATTCTTCATCAGATTGATCATCCCCCGGTAAAAATACTCCATGACGCCGATTTCGATTTCTGTAAATTCCCGATCCTCTTTTAGCGGTTTTCCTGAACCACCCAAAAGTCTGTCAAAACTGCAAAAACCAACTTCCTTGGAAATATCCATGATCACGAGATCTTCTTCATCTTCACTGTCTTTAATATCAAAATCGATAAGACCCATCAAAACCGAGTCAGGGAGAGCATTATTGAATTCGTAGTATTGCTGTTCTTCCACCTCAATAATTTCTACTAAACTATAAGTCTGCAGAATTCCTGTTATATGAGAAGACACCAACCGCGCATAATTTTCATAGATACTGAATAAATGCTTAAGTTGTTCTCTTGTAAAAAGCTTAGGTCTTCTAAAGTCGTAATCTTTAACCTTTTTGCCCGAACTGCTGCTCGGTGATTCTGGCTCGTCTTTGCCACTTATTAAACTGCTTAAAAGGCTATCAATTTGACTCTGCGAAAGAATTTCTGCCATCTTCGTTTCTCCTAATATTGTCTTTTATTCTACTGTGCAACCGTTTCTGTTCCTGTATCTGTCGCAGTGTCACTGAAAAAATCTTCGGTTTCGGAAATAATGATTTCAACCCGGCGATTTTTAGCTCTATTTTCTTCTGTGTCATTTGGTGCAATCGGTCGATACTGACCAAATCCTACTGACAATAATTTTGAAGGATCACTGATATAACCGTTTTGCAGGAATCGCAAAACCTCATTGGCCCGACTGCTGGATAAATCCCGATCGTCTACCTGCGAATCTGCCTGGGCAGTGTGTCCGTCGATTCGAATCGATTTAATGGTTGGTTCCACAGCCTTAAACGCCTGACCGATGTCGACTAAAATCTGCTGTCCACCCGCTTTAATTCGGGAACTATCGGGTTCGAAAAAGATCGACGACATAAACTTAATGGAAACAGCACTTTCATTTTTTTCAATACTTACTGCATCATCCAGACCGTTTTCTTTAGTATATTGACTCAAGTATTGATACAAGTCTTCCAGGTCAACAATTTCCTCCACCGTGATGTCTTCATCTGGCGATGTTGAACCATCAGACTCTGTTGCGGTTCCGGTGGATTCATATACGGCTGCTGGGTTAAACTGCTCAACCAACTGCTTGTATTTTTCGGCATCGATGGTTGACATCGAAAAAAGCAGAACAAAAAAGATTAAAATCAGGGTGATCATATCTGCATAGGTGTTCAACCAGGCATCTTTGTTGATTTCTTTTTTGTTTTTATTACGCTTGCCCATAGTATATACCCCTATTTTTAGCTTTCAACAGCTTTTCCCTTTTTACCTTTGGATTTTCCGCCTTTTGACGGGGCTTCGCCATTAGCTTTTCTGATTTCATCTTCGGTTAAAAAGTTCATCAATTTGTCGCGGATATATTTAGGATTTTCACCTTCTTTGATGGCGACAACCCCTTCAATGATTAACTCTTTGATCAAAAGATCTCTCGTCTGGGCAATTTCCAACTTACAGGAAATTGGCATAAAAACGCAATTGGCCAAAACGGATCCATAAAAGGTGGTAATCAATGCTACCGACATATCTGCTCCCAAAGTTCCCGCACCGCCTTCAAGGCTCATGTTTTTCAGCATGTTTACCAACCCAATCAGGGTTCCAATCATCCCGAAGGCCGGTCCCAGCGCTGCTCCCATATCATAAACTTTTCGTTCAAGATCATTTCGCTCTGAAATATAATCAATTTTCTGATCGAACCAGGATCGTAATTTATCCGGTTCAATGGCGTCGACAATTCGCAAAACACTCTCTTTCAGGAATTCATCCTGAATATCAGCAGCCTTTGCTTCCAGCGCCAACAATCCCTTACGTCTGGCCTCCTTGGAAAGTTCGGTCAGAATTTCTACATATTCTAACGGATCTTGTTTGCTTTTAAAAAATATCATCTTTAAATGTTTCGGAATATGGGTAAAGGATTTAATGGGAAATGATGCGATAAGAACGAAAAATGTTCCCCCGACAGTGATGAATATACTTTGAACATCAAAGAAATTCATTAATGCCCCAAGGTTAAGTCCGCTTGTTGAGCTGAATGTCATCCCAAAAAACATAGTAAAGACGACTAGGACATACGCGATGATTGTTGAAATTTCCATAAATTTATACTTCCTGTCAGAATTTAGTGGTTAACGACTAAAGATACTTCGTTTGTATGCGATGATCTTTGAAAGAACCTGAGCTGAACTCTCGGTAACCACATAGTGTTTACCGTTCATCAGCCGAATGGTTGTATCCGGTTTTTCTTCAATGATTTCAATGATCTCACAATTCAACAGAAATTTTTCATTCTTTTGTTTGTTTAATCTTGTCAATTCTATCATATTTCCACCTTAAAATATAGTTTTTATTATTTGAGTATCGCCAAATCAGAACTAATCCTCAACTTTTATATTATTTAATAGCCATTCACCAAATGAGTGCACCACCCATTTGGTGAATGGCCATGATAAAAAGTTCTACCCGAAGGAGTTTTCTCCTTCGGGTGAACTTTCTTAGTTTATTATAGACTATCGTTTTAAATTAATCAATTCTTCCAAAATCGAATCAGAAACGGTGATAATTCGGGAATTTGCCTGAAAACCACGTTGTGCGATGATCATGTCGGTAAATTCCTGGGATAAGTCGACATTTGACATTTCCAGATTGGCCGATTCGGTGCCGCCGGTTCCATTTGTGCCGGCTTTAGATGCAATGGGTATGCCGGAGTTAGCAGATTGCATAAAGTAACCATTTCCATCCTGGAGTAAACCATCAGTATTGGCAAATTTTGAAATGGCGAGGTAGCCAAGGGTGACTGGTTTGTCGCTGCCTGCTTCGACTTTTCCGATGGTTGTGTTGTTTAAATAATCAGTCGTATAGATTGTATCAAAGTCTGTTGCATTAACATCAAGGGTTAAAGTGCCTCCTGTTGCGGCATTTGTCAGAGGAATAGCCGTCGATGTCGTACCGTCAAATGTCCACCCTGTTGGAGTCGTCAGATACTCAGTTACGCCACCTTGATTCTTAATTGTTGCGACAACTGATACCTCAGTGTCTAGAGCAATTGCGCCAATTTCAAGACCTGCTGTTAAGTCACCCGAAATCTTAGTTGTATCAATTCTAAGTCCGGGCAGATTAGCAAAAGTCAATATCCCGGATGTTGACAAGGTAGCCGCTCCGGAATCTGTAAGTGTTACTGATCCATCCTTATTCGTAATTGTAGATGGGTCTAATGAATAAATATCTCCCGTTTTTGTCAAAGTTAGTGTTCCTGCTATATCTGAAGTTGGATCTAGGGTTAGTGCATCAAGTTCTGCGCTAGTATCGTCAACACGAACCATATATCCAACCGCCAGCTTGACATCCCCAGTATAATTCGAATCCACTGGAACATTTAGTGAATTTAACCACCCAATCCCTGATGCTTTGGTAAACTCTGGATCTCCAGCTTTGATCCCGGTAATCTCACCAGATTTACCAATGGTAATACCGGTGTATTTTTCCAGCTCTGCCGCCGGAACATTGATCGCTTGCAGGTCTTCAATCGCCAAGGTTCCATTGGCATCCAAAATCGGATTACCGTCCGCATCAATTGGGATACCCATGACCTTGCTGCCACCACCATCGGTGAGATTCCCATCGGCATCGAATTTTAAATTTCCAACCCGGGTATAACGACTGGTTCCGGCTTCAGGCTGGACGGTTAAGTAACCTTCTCCGGCGATATATACATCCAATGCCCGGCCTGTTGTTGCTCCAGAAGAGATGGTATTAAGCATATCAATGCTCCCAACCTTGGTTCCGTAACCCAACTGACTGGCATTGGTACCGCCGGTAGTAGCTGTTGCTCCGGTGGCGGTTGATAAATTCTGATATAAAACATCACTGAATACGACTCGGCTGGCTTTAAAGCCATAGGTATTAACATTGGAAATATTATTTCCGATTACGTTTAACTTGGTTTGATGGGCTGCCATCCCGGAAATTCCTGAATATAAAGATCTGATCATTTTAAATCCTTTCTGTGCCGTTTGAAGCTTATCTATCGGTCAAAGCTTCCAGTTTCCTCATAGAGGTCCAACTATATAAATACGGCACCATCAATATCATTGAATAGTTTATTTTTCATTTCGTTTTTGTCCATTACGGTAATTACCCGCTTATCTGCTGCATTCACAATAAATGCGGAATTATCCATCATGATCAATGCATTATCAATCCCTTTTTCCTGGGCTTTGTCACATGCATCTCCCAATTTTTCCAAATCACTGTCAGTCACTTCGATATTTCGCTGTTCTTTTCTGATACTGGCATGTTTTGTAAATGTAACGGTATTCTTTATTTGTTGATCTAGCAAATCCTTGAAACTAACATCGGTTTTTTGCGCATCACTAACGGCTTGATTCTGATTGGTGTTGTTGAGTCTTTCGGTTTGCCGAATGATTGCATCATTTAACCGATAATAGTTGCCATTGATTCCATCAGCCATTTTTCCACCTCAGCTTTCAAAGTCTGTTAAATTATTTTGCCTGAGCTACTTCCATAACACTACTCATCGGGTAGTTCACGCCATTGACGATAATTTGGGCATCGCCATTATAAAGATTAACGCCTTCCACGGTACCGGTGATAACATTTAATGTCCCGTCAGACTTGGTTTCAGCCAAGGTGACTTCTTTGCCAATCATACTGAGACTATAGGTCGTTTTTGAAAGCTCGGTCAAATCTGTTAAGGCCTGAACCATCGAAAACTGGGCCATCTGAGATGTATACTCAGAGGTATCTGCGGTATTGTTCATATCCTGATTTTGAAGCTGGGCAACCATCAGTTTTAAAAAGTCATCCATATTCAGGGATGTTTTAGGTGTTGTGCTGGACGTTTGAGCTGCTGCCGCGGTGGTTGCTAATGTGTTAATCGAATCTATTGCCATTTCTTTGCCTCCTTTATATCAAATAATTTACCTTATGGTTACTGTAATTTTGCAGGTTCTGGGGAATCAATATTGATTCATCTTCGTCACTGCTTGTTAAAGTACTGTTTAGTACCCCACTGTTTTTGATAAACCGCTCTCTTAAAAGGGTCTGATTCTGGTTTTCATTGGGATCAGAACCGCCATTCATCATAAATGCGGGATCCTGACTGTCACTGCTCTGTTCCACTGGGGTGTTTAGATGCACCGTTTCCACTTGAACATTTTGCAGCGCTAAGCCTCTCACCAATAGATTGATTTGCTTACCTAACAGATTCTGCGTTTCCTGACTGATCGCGGTAATATCGATGACTAGTTTTCCCTGATTATAGCTGAGCTTAATGTCAATATCACCTAAGTTATCCGGTGATAGTGTCATTTGTAACACCATCGGTTTATTGGGCTCAAAATTCTGGAGAATTTTCTGCTCTACCTGTTGAGCGACCTCCACCTTGGTGTTTTGCTGTACTTCTGGGCCCTTACTTGGGTTGATGCCCGTTACATTAATCTCCTGAACACCTTTTTCACCAGGATTCTGGGTTTCGGTTTGGTTTAATGTGTTTGTTTGAACATCAAGAACCTTTGTTTGTTCAGAGCTTTGCTCTTCCGTCGAATCAAGACCACCAAACGCATTAATAAGCGTTTCTGATTTAATTTCTTCAGTCTGATCCTCATTCATTGGCCTGAAACCACCTACAACTTGAGATTCAGGATTAACACCTGCACTTGTCCGGTTAACCAATTGCTGTGAAAAATTAACTTCATTGCTGGCATCCTCAGTCGTCGCCAACTCAGATCCGGGATTTTTTAATAATCCCTGCAAGCTTTCAACTTTTTCATTTTCCACAATGCCGATGTTTTGCTGCAAAATCTGAACTTCGTCATCAGCGGTCTCTACAAATTGTGGCATGTTTTCCAAAACAGGTACACTTTGTGATTGCTGCTCCATGCCTGTCATCTCAACAACTTGTGTTTGATCGGTCAAACCTTCCGGTGCCTTGTTTTCTTCAAGACCCAATTTCAGGTTAAGCCGCGTCAAAGCTTTTTCAATACCACCCTGAAAATTCTGGATCCCAATCAATTGGGCTGTGTCAAGTGTCTGTAAAGAACTGCTTTCCTGACCTTCATCACTGTTTAGCTCCTCGGTTACCGGTTCTTCGGCTTGACCATTTTCTGACTTAACTTCAATGTCTTTTGCTGATCTCCGGTCATTCTCCTGTCGATTGCTTTCCGCAATTGATTTGGATTCCCGTCGATTTTCCTGAGTTTTCTCCAATTGCTGATCTGCCTGTTTAATATCCTGTTTGGACTGATCGAGCAGATCTTTAAACTGGGCGCTTCTTTCATGACTTTTTGATTGATAGGCTGCCGGAGACTCTGTTTTTGCATTAATTCCTCGCAACCCATTCATTGTCGACTTTCCAGCCGATTGTAAATCTAAATTCATTGCCTACCTCCCTTCGTAAATTTAATCATTACCCGAACATACTTTATCGGGAATAATCGGAACAGTTTAAATTGTCCCATTTATATAACAGTCCTGTGGACTGAAATAAACATTGTTCATAATTATATATTAGCGAAAAAGATTCTTATAAACCTCAAGAATTCAAATTAAATTGAGTTTTAAGAAAACGCAAGTTTATAAAAATAATTGTTCCAGTAAAGCGAGCCTTTCTAAAAATACAAATACCCAGATATTATATTTTATTCTTCATTACGGTGCAACTTATCTAAGTGTATTTTTTTCTGGTTTTTCTGTTGTTGCTTGCCATGTTCTTGTTTATTCAAACAAAAAAAATGCAGCGACAACGCCGCTGCTTATTGTGGTTATTACCATAAAATTTGCAACTGGCTGTCATATAACACTGTATTTAGACCCTGTAGTTTTGCGCCCTTACCTTTCAATAAGTATGCCAATATTCTGTTGTTATAATATTACTTTAATTCACATCAACTGTCAATCGAAATATTCCTTTCCTTAAGAGAAACCCTTGTAAATACAACGTTTTAGCGGTATTTACAAGTATCAGTTAAGCTTCCCATTCCAGACTAATTTTATGACTGTTCTGCTATTGTTTCATTATCAAATTCACTCTGGGTAATGAGTCCCTGATGAATTTTTAATCTCAATATCCCCTGGGCAATATTTGAGGCGTGATCACCTACCCGTTCAATATTAGTCAATAAATCCAGAAATATGACTCCCGCATAAGGATTGCAGATCCCTTCGTTAAGGCGGTGGATATGATCGTCTTTCAAACGCTCCGTCATCTCATCAATTTCTTTTTCTTTGTTCAGAATCTGATAGCATAAGGCGGTCTCTTCTGTTACCATCAATTCTAGCATATCTCTCAGAGTATTGGAAGTTAAAGTGATCAAATTTAACACTTCCTGATTGGCAAAGTTGCTAAAGACTATTTTATTGGTAGCCCGCATTTCTGCCAGTTCACCGATATTCATGGCATGATCTCCGATTCGCTCCAGGTCATGACTTCCTTTTAAGACAAAGACCAGGCGATCGTTTTCTTCTTCCGACATGTTTTCATTAGAAAGTTTAACCGAATATTCGACAATTCCCTGTTGAAATTCGTCGATTCGTTCTTCCCGCTTGACGATTTCTTCGACCAGCTTTTCATTACCATCGATGATCGATTCACAGGCGATTTTGAAGTTCCTGGAACTCATTTCAGCTAGTCGATTCATTTCCTTGACAACCTGACCCAAAGCGATGGACGGATTATTGAGTAACCGATCATCCAGCTGTAGCCCTTTATCCTCCTCTTTTTCAGGATAAACCCGATCCAGAAAGGTGACAAAATAACCAATCAGCGGAAACAATACCATTGTATTGGCTACATTAAAGATGGTATGAGCCATTGCAATCTGTCTTGCCACATTGGGAACTACTTCGCCGCCGTTGCTAATAAAGGTTCCGGAAATATTAACAATCAATTCATAAACGGGATTTACCGCCATAACGCTGTCCATGCCAGTTAATAACACCATCACCCAAACAGCTCCAAACACATTAACAAAAAGATGAATAAATGCCGCTTTTTTTGCTGTTGCCGAGGTTCCAATGCAAGAAATCAACGCCGTCACACAGGTTCCAATATTTGTTCCTATTAAAATCGGGATACAGATTTGAATCGCTCCGGTTCCACCGATGCTGGCAAACACTCCTGAAAGAGCCAGGGCCTGAAGCAAACCAATAGATGCACTGCTGCTTTGAATAACGCCGGTGATCAAGGTCCCGATCAGAACCCCTAACAGCGGATTTGTACCGTAAGTAGATAACAGATAGATGAAATCTGCACTTTCCCGAAGCGGCTCCATGGCAGTCGACATGGCTGCAATTCCAAAAAATAATATCCCAAAACCGAGAACAATGCTTCCTAAGTCCCGATTTCTTTTCCTGGTGCTGAAAAGTGTAATCAGTGCTCCAAGCCCAATGAAAACCGGCGCCAATTCAGTTACATTAAAAGCAATCAACTGGGCGGTCACTGTGGTTCCGATATTAGCACCTAAAATAACACCAGCTGCCTGGGTTAGCGTCATCAGGGCCGCATTGACAAAACCCACAACCATAACCGTTGTGGTGCTGGAACTCTGGACAATCATTGTTACCACTGTCCCCACCAAAATCGCTTTGACCTTATTGTTTGTTAAAACTTCCAATAGTTTTTTCATCTTTGTTCCGGCAACTGTTTTCAAGCCTTCGCTCATCATATGCATCCCAAAAATAAATAATCCTAATCCTCCAAAGAGGCCAATCAGCATTTCTAACGTCATTTTTCCCTCCAAAAACACACACTAACTCACTCAACATTTATTTAATCGATATACAAAATCTATTGTCAGCCCACAAAACTAAAGTTCATGCCGTCCAGAGCCAAACCACACTTATTGTTTACCAGGATAACCGCTTGTTCTGATTTGTATATTTAATTTAACATAATTTTAACATTAACCCATGTCAATGAGAACCTTTTTTATTTATTTTTCTTTTTGTTTTTTTTTATCAATAATTTTATCCCACTTATCGTTAACCTGGGTTATCATTTCATTTCTTTCGTTTTTCAGCTCTTTTATACTGAACATCAAACAAACTTCATCCAAATATAAAGTTTGGGTTGACATAAAGGCTCGTTTTTGATATTCTTCATCTTAGTTTAAAATTTAATATTAAAAGCGTTGAGAAAAGAATACTCAGTGGGTCAATGGTTTAAAGCGAACAGATGATGGTGAAAGATCTGTAATCAAACTCTATGAATGGCACTTTTGGAGCTGCAGCCACTATTAACTGATCCGGTGGTTGACGTGAAATTCGTTAAATAAGTAAGGTGGTTTGCCGTTATGGCAGACAACTTGGGTGGAACCGCGGTTATACCGTCCCTTGTATTGTTACAAGGGGCGGTTTTTTTATTTAGCGTTATGCTATTAATTACACTATTTATCAGGAGGAAAAAAATGTCAGAATTTACGATGGCTGAAATTGTCAGTCTTGCAAAAATGAGGGGAATTATCTTCCCCGGTTCAGAAATATACGACGGTCTTGCCAACAGTTGGGATTACGGCCCACTGGGTGTTGAAATGAAAAATAACGTTAAAAAAGCCTGGTGGAAAAAATTTGTCCAGGAATCTCCCTATAATGTTGGTCTGGATGCAGCCATCCTGATGAATCCAAAAACCTGGGTCGCATCTGGACATGTGGGCGGCTTTAACGATCCGCTGATGGATTGCAAAGCCTGTCAGTCCCGTTTCCGGGCTGATAAACTAATTGCTGACTACTATTTTGAAAAAGGCGAAGATGTGATTGTTGATGCCTGGTCCAATGAAGAAATGAAGGCTTTTATCGAGGAACATCAAATTGTCTGCCCCGAATGCGGAAAAATGGATTACACTGATATCCGACAATTTAATCTGATGTTTAAAACCTTCCAGGGCGTTAATGAAGATACCGCCAGCGAAATATTTTTGCGACCGGAAACAGCACAGGGTATTTTTGTCAATTTCAAAAATGTTCAGCGAACCACCCGCAAAAAAGTACCTTTTGGAATTGCTCAGGTTGGTAAATCCTTCCGTAATGAGATTACGCCCGGTAACTTTATCTTCAGAACCCGGGAATTTGAACAAATGGAACTGGAATTTTTCTGTGCTCCCGGCACGGATCTGGAATGGTTCGATTACTGGAAAGCATTCTGTAAGAAATGGCTATTTGACCTGGGCATGAAGGATCAAAATATCCGCTTCCGGGATCATGAACAAGAAGAACTTTCCCACTACAGTAATGCCACCACCGATGTGGAATTCCGCTTCCCGTTTGGCTGGGGCGAACTTTGGGGCATCGCCGATCGTACCGATTTCGACTTAACCCAGCACCAGAACCATTCTGGAAAAGATATGAAATACACCGATCCGGTTACCAATGAAAAATATATCCCTTATTGTATCGAGCCCTCTCTGGGTGCTGACCGGGTTTTCCTGGCCTTCCTATGCAACGCCATGGAAAAAGAAACGATTACCAGCGGCGACAAAACTGAAGAACGAAACGTCATGCGGATCCATCCTTTCCTTTCAGCTTACAAAGCGGCTGTTTTACCACTTTCTAAAAAATTAAGTGATAAAGCCATGGAAATTTCCACCCTGCTGTCTAAACACTTTATGATTGAATATGATGAAGCCGGCAGTATCGGCAAGCGTTACCGCCGCCAGGACGAAATCGGTACACCTTTCTGTGTCACCGTGGATTTTGACACCCTGGAAGACGAATGCGTCACCCTGCGAGACCGTGACACCATGGATCAGGTCCGCGTGCCCATCGCCGAAGTGGTTGCTTATATTTCTAAACGGATTGATTTCTAAATTATAAAATATACAAAAAAACGTCCCCTGTTCGAAAATTTTCGAACAGGGGACGTTTTTGAGTGACAAATTTGATTAATTTTCGATTGATGTATGGCTAATTAAGCTTCTTTAATCGCCAATACGTCTTGAGGACATGCATCTACACAGATACCACAAGCGATACATTTTGAAGGAACATCCCGGTCTTCTGATTTAACCAGTACGCCAAATGGACATGCTTCAACACATTTTCCGCAGTTTACACATAGTTTTTTACTGATCATATATACGCCTTTGGCATTTTGTGTAATTGCTTGGACTTCACAAGCTTTTGCACATTTACCGCATTGAACACATACCAAAGTTTTTGGGCTGCCATCTTCTTTTTCGGTAATTTTAATACATGATAATTCTGAAACGGGTTCTTTGTAGAATGCGTTTGCACATGCTAATTCACATCCTAAACACTTTACACATGCGGCCTGATCTGCTACGACTACTTTTTTCATTGTTACTCCTCCTTAAGGACAATCTGATCTGAGGATCAAATTTATGTTTAAATTTTTTCAACTGGTTTTCATTCTACTTTTAAAGCCCGGGATTGTCAACCTAATCCGGAATTTTTATAGGTATTTCTGGCCCTGTGCTGTTCCTGAGCTTCCTACTGATAAAATATTACAACTCTTTGCCAGTACTCTTTCTAAATAAGGTTAAATTTTTATCAATTAATTCCCTGCATTAAAAAAGCTCTCCTTAAGTAGGAAAGCTTTTTTTGTGGTCTAAGAATGTTGTTTCAGTTTTTCGGTCTGATCGCTGGTGACCAGCGCATTGATCATTTCATCGATGTCGCCGTCCAGGAAGGCTTCCAGTTGATAAACGGTCATGTTGATACGGTGATCTGAGATCCGACCCTGAGGGAAATTGTAGGTCCGGATCCGTTCACTTCGGTCTCCGGTACCAACTTGACTTTTTCGGTTTTCGGCAATTTCACTTTGCTGCTTCTGTTGTTCAATTTCGTAAAGTCTGGCTTTAAGAATTTTCAGAGCCTTGTCTTTATTTTTCAGCTGGGACTTTTCGTCCTGACAGGTTACTACCATCCCGGTGGGGATATGGGTAATACGCACCGCGGAATCGGTGGTGTTAACACTTTGTCCGCCATTACCGGATGATCGATAAACATCGACTCTCAGATCATTGGCACCAATTTCAATTTCGACATCTTCAGCTTCTGGCAGAACTGCTACCGTGGCGGTTGAAGTATGGATCCGGCCGCCTGATTCGGTGCTGGGGATCCGCTGGACCCGATGAACGCCGCTTTCATATTTCAAACGGCTGTAAACGCCGGTGCCTTCAATAGCAAAAATGATTTCCTTGATTCCTCCAATATCGGGAATGCTGGAACTCATGATTTCGCTTTTCCAGCCCTGCCGTTCAGCGTAGCGGGTCAGCATTCTGAAAAGCTCTCCAGCAAACAAGGCCGCCTCGCTGCCACCGGCGCCAGCCCGGATTTCGACAATAACATTTTTGTCATCATTGACATCCTTGGGAAGCAGCAGAACTCTTAATTCTTCTTCCTGCTCCACCCGTTTTTTTGACAGTTCATCCAGCTCAGCTTCGGCCATTTCTTTGAAATCTTTTTCCAGTTGTTTATCTTCCAGCATCTCTTTGGTGTCATCAATCGCTGACAAGGTCTCAGAAAATTCATTGTATTTTTGAATAATCGGTTCGATGTGGGACTGTTCTTTCATCAGCTTTCGCCACTGATTCTGATCGCTGATAATCTCAGGATCACTGATCTTTTCATTTAATTCAGCATATTTTGCTGCTAAAAAATCTAACTTATCTAACATAATACTCCTTATTTTTTAATCACTCTTCGTAAAACTATAAATCCAAATGTGCTTGCTTTAATGTCCGTTTGGCGCTATTCAAACTGAAAGGCTTCTTTCCATTCGTCGAAGAAAAAAACGGCCAGGGTCCCGGGACCGGAATGGGTTAAAACCGTTGAACCCAGGGGGACTATTTTAAACTGGTCGGTATCAAATCGCTTTCCCGCCATCTTTACAAACAATTCTACCAGTTCCAGGTTATCGGCATGACTGATGCCGATGGTCTGCTGATTCATCTGGTTGCTGTTTGCTTCCAGATAATCGACCATTTTTTTAATCAGTTTTTTTTCGCCTCTGACCTTATCAATTTGTTGCAGCTCTCCGGATTTACTGACTTCAAGCAAGGGATTAATGTTCAGCATATTACCGATAATAGCCGTTCCTTTATTCAGTCGGCCACCCCGATACAGGTATTGCAGATCGGTCACTGTAAAAACATGTTTGACATGATCAATATAATAATTGATCCGCTTAATCAGTTCATCCATGCTGGCGTCTCCAGCCGCGGCTTGAGCTGCACCATAAACAATGTGCCCCAGACCATAGCATACCGCTTTGGTATCAATGACTTTAAAGTTCGCAGCGGGGTATTTTTCTCTTAAATCCCGTTCTGCCAATGCTGCTGCCTGATAAGTGCCGGATAGCCCGCTGGAAAAAGCCAGATAAATAAATGGCTGCTTTTCGGATATCAGTTCTTCAAACCGTTTGTAAAAATCCCCATAGGGAATCTGCGATGTTTTATAACGCACACCTTTTCGCATATTGTCGCAAACCACTTCGGATGATATATCAACCCCATCGCGATAAGTCGTTTCATTTTCGACGACGTAAACCGGCATGATCTCAATATCAAATTTTTGTTGATCGGTTTTCAGAATATCACAGGCAGAATCGGTGATGATTTTTATCGTCATACTTTATGTCCTTTCCCACTTGATTTTAGGCATTTATTTTGAGCATTTATTTAAATAACTATTTTATCATAGTTTAGTCATTTTTCAAAAACAATTCTTGGGCGTATTCCCGGGGATCAGCAAACAGTACCCGACCTTTGTTTTCCAGATAATCAATCAACCGATTGGTATCCAGGTTGACAATCAGTTCATCCGGGAAGTCAATGGCATCCAAAACCTTGTCGACGTAAGGAAAATCACCGATGTCTGAGGCAAAATGGGTGTCACTGCCAATAATAATCGGAATCTCCAGCTCTTTACAGCGGTTGGCGATCCATTCACAGTTGGGTTTGGAACCTTTTCGGATAAAAAAAGAGCCATTGTTGATTTCGATCAAGGTATTGTGCTTTTTAGCATCCTGAAGGATTGCCTCATAATCGAGTTCATAGGTGGGATTGCCAAGATGGCAGATAAAATCGATATGAGGATTGGCTATGGCGCCTAATACGGCGCTGGTATTGATGGTTTTTGTCTGGGGTTTAAAAGTCGGGGTATGGAGAGATGCCGAAATAATTTCCAGGGATTTGATAAAGTCCATGGGAATGTCGGTATTACCGTCGACATCCATAATATTACTTTCTATCCCTTTAAGTACTTTGACATTGTTTATTTTGCCGGGGATCACCCTGTAATTGGCAAAAAATAAGGGGGTCGGCGCTCCCGGCAGAGCCGGTCCGTGTTCGGTAATACAGATCAACTCAAGATTTTTTTGGGCCGCGGCATCAACTAATTCAAGGATGGTATTATAGGCATGTCCGCAGGCCAGAGTGTGGGTATGGGCATCTAAAACGTAATTTCTCATTTCTTAATCTCTTTTCTCTTTCTCGATTGACTGGCTATTTGTAAAACAACTTTCGGGTGTTCCACTGCTATGCTACTTTATTTCGTTCTTTTTTCTCTTTTCTTCCCGTTTCTGTACTTCGAGATCGTTTTGATGGGCAACCCGATCGCAAAAAACCTGGGCTGAATGATAACCATATTGTTTAGTACGATTATTGATGGCTGCTGTTTCAATAATACAGGCCAGGTTTCGACCGCCCGAAACAGGAATCATTACTTCCGGAACTTCAATTCCCAATATATCCAAGGTTTGTTCATCCAGACCCAGCCGATCATAGGGGGATCGTTCATCCCAATTTTCCAGGCGGATCACCATGTCTATTTCCACATCTTTTTTGACGGCTCTGGCCCCGTAAAGGGTTTTAACATCAATGATACCAATGCCCCGGATTTCCATAAAATGTTGCAGCAATTCCGGGGCTGTCCCCATCAAATGGCCGTCCCGAATGCGTTTTACCTCAACCACATCATCGGCAATCAGGCAGTGGCCACGTTTGACAATTTCCAGCGCGGTTTCGCTTTTGCCAATACCACTGGGTCCGGTAATCAAAACACCGACCCCAAAAACCTCGACCAATACCCCGTGCAAACTAATCCGGGGTGCTGACAACTGGTCAATATAATTGACCAGATCATAAAATAAGGTGGTGGTGTGTTCCTTGCTTTTTAACAGGGTTCGTCCATATTTTTTAGCCGCATCCACAAACAGATGGGTTTCGTCCAGATCCCAACAAACAATAAAACAGGGGAATTCATAGGAAAAAAAGTCGTCGATCTTCTGCTTTCGCACTTCCGGATCCAAATCCAATAAATAGGCGACTTCCACCTTACCAATCACCTGAACCCGATTGGAATCAAAATGCTGATAATAACCATGGAGCTGCAGCCCCGGTCGATTGATCCCGCTATTAACCAGATTCAGTTCCGTTGACTTATAATAAATTTTTTCAAGTTTTATTTCTTTACAGAAATCATCTAAATTTACTTTACCACTCATACTTCTTTTATCTCTTTTCATTGATTTACTGCTGATTAATTTACTCAAGTTATTCTACCTCAAAGTTTCCATTGATAAAACATTTTTATGTTTTTTTATAAAAAAAATCAAAAACCGCCTGGGCTGTTTTCACCTGCATCCCCGGGACTGATGTCAGTTCTTCTAATGTTGCTTTTTTAATCTTATCCACCTGCCCAAAGTGGGCCATCAGGGCTTCCCGGCGTTTTTTGCCGACGCCGGGAATTTCCTCCAGTTGGGAGGCCAGCATTTCTTTTTTTCTTAAAATCTGGTGGTATCCCAGAGTATAGCGGTGAACCTCTTCGGATATTTCAAACAGAAAAACACCCAGCGGGGTGGCTTTTTTAATCGGGTATTCGATACCCTTGTGGAAAATCCCCCGCAAGCGGTGGCGGTCGTCTTTAACCAGTCCGCACACCTCAATGTTAACCGGGTATAGGGAAACAATGCTCTCGGCCGCATTGACGTGACCGACTCCGCCATCAACCATTATGATTTCCGGTAATGGCAGAAAATTATTGACTTCCTGGGTTTTCATAGCCCGTTCCATCCGTCTGAAAATCATTTCCTGCATGCTGGCATAATCGTTCTGACCTTCCACCGACTTGATTTTAAACCGGCGGCAGGCTTTCCGATTCAGTTTGCCATCGTCAAAAACTACCATTCCCCCGACATTATTGGTGCCGCTGATATTGGAAATGTCGTAGGCTTCAATACGACTGGGCCGCCGGTTCATTCCTAACAGTTCCTGCAGTCCGTCCAACCGGCTTTTAGAGCGAATTTCTTTTTCTCTTTTTTCCAGCAATTGCTGCTTCAGAGCCAGATCGGCGTTGTCTGCCACCATTTCCAACATTTTTATTTTCTGCCCCCGTTGGGGTGACAGAACTTCGATTTTTTTACCGGCCAGATCGCCCAGCCATTCTTCAATGACTTGTCGATCTTCCAGGGTTTCCTTTAAGATGATTTCCCGGGGGATAAATCCGCAACTGGCATAATACTGCTTAACAAAACTTTCCAGCACTTCGCTGGATCGCACATCCCCAAGCTCTTCGAGAAAGAAATGATCCCGTCCCATCAGTTTGCCTTCCCGGACATGAAAAACCTGAACACAACCCAGCTCGTCGCTCTGTGCGAAACCAATAAAGTCCTGATCCTGTTTGGTACTGGAGCTGATTTTCTGTTTTTCAATGATATGCTGAATGCCGGAAATCTGATCCCGATATTTAGCTGCCTCTTCATAATTCTGGTTTAATGCGGCAATGGTCATTTTGTCGTTCAGGTTTTTAATCAGATCCGGATGCCGGCCATTTAAAATATCCAGAACCGACTGAATATCCCTGGCATATTTTTCTTTTGATACATTGCCCTGACAGGGCGCCTGGCACTGACCAATATGATAGTTCAGGCAGGGACGACCGGTCTTTTTGCCATGAACAACCTGACGGTTGCAGGTTTTTAAGGGGTAAATCTTCAAAATAGCTTCAATCGTATTTTTTACTGCATAAGAACTGGTAAAGGGCCCAAAATATTTGGCGCCATCTTTTTTATATTCTCGAGTCATCAGAATCCGTGGATATTCTTCATTGACGGTCAGCCTAATCCAGGGATAGCTTTTATCATCTTTGAGCAGAATATTATAGCGGGGATGATGGGTTTTGATCAGATTACATTCTAAAATCAGGGCTTCCATTTCCGAATCGGTGACGATCGTCTCAATCGTTTCGATATGGGATACCAGAACTACTGTTTTGGAGGATAGTTGACTGGCCGAATGGAAATATTGCCGCACCCGATTACGAAGATTTATCGCCTTCCCCACATAGATAATCTCGCCATTATTGTTTCTCATAATATAGACCCCGGGGTTCTGGGGCAGGTCTTTCAGTTTTTCTTTATCATACATAGTGATCAACCTTAAATAAATATTTTTTTGGATTTTTTTGTTTATTCGCCACCTTATTTTGGTATAATAATAATACTTTTTTAAACATCAGATTATTATACAGAAAGGAAGTGTTACCATGTTTGAAAAAATATCTGTAGATGGCCACAACACCCTGATTTCTTTCGGTAATTTCGAAGTGAAGATTGTTCCGAAAATTTATGGTGGATTTACGCTGACAAAATCAATTAAAGACAATCCCTTTAAAATCATCGAAATACGTGAGATAAGACTTCCACTTTCAGAAAAGGAAGTTATCAAGGAAGCAAAAGATCTGTTAAAGCGAAAATATGAGTCGATTGACTTTAGCAACTATTGTACCACATAAATCTTGAGTTCAGCTTTTTTTGATCCATCTCATCCCTTGCTAACTGAGATGGATCAATTCATTTACTGCCCCGGACTTTCGGCGACAAGCTGCTATTATCATACCCGATGATTCCTTAAACATCTAAAGTGTTTATGAAATTATTTGACATTAGGCTTCACCGGGTGTATAATGAAAAAGAATTAAAGTGTATTTATTGATTTCACATATTTTTGCAAGTCATTTTTACGTTTAGATGATTTGCAAAAATATGTGTTTTTTGTTTTTGCATCACGATTTACAAATAATATTTAGGAGGTACCTATAATGAATAATGGTACAGTAAAATGGTTTAACGAGGAAAAAGGATTTGGTTTTATTTCAGTAGATGGCGGCGAAGATGTATTTGTACATTTCTCGGCAATTATTGCTGACGGACGTAAAAACCTTGTTGAAGGCCAACGCGTAACTTTTGATACCGAAAAAACTGACCGTGGCTTACAGGCTACAAACGTTTTTATTGCATAATTAAGTCTTTTTAAAAGCCCCACCAGCTCTGCTGGTGGGGCTTTTTTTCTCTAAACTACCGTACCGATCAATTGTTAATCTGTTGTTCGCTGCGGGATCGGACAGGTTTATCAACCTGTTCGCCCCGATGCGTACAACATGATCTAACAATTGTCGGTACTACTTCAGTTTTATATCTACGACCAATTATCAATCTTAATCTTCTTTGGGCGGCTCAATTTTTATATGGCAGCCCGGGCAGCCGTCGCCGCCTTTGCAGCCTTCACAGGAAAAATCGCCAGATTTCATTTTTTTGACCTTCTTAAAGATAATATAGCCGGCTGCACCTAAAATCAAAGCCGCTAGAATCCAGGTAATCATTTTTATTCCTACTTTCTTCTATTTATAAATACGTTAATTCTAAACAAAAATCCGACTGCCGACCTGATAAACGATAAATGACACAGCATAGGCCAAACCTATTTGATAGGCCAGAGCAAAGAAAAAATCCCGCCAGTTGCCCAGTTCTTTTTTCATGGTGGCGATGGCGGCCATGCAAGGTGACGCCAACAGCACAAAAATTACAAAACTATAAGCCGATACTGGGGTAAAGATTTGGCTGATGGCAACCGTAAAACTACCATCCTGACTTGATAAGAGCACGCTCATGGTACTGATAATCATTTCTTTAGCAGCGATTCCCGTCAGCAGGGCGACTGAGGCGACCCAGTTTCCAAAGCCCAGCGGGATGAAAATTGGGGCGATCACCTTACCGAACATGGCTAAAATACTTTCATCTGGCGCTTGAGTCATTTGAAAGCTTATATCAAAACTTTGCAAAAACCACAGTACTACTGATGCAGCAAAGATGATGGTACCAGCGCGGACGATAAATTCTTTGGTCCGTTGCCATACCTGGGTCGCGGTATTTTTCAGCTTGGGTAACCGCAGCGGCGGAATCTCCAGCAGATAACCGGAATCCGCTCCCTTAAACCAGGTTTTTGAAAGGACAAATCCTGATCCAAAAACAACGGTTAAACTGACCAGATAAAGAGAGAATACCAACAGGGTCTGATATTCGGTGAAGAATACCGAAGCCATCAAGACGTAAATGGGCATCTTGGCACCACAAGAAATGAAGGGTGTCAATACCGCGGTCAGTTTACGTTCCCGTTCATTTTCCAGGGTTCGGGTCGCCATGATTCCGGGCACCGAACAACCTAATCCCACCACCATCGGGATAAAGGATTTTCCCGATAAACCAAAATGTCTGAAAATCCGATCCATAATAAAAGCGACCCGGGCCATATAGCCGCTGTCTTCCAGAATCGAGATGAAAATGAATAAAACTACTAACTGGGGCACAAAGGTCAGTACCGCCCCAACGCCGGTGATAATGCCGTCATTAATCAGGGCGATGATCCAATCAGCTGCACCGAGAGCACCCAGCCCGGCGGACACTCCGACCATCAACACATCATTGATAAACCACTCGATGCCACCGATGGTGATATCCCCCACCAGCGTAATCGAGACATAATAAATCACAAACATAAACAGAAAGAAAATCGGCAGGGCAGCATATCGGTTCATTAATACCTTATCCAGTTTTTCCTGAAATTGGATGGCATTTTCTTTGGTTTTCTTTGTTGCCTTTCTGATCCCTGCGGTGATAAAGCGGTACCGATAATCGGCAATAGCACTATCGACATCATGATTTGACAACGCTTCGATTTTTTTTCTGACCGCATAGATGTCTTCCAGCAAATCACCATTTTCATGAATTTTCAGCAGCACTTCTTCGTCTTTTTCAATCAGTTTGATGACGCGAAATAGGCGCGGGTAATCAGGTAATACCGCTGGATACTTATTCTGGATCAACGCGTCAAATTCATTGAATATCGTCGTTATTTCTTGGGGAAATATCTGTGGGAATGCTTTGAGCTTTTTGATCTCCAGCGTTTTTTCTACCAGTTTGATGAGTTCATCAATTCCGGTTTCTTTTTGGGCGGAAATTTCGATAAAGGGATATCCAAATATTTTTTCCATCTCCCGGACGTCGATCTCAACCCCGGTTTTTTTGACCACATCCATCATGTTTAAGGCTCCAACCATGGGACAGTTAAGCTCCATCAACTGGGTACTTAAGTAGAGATTTCGCTCAATGTTGGAGGCGTCAATAATATTGATAATCAGATCCGGCCGCTCTTCCAGCAGAAAATTCCGGGACACAATCTCATCCATGGAGTAGGGCGCCAACGAATAAATTCCTGGCAGATCCACCAGGGTAATATCCTTATCTGTATCGCGCAGATTTCCTTCTTTTTTTTCAACGGTTACCCCTGGCCAGTTTCCGACATAGAGATTACTGCCAGTCAGACAATTAAAAAGGGTGGTCTTTCCCGAGTTGGGATTTCCCGCCAACGCTATCTTATATTTCATTTCGTTTCCTCATTTCCATTGATGCCAGACTAAAATGCTGATTAAATAACTCTAAACAACGAAACCACCTATAAAGGTGGTTTCACGTTTATTACTGAACCATTAAAATATTCTCAGCATCTTTTTTCCGGAGACTGAGGGAATATCCTCTTAGGCGAACCTCAATGGGATCCCCAAATGGAGCTGTTTTATTAACTTGAATCTCTACACCTGGTGTTACACCCATGTCCATGAGTTTGCGACGCATTAAGCCTTCTACGGCGATAGAGCCTACACAGGCTTTCTGGCCTGGTCTTAAATCTTTCAAAGTAAACATAAACACACCTTCTATTCTTATGGTTTAAATTCATAACTGGGATCTGTCAAAATTTGTTAATGATGACTTTCTTTTTTGTTAGCTTTATTATACTCTAATTGAAACTCATTGTCAATTAGAGACTGAAACTTTTTATGGCTTTAAGCTTTATTTAAACACATCAAAAAAAGAAAGCTGGATCAGCTTTCTTGAGATGGTCAAATATACCGTACCGACCAATTTTTAATCAATTGTCGGTACTACATTGATATTCAAATATTATCCAAGTTTCTCCCAGCTTTTATTATCACTTTAAGATTTTCTTGAGATATTGGCCGGTGTAGGATTCGGGGACCTGGGCGATTTCTTCGGGGGTTCCGATGGCGATGATAGTACCGCCGCCGTCGCCACCTTCAGGGCCGAGGTCGATGATGTGGTCGGCTACCTTAATCATGTCCAGCTGGTGCTCAATGACAACCACAGTGCTGCCGCTGTCGGCCAGCCGCTGGATCACGGTGATCAGCTGATGGACATCGGCAATGTGCAGACCGGTGGTAGGTTCATCGAGAACGTAGAGGGTTTTGCCGGTATTTCGTTTGCTTAATTCGGTGGCCAGTTTAACCCGCTGGGCTTCGCCGCCGGATAGCTGGGTTGATGGTTGTCCCAGGCGTACATAACTGAGCCCGACATCATACAAGGTTTGGAGTTTGTCATTAATTTTGGGAATGTTGCTGAAAAATTCCAGGGCCTCTTCGACCGTCATATCCAGAACATCAGCGATGTTTTTCCCTTTATATTTTACTTCCAGGGTTTCCCGGTTATAGCGTTTTCCGCCACAGACCTCGCAGGGAACATAGACATCGGGCAGAAAATGCATCTCGATTTTAATGATCCCGTCACCGCTGCATTTTTCACAGCGGCCGCCCTTGACGTTAAAGCTGAACCGGCCTTTCTGATAACCCCGGGCCTTGGCTTCCGGGGTTTTAGCAAAAAGATCCCGAACCAGATCAAACACCCCGGTATAGGTGGCCGGATTGGAGCGGGGGGTTCTGCCAATCGGCGACTGATCGATATCAATTACCTTGTCGATAAATTCTACCCCCTCGATACTGGTGTATTTTCCCGGTTTCTTCAGGCTCCGATAAAGCTTCTGGGAAATCCCCTTATAGAGAATTTCATTAATCAGGGTGCTTTTCCCCGATCCGGAAACTCCGGTAACGCAGACAAATTTTCCCAACGGTATATCCACATCGAGATTTTTTAAGTTGTTCTCCCGGGCGCCTACAATTTTGATCGTATCGCCGGTTCCTTCCCGACGCCGTTCCGGGATCGGGATAAAGCGCTTACCGCTGAAATATTGACCGGTGACGGATTCAGGCACCGTCATAATTTCTTCCAGGCTTCCCTGAGCGACAATTTCGCCGCCGTGAACCCCAGGGCCCGGGCCGATGTCGACAATATAGTCAGCAGCCTGCATCGTTTCTTCATCGTGTTCCACCACAATCAGAGAATTTCCCAAGTCGGTTAACCGCCGCAGCGTTTCCAGCAGTTTCTGATTATCCCGCTGGTGGAGTCCGATACTGGGTTCATCCAACACATACAACACCCCCACCAGGCCTGAGCCAATCTGGGTGGCCAACCGGATCCGTTGGGACTCACCGCCAGACAAGGTTCCGGCATTCCGGGACAGGGTCAGATATTCCAACCCGACGTTTTTGAGAAAATTCAGGCGGGCGTCAATTTCTTTGAAGATCGATTCGCCGATCATCATTTCCCGATCACTCATGATCTGATTTTTAAAAAATTCAATTAATTGGCCAATTGACATATCAGTGATTTCGATAATGTTCCGATCGTGAATGGTCACGGCCAGACTGATTGGGTTCAGCCGCTTACCATGACAGGTGGGACAGGGCGTTTCGGACATATAGCGTTCAATTAGAGAACGCATCCGCTCAGACGTGGTTTCAATATAGCGCCGCTCCATGTTTTTTATCAGTCCTTCAAAGGTGGAGCTATAGGTTCCTGAAAATTTGCCTTCATAGGCGATTTCCAGTATCTCGTCACTGCCATATAAGAGGGCATTCAAAAATGCTTCACTGGCATTTTCCAGCGGCGTTTCAATGGAAAATTGATGTTTTTCAGCCAGCGCCTTAATCAGATTATAATAATATTTAGAATCACTTTTTAAGCCAAAAAATTTGATCGCACCAGTTGCAATTGATAAGCTCTTGTCGGGGATCAGCAAATCCGGATCCACTTCCTGATGAAAGCCCAGGCCATGACAATCCGGACACATTCCAAAGGGGTTGTTGAATGAAAAGGTCCGCGGTTCCAGGGCATCCATGGCAATACCGCAATCGGCACAGGCCAGTTTTTCGCTGAAAAGCTGTTGTTCACCACCAATCACATCGCAGATCACCAATCCACCGGATAGTTTCAGGGCAATTTCCAGCGAATCAGAAAGCCGTTTTCCCAGGTTATCCTTGGCTACCAGACGGTCCACCACCACTTCGATGGTATGCTTCTTATTTTTATCCAGATTAATTTCGTCGCTGACCTCCATCGGTTCGCCATCCACGATAATCCGTACGAAGCCTTCTTTTTTGATGTGATCAATGGTTTTCTTATGCTGTCCCTTCTCTTTCCGGACCACCGGTGCCAGTATCTGAAACTTGGTTTTTTCTGGAAGCGCCATAATACTGTCGACAATTTGATCGACCGACTGCGATGCCACCACCTTGCCACACTTGGGACAATGAGGAATCCCGATTCGGGCGTAGAGCAACCGCAGGTAATCGTAGATCTCAGTGACAGTACCCACGGTGGAACGGGGGTTACGGTTGGTTGTTTTCTGGTCAATGGAAATCGCCGGAGATAAACCGTCGATGCTCTCGACATTGGGTTTCTGGGATTGGCCCAGAAACTGCCGGGCATAGGAGGAAAGTGACTCCATATAACGGCGCTGGCCCTCGGCATAAATCGTATCAAAGGCCAGTGATGACTTCCCCGACCCGCTCAGACCGGTAAAAACCACCAGCTGATCCCGGGGTATTTTCAGGTTAATGTTTTTTAAGTTGTGCTCTTTCGCACCTTTTATTTCGATGTACTTCATGTTACTCCTTATTTCAGTCACAATTACGCAATTAAACAGAATTGAATAAACCGCTGTTTCGTATAAAACAGTTTTTTATCTGCGGTAATTTTTGAGATGATGAATTTCATCACGCAGTTTGGCAGCCCGCTCAAATTCCAGGGCTTCCGCCGCTGTCAGCATTTCCAGTTCCAGTTCTTTGATCTTCACATCAATATCCACGGCTTCATCACCAACATGATAGGTTTCTGGTTCCTCGGCAACCTTAGTAGCCTCGATAATCGAGCGGATATCTTTTTTGACCGAGCTGGGAGTAATACCGTGGGCTTCATTGTAGGCGCTTTGGATGCTGCGACGGCGATTGGTTTCGCTGATAGCCCGGTCCATCGATGGGGTGATCTTATCAGCATACATAATCACATGGCCTTCCAGGTTACGGGCAGCCCGGCCAACCGTTTGAATCAGGGAGGTTTCCGACCTCAGGAAACCTTCTTTATCGGCATCCAGAATTGCCACCAGACCAACCTCCGGCAGGTCAAGCCCTTCCCGGAGCAGGTTGATGCCCACCAGCACATCAAAGGTACCCAGTCGCAAATCCCGGAGAATTTTCATCCGCTCGATGGTATCCACATCCGAATGGAGATAATTGACCAGGATCCCATTCTCTTTCAGGTAATCGGTGAGATCTTCGGCCATTTTCTTTGTTAACGTGGTGACCAGTACCCGATTGCCCTGGCCGGTGGTCAATTTGATTTCACCCAGCAGGTCATCAATCTGACCGGCCACCGGGCGAACCGTTATCTCCGGATCAATCAGACCGGTAGGCCGAATAATCAGTTCCACGGTATTCTGACTGTGTTCTTTTTCGTATTTGCTGGGGGTCGCGGTAGTGAAGACGATCTGATTGATCTTACCTTCAAATTCCGAAAAATTCAAAGGCCGGTTATCATAGGCCGAGGGCAGTCGGAAACCATAATCGACCAGATTACTCTTGCGGGCCTTATCCCCGGCGTACATCCCACCGATCTGGGGGATGGAAACATGGGATTCGTCAGCAATAATCAAAAAATCCTTGGGGAAATAGTCGATCAGGGTATAGGGTGGCGATCCCGGTGGTAAACCGTTAATGTAGCGGGTGTAGTTCTCAATCCCGTTGCAATAGCCCATCTCCCGGAGCATTTCAATGTCATAATTGGTGCGCTGGAGAATCCGCTGGGCTTCCACCAGGCGGTTATTATTGGTATACTCGTCGTAGCGTTGCCGTAGTTCCTGCTGGATGCCGGTTATGGCCCGCTCCAGGTTTTCCGGGGTGGTCGTATGGTGGGAAGCCGGGAAAATCGAGACATGGTTCAATTCCCCATAAATCTCGCCGGTCAAGGTGTCAATTTCGGTAATCCGTTCGATTTCGTCACCAAAAAACTCCAGACGGATCGCCTTATTGGATGAGGCCGAGGGAAATATTTCCAGAATATCGCCGCGGACCCGAAAATTGTTCCGCTCGAAAGCAATATCGTTTCGGGTAAACTGAATATCCACCAGTTTACGGATAATCGTATCGCGATCTTTTTCCATTCCCGGACGCAGCGATAACATCATGTTTTCATAATCGAAGGGACTCCCCAGACCATAAATACAGGACACACTGGCCACGACAATCACATCCCGCCGCTCAAACAAGGCCGCGGTGGCGGAGTGGCGTAATTTATCAATTTCATCATTGATGGATGAGTCTTTCTCGATGAACAGATCCGAGTGGGGCACATAGGCTTCCGGCTGATAATAATCATAATAACTGACAAAATACTCCACTGCATTGTCCGGGAAAAAACTCCGGAACTCATTGGTCAGCTGGGCCGCCAAGGTTTTGTTGTGAGCGATCACCAGGGTCGGTTTTTGGACCGCCTCGATGACCTTGGCCATGGTATAGGTTTTTCCTGACCCGGTTACCCCCAATAAGGTTTGATATTTTAACCCATTTTGGATCCCCTGAGAGATTTTTTCAATGGCCGGCCCCTGATCGCCCTTGGGTTCATATTCTGATACAACCTTAAATGCATGCTTCATCTCTTTCATCAGCATCCTCCCATCAATTGATTGAACATTCGTTCTGTTATTTTACCATAGCTTTTTTTTAATGGCAAATAGTAATCTTTATAATTTAATAAAATCTTAATTATTCCGCCCGAAAAAGAAAGAGCATACCATTACGGCATGCTCTAAGGTTGTCGCTAAACTATCGTACCGACCAATTGTTAATCTGTTGTTCGCCGCGGAATCGGACAGGCTCTGCCGTGTCCGCTCCGATGCGTACAACATGATCTAACAATTGTCGGTACTGGGTTATCTGTTTTGACAAACTGACGATCATGCCATTACGGCATGCTCTTAATATCAATTGGTTCCGCTAAGAACCTGCAGGGCTTTTTGAAGCTGGACATCTTCTTCATCGGTGAAGACATTATTCTTCATAAAGTCGGTGGCTTCGATGACAATATTCGGTTCCAGGCCCTTTTCGTGGATATTATTGCCGTTGGGCGTGAAATATTCAGAATTTGTCACCTTAAAACCGCCACCATCGGTGAGACTGATGATTTCCTGAACAATCCCTTTACCAAAGGTTTTGGTGCCGATCAGTTGGGCCGCTCCGGTATCTTGCAGGGCGCCGGCCAGAATTTCTGCTGAACTGGCTGAGCCACCATCGACCAGGGCAACCATTGGCAGGTTGAGTTGTTCGGTCCCGTCTGAGGTATATTCGGTTTTATTGCCATTTTTGTCAACTGTATAGACGACCATCGTTTCGCCGAGAATACGATCGGCAATTTCCACCGCTTCCTGAACCCCGCCGCCGGGGTTGCTGCGTAAATCAATGACCAGACCGGTGATGTTCTGGGCCAGTAGCTCACCCAACTGGGTTTCAAAATCATCGGCGGTTTTATCGGTGAACTCCGATATCTGAATATAGCCTTTATCGCCAATTACTCGGGATTCCACCGTTCTGGCTTCGATAGTTTTGCGGACCAATGACATTTCGATGATTTCCTCACCGCGGGCAATGGTGATGTTAACGGTAGTATCAGCCGGTCCCTTGACTTTGGCAACAACCGCATCTGAGCCGATGGTGGTGACATCTTCACCGTCGACCTTGATAATCTTATCTCCTGTTTTGATACCGGCGGCCTCGGCTGGGGTCCCTTTCTGCGGGGCAATCACATAGGTTACCCCCTGCTCATCTTCGGTCACCACCACCCCAATGCCTTCATAAACGCCGGTGGCCATTTCCATATATTTCGAAAATTCCTCCGCGGTAAAATAAGTGCTGTAGGGGTCCCCCAGGCTGTCGAACATCCCCTTGATGGCCCCGTCGATCAGGGTCGTGTTATCGACATCCTGATAATACTCCAGGCCAATTTGTTCTTTGAGCGCCAGTAATTTTTTGATCCCGGCAGCTGTTTCGTTGCTGTCAACCGTTACAATCAGCTTGTTTCCGACCAGAAAATTGCCGGTTGTCGCCACTGTGAAAGTGATGATATTGGTGATGATCAGCACCACAGCAATCACGATCAGCTTTGTCTTTTTTGATTTATTTTCCATTGTCTTCACCTAATCCTAAACTTTTATTCTGCCACAATAAAACAGGAGAAAAGAATCATGATTCTTTTCTCCTGTTCTTTCGTTATATTCTACAATGTTTCGCTTAAAAATATCCTAAAGGATCGACAAATGATCCGCCGGAAAGTACCCCAAAGTGTAGATGGGCACCGGTGGAATCCCCGGTTGAACCAACATATCCAACCACATCGCCTTTATTAACAGTTTCTCCTGCCGATACCGCAACTCCGCTCATATGGGCGTACATGGCTTGAACGCCATTACCCAAATCGACAATTACACAATTTCCATAGCCGCCATTCCAACCTGCCGAGATGATCGAGCCATTACCCATCGCCAAAATTGGGGTTCCTGATGGAGCACCCATGTCAACCCCGTAATGGGTGCGGTAATCGCCCCAGATCGGGTGTAGCCGCGTACCAAAGAAATCATCATCATAAGTCGGGTAATAACCTGGAATCGGCCATTGATAGGTTCCGTTTGATGGGACAAAGGTTGTGCTTCCGCCTGTGGTTGATCCACCGGAAGCAGCCGCTTGAGCAGCCATCGCGGCGCGCACCTGGGCTTCAATACTAGCAGCATTGGCAGCCTCAGCGGCGACAATCGCCTGATATTCTGCGACAATCGCCTGATTTTGCGCTAATAAACTGTCTTTTTGAGCCTTGACTTCCTGTTGTTGGGCTAATGCTGTTTCCTGCTCAGACTTTTTAGATACTGTTTGCAGGCGATCCGCTTCGATCTTGGCCTTCTTTTCATCGATAATTCTTTTTGTTTCAGCTAAAGCGTCCAAGGATGCCTTGTCCGATTCAATAATATAGCGGGACATGTCAACCTTGGTGACAAAATCGGCAAAGTCACTTGAAGTAAATAAAAACTCCAGCATGCTGCCATTTCCGTACATGTACATCGTCCGGACCCGTTCATTCATGGCTTGTTCCTGCTCTTTGCGCTTGGCTTCGGCCACGTTCAGTTCTTCCTGGGTCTTAGCGATATTGGCTTCCAGTGCCACAATCTCGGTATTGATTTTATCGATGACGCCGGTTATCCGACTCATTTCCTCGTTAGCTTTGCCAATTTCAGCTTCGATTCCGGCAATGGTATTCTGGGTCATATCAATTTGATATTGAGCCGCTGCCTGTTTTTCATTACTCTCTGCCAGTTGTTCAGTCAGGGATGCGGCATTTACCGGCGATATCAGTATCCCCAAGGTCACCATCATGCCCATAATACCTGAAATAATTCGTTTTTTTGTCATCCGACAATCCTCCTGTGTTTGACCAAGTCTAATCATTTATACATCCAAAAATTTGCGAATCGCAAATACACTACCAATTGCTCCAATAAATCCGCCATAGAGCAGGAAGAAAAATATCAATTGCCCCATCACGGCTTCTGGCGATGCCAGACTGGCATCGACTGGTAGAAAGAGATTTCCACCAACCAACCCTAAGACATAATAATAGGTGATCCGGATAATCAGGAACGCCACAATGGCGCCCATTAACCCCAACAGGGTTCCTTCGAGAATAAAGGGTGCCCTAATATAGGCGTTGGTAGCACCGACATATTTCATAATCCCTATTTCCCGCCGTCGGGCAAAGACAGTCAATTTGATGGTGTTATAAATAATAAAAATGGAAATCATCGATAGTACCACCAGCACCACAATACTCAAGGTATTAGTAAACTTATTGAAACTGACCAGTGCTTCCACATATTCCTGACCATAACGGACATATTCGACACCTTGGCCTTCAAAGGACATGGCCAGAGATTGAACCTCTTCCATATCATCCGGATCGGTTACCCGGACTACAAAGGATGCCGGCATCGGATTGTTTTCGGAATTATAACCGCTGAGTAGCGGCGCATAGTCTTCCAGGCTGACGGTAAATTTCTCTAATGCTTCCTCAGCACTCTCAAAACTGACACTTTCGATCAGATCGCTTTTTTCCAGGGCCTGTTCAATGGTTTCTTTTTGAGTGTCAGTAAACTCCGACTGGAGAAAGATCTTCAATTCCAGTTTTGATTCCACATCTTTAGTCACTTCCTGGACATTGATGGTCAAGATCAGAAAAATACCCAGAATAATTAAAGCAGCAATTACTGACAGCACTGAAGCAGCACTCATCAGATTGTTTCGCTCAATACTCTTCATGGTATCACGGACAACATTTTTGGGCATTGTTTTGATGGAACTAAACTTCATAGCCGTACCTGCCTGTCGCATCATCTACCTTAAGAATACCATCTTCCAATGTTAAAACCCGTTTTTTCATGGTATCAACAATTTCGCGGTCATGAGTTACTACCAGGATTGTTGTTCCGCGTCGATTAATTTCTTCCAGGATACTGATGATTTCATATGATGTTTCCGGATCAAGGTTCCCGGTGGGCTCATCGCAAATCAAAATGGATGGATTATTAATAATCGCCCGGGCAATTACCACCCGCTGTTGTTCCCCCCCGGATAACTCGTGGGGATAATGGTTCATCCGATGGGATAAACCAACCATGTCCAAGGCCAGCGGCACCCGCTTCTGGATCTGCTTTTCTGATTTACCAATTATTTCCATGGCATAGGCCACATTTTCATAAACACTTTTGTTTTCCAGGAGCCTAAAATCTTGAAATACAATTCCCATTTTTCTTCTTAAAAACGGAATTTCCTTTTTTGAAAGTTTTGATACATTAAAATTATTAATATATACCGAACCTTCGGTGGCCTCAATTTCTCTTAAGAGAAGCTTAATAAATGTGGATTTCCCAGCACCGCTTCGGCCGACAAGAAAGACAAACTCCCCCTTATCAATAAAGAGACTGACATTTTTAAGAGCATCACTCTTGTTCTTATCATAACCCTTGGTTACATTTTTAAATTCGATCATATCTTAGCCACTCCTAAATTACTTATCCTTCTAGATTGCTTTGACAGGGCATTTTAACATGCCCTATCCTAGTTTCTGCTTAAATCGGCAATAAGTTAAGATTACTTTAATTATTTAATCCGGAATGTAAAAGCCTTTTAAAAAACAACAGTTCTTTCGCCTTTCCGGCATTCCTTGTTTGAATCTGAATTTATTTTAACATACTTTTTGAATAATTTCATTAAAAAAATAAATATTTTGTAACAAATGTATCTGAATTCGTCCGAATTTTTAATTTTACTTATCATAATTACTTATTAAACGTACTACTAATTTCTTGATTTTTTTGTAAAACAATAACCCGCAAAAAAAGAAAAGATGGTTTAATAATTCCCCATCTTTTCACAATTATCTTTGCAAATTATTTAAAATCACGGACTAATTGGAGTACCATACTGTCTTATTTCAAAATGCAAATGGGCACCTGTTGAATTACCGGTGCTGCCAACGGCGCCGACCGTTTGTCCGGTACTTACCATCTCACCAGATGAAACATTGATTGCACTCAAATGCGCATACACTGCCGAAATTCCATTTCCCAGATCGACTATGACACAATTACCATAACCACCATTCCAACCAGCCGATATGACTACGCCATTTCCTCCGCAAGCAACCGCGGTGCCTTCCGAAGCGCCAATATCAATACCAGAATGAAACCGTGTTGTCCCAGGATTAAGCGGATCATCACGATACCCGAAAGGACTTGTAATATCACCATCGCATGGCCACATATAGCCATTAGAGTAGCTTGGTGTCGAAGTTCCGCCACCACCGGTACTCGTACCATCACCACTACTCGCGGTACCATCACCCGTTTCGCTGTTGCCGTTATTTTGAGCCGCCTGCTCTGCGGCGGCTCGCTGCTGTTCATAATAAGCTTGCAATTGACCTTCAATCTCAGCTGAGGTTGCTGCTTCAGCTTCTTCTATGGCCTTATATTCGTTCAATGTTGATTGGTTTTGAGCCAATAACTGGTCTTTTTGAGCCAATACTTCTTCCTGTTGAGTTAACACAACTTCCTGTTCTGTTTTTTTCTCAACTGTTTTTAATCGATCTGCCTCAATGCTCAGTTTTTTCTCATCAATTACTTTCTTCGTTTCTTCCAGAGCATTCAGGGAGTCCTTGTCCGCCGTCATGATGTAACGGGACATATCCAATTTTGTGATAAAATCCGAGAAATCGGAAGCAGAGAAGATGAATTCCATGATGCTACCGTTTCCATACATATACATGGCCCGGACCCGGTCACTCATCGCTTCTTCCTGCTCCCGTTTTTTCGCCTCTGCTATTTTCAGTTCTTCCTGTTTTTTTGCGATATTCCCTTCAATGGTTGATATCTCTCCATTGATCGCACCGATCACCCCACTGATTCGATTAACTTCTTCGTTGACTTTGCTGATTTCATCTTCAATCCCATTGATGGTATTCTGAGTCATGTCAACTTGATATTTTGCTGCTGCCTGTCGAGCATTACTTTGTGCCAACTGCTCGGTTAATGAAGCCGCATTGACGGGCGCTGTTAAAAATGCTAAAACCAGGGAACCAGTAACGATACCTGATACAATTCTATGTTTTTTCATTTTTCCCCTTTCCCACAATCTTAGTGTGACCTATTTTTTTGTTACTTTTATGGTAATTCTCATTATTTTTGTAACGGTTGTATTATACCATAATAGTGTCGTAATTAAAACAAAAACAATAAAATAACTTGAAAATATTTTGTATAAAACATTAATAAATGGGATGTTTTTTCGTTTTTTAATTTTTAAAAGAAAAAAAGACACTCCAAAAATTCAGAATGTCTTTTTAGCAACAGGTTATTGAGAATTTCTATTTCAAAAACTTAGAATGCAGCTTTGTAAATAGCAATCACATCTTCTTTAGTAGGGCATTTTGGATTTCCGCCGGTACAGATATCGGCCAGAGCCAAGTCAGCCAATTCACTGAAATCTGCTTCTTTAACACCGATTTCTTTGAGTCCTGATGGAATCCCAACATCTTTGGATAGTTTTTTGATGGCATCAATGGCCATGATGTTAATTTCTTTAGGTTCGCGACGGCTGGTATCAACTCCCATCGCCTGGGCGACATCTTTTAATCTGTCGCCAACAGCATCGGCATTAAAGGCCGTTACATAGGGTAACAGAATGGCATTGCAAACACCATGAGGCAGGTCATAGAATCCGCCTAACTGGTGCGCCATGGAGTGAACAATTCCCAGCCCGCCATTAGAGAAGCCCATGCCGGTGACAAACTGACCATAGGCCATAGCATCCCGGGCATCCAGATCGTCTCCATCTTCAACGGCTTTTCTCAAGCTGCCAGAAATGGCCTTGATGGCTTCCAGATTAAAAAGATCGGTAAATCGGGAGGCGCCGGCAGTGGTATAGCCTTCAATGGCGTGGGTCAAGGCATCCATACCGGTGGCAGCGGTTAACGATTTTGGCATTTTCAGCATTAAAACCGGATCATTGACCGCTACAGTAGCCAGACAATTAGGATCAACAATAACCATTTTCAGCTTACGGTCTTCATCAGTGATAACATAGTTAATGGTTGCTTCACTGGCGGTTCCGGCGGTGGTGTTAATGGCCACGATGGGCAGAGATTTATTGGCGGTTTTTCCAACACCTTCATAATCCCGAAGATCCCCGGGATTGGTGGCCAGAATGGCAATCCCCTTGGCGGTATCCTGGGGCGATCCGCCACCGATACTGACGACAAAATCGCATTCGTTTTCCTGCAAGGCCTGAAGACCGGCATTTACATTGGCAACAGTGGGATTTGGTTTAACATCTGAAAATAAAGCATACGGAACTTTTGCGCCATCTAATACATTGAGTACATCTTGAACAATACCTGCTTCAACTAGTACTTTATCGGTTACAACTAAGGCTTTTTTCACGTTCATACGTTTGATTTCTGGAGCAATTAACTCAATTGCGCCGGGTTCCATAATTACTACTGGTGGAAAATAATAGGTTCTTGCCATAAGAACACCTCCAAATTTATTCGTTTACAAGATTATATGTCATCGAAATGGCTGAATAAATGGAAATTTTCTCTTGTTTGGGATACATTATTGAAAAGACTGATAGATGACATGGAATAAACCGAACACAACAAATAATAAACGGCTTTCGTTTTAATTTATCTTTTGTTTTTAAGAATTGTATTATATGATTTTAAACAGTATTGATAGAATTAATTGTGTAAAAGAGGTAATTATGAAAAATATCAGCATCCTCGGGTCAACCGGTTCGATTGGAACCCAGGCTCTGGAAGTGGTTTCTGAGAACAGCGACGCTTTAAATATTGTGGGCTTAACCACCAACACCAGCATTGATCTGCTGGAAAAACAGATTGACACCTATTGTCCCCGGATTGTTTGCGTAATGGATGGGGATGCCGCACTGGTACTGGAAAAAAGATTGAAAACAAAGGGATCCTCAGTGGAAGTGGTGACTGGCTTAGATGGCCTGATTGCGGTGGCAACGGCAGCGGAAAACAAGCTGCTGCTCACGGCAGTATCCGGTATGATTGGCCTGCAGCCGACCCTGGCGGCCATCAATGCAGGCATTGATATTGCTCTGGCCAATAAGGAAACGTTGGTGGCTGGCGGCCAGATTGTTATGGATGCGGTGACGACCAAAGGGGTTTCGCTGCTTCCGGTGGACAGTGAACACTGCGCCATTTTTCAATGTCTGATGGGCAATAAACATGAAGAAATTGATCGGATCATCATTACCGCTTCTGGTGGGCCGTTCCGGGGTCAAACCCGAGAACAGCTGCAGGCGGTGACCTTGGCTCAGGCCTTGAAGCATCCCAACTGGTCGATGGGAAAGAAAATTACCATCGATTCGGCCACCCTGATGAATAAGGGGTTGGAAGTCATCGAAGCCAAATGGCTGTTTAATCTAAGCAACGATCAGATTGAGGTAGTGGTTCACCCCCAGAGCATTATCCACTCGATGGTGGAATTCATTGACCATTCCACGATGGCCCAGTTGGGCATGCCGGATATGGCTTTGCCGATCCAAATTGCCATTTTCTATCCGGATCGAATCGCCAATAACCGTCAGGCTCTGGATTTCAGCCAGGTTCGGGAGCTGACCTTTGAAGAGCCGGATCGGATCGCTTTTCCCTGCTTGCAACTGGCTTACGACGCCCTTGAAAGCGGCGGTACCATGGCCTGTGTCCTTAACGCTGCCAATGAAATTTCAGTGGCCCGATTTTTGAATCAGGAGATCGGCTTTCTCGATATCCCCCGGATTAACCGTCTGGTGATGGAAAAACATCAGGTGATTACCAATCCCGGTCTTGACGATGTGCTGGCCTCGGATGCCTGGGCCCGGGCGATTGCCGGGAAATTGATTAAGACTTTAAACTGAAGTGATTTATTAAAGAATTTTGTAGCGACTTTTATTACATAAAAAATGAGACCGTCATTTTATTGCCTTTCAAATGACTGTCTCATTTTTCTGAACTTGACAAAATCAAGCCTGGTTCAAATGAAATCCTCGTTACTTGTTACTATCGTTATCTGCTGCTCTCGATATTTTCCTTGACCCACTCTATGGCGCCATAGGCATCGTCCGCATAACCGTCCGCCCCAATCTCTTTTGCGAATTCGGCGGTTACCGGACCTCCGCCAACCATGATTTTTGTCTGAGAAAAATCGCAGGAATTTTGTTCTCGAATTAAATCGATGACGCATCGCATTTCTTTCATCGTTGTCATCAGCAGAGCGCTAAGCATCACAAAATCCGGCTTGTATTTTGCGATTGATTTGACAAATTTTTCCCCGGTCACATCCACCCCTAAATCAATGACTTCATAGTTATTTGCTTCCAACAATAAACTTAGCATCGTTTTTCCGATATTGTGAATATCACCGTAAACCGTCCCAATAACCACCCGGGTACGACCTTTGGCAATGGGCTTGCCATCAATTCGGTCTTGTTTTTCAATCGCTCGCAAGGCAGCATTTGCCGCTCTGGCGGATAACAAAACATCGGTTATAAAAAAGTCTTCGGTTTGGAATTTTTTTCCTACTTCTTCAATCGATGGAATGATCGCTTCTTCAATGATTTTTTTTGTCGCGACTCTGCGCAATGCATACTCTTTAATTAATTCCTGCGTTCGTGGGACATTGCCATTATAAATAGATTCTTTAATTTCTTCAAACATATTAAATACTTCCTTTATTTTAAAGCAATCTTTTCCGAAACTGTGTTGGTGTCATTCCCTCATTTTTCTTAAATACTTTACTAAAATAGCTTGTGTCTCCAAAACCCAGCTTTTCTGAAACATCAGCTACGCTGTTTTTGGGATTATGCAATAGTTTTTTTGCAGTTTCCATTTTTACTCTGGTAATATATTCAATGACCGTGCATTCCAGGACTTCTCTGAACACGTGACTGAGATAATATTGGCTCACGAAAACAGCTTCGGCCACATCCAACAGAGTAATATTTTTTCTGACATTAGCGCGAACGTATTCTGTTGCTGAATCCACGATCTGCTTGGTTTTAATCGAGGTTTGTTTTCCTTCAAGCAGATCCATATATTTATTGAGAATGATGCACACCCAACTACTGATTTCCGCAGCATTGTCCAAACTATAAATTTCATTAATCACTTTGGTATTGAGTAAGATAACCTCCGACATTTCTGCACCAGTTTCAACCACAGTTCTCGAAATCATGATCATCAACTCCAGGACCATGGTTTTAAATAAGTCCAACCGGGTGATGTATTTTTCCATAATGTCTGACATACATCCCAATAGTGCCTGATATGCTCCATCTCTGTCCAGGATGGCAATTTTTCCCAGCAGCTCTTTTTCTTTTTGAAGTTTATACTGTCCATACATCTTTTCGTTGGAATTAATCAATTCTTGATGGAGTCGCTTTTTTTCTTTTATTTCCTGATTTAACACTGATTGATGATACATGATTTCTTTTTTATGTTTTTTTGTTTCATTATCACTGTTGATGACCTGATTAGCTACTAAGTACAATAACGAAGCCGCCGCATGAACCTTATTTGAACTCACAATTTTAAGTTTGGAGACACTTTTTTCGAGCGCTTCGATATCTAAATTCTTGTTTTTTTCACGTAATTCTTCATAAAAAAAGTCATCTGGTTCCCACATTAAAATATTTCTGCAGATTATGATTCCGGCATATTTTTCGTCAATCATCAGCGGCGCAGCAAAGGAAAGAATGCCGGCATGGCACATGAAAATATAAGGTTCCGCATATTTCAAGGCCTGAAGTCCGGCATTTTTATAGCTGATCTGACATTTTGTTTTACCGCCATGTGAGTTTTGCACGATCTCACAAAAACTGACACAATTGCCGCAATCCCCTGGGATAATCTGTTTTCCGTCAATATCTAAAATGACCGCGTTGAATTCTGTTGCACATTCAAAAGCATTGATAATCTTCAGCAGCGTCTCTTTATGCTCCAAATTTTCAAAATTTTCAATTTTACTCATTACGCCCTCATATTTACATAAAATTATTCATCCCAAAGCTGTTAATCCACACTCGTTTAATAATTTTACAGCTCTCCTGAATTCAATCGATTACATGTCACAACTGCATAATTTCATAATAAAAAAGATCCCCACGAATAACCCCAATTCATGATAAAGAAGCCAAAATTTGAAAACTAAACGATCCCTGAACTAATTCGTTTCTTTTGATTAGTTTAACCTGTGATTCTTTATATTACAATAACAATCTTTGCGTCTATTCGGTGGATTGATGAGGATATGCTTTTAATTCAGTTATCTACTTTATTGATGTAATTTTTATGCCGTTTTATTTCTTTTATATCATATTTATTCCTAACTGTATGTTTAGATAAATGATCACTATTCTATTTTTGCTTCAATGTTTTGGCATTTTACAACCATTTCCCGGTTATGCTCTTTTTTGGCATAGAGCCAGAATGGAACAAACAGAAATAACACGAGAATCCCAATTAACGCCGCTCCTAAACCGTAATCCAGGGTATTAATATAGAAGATCCCTGCCAGATATAAAGGAATATTTAGAATGCAACATCCCAGACCAATAAATTTCCACCATTTTGGTGCCAGTATCTTTTGATTCCCCTTGGCTTTGAAATAAGCAAATAAGGTAATCCCATTAGCAATGACATAGCCCACCGCCGATCCAGCCACAATCGCCGCAGGAGTCCCGATAAAAATCAAGCCCAGATTAAATACCGCAACCAAAATCATCGCTTTGACCGGAGTCCCATACTGATTGGTTTCTGACAATACTTTTGGCAGGTTGCCTTCAACCGACATCGACTGCATCGCCTGAGCTGAACCAAGTAATGCGGTTTGAATGATCAAGATCATCGAGGCCATCAACATAACCAGGGTAATAATCGCGCCGGCATTACCAAATGAAATTTTGGCCATTAACAGCATCGGCGAATAGGGTTCTTCCAGAATTCCCTGAATACCTAATGTACCAATGCAGGCTGTTTGAACCAGTACAAAGGTTACCAGGCAGATCAATCCACAGGAAAACAGCGCTTTAGGCAAATCTTTTTTTGGGTTTTTGTAATCTGGCGCGTACACTGCCGCAGTTTCCCAGGCGCAGGCACTCCATTGAGCCATTGCCATAATGCCCAGCAGGATCAGGATATGGGTGGCATCCCAACTCCAGGTTTCAGGAAACAGACTCACCGCGGTGATATTACTTAATTGGAATTGACCGGTAACAATCGGCGCTATTGAAAGAACAATGAGGGGAATCAGGGCAACAACTGCCAGAACATTACCAGCCTTGGCACCTCCCGATAAACCTTTTCGATTAATAACAATGAGTACCGTAAAGATGACCGTTCCAGCTACCAGAGAAATGGTTTTTTCTGAAACATTACCTAGTGCCGGTATCATTCCATGCAAATAGGTTCCGATCAGCAGTGAAAAGATTGCCAGCACCGGATTCCAGGCCATCCAATAGCCCCAGGCACTAAAACCACCAATAAATTTGTTGATATCATAATCTTTGGTATTTTTCCCTTTGAAAATTGCCTGGACATACCCGGGCAACCCTCGGGCCTCTGGGTACATCAGCGCAAAGTCTCCATAAGCAATGTTTTGAAGAAATCCCTGAGCGATCGAAAGGATCCAGACAATAATTGAAAATACCCCGACATAACCTGCAAAATAGCCAATATTGGGAAGAATCAGCATCGGCACTCCTAAAGCGATAACCAGACCTTGCTTCCAACTAATTTTATTCGAGTTCATTTTATACCTTTCTATACGTGTTTTAGTAGCTGTTAAATAAAAGTAATGGTGCTATTGCTTTCTTTGAAAACATCTTTTGCATATGGTGTGATCAATGTCCCGGTTTTTAAAATAATCTTTGCTTCTACGGCAAGCTGTTTGGCCAGTTCATGGTTGATTAGTTTTTTCACCGTACTATATTGAATATCACTTGACGAAGCACTAACCGCTGATTGTTCAGAGGTCTCTTTTTTGAAGATTTCCGGCGATGTCGTTTTTTCCTCAGAACCAAGAGCACTTTCCAGAGCTACCGCAGTCATGATTCGCATGCCGTACTGGATTATTTTAGTTTCCTGTTCTTTAAAAATGTTATAAAACACCGGATTTGCAATTGCTTTATAAGCGCGATGTTCAAGACCTTCTTCAATGACATAAACAGGTTTACCGGTCAGTAGAAATTGCCGTAGTACTCGTGTTTTTTCGTTGATGGCCAAGCCATTGACCGAAGCTGCCATCTCATCGATTGAAAGCTTGCTGATCACCAGAAATTCATAATTCCGAAATTGATTTTTATCCTTCACTGCATCTAATAAGACCGTTTCATATCCCGCTATTGACAGTAAACTACCGTCGCTCTGCAGAAACATTTTAGTGGAACGCTCTTCTATCACCATTTCGTTTTGCCTGGTTTTATCCATGATCCGTTTGAATACTTCATCGATTATCAGTTCAAGATCCATTTGGGTACTCCTTTTTAAAAATTTGCCGTTATTTTTTAATAATCAAACCAAAGGTTTTCCCGGTCAGATTACAGGCATTTGCCTCATCATAATCAATATGCATCGTGGTATCATACTGATCCGACACTCTCAGCTTCACATCCTTAAAAATCACTGGCCGGTCACTATTCACTTCAATATCGACCCGATCACCATCTTTTAAGACTAAACTCTCGGCATCAGCTGGTGACATGTGAATGTGTCTTTCTGCCACCAGGACCCCTTGATTCAACTGAACTTTATTTCCATTGGCACTGATTTCGATAGCTGCTGTGCCCTGAATTTTGCCACTTTCTTGAATTGGGGCATTAATGCCCAGAATTTTCGCATCGGTTTTTGACACTTCAATTTGTGAATGCGCTCGTTCTGGACCCAGCACTACCACGTTTGACAGCTGACCTTTGGGGCCGATTAGAGTTACCCGTTCAGCTGAAACAAACTGACCCGGCTGAGAGAGCGGTTTGATATTAGTTAACTGATAATCTTTTCCGAACAGTTCTTCAATCGCCTTCCTTGACAGGTGTACATGTCGTCCCGATGCTTCAATTTCAAGGTAGCCCAAACTCTTTAATTTAGCACATATTTTTTTATAGATAACCTCAACAATTCTCTCCAGTTGCTCACTCATCTTGTTCCTTTCTGGTATTACTGATCCAAATGTTTAAAAATCATAATATACATAATTGATGACAAGCGGTTATAACCCTGCATCAGATCGCCTCTGGCAACCGTGCCATCGGCCTGTTTAAAGGCTTCATAACAGGCTACTTCGGTTCTTCTGATCAATGCCCGAAGTGAGTTTAGCAGAATCGGGATCTCACCCAGTTCATAGGTAATATTAAATAAATGTTCATGATCGAAGTACTTTTTGGGGTTATGAGACATCGCTCTGATCTCTTGCTCATTAAAACCCAGTATCATGCTGGTGCTCACAGGTTCATTGAGAATTTCAGATCGCGACAGTTTGCCGATATAATCAAACACCTCTTGTAAATCAGCGATCAGATCATTCCGTTCAAGGGCTTTGGCACGGATCTGAACTTTCATAATTTCCCCCATTAGTAAATCAATTTCACCTCTGAGTTTGATCCGTTTGTGATCCTTGTTAACTAAAAGGTTGCCATAAACCTGGGTCATATATTCCGGTTTATCGTCGAGATAACCGCCACTTTCAAGGATAAACTTACCGATTTTTTTTGCAGCCAGCTCAGTGGCCGTTTCCATTACCTTTGTTTTCTTATCTTCTGTTTTTTTATCTTCTATTTTTTCATCTTCGGGGGTTTCAGCAACCAACACCAGTTTCAATTTATGATCCGCCAACAGCGATTTTGCCGAAGGGGTTAACATTGAGTTTTGGGGAAGTCGCAATTCATTATTCACGATCGATTGCCCGCTTTTGATGATTTTTTTTAATCCATCTTCGGTAATTAAATTCATTGGTTCACTTCCTTAATTGAACGAAAGTGATGCTGGTTTAGCATCACTGAGGTTGTCGATAAACTACCGTACCGACCAATTGTTAATCTGTTGTTCGCCGCGGAATCGGACAGGCTATGCCATGTCCGCTCCGATGCGTACAACATGATGTAACAATTGTCGGTACTAGGTTATCTTTTTGACAGTCTGAGTGATACAAGTTTGGCATCACTTTCGTTTAGTTTCTATTCAATCTGATGATCCTAGTTTTTTTCCTGTGGTAGCATTTCGTTAACATCCGCATGGGGGCGGGGAATCACATGGACTGAAACCAGATCGCCCACTCTTTCAGCTGCTGCTGCACCGGCATCGGTAGCCGCTTTTACAGCGCCGACATCGCCTCTGACCATGACCGTTACCAGACCACTGCCAATTTGTTCTTTGCCGATTAATGTAACGTTTGCCGCTTTCACCATTGCGTCTGCTGCTTCAATTGCTGCTACCAAACCACGTGTTTCAATCATTCCTAATGCATTTGTATTTGCCATTTTATTTACCTCCAAGTAAAATTAAATATTTAATTGATTTCTTAGTTTTTCAAAAATTATATCGGTCACACGGTCGAGTTTATCCTCAACTGCCTGATCTAGTGCCGCTTCTCTACTAACTGTTCTCGCTGGATGTCCTTTGCTTTCACGTTCGACGTTCTTTCGTATTTCATCCAATTCGACAACACCATAGGCCACCCGCCGTAAATTGATTAAGTTCAGCGGGGAAATATTATCTGAAGTGATACTGCCACCGACTGCACCACAGCCGAGTGTAAAGGCCGGGATCAGGTTTGTTGTTCCGCCGACGCCACCCAGCGCTCCTGGGGTATTGACCAATAAACGACTGACCGGTTTTTTTAAAGCAAATTCTTTGATGATCTCCTGATCCTGGGAATGGATGATCATGGTATGACCGACGCCCTCTTTACTTAGAATTTCAATCGAGCGTGCGCAGGCTTTCTGCCAGTCATCTTCGATATAGAAAGCCAGTATCGGGCAAAGTTTTTCTCTTGAAAAAGCGACGTCATGGCCAACCCGGTTTTCCACACCAATCAGAATCTTCGTTTCTCCAGGTACCCGAATGCCTGCCATTTCAGCAATATATGTTGCTGTTTTACCGACAATTTTAGGATTCATGGTCATCTTGGGTGTCATCATGATTGTTTCCAGTTGCTTTTTCTCGTCCACCGACAAGATGTAACAGCCCTGTTTTATTAATTCCTTGATTACCTCTGCTTCCGATTCTTTTTCAACGATAATTGATTGCTCTGAGGCGCAAATAACACCGTTATCAAAGGTTTTAGAATCGATAATCTGTTTGACTGCCAGGGGTATATCGGCACTTTTTTCGATAAAAGCCGGACCATTTCCCGGACCCACACCAATGGCGGGATTACCCGATGAGTAGGCCGCTTTCACCATGGCTTCACCACCAGTTGCTAAAATCAGACTGGTATCTTTATTTTTTAAAAGCTCGGCGGTTCCCTCCAGGGTGATTTCGGTTGCGCAACCGATACAGTCTTCTGGCATGCCAGCGGCCACTGCCGCATCCTTGAGAACTCTGACGGTCTCAATAATACAGTTTTGGGCCGTTGGATGTGGTGAAAAAACAATTGCATTGCCAGCTTTAATGGCAATCAGCGCTTTGTAAATAACGGTTGATGTGGGATTCGTCGAAGGGATCAATCCGGCTACAACCCCCATCGGCACTGCAACTTCAAATATTTTTTTGGCCTCATCAGAACTGACGATTCCCACTGTTTTCATCTCTTTAATGCTTTCATACACGACCTGAGATGCAAAATAATTTTTTATTACCTTATCATCGACAACCCCAAAGCCAGTCTCTTCATTTGCCATTTTTGCCAGTCGCTCAAGGTTTGCCATTGCCGCATCCTTGATGGCTTTACAAATCGTATCAATTTGACATTGACTCATTTGGGCCAACTCGACCTGGGCTTTTTTAGCGTTTTTCAGTAATAAACGGGTTTCTTGTATGGAGATCAGGTCCTTGTCTGCTAATTGCACCATTTATTCCTCCTCTTTTTTTAATTCCGTTGATTCGTTTAATTCAGCTAAAATATTCACAATCAGATCAACTTTTCGGGATCTCTTGATTTTTTCTCGGCTGATTCCTTTGATGTTCAGTTCTCGCGCCAGTCTTCTTAATTGTGAAACCGTCATCAGATTTAACGCTTCTTCTGAGTAGATCAAGTTCACTTCTTTAGTCTTTTCTTTAGTCTCTGGCTCTGTGTTGATTAATGTTTTTTGATCGACGCGGGCAAGAGTCAGCTCTGCTGGTTTTTCACACCGCGCAGGGGTTTCTAACTGAGCGAGGACAACTTCAAAATCCTTGTTCGAATCGGAACCACCACCTGGCTCATGAGGCCGTTGATCAACCGATTTATTCAGCATCATCGCACTCTGATCATCCAGTCTGGCAATAATGGTATGATTTCGCAATTCGCCCACTGCCGCTGCCGCCTCAATCCCCGCCATAATACTTGCCGTAACCGCCCCAACATCACCTTGAATGACGATGGATACAATCCCGCCGGACACTTTCTCAAACCGGACAAATTGTATGTCTGCAGTTTTAAGACAGGTGTCCAAGGCATTTACCGCACCGACAAAACCAAACGTATCGATTATACCGACGGAAATCATTTTTATATCACAATCGGATTATTGGCAATATGCTGAACGGCCTGGGCAAAGGCATCACAGGCGGATTGACAAGCCGATTGCGATCCGGTCATCAACGCGCCGGCAAAATTTGATGTCGCGGTCGGCGGTAAAAAGGTCTTGCAGATTTTTACATCGGCGGCCTTCAGTGCGGCGTCAATACCATAAATTGCTTCAATCGGTGGGGCGATACAATAAGCCAGTGGCATCCCTGCCGGTATTTCAGCTGTTTCTGATAAATAACTGCCGGTACTGGATATGCAATGGGATAAATAGATGGACTCTCCTTTATCATTGCCGTTGACAAAGTAAGCACCGTTTTCAATGTAGTGCGCACAGGCTTCAAGGCCACTTTTTACTTCAGCCGGGTTTTCCCCGGCCAGGATTCCAATCGCTTCTCCGGCAAATGAAGTGAAAATCCCCACAAAAGCCGAGAATAAGCATTCTCCGTAAACAACTTCTACGTCAGCCGCTTTTGTGGCTTCATCAAGGGCTATAAAGGTTACATCATCGATGGAACCGGTAATAAGACCTAAACTTCGCTGGTGGGGCTTGAGATTGAGGGCTTTGGCTAAATCGTCACTGACGTTTGGAATCATATTCATACAAACAACATTCGCGCGTATAATTTCTCCGATCACTCGTTTATCCTCCTCAGGATTTAAATTAATTTTAAGTCAACGCCAGACATTTTATGCTTGATCATTGTTTGACAAAGTTCGGCGATTTGAGCACCTGCTTCAACGGGTGCGGTTCCCTGGTCATGAATGTTTGAAATAACCGTTCTTCTGGCCTCTTCCATCCCCATTGTGGGCTTATAGGTAATATAGGCACCCATCGAGCCGGTAGAGTTCAGGCCCGGTCGTTCACCGCAGAAGACTGCAATAACGTCGGCATCGGTAATTTCTCCGATTTCGTCACCGATTGCGACCCGGCCATTATTGACAAAGAATGGTGTTGAGAAGCTTAAACCCAGTGATTTTAAGCCCTGCTCAAAGGCTGGTAAAAAATCAGCGGCATTTTTCTCAATCGCTCGTGAACTGAGTCCATCAGCAAAAACAATTTGCACATTCAGGTTTTTAACGGTATTTTTCTTCACCGTTTCAACGGCTTCGTCGGTGAGTTTTTTCCCGGTATTTGGATTTTTAATGTATTCGGCCTTATCCACAGCAATGGTGGAAAGGGGAATAAATCCCAGTTCTTTTATAAGTTCCGCATCAACGTCTGACCACACCGCGTTTTGGGCAGCGGAATGATCCGCTAAGAATCTTAAATAGGCTTTGGTCAAGGGTCTGGGACCGGCGCGCCATATTCCTAGCCGACCGGAGGTAAATTCTTTCATTTTCATATAACCTTCCCGGTCATATGGATCGGGAATATAGAAGGTTTCTTTCATGGTAGCCAGCGTAACATCGTCGACAAAACCGTCGTCGCCACGATCCTCAATTGTCGGAACTTGCGCTTGGCTTTTAATGGCACCTGCTCCTGCTCCACTTAATTCTTCCTGAATAACATTTTTAATAATGTCACGAATTGACTCTTTCAAAGTAGCTTCATTTATCATATTATTTTACCCCTTCTTAATTATTTTAGAAAAATTGATGCATCGCCGGCTTTTGCGGTAAACATACCGTGGTCGTCAAGGATTTCCATTTTCTGCAGCCATTTTTCAAATTCCGGTACACGTTTCAGTCCCGACAGCTCCAGCAGTGTTTGCCAGTCATGATTTCCCAGCAATTGGTAGTTGAGCATAATATCATCACCCATTGGTGCGGTTACAAAGGCCGGCATACCAGCATGGGCCAGTAACAGGGCCAGGTTTTCGGAATCGTTCTGACTGGCGGGCATGTGATTGGTATAGCAGACATCGACACCCATTGGGAATAATGACAACGTTCCCATAAAGTGTTCTTCCAGACCGGCCCGTAATTGCTGAACGGAATCATAGATGTATTCGGGTCCGATAAAACCGACCACCGACATAACATAGAATGGATCATATCGTCTGGCATAGCCATAGGTACGGGCTTCCAGGGTCAGCATATCAACACCCAGATGGGCATCAGCCGAAAGCTCTGATCCTTCGCCGGTTTCGAAGTACATAATATTTTTACCACCGGAAACACATTCGCGTTTTCCCAGATCATAGGCATCATCGAGCATGGCGGTGGTTACCCCAAATGATTCATTTGCTTTTTGCGTCCCGGCAATCGATTGAAAAATCATATCCAGCGGCGCACCTTTGCGAAGGGCGGCCATTTGGGTGGTAATATGGGAAAGAACACAGTTCTGGGTGGGGATTTCCCATTTCATTCTGAAATCATATAATTTATGGAGCAGGAATGAGGTTGATTCGACGGTATCCTGAACCGGATTCAGCCCCAGCATGGCATCACCAACCCCGTAGGCAAGCGCTTCATAGAGTTCAGCAAAAATACCGTCGATATCATCGGTCTGATGATTTGGCAAGGCCCGATTAGCGGCAATTCCGCGCTGGCCGATGGTTGTGACACAGGTTGCCACGTTATCAATCTTTTTGGCAACATAAATCAGATCCATATTTGACATAATTTTGGTAACGGCGGCGATCATTTCCGATGTCAACCCCGTTGCGATCCGTTGGATAATGGGTCCGGTTGACGAGTACAGCATCATGAAGTCCCGTAAATCTCCAACTGTCCAGTTTTTTATTTCCCGATAAACAGCTTCATTAACCTGATCTTGAATAACCCGGGTCACATCATCAAGCTCATAAGGAACGGCGGGGTTATTGCGAATATCCGATAACAGCATGTCCGCCAATACAATTTTTGCAGCAGCTCTTTCTTCTGTTGAGGTTGCCGCCAAACCTGCCAGTTGGTCACCGGACTTTTGTTCACTTGCTTTTGCCTGAACTTCATTCACATTCTTGAACTGATAGGTTTTTCCAAACAATACGGTTTTTAGTTTCATACTTTCACTCCTTATTTTTTTGACCATCATACTCATAACAATCAATATTTTCTTTAGTTCAGCTTCCTGGTTAACTGGTCAAAGCGCCGATTATTAGAAGTTTAATAATCCCTGCTTTGATCAGTTAATCCAGTGGCCAAACCGATGTTAAAATTTATTTCATAGTATTTTCATACTTGATGAACGGTTTGCTTCGGTAGGATCCGAGCCTATTTGAAAATCAGGGTTTTTACCACAACCGGTAAAACCATTCCACCGGCAATGGGATTTCCGATATCGATATAATCACCATCACTGACCATGACACTGTCGATACAGATCACCGGATGGTCATTATTCATGATTCGTTTGATTGTTTGTCCCAATACTTTTGCAATATCCTCTTCCGAGATAATAATGATCGGATAATTATTTCTGATTATTTCTTTAAGTCCTTTGACGAGTCCTTCTGCACATGCTTCAATTTGTTTAAAAGACGGTGAATTGATTCCCTGAAAGGCAATCGCAACCTGTTGAAATTCGTCTTCCAGTTTGAACCATTCAATTCGTTTAGATACCTCCTGAGCAATTTCGGGGATATTGTTTTTATCTGTAAATGGTATTTTCACCACCGGAATATTTTTTATCGGTAATACCGATTGGTCATAGAACACGGTGCTGCCGCTGATATCGGTGGTGTGGGAACCAGCCCCAACGACGGTGGCACGAATGGTTTCTTCGGCATCCAGGACATGTAGTTTTGTAAATAATTCCGACTGACGGATCTCTCGGCCCAGGATGATCCCCATATCCTGATATTTATAAATGTCTTCGTTTTCATCATAATGATAGACGATGTCAGCGACGCCCCCCGAGAAGGTGATATATTGGATTGGCTTCTTTATAACCATGTCCTCAATGGTCAGCATCATTTTGTAATGTTGATCTTTGGGCTTGATGCCAACAACCATTTCCAGCTGCTGCACCATTATTCGTGCCAATTTAGTCAGACTTTTTTCATTGGCCTGTTGACCCAGTTCGATACCCAGTTTTTCATGTTCGATAATCTTTTTTAACTTGTCATTGATGTAAATTATTTTCCCCTGGGCATCCATTTTGACTAGCCGGCCGCCGATGTCAAGACATCCGGTGCTGGTGGTTGTGCCATGATCAAAAACGACTACATTTGAGGTTCCGCCACCGATATCGATGTTTGCCACCGTGGTGCTGTGTTCTTTTGAAATTTTGTCCGATCCGGCACCTTTGCCGGAAATAATACTTTCTAAAACAGGCCCCGCCGTTGCTACGACAAAATCGCCAGCATAACCGCTGAGTTTATGTAAGACCTCACTGGCGTTGGCACGGCGAGCGGTTTCACCGGTGATAATCACAGCCCCAATATCAATGTCTTTTTTGTCTATTCCGGCCTTGGCAAACTCCCGGTCAATTATTTTCATGACTTCATTCATGTCGATGCGATCATCTGGGGTTAAGGGAGTAAAATAGATCTCACTGCGATAAATGATGCGCTTCCCGATAATCTCGATGCGGGCAATGTTAAAACTTGATGCCATATTTTCAAGCAGAATCTTTGTAAATACCAGCTGGGTGGTGGATGTGCCAATGTCGATTCCAACACTTAAAATCTCCTGTCGTTTGAAATTTTCCATAATTTTCTACCTCTGGTTTCAACCTGAATTTGTCACTTTAAAAACCAATTTTCGCTAACCTGATCTGTCAATCTGGTAATCCTGAAAATGATGACTTAGCCGTTTGAGCCGAAAAAAAGACGCCGCCTAAATGATAACTATCAAATACTTGATACTTATTTTTAAGCTGCGTCGCTTTTTTTCATTACCTCGTTGCAATGAAATTATTTATTTTTGAAAACTCGTCTGTTTCTGTTCCGTTGTTATTTTCTGATATTTGATATGTATTTAAAAAAATAGCTTAAAGTTTAAATATCCCAAAATAGATATTTAAACCTTAAGCTACGTCGCTTAGTAAAATTGCCTCGTCGCAATTCATAGTTTAAATGCAAATGAAGTTTTTGTCCCTTCATTTCCTGTTTCAATAATTAATTTGCCAACCAGTTTTTCATAAACATATGATTTTACAATCGACAAGCCCAAACTATTGGTTTTTATCTGACCCGGGTTATAGCCGATGCCATTGTCCTTGACTTCAATCATTTTTATTTTTCCATCGCTGGCGGTGGTTACTTCAATCATCCCTGCCGCGCCATTTGGAAATGCATATTTAAGCGAGTTTTGAATCAATTCGTTGACAACCAGTGCCACAACCGTCGATTTTTCACTGTCGATGAAGAAGTCTGTACCCTTAACCGTGATCTCAATTTTTTCATTGTCGGTTACGCCGAATGATATCATGTTGTGTTTTATTTTGTCAAGAACTTCTTTAACTGACACCAGATCGTTGGATTTTTTTTCCAGCAGTTCATGGGTTACCGCAATGCTCATAATCCGATTAATACTGTCACTTAATATCGTTTTAACCGCGGGATCTTTAGAGCTCCGACTTTGAAGCCTAAGTAAAGAAGCCACCGTTTGAAGATTGTTTTTGATTCGATGATGTATTTCGTGAGAGCTGACCAAGTAGTTATTTACCTCATTTTCATATTTTCTCATTTCGGTGATGTCATCAATAAACACGATTACATCAACATTCTTTTTGATCCGGAGGATGATATGGATCCGGTAAAATTTCTCACCAATGGTAACCTTCCCATCGTAACATTTTTCAATGATCACATGATCATGGTCATTGCTACTGAAAGTTCCCTGAATATTTGCGATGATATCATCAAAGTTTTTGGGTGAATAGTTCAGATTGTCAAAATGCTGGTTTTTTATGGATTTGTAGCCCAGCTCCTGGTACAATTTAACGGCGCGCTGATTATAATATCTCAGATGACCGGTAATATCAAAAATTAAAATCCCCTCGCGCAATTGTAATTCTTCATTGTCGCTGTTAATCCCAAAAATCGACCCCCAAACCGCATCTATTTTTTCATTGTCCGGCATAGGTTCCAACTTAACAACCGGTTTTTCATCGGAATTCAAATCCAGAACTTTTTCCAATATTAAAGTCGCTACCACGTTGTCCTGGTGTTTAATCGGAACAACGGTTTGCCTGGTCCAGATTTTATTCTGATGCCGGTCAAAACTTACGCCAATTATTTCTTTTGAAGTGACCCCTAAATCAAAGGATCGAAACACCGCCGGTTCATTTTCCCGGTAGATAATATCACCCAGAAATGAGTCCACATAGATCGATTGTCTTTTTTTATAGGATTCAGCCACAACAACGGCAAGGTCGGCATCATGGACCTTAATATCAATAAAGGTCTCACCATTAAAACCTTCATTAAAATAGGGCAGAATCTTGGCCACATCGATAATTGCTTCAATCTCGTCATTATTTAAGAGTGTATATTCTTTACATTTACTAATAATAAAATCACGATCACAGCTATAAACCATATTATTCGCCTTTTTTTGCTCTCAGCAACAACATCTCACTAATCACTCGCAATGAACAGCTTTTTTCCATACTCAGTGAACGCATCTTTTGATAAGCGGTGTTTTCATCAAGTCCTTCGCTTTGCATTAAAAATCCTTTAGCTTTCTCGATTATTTTACGCTCTTCCAATCTTTTTGTGGCTTCATCGAGTTTGTCTTCAGTGTCGGTGGTCTCCAGAGCTTTTGCATAGGCAATTTTCAGTGCCGGGATCAAGCTCTTCTCATCAACTGGTTTCACGACGTAACCAAACACGCCAACATTTTTAGCCCCTTCAATAAATACATCGTCTGAATAAGCGGTAAGTAAAACAACACATTTACTCAAACCATCACGGCGAATGATCCTGGCGGCGCTAATTCCATCCAAATTTGGCATATTGATATCCATCAGGACCAGATCCGGTTGATGGGTTTTGCATAAATTGATGGCATCAAAACCATCCTTCCCTTCATCCAAAACTTCAAATCCGGCCTCTTCCAACATACAGCGTATATCCATGCGTGTTACTGGTTCATCTTCAACAATGATAATTCTCATACCTAACCTCAATTCCATTCAAGAAATTTTCGCAACTCCTCGATATTATGATTTTTTAGTGATGAAATTTTAAATATTTCGTTAACGCCTGTTTGCCGCAACGAATATTCTGCATAATCATCCGTCTCGTCAGCCCCGATTAAATCGGTTTTTGTGACGATTCCAATGATTTGTTTAGTGAACATTCTGGCAAAACCTGGTGGGAACACATTGCGTCTACTTTTACAGTCCATCACCAGGGCAACAACGTCAGCTTCAACGGAGGTAACATGCAAGGCTGAATAATATCCGCGATTTTCCAGATATTCGCCCGGTGTATCAATAACATTTTTATGAAATTCGATGACCTGAGTTTTGTCATAATCAAGGTTACAGGCTTCCAGCCGCTGATAAAGGGTCGTCTTACCGCTCCCTGTGGCCCCAATAAACATTACTTTTTTCATCGCAATCGCCTATGACCGGGTTACTGTCGGAATTGACATTCCCTGCAGCATTGACAGAGTCTGCAGCACCTCACTGATTGATGCTTCCACAGAGGCCACATCGCCCTCGATTACCAGCGAACCGTTAAAACGATCAACGTAACCGATTTCAACGTCTCCGGACTTCACAGCCACATCCGCGGCTATAATTGCAGCTTCACTGGGCGTGATGGTCAAGATCCCAATCGAATTGCGGTTATCCTCTAATCCCAGTTTCTTATAAATGCTGTTATCAGGATTGACAATAATATGCGCTAACGTAACCTGTTTTCCCGGAACATATTCCTGGATCACTCTTTTGACATCTTCATTCATTGTTGAATTCTCCTTATCAGTTAGAGTATCTTCAACAAAACAATCATATTAAATAATCATTTGTTTGTCAACACTTTAACCTTAAATACTCGTTTCTATCCGATACTCCATCGCAATTCCAGACATTCACACCAGCTGTCTTAAGGATCATTATCAATCCGTTTCTGACAAAACAATAAAACTTTCAGAATCTGAATAATAATTAATCCTTAAGCAGGATGTCTGGAATTATTTAATCCTCGACTTACTCCATTTCTTCTGGTAAAATCATCCCCACCGTTTCATGAGGTCTGGCAATAACATGCACCGAGATCAGCATGCCCACCCGCGAAGCTGCTGCTGCACCGGCATCTGTGGCCGCTTTTACGGCACCAACGTCGCCTCTGACCATGACGGTTACTAATCCGCTGCCGATTTGCTCTTTACCGACTAATCTTACATTCGCTGCTTTTACCATCGCATCCGCGGCTTCAATCGCGCCTACCAATCCTTTTGTTTCAATCATTCCCAACGCTTCAGTTGAACTCATTTTTTCCTCCTGTAATTGTATTTGTGGTGCTGCCATACTTATTTCAAGGAAATCATTTCCTTTGAAAAACACTTTTAACCTGCTTGACAGACAGTTTTATTTCTTTTCTTCACATAAATCCTGCCAGTTTGCCGGAGATGCTGCGAAGAAAAATGTACAGTGATCTGGCGAACTGAATGTTACCGCGGTTTCTTTGGGGATATAGATCACATCGCCAGCACAACCGCTATGTTTTATTCCGTTGTATGTCACCTCCAGCGTTCCTTCAATGATATAGTCCAGTTCATCATAGCCCAAATACCAATCAAAGGATGATTTTTCAATTTTCAGAAAACCGGTGGCCATAAGGGGACTTTCCGCAATGGTCAAGATCTCTTTAAAGGTAACCTGATCATTGGGATTCCCAGTATCGAAGGTTTCAAAAACAACCGTATCTCTTTTTATCAGTTTAACCCGGTCTGTCTCAACAGCCTTTTCTAACTGTTTGCCATCCATATTGAATGATGCCATTACTTCGTTTACAATGCGTGTGATTAATTCTTCGGAAATATTCATATCCATAACGCCGTCCTTACTCATAGCTATTTCTTTTCCTCCTGCTTGTGTTTTTTTAACCTTTATAACATCATGCTTTTAAAACTTTTGTGTGGTGATGGAATAATGGAGTAGTAAACGATGTTTCCTGTTTCTTTGATACTCGCTACCCCGGCTTCCATCGATGCATTAACTTCTGAAATATCACCGGTCATCACGACATATGATTTACCGCCGATTCCGGACCCCAGTCGCAATTCCACAAGCTGAACGCCAGAGGACTTAACACAGGTATCGGCAGCCACGATCAATGACGCCATGGCCAGACTTTCAATCACCCCAATTGCCCCTATTTTGTCAATATTGGCTGATCCGGTTATGGCGGGAAATAGCTGCTCATCGACATTAGGAATCATTAAATCATCAATAATAAATTCCTTACCCAAGTCTTTCCCAGCTCTGATCGAACTTTCAACCGATCCCACATCCCCATAAATTAACGTTATATATTTTCCTGGGCATGTTGCTGTCGAAAACATCAATTGGACATTCGCCGTTTTCAGCATATGATCCGCTACTTCCATACCTTTTGCGATACTATTGAGTTCCACAAAACCAATCGCATTTATCATATTTCCCCTCCTTGTGCTTCAATTGTTATCGATTCTGGAGTGATCTCCTTGATTATTCCGGAAATACTGGCGTGAACATTGGCCCCCAGATTTCCGTTGGCAATTCTTCCAATCAGGGTTCCTTCACTGACCATCATGTCTTTTTCGACAGCCGCTGTGGCAATTGTACCAAGATGTTGTTTCAGCGGGATCACCACCCGTTCGATCGGTTGATCAAATTTCTGTAGCGGCGCTTTGACATCATATTTTTTTAATCCAATTCGCTCAATCAGTCGCTTTACCGGAATTTTTCGATAATCAATCATTGTCGATGGCTGTTTAGGTTCCACATTTTTATCAAGCGCTTTATCAATTTTAATTCCGGCTTTGGCCATTTCCTGTTTGATCATGATATTGACTCTTCGCGGCGATAAACCATTCGGACAGGCGTATAATTCGCAGGCGCCGCATTCCGAACAACCGAGCGCTGTTTTCATTCCGGAAAAATCAGACAATCCATAATTTGCAATCCGCATCACAATATGTGGTTTGACATCGTGGCCCAGTAAATCCCGGGGGCATAAATCGGTGCACTTCTGACATTGGATACAGGCGATCCGCGACTGTTTCAATACCTGTTCCAGGCTTTTCATTTTTTCCCGAATCACCAATGCATCCTGACTCAATAAGATGATTGCCTTGGTGGTTTTAGTTATTGGTAAGTCAAAGTCGGTGATCAGCTTGCCCATCATCGGACCGCCATCGATACCTACTTTTCCGACCAAAGTATCCACACCGCATGATTCCAGGGCTTTTCGATAACTGATCCCAATCGGCAGCGCATATGTTGCCGGCGTACTGACTTCCCCGGTGACGGTTACATAGGTGGTGGTAACCGGTTTCCCCTGGCTGGCAGCATTCACATTTAAGACGGTTTCAACATTACAGACAATACAATCAACATTTAAGGGAATCCCGCCTCTGGGGACGGCTCTCTTTAACACCTCATAGACCGTAATCTGTTCGTCTCCCGCCGGATAAAAATCTTTAAGCGGAAAAATTTCGATCTTTTGATAATTCCCGATTTCTTCATTCAATCGCTTGATTACATCCAGATGTTTTTCCTTTATCGCAATAAACCCTTTAACGGCCCCGGTTTCCTCAATAATGCTGGATAGTCCGTCAAGAATAGCAGTCGTAAAGTGAAAAAGTAGTTCCTGATCGACCCGGATTAATGGTTCACACTCGGCCGCATTGATGATAACATATTCAGCCCGGGCGCCCAATTTCACATGGGTCGGAAAACCGGCGCCTCCGGCTCCAACGACACCAGCTTCAATGATACTGTTGATCAATTCAGAATTCATTCAGATCCTCCTCCGCTTCGTTTTTTGCATCAATAATACCAATAATAATGCAATCAACCGGTGCATTTTCTAACCCTGCTGTCCTTCTGGCCGAACTGCCATTGGTAATCAATACCAGCTCCCCAATTCCGGCCCCGATTAAATCGGTAGCAACAACGATTTCCGAATTATCCGTTTCATTTTCACGGTTTAAAATTTTTACCTTCAGGAATTTCAAACCTCTTAGTTCATCTTCTTTTCTGGTACACCAGATGCTGTCGACAACGCGTCCAATCTGCATTTATTCCGTGCCCCTTTCATTAAACTGATTTGATATGATTTTCAGAGCTTCGCCGACTGATGCGACATCACCTAAAACAGCGATCATCGTGAAATGCTGGGGACATACGCCTTTGATCTCAATAACCTCGACATCGGCTGCCTTTTCAGCAAGATCAGTCGCCACAATCATTTCAATCAATTTTCCCTGTACCAGTCCGACGGTATCAAATTCATCGCTCCCCAGGAAATCTTTTGAAAGCGACCGACTCTTGAGCATTTTCACAACACCTTCAGAAGGAGATTTAATGATTTCAATGTCCATACTTCACCTATTGCAATCCTTTACATATTGAAAAAACAAAAAACTTCCATGTCATTACCCTTATTAGTGGATAATCACATGGAAGCTTCGTCGCTTTTATACAAATACTCCGTTGCATTTGTCATATTAAATTATGGGTTCATTATCGCAGATTTATCGGGTGCTGTCAACCACCATTTATTAAAAAATAATTTTATTTTTAATAAAAGCCTCTTTGTCTGGTTATGCCAAGTAAACAAAGAGGCTCTTATATTGGGGTATTAGACTTCCAGTTTTTTCTTCCGGAAAGCTTTTAAATATTGAACATTAAAGTTATCCCGGCCGATTAATGTCTCGGCGGCACAAATATTGGACATCATTTTTTTATCCAAGGGATCAATTAAAAGTGAATCCAGACCTTTCGAAATGGCCATTACGGCAAAATTCCGATTTAAAAATTTTCGTTCCGGCAATCCAAAGGAAATATTAGACAAACCACAAATGGTATGAATGCCTTGATAATTTTCCATAATAGCTTCAACGGTATCAATAAAACCTTTGCCATAGGTAATATCGGTTGAGATCGGTTGAACTAATGGATCGACATAAATATTTTCGATTTTAACACCTTTCTGAATCAACTTATTGATTAGAATATCGGCTATTTTTAAACGATCTTCTTTTGTTTCTGGCATTTTTTCATCATCCATACACAATGCAACAATTTTAAGATCAGTACCGGCGATGAGGGGTAAAATGGTATCCAGACGTTTCTGTTCCAGGGAAATCGAATTAATCATGGCATCCTCCCCATTGAGGGCAATTCCCCGTTCAATGACGGTGGGGTCGGGACTGTCAATCGAAATGGGCAATTTTGTGACTTCTTTGATATTCTTGATCAGCCACTCCATATAATCCCCTTCTTTGCCTACAAAGATACCCGCATTGACATCAATATAGGTAGCTCCAGCTTCGGTTTGGTCGATGGCCAGCTTCTTAATAAAATCACTATCGCCTTGCTTAATGGCCTCGCCAACCGCTTTCCGGCTGGCGTTAATTAATTCTCCTACAATGATCATATTGTTCCCCTACTTATGAAGCCAGCAGATTTCTTGCAAATACAACAGCTTCACCTGCGTCTTCTGCAAAACCATCGGCTCCAATTTCTTTAGCAAATTCTTCCGTTACTGGTGCGCCGCCAACCATTGTTTTTACACTTAAACCAGATTTTTTAATGGCGTCGACGGTTTCACCCATGGTGGTCATGGTGGTGGTTAACAAAGCTGATAAACAAATAATACCGGCATTGTTTGTTTTGGCGGTTTCAATAAATTTATCTGCCGGCACATCGATGCCAAGATCAATAACCTCAAAGCCAGCACTTTCCATCATCATCGAAACGAGATTTTTGCCGATGTCGTGCAGATCACCTTCGACGGTACCAATTACGACCAGACCTTTGCCGCCATCGTCACCTTTAAGATGGGGTTTAATGACTTGCATTCCGGCCTTCATGGCATTGGCTGCCATCAGCATTTCTGGTACATACAGATCACCGATGGAAAAAAGCCGACCGACTTCATCCATGGCGCCGATCAGGCCCTCATTCAGAATGATCTGGGGATCCACACCCGCTTCGATGGCTTCTTTTACCGCTTCAACAACATCATCGTCTTCAAATTCCATAATTGCATCATAAATTGCTTGTGTACTCATTTTAAATTCTCCTTATTTTTCCTGTAATCAATTAATATTTTGCTTGTGTTACCAGACCATGTCGCCTTTTACCAGGCCAGGGAAGTTATTTCTGATTTTTTCATCAATTTCGGCCGGGAATGATTTTTGAACTGAGTTTTCAAAGATCTTATTAACTTGTTCAAATGCTCTTTCTTCGGCGGTTGATCTGCTTGCTTCCCATTTTTTACGCATTTCGCGGGTGGCAACTTTGGGATAGAAGGCCATTTTTCGCATGTTCTTCTGGGTATGTTTGAGATCCAGATAGGTTCCCCCCGGTCCAACTTCATGGATCAGATCCAGACAGAGGTTTTCTTCGCTGAATTCCATTCCGCGTTTCATGCGTTTAAGCATTAAGGCTATTTCATTGTCGATAACGGCTTTGGAATAGTCAAAGGCCATCAGGCTTCCTAATAAACCACCCATATTAAACATATCGGATCCGGCTAAAAGGGCACCAGTGGTATTAATGCCGGTTTCATAACCGCATTGGGCGTCATTAATCTGTGAATTGGTTAAGCCAATGTATCCACCTGAAGGCACGCCATAAAATCTGGCCATTTGCGAATGAGCCATTTGGAGCATTCCGGTTTCTACGGCACCGGGGGCATAGTTTCCGGTGCGCAAATCTGCGACGGTTGACAATACCGCATAGATCATTGGGGCGCCTGGTCGGATCAGCTGAATTAATGTGGACAGGGCCAAAAATTCGGCATTGCCTAACACTAAAGTACCGGTCATCGTCATTGGTGATGTCATCCCGGCATTGGGTACGATGGTTCCATAAACGGGCAATCCTTTTTCAGTCAGATAAATGACCGCATCAGTCGAATCCACATCCATGGTCAACGGTGAAACCACGGGACAATAGTGATGGTTAATAAATGGTCTTTCTTTATAGGCTTCTTTCCCGCCGGCAATCAATGCGCCCAATTCCAGAACATCTTCCAGGTCTTTAATCGTCGGGGTATTGCTTCGAACTGGCTTTTTACAATTTTTCAAGGCCGGGTAAAACCGGGAAACACTGATTTGACCTTTTGGGGCATCCTGAGCCAATGTCGAGATCGAGAAGACATCAAAGCCATCCAGTTCGTTGATGAGATTGGCAATATTGGCGATATCGGATGAGGTTGCCCGTCGATCTTCGCCGGTTTTGGGATCGATGATATTAGGAGCCGAGCTTCCGGTAATTACGACTGGCCGGTTATCTGGCAAGACAATATCGTACTTGGGATCCTGAGCAGTGAATGTGTATTCCGGCACATAGGATTGCCGGCAATCTTCGACCAATTTTGCGGGGATCTTAACCAGTTGGGTCGTTTCATCTACCGAACAGCCTGCTTTTTTAAAGATTTTCCGGGCTTTTTCATTTCTGACACTTAGTCCGGTGTTTTGTAAAATGTCCAATGATGCTTCGTGAATGCGGGTCACTTCTGCTTCTGTAAAATAGTCCATAAATTTCATTGATAATTCCTCCAATGTGGTTTTATTATTTAGGTAATTGCGAAAGTGCCGTTGGCTTGGCTCTCAGGCCATACTGTCCTGGCATTTCGCAATACCCGCTATTAATTGATTATTTATATGCCTGTGGCAAGAATTTTAATCGTCCGGTTCCAAATTCAGAAATCTTGTAACTGGTGATGAGTTCGTCTTTCTCATCAATATTTACTGTTTCCACTTCAATTAGTCCTAAAGCTCTCATGGAAATCAAATGACCTTCCATCGCTTTTTTCTTAAATTGCTTCTCTTTTCCGTAATCACTGCCAAGTTCCTGCATGATCTCTGCCGATGTTACGCCTGTATCTTTTGTAGACATCAGATGTAAAATCCTAAAGCGTAGGGGTAGCAAAACTGCCATCTTTCATACCTCCATAGTTATTTCGTATTTTTTTCTTATACTTTTCTTAAGTTGATTAATTCTTTAGGATTCGCTCCAACCAGAACAGCTCCAGCAACAATAGTAAGACCGCCAATGATAAGAGTCGGGGTGATTTGCGTTCCAAGTAACAACCAGCTAAAGAATACTGACCATAAAGCATAGGTAATATTTAGTGCCATCGCTCGCGAAGCGCCTGTTTTGTTGATTGCTAAATACCAGCAAATATAAGATCCACCACCTAAAAGTGCGGCGATGGCGATAACCCCAATACTTGCTGTTGTGAAAGCACCAAAAAGCATTTGATATCCAACAACTCCAAGTAATAATGGAATAACTGCCACTAAATAAACAACGAATGAAGTCGCTTCACGAATTCCCACCGCAACTTCTGGATCAACCATGTCCATCCCAAATCCGGAGATAACTCCTTCTGTCCCCCATCCAATTGCTGCTAAGAAAGCCAGCGCAATACCAGCGTAGAAATATGGGAAAGATGTAGCATCAGGTGGAACCCAGCTGACAATCGCAACACCTATAATTGAAAGTAAAATACCGATCCAGGTTCTAACGCCAATCTTTTCTTTTAAAATAACAACTGATAATATGGCACCAATTGCCGGATATATTGCCGTTATGGCAAGTGCATAGGATGGCCCTGCCAGGGTGATTCCCAACATATAACCAGACATTCCGATCGGTCCCCCGAACATTGCCGCTAAACAGACCAGCAGACCCGGTTTGGTGCGGAGACTTCGGCCATATTCCCGCCATTTACCATTAAATAAATTAAAAAGAAAAACCCAAAATCCAGCAAACCCATCATGCAATGCAGCGCCAACAAGCGGTGCTACCAGAAGACTAGCCCCTTCGGTAAATGGGGCCATTCCGAAAGCAATACTCATGATTACTCCACTTAATCCCCAAGTCATCCCCGATACGACCCCGAAGCCTAAACCCGATTTCGCATGGCGTAATTCTTGTTTTTCCAACCGTTCCGTAGTGTTCATAAAAATCCACCTTTCAAAATTTATTTTATATTATAATCGATCAACCATTTCCTGAATTGCATCTTCATTAGCTTCAATCCAATCCATTAACTTAATTTGATGTTTCAAATAAGCAAGGTATTCATAATCGTTGAGCTCATCCATATCGTTATAGTAGGCATCCACACACCAGTTGATCAGATATACATTGGCAAAAGCCAGCATGTTTTTCATCGAAGCTTTTTCCTCAATCGTAAAACCAGTTAAGCCTTTGAGCTCATGCATCTTCTGTTCGTAGGCATTCAGGAAGATTTCACATTTATCCAACCGCATCTTATCTTCTTCTTTGTCTTCCCAGAAGCAACAGGAATAGATCATTCCCAGGCAGACATCAAATAATCTTAACTCAATTTTTGACCAGTCGAAATCGAAAATTCCGACCACCTGTTCATCCAGGAATTTAACATTACCGGGATGATAGTCATTGTGAGTTGGGTTATAAGGCATTTTTTCGGCGACTGCTTCGGGGATCTTATTTTTCTTGATAACTTCAATAATGGCAGCCAATTTTTTATTGAAAAATTCGTGGTAAATGTTATCATGATCTGCCCCAGCATAATCCGTAAATATATCTGGCAGTGTTTCGACAAAATCCAATATTTTTAGTTCAACCCGTTCTAATCCCATCGGATCAAAATCTCTGGCGGCATTGTGGAAGGTAGCCATGACTTCAGCCATACTGGCAAACTCTTTATCAGTACAATAAGGTGTCAGCCAGGTATATTTATCTTCTCCGCTTAAATAATCATAAACCGCATAATATTCAATGTTTTCATCCTCATCGCCAATGATGGGGTTTTCGACCTTGATGTATCCCCTGCCATCAGCCGCTGGTATTATCCCTGCCGCGATATCTAAACCATGCTCTTTTGCAAATGTAATCAGCAAATGCTCAAATTCAATTTCTTTTTCCTGGATCCCGGTTTTGTATTTTCTGACAAAGTACTCTTCCACCTTGCCATCCTTTTCAACGCGAATACCAAAACTCCGATTGACATATCCCCCAAAAATCTCCAGCACTTCATTTACTTTTCCAAAATCGTATTCGTTTTCAATCACTTCAACAACGCGATTTCTCAGAAATATCTTATCCAGATCTTCCTGCAGACTCGTAACCCCGAGTCGGATTTCCTTTATCTGTGTATACATGAGATAAAGTTGTTCCGAACTTGCTGGTTTAAATTCCAACATTTTTGACGTATCCATTTTCATTTTAAGCTTCCCCTTTTGTTTATTGTAATCGACTACTTTGGTATAGTATATAGAAATTCCAGCCTGAATAAAATCAAAATTCCTGTTAACAATGGTAATATCTTGTTATTAATCAATACTAATTAAACATTTTTACTCGCTGAATGGATTATTTTTTATAAAATCAATTAAAAAAAATACCTCGAAAATTGTTTTCGAGGTATTAATCTTTAATTCTTTGACATTTCCATTTAAAAAAATGTAATCTGATTGGAAGCCGGCAGCTGATTTAAACAGCCCTGTTTTTCCAGGGTTTCGATGACCGATTTGCTGATTTTGGTACGATTCTGCAAATCCTCCCGGGACATATAAGGACGAATCTGAGCTTCTTCAAAGATTCGCTGGGCGGCCTTGTCGCCAATCCCTTCCAAAGCGTTCAGGGGCGGCAGCAGCGTATCGCCAATGATTCGGAACTGGCTGAAATGGGACTCATAGACATCAACATTTTTAAAGCTGTAGCCGCGGCACATCATTTCATGGGCAATCTCCAGCACTGTCAACAGCGACTTTTCTTTATTGGAGACCTTGGTTCCCAGTTCTTTAATCTGGTTCATCCGCTGTACCACCACACCCTTGCCCTGACTGATCAGTTGAGCATCAAACTCGCTGGCCCGAACTGAAAAATAGGTGGCATAATAAGCCAGCGGGTAATAAACCTTGTACCAGGCAATCCGGAAGGCCATGGTGACATAGGCAGCCGCATGGGCCTTGGGAAACATGTACTTGATTTTTTTACAGGAATCAATATACCATTCCGGGACCTTGTTCTTACGCATATCTTCTTCCCATTCCGGCTTTAGTCCCTTTCCTTTACGAACTGCTTCCATAATCGTAAAGGCCGTTTTGGCTTCCAGACCGGCGTAGATCAGATAGATCATAATATCATCCCGGGTACAGATGGCTTCTTTGATGGTGGCCTTCTTATCCCGGATCAGATCCTGGGCGTTGTTTAACCACACATCGGTGCCATGGGACAAACCGGAAATCCGGATCAGGTCGGAAAACGCTGTGGGCTTGGTATCCAGCAGCATCTCCCGAACAAAACTGGTACCGAACTCGGGAATTCCACAGACCCCCAAGGGTGATTCAAAATCACGGTCTTTAAAATCCAGGGCTTTGGTAGAGGTGAATAAGCTCATCGTTTTTTCGTCATCCAGGGGAATCCCCACCGGATCAACGTCGGTGAAATCCTTGAGCATTTTTAACATCGTGGGATCATCATGACCCAGAATATCCAGCTTCAGCAAACGGCCGCTGATCGACTCGTAGGCAAAATGGGTGGTGACGGTGTCGCTTTCGGTATCATCTGCCGGCCGTTGGACCGGGCAGAAATCATAAATATCCTTATAGGTTGGCACCACCATAATTCCGCCGGGATGCTGGCCGGTGGTTTTTTTGACGCCGGCACAGCAGGAAATTACCCGCTCCAGTTCGGCCCGGGTAGCTTTAATTTCTTTTTCATCATAGTAATTTTTGACAAACCCAAAGGCGGTCTTTTCGGCAATGGTGGAAATGGTTCCGGCCCGGAAAACCTTGCCCTTACCAAAGAGGACCTCAGTGTAGCGATGGGCTTCAGCCTGGTTCTCACCGGAAAAATTAAGGTCGATATCGGGCTCTTTATCGCCTTCAAATCCTAAAAAGGTTTCAAAGGGGATGTCGAAGCCATCTTTATCAAGCTTAGCACCGCAGTGAGGGCAATTGGCATCTTTTAAATCCGGTCCCACTCCGACCTCGGTGCTGTTGAAAAATTCGGAATGTTTACAGCTGGGGCAACGGTAGTGGGGTGCCAGCGGATTAACCTCAGTGATCCCACAGAGGGTGGCCACAAAGGAGGACCCCACCGAACCCCGGGAACCGACCAGATAACCGTCTTCCATCGAATGATAAACCAGTTTCTGGGCAATCAGATAGAGGACCGAATAGCCGTTGCCGATGATCGAATCCAGCTCTTTTTTAATCCGCTTTTCGACGAGCTCCGGCAATGGCTGACCAAAAAGCTCCCGGGCCCGATCTGCCACCATTTCGCGGATCTCTTCGTCGGATCCTTCAATCACCGGCGGATAGGTACCATCGGGTATCGGCAGTACCGCTTCGATCATCGCACCGATTTTACGGGGATTATCAATCACCACTTCCCGGGCGGTTTCCTCATCCAGGTAGGCAAATTCATCCAGCATTTCCTGGGTGGTCCGGTAATAAAGGGGCGGCTGTTTGCCGGCATCCTTATAGCCCTGACCGGTGAACAGGATTTCCCGGTAAAGCGAATCCTCCTGATTGACAAAATGGACATCCCCGGTGGCCACCACCGGTTTATTCAGGCTTTTTCCCAACGCAATGATCCGTTTATTCAAGGTCTTCAGAGCTTCCTGATCCGGGACACTGTTATTGTCAATCAGGTATTGATTATTTCCCAGCGGTTGGATTTCCAGATAGTCATAAAAGCTGGCAATCTGCTGAACCTCATCCTGGGACTTATTATGGACCATCGCAGTGAACAATTCTCCGGCTTCGCAGGCCGAACCCAACAACAGGTTTTCGCGATTCTCCGCCAGCAAAGACTTGGGAATCCGCGGTTTTTTATAAAAATAATTGAGATGCGATTCGGAAACGAGGCGATATAAATCCTTGATTCCGGCCTGGTTTTTGGCATAAATAATAATATGGTTGGTGGAATTAAGCCGGATACTTCGTTCCCGACTGGACAGGGTATTGAGGGTCTGGATCGAGGTACAGCCTTTTTTCTCGGCCAGATCCAAAAGCTTGACAAATACCTTGGCCGAAGCGGCTGCATCATCCAGCGCCCGGTGATGATTCTGAATATCAATTTTAAAATGAGAGCAAAGTTTTTTGAGGTTATGGCGGGTAATTTGGGTTAGCAGACAGCGGGACATCGCCAGGGTATCCACCGCCGTATTTTCCCGAACGATGCCATGGTCAGCTAAGGCTTTGTTTAAAAAGCTCATATCGAAAGCGGCATTGTGAGCAACCAGAATGGTATCACCAGCAAACTCCAGAAATTTCGCCAAAGCATCCGGTTCTTCCATTCCATCTGCCACCATCTGATTGGTGATATTGGTCAGATTGGTAATAAATGCCGGTATTTCACAATGGGGATTGACCAGAGTCGAAAAGCTGTCGATGATTTGTTTGTTTTTTATTCGCACCGCGGCAATTTCAATGATTTTGTGATTTCCAGGTACCAGACCGGTGGTTTCCAGGTCAAAAAAAGTAAATTCGCCGCAGAAGTCCTGATCCTGATTGCCGTAAACCATATTAAGCTGGTCTTCCACCAGATAACCCTCGACCCCATAGAGGACCTTGATCTTCTTCTTGCGGCCCAGTTCCATCATTTCTGGATAGGCCTGCAGTACCCCATGGTCGGTGATGCCAATGATGTCATGGCCAAAGTTGGAAGCTTGTTTCATAATCTGCTCCACCTTACTGACTGCATCCATGGCACTGAATTGGCTGTGCATATGAAGCTCCACCCGTTTAACCGGGGCATCATCGGTTTTAATCGTTTCTTTGGACAGGTTGATATTGCGGGGATAAAACATCATTTCCTGAGAATACTCATCATAATTGATCTTGCCTTCAACCAGATACCAGCTACCTTCTTTAATGCCTTCGATGACTTCTTCTTTGTCGGTAAAGATTTTGCAGGTGATGCTGTTGGTATTGTCTGTGATATTAAAGGTCAGCAGGGTCTTATTATTTTTCAGTGGCCGGGTGTTGACCCCAAAAACCCAGCCCTTAATAACCAGACTTTTCCCTTCAGATTCTCCATTAATATTGAAATCAACATTTTTGAGCCATTCCCAGGTACGGGTTATCTTTCTCCCGGCGACCACATCCCCGGGTTTTTCGGCCTTGGGCAGCTTGGCTGTACTTGATGAACCGCCTGAACTTGATGAACTGCCTGAACTTGATGTAACCGGCTTAATGGCTGCCAATCGTTTTTCCAGATCCTGCTGACTTTTTTCCGCCACCGAACCTTCATCGGTGAAACGCACCACCAGTTCAGATTCCAGACCGTAGTGTTCGGCGATCAATCGTTTGAAACGGTTGGAAAAAATCGCCAGCGCTTCGCCATCCAGCTCACCGGTGGACCGACCTCTGACATAAAAGGTGTTGCCTTCGGCAATCAGGGTATTAATCAACAGAATATTGGTTATCTTCTGATTGATGCCGACCAACAGCTGACTGACCCCTTTGCCATCAGTGGCCAGGAGATGCTCGCCATCCTGATATTGAAGCGGAGCCACCTCGATTTCCAGGGCTTTTGCATAGTCAAAAATTTCCTGCATCTCGGTCTTAATCAATTCAGTGTCGGTTTGTTTTTTAGGACTGGAAAATTTAAAAATCAATTCCCCTTTGCTGGAATTGATTTTAATACTATCTGTTATCAGATGATAGTCCTCTATTATTTTTTGATATCGTTCCTGACGTCGGGTTAAAATACTCAAAGATCTCGCCTCACATTTTTTCTATTTCTTCCATTAACACCGAGATGATTTGATCCTCGGCAATGCTTTTTATAATTTCACCCTTTTTAAACAACACCGCCTTGTTTTTCCCGCCGGCAATGCCAATGTCGGCAGCCTTGCCTTCTCCGGGGCCATTGACAATGCAACCCATCACGGCTACCCGGATGTCTTTTTCGACATTTCTCAACTGTCGGTCGATTTCCTGGGCAATGCCAATCAGATCAATTTCAGTTCGTCCGCAGGTGGGACAGGAGATGACTTCCACCCGGGGCCGTCGGCCGGTGTATAAGCCGATACCGCTGAGGATGTCCCGGGCCACATCGATCTCTTCCAACGGGTCGCCGGTTATCGACACCCTTAGGGTATCTCCCAACCCACTCAGCAGCAGATAGCCGATACCCATGGCTGATTTAACCGCTGAGCTTCGCAGGATTCCGGCCTCGGTGATCCCCAGGTGCAGGGGATAATCGTACTTTTCCGAAAATTGTTCATATGAGGCAATGGTAAATCGCACATCCGAAGCCTTCATCGAAACGACGATATTATCAAAACCGGCATCTTCCAGAATCTGGATATGTCGCTGAGCCGAGGCTACCATCCCGGCCGGGGTAGCCCGGCCCTCGTTTTTCGCCAGGATTTCTTTTTCCAGGGAACCGGCGTTTACGCCAATCCGAATCGGGATGGCCCGTTCGCTGGCCATGGCAACAATTTCCCGGATGCCTTTTTCCGAACCGATATTGCCGGGATTAATGCGCAACTTGTCAACCCCATTTTTGATGGCGGTCAGGGCCAGCTGATAATCAAAGTGAATATCCGCTACCAGGGGGATATTAATTCCTTTTTTTATATCCGCAATGGCTGCGGCTGCGGCTTTATCAGGGACTGCCACCCGGACAATCTCGCATCCAGCGGCTTCCAGACCATTAATCTGGGCAATCGTAGCAACACTATTTCTGGTATCGGTATTGGTCATCGACTGGATCGCAATGGGATTCTCGCCGCCGATGGCAATTGAACCAATTTTAACAACCCGGGTTTGTTTTCGATTTTTCACGTCTTACTCCTATGCGGCCAACCGCATGATATCATTCACGGCAATTAGGATCGCCAAAGCAATCAGGGCAATGAATCCAAAATAATTAATCTTCATTTCCATAGCCGGACTAAGTTTCCGGCGCACTACCATTTCAATCAGCAGGATAAAAATCCGTCCGCCGTCCAGGGCTGGCAACGGAAACAGGTTGATAATCCCCAAATTTACGCTTAACATGGCGGTAAACGCCAGTAGAATAATCAGCCCGCTCTGCAAAAATGTATCCACCATGGTTACCATTCCAATCGGACCAGCCAGCTGATCCAGGCCCACTTGGCCAGTAAACAGCATCCCAAAGCTCTGAAAAATCAGACCTGAAAACCGCCAGGTATTTAAAAAGGCGGTGCCGATGGCATCAAATACGTTGGTATGACCAGTAAACAAGGCCACCACAATCAGGCAGACCACAGCAAAAATAATGTTCATGGCCGAACCGGCCACCAGTACCAGCAGCTTTTCGCCCTGGCTTTTTGCTTCGTAACTTCGGGGATCGATGGGGATATCAGGATCCTTGGGAATCAGGTTTCCTTCAGCGTCAAATTCCGGTTCTTCGCCCCGCATTTTGCAGAAGCCTCCCACCGGAAAGGCCCGAATGGTAAACAGGGTTTCTTTACCCTGACGGCCAAACAGTTTCGGCCCCATGCCAATGGCAAATTCTTCCACGAAAATGCCGGTTTTTTTTGCCACTATAAAATGTCCCAGTTCATGAACAATCACTAAGACACATAGGATCAGCAATGTAATGAGTATGGTATATAAATTCAAATTTTCACCTACGCGATGCCAATGGTTAATTTGGCAAAAATATAAATTAAAGGAATGATAAAGAGGATACTGTCAAAGCGATCCAAAATTCCGCCATGACCAGGCAGTATGGTGCCAAAATCTTTTATTTTGGCTTTTCGCTTAATCATCGATGCTGTCAAATCCCCGCACTGTCCGGCAATGCTTCCAAAAACGCCAACAACCAGGTATAAATACCAGGGTAACACAAAACTGAAATAGGAACTGAGAATGGTTCCATAAAGGATGGTGCACAATGCCGCAACGACCACCCCGCCAACCGAACCAGCAATGGTTTTCTTGGGACTGATCAGGGGTGCGATTTTTCGGTTGCCAATCGATTTTCCGATGAAATATGCGGCTGTATCGGTTGTAAAAGCAATCACAAAAATCAGCCACATATAATAGGCCCCTTTATTGACTGTTTCAAAAAGGAACAGGTGACCAAACATAATTGGCACATATATCAATCCCATCAAGGTCGCACTACCACGTTGAATCCCCACATTTCCTGATAGGATTTCATAACAGAAAATAATGATGAAGGCCAGCAGCAAAACTGGCATTAGAAAGTAATAATCCAATTTGATGGTAACCATCAGCATAATCGACAGAACAATCATCAAAATTACGTTTATTTTAGGACGAATCAGCCGGTTAATGGCTCGGGTATATTCCATTGTCCCGACAAAGGCCAGAATGGATACCCCAATGACCAGGATAAAGCCTCCGACATACAAAATGAAAATCAGCAGCGGCAGACCAATAACCCCTGTCCAGATTCGGGTTTTGATGGAACTCTTATCGGCCCGTCTGCTCACTGCTCTGGATCGTTCCGCCCGGCGGCTCTCCAGACTGCTACTCGGCCGATCCATAGCGCCGATTCCTGTTCTGATAATTTTCGATCATTTTATAGTAGCCCTCAACTTCAAAGTCAGGCCAATAAATATCGGTAAACATAAATTCTGAATAGGCCATCTGCCACAGCATAAAGTTGCTGATTCGGCTTTCTCCTCCGGTTCGAATCAGTAGATCCGGATCCGGCTGACCTTTGGTATAAAGATGATCACTGATGTGCTGTTCCGTTATCGCTTCCGGACTAATCCCCTGGGCCATGAGCTCTTTAACCGCATGAAGAATTTCGTCTCGGCCCCCGTAGTTGAGAGCGATATTCAGCACCAGTCCGGTGTTTTCTGCGGTGGTCTTCATGGCCTTTACGGCGGCTTCTCTGACTTTTTTGCCCAGCCCATTCAGATTTCCGATGACGTTTATTTTGACATTATTTTCGTGCAATTCGCCAACTTCTTTATGGAAATACTCAACGGCAATATTCATCAGTCCATCGACTTCTTCCGGACTCCTTTTCCAATTTTCAGTGGAAAAAGCATACATCGTCACTATTTTAATTCCGGCATCTGAAGACGCCCGCACAATTTTTTTCAATGTCTTCATGCCGGCATTATGGCCAAATAAACGGGGACGATTTTTTGCTTTCGCCCAACGGCCGTTTCCGTCCATGATTATGGCTATATGCTCAGGCAGGTTATCTTTATCTAACTGACTTGTCATATTGCACCCCTATTTCTATCGTATTTACGCATTTTAATTTCACTTTTTTTCTTCTATCCAGTATTATATGCTATTTTTTAAGATTTGTAAATTCTATCACCCGGGGATGAGTTGAAACAAGATTTACTTAAGACTCAATTTTTGAGGTTTATCGCAACTTACCAGGTGCACAAAAAAGAAAAAACCTCAGGCAGAGCCTGAGGTTTTTCCTGGAAATTATTGTGAAAATGAGAATTATTGATATCAATATAACATCTTTTAAACAAAAAGTAAACGATTAAATAAAAATTTATTTAATTTTTATTTTGATTAAAGCTAACTTTAATCATTTTAACGTTCATGTTAGCTGGATATCAGTTACTCAATTGAACGCTACCACCAATAACGTTAATTTCTGCGCTTATTTTTTTGTCAATGAAATATAGCGATAAAGGGTCGGCACCGATACCCCCATGCACTTCGCCAGATACCAGATGGTTCCCTTAACCGAAAATGTTCCCATTTCATCCAGTTTTCCCACCAGTTCGACTTTTTCATCCTTGGATAAAAGTTTTAATTTTTTTAACAGCTCCTGAGAGATATGATTCAGGTTATTATCAACCAGTTCTTTCACATCAATATTTATTTTATCCGGACCTTTTTCTTTTATCGCCGTTTCAACCATCGGTGGTCGAATCATTTTATCCAAGAGTTCCCGGGCAGCAATTAAATCATGACAATCTGAATTGATGCAGATCATCCCAATCAAAACTTCGTTTTCGTCCTTGATAAACCAGGACGCCGACTTGATCGATTCTTTTTTCTTGAATTTTTTGGGATCATTGTTCATATAAGGCACTTTTTTATGAACTTCACTTCTGAGAATTCTCAGATTCGTTTCAGTTATCGGATCTCCGACCTTCCGCCCGCTGATATACCCATTGCGAATGGCCACCACCGAATGATGCCAGTCAGTCAAATCATGGAGCACCACTTCTGTATTTTCACCCATAAATTCAGCTAAAAAATCCACCAGCGTCACATAGGTCTGCAGTTTTTTATTCAAAATTTCCCTCGCTTTTTTTATATTTTTAATCAATCACGAAGATACCCATGATCATTTGCCGGAAAAGCATGACCATGGGCGCTTAGTTCGAGTCTATTTTATTTAACCGTTTTTGTTTTATTTTGCAGCGATGGCTTCGATTTCGAAAAGAGCCGCCTTAGGCAATGCGGCAACCTGTACACAGGAGCGAGCGGGATACTCTGCCTGCCCTTCGAAAAATTCAGCATAAATATCATTAACAACCGCAAAGTCTGCCATGTCAGCCAGAAATACTGTGGTTTTAACAATATCTCGCCGGTTGAATCCGGCTGACTCCAAAACAGCGTTTAAATTATCCAAACCTCTTTTGGTTTGCTCTGCAACGCCTTCAGCCAATTCACCGGTTTCCGGAATCAGGCCCAGCTGACCCGATGTATACAAGGTATCGCCAACTAAATAGGCATGGCAATAAGGACCCACCGCTGCCGGTGCCTTATCGGCAATGATTGCTTTTTTTTTCATAATGATCTCCTTAACTTTATTAGTTTACTAAACCAGAACATATTTCTCAATCGCGTGGGCGACGCCATCTTCATAGAAAGGTAGGGTAATATGATTGGCAACGGCTTTAATTTCCTCGGACGCATTCCCCATGGCGACACTGAGGCCGGCAAACTCCAACATTCGCAGATCGTTATCGCTGTCGCCGATTGCCATTACATTTCCCGGTTCCAGCTTCAAGATTCGACAAAGCTGTTTTAAACCTGAACCCTTATTGGCCGAACGATGATTGACTTCAATATTGTTGGCGATGGCCTTAGTCAGGGTCACACCGTGAATTTGAGAAAACTTCTGCCACAGCACCCGAAGGTTTTTATCACTAAGCAGGGGAATATTTATCTTTTCAATTTCGGCAGCATGCTTCATGGAAAAATCCATTACATTATCAACTGCATTGGCATTACTGCGAATAAAGGTAATCAGATCCTCTGACAATTGATTCTGCTTACCGATCATTTCAAAGTAGCGCAGCTCGCCGTAAGATTGGCCCCGATAATAAATTTCACAAAATAAATTTCGACGGGTCAGCGTTTTCATAATCTTTTTCACACTGCCTGACCCCAGATAATTGCTGCTAATCACTTCTTTAGTATTCAAATTGGTGACGGCCGCCCCATTTGAGGTCACGGCATAGTTTATTCCCGGAATGCTTACAACCGATTCAGGCAATTGCCCCAGAATACGTCCTGTCGATGGTACTACATGGATTCCTTTGGCAATGGCATTTTCCAGCACAATCCGGGTTCTTTCTGAAATTGACATATAATCCTTTTGAAGGGTGGTACCGTCCATATCCAATGCGATTAGTTTTATATCCATGGTTTACCCCATTTCTTATTCTTTAGTTTTTTATTCATATGCTTATCTTTAGTCTAACATAAGAGAATAAGTTTTTCATCAGGTAAGCCTTTACAATTTTTTAGAATTATTACCTAAACATTCTTTTTTTAGAATCTGAACCGGTTTATCCGAAAAGGTTAAGATTACATGCGCCAACCGTCTGATTTCATCTTCATTATGGCTGACAAAAACTACTGTCCGTTTGTCCTGTTCCCAAATCTTTGAAAAATCTTCAATCAACCGGTTTTTCAATGAACAATCCAGACTGCTGAAAGGTTCATCCATTAGCAGCAATTGTGAAGGGTAAAGAAACGCCCGGGCAATCGAAACCCGCTGGCGCATCCCGCCGCTGAGTTCATGGGGATAATAATCCCCCACCGTCGCCAATCCCACCAATTCCAGCATGGCGTCAATATCGGCATCATGAGGGCCCGGTTTTTTAATCGTTTTTTCTTTAAAGACAAAGCGCAGATTTTCCCGCACAGTCCGCCAGGGCAGCAATCGCGGCTCCTGAAAAATGTAGGAGATCGACTGGAAATTAATCCCTTCGATGGTTCCGCGATCAGGTTGTTCCAAGCCGCTGCAGAGATTTAAAAGGGTCGTTTTTCCAGCCCCGGATGGTCCCAAAATTCCGGTAATTTTATTCTTTTCAAAGACCAGATTAAAGTCTTCAAAAATTGTCTCTTCCCCATATTTCTTGTCGAGGTCTTTTATGATAATGGACATTGGCCATCCCCCTTCCGATTATTTCCAATCACATGGAGGGTAATTTTTTCAATGGCAAGACTGCAGATCACAATCACCAGGGTCCAGGAAAAAAGCAAATCGGTTTCCAGATAAATTTTAGCATAATAAAGATTCATCCCGATGGATGGCAGGGCATTGGCCAGCACCTCGGCGGTGACGGTAACCTTCCACCCCAGTCCGATGGCATTCATCAAAGCTGAAACCGCATAGGGTTTTACCGATGGCACATAAATATCCCAAATAATCTTGGTCTGTTCAACATTATATATTTTTGCCATCTGCAGCAGTTTTTTATCGGTGGCTCTCACTCCCTGCACGACATTTGTCCAGGTCACCGGAAAGCAGATTAAGAAGGTGACCACCAGGGGTACCAGACCGGAAGCAATCCACAGATTAATCAGAATGATCACCGAAACGACTGGCAACGACTTGATCGTACTGACGAAAGGATTCATGATCTCGTAAAAAGGCTTGTTGAGTCCCCCGGCCAGGCCCAGCACCAATCCCAACAGTACCGAAATAAAAACGCCTCCGAAGACCCGGAGTAAGGTGACCCCAATACTCACAAAAAACTCAAAATCCCCAGCCAGGATGATCACACCTTCCAGGGTTTTAAGCGGCGATGGCAGCACCAGTGGGCTGTCGACCCACCGGGCTGCCACTGCCCATAGGAGCATCCAGAAAAGGGCTACTCCTATTTTTCCAATTATTTTTTTAAATGGTTTGAAATGCTTATTTTCCAAGAACGTAGAAATCTTCACCTGGAACTTTTCCTCCAACCGCTTTTGGTTCAAATCCGGCTAAGATGGTATAGTATTCATTCAGGGATTCCTGAGCATCTTTAACCGGAATAAAGACGATATTACAATTTGGTATCGCTTTTTCTGCCAGTGTTGCATCAGTCATAATCCCCGCGGCGACAATATTTTTAGCCCCCTCGGCGGGATTGTCATTCACTGAATTGATGGATGCTTCATAGGCTTCCATGAATTTATCAAGCACCTTGGGGTTAGCTTCAGCCCAGTCTTTATTGACAACGACTGCCGTCATCTGCAATTGGGAACCATTGCTGGCTTCTTCCCAGGCTTTTGACATGTCCACGGCTACTTTGATATTTGCTTTTTTAGCGGTGATGGTGGTCACAAATGGTTCCGGAATCATCGCAATGGTGGCCTGTCCGGCAGCCAATTGAGTCACTGCTTCACTGTGTTCGGCGACATAATTAATAGTGACGTCCACGCCTGGGGTCAAGCCATTTTTCTGCAGTAAGTAGTTCAGCACATATTCCGGGGTCGAACCCTGTCCGCTGGCCACAATGGTTTTACCTTTTAAATCGGCGATGCTGGCCACACCGGCGGTTTCATCGGCTACAATATACAACACCCCCAAGGTATTGACAGATCCCAGCACAACCTGACCCTCGGTTTTATTAAACAACACTGCCGCTAAATTGCTGGGCAATGCGGCAATCTGAAATTCGCCACTGATTACACTGGCAGTCAATTGATCCGGAGCACCGGCCACGGTATATTCAGTGGTGACGTTTTCGCCCAGATCGACACCGTTGACAATCATTTCTGCCATCCCCATTCCGGTTGGTCCGGCCAGTGTTCCGACCTTAACGGTTTGCGGCTCGGCCGGTTTTGCCTGACAGGCAGTAAAACCAAGGATCATCACCATCATCAAACCAGCCAGGATCATTAATTTCTTAGCATTCATTTTTTGACTCATTTTCTTTTTCATCTTTTCTTTTTCTTCCTTTTCCTTTGATTCCGTTCAAAACAAAACTCTCTTTTGTCCGGTAAGCGGTATTCGTTTCAATAGTAATCATTCTAACATGAAGATAGTTTATTTAAAAGAAAAAGAAGGAGGAAAAATTCGACTTTCTAATCTGACTCTTTTAAAATTCCCGATGCAATATGATGCTTTATTTTCTTTTGAGGAAACGACAGCCCGTCTTAATAAACCTATTCGCAAGTCAGGCTTATAAATTCCAAAATCATCCCCCTGCGAAATCCCATTCGCGGCTAAAAATAAGGTAATCTCTAGATAATTGTGATATAATTTGCGCAGCAATTATTTTAAGTCGTTAAAATGCGTGTCTGTGTCTTAGCACATTAACAAGATCATAAATATCCAAGGAGAATCCCATGAAAAGTAAAACGAAACATCGCCTGAGTTTGTGCGGTATTGTGCTGTTGATGTTTTTCCTGCCAGCTCCGATCCTGGCAAATGAACCAACTCAAACCGTTGCGATACCCAATTCCCGTGAGGTGAGTGTGAAAGAACAGATGACCATCAATACCCTGTCCGAACTTCCCGATGTGGGTAGTAACGGCAATATCGATCAGCAGGTCGTTATTATTTATAAAAATACCAGTTCCATTAATGTTCAGAGCCTTTCCTTATCCACCAATGAGATCGCATCCGGAGAAACCGTATCGGATCGGGTCGACGTCCTGGAGGTAAAAAGCAATGTAAACATTGATGAATTTATCAAAACCATGAATGAAAACCCCAATGTTCTGGTAGCTGATCGCAATGGTATCCTTAAAACTTATTCTCTGCCTGATGATCCCTATGTCACCGACGGCAAAGCCTGGCAGTTTGTCAGCATCGGCGCCGATAAAACCTGGGATCAGGTAGCCAATTCTGATACCATCGGCGTTGCGGTTTTAGATACCGGACTCAATACCAATCACCCGGATCTGGCCGGCCGAATTATCAGCGGTTATGATTATGTCACCAAAAGTACCGAAGTCATTGATCAAGATGGTCACGGAACCCTGGTCAGCGGTTTTGTCGCCGCTGCCGCCAATAATGGCATTGGCCTTTCCGGCGTGGCCGGAACCGCTAATGTAAAAATTGCCCCCTACCGGGTCGGAACCAAAGGTCTCTCGGTTGCCAATATCTGTGCCGCCTTAATGGATGCTGCTGATCGTTCCGATATCAAGGTCATTAACATGAGCTATGGCGGTTATGAATATAACAACAGCGAAGCCGCTGCCATTCAATACGCTAAAGACCGGGGCAAGGTACTGGTCGCTTCGGCGGGTAATGAAGGCGAGCCAACTGATCTGGAAGCAGGATTGCCTTCTTATCCGGCTTCCTACGATGGCGTTATTTCAGTTGCCGCCACCACCAGTTCCAATGACCGGGCATCTTTTTCACAATATAACAACATGGTGGATCTGACTGCCCCCGGAGAAAATGTTTATACCACCTCCCTGACTGGCGGTTATGCCAATGATAGTGGTACCTCTTTCTCATCACCGATTGTTGCCGGCGCCTGCGGCGTGTTGCTGGCTGCCAATGGAAACCTGAGTGCCGCCCAGGTGGAAACAGCTCTGACCGCCACAGCTCTGGATCTGGGTGATCCGGGCAAAGATGATTACTATGGTTATGGTTTGATCCAACTGGATCGGGCCTTAGCAAAGGTAATAACCGACAAGCCCTTAACGGCCCTGTATAAAACCCATATTCAAAATATTGGCTGGGAACCGGATTTTAAAAGAAATGGCGAACTCAGCGGTAGCTCTGGTTTAGGTTATCGGCTGGAAGCCATCCGTATTACTTTGGATAATCCCGGCTATGATGTCGGTGTTACCTATCGAACTCATATCCAGGATATCGGTTGGCAAGACTGGCGTTATAATGATGAGCCCAGCGGCACTTCCGGAAAAGGACTCCGTCTGGAGGCGATTCAGATTAAATTGACTGGTACCGACGCTGACCAATTTGACCTCTACTATCGTACCCATGTCCAAAATCTGGGTTGGCTCGGCTGGGCCCGTGCTGATGAACAATCCGGCACCGCCGGCTATGGCTACCGCCTCGAAAGTATTGAGATTATGGCGGTGCCAAAAGGGACGCCCTTTGATACCTCTGGCGATTCGTTTATCACCAATCCACTATGATTTGTCCACATATATAATAGCTGACTCATTAAAAAGCCGACTGGAAATTTTAAATTTCCAGTCGGCTTTTATTATTTCAGATTTGATTATTCAATCGATTTTAGCGATTCCACCATACTGATCCGTTTGATAATCGGTGTCATCAAAATATTGACAATAAAGGTAAAGGCCAGAGTAAAGACCACGGAATAGACAAAACTGGTGGGCTCAATTTCGCGGGCGAACATGGCAATGTCGGTTTCGACGGTGGTGATGATAAAGCCATCAAGTAAAACGCCTAAGAATAAACCGACGACGATTCCGATAACCGAAAGAACTATATTCTCCCGGAAAATGTACTTATACACCTCCATGTCATAAAATCCCAGTACCCGGATGGTGGCAATTTCCCGGACCCGCTCGGAAATATTGATATTGGTCAGATTGTATAATACAACTGCTGCCAGGGCCCCCGCGGAAACCAGCATCACCACTACCACAATGCTCAAACTGCTGAGGCTGTCCGATGATGACTTGACGATATTGCCGGTGAAATTGACTGCTACTACACCTTCCCTGGCCAGCCATTCATTCGCAATGGCGTTTTCCAGCTCAGTAGTGGTGTCGGGAATATTGACATAAGCCATATTAACCGTCAGTGGTTTTCCAAAGGCCTTTTCGTAAACGATCGGGGACAGATAGAGATAATTTTCCAGATAGTTTTCGGTGATGGCACCCAAAACCACCTCATGACTTTCGTCCTCATTATAGATCCGGATGGTATCGCCCACCTTAAGTCCCAGACTGTTGGCAACTTTTTCTGATAAAACAGCACCAGCTTCTTCCAGATTAATGGCTTTTCCTGATTTCCGATCTTGCAGATGAATAAAATGGTCAATCTTCGCAGCTGTTTCTGGTACAAACATATAGGCCGCTTTACCAGTACCCGTTCCAGCTTTTTCAATGGTCATTTTGGATTGATGGGCCAGCATATTTTCACTGAATCGGGTATCATTATCCAGTATCTTTTTGAAGTCTGCCTTTTCGGCCAGGGTTTCTTCATTTTTCAAGGCCATGTAACCATCAAAGACCGTAATATTCTCAAACTGCCGGGGAATCATCGAGAAGATCGCATCCTGCAATCCGAACCCGGCCAAAATCAGGGCGGTACAACCAGCGATCCCAATCACCGTCATAAAAAACCGGCCCTTGTAACGCAACAGGTTTCGGGCAGTGACCTTTTCAATAAAGCCCAGCCGTTTCCAGATAAAAGGCACACTTTCCAGAAAGATTCGTTTTCCGATCTTGGGTGCCTTGGGACGCATTAACTCCGAAGGGTGTTCTTTCAGTTCGTAATGGGTAACGATCAGGGCGGCCGCCACGGTGCAGGATACCGCAATCAGACAGGAAACGATAATCGGCAGCCAGGGCGGTGCGATGATCAAATCGGGGACCTGATAGAGCAGTCCATAGGCACCAGCGATTAAATGCGGCAGGGTATTGATGCCAACAAGCAAACCGATGACTGAACCAATACTGCCAGCCAATAAAGCATAGACAAAAAACTTCGAGCCAATCTGAACATGACGGTAACCCAATGCTTTCAGGGTGCCAATCTGGGTCCGCTGCTCTTCCACCATGCGGGTCATGGTGGTGAAGGATACCAGGGCTGCCACCAACAGAAAGATCAGTGGAAAGACGCCGGAGATATTGTCAATCCGCTGGGCATCTTCGCCGTAACTGGTATAACCGGGATTGTCATCGCGGTTGAACAGATACCATTTTCCAAACTCCAGCTCGCCAATTTTAGCTTCGGCCTTAGCCAGCTCATTGGCAGCGTTGGCCAGTTCTACTTCACCCTCTGCCCGTTTCTGAGCCAACTGGGCTTGCCCATCACTGAGTTCGATCCATCCGGCATCCAATTGATCTTGTGATGCCATCAGGGTATTCAGCCCCTCTTCCCGGCCGGTCTCAAAGGCCGCAATTCCGGCCGTCAGCTGGTTCTTGCTGTCAGCCAGGGTCGCCCAGCCGGCGGACAGCTTATTCTCGCCGTCAACAGCCGCCTGGGCAAGGGCTGCTTCGGCCTGGGGCAGGGTTGCTTCCAACTCAGTCAGCTGGGTTTTCATTCCCATCAATTGGGCCTGAAAGGCATAAATATCATCAATGCCCTGCTGAACCTGGTCTTTTCCAGCGTAAACCGGGGCTAAACCCGCTTCGACTCCGGCAATCTGGCTGTTAAAATCAGCCAACTGGGTTTCCAGCGCCGCCAGCTGGGCCTGATAATCTGGGGCGGCCGGATCCAGACTCTGAATCTGAGCTTCAACTCCCGCCTTCATGACCGTCAGGTTTGCCAAGGCACTTTCGCCCTGGGCAATCTGATTTTCCAGCTCAGCCAACTGGGCTTCCAGCACTGGCAACTGACCAGAAGGATCCTGGGTTTGCATTTGAGCAATACCGTTTTTTAAATCGACGATACCCAAGCGTAGGGTTTCCAGTTGTGCCTCGCCTTTGGCCAGCTCCTGTTTTAAGGTGCCGGCCCCATTGATCAGTTCAGCCTCACCCTGGACGATCTGGGTCTGAGCATCCGCAAGCTGGGCCTGGGTCTGAGCAATCTTGGTGTTGTACTCATCCCAGCCGCTACTTAGGGCGGCCTCACCATCAACTAACTGGTTCCTGGCATCGGCCAGACTGGCCTCACCCTGGGCGATGCCCTCATTAAATTGGGTCACTCCATCGTTGTACTTGGACCGCCCCTTATCCAGTTCGACCTGGGCCTTGGCCAGAATATCGGTATGATTGATTTCCAGCTGCTGAGTTCCCAGAGCTTCTAATTGTTTCTCCAGTATCCCAATCGCTTCTTTGTATTCAGCTGAGAAGGGATTCCCCCCGTCAGCCGTGATCTGAGACAAAAGGTAAACTTCGGTAAAACGTTCAAAAGCAAAATTTTCGGTGGCGATAAAACCATAATAATCCACTTCACCCCGTCCGACCGAGGTACTACCCCGCTCAATGGAGACAAACTGGGGCGATCTGACAAAGCCAACGATGGTAAAATTATCCCGTTTGATCGATTCGGACAAAGCTTTATCGCCAACCTCCGGGAATAACTTAATCGTTTCACCCAGTTGATAAATATGGCTGGAAACCCCCATCCCCTTATCTTCCTGGGGCTGTTCCAGCAGTATTTCACCCTCATTTTCCGGCAACCGTCCTGCTACCAGTACCGGCTGATTCAGGGCCTGGTCTGACTGGTAGGCCATCAGTTTGATGACCGGCCGTTTATCACCCCGCTCGATGATCACATCTGCCGAATAGCTGGGCATAACGGTTGCCACCCCCGAGGTGTTTTTGATGGCATCCACATCCGCCGGCAAAAATCCATAGGTGGAAACCAGCCGCATATCCATCAGCTGCTGGATCTGATAGTACTCACTGACTGTATATTTCATGCTCGGGCCGGTTGTTTTAACCCCCACGAAAAAGCAGATACCCAGAGCAATGATAGCGACAATGGATAAAAAACGGTTGATCGATTTTTTTATTTCTCTGAATGTATCTTTCTGCAATGCTTTCATTGATATGTCCTTTATTATAAAAATTTGATCTTTCGCGTTGCCACTGATTATTGATTGTCCACAGTTTCAGGTCAAAGTCCTGACTGCGGTTTGACATCGCATAAAGCTATGTTAAACATGGTTGTTTTTAGTATTTTACCATGTTTTTATTAAGAAAACACCCAATCGCAGTTAAAATAGTTCATCTTATCACCGAATATTGATATTTTCTTTCATTGTAATCAATCCGATTATTTTTTCCTTCACCGGGATACCGGTTAATTCGGCCAGGGCTTTGGCATAAAGATTAATCTGAATTTCGTAGCCTTTAATTATTTCCTCCCGCTGACCGGGGTCTTTAAAATAATCGGTCTTATAGTCGACAATGACCCATTGGCGGTCTTCGATAAAGGCACAGTCAATGATTCCCTGAACGATAATCTTTTCCTGGACTCCTGCCCATGCTGTTCGGATTTCAGCTGGTGAATAGCCATAGTTAAAGGGGATTTCCCGCCTGATTTTTTCGGCAGACAGTAGTCTGATCCCCAGGGTCGAGGTATAAAAGCCGATCAGCTTATCAACGCTGATGGTTCGGGCCAATGCTTCTGGTAAAAATTCTTTTTGGATCAGGACTTCAATCTGGTCGGCCAGATATTTTTCCAGAAACATTGGCAATGCCGACTGGCCATTATTTACCAATTCGTCCCGGATTGGTTTTAAATCGACCACTTCCATTAACAGATGGAGCGCCGATCCCCGTTGAGCGGCGGTGAAATCTGTCTGTTTTTGTTCCAGAAACTTGGGCTTCTCCTGCTTTTGAGAAAGCGTTCTGATCATTTCCTGCTGATCAATCTGATCCCTTTTTTGATAATCTTTGATTTCAGTAACACTCATCTTACTGGGCAGTTCATTCTCTACTTTGGCCGGATAACGGAAATCCAGGCGCTGGTGAATGGCCTCCCTTTCAGCCTGTGAAATACTGATTGTGAGCTTTTCCGGTACTGCTTCCGAATTATCCAGCCCCGGGTCGATCGCTGTTGACCGATCAGCCGCGTCTTGTTGTTCTTCCAGATCCACTTTTTCGGTGAACTGATCAGACTGATGATAAGAAATGCTAAAATCTGCCAACTCCAAATTTAGCTGGCTGGGATCCTCCTGGCCGGCCAATACCCCCATCATCACCCAGTCAAGCAAACTGGCGGCATTGAGGAGGTGGTACTCGTCAGGCTCGTTATGCCATTTCTGCCAGGCTTTATCGCGGTTTTTCACCGTTCCGACGATCACCAGTTTTTCCTCAGCCCGGGTCATCCCCACATACAGCAGCCGCATTTCTTCGGAGAGCATTTCCATATTGCTTTGCGCCTTGCAGACCTCTTTGGCCAGGGAATTATGTTTATACCGTTTTTCCAGGTTGACATAATCGGGACAGATTCCCAAATCCTTATGAAATAACACCTGGCTGTAATTACTGCGTTTATTGAAGCCTTTCCCGGCTCCGGCCAGAATTACAATCGGAAATTCCAGCCCCTTACTTTTATGGATCGTCATCAATCGCACCACCGCCTCGTGGTTGCTGACCATCGCTGGCGGTGAAATATCCTGTTTGTGTTTTTTCATATTTTCGACAAAGCGGATGAACTGATAGAGTCCTTTTAAGGTTGATTTTTTATAATCCCCGGCCCGCTTCAACAAAATTCGCAAATTACTCTGCCGCTGTTCACCGCCGGGAAGAGCTCCGACAAAGGCGTAATAGCCGGATTCCAGATAGATTTTCCAGAGAAAATCTTCCACCGGCATCAGCTTGGATTGATATCGCCAAGCAGTCAGTTTTTGATAAAAGACGGCCAGTTTTTGGGACAGTTCGTCGCCCTCTTCCTGAGCATAGGCTTCCACTGCCTGATAAAAAAATCCCTGGGGGTGGGCAATCCGTAGCCGGGTACATTCGGTGGTGGTAAAATTGCCGATGGGCGAGGTCATAATACTCAGCAATGGCAGATCCTGATGCTGGTTATCCATCAGGTTCAGCAGGTTTAAGATCATCGTGATTTCCAGGGACTCGTAGTAATTGGTGCCGCCATCAAAATAGGTGGGAATTCCCATTTCACTGAAGACCTTGAGATAGACATCCCCCCTTCCAGCGACACTCCGCATCAGCACCCCAAAATCGCCATAGTTGATAGCCCGCTCCTGATTGTGACGGGTATCAAAAAATGTTGTTCCCACCAGCGACTGAATTTGATTAGCCACAAACCGGGCTTCAACTTCAACCGCGGTTACATCTTCCTGTTCTTGCTCCTCAAAAGCCTGAACATCGCCGGTATCACTGCCTTGTTTTTGCTCTTCAATGATATGGATCTCGGTTTTTTGATAGGGTCCTTCATGGGGCAGACCCTTGTTGAGCCGGGCTTGTTCGTCATAATTAATTTCGCCCAGCCCGGCGGTCATCACTTTCTCAAAAATGGCATTCACGCCGTTGATCACCCCCTGGGCAGATCGGAAATTCTGATTGAGAGTAACCAGACTGTTATTGGGGTTTTCATCCCTGCCAAAGCTTTCATATTTGCCGATAAAGATGGTCGGATCGGCCAGCCGAAACCGATAGATACTCTGTTTAACATCCCCGACCATAAAATAATTATTATCCCGGACAATTCGTTGGAGAATGGTTTCCTGCATTTCATTGGTATCCTGGTATTCGTCCAGAAAAATATAACGATAATGGGTGCGGACCTCATCGGCCACTTCCGGGTCCATTAGAATTTTAAGGGTCAGCTGTTCCAGGTCATTGTAATCGACCAGGTTTTTCTGGGCTTTTTTGGCCTGAAAGGCAGTCCAGAATTTCTGCGTCAGCGCGACCAGATCGGCCATCGGTTTTTTCAGATCATTGAGCTCCTGAACCATTTCGTCCATATTGATGGCAAAACGTTTTTGCAGTTTGGTGATACTTGTTTTGGCTTCATCACGATATTTTTTGATCTCCTCATTTAGTTCTTTATCCGCTTTAGCCGCCCCTTTAAAGCGCTCGTAACTCATGTTTTTCATAGCTTCCAATCCCTCAACCAGATCGGCTCGGATCGCTTTTGCCAGTGCTTCCAGCATCAGCACTTCGCTTGTCATCTGTTCGTGGGTTTTCTCAAAACCGGCAGTAGCGCTGATGTCCCTGGCTTTAATGGCCGAATCCATGGCCCCCTGAAGCTCGGTTTTAATTATTTTTTTCAGGGATTCTCCCCACACCGAGGCTTCCAGGCTTTTTTGATCACAATCAAACAACGACAAGGCCTGGTGGCTCCAACTTTCGGGGTTGGGCTGGGTGGCCAGAAAGCGATACAAGGTTTCCACCGTGTCTTTTAAGGCCTGATCATTCTTGTTACCACTGTATTTTTCGATTAAATCCAGAAAATCAATGGCCAGTTCGTTATTTTTCGGGTTCTGATCCGATTGTTCCGGGTTGTTTTGAGCATTATTTTCCACGGTAATGGCCCGCTGGTATTCGTCTTCAAAAACCTCTTCCAGGGTTTCTTTAAGCATCAGCGCGATTTCGGTATCATTGCCAATGGCAAAACCGGGGTCGATGTCGCCCTTATGAAAATACTGGCGCAAAACGCTGAGGCAAAAAGAATGGAGGGTGGAAATGGAAGCGCCCCCTAAAATATTCATTTGCTTCATTAAAAAGCTACGGTCATTTTCGGGGTTTTCCAGTTCCCGGGCCAAAGCCTGGCTAAGGCGATTTTTCATTTCGCCGGCAGCGCCCCGGGTAAAGGTCAGAATCAGCAGCTCATCGACGCCCACCTTTTCTTCCAGGATAATGCGAATAATCCGCTGGATCAGCAAAGCTGTTTTGCCTGATCCGGCAGCGGCTGAAACCAGCATGTTGGTCTCACGGTTTTCGATCGCTTTTAACTGATCACTGGTCCATTTCATTGGTTTCACCTTCCTGGATTAATGTAAAAAACTGGTCTTTCTTCATCGCTGCTTTCAGCACCTCATAACCACCCCGGGTGATCGCATCATCAAACTGGCAAATGCCCTTATAGTCGCAATACTGACAGGCATAGTCATGGCCTTTTTTATAGGGTCTAATTTTGATATCACCCTCATAAATATTTTTGATCTGACGGACCACGGTTTTGCGGACATAGTCAATGATGGCCTCAAATTCGCCCCGATTTAGCTTAAATTCTGACCGGTAAACCGGCAGAATATCGGATGTTTTGGCATCCGCTTCATGATCCATGGCGGCGATAACCATTTCGTCGTCCAACAGCAGTCCATTGAGTTTAAAGGACTTATTGATGGCAGTCAGAACATTCTCGCCAAAATCCAACCGCGGCATCGGGTCATCCACATAAAAGTAGAAGGTTCCTCCTGGCAGGATATCTTCAGCTGGGATAACGGTCATAGCCCCATCCAGATACACCAGCAATTGCAGCGAAAGGCCATAATAGATGTCATCATAACCCAGTTTCTTACTGCCGGTTTTATAGTCGATGACCTTGACCCAGGTATGACCGTCTTTTTCGTAGAGATCCAGCCGGTCAATTTTCCCATAGATCTTCACCTCGCCCAGTTTCGCATCAGGCAGGCTGATCTCCTGTTCAAAGCAGAACTCGGTGGCCTGGGGTTCAAAATCCCCGGCACATAGCTGTTGAACCAGGATATCAATGGACTTTTTACCGACCCGTTCCAGTTTTTTTCCCAGGTACTGATTTTGTCCGGTACTGTTGAAAACATTGGTTTTTATCTGTGGCAGGCAGCTTTCCATCACTCCTTCCAACAGGGTGTCGCGCTGATTTTTAGGAAGGGTGCGCAGATCGAGTTTTTGATCATGTACTTCCCGGAAAAAGCCGTCGATCAATTCATGGAGCAGGGTACCGATTTCTGGGGCGGCAATATTATAAATAGGCCGGCTCTCGGGTTTTAAGCCGTATCTGACATAGTGGGAAAAAGGACATTGGCGGTGGGTTTCCAACCTGGTAATACTGGTCCGCAGGTTTTTGCCGTAAAGAACGGCGGCTTCGGTCCCGGTCATAGCCTGGGAAACCCCGGCATAGTTCAAGGCCTCAGTCAGATTGCCGATCATTTGCTGGTAGTCAGGATTATTTTGATACCAGTCCCGCACCTCAGCCCACAGAGCTTCTTCCTGTTGCTGGGCCGAACCGGCTTCGGTCTTGCTGTCGCGAAGATGACTGACCAGATGCCAGAGGGTCGCATCGGGAGTACTGAGGGTATTCCAGAAAGCCGCCACCCCATCATTAAGGGTTGATAAGATCTCGATCCTCGGAAAGATCCCTAGAATTTGGCTCAGCAGAATGCTGGGCTGTTGACTGTTGCCTTCCATATCGGCTAGAGCCCAATGGAGGGCCAACCGGGATTTAGGTTTCGTTAAGAGGTCATAAACCAGAAACCGTTCCTGATCCATTTGAAAACTGCGATTGTTTTGCAGTCGGATCTGATGAGCGCCCAGAATCTGCCGTTCCAGATCTGAGAAAAGGTTGGGTTCACTGCCGCTACCAGGAATCTTTCCTTCGTTCAGTCCAAACACAATCAAGACCTCAAAGGCCGAGCTACGGCTCCTTCGTAAATCGGTGATGCTGACATAATCCCGATAAGGCGGGATAATTCCCAGACGATAGCCCTGAAATCCACTTTTTAAAATCCGCAGGTATTCTTCGCTGGTCACTTCATCATTTCCCATGGTTTCCGCAATCTGATCAAAAACTTCCATCAAAATGTTCCAGATCTGGTGGTAGATTTCCATGGCTTCATAATTACCGGATTCTGACAGCTGTTCCACCAGGGCATCTATTTTTTCCGGGGTTTTAATCACCACTAAAAAGTCATAGAGCGCTTTGGTATAATCCTGACAGCTTCGGCCGGCCTTCAGCTCTGCTTTGAGTTGGGTCAACGGGGTAATCAGTTTAAGTCGCAGCTCATTAAGGCTATCCAGATCCAGCCCTGGATTCTGGCTGACTTTGGTAAATTCCTGGTCCCATTGTTTACCCCGGATGCCAAACTCCAGGACATAGTTTTCCAGGTCTTCACATTCTGACAGGGTAATCGGTGAAAAGCCGGTTTTCACAAAACCGAAAACATCATCAACTCGGTAATTATTCTGGATCGCCTCCAAAGCCGTCACAACTGCTTCGACCAGGTGGTTATCCCCGATGGCGCGCAGGTCATCCATAAAAAAGGGAATCTGATACTGGGCAAAAATGCGCTTGATGATACTCCCATACTCTTCCATATCTCCGGCCAGAACCACTATATCCCGAAAGGACAGCTTTTCTTCCCGAATCAACTCAAGAATCTTGCGGGCGCCCATTTCTACCTCTTCCCAGGTATTCTGACATTGGGTCAGGCTGATCTGCTTGACCACTTCCGGGTATTCTAGCTTGGGATAGGCAAAGAGATTGGCTTCCAGATGGGCAAGCTCCGGACTTTTTTGATTTTGCTGATTTTGTTTTGAGATTTTTTCCAGCTTAAATGAAACCTGTTCTCTGGCCCCAATTTCTTTGATCGCTTCCATGGTATTGGCAGTCAATTGAAAAACTTCCTGGTCTCGTGCTGATGGATCCGGATCCCAGGGCAGGGCAATATGGATTTCTTTGACTGTATCCACCAGATTTCTAATCATGCGATAATCCTGGGCTGAGAAATTCTGAAAACCATCGATCCAGATTTCACTGTTTTTCAAAAACGCTGCCGTTGGTATCTTTTCACAGACATAATTGCGAAAGTCTTCTTCATCTTTACGTTCATTTCCCAACAATTCCTGAAAATGAGTATAGATTTTAATAACATCCCCCAATTTCTGGGGCATGATTCCCTGATTCAGGGTCTTTCTGGTTTCCTCCAAATTTTCCGGGGCAATCTCATTCTGTTTTAGTTCACTGATCAGATCCGAAATACTGATCAGAAAGCCAGGCTTTTTAACGCTGGAACGATAAATGGTCAATTGTTCCTGAATGTCTCCCAGGGTTTTTTGGAGCAGCATATTCTTTCCGTGGCTGTCCATATAGGTCTTGGTAAGACCGCCGGTTTCCTGAAGCACCCGATTTCCCAGCCGTTTGGGACTCAATACTTCCACGTTCAGTAGCCCGCCCAATCGATTGGCCTTGATCAGCGCTTCTTCGGCACCCAGAGTAAACTGTTCCGGAACCATTAAATAGAGTTTTTCTTTACCTGCATCCAGCGCCGCACTGATCTGGTGATAAACCGCCTCACTTAAAACCTGAGATTGCCGGCCCACGATCATTGTAATTCCCATCTGTTTTTCCTTTCTGAATTTTCACACCACTAATTATCCGCTATTTTAAAAAATCACCATCCCTTTTTTATAAAAGATGGTGATCAAAACTGTCCTGATTATTATACGGTCACAAAGCCAACTTTTTTGCGTACCTTTGACAGGGTTTTCCAGGCAATCTGGGAAGCCTTTTCGGCGTGAACATGCATGATCTGTTCCAGATAAGCCTTTTCACCCAGCAGTCGGTGATACTCATTTTGAACCGGTAGCAGCGTATCGGCGACAGTTTCGCCAACGGCCAACTTGAAATCGCCATAGCCCTTACCGTCAAATTCCCGGGTGATTTCATCCAGGCTTTTTCCGGTGGCACAGGAATAAATTTCCATTAAATTGGAAACCCCAGGTTTTTCTTCGCGATTATGATAAACGGCCATATCCGAGTCGGTGACCGCCCGTTTAAACTTCTTAACAATGGTCTTGGAGTCGTCCAGCAATGAAATAAAGGCATTAGCATTATCATCCGATTTGGACATTTTCCGTTCGGGTTCCTGGAGACTCATAATACGGGCTCCCGACTCGCCAAAATAAGCTTCCGGCACCTTGAACACATTGCCAAAGTTCTGGTTAAAGCGAATAGCAATATCCCGGGCCAGTTCCACATGCTGGCGCTGGTCATTCCCCACTGGCACTAAATCGGTTTGATAAAGCAGAATGTCCGCGGCCATCAGCACCGGATAGTCAAAAAGACCAACCCGGATATTTTCACCCTGTTTTTGGGATTTATCTTTAAATTGGGTCATCCGGCTCAGTTCGCCCATATAGGTTGAACAGTTTAAAATCCAGGCCAGTTCCGAATGCTCCGGCACCATCGATTGGACATAAAGAATCGATTTTTCAGGATCAATGCCCAGGGCTAACAGCAGCGCAATGGATTCATAGGTCCGCCTTCGCAGGTCGGCCGGGTTTTGGGGCATGGTGATGGCATGAAGATCCACCACACAGAAAAGACTGCGGTAGTCCTCCTGCATTTGAACCCAGTTTTTCATCGCGCCAAAATAATTTCCAATGGTAAAGGTTCCCGATGGCTGGATGCCGCTATATACAATTTTTTTTACTGGTGTTTCTGTTGTCATAGTTACTCCTTATTCTAATGGCAGTTCATTCATTAGTTTATTTCAACTGCCATGATCTCTTTAATATTCTGTGATAAGCAGGTTTAAGGTAATTTCAATTCTGTCATTTCCAGAGTCTCACAATCGATTTCCAATTCTTTGATCATTCGTTCGAAAATATCATAATCGGCAGTGGTGAGAATTTGGGTGCGACCCATGTCGTCCTGGTTGTTGAAATAGTTAAACTCGGTCAGGTGTTTGTTTAGTTGCCTGACCAGGCCATTGGCCGGGTTGATCAGCTCGAGCTCCGGGTACATCTGCCGAATGGTGACCGCCACAATCGGAAAATGAGTACACCCCAGCAACAATTCTTCAATGACGATGCCTCTTTTGATGCCCTTTAATAAAATTGGTTCAACGGCTTCTCTGATATTATTTTTCAAAATTTTCAAATCACCCTGGCCATCGTTGATAACCTTGGCCAGCGTATGCGTTCCCTGGGCAATGTACTCCACATCGCGGGTCCAAAGTTCCAGTTCCTTTTCGTAGCCCCGGTTTTTAACCGTAGCCGTGGTGGCAATCAGCCCCACCAGACCGCGATCGCGCCAGTTCAGGGTTTCCTGCACCCCGGCTTCGATGACGCTAAACAGCGGCACCCGGGCGCTCAGCTCGACAATCAGGGATGAAAGGGTGTTGCAGGCTAAAACCACGGCTTTAACCCCTCTATTTTCCAAATCACTGATAATGGTATTGGCCAGCATGATTAATTCATCATTTTCCCGCTCACCATAGGGCATTCGCATCGAATCACCAAAATAGAGATAATTTTCATTGGGCAGTCGGTCTTGCAGTGCTTTTAATACGGTAAAACCACCGATGCCCGAATCGATGACGCCAATGGGTCCATTGTTGTCCATCTTTTCACTTCTTTCCTGATTGATCACGGAATATAATTCCTTTTTCCTCACTCATGTCGTCAATGATCGCCAAAGATTCCAGCGCGATTCCCTGCTGACGGATTATCGCGCCGCCATCCTGAAATCCTTTTTCAATGGCAATACCCACGCCCACCAGGGTGGCGCCGGCCTGATTGATCAAATCAATTAAGGCCTCGACTGCCTTGCCATTGGCCAGAAAGTCATCGATAATTAAAATACGATCGGTCGGGTTTAAATATTTTTTTGATACCATAATTTTATAGGCCTGTTGTTTGGTATAGGAATAGACATCACTGGAATAGATTTCCTCATCTAAATTTAATGATACATATTTTTTTCCAAAAACCACCGGACAATAGTCAAAATATCTGGCTGTACTGGTTGCAATGGCAATTCCTGATGTCTCGATGGTCAGGATTTTGTTGACTCCCTCTCCGGCAAAGCGTTTGGCAAAAGCCTTTCCCATTTCTTCAAATAGTTCCACATCCAACTGGTGATTTAAAAAAGAATCCACCTTGAGGATTCCCTGGCCTTTAATGCGGCCTTCTTGTCTGATTTTTTTTTCTAATAATTCCATTGACTGCTCCTTCGTATCCTAATCGAATTATTATAACATACTCTCGTCAATTTGGACAACCACGATTCCGCTTTGCTTCATCGCAGTTCGCGGGCAGTCGCCAACTACAAGCAAGCTTGTGATTGGCTCGTTGCCTTCACGCAAAAAAGCGGGAATTTCTTCCCGCCTTGATTCAAACTCAGATCTATTGTGCTTTTTCTTTTTGTGCTGCGGCGATTACTTTCTCTGAAATAATCATTGGTGCTTCTTCATAACGGACAAATTCCATGGCGAATTCGCCTCTAGCCTGGGTCATGGAGCGCAGCTCGGTGGCATATTTGAACATTTCTGCCAGGGGTGCCTCGGCGAGAATTCGCTGTTTTCCACCTGATGCTGAATCCATTCCCATAATTCGACCACGTTTTTTGTTTAAATCGCCCATAATATCACCCATGTATTCTTCAGGAACGGTGATATCAATGTGATAGATGGGTTCCAGAATAACTGGGGCTGCTTCCTTCATGCCTTTACGGTATGCCGCAGTAGCGGCCATTTTAAAGGACATTTCATCAGAATCTACGGCGTGATAGGATCCGTCGTATAAGGTCGCTCTTACGCCAGTTACCGGAAATCCGGCCAGAACCCCTTCAATCATGCAGTTTTCAAGACCCTTTTCAACGGCCGGAATAAAGTTTCGGGGAACGGCTCCACCAACAACCTTATCGACAAATTGGAATGGTGCATTCGGATCATTGCCCGGTTCAAAATCAATCCAGACATGACCAAACTGGCCGCTGCCGCCGGACTGTTTTTTGTGTTTTCCTTCGGCGGTTGCTTTTTTCTTAATGGTTTCCCGGTAGGGAACCTTCATGTCAACCAGATTGACATCAACCCCGAATTTCTGTTTCAGTTTTTGGGAAATAATTTCCAGATGCATTTCGCCTAAACCAGATACCAGAGTCTGCTTGGTTTCCTTATTACGGCTCACCGTCATGGTTGGATCTTCTTCCACCAATCGATGCAGGCCGGTGGCCAGTTTATCGATATCAGCCTTCGTTTTTGGTTCAATAGCCATGGAGATAATTGGTTTTGGCAATTCAATTTTATCGTAAACAATGGGTGACTTGGCACTGGTTAATGTATCTCCGGTGACGGTATCACTTAACTTGGAAAACGCTCCAATATCTCCCGCTTCCAGTTTTTCAACCTCAATCTGTTTGTTACCTCTGAGAACATAAATATGATTGGCTTTTTCTTTTACTTCCTGAGTTGCATTATATATTTCTACGGAATGGTCCAAAACCCCTGACATGACTTTAAATATCGATAATTTACCAACATAGGGGTCAGCAACTGTTTTAAATATCAATGCCGAAAAAGGCTCGCTGTTATTGCATTTCCGTTCGATTTCTTTTTTATCCCGGGGATCCTTGCCCACTTCAAACTTTCCTTCTCCTGGTGATGGGAGATATTCAATGATCATATTTTCCAGGGTTTCAACCCCAATGTTCAGGGTTGCTGATGTACATAATACCGGCATCAGTTCGCCGTCGATAACCCCTTTTCGGATGCCACTGTGGATTTCATCCCGGGTTAACTCTTCGCCTTCAAAATATTTTTCCATCAGGCTTTCACTGGTCTGAGCCACCGATTCCATGATCATGTCCCGATAGGGTTCCAGCTCTGCTTTCATTTCGTCGGTGATGGCCACATCAAAACAACGGTTGTCTTTTCTCTGGCTACCAGTCATATCAACGATGTTAACAACACCATTCATTTCTTCGCCCTCACCCATTGGTAATTCAAATGGCACGACCTTATTACCAAAGGTTTCTTTTAATTCGTCCATGACCTTTGCAAAGGTGGCATTTTCCCGGTCCATTTTATTAACAACGATAAAAGCCGGAATATTTGCTTTATCTAAAAGTTCAATGGCTTTTTCAGTTCCAACCTGAACGCCTGACAATGCATCAACGACGATAACAACGGCATCGGCCACTCGAAGTGCTGCATAAGCATCCCCAATAAAATCAAAATAACCTGGCACATCAATAAGATTGATCTTATGTCCACCAAATTCTAAAGGAATAATAGATGAAGAAATTGAAAACTTTCGTCTCTTTTCTTCTGGATCAAAGTCCGATAGGGTATTTCCCTCGTCAATTTTTCCCATACGATCAACGGCACCTGCATTAAATGCCAATGCTTCAGTCAAGGTTGTTTTTCCGCTCCCACCGTGACCTAGTATAAGAATGTTACGGATGTTCTTTGTTGGATACGTTTTCATGCTGTTTCCCCCTCGCTTATTTTGCCAATGATTTAATTGGTTTTTTGGTATAGAGCTATTTTATAATATTTCTAAAAAATAATCCACAAAAAGATTTATTTATAGATCCTCTTTTATCTTTTTCATAACTTTCTTCTCAATTCGCGATACGGTCATCTGGGATTTGTTGATATATTCTGCCACTTCTTTTTGTGTTTTTCCCCGAAAAAACCGCTGTTCCACAATAATCCGTTCAACTGGATTAAGCGATTGAATTTTTTGCTTTAAAAGATCAATATTTTCCACATTTTCCATGTTGTTATCCAGGTTTCCCAATAGATCCATCAAACTGACCTCCTGGCCATCCTGATTGCTTTCATATTCCATTGATAGAGATTTCGGATAATAAGCATTGCTGCTTTCCATCGCCTTGATGATACTTTCCTCTGATATTTCCAGATAAACGGCAATTTCAGAGATGGTTGGCGACCGCATCAGTTTGTGTTCAAGAGTAGTCCGGGTTTGATTAATCTCCCGGTTGAGATCCTGAACCTTCCTCGGTATGCGAATCAGCCACTCCCGATCCCGGTAATAGCGTTTTATTTCGCCAATAATTGTCGGCGTGGCAAAGGTATCAAATTCATAGCCGCGACTGACATCAAACCGCTCCACCGCATACATTAAACCTAAACAGGCGACCTGAAAAATATCTTCATTGTCGCCACTTTTATGCCCATATTTTCGCGACAGAATTTTGGGTATATAAAGATAGTTTTCAATGATCAGGTCTCTTAGATCCCGATCCTTTGTTTCTTCGTATTCGGCAAATAACTTTTTGACATCCTCTTTACTGATTTTTCGCTCATACTTCATGGGTCGTCGATAGGTTCTTTATCATGGTAATTGAGGTTCCGGATCCTCTTTCACTAGTAATTTCCACCCTATCCATTAGTGATTTGATGATAAATAAACCAAAACCACCTAATTGTTTGCCATTAAGATCTGGCATCGCTACTGCCTCTGGTTCAAAACCAACACCTCGATCTGTTACCGTAAAGACCAATTTCTGATTCTCTACTAAATAGGTCAAATCATAGGTTGTATCTGGATTTTGACTATGGTTCAAGGCATTTGTACAGGCCTCGGATACTGCAACCTTCAAATCTTCCACATCGCCAATGGAAAAGCCCATATTATTTGCCACTGACGCAATTGTAAGACGTGCCAAGCTGACATATTCGGGTTTTGTTGGCAGTGTCAGTTTTATACTATCCATTCTTTTTCCCCTTCTCAATTCGCTTAGTTAGCAGGATTGTCTACAATTTCAATTATTTTATCAACCCCGGTAAGGGATAATAGCTTTTTAATATTGGGCCGTGGGTTCATCATAATAATCCGTTGTCCCATTTCTTTTGATTTATTTCGCAACTCTATTAAAACGCTCATGCCAGTGCTGTCCATATAGGACAATTCGGAACAATCCAGAATGATTTGCGTTGCCTTGGTCATAATTTCTTTCTCAATTGTATCTCTGAATTTTTCGATGGAATAAATGTCGATTTCGCCTTCAATCCTGACCATACTTGTTTTTCCCGTTTCAATTATGTTATTGCTGTTCATATAATCTCCATTTCACAATTAATCGGTATCCAAAACTAGACCCAATGAGGTGATACCATCATTGGGCCTAGGGCTGTAATCCACGGCCTATACCTTATCTCTTCTATTCCTGGTTTGAAAAACTCCCAAGCCTCTTTTTAACACTGCTGCGGCCTTTACCACCGGATCAATTACGTCCTTTTTGATGGTATTTAATGCCACTTCAACCTCATCCACCATCATGCTCGACTTATCCACAATATGTGCTGTCGATTTGGTTATATCATCGGCATTATCCATAATACTGCGAAGTGCCAGACGATTGTCTTCCATCAGCTTGGTGGTTGTGTCGAAGGTAGCTGCCAGACTTTTAAACAGCTTGACTAAATAAACCGTTCCGACCACAAAGGCAACTCCCACTAACAACAGCGCTAATTCCCACAAGCTAAAATTTAACGTTATCATTTATTGTTTCCAACCCTTACGCTTCGTCTTTGTCAGCAACTTCAGCTTCTTCAGTCAATTCTGCTTCTTCTTTTTCAAGGGCTTCCAGTTCTTCGTTTAAATCAGCAATATCCTGTTCAACTTCGTCTTGAATTTCCTGAATTTTGCTTTCGATCTGGTTTTTGTATTCATTAACCCGTTCAGTAAACTGTTCTTGCATGTCCTGGAATTGTTCTTTGAGATTTTCACCATATTCCACGGCTTGATCATAGGCATTGCCCAGGGCTTCTTCTGTGCCTTCGGCTAATTTTTTTCGGGTTTGCTCGCCAGCGTCCGGTGCCAGTAACACACCCAGTGTTCCGCCGATGATGGTTCCCAGAAAAAGTCCGCCAACAAAATATAATTTGTTACTGCTCATTTTAAATTCCTCCACTTTTCATTGTGATATTTACTACATTTTACCTCAAAAGACCCTTAATTAACAGTAATTTATTTATTTTTTATTTCAAAGAAACTATTCGCCAAACTTATCGTTGATTAATTGTACTAATGCATCCACTGCTTCGGCTTCGTCGTCGCCTTCGGCCTGAACTTCGATGGTTGTTCCCTGGGAAATTCCGCCTGCCATAATACCCATAATACTTTTTGCATTAATCGAGTTTCCCTCTTTAATAACAAATATTTTTGATTTGAATTTACCGGCAGTTTGAACAAACATGGACGCAGGGCGGGCATGTAACCCTGTTGCATTTAAAACTGTAACTTCTTTTTTTACCATTGTAATTCCTCCTAATGTTCTTTTCTAAATATTTAAATTCAATTTTTTCATTGAGTCTTGAACAAAATCCAATATTTCCTCACCGGTTTCCATATTTAAAGCGGCATCAGCAATATTTTTTGCATCTTCATAACGGACATTGCGAATGATCTTTTTAATCTGAGGAATTGATAAGGCACTCATGCTAAATTCATAAAGTCCTAATCCTAACAGCAGCACCGCTGCTAATGGATCACCGGCCATTTCACCGCACATCCCAGTGAAAAAGTTGTTTTTCTTGTCAGATGCTGCTGTTACCTGTTTAATCAGGCGCAAAATGGCGGGATTAAACGGATCATACAAGTAAGACACTTCCTGATTCATTCTGTCCACCGCCAGGGTGTACTGACAGAGATCATTGGTACCAATACTAAAGAAATCAACCTCTTTTGAAATAATATCGGCGGCAATAGCGGCTGAAGGGATTTCAATCATCACCCCAACCTTTACAGCCTTGTCGTAGGGCAGCTGTTCTTCATCCAGCTCTTTCATACAATCCAGCAGGATGGCCTTTGCCTGTCTGACTTCTGTAATTGATGAAATCATCGGGAACATGATATGGGCATGGCCATAAACGCTGGCTCTTAAAATTGCCCTGAGTTGAATTTTGAATAAACCGATCTCTTTAAAACAAAGTCGGATAGCCCGCAAACCCAAAAATGGATTCAGCTCATCATCCATCGGCAGATAAGGCAGTTTTTTATCGCCCCCAATATCCAGGGTTCGAATAATAACTGGTCCGTTAGGAAAAGCTTCTAAAACCGAACGATATGCAGCAAACTGCTTTTCTTCGCCAGGCATCACATCGCTGTTCATGTATAAAAATTCAGTTCGATAGAGTCCAACCCCGACCCCACCGTTCTTAATTACCCCTGCTACATCATTGGGCTCGCCGATATTTCCGACTAACTCGACTTTTTTGCCATCTAAAGTAACGGCATCCAAATCTTTAAGCTCTTCCAATTCTTTTAGATAATTCTGGTATTTCTGTTTTTCGATGTTATAGGATTCTAATTGTTCATTGGTGGGATTAACGCATACCTTGCCAGTCAGTCCGTCAACAACCATTAAATCTCCTGTTTTGACCGTCTCAGTAATATCCCCCAAACCGAGAACCGCCGGTATTTCAAGACTTCGTGCCATAATGGCCGTGTGGGATGTTCGACTTCCGATATTGGTTGCAAAACCCATCACCCGTTTCTTATCCATCTGAGCGGTGTCCGACGGAGTCAGATCATCGGCAATGATAATCACATCTTCGTCCAATTTGGACAAATCGGCCTGAACGATCCCCAGAATATTCTGGAGTACCCTGGTACCCACATCTTTAATATCCGCTGCTCGGGCGCTGAAATAGGGATCATCCATTTGATCAAAAATTTCATAAAACCGGTCGGTGACGTTCTTAACGGCATAGTCGGCACTCAGGTGATTGTCATTGATTTCTGCTTCGACGCCTTCGACGAATTCCGGATCGTCCAGAACCATGGCATGGGCCTCAAAGATCGCTCCTTCTTCTTCCCCAAGCTCGCTGATGGCTTTTATTCGAATCGTTTCCAATTGTTCATGGCTTTTTTTGACAGCATTCTGAAATTTAACAATTTCTGCCTCGGCATCTTCAATTTTTTGCTTGTTTACTTCGACCAGGATCTTTTCATAAACAAGCGCCTTAGCAATAACAATACCAGGTGATGCAATAATTCCTTCTTTAACAAACATCTTTAATTCTCCTTTATTTAAAGGTTTATATCTCATTTCTTCCTTCAAAGGCTTTAATTAATGTGATTTCATCTGTATATTCAAGGTCCGCACCGATGGGGATACCCTTAGCTAACCGGGTAACTTTTACGCCAAGAGGACTGATCAGGTTTCCCAAATACATGGCTGTGGCTTCGCCTTCAACCGTGGCATTTGTTGCCATGATGACCTCTTTAATGTCGCTTTCGCCAATACGCAGTAATAGTTCTCGGGCTTTGATGTCCTGGGGTCCAATCCCCTCCAGCGGAGAGATGGCGCCGTGAAGAACATGGTACAGCCCGTTATATTCCCGGGTTTTTTCAATTGCGAAAATATCCCGGCTGTTTTGAACCACACAAATGGTTTCCTGATCCCGTTTTGGATTTTCACAAATATCACAAATTTCTTTATCGGTGATGGTAAAACACTTCTGACACAATACTATTTTTGATTTCGCTGATACTAATGCCTCGGATAGGTTTGATATTTCTTCGTCTGAGAGATTGATGATGTGAAAAGCTAACCGCTGAGCAGATTTTTCTCCGATACCCGGTAGCTTTCCCAACTCCAGAACCAACCGCTCAAGGGTTTTTGGGTAATAGCCCATTGAAAACCTACATTAAACCCGGTATATTCATGCCACCGGTAATTTTTCCCATTTCGGTATTAACCATATCCTCTGCTTTGACAATGGCTTCATTGACGGCTGCCAGAACCAGGTCTTCCAGCATTTCAATATCATCTTCATCAATTACTTCCGGGTCAATCTTGATCGACAAAATGGTCTTTTTACCGGTTGCCACTACTTTAACTGCTCCGCCACCGGCTGTCGCTTCAACTTCCCGTTCTTCCAGTTCGGCTTGTAGTTTCGCCATATCTTGTTGCATTTTCTGCACTTGTTTCATCATATTATTCATGTTGCCACCGCCCATACCGGCCGGCATTTTTCTTTTTGCCATTCTATCCTCCTATGGTTTTCAATTCTTAATAACTTCATTATTATAACACTAATAGTCCATTGATATCACTATCTTTTTAACCAAATTTTATCGTTCATCGTCGGTTTTGATTACTTTTACAGCCTCATCGTTGACGATTCTCAGGGTTTTTTCGATCAGATCAAGCTCATTGAAATTTTCTTCTTCCAATTTAATTGTGACAGTGAGAGGTTTTCCCGTTTTCTGAAGGAGCGCCGTTTCAAACCCTTTAATTAACTCTGGTTTATTAACAAACTGATAAAAATTCTTGTTTTCTACCGAAAAGACAATTAATAAATGCCCCTCCCCCTCCAGTTCCGGTTCCCCCCGTTTTAAAAACATCGCCTGACCTGAGTTTGTTTTTCCGATTTCATCGCAGAGAATCTTAAAGAACCTCATTCCGTCATGCCGACTGCTGCCAGTTTTCTCTTTTTTATCTGTTAATCGCTGGCTGGCGGGTTTTTCTTGCTCTGGCAATACGACTTCATCTTCACTTTCAGGATTCGCTTCAAATACTTCAATTGTTGGTGAGAATCGATCCTCTTCCGGATCTTCAAATTCAGTTTTAAATAAGCTGTTATCGGACGGCTGATTTTGGGGCTGTGGCAGATTCTCAGGTAACACCGGTTTATTCACCAGTCGACTATGAGAATCCGTCGGCGGGTTTGGCCTAATTTCCTTTTTTAGCGAAACGGTGTCTTTTCTTGGGGTCGATACTATTATTTGCTCCTCCAGGCAAAGCTTTAAGAGGGCCATTTCCACAATTATTCCCTGCAGGCTACTGTATTTGAGTTTGTTTTTTTCATCAATAAGCTGGCTGATCATTTGATATAATTGCTCAAATGTCAGCTGTTCACTTAACTTTTCATAGGCCGCAAAATCTTCAATGGTACAGAGTAAAATTTCTTTTGCTGTTTCTTTTGCTGTTTTTGTTATCAGAATACCCCGCATATATTCAATTAACTGATCCATCAGTAAAATATTATCTTTACCATTACTGACCAATCCTCTTAAGCAGATTAAAACACCAGCACTATCGTGAGATATTATTCGTTCCATCAGTTCAAAAATGCTCTGTTTATCTGCCATACCTGTGAATGCCAACAGATCACAGAAATTGACTCGTCCAGTTTCGTCTTTCAAATCAATGATCTGATCCAATAAACTAAGGGAATCTCGCATCGAATTTTCACCGCGGGTTGCGATAAAATCGAAGCTTTCATCTGACATATTAACCTGAATGTCTTGGCAAATCTTTTTCATTTGTTCAATGATTAGAGCTTTGGGAATGGGACGGATTTCATAGCGCTGACAGCGGGACAATATCGTCACTGGACACTTGTTTGGTTCTGTAGTGGCTAGTATAAATACTGCATGTTCCGGTGGCTCTTCAAGGGTTTTTAACAGCGCATTAAACGCTTCCTTGGTGAGCATATGCACTTCATCAATAATATAAACCTTATATTTTCCAACTGTCGGGGGATATTTTATTCGTTCTCGAATTTCACGTATTTCATCCACTCCACGATTGGATGCACCATCGATTTCGATGATGTCCATAATTCCTGGGCGATCGATTTTTAGACAAACATCACATTGATTGCAGGGATTTCCATCAATTCCATTGGGGCAGTTAATTGCCTTTGCAAATATCTTTGCCAATGAGGTTTTCCCTGTCCCTCTAATCCCTGAAAAAAGATAGGCGTGTCCGATCCGATTATATTTAATTTGATTTTTCAGTATTCGGGTTATACTGTCCTGGCCCACCACCTCATCAAAGGTTTGCGGCCGATATTTCCGATAGAGCGCTAAATATGACATTGTTCCCTCTTTATCCTGTACTTTTAATGGTTTTATTATATTACAATCTCAATTAATTGTATAGCTAAAAGCATGCAACCATTCAAAGGTTGCTCGACAAAAAAAGAAGCTCCTCATCAAAGGAACTTCCTAAACTTTTATAAAAGATGAAATGGCAGGTCTTTTTCTTTCTTTGCTTTTTTTGCCAGTTCTTTTTCTGCTTGAGCTTTCTGTTTTTTATCAGTAATTTCTGCCCGAACTTTCTTCTCTTTTGCAATTGCGCGTTCAGCGGCTCTTGCAGTTAAGTCTTGTAGCTCTTTGGCTTTGTTTCTGATTTCATTGCGAAGACGATTCTGCTGCTCAATTTTATTTTTTTCATTGTCTTCAGCTTCTTTTAGACGCGCCATTTCTATTTTCTTCGTTTCTTCCTGTTCAGCTTTTAATTTCGCCTTTTCTTCGGCTTCTTTTTTTGCTTTTGCTTCAGCCTGTTTTTTTGCTTCTTGTTGTTTTTTTGCTTCTACCAATGCCTGTTTATCTTCGGCAGCTTTTTTTATTGCGGTTGCTTCATCCTGAACTTTTTTATGAACTTTCTCAATTAATTCCTTGGATTTTGCTGCTACAGCTTTAGCTTTCTTTTCTGCTTCAGCTTTTGCTTCTGCTGCTTTTTGGGCAAGTTCCCTTGCTTTCGCTTCTGCTTCTTCCAATTCTGCCTTAATTTTAATTTCGGCTTCTTTCTTCACTTTGGCTTCCGCCGCAGCTTTAGCCTTCACTTCAGCTTCTTTCTTCGCTTTTGCTTCTGCTGCTGCTTTAGCCTTCGCTTCGGCTTCTTTCTTCGCTTTAGCTTCTGCTACTTGCTTTGCTTTCGCTTCTGCCTCGACCTTTGCTTTAGCTTCTGCTTCTGCCCTTGCTTTAACTTCCGCTTCTGCCTTTGCTTTCGCTTCCGCTTCTGCCTTTGCTTTCGCTTCTGCTTCTGCCTCTGCTTTAGCTTCTGCCTCTGCTTTAGCTTCTGCCTCTGCTTTAGCTTCTGCCTCTGCCTTCGCTTTGGCTTTGGCTTCAGCAGCTTTTTTGGCCTTTGCTTCAGCCGTTTTCTTAGCTTTGTTCTCTGCCTCCGCTTTTGCTTTGGCTTCCGTATCTATTTTATCTGTTTTCGCGTCGTTCTTTTCCTGGGGACTGTTGTCACTAAAATCCTCGGCATTCTCCTCTTTGCCTGCGATCACTCTGCTAACCTTTTTTATGAAATCATCCAATTTTCCCACTTCTTCATTCCCCACTTCACTTGAATTCGATGTATCCAAAGTATTTTGAATAGCTGTGTCTTTTATTAATTGTGATTTAGGTTTACTTTTTCGAGCCATGACAATCTCCTTTTTAATGACGTAGTATCGTTCTATTTTTTATAAATGGCCTTGGTGCACTTATAAAAAATAGAAATCTTGTGTATAAAAAACAAATGACCGAAGCCATTTGTCTTTTATACATTTAAATTTTTTATCTTGTGTTAAAACAGGATCTTTGCAATATCCTTATGCGGAGATGCAATAACCGAATAACTCGTAATGAGATTCGACTCAGCCATCTCTGTTTGTGCCGTTTGAATGGCCATCTTAACAGAAGATATTTCACCAGTGATTAATACAAAGCCTTTACCACCCAAGCCTCTAGCAATTCGAATTTCAAGGAGTTCTACGTTTGATGCTTTCGCACAAATATCTCCGATCAAAATTGAAGAGATTGCATTAATCGTTTCAACAATACCTAGAGATTTCACATCGCCTATTTCACCGGCGCCTAACATGGCTGGTAAAACATCGGGGTGAATATTCGGTATAACGTGAGACTCTAACATGTGGATACCACCCACATGTGCCCCATTCTTTATTGATGCCTCGACGGCTCCCACATCTCCAGAAATAATACTGACGTATTTTCCAGGACATAAGGGTGATGCCATCAGCAGCTCAACATTTGCGGATTTCAGCATTTCATCAGTGGATTCTATACCAACTGGAATGCTCTTAAATTCCATAAAACCAACTGCTTTTTTCAAAATACCACTTCTTTCTATACTGTGAATGTTTAATTTTTTTCCGAATACTTCAATTAAAGATTAAACTAGAATTAGTCCGCCTAAAATTGTAAAATTGATGAACTGCACAATAAAGATTGTTACAGCTGGAGGGTCAATATGGGTATCGCAATGACTGTTAAGTGTTTTTGCTGCCCATTCGCCTATGAAAGCTGTTACCATACCTGTAATCGCTGCACCAATGATAGCAGCAAAAGGATTTAAGGTCGCAGTGAAAACTAAAACTGCGGTAGAACCTGCTGGTAAAACAATATGATGCCATCCTTCAAAATAGTGTCCACACGTGATGAAGATTAGAGAAATAGCAGCAACGGCGAAGCCGATAACTGGTGTCATTGAGAATAGAGTAGCAGCTTCAGCTACGCCATCAACTAAACCAAGTGTTCCTAAAGCAGCTGCAATCCCACCGATAAGGATACCAATACCAGCACCGTATGTCAGAATAAATCCTAAACGGCTTCCAGTCGCAATCCATTCACGTTTCTCGCCTGCTGGTGTTTTTCCTGTCAGACCAGTTTTGCCAAATACTAAACGTACAATAATAGCAGATAACATAACTGTGAAAGCTACTGTATCAGTATAGCCAGCTGCGCCTTCACCTAATAGTCCACCGAATACGATTGGTCCAACCAGTGGTCCAACGATATATTGAATCAAGAAACCAACCATACCGAAGATACCACCAACGATCAATACCATCGGATCGCCGAATTTTACAAGTGGAGTTACGATATCTTGACCATTTTCAATATGATTTCTTGTCATTGCAAACGCAGCACCGGCTACAGCGCCAGCGAAGGCAACATGTGGACCAAACCAAGAACCAAAACTAATAATACCAATTGCAGGAGCTCCAAAATCTCCACCCATGATTGCCGCTAATACGGTTAAACCAGTGAAGATAAAGGCTTGAAGCCCTCCCATAAATGTGGCTAATAAGCCACCGCCAAATGCGGCGATTAACATTGTAAAGTCCATAATTATCCCCCTTAAAATATGATTTAGGACTCGATAGTGATTTTTTCACTATCCGCGGCTGAAATCCTACCGCTAATACTAGCAAAAACTTTTGAGCTCAGTTTTCCCTCAGGGATATCCCCGATAAGTTGTCCTCGTTCCACTTGATCCCCAACGTTTACAACTGCTACTGCAGGAGCACCTATATGTTGTGACAATAATAGGTTGACTTTAGAAAACGTCTTATCCGTTTCAACCATCGGGGCCGGAAGATCATACTTCGTCAGTCCCAATCGTGATACTAAACGGTTCACGTTAAACTGTTTGCCTTCTCTGAAGGGCACAGCTGAGGTTGGTACGTTGTGATGAGGATTTTTGATCCCTTTGCTTCCAAGTTCTCGCTTGAGCATGGCATTGAACTTCCAAGGTTGTAGGTCCATTACACATGCATATTGACATAAGCCACATTCACAGCATAGAAAAGCGTTTGTAGCTTGAGTGGACGTGTCGCAGGTTGAACCATAAGCGGCGATCCGCATTAATTTATGGGGTTCCAGGTTATGACCCAACGCGTATCTCGGACATAGCTCGGTACAATAGTTACATTGCATACATGCCATTCCTGCCATTTTCATGGTTTCCTTGATGGACTTCATTTTAGAAATAATCAACGGATGATTTTTTGCTAATACGATCAGTCCTTTGGTTGTTTTCGTAATCGTTGACTCTAAATCAACGATTTTTCCCATCATCGGTCCGCCGTTGATCACGACAAAGTCCTCAATGGTTGTACCTCCGGCCAATTCCAAAGCTTCACGAACGGTAATACCCAAAGGTACCTTTGTCGTTAGCTTATTCTTAACCTCGCCTGTTAGTGTCAAATATGTATCCATAACAGGTTTATTGTTTACCATTATATCATAAATGTTCAAAAGTGTCTCCACATTTATAACTAATGTACCAACATTTAACGGAATTCCGGCTTCAGGTACAATCCTACCCGTTGTTTCATAAACAAGAACCTGCTCATCTCCAGCAGGGTAGAAATTCTTTAATAAATGCATTCTAATCTTTGGAAATGCAGCCAATTCTTTGTTTAAAGCTTCAATAGCAGGTGTATATTTCTTCTTAAGGCCAATAATGCCTTCCTTTGCTTGTGTTTGATCCATAACTGCCTGAAGAGCTGTTAACATTTTAACAGCCTCCAGTGCCATCAGTTGTTGATCAACGCGCAATAATGGTTCGCATTCTGCACCGTTGACAACAACTGTATCAACCGTGCAATTTAATTTGACCTGGGTTGGAAACCCTGCCCCGCCAGCACCAACGATGCCGGCGTTTTGTACCAATTCTACTAAATTTGCGCTCATGAACAACACCTCTATTATTTAATCGTAAATCCTCCTACTAATACACATCTTCTTTTACGAGTAAATGTCTTAGCGGATGTCAGGCCTTCACCGGTCGGACCGGCAATGGTAAAGGTTGTATACCCTTCCCCGCCAACACCGATACCAGCGTATGAAGGACCATTTTTAACAAAAATAGTGGTTTGCACTCTTTTTGCCATTTCAGTTAAGTTATTAATATTTGTTGAATGCATGATCGCTGTATGTCTGTTGCCATGCTCCAGGGTTACTGCCAGGTCAATTCCTTCGGCGATATTTTTCACCCGCACAATCGGTAGGATTGGCATCATTAATTCTTCAACTGCAAAGATATGATCTTTGCTGGTTTCCATAATGATTACCCGAATGGAATCGTCAACTTCAATGCCAATTCCTTTTAGAATTACTTTTGCACTTCTACCCACATAGTCGCGGCTTAAACGACCACCGGGAATAACAAGTTCTTCCAGTTCGGCAATTTTTTTGGCATCTTTCAGTTCATATGCACCGTTCTTCTTCATGTTGAAAATCAGGTAATCAGCAACTTGTTCGACAACAACAACTTCTTTTTCTGCGATGCAAGGTAAGTTATTATCAAAACAACAACCATCAATGATATCTTTTCCTGCTTTTTCAATATCAGCAGTTTCATCAACCAACGCTGGGGGATTCCCCGCTCCGGCACCAATTGCTTTTTTTCCGCTTTGTAAAACTGTTTTAACAACCCCAGGACCACCAGTTGCACATAACAACGTGATTTTTGGACTGGCAAACATGGTGTTGGCACTGTCGATAGTTGGCTCTGCCGTTGTAACAATCAGGTTTTCTGGACCACCAGCTTCTAAAATTGCTTTGTTGAGCAGTTTAACAGTTAATGCACTGGTGTTTTTAGCACTGGGGTGTGGCGCAAATACGACTGTATTTCCTGCTGCCAGCATTCCAATTGAATTACAGATAACTGTTTCACTGGGGTTGGTCGAAGGTGAAACTGAACCAATTACACCAAATGGGGATTGTTCAATCAAAGTTAAACCATCATCACCGGTAAATGCTTCAGCCACCAGATCTTCAACTCCTGGCGTTTTAACGGTTGCCAATTCATGTTTTAAAAGTTTATGTTCATAATTTCCCATTCCTGTTTCTTCAACAGCCATCTGGCAGATCATTTCCATATTCTCTTTTTTGAGCATTTCAGCTCGCATAGCTGCAATCAATTTACTTCGGTATGCTATAGACTCTCTCATAAACGTTTTTTGAGCGGTAAAGGCGGCATCAATGGCATTTTCCATATCATTGAAAACACCTAACTCACCATCTTTGAGAGGCTTTCCGCCTACATCTGCACAATCAATTTCTGCCATTACTTTTTTTACAATATATTCTATACCTGTGGTATCTATATTCATACGAGGTACCTCCTGGATCGTGTTAATTTTTTTGTCTTATTTTAGAGCGTCTAGTCCAGCTTGAGCAACAGTCATGTCTTCAGCGACACTGCCACCGCTTACTCCGATACCGCCGATGATTTTATCCCCTTCATAAATCGGGAAGCCACCGCCAAATACAACCATTCTTCCCTTATCGCAGCTTGCGATTCCGAAAAGTTGTCCTGCTTCTTTAGCAAGATCAGCTGCTTGATCGGTACCCATTTTAAGAGCAACTGCGGTATAAGCCTTATTGGTAGCAATATCCATACTAGCGAGTAAAGAATCTTCCATCCGGTTAAATAATACGGTGTTGCCACTGGCATCACAGATTACAATAACCATTGGTACATCGATTTCGATTGCTTTTACAGCAGCCGCTTCTGCCATTTTCTTTGCCATATCTAATAATTTTCCAGTAGTAGTCATTTTTCTTCCTCCTGATTAATTAGTATTTTATAAAACAGCTAGAGCACTCTTCGCGATAATCATATCTTCATCCACACTTCCGCCGCTGACGCCAATTCCGCCAATAACTTCACCATTGTGTTTTAGGGGATAACCACCGCCAAATACGACCATGCGACCATTATTGGTCCATTGCAGGCCATAAAGTGAACCATCCTCTTTTACCACACTGGCAACTTTATCAGTGGACATTTTCAGTGCATTGGCTGTATATGCCTTATTCACTGAAATATCTATACTGACCATCAACGCATCTTCCATGCGTTCAAAGTAGGCCAAATTTCCGCCTGAGTCAACAACTGAAAAAACAATTGGAACATTGATTTCTTCTGCCTTAACTCTGGCTGCGGCAGCCATTTTTTTTGCTAGAGTGAGTAAAGAATAATCTTTTTCACAAGCTTCTCCATTAACGATGCCGGCTTGCACAGTTTCTAACAGATTCAGCTTTTCTTTTACCCGGTCGACAATTTCTTTTACGACACCATTAAACTCCACTGTCCGTGCCAAAACAAAAAGGGTATCAGACAGCCGATTAACGAATTTTACCAATTCTGGTCGACTTTCTTCATTTTCACGATTATATTTTACAATCAATCGCTCTCCCCGTCTAACAACTGTTCGGGCAACATGAAGTGCTGCTGATGCCGGATTGGCACCTGGGATAATGAATGCCTTTTGCGGACCAATGATCGCTAAATATTGTTCCATCGTACATTCCATATAATCCACATCGGCTTGGGAAATTCTGTCTGCCAGCATTGCCTTGCCTTTTTCATCACTGGCAAGTTCTGCACCTAAAACAAAAATTCGTTTTTGTAAATAGTGTAATACTTCTTTGATATCTTTATCTTCGCAAAGTGAATACGCTAAACCAATGGCTGAATTTGCTTCGTCCATGGTTCCATATGCATCAACACGGATATTATCCTTCGGCGTACGACTGGATCCAAACAGACCGGTCTCGCCTTTGTCCCCTCCTCGGGTATACACATTTGGCATTATATCACCTCACTAAACAATCTGGATTTCATCAATGATACCAACAATGGTCATATCGATTGGTGCCATCTTGTCGCCGTAAACATACCGGGCATTACTGCCGGATGTAACGATGACTGTCTCACCAATTCCTGCTCCCACCGAGTCCACGGCAATTGCTGTAGATGAACTTGAATATTTTTCAAATTCGCCGTATTCATCAATTTTTTTGATAATCAGCAACTTACATCCCACAAGATTAGGATCTTTCTGGGTTGATACTACGTTTCCGACTACTTTTGCTAACTGCATATATTCACCACCCTTATTAAATCCTGATAATCTGGAGCCCAAATTCCTTTGCGGCTTCCGCAGCATAACCTGTCAAAATTGATCCAGATGGTATCTTAACCACATTCGCTCCCCGGGCTTTTAAAATATCGACCCGTGAGATAACATTTTTATCAATCACACACTCACTGGTTTTGACAGACAAGGTTTGATTAACCACTGGTTCTTTCCCGACCGGCCTTGCTGTCTTTTCAACGATTAAATCATTAGCTTCTGTGGGGGTTCCACCAACACAAGTAGCATACAAGTCTTTGCCACTTACTAATTTCATTCCAAAATCTCGAAGTCTTTCAATGTTACTATTCAACATTTCCCGATATTTTGGAGACGATTTTCCCATCCCCAGCGATGCTCTCTGGGGATCATCCGGATCACATGCATTGATTGCCGCAACTACCGGCGTACCGGCCATAAATCCGTGATTTACGAGGGATAACAAGACTGTATCGGTTATTCCCACAGCCAGTTTGGCTGCTGTATTCACGCTCATGGTGGCAATCACAAACATGTCTGCTGATCCGTAAAGCTCTTTTTGGCTTTTGATGTTGCCACTGTGATAAATCACGTCAAGATTCAATTCTTTTTGAATAGCAGCAGGATTTAACACCTTCATGCCATCATCAGAAAGAACAACTTTTAATTGCCAACCATCTTTTTGTAATTTCAACAGTGAATTCATCGACTCTTTAAAACCAATCGTAGCTCCCGTAAAGAAAACAACTGCTTTTTTAGGTTGATTTTTTATTCGCCTGACAACCTCGTCAACGATTTTTTGAATAAGTATATCCAATAAACCATTTTCGAGCATTTTCTCCATGTCCAAATTCTATCACCACATTTCTTACCTTTGACAATTAAAGGCGATCCCTAAGGGTGTTACCAATAATGGTTCTACTGGTTTAATGGTTTTAATGCCGGTTTCGTCTTCAAATACTTTTTCAAAATCATCAAAGACACAAGCCCCGCCAACCACATAAATAACATCAACATCATAACCGACGACAAAGCGATTGACGATGGACGCCATCTTCTGCACTACGGGTTTGATAATTGGAAATATCTTTTTCTGTGATTCGTTCTTTTTAAGTTCCTCTGCTTCTTCAAAGCTTATATGATGAAAACCTGCCAGTACCAGACTCATATGGGTCCCTCCAGTTGCTTCATCGGCTGTGAAAATAACTTCACCATCTTTGAGAATACTGATTCCGGTGGTCCCGCCCCCAACATCCACAACGGCTCCATTTTGAATACCGAGAACGGTTGCTGCTGCGGTGGGTTCATCAACGACATTTGTAACAATAAAGTCGGCTGAGTCAACCACGTTTGCGATAATCTTCGTATTCCCCGCCAGGATACCGGGAGGAATGGCTGTGGCGGCCTTGGCATATGATAAATCAATGCCCAAGATTCCCTCAACCTCACCTTTAAGTTTTCGTACAATTTGGCTCGCTCCGAGATAGTCTACGACAATTCCGTCACGAACAACTGACGCGCCTTGAGTAGCTCCAGCAATGGGACGATTATTCTCATCAACCACTGCGATGACAATATTTGCAGTACCGAGATCCACACCAACTTTTAACTCACCTGTGTAGGTATTGGCTTTTTTCTCGCGAATTAATTCTGCAAATTCCAATATTGCGTCGTTACCAGATTTCCAATCCATTATTTCACCTGTTTGGGATTATTTTTAGATAATCATCGTTATTAAGTCCTGCTGCATTAGCTTCATCTGTATCCAAATGCATTTCATAATCAAATTTATCGGATACTCGGGCTAGTACATTACAGAAAATAGTTTTGCGAACACCGCTTGTTTCAACACAAACCCAATCTTTGTCTTTAATACCGAGCTTATCAGCTACATCAGTCGGCATGTGAATATGTCTCAATGCGACAATCACCCCTTGACTTAGTGTAACCGAACCGCATGGTCCTTCAAGGGTAATTCCGGGGGTGCCTTCAAGTTTCCCTGATTCACAAACCGGAGCTTTAATACCAAGGGTTCTGGCATCAGTTAAAGATACTTCGATTTGACTTTCCGGTCTGGCTGGTCCTAAAATTCGAACCTTGTCAAAACTTCCTTTAGGTCCAATCACTTTAACTGATTCTTTTGCTGCATATTGTCCTGGTTGTTTTAAGTCTTTCATGTTTGTCAGTTCATAACCTTTGCCAAAAAGTGTTTCAATATCTTTCTGGGAAAGATGGATGTGTTTATTGGAGATGCCCAAAACAACTCGATTTGGACTATCTTTCTCGCTGATCAATTTTTTAACGGTATTGATTACGATTTGTTCAATAACTTTTTTTTCGTCTGCATTCATATTTAACACCTTTTCTTCAAAAGATCATTTCTGTCTGAATCATTCAGCAGATTCCAGTGATTATTCTTCTGTGGTTTCTTCTGCTGTTTCTTCATTTTCTTCTATACTGACAACTTCCGCTTTTGTCTCAATTGGCGGTGTATAACCCACTGTTTGATTATTGTAAATTAATTTTTCAATTCCTTCACTGGGTCTGGCGATCACTTTGGTTCCCCAAACGCCCCGACCTTTTGCACAAGCAGCCGTAGCAGCGTCAACCGCCGCCTTAACTGCGCCAATATCGCCAGCCACTTTGATGGTTGACATACCGTCGCCTTTACACGCTTCATAGCCAATCAGTCTGACATTTGCTGACTTGACTGCCGCATCGGCAGCTTCAATCGCTGTGGCCAACCCAATAGCTTCTATTAGGCCAATGGCCTCTCCTCTATTCAAATTAACCCCTCCTTACGACAGCTCAGTATTATCTAGATTCTTAAACGGCATTCTTTTTACCAGTCGTGCGGCATTGCTTCCGATTGCTCGTAGCGTGGCCTCATCACTGTAAGATGGAATTTTAAAAATTGGATGGTCCTCTTTTAATTTAATATAATGGAGTACCACTTCATTTTCGGTAATTCCGATTCCAACTCCGAGATGGGATAGTTCAGCTCCTCTGAAAGCAAGCTCCACCGGGTTGGTTTCATCCAGCTCTTCGATGGAAAAAGGCACACCTTCTTCTTCGATTCCATGTAATACTTCGTCAACGACCTTTTGATACGTAATATTTTTGCCATGAACAACTTTAATTTCTGGTTTTGGAGCATCGAAATCCATTCGCATCTTATTCACCTTCTTCGTAAGCAAGTACAAGACCGGTGGCTACTGCGTTACGTGGACCCTCAACCCCTCTAATATTCGCCCGACCTGAAACAATACTGTACTTGGACAAGGCATCTGTTACTAATTGGGGAATCTCAAAATCTAGGGCAGATCCTCCGACTAAGGTAACAAATTCAATATCCCGGACATTTCCAGTGGGGCTGACTCGTTCTAATGAACGAATGGCATTTACAACAAATACTTTTGTTTTCGCTTCTCGACGTACTGCTCGAATACGTTCCAGTGAGTAGTTACCCGGCATGGGCATCATTCCATTCGGTGTCAAAATGACAACCCGTGCAAAAGTTCTGGGATCAAGTGGCTTGTCAAAAAATTGAACGGTTCCATCTTCATGACGAATATGGAATAAACTTTCAACCTTTGCTAACGGATATTTTTTGATATCTTCCGCCAGAGCCATGTTGTCATATCCTAATTCAGATGCGATGAGCAGGGTGACCATATTTCCGGCACCTGCTAAATGGATGGACTTGATTTCACCTGCCCTGTTAATAATTGCTGCATCTGTCGATCCTGCACCCATATCGATAATTGCTAAAGGACGATTGCTTCCTGGTGTTGTTAATGCGCCGCGGATCGCCATATCAGCTTCCACACCGCCTACTTCAACTTTTACACCCAGTTCAGCTTCCAATTCATGGGCAATCATATTCATCTGTAATTTATCGGCCTTGACCATGGCGGCAATACCAACGGCATTTTCCATGGAAAATTCTTCCGCGACCCCACCTTTGACAGTTTGTGGTACGAAAGTATCGACGGCTAATAAATCCTGAATTTTAATTGCACTTGGCAGTTGATCTGTGAGGTTCGACATGACCTGTCTGACCTTTTCAAGCATTCCACCGGCATTAGTGCCAGCTTCTCCTTTAATATCTTCCACAGGAGCTACGGAACGTATTGCATCCATAATTTTTTCAGCGCCATCATCGACATTAACCTGAGCTTTTTTGTTAGCACCCTGAATAATGATTTGGCCAGCCGGGATTTTTCTTTCTTTGACATCCCCTGCCGGCGTTTTGATAACAACTGCTGAACGATTTCCGATAAGCGCTCGTGATACAGGGACAACCTGTTTTGTCTCGTCGGATGTTAAATCAAATACGGTTGCAATGCCGTATGGGTTTGATAGCTGTTCGACTACCGAACCTGGTGCGGCAACCTCAATGGCCGCGCGCATGTTTCTTGGCACCTTTTCAATCAGTGAAACTTCATCAACAATCGGAATTTTTTTAACAAGTCGGTTATTAATTAAAACGCCATCATCACGTTGGACAATGGCACCATTAATAAATATGCCGTTATTAACAGCATGGTTAATAATACGAGAGGAATCTTCAAAATCCACTTCTCTTGGGATAACAACGATTACTGACTCGCCCTTATCACAATTACTAACTTCTCTTATGTCTACGGTCACACCCACACCGATCCCCAATCCCCCTGGTGTAGAGGGATTGTGACCGATCATGGTTGATTCCGTAATAATTGTTTCCGTAATTGTTTCCATTGCTACATCCCCAATAACGGGAGCAGCTTCATTGATCCGGATTAAATCAACATTTTCTACGGTTAAACCAGCTTTTTCAAGGGCTTGTTTGAGAGAGGCGAAAACTCCATGAATATTTTGACGTGTTCCCTTCATCCCGGTGGTATCGACGATACCACTGCAGAGAAATTCAGGCTTTCCGTCGACATATCGGGCAAGAGCTGTTTCAGTACTTGCATTTCCAATATCTATTCCTGCAATAATCATATGTTAGTCCTCCCAACACTTCCTATTCTGCTAATTCTATAAGAATTCTTTTGATCTTTTTCGGTTGTAGTATACTTCAGCAGCTTCAGCAACTAAAGAAGCTGAAATTGGAGCATTGAATTGATTTTTAAGTTCAGCAGCAATCGTCAGTAACTCATCTTTAGTTGATTTGTATGGACGAAGGGCATTGTAGATTTCTAATAAACGAGCATCTGGAACAGCAATCAGTTCAGCAGCTCTTCTAAGGTTTCTAGCAAATGCATCACGTTTTACAGATTCAGCAACTTGAGCTTGAAGTTCAAGAGTTTCTGGTCTGATACGTAGATCTTCTGGCGTTAATTGGCCAGCTAATAATTTATCTAAGGTTAATTCTTTGTAAGCTTTTCCGGTAGCAGAGAAGATCAGTTCTGGTCTTTTATCTCCGATTGGGTAATCAGCTTTTGAAACGGTTCCGCAAGCTGCTGGAGCTGGAGCTGCAGCGGTACTCATAGAACTCATAACTTGTTTAACGATTTGTTCCAACATTTGTTCTTGTGTCATTCTGGTCACCTCCACTTATACAAACGAAACTTGTTGTTCGACGGCTTTTTTACCGGCTTCAACATGTTCAGTTTCTTTAATATGTAATAAGGCTGCTTTTGCCTGGTAAGCTGGACGAGCCATTTGGTCGTTTCTTACTGGAACTGGTGCTGGACTTTCGCCTTTAGCATATTTAGCAGCATTTTTCCCAATCATTCGATATGTTTCTAAGTCGATCAATGGCGCTTGAGAAAATAATTCTAAGTTACTTAACTGTGGTAAATCTTTTTGGTGAATTAAGGAAGTACCTTTTGACTGGATACCAATACCGATACCGGATCCAGAAAGTTTTGCAGCAGTATGACCGCACACAGCAACGTCAGAACTTCGGTAAATTTTGATAACTCGGGCTTTTAAGCCTTCTTCTTCGATACCAGCGATAATTTCTTTAAGAACTTTATCGTGTGGGATACCGGTGATTGTGACAGTTTGAGATTCTCCAAATGCAGGAGCTAACCCAATTAGTACTTCATCACTAGCCATTCCTTGTTTTGCTTCTCCGATTGGAGTAAGTTTAACAGCGCCAGCAGCGGAAGCAGCTGGTGCAGAAGCTAAAGTAGCGCCAGTCATTTCTTTTAAAACATCTTCGATTATGCTTTTTAACATTTGTTCGTTTATAGCCATTTTTTTACACCCCTTCCTATATGCTTGCTGGGTCAACAGCCCATGGAATATCTTGGATTTGTGCCCATCTTTCATCACTGATTACATAACCAGTTTTTACTCCATGATAAGTATTTGGATAGTTAACTGCTGAAATACATTCCCATGTAGAGCTTAATTTAGAAGCAGTGTGTAAGTAGTCACCAGCACATTTCTGTAACTGAATGTTAAAGATCGATTCTGCAACATCTCTCATGCCGCCTCGGTCTAAAGCTTTAATAAAGTCAACCGCTGTTGCACCACGACCCATTAAATCTTCAACAGATTTTAAGTCAGCTACTACATCACGGTCAGGCATATCTTGAGATCCACGAGCATAAGTTGCAGCTTCAACTTCAGCATCGGTGATTTCTGTTAAGCCTAATTCTCTGAATAAGATCTGCATTGCGCGAGCACCTTTAGCACGAGCAGTAACAACTGTATCTTCATCAGCAGGTTGTAAACCGGCATCGATTTTTAAGTCACGTTGGATTACATTCCAATCATCATAATCATCTGCATCCCAGTTAGAGCCTGCAAACATATTATCGTAGTTAGGTGTAGCAGAGTAACCAGAACAGATGTAATCAGTTCCTGGTACCATTTGCATTAATGAACGAGCAACCCGACGTAAGTCAGAGTGAGTAAAGGTCTGGTCATTAGAAGAAGCACACTCTAAATCGAGGCATGCTGCCAATAAGTTTTCAGCCAATACTTCTCGGATACCGCCTGGTACACCAGCTGGAACACCGATACAAGAAACTGAACCATTCTGGCTTCCTTGTACGCCGGCACCCTTAGTGATGTATAAGCATCGAGCTTCAAGATAAAGCATTGATTTGCCTTCGGCATAACCCATTTGTACTTCTGATCCAGAACCAGATGTAAAACGCATTTTCAAACCACGGGAAGCGTAGCTTGATGCTAAGAAAGCTTTAGAGTATGGAGTATCATCGCCATCCATGAAAACTGGTTCTGTACCATATACAGAAATAGTTTCAGCATAAGCGGTGTAACCTTTCATACCAAGATCAAGTTCGGTAGCTTCTTCAACAGCACATTGTGTTAAGATACCTGGACGACCAACATTTGCACCAACCATGATGGCAAGAGCATTAAATGGTGCATAACGACCGATACCTACTGTTGTTTCCATTTCATCAAATCCACGGATAGCAGCTTCTGCAGCATCAGCAGCGATTTGAACCATGTTATCTTTTACGTTGGTAACGTGACATTGGTTAGAAGGCATTAAACGAGCTCTCATTTTACTTTGAGCCATCATCATTTCTAACACTGTCATATGACCAAGTACTTCCGTTATTTTAGCAGGAGTAATCGATGTAGTAATATCTACAACGATATCTCTTGGTACATTAATATCAACAAGCATATTGGCAATTTTGATAGAATCCATTGCCATATATTCTTGGGCTTTTTCTAAACGAATTGCATAGTTAGCGATGAAAGTATCAAGCATATCAAACTCTGCCCGTTTTTTTCCATCCAGTTCTACAACTACACCATTTTCAACACGTAAACTAGGAACTGGGTCCCCAGGGCTGTTCATTGCAATTAGACCTACTTCTGGCCATTCTTTAACGAAACCATCCTTTTTGACTGGACGAGCTGCTAAAGCTTCAAATCGTTTTGACTTCATAGTCATTATTCCTCCTTCTTTCTTAGAAAACTAACAACAGCTACTTAAATATAAGGAGTTGTTACAGGTGGGCAAGGACCGCCAAGAGCTTCTAAAGCTTGTTTACCAACTTCTCTAGCAGCGTATACGGCTTGACGAACTGCACCGGCGTCTCCAGAAATGAAGATCATTGATTCATTCGAGAATTTAGTACCACCATTATCAGGTGAAGCATAACCACAAAGTTCTACGTTAGCAGCTTTTAAAGCAGCATCAGACATTAATACGCCGATACCAGCTGGAGCACCAACAATGATTGCGAAAGCTTTTCCGATTGGAGCACCTAAAGTCATATTACAAGCAAAGCTTGCACGGGCAGTATATTGGAATTCCAAGTGACCTGCAGCATTTGCATATACATCTCCGAAGGTTCTGTTTAAGTCGTTAAGAGCTACTTCAACAGCACGTTTTGCATCAGATACATCTTCAGCACCAAAGATAATTAAAGAACCATGACCTGCGCCACCTTCAGTATCTCTTGCTAATTCACAAGAAACAACTTCGCAATTAGTAGCTTTTACAGCTTCATCAGCAGCGAAAATCTGAGGACCAGCACCAGTTCTAGCGGAAAGAATACCGATAGATCTGTATTTAGGATCAATTTTCATAGCTTCATGTAAAGTTCTGTCCACGTTTGCAATAACGAAACCAATTGTGTTACCAACTGCTGTTCCTACAAATTCGGTCAATCCGCATACACCGGTTGCAGCGGCAACTGAGCCAGTTTCTTCAACTTCACTCATTTTTTTCATAACTTCTTCCATCAACTTGTTCATTAAATCATCTTTCATTAATTTACACCTCCGTAATTATTAAATATTATAGACTTGGTAAAATTTTCTCCACATCACCGTGTGGTCTTGGGATTACGTGTACTGAAACAACTTGTCCAACTTTGTCAGCTGCTGCAGCACCTGCATCAACTGCAGCCTTAACTGCTCCAACATCACCACGAACCATTACAGTTACTAAACCAGAACCGATTTTTTCGTAGCCCATTAATGATACATTTGCTGATTTTACCATAGCATCTGCTGCTTCAATAGCAGCAACCAGCCCTTTAGTTTCAATCATGCCTAAAGCTTCGTTTGTCATAAGCTCTATCCTCCTTAATTTCAAGATTTTGTTATTGAACTACCTATATTTTAATTCAAAGGCTATGATAATTACTTGTGCTGTTCTTATAAAATTATTGTAGCTTTCTTCGAATCGCCTTGAAAACCTTTTACTACCGCTGTTTTTTGTATCTGTACACAAAAACATAGTGGAATATTTTGTCTAATCCCTGCACTATAAAGTCACTTTGATTTATTCCGACACATAAAAAGAACAGGTCCACCATCAGGTTTTCCTGTTCCATATTTTTACTCTTTTATTCACTTTTTGTATCAGGATACTTCCCGATGTTTTTCAGAATATTTTTCATCTTTTGAATGGCCGTTTCCTAATTGTTCATCTTCCTCAAGAGCGATACCGCGACGCTCTTTCCGATACTCGGTCGGAGTCATCCCGGTACTCTTTTTAAATACCTTGCTGAAATAATTCGGTTCATGGTAAGAAAGATCCAGAGCGATATTGATAATCGGAACATCGGTATTGGCCAGCATATCCTTGGCAATTTCAATTTTTCGTTCCGTCAGGTAGGTTACAAAATTGACGCCCGTTTCCTTTTTGAAGATCTTACTTAAGTAATAAGAACTCATATTGGCATACTCTCCAACCTGATCAAGCGAAATATCCTTATAACAGTTCCGGTCAATATAATTCAAAATATCTTCGATATTGTTCTTTCGTGTTTCTTTATTGTCAAGCATCCGGTCAAAAACCTTGTCAATAGTTTTCATGATTTCAATTTTCAAATCATAACGATTTTTATACCCGTTGACAAATTGCATATTATTACTTGTACAGAGTGGACTATTCAGTTCATAACCGCACATGTCCTGAGTAACAATATTGAGTTCTTCCATAAAATGTTTAATTTCTGCCTGTACCGACATGATATCGTAGGTATGGTAATCATAAATCATATCCAGATAACTGATCAGGGCTGTTCTGGCATCACTGTATTTTTTCTGAATAATGGCAAAAATGACCTCATTCATTTTTTCGTCAAATCGTTCCTTGGCATTATTCTTTAATGAAGCAATACTCTGATTGATTGAATCCATGAGTTGTTGGGGTCTTATCGGTTTTAAGAGAAAATCATCTACCCGAGCTTTGATAGCCTGATGAGCAAAATCAAATTCATTAAATGCTGTAATTAAAATGACCTTCTTTTCATGATCTTCTTTTTTGATCATCTTTAAAACATCAATGCCATTAATTTCCGGAATATTGATGTCTAACAGGATAATATCCGGGTTCAACCGACGGATTTCTTCAATAGCTACCAGTCCCGAAGATGCTTCACCCACAACTTCAATGTTTTCGCCATGTTGACTGAGAATGAGCTTAATCGCTTCAATCTCTAAATGCTCGTCTTCAACAATAAACAGTTTATACATGATTATAATCCCCTCCCAGCGAGAGACTTACGAGGTATTTTTATAGTGATTTCAGTACCTTTTTCAAGCTCACTTTTTATTTCAACCCCATAATCAACGCCGTAATAATACATAAGCCGCTTGTTTGCATTATTAATTCCAATTCCGGTATTCTTTTCCCGTCCGTCTGCTTCATAGGTTCCATCCAGTATTTTATGGATACGCTCACCAGGAATTCCTTTGCCGTCATCAACAATCTTCAGAATCGCTATGTCCTTCAGAATATCCGCCGTTATTCTAACTGCTCCGCCCTTTGCGTTAGGTTCAATGGCATGGATAATGGCATTTTCCACAAACGGCTGGATAGTCATAAACGGACATAAAATATCTTCCGCCATCTCATCCACTTCCACCGAATAATTCAGGCGATTTCCCAGGCGCATTTTCTGGATCGATAAATAGTTTTGCACATGCTCCATTTCTTCTTTCAGCGTTACCACATTGTTTTTTTCTTTTTTCAGGGTGTAGCGCATCATATCCGAAAATGCATAGATCATTTCCTGGGTTTTATCTGCCCCTTCCAGAAGTGCCAACCGACCAATGGTGTTTAAAACATTGAACAGGAAATGCGGATTAATCTGAGCCTGCAAAGCTTTTAAATCTGCTTCTTTTAATGAAGCCTCAACCTCACTTCGCAACTTAACCTCTTCCATCAATTCCAGATTCTTATTATGCAATTCCTCCTGAATAATATGAATCATCTGTTTTTCAACCAGATAATTAGCAATAGTATAGAGCAGATCTGCAGCCGCTCTTACCTGAGTTAATGTCGTTTTTAATGTTTTGTCATACAAATCTGTGATTTCTGGGTTTTTCGAGAAATCCGTCAGTTCATGGCTGGTGCCGAACGGCAGGCGTTTCATTTCTTCTTCATCAATTTTTACCTGTCCGGCCATAATAGCACCCAGGTAATTTCCCTTTACCATGATTGGAACAGCAAGGTCTACTAATCCCCCATGGCAAATGTAAATCGATGGTTTTCCGGATCGTGCCGATTCAATACCGCCATGGGCATCTGACTGAAAGCAGCAATCGCGATTGTTGCTTTCTTTTCTGACACAGGTACAGTATTCCGAAAAATTACTGTATTCCGTAATTGGATTGCCTTTGTAATCAACCGTAACCGCGGCAAGTCCGGTGGCATCTGAAAAAGAATCTTGTATTCTTTGCAGCACCTCTACGTCAATAATGTCAGTAATCTTTAGTAAGACTCTCATAAACAACCCCTTTAGACAATAATCCTATAATTTTCATTTTACATCGATTTCCATTGAGTAATATTATAACACATACAGGAAATTTTTGGCATTTTTTTTACTGTTTTAGAATATTTTGCTTTGCTTCAGTATTATATTGCTTCGTATTTTTATAATTATTGGTATTTCAGACAAAGCAGATATTTTCTTGACTTCGGGTATTTAAACAATTCGGTATTTTATAGTTTATCAGAAATAAATTGAATTTTTCTTGTTCCTAACCATTCAATCAGTACTTTTTCCCTCATTTTATCCCCAAAAATAAAAAAACCTACTTTTTTCTCGACTTTTTTCAAAAAACACTTGCAAATAAAAGACACCTCAATTATACTGTAAAAGTGTCCTGAAAGCAGTATCATCTGGGGGTGTGGCGAAGTTGGGATCGCGTCTGACTGGCAGTCAGAAGGCCAGGGGTTCGAGTCCCCTCATCTCCACCAATAAGAATTGCACAAGAGAGCCGTTGAGGTTCTCTTTTTTTTATGTCCAGGTATAGAATCGTGTCAAAAAACCCCTACCTTTGGGACAATTTGGGGACAGTTCTTGAAATAATTAAGCCCAATAACAAAAGTTACTGAGCTTTATGTGCTTTAGTGACTAGAATATGATCCAGGGCGTCACTGGCTTTTGCATCGGCTGAATTAATCACATGGGCCTATATTGCCGGTTGTGGATAAATTTGAATGACCCAGCGTGGACAGTTTTGACCATCGTCTTTTACTCAAAATTTGAGCAAAAAAAGCCGAGGCGCTGGCCCGGGCTTTAATCAGTTTATCAATAAAGGTTTGTGTTATGCAATATGAAGCTTTTCCATGAGCGCATCCTGGAGCACCTGGGAGAAATTGACATTCTTTTCAAGTGCAGCATCATTTAACCAGGAAGGAATAGTAAGTGTCTTCTTAACCGCTCTGGATTCAGTTCTTCTTTTGTAGGCGATCATATCAAATTCAATAACCACCAGAAACTGTCCCTCTTCCAGTTTAAGATCTTGTGGCTTAGACGCTGATGGAATCGTTTCTTTGTTATCCTCCATATAGGACAAAACAAGACCCAACGCCTCAAAAGCCATTTCATAAGCTTGATCTATGGTATCTCCACAGGTATTGCAGCCGGGAATGTCTGGAAAGAACACGGAAAAACCGCCATCCTCTTCAGGAATAAAAACCGCTGGATAAAACAATTTTTTCATAGTATCATCACTCCTTTTGATATGAGCTATTTCAAGCCCACCTATTTAAGCATTGCCTGTTCGATTCCTTTCAAAAGATCTCTGCCAACCGTTCGCCCGCTTAAGATTTGGTATGGTCTCAGTTCTTTTTATCTGTAACGCGAAGCCAGTGCTTCGATACGATTGATTAGTTCGGTTCTGATTTCGATCGGACCAACGCATTCACATTTAGGACCAAATCCCAGTAGAATATTATATCCGTAATCATCAGGGACAAACATAAAGTCAACCAGAAACTTATTTTCTCCAAATGGTTTAATCCGTTCTTCTCCGCAGAGTTCCATCATTTTTTCATAAAGAGAAGCTTCAACTAGCAGTTGTATTGGTATCAAATTATGATTAATCCAGTCTCCGCCATCCAAAGGTTTGGGTGAAAACGCTCTCGGTATAAACGAAGTTGTATCAATAACCAAATTTGATATCCGAAATAACTTAAATATGCGGAAATCCTGTTTTTCCAGACAGAAAGCCTGTAAATACCAATGCGTTTCCTTTAACACCAGTTGATATGGTTCAACCTGTCGATTGCTGATAACGCCATTATTATTGCAGTATGAAAATTGCAGGAGGCGGCTTTCTTTAAGAGCTTGTTTTATTTGTTCAATTAATAAGAGCAGCGATTTGTTGCCCATCCATGTCGTTAGGTCAATTGTAATCTGATTCGCCTTTATGATTTGCTTTTCTGGCAGAAGATTTTTAACTTTTTCAAGTGTCCCAATCATCTCTTTTGACGATAGTGTCGTCGAAACACTACTTAGTCCCATTAAGATAGTTTGCATGTCGGATCTGGTAAAGAAGCTTTTGTCAATTTTAAACTCTGGTAAAATACCAATTCCACCTTCTGATCCCGTTGTGGTAAAAATAGGAATTCCGGCTTTTTCGATAACCTCAATGTCACGATAAATAGTACGCGGTGAAACCTCAAACATAGTTGCAAGTTTTGTGGCGCTCATTTTTTCGCAATTTAAAAGCACCATTATGATTGAAATGAGACGATCAATCTTCATTTTTTATTCACCCCCAAGAACATTAGTGTTTTAATTTTATAACTATGACATACTGCTGTCAAGGTTAGTATGGTAGGCTTAGCATATCAAAAATTGGAGGTATTGAAATGGACTTTGTAAAGGAATACGATAGGATTATGGCAGAACAGGGGGAAATTGCTTTAGCAACCTGTATTGACGGAGCACCCAACGTCAGAATTGTGAATTTTTGTTGTCAGGATCATTCGAAGAGTATTATTTATTTTTCCACCTTTGGCGATAATCAAAAGGTTGGTGAATTTGTTAAGAATGCCTCCGTTGCATTTACGACGATTCCTCATGAGGGGAATGCCCATGTGCGGGTGAAACATGGCCTGATCAAAAAAAGCAGTCGTACTATTTACGATGTAAGCGCGGAATTCGTTAAAAAAATTCCCGATTATGCAATAACGATTGAACAAGCCGGTGAACATCTTGTGTTGTATGAGATAGAATTTCACGAAGCAGATGTGACGGTCGACTTAGAGAATATCAGTCATATTACTATTTAACAAATCAACTTCAGGCAATTAACAAACTTACCAGATTTATAAGCTCAACGCTTTCCCCCAGCAATCGATCAGTTTTCCCAACGAATAACTGGCATTGGCGGGACTGGTGGATGGTAGCTTGACAATTGCTTTCTTAGTCGACTCAAAACAGTATCGATTATACAATTCAAAAGCCTTCCCACCATTGGCATAAATGGTTGCGATATCACTGTTATTTAATAATAACCGTATATCATTGGGCACCACATTTTTAATTGAGCTGTCGCTTGAGCCGTGGATATCACAGGAATAAATCACATCCCAAACGGCGATATAGTTTTCTAGCAACAGTATCTTTTGTTCTTCAATGGTACCAGGAGTTGATCTGCCCGCCAGGGCACTGATGACTTTCCAGAATCTGTTTTGAGGATGCTGGTAGTAAAAACTGAGTTCTCTGGATTTTACCGACGGGAATGTCCCCAAGATCAGAATTTTTGATTTCTTATCATATACTGGTTCAAATGTATGGATCATCGACGTTTTTTCTCCCTTCGTATCTCTTTCTACATCATAAAGATTTAATCTTAAAACACCCGTGAATTTGCTTCAGCAGATTCACGGGTGTTTTGATTTCTTCTTTAAATTCGGATTGCCTGGGCCTCTGTCCATTGGGTAATGGTCTGGTCGGTTGAATACTGATATAGATTGACGGTTTCAATGGCCGCACCGGCTTTAGGCGGTGTGATCACCACAAAGGTTCGGGTGGGATAACCCTGGGCATTGTCAATCCAGGTGCCGCTATTGGCGTAAATGGTTTTTTGATTGTCAAGATTGGTCATCGCAATGACATCTGCCACATGGGTATGTCCGAACACTACAATCCGTTTCGACGGGTCCAAATCAAAAAACTGGGTTTGAGCCTGAATATCTGTAAAAGCAGGGGCAGCAGCCTTTGTAATAGCATCTCTGACCGGAATTTTCGCTTTAATCCCATTGATGGTCTGGCGCTCTTCCCAGGTATCCTGAATGTTATGATAAAGCACGCCGCTAATCGCTCCGGTTTCTTTATCTTGTTGAGGAATACAGTCATTAATGGAATAATTTTCGGTAAATCCATCAATATTGGTTTTTAAAACCTTGTCATCAAAGCTTTCCTTGACCGGCAACACCGATAAAATCGCTTTCCAGGTCTGATAATATAAATAGGCGTTAAATTGACTGGGGTCTTCTTTGTTGGGTACCATTTCCGTGAAGACATTATCCGACTGGGGGTGTCCCTCAATCACGCAGGTTGTGGCAATGCGGGTAAAGAAATAACCCGGTGGTAAAATAGTGGTATCATCGTTTGTGATCGCCCGGTTTGAAATCGGATCGGGGGTACAGAAAAAATTGTACTTGTGGCCATGCTCAATGACAATTTCTGAATTGGGACCGGTGACATAGGTGCCCAGCCCCTGCAGTTCTGCTCTGGCCTGGCTGATGCCCGGAAAAATCCGGGCCACATCGGCCTCAGTCAGCAATAAATCATGGTTCCCGGGAACATAGGTTACCTTGATTTCCCCAGCTTTGATAATGGCATTAAAGCCATCTATGATCGCCTGATTATTGGCCGCCACCTGATCAAAGAACGCTGCTTTGGAATCCGGCATCTGATAATCCATGGGCAAAAACCATTCATCCAGTAAGTCGCCGCCAATGACCAGTTCTTTGACATTAGGCGAATTTTTGACCTGGGCCAGGAAATCCACCAGTGCCTGTTTGTTTTTTTCCAGCTCGGCAAAGGATGAATCAACGCCCAGATGAAAATCGCTGGCAATAATAATTTGGGTTCGTTCTTCGTTTAACTCCGGATTGCCGGATAAATCAAAATCAATATTCGTAGCAAAATAGCCCACATAATCACAACCCAGCGATGCTTTGGTCTTTGCACCCAAAGTGTTTTTTATGACCAGCTGATAGGCTTCCCCCTGGGCAAACCGGGTGATATCCTGATTATTGATGCGGATCGATTTGGGATCATTGAGATCGATTTTCACCGCACATGCTTCTTCGACCGGATTCCCGGCGCCATCGATGCGATACAGCTTCACCGCATCCGCGATGGTGACCGGATCCAGCTCCTCGCTGAATTTAAGCAAAATGGTCTGAATCTTATCATTTACCGGTGGGTTATCCGGCTCATCGGACATTAACACGTTGGACTCAATGGTCATCTCTTTTGAGCCATCCTGGATTGCCGTATAGGCCCCCAGAATAGAACTGGCAATCTTTAAACAGGCCAGACTAAAATATTTTGTGGTTTTCATCAATCATAACTCCTCTAAAATTTATTGTGGATTTGATTTTTGACGATACTGGTCAATCATATGATTCTTTTGAAAAATTGTCAGAACTAACCCAAGGGCTCCAGCGACTGTAGCTTGTTATTTAGCCATTATTTTTTCTTTCGCTTCTGGGCCTCTGCCATAATATTCTTCAGCGTCAACAGTAACGGATTGCTCTCGGTATTGCTGAGGGCATCTTTGGAGTAGGTCAGTCCGGTCATCGAGTTAGCTTCACAGACGTAATAAGTGTCGTTTTCGCCAAACAGAAAATCGATACTGCCAAAGTAGATATCCAGCACCGCAGCAGCTTGTTCGGCAATTTCGATTACCTCAGCTGGTGGCGTTATAAATTGCAGATCACCGCCCTGAGAAAGGTTGGATTTAAAATTGTCGCCATTGTCCCGGATATAAGCGGTTGAGAATTTTCCGCCGCTTAACATAATTCGCATATCCCGACCCTTCGAGGCCGCGATACACTCCTGAATCAGGATATGGTCATCAAAATTCATGGCGGCGTAAATATCCAGAATATTTTCCAGTTCTTTTTCGGTTTTGATCTGCACCACACCTTTACCCTTGCTGCCGTGCATCACCTTGACCACGCAGGGTAATCCCAGTTCACTGGCAATAAAGGACGGCTTTGTTTTCGGAGTCATCAGCACCGTTTTAGGGAATAAAAAGCCCTGATTGGCAGCTCCCAATTTTTGAAAGGTCAACAGCTTATCGGCGGTGTTATTCAGACTTTCGGAGCTGTTAACACAAAGCACATTAAGGGATTCCAGCATTTTGACAACCGCCTTACTATGATAATTATTCCCGCCGAAAAAAGCTGACAGCGAAAAGTCCGGCACCTCCACCGCTTCACCACCGATAAAACAATGCTGACTGTCACCCGGTTCGCACATCACCTGAACCTCACTGACGTCCACGGTTCGGATGTTGACGCCCATCTTTTCAATCAGCGCAATAATCGTCTGGATCGACGGTTCTGCCAATGTTTCGTGATTAACTAATAACCAGCCTAGCATGTTTTGCCACCTTCTCGCAATCGTTTTTTCCAGAGCGGTTCCGGTCGATCCTTGATCTGTTTCATTAAATCGGCAAACATTACTTTGATGTCAAAGGCCACTCCCGGCATCGCATTGGCTTCGCATAAATAGAAGGTATCATTTTCGCCAAAGAGGAAGTCGACGCTGCCCATATTGATTTTAAGCAGCTGCGCCACCTTTTCGGCGGCCTCAATCACCGCTGCCGGTGGGGTATATTCGACGATATGACCACCCTTGGCAAGATTGGACCGAAAGCTTTTTTCATTCTGACGGATAAATGATTTGACAAACTTTCCATTGGCCAGAATCATCCGCAGATCCCGACCGGAGGATGCTTTGATGCATTCCTGAATAATAATTTCATCGCCGATTTGGCTGGCGGTACTCATACTGATCAGGTTATCCAGTTCTTTTTCATTGTTGACCAGGACAACCCCCTTGCCTTTACTGCCATGCATAACCTTCATCACCACGGGATAGTCAAACAGTTTGCTGACGAAAGTTGCTTCGGTATGCTCGGTGACCAACAGGGTTTTGGGAAAACAAACCGCTTCAATCGACTCGGCCACCAACTGAAAGGTCAACAGCTTATCATCGACATTTTTGATGGCATCGTATGAATTGATGCACAACACACCCAATGATTCCAGCATTCGCAACGCCGCCGAGGTATGGTAGTTTTTTTCCGTAAAGAAGGCTGCCACCACATAATCCGGCACCTCCATAATTTCGTCACCGACATAAAGTTTTCCATCAAAATCATGGTCGCAGACCACATGGATCTGCAGCGGATCAACCACCGTCAGATCGACCTGCAACTCTTCTACCACCTTCATAATTTTCACAATCGAAGGATCTTCCATTTTGCCGGGATTTCTTAATAACCAACCTTTCATTTTAACCTCCTGAATTTTAATTATCTGAAGCACTTAAATATAAATTAGCGTATAAACCACCCAGCTTCATCAGTTCGGCATGACTGCCGACCTCTTTAATGTCGCCTTCCATCATAAAAATAATCTTATCGGCATTCTTAATGGTAAAGAGCCGATGGGCAATAATAAAGGTGGTTCGTCCCTTCATCATCGCTTCCATGGCCTGGGTGATCAGTATTTCGGTTCGGGTATCCACCGATGAGGTTGCCTCATCCAGTATTAATACCTTGGGGTCCGCAATAATCGTTCGGGCAATAGCCAGAAGCTGACATTCCCCCTCAGACAGCGTGGTAAAATCGCCGCCAATCCGGGTTTCATAGCCCAGGGGCAGTTTTTTGATAAATTCGTCGCACTGGGCTTTTTTGGCCGCCGCGATAACATCTTCCCGGGTTGCTCCGCTTTTGCCATAAGCAATATTTTCTTCAATGGTACCATCAAAAAGCCAGGTATCCTGTAGGACCATGCCAAAAGCAGATCTCAAATTGTGTCGGGTCAGATCTTTGACATTCAAGCCTTCCAGTAAGATACTGCCGTGATTGATTTCATAAAAACGCATCAGCAGATTGACCAGGGTTGTCTTGCCGGCGCCGCTGGGTCCTACCACCGCCAGAATTTCTCCCGGTTCGGCTTTTAGCGACACATCATGGAATAGGGTCCGCTCGGGAATATAGCCAAACTCAACGTTATTAAATTCAATACTGCCTTTGGCATTGGTAACATCCAGAACTGCGGTACCGAGATCTGCCTGTTCCTCTTCCCGATCCAGAAATTCAAAGATCCGTTCGGCTGCTGCCGCACCGGACTGGATAAAGTTCAAGTTATTGGAAATCAGGGCCGTGGGGCTGGCAATATTATTGGCGTAGATCAAAAATGCCTGAATCCCCCCGATGGTCAGGGTCCCGGTAATGACAAAAATCCCCCCCACCACACAGATGCCGATATAGGCCAAGTTATTAATCAGTTTCATCAACGGTGCACTGAGTCCCGAATAAAACCGCGAACTTAAATAAGATTTAAAGAACCGCTGATTGATACCATCAAATTTTTCTGCTGATTTTGATTCGTGATTAAAAGACTTGATAATTAAATGGCCGTCATAGACTTCTTCAATCAGTCCATTTAAAGCCCCCAGTTCCTGCTGTTGCCTTCTGAAAAGCACCTGGGTCTTTTTGGTGATCAGTTTCATCACAAAATAAGACAATGGAATAGCAATAAAGAAGATCAGACTCAACTGTACATTTAACACCAGCATCATCACAATAATCCCGATAATACTGGTTGCCTGAACCAGGATCTGGGTCAGATTACTTTCCAGTGCCCCGGAAAGGGTGGTGGCATCATTGGTGACCCGGGAAAGCAGATCCCCCCGTTCACTCTGATCCAACACATTCAGCGTCAGTTTATTCAGTTTTTCCTGAATATCTGCCCGCAGTCGCTTGATCGCCAGTTGCGAAAGATAGGTGGTGCGCATGGTGGCATAATAGGCAAATCCGGCACTTAAGATATAAAGCGCAGCCAGAATGATCAGTTGCTGCCCGATATATGAAAAATCAATATCCGTATTTTTTGCAATGCTGTCGGCAATGCTATCGGTCACATCCTTGGTCACAACCGGTGCAAAAATCGCAAAGATGGTACTGGCGATCAATGCTACTGCCACAAAAAAGATAACATGTTTTTTATCCTTTAAATAATGGCTCAGCCGCTTACCGATGGCACCAAAGCTGTATTTTCTTTTTTTTGCTTTCACAGTGATTCCTCCTTCCCATCGCTATAGGATTGGGATTTCAGAATTTCCTGATAAACCAGACAATCTCGGATCAGGTCCTCATGTTTACCCTGACCGACAATGGCGCCATTGTCGAGCACCAGAATGCGGTCGGCATGTTTAATGGTGCTGATCCGCTGGGCGACGATTAACACCGTTTTATCCCCAAATTTTTCGCGAATGGCTTTTCGAACCAGCGAGTCGGTTTTAAAATCCAACGCCGAAAAGCAATCGTCAAAGATCGTGATCGGGGCTTTTTTAACCGCCGCCCGGGCAATCGAAAGACGCTGCCGCTGACCCCCGGAAAGATCCTTACCGCCCTGAGAAATGGTGCTGGCCAGTTGCCCTTCCCGTTCATTGACAAAGTCAATTGCCTGGGCAATCGCTAGGGCTTCAGTCACTTCTTCTTCAGTCGCCTGATCCTTCCCGACCCGGATATTTTCCAGCACCGTGCCACTGAATAACACCGATTCCTGGGGAACATAGGCGATGATACTTCTTAAATCATGCTGGGTACAATCCCGGATATCGATGCCGTCTATCACAATCGCTCCAGCGCTGACCTCGTAAAGCCGTAAAATCAGATTGACCAGAGTTGTTTTTCCTGAGCCGGTGGCCCCGACAATAGCCGTAATTTTCCCTGGCTCGGCCACAAAGTTCAGTCGCTCCAGGACATTGATTTCGGCGCCGGCATAACCAAAGCTGACATCTTTAAATTCAATTCGTCCGGTGATGTTTTCCAGGGCGGTGGGATTTTCTTTGTCCTGAATGGAAAAGTCGGCGTCCAGCACCTCTTTAACCCGGGCGGCCGAAACCGCCGCCTGGGGATAAGCCATTAATAAGGCCGAAACCAGACCCAGGGCTGACATAAACATCAATACATATTGGATAAAGACCATCAGACCGCCCAGGCTGACAATTTGCTGCTGAACTTCATCGGCCCCTAACCACAGAATAATCACCATCGTCAGATTCATCATCAGTTGCATCAGCGGCGCAAAAAAAGCCACTGCATAATTGGCTTTGACGGCCGCATTCATGCCTTCCTGATTGGCCTGGCCGAATTTCTCGGTTTCATAATCCTGGCGGTTAAAAGCCCGAATCGCTCGCACCCCGGTCAGTTTTTCTTTCATCAGCAGATTCAATCGATCCACTTTTTGCTGCATAATCTTAAATAAGGGCATGCTTCTGGCAGTGGTCAAGCCGATGATAATCGTCGTAATCAGAAAAGATCCCAGTAGCAACAGTGTCAAGGTGACATTTTCTCTAAACGCCATTACCAGGGCACCGACTCCGGTGATCGGAACCAGCAGCAGCGACCGTAATCCGTTGATCACAACAATCTGCATCTGGGTGGCATCGTTTGTTGACCGGGTCAGCAGGGTAGCTGCCCCAAAGCGATTGAAATCAGTCTGCGAAAAGCTCTTCACCTTGTCAAAGACATCGGCCCGGATCCGGCTGGTAAAGGACGCCGTCACATAAGCTGAATAATAACTGGATGCCACCATACAAACCGCCGCCACCAGTGAAACCCCCAGCATCATCGCGCCGCTTGTCAGAATATAGGGGGTATCCCCCTGGGCCACCCCATTTTCAATAATATCCCCCATCATCGTGGGCAGATAAAGCTGGGCGGCCGCCTGGCTGAGTACAAATACAAAAACCAGAATCATCTGGAGCCGGTAATCTTTTAAATATCGAATAAGTAAACTGACCATCGGCTACTCCTTATCCACTAAGGCAAAGAAAAAGTTCTCTTTGACCAACGTATCAATCACCCGGACCGGTTTTAGCTGATTCCCGGAGATCCCCCGCATGATCATCAGATCACGGTAGAGGGCATAGGTTTCTTCCTGCACAAAAGAAATCTCTGAGGGACTCAAGATGCCGCTTTTCACCTTGGATCCAATCGAAGGATTGGCCGTCCCCAACTTCTCTTCCATGATTAGGCGATACTCATCGTACCTTTCCCTGGCTAACGGTTTTTCTAATTCAATAAAAATAACATAACGACCCGGCGATACCGCCACATCGGCGTAAACCGAATAATCCACCAGTTCACAGGCGGTGGCCTTGGCAAATTCTTTAACCGCCCAGGAAATACATTCTTCGGTGGTCTTTTCACCGGCAATGCTGACCATCTGATTGAGCCGATAGACAAATTTGATCTTGGGACAGTTTTTGTACCAGCCCACCACCCGGACCACATCTTTGATCCGATAGCGGTAAAAGCCAGAAGTGTTGGTTAACACAATTTCATAATCCTTGCCGGTTTCCAGCTGTTCCATGGTCAGGGTTTCTTCCGAGTCTTCTTGATCCACCGGAATAAACTCATAAAAGGCCGAGTCCGGAATCAATACAAATTCCTGGACTTCCATTTCGTTGCAGATCGCCATGATCGACTCAGATGCTGCATAAATACTGAAATAAATGGGAATGCCCCCCAGATAATGACGCATTTTATCAGTATACACCGAAAATCCCCCACTTCCAATGGCATGGACAAAAGCCAGCTCGGGCCAGATTCTGGGAATGATCGGGGTATCAAAACCTTTTTCAAATTCTTTTCGCAGTTCCGCTGCCCGTTTGGGGTTTGGCTTAATTTGGGTCAGCAACTGGGCTTTAACATCATCGGGAATTTTTATATCCGGATCGATGGTACCTTTTTCGATATCATCCACGATCATTTCCCAGTTTGTTTCCAAATATTTCATCAAGTCGGAAATACCGGTCATAAAGGCCGAAACAATATAGGACAGATTTCGATCCATCAGCGCAAAGCGAAGATGAGCATACTTGGTATCCATTATTTCGGTCGGAAAAACAATTTCCTTGGGTGAGGTGAACATCAGAAACAAAAGGTTTTTGATACTGTAAACGCCTCGCCCGGAAATAGACCCGGCAAACAAACCATTGGGCAACGTTTCAAATTTGACTTCCATCAGGTTTAGTCCGCGACCGCGTTTCCACTTGTTCCCCAGTTCCCGGGCAATAATGGCAAAGCTGAACTGGGTGGCATATTCCCGATAAAGTTTAACGGTTTGCTCAGAAACCGGGATCTTCTTGGGATTATCGACGCTTCCAGAGGTAAGTGCATAATGAACAATGGGATCCTTGGTCAGCAGATCTGTTTCGCCGGCGATCATCCGCTCAATATAGGGAGCATAGTCATCATAAATCGAAAAGGGAACCATTTTCTGATAATCCTCAATGGTGGCAATCTCGTCAAAATGGTAGCGTTTTCCGTATTCAGTATCGGCATTTTTTGTAAGCATATCCAGCATCAGCTGTTTGTTAATTTCTGGAGCATTTTCGGTTAAGTAATCAAAATTTGCTATTTTTTTGTAGCCCTTCTTTATATTAAGGGAATAGACCATTTGGGGAATTAATTTTATCATTTTTCGCCTTCCTTTGCCCAATGAATAATACTGCTTTTGTCTGGGTATTCTTTTACAATGGTCGGGAGCTTTGTCTGATTCACATTTTTCCCCGGCATAAGGGCTCGGGTGAATAGTGAGTCCCGGTAGCCGTCCTGCATCACCAGTACCTCCGGCGCCGCCAAAATATTGTCGTTGCGTAATTTTCGATAATCCCGGTTATCGGCCATCAGACTTTTGTCCAGGGCTGCTCTGAACAACTCACCGTCAAATATTTCTGAGTAGGGTTCCAGCATGAACACCAGTTTTTTCTGATCGGCATCCAATAAAATCTGAAAAAAGCGAATTTCTTCGTTTTGTTGGGTGGACACCGCTTGAATCGATCCCTCGATCTCATAAATCATCAATTTCAAATTCTCGATGTCAAGGCGTTCGGAATCCTTGCACACAAAAACAACCCGGGGGATCTGATTGTTCATATCCGCGACATAGACGATATCTTTCATATTATAGCGATACAGTCCCGAATAAGAAGTGATAATCAACTGGTAATAGCCACCTTTTTTTAATTCATGAGCCAAAACGGTTTCGTTGTCCGCGGTTCCCACCGGTAAAAACTCAAAGAAATAACCAAAAAGAGCGAGCAGTCCGGCCGGATCCTGGGCTTTATCTGGTATATTGAACTTACCTTCACTGGCACCGTAGCCCCATTCCAAAAACTTCACGGTCACAGGTAGATTTTTTTTGATATCAGCGACTATTTTTGCCGCACTGGCAGACATCCAGCAGGACACAACTGAAAACTCCGGCCAGATCCCCGCCACATCCAGGATCTTCTTGTCCGTAAGAATTGTTTTTAATTCGGCAGCCCGTTCCGGGTTTGGCGATAATTTAGAAACCAGTTTTTCCCTCAGGCCTTCATCCAAACTGATTTTTGAAGATATCTGACCATTGCTGATATCTTCCAGTAAATCAGCAGCAGATGCATTCATTTTTTTCAGCAAGATATTAAAGTGGGCAATATTACTGCAGACCACCCCAACCAGATTTTTTTCTTCCAGTGCATAACGAATCGTTAAATAATCGGTTGCCTCATTGCTCAGTTCTTTAGCCATCATCATTTCTGGCGGCAGCACCATTTTTTTCAGCATCTCGACCGGCATATCCTTGGCTGCCTGACCGGAAGCCGAGCCAATCGGGATACCCCCTTCAGTCTTTCCATATTCCGCGGGATTGGCAATCGCCAGCACCTTTTTCCCCGGGGCCATGACTTCCGGAGCCAGCATTAACAGCAGGATGGCCCGAATCTGAGAAACCAGACCCTTGACCAGCTCCCCGTTTTTACTTTCTGGAAGCAGCTTGGGAACACCGGTGGAACCGCTGGTAGCAATAAAGCTGGCCGCTGGTCCGTTAAAAAAAATATTCGCCGCCCCTGCTTTTAATCGATCAATCTCTGCGGCCACCTGAGAATAGTCCGAAATTGGCACCTTTTTTCTAAACGCATTAACGGTTTTAAGTTCCGAAAAATCCATTTTTCTTCCAAACTCAGAATTTTCAGCGGATTTTAAAATATCCTGAAGCACACGCAATTGTGTGACCTCAGGACTATTTTCTATTAAATAGAAACTTTTAACTAATTTTTCATTGGGCATTTCCTTCAATAACTCAGGAATGCTTTTACCCTCACTAGCCTCAAAGAGGTCTCGGGAGATTTCTTCCGGGATTCTATCTGTTGCCATTTTATCACCCTTATTCGATGGTTAAAATATCTGAAAACCCTGTCATATCAAATACTTCCTGAATCTCAGGTTTGACATTTTTAATTACCAGACTGCCACTGAGTGCTTTGGATTTCTTTTGAATCAGGAGTAAGACCCGCAATCCGGCACTGCTCACAAAATCCAGTTTATCAAAATCCAGGATCATATTAAATCCTTGTTTGCTGTAATATGCTTCCATTTCTTTTTGAAATTCAGGAGAGGTATTGGTGTCCATCCGACCTTCCAGTTCAACCACAAATATTTCGCCGTCTTGTTTTACTTCAATTTTCATTTTAGTACCCTTTCTTTCTCTGAGAATAAAAAACGTGATCGTTTATTTTTATTTGGATCTGCAAAAATTCAGAAATGTGCGAATTTTTTGCAACGATGACCAAAATGAGTCAACCATGTCATCGTCATAACCATGCATAGCTACTACATTTGTCATTTTTAAAATTGATAAAAGATTTCTTACTTTGAATTTTAATTGATCATACCACAATAATTTATCATGTGCAATTATAAAAGCATTCAAAATGTAAACTTGTATTTAAATCCAAAGTTACTACATGAACAAAAATCTCTTTGTTAGTTATCTTATATAGGAAGATTAATGACGACCCTATCACTCTTCCCTAACAACGTAAATATTTTTGATGCTTGTTTTTCTTTTTATTTACAAGTCAAATTTTCTTTTACATCTTCGTTACAATCTATTTACATTAAGAATAATTTATGTTAGAATTACTACACTTAGAACAAATCTGAGCACTAATGATCACTATAAAAAATTATATAAACAAAAAGGGAAGGAATGTCATGAAAAAGAACTCTATTATTTCTATTATTATTATCCTACTTATCCTCCTTACCGCCATTTTGTTTGTTCGCGGCTGTAGCCAAGAAGGAAGCAAAATGAAAAATTATGCCGTGGCGGGCACCTACACCGAAACAGCAACCTATCAAAGTGGGGAGATTCAAGTTTCTGGTGTCAACATTGAAAATGCTACCTTTACCGGTAACCTGACCATTATTGATGCGGTTGTCGATGGTGATATTCGGATGACCAACTCCGCTGTTCAAGGGGAATTGCTGATCAAAGGTGGCGGCACCATTTATCTTGATGGTGGCTCCTACCAAAACATTATCCTTGAGAAACAGGGGGTAAAAATTGTTTTATTAGGCGAAGCAACGGTTGAAAACCTCACTGCCAGAGCCGCGGCCAATATCGTGGTTGACAATCAAAGTAAGATTAAAACCCTGAATGTTGACAAAACCGCCAGCCGGACCGCCATCACGACCCAGGAAAATGGCACCATTGAAAATATCCAGTCCCGGGGGATCAGCGACATTGTCCTGAACACACCGACTAAACTGGTTGGATTTGGTACCAATGCCGGCGGCTCAACCCTTGTGACCAATGCCGTAGTTGATAAAATTGTGGCTGAATCAAAAGTAGCTCTGACTCTTAACGCTAATGTCGGAACGGTCCTGTTAACCGCTACTGGCGAAGGAACCAGCATCGTCCTCGGCAACAATGCCGTAATCGCCTCCCTGGCAACTGAAACCCGGGTCGAAATTAACGGAGAAGGCAGTGTCACCAGTGCTACCACCAACGATGTCCTGAACATTACCGGTACCATTACCCCAGATGTGGTTTACATTACCACCAAACCGGTTGTCAGTGATCCGAATGGCGGGTTAATGGTCTCAACCAATACCAGCCGACCCGCAGAAATCACTGCTGGGGGCAGCAGTTCCTGGTATTCAGATTCCAGCAGTTCCGGCACCTTCATTAATTCAAAATATGACGCGCCACCACTTAACCCAGTGGATCCTGTTAATCCCCCATCACCCCCATCGCCGCCAACCCCACCAAGCCCACCGATTAATATAGCGGTGGAAGCGATTCAGGTAACACCGGTTGAAGCAGATGTGATCATGGGCAATACCTTAAAACTTAACACGATTATATTCCCAGCCAATGCCACTAATCAAACCATTATCTGGGAATCTTCCAATAATAACGTTGCCACCGTCACCAATGGGGTGGTCACACCGGTCGCTAATGGTGAAACCACCATCACAGCCCGAACTCAGGACGGCAATAAAACCGATACCAGCAAAATTACGGTTAAGACAAATATCGCCGCCGTAACCATGATCAATACCATCAACGCCGTCAATAATGGTATTGCCGAAACCATTGCTTACGACAGCAACTATAACCTGCCAGTTGTGGTAATTGTCCAGGGTCATGGTAGCGAAATCTTACCCTGTTCAGTTACATGGACCCCAAATACGGTGGATACAAAGAAGGTTGGTGAAACTACCTACACTGGAACCCTGGTGATGCCAGCTGGTTATGTCAACCTGAATAATGTCCAGGCTACGATTGCCCTGACTGTTCTGGCCCAGCCAGTGATTACCGCCAGTTCCGAGCTGTCATCCCAGCGACTTTATTTAAATGAAGATCCTGCTCCCATCTTTGTGGAGGCCAGTGTGACTGAGGATAAGACCTTATCCTATCAATGGTCTTTCCGAACTGGTGATGTAGAAACCCCGATGCCAGAGGTAACTGGCCCAATTTATGACCCGCCAGCATCAACAATCGCAGGTACCGTATATTATACCTGCGTGATTACGACCGAAAATGCTGAGCCTGTTAGCGTATTAGCCGGAATTGTCGTGACCAGCACTGACCCGGCTGTGTTGCCAGAATCGCCCGATCCTGTCGATGCTGCCAAAGAAACCAGTCCAATAGACCCCGTCATTACAACCGGATTATCTGAAATGCCAACCATCAATGAACAGCCGACCAGTATTTCACAACTGAGTGGTGTGGCTTTAGCAACCAGTTTAGCTCAGGCCACCCGGACTGCCCAAGCCGCGCTTGGCACCCCTAAATCTGATGCTACCTCCGCTTCTTTCTCAGTGGATGCCAGTGTCAATGATGGCGGCGAACTCACCTATCAGTGGTTTGAAAGTGCCGACGCTGTCAATGCCGATGGCAAACCGATTGATGGCGCCACCGATAAAACCTTTGAAGCAAATGCTTCCGGTCCGGCCGGCACCACCTACTACTATGTCGAAATCACCAATACCAAAGCGGGCTGCCTGCCGGTTACCGCCGTCAGTGTCCCGGTTTCACTCACTGTCGTCTAGCCAATCAAGAAAAATAAAAAAAGAAGTGGTCACCTTTATTAGATGATCACTTCTTTTAATTTTGGATCAAGTAGTACCGACAATTGTTACATCATGTTGTACGCATCGGAGCGGACACGGCAGAGCCTGTCCGATTCTGCGCGCAGGCAACGAGCCAATCATAAGCTTGCTTGTAGTTGGCGACTGCCCGCGACCAATGCGAAAGGAGCAAAGCGGATTTCGCATGGCGCGGCGAACAACAGATTAACAATTGGTCGGTACGGCAGTTGAGAGCTAATCTAAAAGCTGCTAAAGCTTATTCCATTTCGACGATCAGTTCGCCGGATTGGACGCTTTGTCCGTCTGATACGTAAATCCGTTTGACCTTGCCATCTTCGCTGGCAACCATTTCGGTTTCCATTTTCATGGCTTCAACAATAACCAGGGCCTGATTTTTTTTCACTTCTTCCCCTTCATTAACCAGTACTTTCAGAACCGTTCCGGGAATACCTGATCCGATCTGTTTGGGGTTTTTGGGATCGGCTTTCAGCATGGTGACCTTTTGCTTAGCTGAAAGACTGCGTTTATCCTCAACATGGATCTCCCGACGGAAACCATCAACTTCGAACATCAGTGGACACATCCCCTCGTCGTTGGGCAAGCCGATGCTGACCAGTTTGATAATAAAGCGTTTTCCCTTGGATACTTCCACGTCAATAACTTCTCCCACTTTTAGTCCATAGAAGAAGGCATGGCTTTCCATCCGCATGAAATCACCGTATTCCTGAATAAATTCCGTGTACTCTTTCATAACCTTGGGATACAGGGCCACACTTAATACTTCCCGATCGTCCAACTCACAACCGAATTCTTCCTGGAAGTCATTTTTGATTTTATCAAAATCTTCGTCAGGTAGCAGTATCCCGGGACGAACGGTAATGGGTTCGATGCCCTTTAAGACAATTTTTTGAAGTTCCGGATCAAATCCGCCTTCAGGTTGTCCGATCATACCCTTGTAAAAATCGACAACCGAATCCGGATAGGATAATTCTTTTCCCTTAGTTTTGATGTTGTCCACGGTTAAGTCATTCTGAACCATAAAGATAGCCAGATCCCCAACTGTTTTTGATGAGGGGGTTACCTTGACAATATCACCCAGCATCAGGTTGGCTTCCATGTATTTTTCTTTTACTTCTCTAAACTTATGGCCTAAACCAAAACTTTCCACCTGGGCCCGGAGGTTGGAGTATTGTCCTCCTGGTATTTCCAGCTTATAAATCTCAGTAGAACCGGATTTCATTTCTGATTCAAACTTGCTGTAAACCTGACGGGTGGTGCCCCAGTAATCAGATAAGATTTGCAGCTCATCCTCATTTAAGCCAGTGTCTCGGGGAGTATTCTTAAGCGCTGCTACAATCGAATTAAGGGCTGGCTGAGAGGTTAAGCCGCTAACGCCGTTCAGTGCCGCATCAGCAATGTCGGCTCCGGCCATTTGTCCAAACAGGACCGTGGCCACCCCATTGCCGGTGGTATCATGGGTATGCAGATGGATGGGCATACTGACTTCCTGTTTTAAGGCTTCAATCAGCTTGTAGGCAGCACCCGGTTTTAATAAACCGGACATATCTTTTATGGCCAGAATATGGGCCCCGGTTTTCTCGATTTCCCGGGCCATTCTCAGATAGTAATCCAGATTGTACTTGGTTCGGGAGGTGTCTAAAATATCGCCGGTGTAACAAATGCTGACTTCGGCAATCTTATCGGTTTTTAATACCTCATCAATAGAAATCTTCATCCCATCCATCCAGTTGAGGGAATCAAAAATACGGAAAATGTCAATCCCACTTTTGGCCGCTTCCTGAACAAAGGCCCGGATCACGTTATCTGGGTAATTTTTATACCCCACAGCATTGGCGCCCCGCAGCAGCATCTGGAATAAAATATTGGGCACTCGTTTACGCAGTTCATCCAGCCGTCGCCAGGGCGATTCTTTCAAGAAACGGTAAGCCACATCAAAGGTTGCTCCCCCCCACATTTCAAGAGCAAAGAGATCCGGTGCCAGCGCCGCGGTTTCCCGGGCAATCTTAATCATATCCCGACTTCTAACCCGGGTGGCTGAGATGGATTGATGGGCATCCCGGAAGGTGGTATCGACCAACAGCAGTTTCTCCTGATCTTTGATCCATTGGACCAGACCTGCTGGTCCCCGTTCGTCCAATATCTGTTTGCTGCCCCGGAATTCGGTATCCACTGAAATAGCCGGGATATAGGGTTCATCAAAATCCGGCTTGTTCCCGAAGGTTTCATTAACAATGATGTTGCCAAAATACTTGAGGACGTTGGAGGCTTCACTTTTCTGATCTTCGATTTCGAACAGTTCGGGGTGATCATCAATGAATTTGGTATCGCATTTTCCGCCAATAAAGGTAGGATGCTGAAGCACGTTGATGAGAAAATCCTTATTGGTCTGGACTCCTTCAATTTTCATTTCTTTCAGAGCACGCAGTGCTTTACGGCGGGCATCTTCAAAGTTTCTGGAAAAAGAGGTGCTCTTGACCAACAGGCTGTCATAGTAGGGCGTAATTTCGGCACCGGTAAACCCATTGCCACCATCAAGACGAATCCCAAAGCCGCTACCGGTTCGATAAACATCCAACCGTCCGGTGTCTGGCATAAAATGGTTTTTGGGGTCTTCGGTGGTGATTCGACATTGGATCGCTGATCCCCGGGTTTCAACCGACTCCTGACTGGGAATCCCGATTTCGACCGAATTTAAAGGTAAGCCCTGGGCAATCAAAATCTGGGACTGAACCAGATCGATGCCGGTAACCAGTTCGGTGACGGTGTGTTCCACCTGAATTCGGGGGTTCATTTCAATAAAATAATGATCGCCCTTTTTATCAACTAAAAACTCGATCGTTCCGGCATTCCGGTAATTCACTTCTTTGGCCAGTTTGATGGCATCCTTACAGATGGCCTGGCGCTGTTCGTCGTTAATGCTCAATGACGGCGTAAATTCCACAATTTTCTGGTGCCGTCGCTGGATCGAGCAGTCCCGCTCAAAGAGATGAACGACATTGCCATGGTTGTCTCCCAGAATCTGCACTTCAATATGTTTGGGTTCTTCCAGATATTTTTCGACAAAAATGGTGCCATCGCCAAAGGCTTTGGTTGCTTCACTGGTTGCCGAATGGAATTCTTTTAAGAGATCCTTTTCTTCCCGGACAATTCGCATGCCTCGACCGCCGCCGCCAGCGGCCGCTTTTAAAATAATCGGATAGCCGGCTTTTTGGGCGAACTCGATGGCTTCGGAATCCGAGGTGATCGGTTTTTCAACCCCGGGAATGGTGGGAACACTGACACTTTTGGCGACAATTTTCGATTGAATCTTATCGCCCATTTTTTCCATCATTTCGTGGGTTGGTCCGATAAAGACGATTCCTTCCTCTTCACAGCGTTTTGCAAAAAGCGGGTTTTCAGCAAGAAAACCATAACCGGGATGAATGGCGTCAACCTCTTTTTTCTTGGCCAGAGTAATGATCTTATCCATATCCAAATAAGCTTCTACTGGACCATTGGTTCCGGTAATCAGATATGATTCATCTGCCTTAGTTCTGAAAAGGGACAGTTTATCTTCTTGTGCATAGATTGCCACGGTATGAATCCCCAGCTCTTGACAGGCCCGAATTATCCGGATGGCAATTTCTCCTCGATTTGCGATTAGTACTTTATTAAACTTCTTCATCTTTCCTTCTACTTTCTTGTACGCATTTTTATGCATAAACAATTCTCATCTGCAAAAAATTAATTGTAGCTATTATATAAAATTGTATCGAAATATTAAAGCTATTTTTTTATGAATATCAAATTATTTTTCACTGCTGCTGATTCGCATTCAATATAGCCTGATTTTGCCTTAAAATGGATTTTTCGTCACTTCTGCTTAATGTTTTCTTTATTTAACTTTTCGGTCTTAACCCGGCTGCGATAGTTTTTTACCACTGCATTGTCGGTCTTTTTTGCGACCCGGGCATTTTTCTTGGGGACGCGTTTACGAGCGACCGACTTGAGCGGTGTTTCATCTATTTCTTTTTCTTTGGCTTTTTCGATTATTTCATTTTCCAGACGTTGAAATCCGTAGCGTCTTTCGGTCTCTTCTTCCATTTTCTGGTTGTCAGAATAGAGGGTGCCAGAGAGACGTCTGACCAGAAAATACCCGGGAATAACAATAACCAGAACAATAATGAGCATTCCGATATCCATATCTAGTTGCCTCTTTCGTTCATTTCTTTTTTCTTTATCCAGTCTTTCTGATAATCCTTGCTGGAGACCAAAATCTCCTGCAGAAACCGTTCATACTCTTTGGCATAGTTCTTGTTTTTCAATTGGATCAGATTCTTTTCCAACATTTTTTCTTCCCGACTTTGATCGAATATATTTCCGTGATTACTGAATTTATATTCAGCCACAGCCTGGATACAATCCATTCGCTGCTCAAACAGAACCCGCATCTGAGCATCAATCTCATCTATTTTATTCCTGATTTCATCTAATGATTTCAATCGCAACCTCCTTAAAGTAAAAAATCTGCCATACAGATGGCGGTGGCGGCTTCGACCACGGGAAAGGCTCTGACAACGATACAGGGATCATGACGGCCCTGAATTTTCAGGGTCGTATTTTTCATTTCGGCCAGATTAATGGTCTGCTGTTCTTTGCCAATTGAAGGTGTCGGTTTAAATGCCACCTGAAAAACAATTGGCATCCCGTTGGAAATACCACCGTTGATGCCGCCGTTATAATTGGTAGCTGTTTCAATCTGGCCTTCATGCATTCTCAGAGCATCATTGGTTTGAGAGCCCCGCCGACTGACCACATCAAAACCGGCTCCAAAGGTCACCCCTTTTACCGCGGGTATCGAAAATAATAGCGCCGATAAACGGCTTTCAATGGATTCGAAAAAGGGATTGCCGATTCCCGGTTCCAGACCGGTGATAAATCCTTCGACCAAACCGCCCACCGAGTCTTCGTCTGCCATTGCAGCGATGATCACATTTTTCATGGTTTCTTCAAGATTGCCATGATACAGCGGAAAGGCGGGGTTTTCAAAGCTTTCACTCAAGGTTTTATAAACCTGCCAGTTACGAATCGACTCATCTTTGACATCGCCAATCGAGACAATCCGACTGCCAATTCCCAACTCTGGTCTGATCGCTGTTAAGATCTCTTTGGCAATGGCCCCGGCAAAAACCAGGGGTGCCGTCAGCCGACCGGAAAAGTGGCCGCCCCCCCGATAATCCTGAAAGCCACCATAACGGGCGTTAGCCGCATAGTCAGCATGACCCGGCCGCATCAGATCTTTGGTTTTGGCATAATCGCCGGAACGGGTGTTTTCATTACGAATCAGCCCCGCCAACGGTGCGCCGGTGGTTTTGCCATTAAAAACGCCACTGAGTATTTCAATTTGATCCCCTTCTTTTCGGGGCGTCGCCAGAGGATTTCCCCGGGCGGCCCGGCGGTTCAGCTCACTCTGAACCCGCTCCAGATCGATGTCAATTCCTGAAGGGAGTCCATCAATAACTGCGCCAATGCCATTGCCATGAGATTCACCAAAAATCGAAATCTTAAATTTATTTCCCCATGTCGAGCCCAATCCACTCACCTCCCACAGCTTTAAAGTCTTCCCAGAAATGAGGGTAGGATTTATTGACGGCCTCGGCACCGTCCAAGATAATCCTTCCCGAGGCACGAATGGTCGCGATCGCTAAAGCCATCGCAATCCGATGGTCATTATGGCTTTGGACATGACCTCCGGTGAAGCCATCAACCCCGTGAATCACCAGTCCATCAGCTGTTTCTTCAATATTGCCGCCCAGTTTGTTGAGTTCTAAAGCAGTGGCCATTAACCGATCCGACTCCTTAAACCGCAGTCGCTCACCATTGATAATGGTAGTAGTTCCCTTGCTCAGGCTGCCTAACACCGCCAGAATCGGAACCAGGTCCGGACATTGAGAGACGTCGATGACAATTCCCCGGGTGTCTGATTTTTTCACCACCAGGCCCTCTGCTTCAGCCCTGATATCGCCACCCATTTGTTTTATCAGATCAACCATAACCTTATCCCCCTGATGAGAGGAAAGATCAAGATCCTTGCAGTCCATCTTTTCACCAATGGCACCGGCCGCCAGCCAGAACGCTCCCTGGGAAAAATCACCTTCGACCCGGTAGTCGCCGGGGGTGTAAGCCTGATTTCCCTTAATCAGAAAACGCTGATCATTGTCATTGGCAATCTCAATCCCAAAATGTTTTAGGACCTCCAAAGTAATGTCAATATAGGGTTTTGACTCCAGCTTTGACGTTATTTCAATGACCGAATCACCAGAAAGCAAGGGCAGGGCAAACAGCAGTCCGGTAATAAATTGGGAACTGACGCCGCCGTCAATCTTATAGATGCCGGGAGTCAGCACCCCTTCCACTGCCAGGGGTAAATCCTGGTCTTTATTTAAATGTTGATATTGAATTTCTTTTTCGACAAATATTTCATAATAAGGCTTCATTGGGCGGGTGACCAACCGCCCTTTTCCGGTAATCACGGCCCGTTTCGGCTGAAGCAGCACAATCGGGATAATAAACCGCAGCGTCGATCCTGACTCATTACACTGGATCGTCTCATTCGCAAGTGCCAGCGGATCACAGCCCTTAATCGTTAGGGTAAAACGCCCATTTTGCTGTTCATGCTTTTCGATGCTGGCCCCCAATGCTGCCATGGCGTCACAGGTGGCAATCATATCCTGGGACATCAGTACATTTGAAATCACGCTCTCGCCCTTAGCCAACCCCGCCGAAATAATCGCCCGGTGACTCACACTTTTCGAAGGCGGTATTTCCAAACTGCCCTTTAACAACTTAGGTGTAATCTCTATCGTTTTCATTTTTTTCCTCTTAATTTTCTTTTTTCACTCTCTCGACTTCGCAAAAGGACAACTAGATAACTCAGTACCGACAATTGTTACAACAGATTAACAATTGTCGGCACGGTATTCAAGACTTCAGTTTTTTTACAACTATTATCTAAATAGTTCGATGGCCTGGGGTTTCTGGATTTTGACAATCTGCGCCTTGCCGATTTTTTCCAGGGCACAGATGTAGAGGGAGTCGTTCTCAAATTTCTTGTCCGTGAACAATATTTCCTGAACCTTGTCTAATGGCATTTTCGGCAACTCCGTGGGCAATCCGTAATTCTCCAGGATTTCGATAATATTGGCGTAGGTGTCCTTCTGGCTGATTCCCTCTGCTACGGTTTTTTTGGTGATCTGGGCCATTCCAATGGCAACCGCTTCACCGTGAGAATATTTTTTAAATTTAAAATATGTTTCCACCACATGGCCGATGGTGTGCCCAAAATTCAAGATCCGGCGCAAGCCCTGTTCATGTTCATCAGTTTGAACCACATCCCGTTTGATCTGACAACATTTGGCAATGATATCTTCCATATCTTCCACCAGATCCTCGTAATACGCGTAGCCCATCAGCTTGACAAAAAGCGGAGCACTGCTGATACAGCCGTACTTGATAACCTCGGCCATGCCATCAATCATATAATGATCTTCGAGGGTTTCCAGGAATAAGGGGTCAATGATGACGGCCTTGGGCTGGTGAAAAGCCCCGACCAGGTTTTTACCATAATCCATATCAATCCCAACTTTTCCGCCGACGCTGCTGTCAACCTGAGCCAGCAAAGATGTCGGCACCTGGATCAGATCAATGCCGCGGAGATAGGTCGCCGCACAAAAGCCGCCCAAATCACCAACCACGCCGCCACCCAGGGTCAGAATGGCGTCGCTGCGGGTGATATTGCACTTAATCAGCTCGTTATAAATTTCGGCCGTTTGGGACAGGCACTTGCTCGCCTCGCCCGGAGGAATGACAATGCTGTAAACCTTAGGACCAGCCTGACGAACCTGCCGCTCCACCTCGCTTAAATACTCTTTGGCGACGTTTTTATCGGTGATGATGACCACCTTATGATACTGGGAAAAGAGGACCTTCATTTGGGACAACCGCCCTTTAATGCCTTTTTCAATGATAATGGGATACTGGTGTGTATTCTCTGTTTTGCAAATTAATTCCTTCATTTTCTCGGCTCCTTTAAAATCTTAACGTCTATTATATCATAGTTTTTTCAATTTAAAACCATAAAGCGCTTTCCCACCCTTAAAATAGTTTGAGCTTTGTTTACACCTGTCTTTCAAACAAAGACAGATTAGTTTATAAAAGAACCGCCTTAAATAAGACGGTTCGCCTGAAACATAGCACTAACGTAGTACCGACAATTATTAATCTGATTGTACGCATCGGAGCGAACACGGCGTAGCCTGTCCGATCCCGCAGCGAACAACAGATTAACAATTGGTCGGTACGGTAGTTTAACAATAACCTCAACGGTCTTTACTGCTTATCGGTCTTCCTTGAAATAGTTTTTACCCAGCCAGGCCGGTTCTTTTTTGTTGCTGCTCTTGCGCATCGATGTAAAGATCAATACGAAAACCGTTGCCAAGTAAGGCAGGGCGGTAAACAGGTAAATGGAAACCGGCAGGGTGTATTGCTGGAGCCAGAAACTGGCTATATCCAGGGCCCCAAAGAAGTAGGCCCCGAGCAGAGCTTTGCCCGGATTCCACATCGCAAAGATAACCAGGGCCACCGCAATCCAGCCCCGGCCGCTGACCACATTGACCGGATAAATACTGATATATACCAGCGATAAAAAGGCGCCACCCAGGCCACACAGGGCCCCGCACAGGGCGATGTTGAAATATTTATACTTATCTACCGGAATTCCGCTGGCATCGGCAGCCACTGGATTTTCTCCAACCATCCGGGTATTTAATCCCCACTTGGTTTTGTAGAGATAGATATAAATGGCAATCACCAGAAAATAGGAAAAGTAAACATAGATGCTCTGGTTGAAAAAGATCTGACCAATGTAAGGAATATCTCCTAAAATCGGTAACTTGATCGGGGCAAAAAAAGTTGTAATCGCTTCTGGCACTTTCTTCCCGACAAAGTTCTTACCAAAGAAAGCGGCGAAACCAACCCCAAAAATACTGAGGGTCAACCCGGTGACAACCTGATTCGCTTTTAAACTGATGGTCAGGAAGCCGTATATCAGGGCCCCGGCGGCCCCGGCAATGGCGGCGCAGAGAACTGCCGCATAGGGATTGCCAAAGGTAAATCCGGCGATAAAACCGACAACTGCCCCCATCTGCATCATCCCTTCGACCCCAAGGTTCAGGTGACCGACTTTTTCAGAAATAATTTCACCCAGAGTCGCATAAAGCAAGCAGGTTCCGGCTTTAACCGCCGCTGCCAAGAAAAAAACAAATTCCATTTATGCAACCTCACTTTTCGTTTTATCAGAAACAAATCGGTACTGCAAGACAAACTCACTGCCCAGAATAAAGAACAGGATAATCGCCTGGATCATTTCGGCCACTGAGCCAGGAATCTGGAAAGCGGTTTGAATATATGAAGCTCCCTGCAACAGCACCGCAAAGGCAAAGGAATTGATCACTACAAACGGCACCTTAAGTCCCGAAAGCCAGGCCACGATAATGGCGGTGAAACCCAATCCCCCGGTAATTTCAGTTGACAGCGCACCGCTGACACCGGTGGTCTGCATCATCCCCACGATCCCGCATAAGCCGCCGCTGACAAGAGCGGCAATAATAATGGTTTTGGTAACATTGATCCCGATGTACCGGGCAGTGTTTTCACTTTCACCCAACACCGCAATTTCAAAGCCAATTTTTGATCGATTTGAAAAATAATACATCACCAGGACAATAATAACTGCCATCAGAATGCTTAAATTAAAGCCGCTGACACTGGGAAGCAAAGCGTTTTCGGGAAGATTGGCAATTTTCGGCATGCCGTTGGCTGCCGGGTCCTTCCAAAAATCATATTGCAATGCTGCTACCAGCGTCAAGGCGATGTAGTTGAGCATCAGTGTAAACAGGGTTTCGTTGGTTCCGAAACGGGCCTTAAAAAAGGCCGGGATCATCAGCCAGACGGCGCCAAATGCAAAAGAAACCACGATCATCAACAATAACATAATCGGCAGTGGCAAATCCGGCAGTAGCCGCACCACCAGGGTGGTTCCCACTGCCCCCATCAGAAACTGGCCTTCGGCGCCAATATTCCAGAAACGCATTTTAAAGGCGACCATGACCCCCAAAGACAATACCAGCAAGGGTACCATTTTTTCGATGGTGGCGGCAAAGCGGTAAACCGATCCAAAACAGCCCTGGACAATCCCAATATACAATTCAATCGGATTAGCCCCGGCAAAAACGACAATCACCGAAGCCACTGCCAACGCCGCCAATACCGCTGACAGTCGAACAACTATTTTTTCCCGAGTTTTGGGAACATCTTTTTTTACGATATGGAGCATGCTTCTTCTCCTTCATTGATTACCCCGGACATCATCAATCCAATGGCTTCTTTGGTAGTTTTTCTGGGATCTACAATCCCCGTTACCCGACCTTCACACAAAACCATGATGCGGTCGCAAAGACTCATCAGCACATCCAGATCTTCACCCACATACATGATTGGTTTCATTTTTACTTTTTGTTCATTCAGCAATTCGTAGATAATCTGGGAAGATCCCACGTCCAGACCTCTGGTGGCATAAGCGGTCACCAGCAGTTTTGGTTCCAGTTCAATCTCCCGGCCCAGCAAGACCTTTTGAATATTACCGCCGGAAAGTAAACTGACGGCATGATTCTCTATTGCCGGTGTGGAGACATTAAGCCGTTCAACCAGGGCTTCCGCCTTATCTCGGGAAACCTCCCGCGAAATGCCCATGCCTTTTTTGTTACGGTAATCTTTCAACAAGACATTATCAATAATATCCATGGAGGAAACCAGACCCATCCCCAGGCGGTCCTCAGGAACAAAGCTCAGGCTAATCCCCATTTGACTGATTTTCTCAGGATTCTTGCCGACGATGTTTTCGCCTTCAAAAATAATTTCTCCGGATTTGAGATGGTAGAGTCCGGCGATCCCTTCACATAATTCTTTCTGGCCGCTGCCGGCAATACCGGCTACACCAAGAATTTCCCCGGCATAAAGATCAAAGCTGACATGATCCAGCGTGTGGACCTTGTTCCGGTCGATGGCCGTGATGTTTTTAACTTCCAGACATTTCTCTCCGCGCTTCACTGGAACATAGGGAACATTAAGTTCCATCACATCGCCAACCATCATCCCCGCCAGCTCCTGAGGAGTGGTTTCACCCTTGTTCACCGTCTGAATCGTGGTTCCTTTTCGCATAATCGTAATCCGGTCACTGATTTCCATGACTTCTTCCAATTTGTGGGTAATAATAATCACCGAACATCCCGTCGCCACCATTTTTTTCACGATCTCAAAAAGATTTTTAATTTCCTGGGGGGTCAGTACTGCTGTGGGTTCATCCAATATTAATATATCAGCGCCACGATACAGTACCTTGAAAATTTCCAGGCTCTGCTTCTCGGCAACTGACATTTCATAGACCTTTTTATTGGGATCAATGTCCATTCCCAATTGAGCAATCAATTTCCCCATCTCATCTAAAATCTTTTTCTTGTTTAAAAAAGGGGTCGTTTTACGACTGCCGGCGGCAACATTTTCCATGGCTGAAAAAACATCAACCAATTTATAGTGCTGCGGCAACATCCCAATACCCAAATCGAGCGCAATCTTGGGGGAACTGATGTTGACAAGCTGCCCTTTCACTTCGATGTGTCCTTCATCCGGCATATAAATACCATTTAACACATTCATCAGTGAACTTTTGCCAGCTCCGTTCTCTCCCAATATGGCATGTACTTCTCCCTTTTTTAATGAAAATTCCACATGATCCAGGGCTTTGACTTTACCAAAAACCTTTGTGATGTTTTCCATTTTAACGACATAATCATTGTTCATGTTTTCACCTTTACTAAAAATAGCGGACAGAGCCCGAAGGCACTGTCCGTTAAACTATTTGTACTATTTTAAACTACCTACAACATTATCAACAAACCAGTCCATGCTTAACAGTGCTTCATCTGTCATTTTAGTTCCGGCCGTTACTTTAACTGCACCAGTCTGATCTTTCAATTCTCCCGTGAAGATATTCAACTGTCCAGATTTGATCGCTTCAGTGGCGGTATCAACTTGACCTTGAGCGGTTCCCGGTGCAAGAGCTGTCAGTTCATCCAGTAGAACGATACCGTCATTCATGCCACCCCAGTATTGCTGAGATTTCCAGGTTCCGTCAATCACGGATTGAACAGAGTCGGTGTAGTAACCGCTGAAATCCCAAAGCGGCGCTGTCATGTATACTTCTGGCATGGTAGTCGCTGCACTTAAATCATAACCAATGGATAATTTACCGGCTTCTTTAGCGGCTTCCATGGTTGCTGTTGAATCCTGATGTTGAGCTGTTACGTCACAACCTTGTTGGATCAGCGCTTCGGCAGCTGCTTTTTCAACGGTTGGATCATACCAGGTGTTGGTCCAGGAAACATTAACGGTTGCTGCCGGGTTTACCGATTTTACACCCAATGCAAAGGCGTTAATTCCGCGGATAACTTCTGGAATCGGCATTGCCGCAACATAAGCTATTTTATTTGTTTTGGTTGTTAAACCAGCTACGATACCAGAAAGGTAACGAGGTTCTTCAATTTTCCCAAAGTAAGTTCCTAAATTATCCGCAGTCATATAACCTGAACAATGTTCAAATTTAACGTCAGGGAATTCTTCAGCCGCTTCGACCATTCCATCCATGAAACCATAGCTGGTTCCGAAAATAATGGTACATCCCTGGTCAACCATGTCTCTGATAGTAGAAACAACGGCGCTTTTTTCTTCAGGTACATTTTCTTTGACGATGGTTTCGACTTTACCGCCAAGGTTTTCAACCATTTTTGCCCGACCATTGTCATGAGCCTGTGACCAGCCACCATCATCTGCCGGTCCGACATAAATAAAACCAACCTTAGTGACCTCATCTTTTTTAGATGTCGATCCCGAACTGCATCCTGCAACGCTTACAACCACTAAAACCAGTGCAAGCATCAATACTCCCAATCTTTTTTTCATTCTTTTCCTCCTATTTCTAATCTGGTTTAAGACCGTTAAGATAAACAGTCCTACCCACACTAATATTCTAACTAAAAAACAGCTAAAATGCAATCTAAAAAAAGTTGAATAAATCGGCGGCGCGAACGATGTTTTTATTGCAATAAACCGGTAAATTCGGTATTATTATTGTGTAACCGAGGTGAACAAGATTCTTCACCCTGTTAAATGGAAGTTTGTATTGAAAGGAGTGTCATTTTGAAAAAAGAGAAGAAGAACAAGAAACTGGAAACCAAAGAAGTTAAAGATTCGAAAAAAGAGACCAAAAAGAAAAGTGCTGCTGAAGAAAAAAAAGTAGGGTCGGTTCCTAAAAAAGAAAAAGCTATCATGCCAAATTCGGTTCCGCCTGATTCAGTGGTTGATCATCCTGCTCTCAAAAAACTAATGATCGATTCTGCTGTTCTTTATCAGAATATTCTTGTTTTGCCCCAAGTCTTTACAGTTAATGGAGTAACCTATTCCTTATATCCTTCTGAGCTGAAAGCCCTGGATATGATTGGACAATTTTCAGGCATCAATCTGACCCAATTAGCTAGCAAATTGGGAATTTCGAAAAGTGCCATTTCAAAGTGTACCTCTAAGCTGCTGGAAAAAGAACTGATTGGAAAAGAAAAATCCCCGGTCAACGTCCGGGAAGTGGTCTTCACCCTGACGGCGGATGGTCAATCTATTTTTGATCAGCTGGAAAATGTCCACGCCAACCTGTTCGAACCTTTTAACAAGTCACTGGACGGCTTCTCAAACCAGGAGATCAACGATCTTCACCGCATGTTCTTAATTATTCAATCCAGTCTTACCAAGATTATTAATAACGTCTGAATTAACACGAGCCACTTGTTTTCGCAAACAAGTGGCTCTATCACTTATAAAACAGTTGCTTTTAGATTACCCGATTTATGGTGCCAAGGTATTACCCTGCTGATAAACCGCTTCTGTCATCCTCTTTTCCTGATCAGCTTCCTGTACGGCATAACTTTCCAGTTTCAGACGCAGCTGTTTTTCGTCTGCCGTTCCTTTTTCGATTTCATAACTGATGACCCGGATAACCGGGGAACATTGGTTTAATTCATTGAGAAAAGCGATAAATTTCTCTTCATTTCCTGAACAAACCACTGTGAATTCACAGGTGGTTAAAAACCTGCTATCAGGTCCGGCGATTATTTTTTCTTCATTTTCCATAAAGTCCTTGTCGATTTTCATCCCCAGTTGATCATCGATCTGAATATCGGCTGGACCAAATTCCAGCGAAGTCAGACCGACCTTTGCTGATTCAGCCATTTTCGCCACCGATTCATATAATCTGACCGTATCCAGACTTTCCGGCAGCTTACTCCGGTTTTCATTCAGCTGCTCGCCTATTATTTCCAGTTGTTTTAAATAGTCTTCCTCAGTCATTTCATCCGGCAAACCCATACTATAGTTTACTTTTTCTGCCAGCATCAATTTATTTTCGCGATAGGCTTCAAACTTGGGGATCACCAATAAGGCGATCAGAATGACAATCAAAGCCGCGGCTACAATTCCCTTTTCAATCCTTATTTTTTTGTTTTTCTGATGATTATCCGGAGTTCTAATGGATTTTTCATCAAACTGCTGAATATTTTTTCTGTTCACCGCTTATACCTCTGTCACTTGAAGATCAAATGTAAATTCCCATATTTCTTCCCCACTCACCTTTTTGTTATCGGTAGCTGTTTCCTCTTTCTTATTGGTATTAACCATATTAATCACTGGGAAAACGTCCAGGCCGGAGAGTTTTTCCTTGAATTCCATAATCGCTTCTTTCTTTTGTGTTTTGCCCGAAATAATCAATCGGCCATCCTGAAAATCATAGTTCGAAAGTTGAACCTCAGCTGGCAGCACCTTGGCTATTTCGACCATCATTCGCAGCGGCAGCTCCCGTCCTTTGCTGATGGAATCCAGCAGCAGCCGGCGGTGTTCCAATACTTCTTTTTGATGAGAAAGATTGGTGTAAATAACTTGATAGTCCGATTTGTTTGCGATGTTCGTTTCCATCTGTTTGATCTCATTCTGACAGCACAGATCCAACAAAAACAACAGCCCATAAATTACCAGTACCCCTGAAAACAATACACTAAAAACCAGCAGTCCTTTTCTTTCTGGCGAATTCCCCCGCTTCTTTGACTCCGGATAAACTGGCAGTAAATTCATATCATGCTTCATACGACCCACCAGTCCTATCGATTTGAGCCCATTTGATCAAACCGCACACACAGGGTGCGATTAAACAAAGCTCTGCTCTCGACATTTGTCTGAAAAAAATCAGTTCCTCTTGCTCATCCAGAAGAGAATAGATTGGCCAAATTTCTTTATTCATCCCTTTCGTCAGATACTCAAGAACACCAGCGTGCAGACTTTCTCCCCCCATCAGATAAATGTTTCCATTTTTTTCGACTTTTCCAGACCTCAACGGAGACATGAAAATCTGCTCGGCCGTTTTTATAATCTGTTGTAAATATGTTTCTCCATCCCAATCCTTTTCCAGCTCGAGCCGATGATTATCAATGAGCGAACCGCCACAATAATAAAAAAAACGGGTGCAATTTTTTCCCATTTCAATCATCAGCGTCGGCTGCTCCATTTCCTGATTCATGAGGCAGGCAAAGGTATACATCTGGGGAACGACAGCTTGTAAATCGCAACCTGATTTCTTGAAAACCCGGGAATACCAGATGAGCCGGGCTTTTTCAACACCAACTCCCAACACCTCCAGTTTTTTCTCATCCATCCCCAGACATTCATACCATTGCGTTTGTTCCCGAGCGACAAAATCGATCCGCCAAAGTTCCAGATTTTCTGAAGTAAGCAGCTGCATCTGCCAGTAAATCGCGTCTTCTACCTCTGGAAGTGTCATCATTGGAAAAGTAAATGTTGCCACCATCATTTCTTTATGATTAACCAACAACATTACCTCATCTTTGCGGCGATATCCTTTTAAGAGCTTTCGCAAAAATCTACCAACCCTCAGCTTCTTTTCAGGATCAGCTTCAGACCAAATCTGGTCCGGTGTTTTTTCAATCCTGAAATCCTTGATCTGCACCATTCCTGACTCATCTAATACCCCAACGACTATTTTTGTTAACGCTTCGCCCAGATCAACAGTCCAGCGCTTTCTTGGCTTTTTCAAAGGTCAAACTCCCCCCAACATTTTCCAGTTAAACTTGACGATCTGACCTGACGGCGCAGCCGTTTCAGGGATCAGTTCTATTTCACCGCTAAATTTTTTCTGATAAGCACGATATTCGCTTTTTACTTCCATATATCGCAGCTTCTCCGATGTCTTAAAGATCCGAATCTCATAAAATCCGCCGTTTTCATCGGATACCTTTCCACTGGTGCCAGAATAATCGACGTCTTCCTCAAGTTCAGCCTGAACAACAGCCATGGCATTTTTTCCCGTCAAAATACATAACTGATAATCCTGATTTAAGGTGTTTGCCTGCAACTCGGCCATTCCCCGGGTTAAAATGTAACCCGCACCCGCTGCCAGAATAGCAATGACGACCAAAACCATGGGCAGAACAAAGCCTTTATCATTCTGGTTCGGTTTTTTCATACAAATTCCACCACTCTTCCATGGGAAATAGTTGTTTCCCGATAATAAACCGTCCCTTCAACGACCAGACTGTATTTTAGAATGACTTCTTGCTTGGATCCCAGGGTCATCGAGAAATACTGAATGCCATCGGTAAACTGACTGCTCTGACCTTTTCCAATCGGGTTCAATCCATCTTTATAAACCTTATATCGTCTTAAATAACCATTGCTGTACAGATAATAGTTGTAGTAAAGATCCGGGCTTTCCAAATCCTGAAGATAGACCCGGCTATTTTTAAAATAAATTTTCTCCGATTTTAAAATCTGCTTCTGAAAATACAGTTCAATATAACGCTCGGTATAAAACAGTTTCTGGTTAATCTCGGCTTTTTTGCTGATTGTATTCACATAGATCAAACCCGACAACAGCATCGCCAGCACCAATGAAATAACCATCAGCGAGGTCAGAACCTCAATCAGAGAAAACCCATCTTTTTTTCTAACCCAATGGTCACTCATCCTGCCTCCAGAGCACCTTAATATGGAACAGCTTATCGATACGATTCCCGCCTTTATGTAAAATCTCAAGCGTATATAAACTGGTTTGACGGTCTGGTTTTACTCCGGCCAGCTGATACTCCGGGTATTTGCTCGTTAAAACCCCAGCCACTCTTTCCGATAGAGTCTCAGCCGATTCTTCCATTAAACAGAGCTTTATATCATCGGCGATACTATTAATCTCCACCGACTGCTCAAAAATGGTTTTGGATACCATCTCCGTTTTGATAGCCATTCCAACCAGCCCCAGAATCATCGCCAAACCAGATCCGCAGACAGCGATGGCAATAATAGCTTCGATAATGGTATACCCTCTTTGTGACTTTGTGATCTGCCTGAGCCCAGGTCTGACGCTATGGTTCATCTAAATAAATCCTTCCGTTTCCCAGCTGAACAATAATTTTTCTGACCACCCCATTTTTACCGGTCAGATTGACTGTCCCAGCCCGGGACACGGTTCCATGGGTATGAAGAATTAATTCGAATTCGCCGGTATAATCCCCGGAAAAGGTCAAAGTTTCCACCGGGATATAATCCCGATGAATCACTCCGTCGATTGTCCAGATAACCTGCATCCCTGTATCCCGAAAGCGAACCTTCCTCTGATAGCCATCCATAATTGCTTCATTTTGATACTGGAGCAAGGCATACAATATTTTCTCACACTCTGCTTCATAGGCAGTTTCACTAAAGGTATCTCGGCCGGCGAATCCTGTGCTGAGTAACGTCACAGTGAGCAGCGACAAAATCGATAGCGATATCATCAGCTCCAGCAAGGTGTTACCAGCTTCCCCATTTAAACACTTATTATTCATCTTGGCTCTTACGTATGTATTCGTTTTCATGTTGGGCTTTTCATCCCTATGGAATGGCTATTAAACTGATCTGTTTTGTCCCGGAATTATAGCTGAAGATTTTCCCCTTGCTAACCGCCTTTAATTCCGAATTTTTAAGATAGCCGGCCTCATTCAATTTGGCAACCAATTCATCAAATGTATCTACCGCTGGATCGAGATCTCCTTTTTCTGCTCGATACAGTTCAACGGCACTTTCAACAATGCGGATATTGGCCTGATCAGTATTGTTCTGAGAATTTGCGAGAACACCGGTAAACCGTGGAATAGCCAAAGCTGCCAGAGCGCCTAAAATAGCAATCACCACAATTATTTCCATTAGAGTAAAACCCCGAACATTATGCCGCCTGCTGATCTTTAGCCTGTCACTGGATTTGCTTTTATTTCCCACTTTCAATCTCCTATCTCTTTTTACTTGATATTACCACTCTTGTAAAATAAAAAAAAGAGTAAATATTCAGTTTATTTACTCTCTGCTTTACTCAGAAGCCCTGCCAATTTATCATAAATCCCAGGCTTCTTTTAAAATCCCGATGCCGCTGTAAATCTGCTCATCGGTCAACGAACCATACCCCAGCAAAACCATACTTTTATAACCCTCAGGCACACCATGAATAAAGTAAGGCGAAACCGGATAAACCCGCACGCCCCGAGCCAGGGCCCGACGATACATATCCTCCTCGGTCAGACCATTATCAAGCTGCACCAGCAGATGATGGCCGGCATTTTCACCAGTAATTTTGACCCGTTTTCCCCACTGTTTTAGTGCATTCATTAAGACAATTCGTTTTCCTTTATAGACTTTCCGCATTTTATTGACATGCTTTTCGAAAATCCCGCTGGAAATAAAGGCGCCAATCATTTTTTGTTCCAGACTGGAAACGGGTGAACTGATTGCATCTGCTATTTCCAGATAGGCCTTCAGTAATTCAACTGGCAGGACCATATAACTGATCCGGAACGATGGGGCAATGGATTTTGAAAAGGTACCAATGTAAATCACCTTGCCATTATTATCAATACTCTGGAGCGAGGGCAGAGGTTTTTCATTGTAGCGGAATTCACTGTCGTAGTCATCCTCAATAATATAAGTCCCCGCTTCCTGATTGGCAAAATTAAGCAGCCGAATCCGACGGTCAATCGGCATGCTCATTCCCAACGGGAACTGATGGGATGGGGTCACATAAACCGCCACATCCGAATAATCTTGCATCGGTTCAATTTGAATCCCCTTTTCATCAATGTCGATGGAAATAACCGGATTCCCCATTTTTTCAAAAATATTATAGGCTTTAAGATAAACCGGATTCTCCAGCACCACCGATTTTTCATGTCCCCAGAGCAGACCCAGGATTTGCAGCAGATGATCTGTTCCTGACCCGATAATGATCTGATCTTCGGTGCAGCGCACCCCCCGGGATCGATACAGTAAATCCACGAGAGCCTTTCTCAACTCCAGCTCGCCCTGAATATCCGGTTTATTTAATAAGCTGATATCATATTCATTAAAGGTTGACTTGAATATTTTGCGAAAGGCTTCATAAGGAAAAATACGCTGATCAATGGCATTAGGTGAAAAATCGATTTTTATCGTTTCAGTCTTTGTTGTTTTAATACTTTTTTCTTGAACCTGGTCCTTTTGTTTTAATAAATAGGTCTCAATCTGGCAAACAAAATAACCTCTTTTAGGAAGGGCTTCAAGGTAGCCTTCCGCCACCAACTGGCCATAGGCCGCATCCACCGTATTCACACTAACCGCCAGATGGCTGGCCAGGCTCCGCTTAGACGGTAGTTTCTCGCCATATTTCAAACCACCCGCGGTTATTTCCTGCTTGATAAATTCGTAAATTTCCACATAAAGAAAAGCACCCTTATTTTTAAATGGTATGGTAATCATAACTTCTCCTTGTCTGAACCCATAGTTTTTCGATTAACTGACGCTTCTTACAGGTCCAATTTTAACATATAATAAGATAATTTAGAATAAGGAGATTCAAATGCAAATCAAACAAAAGCGGGTTGCCGCTATTCATGATATATCCTGTGTCGGCCGTTGTTCCCTGACTGTGGCTCTGCCAATTATCTCAGCTGCCGGATTTGATACCAGCGTCTTGCCAACCGCAGTTCTGTCAACCCATACTGGCGGTTTTGAAAATTTCACCTACCGGGATTTAACCGATGACATCCGTCCCATTTCCGATCACTGGCAATCCCTTAATCTCGAATTTGACGCCCTGTATAGCGGTTTTTTAGGCTCTTTTGAACAAATTGATCTGGTTGCCAATCTCTTTGACACCTTCCAGTCAGAAAAAACGCTGATTCTGGTGGATCCGGTGATGGCCGACCATGGCGAACTTTATTCCATTTATACCCAGGAAATGGCCAAAGGTATGACTACCCTTTGTGCCAAAGCCGATATCATTGTCCCCAACCTCACCGAAGCCGCCTTCCTGCTCGATGAACCCTATGTAGGTGAGGATTATGATCAAAACTATATCGAAGAGTTGTTAGTCAGACTGTCCCAGCTGGGCTCTAAAAAAGTAGTGGTCACCGGCATTTCATTTGACCCCTCAAAACTGGGGGCTGCCACCTACGACACTGAGACCAGAACCTTAGACTATGCCTTCAATGGCCGGGTATCTGATTATTTCCACGGCACCGGGGATATTTTTGGCAGCACCCTTCTTTCCGGGTTGTTAAACGACTTTAATTTAAAAGAATCCACGCAGATCGCAGTGGATTACACCAGAGAATGTATTCTAAAAACAGTGGAACTGGGTCAGGAAAAGCGCTATGGAGTCTGTTTTGAACGGGCCATTCCCTATCTGATTAAACGGTTGGGATTGTAGCCGTACAGGCAAATTGACAAATTAGCCCGATCTGACTTTTGAAATGAGGTTATAGTTTGGGCGGGTATCCCCCGCCCGTGCTTTTATTCATCGCCCAGCTCTTCCTGTTGTTCTTCAATCTTTTCATTAATCAACGCATAGGAATAGCCCCGACCCATTAGGCTTTTCTTAATCTTGAACATCAGCTCTTTTCCAACCGCCCCTTTTCTACTGTGGGCGCGTAGATATTTTTCATAATCCCGGTTTAACTTTTCACTGAGTTTCTGTTCTTCATAAACCAATTCATCCGCGGTTAATTCCTGCGGTTCTTCTTCCAAAATCAAACTTTTGATCACTTCCAGAACCATTTCAGTGGGGTAACCCATTCTTCCCAGCTTATCATACAGCTTTTTTTTCTTCTGAGCCGAGGTTTGTCCCTTTAACACCCGCAAATTCTTTTTTGCGACCATCTCACAGCATCGATATTCGTCTTCCTTTGAATAAAGATCTTCCAGCGAAAGCAACAGCTGATCACTGATCCCCCGTTTTTTTAAATCCTGAATCATCCGTCGGGAGCCATAGTAATTGAGATGGCGATTGTTCTCGACATAGTTTTTAAGATACACCACATCATCAATATACCGGTATTCACCCAGCTTTTCCATCACATCAGCGATTATTTTATCATCAATATTCTTTTTCTTCATATAATCAATCATTTCACTGCTGGTGCGCGACTTAAACGACAGATACTTTACCGCCATATCCATCGCTTTTTCCCGGTTAATCTCCGCCATCTCTCTTTCCTCCTAAAAAAATCACCAGCCTAAGCCGGTGATTCAAACTATCAATATAGATAACCTAGTACCGACAATTGTTACATCATGTTGTACGCATCGGAGCGGACATGGCAGAGCCTGTCCGATTCCGCAGCGAACAACAGATTAACAATTGGTCGGTACGGTGGTATGTCGATAACCTCAATCTTGAGCCTAAGCCGGTGATTATTTTTTTTTATTTTGTACGTGCTTTTAAGGCAGACAGCATGGCCGCAAAGTCCTTTGTTTCGGACAGCGGCACCATTACTTCTACACATTTTAACTCGCTGATGTTTTTATTGTTATTGATATTCTGGTAAGCCGCAATGAGACCCTGAGCTTCATCCAATGATGTTAATGTCCCGATTTTTTCGCCATCCATCAAAACTGCTGCGCCATCTACATAAAGTTCAATACCCTTGCTGTTTAATACCTTAACACAGGTATCTAAATCCATGGGATTCTCCACCCGGGCCGGAATCAGTTCAAACCCATCACCCAAATGGATATTGTCGTAATTGTAACATTCCATCAGATCATTTTCAATCCGCTCAATCGCCGATTTAAAGACCCCGGAAGTCTGCACATAACCAAGACTTTCACCATGATAAAAAACTTCATATCCCTGAGTTTGAGCACCGACGACCCCGGCTGAAGTTACGATAAATAAAATCATGAACGCGACAATGCTACTGCGTTGTCTTTTCCGCTTTCGTTTAATTCGTCTTTTTTCTCGTTCAATCTTTATAATATCGTCCATTTATTTACCTCTTGTTATTATTCGTTACGTTTTCGTTACATAATGATACCATATTTATATAAGTTCTGCAAGATTTTTTGCAAAAAAAGACACCGTTTTTACGGTGTCTCTAGGTTGTCGATAAACTATCGTACCGACCAATTGTTAATCTGTTGTTCGCTGCGGAATCGGACAGGCTCTGCCGTGTCCGCTCCGATGCGTACAACATGATGTAACAATTGTCGGTACTAGGTTATCTTTCTTGACAGTCTGAAGACACCGTTTTTAGGGTGTCTCAGGCTTAGATATAGTCGCCGGAACTGATACTGAAGTAATTGCTGATCGGCTGAGCCTCATTATTGACCCGCACTTCAAAATGAACATGATTGGCAGTGGACGATCCTGTTGATCCCATTCCACCGATCCGCTGACCCTGAGTTACGGTTTGACCTTCCGATACATCCACCGAACTAAAGTGGCCGTAGAGAGTCGAATAACCGTTGCCATGATCAATGATAACACACTTGCCATAGCCACCATACCAGCTGGATAGCGTAACTGTTCCTGATGCCGCCGCATAAATAGATGTTCCTTCACTGTTTAAGATATCAATTGCTGCTGCCCGATAATGATTGCTGTAATAACCGCCATCATAATCCCGGAGGATTTCTCCCACTCGGCCACTGGCCGGGAGAATAAACTGGGCCTGAGGGGTTTCCGCTGCTGGTTCTTCCGCTGGAGTTTCCACAGCGGGGACTTCAACTGCCGGAGCCTCAGCTACCGGTTCTGCTGGTGTTTCCACCACCGGAGGTTCTGCTGCCAGTGGTTCTGCTGCCGGAGTTTCTACCACTGGAGCTTCCGCTACCGGTGTTTCTACAACTGGCGCTTCTGCTACTGGGGCTTCAACTGTAATTTCCTCCACCTGAACTTCTTCAACGACGTTATCCACTGCTGGCGTTTCAGCCGCCGGTACCTCTGCCACCGGCGCTTCTACAACTGGCGCCGGGGTTTCTGGCACTGCATCTACCGGCGCTTCCGCAGTTTGAATCTCGGATGCGCTGGCAGTGTTTCTGACCGGTTCAACGGTCGGCTCTTCTTCAACTAACCCCTCTATCGAAGCCGTTTGTACGACATCATCGGGAATTAACACGGTTTCTTGCGGGGCTGTCTCAACACTTGGTTGAAGGCTTTCAACTCTGGCAACCTGAACGTCAGGATCTTCATTCTTTTCCTGGGTTCTAATTGCGGTAATCACCTGGGCAACTTCTTCGGTGGTTAAGAAATCCGTTGATCGGGCGGCGCGTATTTCATAATCGCTGCCTTCCCTGTTTCTTCTGCCGCTTTTACCGTCATTCGTTTCGCTTACAGCCGCTTCCAATACACCCAAACAGTCCACATAGCCAATGCTGGTTCCTTTGTAAATAACCTCATAGGCCCGGGTTTGAGCATCGACAACACCTGCTCCTGCCAATACTAAAAAAGTACAAACCACCACTGCGGATCCCCGCAGTTTAAATAGCCGTCTTTTGTCTTTGTTTAAAGTTTCTCCGTGATTGAAATGTTCAATCTCTACGAATTCATCATGTTCAACTTGTTGGGTCGACCAATTAAATCGGTACTTTTTTAATCTTGCTCGGATTTTTTCAAAAAAATTCTGAGTTTTTTCCATGCCTCTCCTCCTCGTTACATTTTATTTACAATTATGATACCATATGGTTTTATACTTTACAAGTAGTTTGTATTCTTAATCGCTTTTTTGTCTACATATGGTATTCATTTCATAAATCAGGAAGAAAAGTAGTGTTACTAAAAGTTGCTTCAACTATTCGCCGTCATTCCAACCCAAAACTTTAATTAATCGTAATTCCGAATAACCATAGGCACTGGCCGGGTAGTTAATTCGATCCGTCGTATTGGAATTGATCAGATAATCCGCCATGTTTCCGTCGCTATCTTCAATCACATCGGTAACAATAACCGAGTGGAGCCAATCCCCATTATGGCCATATTGCAAAACATCGCCAATTGAGCCGGAAAAGACATTGTCATCAACAACCGCTGCCAGTCCATAACCGTCATTTTCACTGGCATAACTGTAAAACTCCGCCACCCCTGTCCAGGCTGGGCTCCGACCCGAGTCTGATTCGTCCAGATCGACTTCTTCGCCGTACCATTTCCATTGGGAATTGTTGTCACCATCACTATCCATGGGGATTCCTCCGGCCCAGAGGCACTGAGAGATGTAGTTATTGCAATTGCCACCGTAGCTATCATAAATACCATAGTCATCATTTCGAACGACTTCAGTCGGATCTACCCAGGACATCGCATAGTCCACCGCCGCCTCCGCATCATAGTCATTATCGGTTTCGGCTACCCAGCTTTCCCCATCACCTGAATTGAAATCGTCCTTTTCCCAGGATAATTCTTCAATAACTGCCAGGGCCTCGCTGAGCAATTCGTCAGCCACATCCTGGGGATCGTCATAGCTGTCAGCAATGGCTTCTTCTAGCATCAGAAAGCTATCTTCTTCTTTATAATGCTCGGTTATCACATAGCCATTGGCTGTTTCGGTCAGATAAAAGGTATGGGCAATCCCGGCACTGGACGAATCGACATCAGGAATAAACGCAAAATTGACGGTGTGGTCTTCCAGTAACACCACTTCCACCTCATCTGACTCCGTATCAATACTTATCACCGTTAAGCCACATTGATAGTCAGTCATCTTCAGATCATTGCTCTGATTTTGTCGCAATTGAATCAGATAATCCATGGCACTTTGATTGATCCAGGCGTTTTCGCTGGATGGATCAGCAAATAACGCTCTAATATCCGTCGATTCCAGATTTGCCATAGCCTGAAAATAGGATTCAAAATAATCATTGATCGGTTTAAGCATGGCATCTTCCAAATTTTCATCACTATCTCGGATTTTGATGATGCTGCCAGTTTTTATATAATTGCTCTCAGGTTTAGCATCAAAAATGCTCCCGGTACTGGTGGCTAAGGCATTTGAATTTGCCATTACGCCGACACAAACAACACCTACTGCCATCAGGGTCATTAGCACCAGGCCGATCATCGTTCTTCTTCGTTTTCGTCCTTTTGATTTTTTTCTTCTTATCATTTTCCCACCTCTTCAGTGTTTGTAACGATTATATATCCACAATGTGTATCTTTTGTGAACAAAACATGAAGATTACGAGAGATTTTCTTACCGCTAATGTACCACCAAACCCTTAAAAGACAACAAAAAATAAAAAAAAACAGCTCTCGCTGTCATCTTTTTAAGTGGTGGTGCCCAAAGGCGGAATCGAACCACCGACACGAGGATTTTCAGTCCTCTACAAATTAATAACACTGCACTCAAATTTATCCAGTTTGCGCTATTTCAAATGACTGTGCAATACTAAACTTTGCTTAACTAAGCGATTCACACCAAATCAAAGATTTGGGTTCTCTGCTTATGCTCTACCGACTGAGCTTTAAGCTTGTTCAAAAAATAAAAAAACAGCTTTCGCTGTCATCTTTTAAGTGGTGGTGCCCAAAGGCGGAATCGAACCACCGACACGAGGATTTTCAGTCCTCTGCTCTACCGACTGAGCTATTTGGGCATATATAATTTTTTTTTAATTTCAAGCAAAAAAATATGGTGGGCCTTCAGGGGCTCGAACCCCGGACCTACCGGTTATGAGCCGGTTGCTCTAACCAACTGAGCTAAAGGCCCCCAAGTAATTTTAAAAAAAATGGTCGAGGTGAGAGGATTCGAACCTCCGGCCCCATGGTCCCAAACCATGTGCGCTACCAAACTGCGCTACACCTCGATACAATACTTGACTATTATAAATGTTTTTCTACTTGCTGTCAAGGACATTTTATCTTTTTTTCTTTCAGACACTGTTTATCTTTGACGACTTGCTTATTATAGCACGATCAAATACTCTAATGCAAGTCTTTTTTTCACAAAAGAATCAAAAATTTGATTCTTTTGTGAAAAAAGTTTAAATCCCGCTATTTTTCCAGAACGGTAGCTTTAGCAGTATTTTTTTCTTTTTCCCGGCGGTTCAGAAGACCCTCGGCCAGATTAACCGTCCCACTGAAAATTCTAAGCAGGGGATAAATATCCAGGATGGTAATTCCCAGAACAATAAACATTGCAGGCAAAAAATCCTGGATCGGTGTCAGGAAAAATAAATCTTCCAAGAACAAAACACAACATAAGAACGAAACGGTCATTGCAAAGAATAGTGCCCAGCGTTTATTATCCAGTGGCTGGCACACCCGAAAAAGAATAACTAAGCCAATCAAACCGGTGGAAATCACCGCCAGAGTCGAAATCTGCTGATGATCCAGGGGCAGATAAGCACCGACGATCATTATCATAACGACATTGAAGACTACTGTTAACGCGCCTGGCAGCGATTTTTTCAGAACCTTTTCCAGGAAATTTCCCGTGATCCGGTTCTTATTGGGTTCCAAAGCCAGAAAAACAGAAGGCGCACCAATGGTCAGCGCGCTAATCAAGGTCAGTTGAATTGGAACAAAGGGATAGGCCTCATTGGCAATAATTACGATAATAGCCAGCATCAGCGAAAACATGGTTTTCACCAAAAACAGTGATGCTGCCCGGGTAATATTATTAATGACCCGGCGCCCTTCCATCAGAACCCGAGTAAAACTGGCAAAGTTGGAATCAAGCAAGACCAGCTGGGATACCTGACGCACCGCGTCGCTGCCTTCGGCCATGGCGATACTGCAGTCAGCTTCACGTAAGGCCAGAACATCATTGACCCCATCTCCGGTCATGGCCACGGTATGCCCCTGACTTTTAAGGGATTCAATCAAAAGACGTTTCTGTCCCGGGGTTACCCGGCCAAAAACCGAATAAGCCTGGGCGGCATTGCGAACATCCTCATCATCAGTGAGAGTGGAAGCGTCGACAAAATTGTCCCAATCCAGCAATCCTGCCCGGTGAGCGACTTGGGATACCGTAACCGGATTATCACCGGAAATAACTTTGATCTCGACCCCCTGGTTCCTGAAAAACTCCAGGGTTTTTTTAGCTTCCTGGCGAATTTTATCCCCCATTGGCAGCAATGCCATGGTGCTGATATTGTCTGGCAGACTGCCATCTTCTTTAAATGGTTCCGGGGCAAAACCCAACATTAAAACCCGGTTGCCTTCGCTGGCATACCGTTCAACTTTTTCTTGAATTTCGTCGTAGCGATCTTTTAAAATAAATTCCGGTGCCCCGATTATGTAGGTTCCCTGCTCCCCAAAAAAAGCGCCGCTCCACTTCCGCTCTGACGAAAAAGGAATCACCCGACCACATTGCCATTTGGGCGCTTCGCCCTTACAGCTTTCACTGAGAGCCCGAAAGGTGGCATTATCATCTTTTAGATTGGCAATCAAAGCCCGGATCGCCTGAACGGGATTTTTGTCATGACAAATGGTTTCCATTGATAGAACTTCCATATTGCCTTCGGTGATGGTTCCGGTTTTATCCAGACAGAGCATATCCACCCGAGCCAGGGTTTCGATGCAATATAGCTCCTGAACCAGGGTCTGATGTTGTCCCAGGCGGATTACGCCAACGGCCAGCGCCACGCTGGTTAAGAGCACTAACCCCTCTGGGATCATCCCGATCAGAGCCGCCACCGTTTGGGTAACGCCCGCCTGAAGCGGCAGCCCCTGGACAATCAGTTGTTTGTAAAGCAGCAGCAGACCGAGGGGAACAATCACGATGCTGATGCTTTTCATGATAAAAGCCAGGGCATTCATAATTTCTGAATTTGGTTTTTTGGCGACCTTAACGGCTTCAACCAGTTTCGAGGCATAATTTTCCAGACCCACCTGAGTCACTTGAACCGTGGCCTGCCCAGATACCACGAAACTGCCGGAAAGAAGGGTGTCCCCAATATATTTCATAATCGAATCCGACTCACCAGTAAGCAGCGATTCATTGACTTCCAATTCCCCTTTTACCACCCGAGAATCCGAAGGGATCTGTTTGCCGGCTTTCAAAACCAAAATATCATCCATAACTATTTTTTCAAAAATGATTTCCTGAGGGTTGCCGTCCCGTAATACGGTAACATGGGGTTGCGAGATCAGTGAGAGCTTATCAATGGTTTTTTTGGCCTTAATTTCCTGAACGATGCCAATAAAAGTATTAATGATAACAATGTTAATAAACAGAAGATTTTGAAATGATTGAACAAAAATAACCATCAACGCCAGAATGATGTTAAGCATATTAAACAAGGTTAAACTATTATCTTTGATAATTCTGCCAATGGTTTTTGTTTTGGATTGGGGTTGGATATTAACCTTTCCGGCCGCTACCCTTTCTTCAACCTGGGCTTGAGTAAGTCCAATTTCTAGGTTGATATTATTTTCCATTGATTCCTCCCGGTAATTTATTCACTGGTGGGATTATATCACCACAATCTTAAAATACCTTGTAGCGACCCATGTCCTGGAATACCGATCACAAAATATACAGCAAACGTAGTACCGACAATTGTTACATCATGATGTACGCATCGGAGCGGACACGGCGTAGCCTGTCCGATTCTGCGCGAAGGCAACGAGCCAATCACAAGCTTGCTTGTAGTTGGCGACTGCCCGCGACCAATGCGAAAGGAGCAAAGCGGATTTCGCATGGCGCAGCGAACAACAGATTAACAATTGGTCGGTACGGCAGAGCGGAACCAAACCTCGATTTTTCGACAAAAAAAGAAGCCTGCCCCAGGGACAAACCTCTTTATATGTGTAGTATTAATTTTTTTGCTATGCCAGACTTTCTCTGACCACTTGATTAACAAGCTTTCCGTCAGCCCGACCTTTAATCTTCGGCATCAGGGCACTCATAATTTTTCCCATGTCTTTTGCGTCAACTGCGCCGGTTTCTTGAATTGTTTCAGCCACAATTACTTTGATTTCATCAACCGTTAATTGTGTAGGAAGGTAGCTCTCGATGATTGTTATTTCTTCGCGAGCCTGCTGGATTAAATCGTCTCTTTGAGCTTTCTCAAACTCGGCCAGGCCATCCCGACGTTGTTTGAGCTGTTTTGCAATAATTTCCAGAATCTGGTCATCTTCCAGTTCCACTTTCTGATCCTTTTCGACTTGTAAAATAGCCGCTCGAATCATGGTAATGGTAGATTTCTTAACCTTATCCTTGTCCTTCATTGCTGTTTTTAAGTCAGCCTGTAATTGATCCTTTAATGCCAATTGGTCACATCCTATCTTTTTTTCATCTTTCTTTTTCTAGCTGCTTCTGATTTTCTTTTTCGCTTTACGCTTGGCTTTTCATAATGCTCTCTTTTGCGAATTTCAGACATAACCCCAGCCATTGCTGTTTTTCTTTTAAAACGTCGCAATGCACTTTCGAGTGTTTCATTTTCTTTGATTTTTACTTCAGACATTTTCAACCCCCCCCTCTAATCCGTTGCTAATTTCCGGTACTGTTAATCAACATGGTATGAGTCAAACTATATTATACGCATTATTTCTTGCGCTGTCAATTATTTTTCAACCGGGAGGCCATAATAATGGTCGGCCACCTAATAAATGATAGTGCAGATGGGGTACGGTTTGATTTCCGTCTTTGCCGCAATTATTCACCAGCCGAAAACCGGTTGCGGCAATCCCCGTTTTCAAGGCAATCCGATTGGCTACCGTATGGAGATGACAGATAATATCATTTCCTGCCGGAACGGATAGAATTGAATCAAAATGTTCTTTGGGAATAATAATCACATGAATCGGGGCCTGGGGGGCAATATCGTTAAAGGCGATGATCAGATCATCTTCATAAACCACATCGGCGGGAATTTCCTTATTGACGATCTTACAAAAAATACAGTCTTGGGACATATCTTCCTCCTAAATTATAGAATCTCCGATTAACTTGTCAGCATATCGACTACTATATGATACCCTAACGCTGATGATTCTACCATTGATTTTTTCGTCGGTCACGAGAAAAACCGGCACATAATTTTTGGTATGGCCTTCATAACCGGCTGCATCGTTGGTTGCTTCAAATAGAACCTCAGCAATCAGGCCATCATTTTTTTTGATAAAGGCCAGCTCCAATTCCCGGGACAATTCTGAGAGCTCATGACTGCGGGCATTCTTAAGGGTTTCATCGATCTGATCAGGGAACGCAGCGGCTTTGGTCCCGGTCCGCCGGGAGTATTTAAACACATGGATCTGGTAAAAACCTACTGCCCTGGCAAAATCCAGAGTCTCCTGAAATTCTGCTGTGGTTTCACCGGGGAAGCCCACCATCATATCGGTAGTAATGGCAGCTAATGGGAAAACCGCCCGGATTTGATTGACAATCTCCAGGTATTCAGCCGTCGTGTAACGGCGGCCCATCCGTTTCAGCACCGTATCACTGCCGCTTTGCAGGGACAGATGAAAATGGGGGCAAAAGCTTTCCAGCCCAGCCAGCCGCTTAAGCCGCTGGGGCGTAATAAATTTGGGTTCCATCGATCCCAGTCGAATCCGTTTGAGTCCTTCAATCCCATCAAGGGCTTCAATCAGGTCAATCAGGTCCGTCTTACTCACATCGGTACCTGTTTGATCCACCCCGTAAGAGGCAATGTGAATACCAGAAAGAATCACTTCCTGATAGCCCATCTCAACCACCCGGTTCACCTCGTCGATGATCTGTTGCTGGTTGCGGCTTCTGACCGGCCCTCTAGCAAAGGGGACAATACAATAGGTACAGAACTGATTGCAACCTTCCTGGATTTTGATAAAGGCCCGGGTTTTACCCTTAACCTCAGAAATCATCAGCGGTTCAAAGATCTTTTCATCCATAATATCTGAGACAAAATCCCGCTGGCTGAGATCCTGAAGGTGGGCATCAATATAGGCCAGGATATCGCCCCGATTTTTAGTGCCAATCATCAGATCCACTTCCGCTATTTTTTCGACTTCGTCCGGTGCCACCTGAACATAACAGCCCACTGCACAGATAATCGCATTGGGGTTGATCCGCTTGGCTTTTCGCATCATTTTACGGGATTTCTGATCACCCAGATGGGTCACGGTGCAGGTATTGATGACATAGACATCGGCAACCTCGGAAAAATCCACAATGGTATAACCAGCTGTCTCAAAAATCTCCATCATCGCTTCACTGTCATAGGTGTTGACCTTACAGCCCAGGGTCATAAACCCGACTTTTCTTTGTGCATTATTCATACTAAACTTGATACACCTCACTTCCAAAAATTCAATTGGCTGAGCACCACCATGCCGGCGGTTTCCGTTCTTAAGATCCGCTGGCCCAGGGTTACGCTGATCACGCCAGCTGCTAAGCAGGCCGCTGCTTCCTGGGGATCAAAGCCCCCTTCGGGACCAATGATCACGCCAATTTTTAGCGGTTTATTCACTTCATGCATTTTTTCGAAAGCTTCAAGCGCCGCCTTCAGCGACAGCCTGTTTTCGTCCTCATAGGCTAAAATCATCAGATCGTAATCATTAACTTGCTTTAATATTTCCGATAAGGTTTGCGGTAACCTGATCGCCGGGATAATTCCCCGCTTGGACTGCTTGGCCGCCTCGTAGGCGATTCGCTGCCAGCGTTCGATTTTTTTATCCTGCTTATCTTTGATCTGGGAAATCGCCCGCAGCGAAGAAAAAGGCACTACTTCATAAACGCCCAGCTCCACACCTTTCTGAATAATCACTTCCATTTTAGTGCCCTTGGGCAAGCCCTGAAAAAGCGTGATGACAAGCTCCGGTGTTTCGCCCCGGGATGGGTATTGCTTGATAATGCTACCGGAAACCGCCTGATCACCAGGACTGTTCAAGGCCACCTGGTAGTCGGTGCCCCGGCCATCACAAACCTCAATCACATCGTCTTTGCCCAACCGCAGAACTTTGGTAATGTGTTTAAAATCCTCCCCGGCAATAATGATGGCTGTCTCGGAAATCTGATCGGGTTCCACAAAAAATCGATGCATGCTAGTCCCTCTTCTGGGCGACCACCCCAACCCATTCACCCATTTGCTGAACAAAAACAAGCTTGAAGTTTTCTGCTTCCAGGGCATTGAGCACATCCGCCAAGCGGTCGATGATGATTCCCGAAGAAATAAAAATCCCATTCTCTTTCAGGTAGGGTTTAATAATGCCCGACAGTTCCACAATGGCGGCCGCCAGAATATTGGCCACAATCACATCGGCTTTTTCATCGATGACATCCAGCAGGTTTCCTTCACGGATTTCAACCATGCTGCCCAAATCGTTGAGTTCGGCATTTTCCCGGGCAATTTTTACCGCCAGGGTGTCAAAATCCACCGCCACCACTTTTTTTGCTTTCAGTTTTCCGGCAATCAATGACAAAACCCCGGTACCACAACCGATATCCAGTACCACATCGCCGGGTTTAATATACTCTTCCAGTTTAATGGCACAGAGCTGAGTAGTTTCGTGGGTCCCGGTGCCGAAGGCCATCCCCGGATCAATATTGATGACAATTTCATCATTTTCCGGGACGTAGTCTTCCCAGGTCGGTTTGATGACAATGCTTTTGCCGACCTTGGTAGGTTTGTAGAACTTTTTCCAGGAGTTGGCCCAGTCTTCCTCTTCCACTTCCGTAATCATCATCTCACAGGCTCCGGGATCAAGACCAAAGGAGGGCAGCATTTTTACTGAAGTAATCAGTTTATGCACCGCTTCTTCCGTATCTTCCACTTCACTGAAATATCCCCGGACAATCGAAACATTGGGATCTAATTCCAGAAGTGATTCATCCACAAAATTAACCTTGGGATCTTGTTGAATTAAAAGTGCATCCTGCAATGTCTGAATGGCCACGCCATCCGCCCCGGCATCATAAAAAGCATTGACCACCGCGTCCTCAGCTTCCAATGTTGTTGTGATTTGAACTTCTTTCCAAAGCATTCCCTTACCTCCACTTTAATCGTTGTGGTATTATACCACTTTTTCCGCGTGTTTAACAATTGATCATTATAACTCATCTTGCTTATAAAAGAAATAGATTTTTCGAGTAATTATCGATACAGAAATTTTTTGCCGGCTTTCTGTAAAATATCGTTAATGGATGTAACGGGTTCCAGATTAATGCTATAATAAATTTAATTAACATCAAAATACACATAGAAAAGGTGACACGATGGAAACTGAAAAGAAGAACCGCTCGATACAAGAATATGTTCCCGGCAAGCAGGTAACCCTGGCCCATATTATTGCCAAACCCAAAAATGATATTTATATTAAACTGGGCCTGGACGACGAAGCCGCTGATGCCATTGGCATTTTAACCATTACCCCCAGCGAAGCTGCCATTATCGCCGCTGACGCCGCTACCAAGGCTGCTCCAGTAGAAATCGGCTTTCTCGACCGTTTCAGCGGCTCCCTGGTGATCACCGGTCGGGTCTCTGATGTGAAAGCTGCCACGACTGAAATCCTCAATACCCTTAACCACATTTTAGGATTCGACATCCCTAAAATAACCTACTCTTAATCTATGGCAAATAATCGAAAACGGGTGGCGTTAATCGGCAAAATCGGCAGCGGAAAAACCACCCTGATGCAGCGGCTGAATGAAGAAGAACTTAAATATTCCAAAACGCAGATGGTCAGTTACTATGACGATTTTATTGACACTCCGGGAGAATTTATTGAGCTCCCTTTTTTTTCACGTCAGGCCATCAATATTACCATGGATGCCGGGCTGGTGATTCTGGTCTGTTCTTGTATGGACTCCCAAAACGCCTTCCCGCCGAATTTTATCCATACCTACAACATTCCCTCCATTGGCGTGATCACCAAAACCGATCTGCCCGAATGCAATATTAAGCGAAGTCGGAATCTGCTGATCTATGCCGGCATCAACCCCAAGCACATCTATGTCGTCAGCTCATACAACGGCGAAGGTATCCATGAACTGGAAGCCGCCATCCATCATTATATGGAACCCCACCGCAATAAGTGAATTTTTGAGTCTATCAATTAAGGAAGTGAAAAAATGACCTATGACAGCTATGGCAATTTAACAGTGGCAGGCGTTGCCGACTACCTTAAAGAAAAGGAAATCTTTTCCACTGACGCCAACCTGACCGTGGTGGATTTACACGCCGTTAAGGAAAGCATCGAGGGCTTTGTTAATTTAATCTATCACGTTTATGACCAATCCGGAAAATCTGTGATCATGAAACAGATGCTCTCCATGCCCCGGTTTCGGATCGAAGACAAAAAAAACAATACCATCGAAGATGAAACCGATGCCGGCTGGACTCTGGACTTGGGCCGGATGCGTTCCGAGATAGCCACCCTCATTTTCTGGAACTCGGTTTATCCCGGCATCAGTCCCGAAATTTATCTTTTTGACGAACCCAACCGCATCATCGTCATGGAAGATTTAATGGATTTGAGCCTGCTTAGGTTTGAGCTCTGCCGGATGGTTAAACATAATCATTTCACTGATAAGATCGGCGCTTTTTTTGCCCGCAATCTTTTTTTCTCATCCAACCTGCATCTCACCAATTATAAAAAGTCCGAAGTTGAACGTTTTTTTGTCAACCCCGAATATACCGCCCTGGTGCCCTTCCTTTTCCACGAGAATATCGGTGTTTCCCGGGAACGGGAGATGGTTCCCGGTACCGACGAAAAAAGAGCAGAACTGGTGGACAACCCCCAGATTAAGGCCGAATTCAAACGTCTGGAAAACAAATTCATGAACGACAAGGAATGTCTGATCCATACCGATCTTCATAGTTCCAACATCATGATCAGCGCCGCCGACGTACGCATTATTGATGGCGAATTTGCCGGTTTCGGCCCGCTGGCCCAGGACTTCGGCCGTCTGACCGCCAGCCTGACCCTGAACTACATTTCCTGGTTTGGCGATGAGTCCCGAACCACTGCCGAAAAAGCTGATTTCCAGACCTACCTGCTGGATACCATCACAGAATTGTATACTACCTTTCAAAAAGAATTCCACCAGTTGGTGGAGGCCCATCGCGACGAAAGCTACAGCTTAAAAACCCTCGATGTCGAAGCCTATCTCATCGATCAGCTCCAAAATGCTCTCTCCTATACCGGGGTCAATGTGATGTCCCGGCTGGCCAACCGGGGAATCTGTTACGACCTCCTCCGGCTTCCCGAATCAAACCGACTGGTTCCCTCGCTTCTGGGCATGGATATTTCCAAAGAGTTATTGCTCAACCACCGCAACTATGCCCATATAACCGACTATACCCAGTTACTGAAAAACTTGGTTAATAATCATTAACAACAAAAAGACCAAAGGTTTCACACTCGTGAGACCTTTGGTCTTTTTTTGTATCTTAATCTGCAATATTAAATAAAATACTCACAGGTTCCCTTTTCATTGTAGGACTTGACCAGGTCAGCCAGGGTGATATTATCCACCACATTTTCAACCGCATCTTTAATCTGCCGCCAGACATCAACGGTAACACAGCGATCCGCCCGATCACAGCTGCCGGGTTCATCCAAACAGGCTACCGGGGACAATTCCCCTTCCATCAACCGTAAAATCATCCCAACCGTATATTCTTCCGGCGGATTCGCCAGCTGGTAGCCCCCTTGAGAACCCCGAACACTTCGCACAAAGCCAGCTCTCGAAATCTGGGTGATGATCTGCTCCAGATATTTTTCCGAAATCTCCTGACGCTCAGCAATCCGTTTGATCGGAATATATTCCCCGGTATTGTTAATCGCCAGGTCCAGCATCAGACGCAGGGCATATCGCCCCTTTGTTGATATTTTCATGATGAATATAACCCCGTTGACAGGTAGCGTTCGCCGGTATCCGGCAACAATACCACAATGGTCTTTCCTTTGTTTTCAGGGCGTTTTGCCAGTTCAGTGGCGGCATACAACGCCGCTCCAGACGAGATCCCCACCAACAAGCCTTCTTTTTGGGCAACGTCTTTTGATGTCTTAAAGGCGTTGTCATTGCTGACGGTAATAATTTCATCATAAATAGCCGTATTTAAAACTCCGGGCACAAAACCGGCCCCAATCCCCTGAATCTTATGAGGTCCCGGACTGCCGCCAGAAAGCACTGGCGAAGCCTGCGGTTCCACTGCCACAATCTGGACTCCGGGTTTCTTTTCTTTGAGCACTTCGCCCACCCCGGTGATGGTGCCGCCGGTACCAATGCCAGCAACAAAAATATCCACTTCACCGTCGGTATCATTCCAGATTTCAAGGGCTGTCGTTTGACGGTGAATTTCCGGATTGGCGGGATTTTCAAACTGCTGGGGAATAAAGGCGTTGGGTGTGGTTTCGGCCAATTCACTAGCTTTGGCAATGGCGCCCTTCATCCCCGTTGCCCCCGGTGTCAGCACCAGCTCTGCTCCCAGGGCCGAGAGCAGATTACGACGTTCCATACTCATGGTTTCCGGCATCGTTAAAATGATGCGGTAACCCTTTGCCGCCGCTACAAATGCCAAACCAACCCCGGTGTTTCCGCTGGTTGGTTCAATAATCACGGTCCCTTCTTTAATCAGCCCGGCTTTTTCGCCCGCTTCAATCATGGCAAACCCGACGCGATCCTTCACTGATGATAAGGGATTAAAGTATTCCAGCTTAGCAACAACTTTTGCTTCCAGATCCAGGCTTTTTTCATAGTTCGATAATTCCAACAGAGGAGTATTTCCAATCAAATCAGTTAGACTTTTTGCTATTTTAGACATCTTCCTACCTCACTTTATTCTGTAATTTTTATTTTTTATCATTTTTCTTTTAATTCATATCATTTCGATATGTTTTAGTAAGTTCATTATATGCTTCACGCATTTCTTTGTCAACAAAAAAATGCCGGATTTCTCCGGCATTTAAGACTTTAAATAAATACTAACCTAAAAATGATCAGGCGTCTTTTTTAGGATGACTTTCTTTTTCCTCAGCCTCTACCCGAGACCAGAAACGCTTCCCTTCAGGATGAGCCTCATCACCAGCCAACTTGGCATATTCATTCAAGGCCTGGCGCTGTTCGCGGTTAAGCTTGCGGGGCACTTCCACCTTGACGGTGATAAATTGATCGCCCCGGCCGCGGCCGTTGACATTCGGTATCCCTTTTCCTTTTAATCGGAAAACCTTGCCGTTTTGAGTTCCTTCCGGAATCTTCAGCTTGATCTTGCTGTCAATGGTGGGCACCACAATGCTGTCACCCAGAGCTGCCTGGGCATAGGTGATGGGCAGTTCATAGTAAACATCGTCGTCGCTGCGTTTAAATAACGGATCTTCCCGAACGCTGATATAAACCAGTAAATCCCCGGTACTGCCATGGTTTGGTCCGGCATTGCCCTGACCTCTTAATGGTAAAATTGAGCCGTCATAGACGCCAGCTGGAATTTTGATATTGATGGTTCGTTCCTTGGATTCAAGTCCGGAGCCATGACAGGTGTGACAAGGTTTATCAATGATTTTTCCTTCACCATGGCACTTGTCACAGGTGTGAACCTGTTGAACCGTTCCAAACGGTGTCTGCTGCCGAACATAAACCTGACCAGAGCCGCCACATTGATCACATGTTTTTGAAGTAGATCCTTTTTCGGCACCAGTGCCGCCACAGCTTGAGCACTCTTCGTTGCGTTTGATCTTAATTTTCTTTTCCACGCCGAAAACAGCTTCGTGGAAGGACAGATTGATACTGATCTTCATATCTGAGCCACGGTTGGAACGTCGGCCGCCCCGACCGCCGCTAAATCCGCCACCGCCGCCAAAAGCGCTGAAAATATCGCCAAAGATATCTTCAAATCCGCCAAAGCCACCGCCGCCGTAACTGCCACCACCGTAACCACCGGCATTGGGGTCAACCCCGGCATGACCATATTGATCATAGCGGGCTTTTTTATCATCATCACTTAAAATTTCATAGGCTTCATTGGCTTCCTTGAATTTTTCTTCAGCCGCACTATCCCCCGGATTTTTATCCGGATGGAATTCCATGGCCTTTTTTCGATACGCTTTTTTTATTTCATCTGGACTGGAATCTTTACCGACCCCCAGCACCTCATAGTAATCTCTTTTTTCACTCATAAATCTATCTCACCTCTTTTGAATCCTAAACACCAACTAAACAACTACTTATTATACCTTTTTGAGAAGAAGAGTTAAAGCCTTTTTTCGTGGAGGCAACGAGCCAACTGCAAGCGAGCTTGCGATTGGCTCGTTGCCTCCACGAAAAAGAGTGGCAGCCTTGGCTGCCACTGGTTTTTGCCGGTTACAGGCAAATCTTACTCTTTTACTTCCTCATATTCAGCATCCACAACATCATCGTCATCATTGCCCTGAGCCCCAGCTTCTTGCTCGTCAGGTGCCTGTTGGGCAGCTGCTTCTTCATACATTTTCTGAGCCAATGGATAGAAAGCTTCATTCAGTTCTTCAGTCGCCTTGGTAATGGCTTCAACATCTTCGCCTTCACTGACTGTTCGGAGGTTAGCCATGGCTGCTTCAACCTTGGCTTTATCCTCGTCCGAAACTTTGCCTTCCATTTCTTTTAAAGACTGTTCGGTTTGGTAAATGGTCGAATCCGCAACGTTCTTGGCTTCAATTAAAGCTTTTACTCGCTTATCTTCTTCTGCGTGTTGTTCCGCTTCTTTTACTGCTTTATCAATCTCATCATCACTCATGTTGGTGGTAGATTTGATCACAACATTTTGAGATTTTCCGGTTCCGATATCTTTGGCAGATACGTTAACAATCCCATTGGCATCAATATCAAAGGTTACTTCGATTTGGGGAATCCCACGACGAGCTGATGGAATACCGGTTAACTGGAAACGACCCAATGTTTTGTTATCCTTGGACATTTCTCGTTCACCCTGTAAAACATGGATGTCAACAGCAGTTTGATTATCAGCCGCAGTCGAGAATGTCTGGCTTTTTTTGGTTGGGATCGTGGTGTTACGATCGATCAATCGGGTGAATACACCGCCTAATGTTTCAATCCCCAGCGATAATGGGGTTACATCAAGAAGTAATACATCATGGACTTCTCCAGCTAATACACCAGCCTGAATAGCGGCACCAATGGCAACACACTCATCTGGGTTAATGCCTTTATAAGCATCTTCGCCAGTGATGTTTTTAACCGCATCCTGTACTGCTGGGGTTCGGGTGGAACCACCAACCAGGATAACCTTATCCAATTCATTTTTGGAAAGACCGGCATCCTTCATCGCTTTTTCAACTGGTCCAATAGTGCTCTTGACCAGATCTGAAGTTAATTCATCAAATTTAGCCCGGGTCAGTGATAATTCCAAATGCTGTGGACCCTCTGCCGTAGCCGTGATAAATGGCAGATTAATGTCTGATTTCATAACTGTTGATAATTCAATTTTTGCTTTTTCAGCAGCTTCTTTAAGTCTCTGAAGCGCCATTTTATCGTTTTTAAGATCAAGTCCGTGAGTTTTCTTAAACTCTGCGGCCATCCAATCGATGATTTTCTGGTCAAAGTCATCACCACCCAGGTGGTTGTTCCCATTGGTTGACTTAACTTCGAAAACGCCATCGCCAAGTTCCAAAATGGATACGTCAAAGGTTCCGCCCCCAAGGTCATAAACCATGATTTTGTCATTGGCATCTTTATCTAAACCATAAGCTAAGGCAGCTGCAGTTGGTTCGTTGATAATTCTTAAAACTTCCAGACCGGCAATCCGGCCGGCATCTTTAGTAGCCTGTCTTTGGGCATCACTAAAGTAGGCTGGTACGGTAATAACCGCTTTGTTGACGGTTTCGCCCAAATAAGCTTCGGCATCGGCTTTCAGTTTTTGTAAAATCATCGCTGAAATTTCCTGAGGTGTATAACTTTTATCATCAATTGTTACTTTTCGGTCAGTTCCCATATCTCGTTTGATTGAAGAAATGGTACGGTCCGGATTGGTTACAGCCTGTCGTTTGGCAACCTGTCCAACCAGACGTTCGCCATCTTTAGCAAACGCAACAACTGATGGTGTGGTTCTGTTTCCTTCTGCGTTAGGGATAACAACGGCTTCTCCGCCTTCTAAAACGGCTACACAAGAGTTTGTGGTTCCTAAGTCAATCCCGATAATTTTTTCTTTACTCATATCTATTTCCTCCTGAAATGTTTACTATTTTATTAAAATGAAAATTTTTCTGTTGGTTTACCAACTGAATTTTCAATTTTAGACTATTTATAACTTGTTTGTGTGCTTTTTATTTACTGCAAACCTTGACCATGGCTGGCCGGATGACCTTGCCCTTGAATTTGTAGCCTTTTTGGAAAACATCAATAATATCCTGGTCTTCCTTTTCGTCATCCTCACCCACAGCAACCCCGTGGTGGAGATTCGGATCAAAGGGACCTTCGCAGACAATTTCTTCGAGACCTTCTTCTTTGAGCACATCCTTTAACTGTTTAAAAACCATTTCCAGTCCATCCAGATAGCCCTTAGCTTCTTCACTGGCATCCGTTAAGGCTGCTTCAGCCCGTTCCAGGTTGTCCATTACTGGCAACAGCTTGGTGGCAAAATTCTCTGATGCAAACTGAAACATCTCTGTTTTTTCTTTTTGACTTCGCTTTTTGAAATTCTCAAAATCAGCCTGAAGTCGAACCAGGCGATTCAATATGGCCTCATCCTCCTTTACAATCTCCTTTAAAACTTCATCCGGAGATACTTCTTCGACAATTTCATCAGTTGATTCCTCGTCGCTTACCGCTTCTTCTAAAAGTGCTTCATCATTTTCTGCAACAGTTTCTGTTTTGATTTCCTCTTCTTTTATCATTTAATCACCTATTTCATTAATAAATTTGAGATATGTAAATTTAACTCATTGCGGATATAATTGAGAACCGATGACACATTATCGTAGTTCATCCGGGTCGGCCCGATGACTCCGAAAGCACCCATCATTTCCCCATCCAGTTCATAGGTGGAAGTAATAATGCTGAAATCCTTAAGATTTTCATTATCATTTTCGCTTCCTATTTTGATCCGAATGACCTGGTTCCCATCCTTGGATGTCATCATTTCTGATAACACCTGCTTTTCCTGAACAATATTGATCAGTTGCTTAATTTTGTTCACATCACTGAATTCCGGATAATTAAATAAGTTGGTTAAACCAGTGGAGTGAACTTCCGAGGCATCCTCCATTAACGCTTTTTTAAGATGGGGGATAATTTCATGGATCAACTTACTTTCCGCCGGTGACAATTCCTGAATCTGATCAATCAGATCTGAACTCATTTCACTGAGAATGGTGTTTTTCAGGAATCCATTGATCACATTGGAAAGTTTCAGCGCCAGCATGGTGTCAACCTCCTGAGAAAGGGTTACCTCAATATTTTTGGCCATCCCCTCTTGAGTCACTACTACCATAAGTACCCTGTTTTTAATTAAAGAAACAATCTGAACATGCTTACAGTTAAAATTTGTAACTCGAGGTGCCAAAACCACTGCTGTGTAGTTGGTTAACTGTGATAGTACCTGGGCGGTATGTGACATCGTCGGCCCCAGTTCGGTATTGTGATCCAAAAAACCCCGATGAATGTCTGTCCGGATCATTTTCTCAAGTTTTTGGATCTCCATGATTTCATCCACATAATAGCGATAAGCCTGTTGGGTTGGAATCCGTCCCGATGAGGTATGCGGTTGAACCAAAAAACCTAATTCTTCAAGATCCGCCATTTCATTTCGGATGGTCGCCGGGCTGATGCCCAGGTTACATCGTTTAGAAAGGGTTCGCGAACCAACCGGCTCGGCCGTATTGATATAATCACGGATGATCACTTCCAGTATTTTCTTTTTCCGTATGTTAAGTTCCATGATTCACCTCGTTATTAGCACTCACAATAATCGAGTGCTAACATCTGAGTTAAATATAACACCCTGCCCCTACTTTGTCAACTAGTTTCTATAATAGCTTACTCACCTTTTAAAGTTTTCTTAAGATATTTTTTTGACCTGATTTCATCTACACAAAAGCCATAAAGACACGGTTCCCAAAGTCCTGTCCTCGAGCTGTCAATTTTAAAACTGACCCATTCCATTCCAACAAGCCCTCGGCAATCAGAGGATTGATGACATTATCATACTGGTCAAAAAAACTCTGGCCAAAACGGCCCTGAAAATCATCATCCCGAATCCCGCCCAGCTTGCGTAACCCTAAAAACATCCATTCGCTCATCATTTCCCGGATTTCCATCACCGGTTCAAAAAACCCCGGAGATTTTCCAGTCTGCAACAACTCACAATACTGGTTTAGTTCACTGACGTTTCCGTAGCGACGGCCACCATAAAAGCCATGGGCACCCAGACCAAAACCCAGATAAGGTACCAGTTCCCAATATTTAACATTATGTCGGCTTTCGTACCCAGCCCGGCAGTAGCTGGAAATTTCATAATGTTCATATCCCTGTTCTTTCAGAAAACCATCCACCGCCCAATGCATTTCCCTTTCTTCGTCATCATCGGGCAGATCCAGCTGCCCCGCCTCGACCCACTTTGCCATGGGCGTATCCGGCTCCAGAATCAGGCTGTAGCTGGACAGGTGAGTGGGCGAAAATGTCATCAGCGCCCTCAAGGTCTCCATGACATCATCAAGCTTTTGTCCCGGCAAACCAACCATCACATCGACACTGAAGTTCTCAAATCCGGTGTTTTTTAGGATTTCCATCGTTTTGATGAAATCCGCCTGGCTGTGAACCCGACCGAGGATCTTCAGTAGAAAATCCTGCCAGGCCTGAAGCCCTACACTGGCCCGGTTGATCCCTGCCTTATGATAGCGACTGGCCTTGTCCACCGTCAGCGTTCCCGGATTGATTTCGATGGTGATCTCGGCGTCATCTTTAATCACAAAGACTTCCTTTAATAAAGCCAGGGTTGTTTCAATCTGCCTGGCATCAACTGACGAGGGCGTTCCCCCACCAAAATAGATGGTGTCCACCGCAGGCAAAACTGAATTTTTATTGTCTCTGACGAAATTTCTAATTTCTTTATGCAGCGCTTCAAAGTAATCTTGGATCCCTTCCTCACTCTGACAGGAAAAAGAAGAAAAATCACAATAGGCACATTTTTTCAAACAAAAGGGAATATGGCAATAAATTCCCAGTCCTGCTGCACCATCAACTTTTATCGTATTCATTATTTTACTCCTCGATTTTTAAAGACTTTTTTTCTTAAGTTTATGCTATAATCATAACATATAACTAGTAACTAAACGAAGTCATAGAAAGGAAATCATCAATGAAAAAAGCAACCACCATTGCCATCATCGCCGGAGCTGCTTCACTCATCCCGGCCTATTTTCTAGTCCGAAAACTGATACATAAGAACCCCCTTACCAAAACGCCATCGATACCCATATCTCCTGATAACGAGATTCAATTCAAAGCGATCAGGTCAGAAAATTCAGAGACGCAAAAACAATCTGCCCCAGAACCGATCAATCCTGAGAACCTGATCGAAACCATAAAGGCGGAGGTTCATCCAGCTGCAAAATCCGCTCACGAAAAACTAACCTATCCAGGACTGATCGCACCAAACGGTCGCATCCTATATAATTTCAAAGATGAAAGCAATCTCATCTTCTGTGAAGAAACCCAGTTAGGCAAACGGCTGATCCAACTGGAAAACTCCATCAATATCCGGGACATCGGCGGCTATACCGGAATGGACGGCCGAAAAATAAAATGGCGGAAAGTCATCCGCAGTGAAGAACTGGCCCACCTGTCTGATAAAGACGTCGCCTATTTTGCGGCCCTGCGACTTAAACATGTCTTTGACTTTAGAAATAAATCAAAATCCGAACGGCAGGCCGACCGGCTGCCTAAAACCGCCCAATATCATCTAATCCCGATATTTTCCAGTGCCGATATGGGACTGGACCACAAGGATTTCACCAAACCCGGGGTGGTCGATGAGTTCATGCGCCATATCTATAAGATCCAGACTGAAGACCGGGCCCAGTGCTTTGCGGAAGTTCTGAAATATCTGACCGAATCGTCTGAGTACCCTATTCTTTACCACTGCACCAACGGTAAAGACCGGACCGGTTTTATGACCTATCTGATTTTAAGTATTTTAGGTGTTAAAGAAGACGTCATCCTATCCGATTACACCCTGACCAACCTGACCTTTGACGAGAGTTATAACCTCCTGGGCAATATCATGTCCGAAGAACTGGGGATCGAAAATTACCATCTCTGGGAATTTTACGGTGTCAAACCCGACTGGTTAAAAATTTCCATGGATTACGTCAACAGCAATTTCGGAAATGTGGAAACCTATTTAATGGAAAAGACCGATTTGCGAGAGAAAGATTTTAAGAAGATCAGAGATAATTTATTAGCAAAATAACGCTGTGAACGGGCGCTTTATTTTAAAAGTCCACAAATTGACATGACAAACGAAACGTCCCTATGTCATGCAGAACCCAAGCCAAATTAAAGGAGGAAACGCCAATGCAAATGGAACAACGAGGGAAAATTGCCCGGGATGCCGGGATCTTATTAGCTGCCACCGACGGCCAGAAACGAAACGCCGGCCTGCTGGCCATCGCTAAAGCTCTGGAAACGAACACAGAAGCCATCGCCACCGCCAATCAGGCAGACATGAAACGCTCGCAGGAGGAAAACCTGGGAGCCCCACTGCTCAAGCGTCTGACCTTCGACGCTGATAAAATCAGCGACGTGATCCAGGGTATTTACAGTCTCATCGAACTCTCCGATCCTCTCGGGGCCACCAAACTGTCAACCCAGCTGGATGAAGGTCTGGATCTCTACAAGGTCACCTGCCCGATCGGGGTCATCGGAGTTATTTTTGAATCCCGTCCCGATGCCTTTGTGCAGATTTCCACCCTCTGCCTCAAAAGCGGTAACGCCGTGCTCTTAAAAGGCGGCCGAGAAGCCCTGGAAACCAACCGCATCCTTGCCCAAATCATCAATGAGGCCACCGCCTCAGTCGGTCTACCCAAAGATTGGATCCAGAATCTGGAAACTCGGGAAGACGTCACCGCTATGCTGTCCCTGGATCAGTACATTGACCTGATTATTCCCCGGGGCTCCAACAGCTTTGTTCAATACATCATGAACAACTCCAACATCCCAGTAATGGGTCACGCCGATGGCATCTGCCATGTTTACGTCCATCAAGACGCCGATCTTAAGCAAGCTGTCGATATCATTGTCGATTCCAAAACCCAATACGTGGCTGCCTGCAATACCTTAGAAACCCTTCTGGTCAACGAAAAAATCGCTGCCGCCCTGCTGCCTACGCTCAAAAAAGCGCTGGATGCCAAAAATGTTCATATTAAAGGCGATGCCGCCACCCAGGCCATCATCGCTGTGGAAGCGGCCACTGAGATTGACTGGAAAACCGAATATCTGGATTACATCTTGTCCATTAAAATTGTTCCGGATCTGGATGCCGCCATTACCCACATCAATACCTACGGCTCCGGACATACTGATGTGATCCTGACTACTACCGAACCCACTGCCCAAACCTTTATGACCCTGGTGGATTCGGCCGGTGTGTTCTGGAACTGCTCCACCCGTTTCAGTGACGGCTTCCGCTTCGGCTTCGGCGCGGAAGTGGGGATCAGCACCAGTAAGCTCCACGCCCGGGGCCCGGTCGGGCTGGACGGCCTGCTTAGTTACAAATTCAAGCTGCTGGGTCACGGCCAATGTGTGGCTGATTATGCCAGCGGCAAGAGTCAGTTTACCCACGTAGCTCGGGATACCAACTGCCCGATATAAACTGTAATCTATGACAAACGAAACGTCCCCATGTAAAGTCCCTATGTCACACCCGCCCGCCAACGTCTGTTTAAAAAAATAAAATAAAGAGAGGTCCCTTATGAAATCAAAAAAACTCCTATTGGTTACCTTGATTCTTGTTTCTCTCACCGCCCTCGGTTTTAGCGGCTGTACCCCTGCTGCTGAAAAACCGGCTGATAAGCCAGCCGAAACCTCAACCGATACCAAAACCGAACTCCCCAACCCAATGGTGGAACAGGCATCAACCGTCGCCATCAAAGATGCCATCGGCTTTACCTTTGAAACCCTGCCCACCGGCATCACTGATGTGAAATACTTCACCATCTCTGATAATCTGGCCCAGGCTGACTTTACCCTCAACAGCGTCAGCTACACCGTGCGCAAAGGTGACGCAATTATCGACAACGTCGCTGGTGTTTATACTGATTTTCAGAGCGGCGAAACCAAAGCTAACGCATCCGGAGCTCCAGTCCTTTACCAAACCAACCCCGACGGCATGGGCCTGGCCACCTGGACCCAGGGGGCCTTTGTCTACTCGGTTTATTGTGAGACCGGTTTTGATTTGGCGGGGATGGAAGCTGTGGTGAATGGGGTGTCTTGATTGACAAGTAGGGTTCTTTATAAAACTTTATAACCTACTAACTTCTGGCAAAAATAAAAAGCAGTCCGATTGATGAGATAATCTCACAGAGGACTGCTTTTTTTACCTATTCTTTTGTCGTTGACCCGCTAATGATGCTAAACCTATGAAACTGTAATACCAGAAATCGTCACTGTTAAATAATTAGAAGCATCTGCAATTTCAGTCACTTTGAAACTAATCGTTACCGTGTCACCCGAAACGGCAGTAACGATGCCATTGCCATCCACTCCAGTATTAGGTGCTCCACTAACAGAAACAACTTCAACTTTATATTTTGTTTTATCAACGAGTAAATTCTCAGCTCGATCCAATAAATCAGTTCCGTTAGAAACAGCTGGCAACTGCAAATTATTTTTAGTCAGATTCGATCCTACATGTGCTGCAGTGTACTTAATGGCTTCTCGTGCTGCCTTAAGCTGTGCTGTTGCATTTTGACAATCCGTCTGTTTTAAATTTGCCAGGTCGTTCAAATTAGCTGGTGAACTCAGATAAATGGTTTCATAATTTCCCCAGGTTGCGGTTGTATAGTTACCAGATGCGCTTCTCAAAGCTTTAAACTGTGTTACTTCATTATTGTAAGCGGTAATATCTGACTCTACTGCTCTTAAATGAAGTGCACCCTGTGCATTGGTGATCATACTGGTCGCATTATTGATGTTTGATTGTTCTCTAAAATTCTCTATTGATGACTCAATTCGATTGACAATTTCGTAACCTTTGCAATCTCTGACATAATCATCATATGATTTTTGAGTGTAAGTTGGAGCCACCTGTGCCATCGTTTGTGACCAGATTTCAAGGTCGTCACGCCACGGCTTAGCATTTTGCACAGCTAAATCATACGCTGCATAGTCAAGATTCAGATTAATACCATCAGGCTCAAGTTTCGCTATTGCCTTTTTGATATCTTCAGTTGCGGCGTTAATCACTTCGGGGCGACTATCCACATTAATTACTGTTTGCTGCCATGAATAGTCTACATATGCTGCTGCATATTTTTCGACAGTATTTTCATAGTTCAACCAGGTATCTGAATCGATATATACATTTAGTGGTTTTAATTCACCTTTCCCTACTTGCATCTTGTTTCTTAAATACATTTCAATTGCATTTTCAAAGGCATCAAGTTCGTTTTGATTGGTTCGAGATAGATACTGTTGTGCTTCAAGTATTTTAGCCGTCGCACCATTTACAGTCGTTTGATCGGTATCTTTTGTGTAACCTAAATAGGGTTTAATCGTGTCCTGATAGGTTTTCCATGAAGTCGGCGTATACGAACTGGATGAATCAGTTTTTGACAATGCTTCATTATAGGCTGTCAAAATTGATGCTGCATTCTCCGGTAAAACCAGGGTGACTTGTGCACGCTTAATTGCATCGACGGCTATTTTAATTTCTGAGTCTGTGTTTTCTGCCGAAACAACATTCTTAGCCAGTATCGCTAAATAGGCACTCCAGGGTTTTGTCTTAAATACATTCTGATCGGCGTACTTATCAATTAAATCATAGTATTCATCGGTATTTCCGCGTGGCTGCAAATTAAGCTGCGCCAATTTTATTAAATCAATGGCCCGATTAATTTCAGCCTGAGTGTTATCAGGTGTTACAAAATAGCCCTTGGAAGCCATCTTCTTCGCATATTCAGTCCAACTTTTAGTTGTATAATCGGCTCTTTTCACGAGATTCAAGACGTCATAGTATTCGTCCAGATCGCCTTTTTCCATCAGTTTCTGCTGCGCCCGCTCGATCTTCACAATAGCGGTGTCAATCTGCGACTGGGACTTATCAGCATCCATTTCATTGGAATTTAAGATTTTCTGGTAAGCCAACCAGGAAGTTGAGGTATAATCGACCTCCTTCATTTCCTTTAGGATTCGAATATCATTCGGATCATCCGGATCTTTTCCCATGACAATATTATACTTCAAGACTGTATTGTAGCGATTTAGATTTCCGCCTTTTAGCAGCTTATACTGAGCCTTTTTGATATTGGCAACTGCTGTATTGACCTGGGTCTGGGATTTGTCCGGATCCATCACATTGGTATCCAGCACTTTTTGATAGGCTGCCCAGGATGAGGTGGTATATTCTTTTTGAGTCATTAACATCGGGATTTTTTCAGCCGCCGGATCATCCGGATCTCCACCCAGATAGAGATTGTATTTTAAGGCCTTATTATATTCTTTATAATCATTGGCTCTTTCAACCAACTTTTGTCTCGCAGTTCTTAGTTTTGTCACCGCTCCATTGATTTTAACTTGTCCATCCTGAGGTTTAAGGAAATTGGCATCAATCACCTTCTGGTACGCAGTCCAGGAAACGGACGTAAATTGATTCTGATCAAGACCGATCAATTCATTGTATTCATCAAGATCATCCGCGGCTGGCATTAATTTTTTCTGAGCCGCTTCTATTTTTTCAGTGGCGGCATCGATGGCTTCCTGACCATCAACCGGGGTGACCACATTGGCTTCGACCACTTTTTTATAGGCATCCCAGGTTGTCGTGGTATAGTCGGTTCGGATTACGGCATTAATGGCTTCGTAGTAATAACGCATATCTCCGGCTGGCACCAGATTCATTTGCGCATTGAGAATTTTTAAAACGGCCTCATCGATTACCTCTGGCTTGCTCATGGAATTCACAACCACTGAGCGCACTTCCTTCTGATACACGTTCCAGGATGCAGTGGTATAATCTTCTTTGTTTACTGCATCAAGCACCGCCTGATAATAGGTTAAATCCGCTTTTTTGATCAATTTTTTCTGGGCTTCATCAATTTTTTTAATGGCTTTTTCAATATCACTCTGGGTATTGTTTTCATCCACCACATTGGCGTCCACCACATCCTGATAAATAGTCCAGGTGGTTTCTACGTAGTCCTCCTCCTTTACCGCATCGAGTAGAGCATTATAGGCAGTGAAGTCAAATTTCCGGACCATGTTTTTCTGAGCTTCGTTAATTTTTTTAACCGCGGCATCCACCTGGATCTGGGAATTATTTTCCGTCATCACGTTAGCCGCTAATACTTTCTGGTATTCAGTCCAGGATGGGATCGTATAATCTTCCTGTCTTGCTGCATCCAAGGTAGCCTGGTATTCGGTTAAATTAACCTTATGCTGCAGTTGCTTTTGAGCTTCTAAAATTGCGCTCGTTGCTGCATTAATCTGCGCTTGGGTATGATTTTTAGTGACCACATTGTTCTCGACAACATCCTGATAAACGGCCCAGGTGTCCGGAGTATATTCCACCTCATTAGCGCCTGCCAGGGCCGCATTATAGGCTGTCATGTTTTTGGCAATTACTAAATTCTTTTGTGCTGCCATGATATTGGCGGTGGCTTTTTTTATCTCGTCTTTAGGATCAGCTTTGGTGACCTGATTAGCCTCGACCACTTCTTTATAGGCGGCCCAGGAATCTGTCGTATACATTGATTCTTTGGCAACACTCAAAGTAGAAACATAGGCTTCGTACTCTTCGTTCACTTCTACTATTTTTACTCTAAAAGCCTCAAGTCTCAGACCTTCACCGGCGGTTCCCGCCGTTTCACCGCTTTTAAACCAGGTCTCGTCATTGTTGGGATCTTTTAACCAACCTTTGTTCTGAACCTGTACATTGTACAAAAGCCGATAACCCGGCATATTATTTAAAACCAGTCTAATCTGTTCCATACGGAGACCTTGTCCATTGGTGCCAGCTTCAGTCCCCATGGAAAATGGGCCCAGATCCCCCCGGTTCTGAACGTGAACATAAGTTTCAATGTTAGCATCGGATGGCAGTGAACCGGTTAATTCAACCATCAGAGCCTCCAGCCGTTTCCATTCACCAACGGTTCCAGAAAGATTTCCATCTCGTTTCCATACTGTTTCCCAGCCATAGTCTTGAATATGAGTTTTATATTGGACTCCCGGCTCCGTTACAATAGCGGCCTGGACACCTTCTGCTGATACCCCCGGCGCAAAGAACAATGAAGCCAGTAAGACGGCTGATAAGATTGATGCAGTCGTTTTTTTCATTGATACAATCTCCTTTTTCTTTTTTATGATACGTCCTAAATTGTTTATATGAATCAATCATGATCATCGTATAAAATCAAATGTTAGTTAACGTAAATTATATCATATTTTCTTATAGATGTTATCGTCAAAAAACAACAATTCTTTAATAAATCTGCCAATTTCTTAAAGACAGTGTATTTTCTTAAATAATGCCTTTTCTTAAATAAATTGAGCTCTTTACCAGCACCTGCCGGTAAAGAGCTCAACATTCCCCATCATGGGCTTATTATTCAGTTACGGTCAGGGTTTTTGTCACTTCGCTTCTCGTGATGGTTCCATTTTTACTGTCTTTAATGTCAACATAGAAAGTGTAGTTTCCATCAGTTAGTGGCTTATAGGTGTAATAGTAAGTTGATGAGAAGTTTCGAATAACGGTTTCTTCACCTTCCCCCACTTTCATGGAGAACTGATAGTAATACGGCTTGATGCCATCCTTTCCGGTGGCCGATAGTCTGATGCTCCCTCCTTTTGCAATACTGGCCTTACTGATGGTAAAGTCGTTGATTGAAGCCTTCTTGATCACTGCATAAGTGTCGATGGCTTTCTCCGCTGTATTGGAAGCCTCATCTTCATTTAATCGGTCGGTCACCTCCAAAAATAATTTATAGGTACCGGCTGTTTCAGGATTAAAGACAATGGTTTCCGGGGTTGCGTCGGCAGCTTCGGTTATGGGCGTAACCTCGCCTGTTCCCAGCTGATATGAAAACTCATAGTTAAAGTCTCCGCTTCCGCCGCCAACTGTGGAAGTTAACGTAACGGGTTCCCCTTCATATTGTTTGCCAGTGGGACTGACCGAAAACCGTCTGATAATCGGCGGATCAAACGCCTGATATTCCATTACCACTGCTCCGTCATCCTCGATGCTGCTGGTAAAATTATTGGCATCAGTGATCACCACCCCAAAAGCATAGAGACCAGGCTTCATCAGGCGATAGTTCATCATTCGGGTCGTGGTTTGTGAACCGATCTTAGCCCACTCATCCACATCATCTGCATCATTTTCACTATCCAGTTTATAGTAAAACTGATACTTATAGGGGGTTTTCCCGCCGGCTCCGGTGGCAGTTAATCGTATCGTTGAGCCAATATTCTGGGGTGCCTTCTTATCAACCACCAAACTCTTGACACTCACATCTCCCAGCACTTTAAAACTGCTGACTTTGGTCGTTTTTGTGACATAATTATCATCGGTTACTTCGACAAACAGGGTGTAAGAGCCCGCCATATCAGGAGTAAACTCTGCTTCAGCCACCCGTTTATCGGCGGTCGTAACGGTGTCCATGTATTCTGTCACCGTTCCCCGTTTCCAATAGAAGAGATAATCCATCTCTCCAATACCGGTGCCTGGGGCCACCGTTGCAGTAAGTTTAACTGGATCCCCCTCGTAAACGGGGATTCCGGTTTTATCGGTTGTCAAAGTCACCATCGGCGGGTTGTTAATTTCAAAATCAATACTATCTTTGGCCTGGGTGCCATTACCATCGGTAATAACCACCATCAGGATATAGGTTCCTTCTTTTTCCGGTTTAAAGGTAACGTAATTCTTAGTCTGATCACCAGCGATTTTGCTGGTTTCATAATCAGCTTCGGTTATTTTGTCGTCTTCATTTTCCCGAATTTTCTGATAGTAAGCATAGGTAAACGGGGCTTTACCGCCATCCGGTGTCGTTGTCAATTTGATTTCGGTATTGATATTCTGTCCCGTCGGTTTGCTGGTTTTAAGACTCTTGACACCGAAGGTTTTTAGTACCACAAATTTACTGATCGCATAGGTTGCGCTAGTCCAACCAGTGTCACTGTCCTTGGCACTGACATAAAAGGTATAGGTGCCGGCAATGGTCGGTGTAAAGCTGGCCACATTTTCTACCACATTTCCGGCTTCAATGGTGCCTGATTTTGAGCCAACCTTATAGGAAAAATTATAGATCAGATTTTCACCGCCAGCCCCAGCTTTATTAGCAGCTGTCAAGGCAATTTCTTGATTCACATAAGAACTGGTCAGGGGCTCCGCCAATCCGGGATAGGTAACCACCAGATCTGTTAAGATTGGGGGATCCGTTACCATTATGGTTAGGGCTTTTTCGACCGTATTTAAACTGACTTCGCCATTTTTGTCTGTTATTTCCACATAGAAGGTATAATTCCCGGCTTCATTTAATGGAAAATCAATCGTTTTAAGTTTGTTATCGACTGGCGAAATATCGGTTTTCGGTTCGATTTCATTGCCTTCTTCATCTTCTATTTTATAATAAAATTGATAGGTGTAGGGTGAAACACCCCCTTTTCCGGCGGCTGTCAGCTGAATCTTATCGCCAATAATCAGTCCACTGGTTTTACTGGCTTTGAGTGTGGTGACTTCCAGACCGGCATTAACCTTGTAGCCCGTTATTTTCTTTCCGACTGTTGTAACCCCATCGGAAACAACCGCTTCAAAGGTATAGGTCCCACCACTAAGCGGAACAAACACCACATCGGTTGGGTCACTGTCATTGTCAGTGATTTTCTCGGTACTGCCATTCACATAAAAGGCATACTCCAGGGGATTTTCTCCCGTTTGCTCTTTAACATCGACCTTCAGGGTAATTGCATTGCCGGGGTAAACCGCCATCCCCTTTTTAGGATCAGTACTGAAATCATCGATCACCGGCGGATTTTTTATCTGATAATTGGTAATGTCTGAAACGGTCGCAACGCCGTTGACGTCAGTCACCGTCACCCGCAGGGTATAGAAACCGACATCCTCTGGCTTGCTAAAACTCAGTGATGCAGTTTTTAAGGACGATATTTCCTGGAAATTATCTTTGTTACCCAATGAATCCTCCCATTCAAATGAATAGGTATAGGGTGATTTTCCACCGGAAGCTGTGGCTGTGAGCTTAATTGCGCTATTAATGGTTGTCCCGGACGGCTTATCTGTTTTAAGAACAGCGGTCAACGTTTTTAGCACCACCACATTTTTAAGGGTTCGGGTCGCTGTAAGTTGATCCCCATCGATGACATCCACTATCACACTATAGGTTCCCGCCGTGATCGGTGTAAATTCATAAGTGTTATCATCTTCCTGGGTCACTGTCTTAACAATTTTTGAACCATTCTTGATCGTAAAAAGATATTGAATCGGTCCGGTTCCGGTTCCACTCTTTAAATCGGCTGTGACCAGAATTGGATCGTTCACGTAGATCGCCGCATCCGGATCATCTTTATTAACCGCATTCAAATCTTCGATGACCGGTCCATTGACGATTTTGTAATTTTCGATGGTTTTTGTGGTTTTTTTCCCATTACCGTTATCATCGGTAATTTCCACACTCAAGGTATAGGTCCCGACCTCAGTCGGATTAAATAAAACCGTATTGATTGTCGGCAGAAGTTTGTCCTCCAACGCAACCTTGTTTCCAGCTAATTCATAGTAGAACGTGTAGGTATACGGTATTTTACCACCACTGCCATTGGCAGTCAGTTTAATCGGGGTGCCAACATTCTGTCCTGAGGGTTTATCGGTAACAAAGCTTTTTGTTGCAACCGCTGCCAAGACCCTGTAACCAGTTTTGGTCGCTGTTGACTTCATGCCATTCTGATCCGTTGCCTCCACAATGAAGGTATAGGTTCCCGCACTGGCTGGCGTAAAGCTTAGCTCTGCTTGATCTCCATTCACAAGCGGATCTGTTAATTCCACGGTTTTTGTACCCAATTTATAATAAAAACGGTAACTGAAGGGGGCTGTCCCGCCGTTCACAGCTGCCTGCAGGATCACTGCCTCCCCGGCATAGTGGGTGACTTCGTCATCACGGTCAGTCGTTAACTGGACCTTCGGATCATTTTGGATCACATAAACCAGGGCTGTTTCCTCTGTTGTTGTGATGCCATTGGCATCTCTGACCGCTACCTTAACGGTATAGGTGCCGGCCTGATCAAGTGGCAGGCTCACTGAGTTAGTCGCAGTCGCTTCGCCCCGATAAATTTCGTCACCTTCCCGATCGCAGGAAAAAAGATACGTGTAAGGTGCTTTCCCACCGGTGGCTGATGCCGTAAATTTTACCGTCGTGTTACGGTTTTGTGGGGATGCCTTGTCTGATTTCAGGGTTGCCGATGGTCTGGTCCGCGCCAAATAAGGCTGCGATGTTGCACTACCAACGACCTCACTATTTTCGATAATATCCACATAAAAACGGTAGGTTCCGGCTGTTGGCAGCTTAAAATTGATGGTCGTCTCATTCACATCGGTTTCAATCGGTATCTTTGTGGTACTTGAATCAAGGGTATACGAATACGTATAGGCATAACTATCCTTGATGCCGGCAATACTGGCATTCAGGCTGACTTCATCGTCACTATAGCCCGGACTATCATCTGTCTTCGCTGCGGTCAATGTGACCACCGGGGCAATCATGTAATCTTCGATGGTGGCCGGAACAATTTTCCCGCTGCCATTTTTTATTTCCAGGAAAAGATCATAGATCCCGGCCTTGGGGGGGGTGAAACTGGCTGTTGCTACCGCAGAAAAATCCTGAATCAGGATTTCTTCGCCATCTTCAAAGATGGCATAAAACCGGTACTGATAGGCAGTTTTACCGCCTGAACCTTCGGCATTCAACGCGATGGTCGTACCAATGGGGTGGACCGACAAATGATCAGGTGTCGCGGTGAATGATTTGACCTCCAGATCATCCACGATACTGTAATTGAGAATCTCACCTTTGACGGTTTGGCCCTGCTGATCGGTCACATCCACATAGAGGTTATATAAACCAGGGTCGGCGGGATTAAAGGTGGCTTGAGGAGTTGCTGAATCACTCAACACCTGGGTGACCTCACCACTGGTGTAGTAAAAGCGGTAGTTTATTGCGCCGCTCCCGGTATTGGCTTCTGTTTCCACCGTTAGCAGGATTTCACTGTCAAAATACTGAGGTGACGCTTTACTGGCCTTAAATCCATTCTCTTTGATCACCGGTTGATTGGTCACCGTAAAATTGCCATAGGTTTTTTGAGCCGTTTTTCCATTTTCATCTTTTACTCTGACGTAGAAGGTATAGGTGCCGGCCACATCCAGAGAAAAAGCGACCGCATTCAAGGCGGTATCCATGGCAATGGTATCGGTTGATTCGGTTCCATCATAACTGACCCGGTCCCAGCCGAAATCGTATTTCAGGGTTCCGGTTCCTCCCGAGGCCACAGCCGTAAGGGTTACCATCGTTCCTACCGAGATTTCATCTTGCGTATTGGGCAGCAGACTATCCACGGTCAAAAATTCAATTTCGTAAAAATTGAGATCCGCTTCAAGGGCGTAATCAGCCGCTGTAGATGGTTTTATCCCATGGATTTCCACTAACGGGCTGCCCTCAAACATCCCGTAGCCATCCATAATCGTCACTGATTTTGGAATACTCACTTTTACCAGATTTTCACAATTTCCAAAGGTCGGGTTTCCTTCAACCGAACGAATTGCCGTCAAGGAAGTGGGAAGTTCAATTTCAACCAATGAATCACAGTTGTTGAACACACCATCTTTTAGGTAAAGCAGGTTGTTGGTGAATTTTACACTGGTGATTGCCTGATTTTTAAATACATCACTCCCCAGGCCAACCACTTTTTTCCCGCCCAGCATATCTGGAATATCTACCGCAGCGCCACCATTGGCAAAAGAATAGGCCGTAATCTCTACGCCTCCTGTTACTGTGGACCAGGTGTAAGTCCCATCTGTCGCCATGGTCGTTATCTCACCTTCTGCCAATACGTTAAGCGGCAGTGAGGTTATCATCATTAAAAACACCAACATCAGACTCACTGATTGTTTGAATCGTTTATACATCCCTTTTCCCTCCTTAAAACCTATTTATTTTTTAATTCATTTTAGACTCATAATTTATTTATCGACATTTTTGGGATATTTGTTAGGTTATTCTTCATAAAAATAAGAAAGTGCAATTGCCCGTTTACCCCGAACAATTGCACTGAGAATTCAATGATTCAATTTTTGGATTCTAATTTGTTTATGGATTAATAAAGATATCCATATTTGCTGTTGTTGCAGCGACACCGCCATCAACCGGAGTGATCGTGAAGGTCACCGTTGCTACTGTATTGCCCTCATCCGTTATTAAACCGGTTGACGGATCAATCACTGCCGTTCCCATATCAATCCGATTAAAACTGATGGTATAATCTGTTTTATCGATTCCTGCGGCAGTAATCATCTCTCCCGCCCGGGTCAGGATATTGTCCCCAACTTTTCGCACCCCAAAATAAAAGGAGTTTATTTTTGCATTGGAGACAACATACGCTCCAGAGTAAATCAGATTTTTCTGGGCCGCAACTATTTTTGCCGTTGCAGAATCCACTGCTGACTGCGTATTGTCTGCGGTCATCACATTGGCCGTCATTACAGCCTTATAAGTCGTCCATGAAGCCACCGTATAATTGGTCTCTGTAACTCCAAGTAAGGCCGCATTATATTCGGTCAGATCAGCACCTAAAACCAGAATACCATTTTGAAGCGCAATCAAGGTATTAGTGTAACCATCCACTACACTCTGCGAATATCCTTTGAGAGTCTCCGCAGGTATACTTGTAATGGCCTTAACCTGGGCATTATTGGTATAAGCCGTAAACGAGACAGTGGTATAGGGTCCGTTTGAGATTTTAATATTCTTTACGGCATTAAAAGCAGTCAGATCTGCGGTTTTTACAAGTTTTGCAACAGCGCCGTTTATGTCTGTGGTGGCCGCATCAATGGTAGCTTGTGAGGAATTTTTTGAGATCACATCATATGCCCACACCCCATTTGTCAAGTTACCATATGTCTCGCATTGAGCAACATAGACATTCCAGGTGGCTGCACTATAAGGTGCATTATCGGCATCAGCACCATACTGCACATATAGGGCAATAGCCTGATTGAAAGCCGTCAAATCTGAATACAGCACCAGATTTTTCTGGGCTGCCAGAATTTTTGCCGTGGCCGCATCCACCTCGGCCTGGGAATCCATGTTAGTGACCACATTGGCATCCAATACAGCTTTATAGGCTGACCAGCCGGTCTTAACCTGTGCTTCTGTAATTGCAGATACAGCTGCATTATAAGCTGTTAAATCAGCCAGTTTAAAGAGATTCTTCTGAGCCTTGATGATTGCAATAGTAGCGGCATCGACTTCTGCCTGAGTATTTTCTGCCGTCACCACATTGTCAGCAACGACAACCAAATAAACCGCCCAGGTCGCCGCCGAATAGTCAGACTCTTTAACACCATCAAGCACATCATTATAAATGGTAAGGTCCGCTTTTTTTACCAGACTTTCCTGAGCTTTCTCAATTGCCGCTGTAGCTTCTGTTATTTTATTGGCAATTTCATCTTTTGTAACAACGTTGTTCGCAACCACGGCCTGATACACAGCCCAGGAGGCACTAGTATAATCACTTTCACTGACCTGAGCCAAAACATCCTCATACGCATCAAAGGCAATTTTCAGCGGTGTTTCAAAAATTTGTATTTCAATGGCTTCCAACCTCAAACCTTTACCTTCAGAGCCGGACAAGGCACCATCAGCTACCCATTCTTTCCATCCCTCATTTTGGATATGGGTTCGGTATTTAACAAAATAGTCTGATGCATCGGACCCGGTTAATTTTATTTCGATAGCTTCCAACCGCAGGCCTTCGCCCACTGATCCGGCCAGATCTCCGTCTGACACCCAACCCTGAGCCCAGCCCTTGTTCTGGATATGGGTTTGATACTGGATACCCAAACCATCCGGCACATCATCTGTCAGCTCAATCTCAATGCCTTCTAAACGAAGTCCCTTTCCTTCTGAACCAGAAAAGCTGCCATCGTGCATCCAACCCTGAGCCCATCCCTCATTTTCAATGTGCGTTCGATATGCGACACCAAAAGTCATGTCCGATTTTGTATCCGCTTCTTCAGCAAAAACACTTGTTGTAAACGCCATGGTCATCATCCACAAACCTGCGATAATACCTATACCTAGTTTTTTCACTCTGTACCTCCGTTTATTAGTTTTTTATTTCTTTTCCATTACTGTTTATTTGGCAAATTGCCTTCTTTTAATTCATAAGTATGTTTTTCTTTTCTTTATTTTATCACCTCAAACCTTGAATAGCAATGACATCTCAATAGAATCATCGTTTCATTCATTTATTTCATACTGCTTTCCTCCGAAAAAGTATTAAAGACCATTGACTGCTTATGCCAATGGTCTTCAAAATTATACTGTATTTAAGATGGGGGGTTGATTCAGCTTCGACAATGCTTTTGAGGAATAACTTTGTCAATTGCTTCTAGCAAGCTTTGCTCTTTTCGAATAAAAACTCTGGGTCAAGATCTGCTTGATTGCACCATTCAATACTATCAAAACTAACACGTACGGTCTTAAATTTATCCTCATTCTTTAATTCTTGAAAAATACCCTTATCCAAATATGGACTGACATCGAATATTCTTTTTTCACCATTTTCAAATGTTAAGAGCAACTTATAATCATTTAAAGGTTCTACATCGATAACTGCTAAATACATCATTCGACCTCCTATTTTAATGGATCAATTTTATACGGAAGCTCACTATTCATTGCCAGTATCCAATCCGCAAGTAGTTCTTCCTGTCTTAACTCAGCCCAAGCTAAAACGAGTTTAAGCTGTTTCTTTGGCAAATTGCCTTCTTTTAATTCACAAGTTTTTATGTCAATAATGGCCTTGTATTCTCCATAATACGCATGAAAATGTGGCGGATTATGTTCTTCTGGTGCACAAAACATTCGAATAATAATTCCATAAAACATACTAATTGTCGGCATTTTTATTGTCCTTTCACTTTTAGTACTATTGTTCATTTCTGTTCCGAATTGACACACGATCATAACCGATAACCAATCACAATAAATGTGACACCTTTAAAACATGTTTGCTTTCCTTTATTTTATCACCTCAATCCTTGAATAGCAATGAAATCTCTAATGGAATCATCGTTTCATTAATTTGTTTCATACTGATTCCCCCCAAAAGCATTAAAAACCATTGACTGCTTAAGCCAATGATCTTCAAAATTATACTGTATTTAAGATGGGGGTTTGATTCAGGGAAGCGATGATTTTGGGAAACCTGGAACGATTTTCTGCTGATCGCCTGCTTGACATGACTTGAAAAACTCTAAAAACTACAACTTGAAAAACTTTAGTTTTTGTTTGGAGTTTATTATCTCATGGATTTATTCGGGATATAAGGCACCTTGTTATTGAGCGTTTACCAATATGACAAACGAAACGTCCCCTTGTCATATGATTGTTTTGAGCCAATAATAATAACTGCTTTCTGAAACCTGGTTTTTCACACACCATGCTTTTATCGACAGCCCACTTTCTGTACGCTCCTGGATCATTGCCTTCCATTTTTCCTTTTGAATAGCGTGATTCGTAAACTTCATAAGTGCCATGATAAACTCTCCCATCATACTTTTAGTGTTTTTAGAGTGACTCTGAAAACACTAAAAGTTCTGTTTTGAGTCTATTTTCTCATGTTTTTGGCTCTTTTTAAATCCATGCGTTTATTGGACGCTTACGTTTTGACCACTATTTCCCGACAGTCCCGACCATGGCGACAACTGACATTGCATTTCTAACTCCAAAACCATTGGCACTCACGTCCGGATTGGGTGGCTCTTCATCCCGGAATCATTTCAATGAAATTCGACTGTCACAACTGACGGTAATTTAGGGACAAAAAAGATGGGACTCGTTGAGTATTTCGGTTGAATCTTCCAACCGAACCGGAAGTTCGTGCCAATGCTTCCGGAATTTCGTTTCAATCATTCCGGACTGGTTCCAATAGTCCAAATTCACCATTATTCTTTGAGCATACATGAATCATTCTGCTCAATCAAGGATGCTTCGCACCGCTTTGCGGCTCTGTCCTTGACAGAGCAAAATGCTTCATGTTTTAAGTAATTATAATGGTTAAGGTACGGTTTGGACTAAGCCGAATCATGTGAAACTTGCATCCGGTTCTGTTGAAACGAACCTCCGGACTGGCTGGCTTTTTCAACCGAAATATTCAACTCGTTGGAGAATTTAAATTCTTCCGTGAGTTTGGATGAAGAAAAAATGGCGCAACTGATTGGAAACAGAGGAAAGCTGCAAACCAATGACACCAACTAAAACTTTTTCAGAGAGATTCCTCGTTTTTTCATCGTGTTTAACTTATTAGATTGCACGCAATGTGACAAACGAAACGTCCCTTTGTCATGTTGAGAGAAGAAAATATGCAGCACCATCGGGGCAGAACTTCCAAACCCCAGACGCGACCCATTTCTACCCATAAAGCAACCGGTCCCAATCAGGTCTGGATGTGGGACATTACGTGGTTGCCAAGCGGAATAAAAGGTTTTTATTATTATCTCTATCTCATCCTCGATCTGTACAGCCGAAAGATCGTCGGCTGGGAAATATGGCTGGAAGAATCGGCTGAAAATGCCAGTATTCTGGTTAAAAAAGCCGTTTTATCCGAAGGATGTCTAAACCGAACCCAACCACTTATTTTACATTCCGATAACGGCAGTCCGATGAAAGGCGCGGCTTTACTGGAAACCCTGTATAAATTGGGTGTTGCCACATCAAGAAGCAGACCACGGGTAAGTAATGATAATGCCTATGCCGAATCCATCTTCAGAACCGTCAAATATCGGCCAGATTATCCCTATAAAGGCTTTTCGGATATTGATAAAGCTCGGGAATGGGTGCTCAACTTCACCCGTTTTTATAATTACGAACATCGTCATAGCGGATTGAACCAGCTTACTCCGGTACAACGACACAGTGGGATAAGTGAACAAATTTTTGCCAATCGGATCGCTGTCTACCAGGCCGCAAAGGATAAAAATCCCAATCGATGGACTCGTAATATCAGAGATTGGTCTCTGCCAGATGTTGTGTGGTTGAATCCTGAACGCTCAGAATTCCTGATGCTGGATTCACTGGAAGAAGCATGATTTATAAACGGTTACTGTCTAAATTTATTTCAATTAAAACTGCCAACTATCTTGACAACTACCGATTACTGCATCTTTTTTCTGCTCTTTTGAAAATTGTAACACACCACTGCGTTTGAAGTGAACTTTTCTTTCTCCGGGAGCCAGCTCATCAATCCATTTTGCCAATGTATCCCCTCTGTGAGGATATCCGAGTGCCTTTACTGTTCGACTAAGACTTCTGCCATGTTCTAGATAATAATCAATAGCTACCTGCTTTTGTTCATCAGAAAATGGATGAGCTTTTTTCTTTTTTTTATGAATTATACCCGTTTCTTTATACTCCTGATACCACCGTACAATCATCTTTCGATCAGGATATCCTAACTCACGGATCGTATCAGTAGCACACTGATCATATTTAATATATAATTCGATTGCTTTTATTCGTTCTTCATATGAATACATGATCTTCTCCTGTCTTCTCAAAGTCCAGGTTTTCATCCGCACCTGAGTATTCCGACGATTTAGAGCCACTCAATCCGATGCGCAGAGCCATGTAATCCGACGCAGGGAGCCATCTGTTAAAAATTTCAAATCCGCTATAGAGAGCCTACTAACGTAAGTATTAAAA